>JAESFH010000018.1_pt1 | contig 542626 bp, 565 predicted proteins | sample 9269381 | NCBI WGS metagenome assembly JAESFH01 (sample SAMN14504062, study PRJNA617094) | algae metagenome | isolation source: Aphanothece sp. CMT-3BRIN-NPC111 and co-occurring heterotrophs from well... | place: USA: Clark Mountains Wilderness, California | collected 2010-04-18
GACATAGAACTCGAGCGGCACGTTTTCATCGTAGAGGTAGTGCTTGGCTTCCTTGGTGAAGCGGGTCTGCGTGGGATCGTGCCAGTAGGGCTCGATCGTGTCGAGAATCCCGCGCTCAATCAGGCGAACGGGCCGGCCGCCAACACGAACCGGCGTTGCCTTGCTCAAATTGCGGGTGATGCCTAGCAGCTGCAGCGCCAACGGGGTTCCTTCGACCTGGTCGATGCGCTGGTGGGTGCCCTCAATCAGGGTCAGCACGCGCGATTCCGAGCAGGCGGAAGGCTTGGCAAGCACCGTCGCCTTGACGGCATCATTGAGCCAGCCGCACAGCTCGGGGAGCGTCCAGCGCGTGAAACCTTCATCCATGAGCTGGATGCCGGCTCGGAGAAGGATGGAAGCGCCGGACACCATTGCTGGTTACTCGGCTTTTGGCGGGTTGGCAGCCAGTGCGGCTTCCTTATCCGCTTGCAGCTGCTTGGCCTGGCCGACCCAGTCAGAGCGCTTGATGCCGCCCGATGCGCGCAGCAGTTTGTCCATTTCAGCGATCTTGGCATCGTCCCAAGCTGCAATCTGGGCAAAGGTGGTGACGCCCAGATCATGGAGCTTTGGCACGGTAGCTTCGCCGATACCGGAAATGTCGATCAGCGGATCTGCGGCAGCCAGTGCGGCTGCGGCTGCAGCATCTTTGGCTGCCTGCTCAGCGGCGATGCGCTCACCCGCGAGGCGTTCGGCTTCGGCGGAGATCCGCTCGGCTTCCTGCCGTTCGTGCTCAAGCCGGATAGCCTCGTCGGCCGCGGCGCGTTCCTGCGCAAGGCGGTCCTTTTCGGCGCGTGCGGTGGCAAGGGATGCCGTAGCGGCGTCAACTACAGCCTGCAGTCGGGCTTCGCGATCGGCGACTGGCAGGGCGTTCCAGTCGGCTAGCGTCAGGCCGCTTTCGGTGTGCGCCCGCACGACGATCTCGCCAAGGGTGGCGCTGTGTTCGTCGTCGAACTGGACCACGCTTGGCAGCACGCTTGAGCCAAGCAGAGTTTCCTCGAGCTTGGGGATCACAGCGGCCGGAATGGGAAGGGGTTCAGCAACGATGTAGTGCTGAACGGAGAGGAAAACCTGCACGTGTACCAGGTTGTGAACCTCGCAGACTGCGCGCCGGTGCTCGTCGTTGGAGAAATTGTAGGTTTGGCCGCCAGCCTGCGTTTCGCGTGGCCCGAGCAAGCATTGGATCAAGGTCGACATTGGCTAAGCCTTTCGTTGAATGAGAAAGGGCGAGACAGGTGAGGGATTGTACCTGTCTCGCCCTCATGGCCCTGCGCAGAGGGAGGAGGAAACTGCGCCTGACCCTGCTACGGGACCGGGTGCCGCTTAGCCGGCCACGTAATAGACGATGAGGTCGACCACGCCCGCTGCCGGAGTAGTCGGAGCAGTTGCGATCTTGACGCCAATGGAGCGGTGGGTGTTGGCTGCGCCGATGCGGAACGCTTCTTTCTTGGAAGCGCGAACCGAACCGCCAGTCTGACCGATGTTGCTGCCAGCGATGATCTCGTTGCCGCAGGTGCGGGCCTGATCGTTGCTGCCGAAGACACCGGACATGATGCCGACATCGAGAACCAGTGCAGTGCCGGTGTCGAGATCGTCCGTCACCAAGGTAACATCGACGGGCACAAGGCCATTAGGAAGCGGGGCGATCTCAAGAATGTTGTTCAGCACCAGCATGGCAGCGGTAACGGCCATGGAGTAGCGCTTGGCGACAACGATGCCGGCCTGCGGTGGGTAGGGAATGCTGTCGATGCCCTTGGCAACGTTGCTCTGAATGTGGGTCATAATGGGAACTCCGGTTTGACCAAGCAGTGGAAGCCCGCACCATGGCGCGGGCTAGGAGGGGTGGCCTTACGCGGCGTTCGGATCCTTGGCCGCAGTGTCGATCGAGAGGACACCGAAGTCAGAGGGCGAGCCGTTGGGAGGGGTGAAGCGGGTTTTCTTGACGCCGCAGATGACGCCCGACGCAACCACCTGCTCATTGCCGTGGTCGGTGGTTTCTTCGGTCCACTCAAAGCGGAGGCCGCTCGAGGAACCATAAGCAACCACACCAGCCTGGCGGCCGAGCAGCAGGGCGCGACCAGCGAGAACAGCGCCAGCGCCGTAGTCGTTGAAGCGGATGCCGCTCTGGTGGGAGTGCAGCACGACGCTGTTGATCATGCCCAGACCGCCCTTGAAGATCGGGTTAGCCTTGCCTTCGGCGGCCGCTGCGGCCTTCTGGATGTCGAGCCAGCCATTACCACCTGCGTCCTGACGCAGATCGTAAGCCTGGAACTCGTTCATCAGACAGACGTAGTGGGCTTCGCCGTTGATGTTGACGGGGAGCATGTTCGACTTGTCGGGAGCGGTCGAACGCATGGTCTTGGCCTTGAGCTCAGCGCGCTCAACGGTCGTTTTGCTCATCTTGTCGTTGACGGTTAGCGAGCCCTTGGAGGTGGCCGCGCCGGCATAGATCAAGTGGCCTGCGTCTGGGGCTTCGATCGGGTTCTCGGCATGGCCGACCCAAGCGGTATCTTCGGTGAAGTCCTCGTTGATGCCGCGACCACCGGAGAGGTAGATGAAGTTCATTTCGTCGACGAACTTCGCCCAGTATTCGGACAGGCGATCTTTACCAACCTTGCGCAGATCGTGGACCGTGCGCTTGCGGCTCATCTTGCCGCCGACGCTGACGCCGTGGCGCATCTGGTCGATCTTGATCTGGTCGGTGGCGAATTTCAGCCCTTCTTCCTTACCCTGCAGGCGATTGTCGCCATAGGTGGGCTTGGTCTTGAGCTGGACGCTCAGATCGAAGGTGATGGTGTCGCCGGCGTCCTGTTCCAGGTCGGTGAGACGCTGGATGACGTGGTTGTCGCTTTCGCCCACAAACTTGCGGTCGAAGTAGGACTTCTTCTGGGTTTCAATGAATAGACCAGCAGCCCATTTCTTGGCCGCTTTCGGGTCGCCGAACGATACTTGTGTGGGAGTGGTCATGACCGTGGATCTCCTGGTGAAAGAGATGCACGTTCATGCGCATTGGCCTTACTCATAGGCGAAAACCGGCAGTCGCGCAACGGCCATGCCGATACGGTCATCGACTCGCGTTCAGCCTATTCGACCAGCGACCGAGCCTCGGTGTTCCGCGGGTCATAAGAACCCCCACCGCCGAAGCCAGCGCCTGGCGCCAGCGATTTAGTTCCATCGGCGTTGATTTGCATGCCTTGCTGCGCCGCACGCCGTTCCTGGGTGATGGAGTTCATTACCCCATTGAAGCCTTGGATCATGTCGCCGCCGTTCGCCGCTTTGCCCAGATAAGTGCCCACAGGGGGCCGCGAACTCGACCCTGAACCTGATCCTGAGCCTGAACCTGAGCCGCCGGCGTTTAGCCCAAGAGCCTGTTGAACGCCCTTCATGATATTGCTGCCGAATCCACCCTCGGGAAGCCCCAAAGCACCACGAAGTGACCCGCCAAGGCCATCAACAGGCAGCCCGGCGGCAACACGGACTCGCTCGATGAGGTTTTCGGGCTTCCTGTCGTCTGCTGGTTTGGGCTGGCCCGGTTTAGCGTCTGCGGGCTTGCCCGCTCCTGCAACCTTGATCGGTTTAGCATCTGCGGGTTTGGCCGGCGCCTCTGCGGGCTTAACTGGCGGCTTCTGCGCTTCCACCCAAGCTGGGTTCAGCACCGTTTTCGTGACGGTAGTATGCCCGTTTGCAGCAGCCTTGGCGTCGGCGATCTTGCCAGCAGCAATGGCGCCCTTTTCAGCCTGCGCTTTGGCATCGCGGGAGGCGAAATGCTGCATTTCTCCAAGCGGCACCTTCTCATTGAGCTTGAACGCTTCAGACGGCGGCCGGGGCTTGCGCTCGGTGGTCGTGATGTACTTTGGCACCTCGGCTGCAGACTTTGCGCCGGCAGCCCGCACCTTGTCCGACGCCGAGGGTGCTTGTGGCTTTGGCGGGGCCTGCCCGAGCGTTGCCATGGGCGGTGTCTTGTTAGGATATTGACCATTGACGGGCTCGGCCTGGCTGGGGGTCAACCCTAGCGCCGCGGGCCTCGTCGACGCTGGCTTTGTGGCCGTGTTCGGGGGCTTGGTCCCGCCGGTCTTGGCCTGCTCAATGAGCGCGTCCGCTATCGAAGGACGAGCGCCCGGTGCCATCGGCACAGCAGCAGCCGGCGCCCCAGCGGTACGAAGCACGCCGGGCTTGGAAGAGCTTTGCCCGGTGTCCTCGCGAGTAGGATTGGATGTCACTGGCTTGGTGGAAGTCTTGGTAGCTGCGGGCGGCTTGGCGACCGGGCGCGGTGCGGCGGCGGGCGCAGGCTGTGGCACTGGGGCAGCAGCAGGCTTCCCGCTCACTTGAGGTTGCACACCGCCCTGCTTGCCGCCTTCCCGCCAAGCGGCATTACCTCCCTTGAGTTCCCACGCGTCAGCACCCCAACCTACAGCGTCCATGCCGCCTGTCGTGGCGCTGGCCGTTTTTGGCGCAGCGGGTTTATTCGTCGACGCCGGGGCGATCGGTCGCTCCATCGGCAGACGGTCCTGCCCAGTATCGGCTTTTGTCGGCTTGTTTGTCACAGGACGAGGAGCCACGATCGTGGTGCTTGGTTTCGTGCTTGAGCCTTTGCCACCGGGTTGCGCCTGGCTGGGTGTAAGGGGCTGACGCGGTGCTGGTGCAGCACTGCGGGCATCGGCGCTGGCGGGCTTAGCCGGTGCCGCCTTTGTGCTTAGTGGCTGTGTCGGGAGCGCGCCGATTTCCTTGTAAGAAGGCTTGTTGCCATAGAGCGCAATCTCCGCGATGTCAGTGATGCCGCTAGCGCTGCGGTTCAAATGCGGGGTGACTTCATTGCGCTCGAGCAGAGCGAGATCCGCGCCGCCTGGTTGTTTCGTGCCTTCATTGGTCCGGATCTTGGTCGCGGATCCGCGCGCTTGCCCAGCATAACTCTGTGCCGCGGCAAGTTCCTCACGACGGATAGCACCGAGATCAGTGGGCGTGCCGCGCTCTTCCCCTGCGTAACTGGGATCGGCTGCAAGGCTAGCCCGTCGCACCGCCTCTATGTCGGTAGCGCTGCCTCGCTCCTGCCCAGCATAGGTGTTGCCCGGTACGGCCGCTGGCTTTTTATCCGCCGAGGGTCGGGTGCCATCTTGGGCCGCAAACCCGCCATTCGTACCAGGAGCAGGCTTGGAGAGGGTTTTTATGCCACTGGCAAGGCGCTGCATTTCAAGCGCGTCCGGCATGGCGCCCACGTCATCTTGCCGAATGATGCCCGTCGGTCCAATCGTCGGCAACAGGCGCTGCTTGCCGGGGTCCGACGGGGATAACCCCAAGGGAATTGCTGAGCCATTGCGGGCCGCAATCATCTTGTCAGATGGCGTGGCCGGGCGTGGCTGGTCGAACATCTTGTTGATGGCGTAGGCGGTGCGCTTGCCTCGGATGCTGTCCGGCATGTCCACCGGACCCTTGATGTCCAGCATGTCGTTGATGCGCGCGACCATGCCCTTTTCGCGAGCGCGAGGGCGGGGCGGCATTGCGTCAAGCATAGCCTCGACGCGCCGAGCCATCTGCCGACCGGGACCGTTCAGATCCACGATCGTCATAACTTCCGGAATCTCGCCGGGTGGAAGCTTCACGCCATCTGGCGCGTACATATCGCCTTCCACCACCGCTTCGATCGGGCGGCCACCTTCCGCAGTTCCGTGGTTGTGGACGCCAGTGCCGCCGCCAAAGGCAGGACCATCAAGGTTCTCTAGCCAGCCCTGGCCTTCGCTGTAACCTATGTTGGCGTAGTTTAAGTGCCCACCGACCGAGCTCGGCTGCCCTGCAATACGATTGTTGACCCAGCCATTGACGATACTAGGCAGCCCCTCGGGTACGACCGTGTTTGGCACGTTGTCGATGCTGCCCCAAACCTTGTAGTCGCGCGGCGGGCCATTGATCGCACTGAACTGGCCGTACTGATCCAGAACCTCTTTAACCGTGTCAGGGTATTGCGGTGAGGCAACCCGGTTGAGGATGGTATCAATGATGCCGGCGGCTTGGCTGGCGTACTGCTGGGGATCGGTCTGAGCTAACCTGTGGTCAACTTCGGTCGCAACCGCGCGCGTGATCTGGTCGCGATCTTCCCAGGTGAGTGTGACTGCCATGGTTGTGCCCTTGAGAGGGGCACCTTCATGCGCCGAGTGCGTTCTTATACGGCCAGACGAGGCAATTGGCGAGAGCCACGCCTTGCGCTAGGGTCATCAGCGGAGGATCTCAACCATGCGGTACATCGCGGCTTTAGCCCTTGCCCTGCTTCTCGCCCAACCAGTCGAGGCTGCCGAGTGCAAATGGATGTCCGAGGATGGCGGGCAGATCTTAGCTGAACCAGGTCAGATCACCGTCATCGACGACGGCGGCGAGGAACAATGCACACTCAAGGGCAACGGGCCTGGCAATCCGATCATGACTGCGATCTGCGGCGATCGGGACTGGGCGTTCTTCACGATCAAATCCGAGCCGGGTAGCGACTTCGACATCCTGATTTTCAAGAACACGGCCTGGTACGAGGGTTGCTAGTTGCGACTCGGCCGGCGCTGGCTATATTCCGCTCATACACCCCCCATGAAAGCGGCGGCGGGAGTATGGGCCGGGCCGGACGCGGATTTGCGGCGCTAGATACCCGTTGGAGCTAAGGGCTTGTCGGATTGATCCCCGGCAGGCCCTTTGCTTTGGCCGCTAGGCGTAGATCTTTCTCCACAGCCATGCGCAGCCAGCCACCGCGCCGACGAGCATCGGCAGCCATGGGTCGCCAACTGCCGGCACCAGTGTCGCCAACATCAGGCCAGCCACAGTGCCAAGGCCGCCGCACAAGATCACCCCAAGCATGACAACCCAAAGGTCATAAACCCGGTCGATCGTAGCGGAGTGAAGTTCTTTCTTCATGGTGTCGCGCGCTCCAGCGAAATGTCGCATGCGCTAATTGCTAGTTCAGATCGCGCCCAGCAACAAGATTGTCTTTAGGACATGCTTTATGGGGTTCTGCTGGCTGCAGCGTGAGGCGTGGTGCGCCGTCTCTGCCGTCAACGCGCAGCTGATCGCCAAAAGAGCCACGGGCGACGAACGCGCGCCGCCAGCGGCCGGATGTGTCCTCAATCTCCACTATGCCAGAGCTGGCATGGAGCGAGGGGCAGCAATGCCGGGCGGGTGGAACCGCTCAGGGATGATCCCGGTGGGCACACGCTGGACCCGCATAGCGGGATCCACCGTCGCGATCTTGAGGTTGACGCGGCTGCCGCTCTTGTCGTCGACCTTGATAAACGCCAGATCGCCGATCTGGACGCCTTCGCCTACTTTCACGCTTACAGACAGGATGCCCATTCGGGGGTTGGACCTAAGCTAGAGGGATGAATTGAGGTAGGCTTCGCGCTTGTGGTCGGGCATGGCGGCCAAAGCGTTTTCGTAGTCGACGCCCTCGAGGCGTGAGATCGCAGCGAACTCGCCGCCCTCTTCAAAGAAGGCGCCGTCCGCTGCAGGCACGTCGGCGAGCTGGGGTGGCAGGCGCCGTTTCTCTTCGGCCGGTTTGGGCTTGGGTTGCTCGGCTGCCGGGGTTTCGCCCAACGGAGGCAGGCCAGCAGCGGCACGGATCTCGTTCTGCACATTGCGGTGCGCTTCATCGAGGACGGACTTGGAGACATAGTCCTGACCGGCATCGAAACGCGCCGTCTGGATGCGCGCCACCTCTTCGTGCAGGGCCTTGTAGGCGATGCTGCCCTGCTTGTAGGTGGCTGCATGGGCGGTCATCCATTCAGGCACGGTTTTATTGTACCAAGTGTCCTTGGTGTCCTCGACAACGGCCTCCTGGCTGTCGTTGGCGATCTCGGCCTTAAGCTTCATGTCGTGCAGCTCGCGCTCCACAAGGTTGAGCTCGCGCTCGGCGGCCTTGTATTCACGGGCGGACATTTCGCCATCGTCGAACCGTTGCGCCAGATCGTCCTGCTGCTTCTGGATCTCAGCCACGCGGGCATCGTAATCCTCGGGCAACTCATACTGCGGCACGGTGAGCGTGGGCTTGGCGGCCTCTTCGATCACGGCCGGCAGGGTCTCGGCGCCGGCTTCGGGCTCCGGCTTGATCTCGGTGGCGGTGCCCTCGATTGTCACGACATCGTCGTCACTTGCCGCGGCCTTTTCTTCGGCCGACTGCTCGGGCTCCGCTGCGGGGTCCACGTCCTCGTTGATACCGGGCGTGCTTTCGTCGTTCAGTGCTTCCAACTCATCATCTGTGAGGGACGCGAGCTCTTCGGGGGTAAATCCGTGGGTCGTTGCCATACTGGCTTCTCTCTGCGGCGTTTAAGCGGGTTCAGGCACGCCCGGCGCCGTACCGGGGGCTGCGGGTTGAGGCATTGGGGGCTGTGATGCTCCCGCCTGTTCTTGTTCGGCCATGGCGGCCTGCTCGGCCTGGTCCTGTTGCTGCAGCTCGGCTTGCGCCTGTGCCACGCCAACTGCCTTGGCCTCTTCCATCTTGGTGTCGCTGTTGGATTTGAAGCCGGCCTCGGCCATGACCATGTCGGCCGTGTGCGCGACGGCCGGGGCCAGCGTCAGGGCGTCGTTGGCAACAGTCATTGCCTTGCCCTGTGCATTGACCTTGCCCTCGATGGTCTGGGCCTCGATGCGCTTGGTTTCGGCTTTCTTCTTGCCGACGTCGGCTTCCTTGACCTGCAGCTCGAGCTCGAATGCCTTCTGCTGCAGCGCGGCCTGCTCGGCTGCTGCCGTCTGGGCGGCAACCTCTTCCTCGGTCAGTTCCTCGGCGTCGGGGTCGCGCTGGCCGGTTGCGGCGCGAATGCGCTTCACCAGCTCGTCACGATTGCTGACATCCATTTGCTCGACGACGAGATCCAGGAGCACCATGCCGATCGCAGGCGGCATCTTGCTGACCAGCTCCATGAGCTCGTCCATCTGCGCCTGGCGCTGGGTAGCCTTCCAGTCGGCGTCAGTGATGACGAAATCGGCCTTGGAGCGTTGGATGTCGTTCTCGGGCAGCCCGTTGTTGACCTCGATGTACTCAGGGGCACCGCGCATGTTGGTGATGCGGAAAGCCTTGGGTTCGTCGATGAACTGCTCAACCAGGCTGAGACGGTTCTCGCCGGAAATTTGCGAGGCAAAGCGCAGGTTATCGAAGAAGTGCATTGTCGCCATGGATCCTTGATCCTGACGACGGCCAATCGCGATGCCTGACTTGGCGCCGGTTTCGCGGCCAAGCAGCTCGTCGGTGACGCCGCTGGATTGCTGGATCATGGCGATCGAGCGCGACATCATTTCGAGCTGGTACTGGCTCAGCTCGCGATCGACATCGATCTTGAGGTCTTTGCCTGGGATCTTGACGATCACCGCGTCCGGCCGCGCAATTTCCTTGCGGAACTCCTCGATGTCGTCGACGGCGCCCTCGTCCATGATCACTTTGTTGCTGGAAAGGATCCACAGCGCCTTGGACGCGCGCTTATTTATATCTTCTTGCATCCCCTTGAGGCCACGGATCATGCCGTATGGGAGATTGTCGCGGCCACGGCGCTTGCCCCAGTAGGGGGTGAACGGGAAGCGGTTGTGGCGATAGGGGCTCTCAGAAAACCACAGCATGCCGATGCTGGTGAAGATGGCGACGTGCATGCGCATCATCATCTTCTTGACCAGCACGGCCTCGCCCGATTCGACGGCTTCGCGATGGCCGGGCGAGAACTTGTCGTAGATCTCGCGATTGAAGGGGCCGCCCTTCATCTTCTGCACTTCAACCGGGATGCGCACCCAGCCTTCGATAAGGCGCACGCGCGGCCGGTGATAGCCGAAGCCTACACGGTCGACGATGTGCGCGGAGTGGTCTAGCTCGAGCTCGGCATAGTCGCCGGCGTCGTCGCCGTCATCACCCATGGTGTGGATGTCCAGCGCCTGCAGCGCGGAGCGATCAAGCACGCCATGGCGGTCGGGGAAGATCGCTAGAGCTACGTCCTGGTCCACCCACTTGTCGCGGAACAGATAGCGCGCGTCCGACAGGTCGAGCTCGTTGCTGGTGCTGTCCCACAGGATGCGGCGCCAGCTTTCGTACCTGGTGCGAATGGGCTCGTCTTCGCCCTCGTCGTCGACATAGTCCTCAGTCCAGCCAATGCCGACCTTCACCTCGTCGGCGAATGCGCGGCTGACGTGGAACGGGGTGCGGTTCACATCGCTGAGATACTTGAGCAGCTGGCTCTTGCGCTCGGCCGGCTTGCCGTCCTCTTTGCGGCGCGGCAGGATCTTATGGTCTGAGCGGGAGCGCTTCTCGGTGCCCAGCACCCAGTCAACGGATGCTGAAATCACATTGTAAACGAGCGCCTTCTGGCCCCGCTCTTCCACGGTGGCCGCGTCTTTGGCGTCCCACTGGATGTTGTCGTAGAAGTCCTCGTCCTGCGCCATCTCGGCGCGGTTTTCGTGCTGTCGATCGAGCTCTTTGGCGCGATAGTCCATGAGCCGATGGTGCAGATCGACCATCTTCTCGCTGTCGAGCTCGCTGCCTTTGACGTGGGCGGCGCCTTCGTCTGATGCCCCGCCCTTGATTGGTGATTTGAACTGCTTTTTTCGTACCGAACCGTCTTTGGCGTTCAGGTTGAACATCAGACCATAACCTCACGCACACGCTTGCCGGTGTTGCGGTCGGTGATTGTCACCTCGGCCACTGCCTCTTCGCTGGTCAGCTCGGGTGGGGTGTAAGGCGGGATCCGGAACAGGTGCTCGATATGATCTTCTATCAGCTCGATTATCTGCTGCGGCGCGTGCCGGTCGGATTCCAGGCGAAGCGACTGCGCAAACGAGCGGCCCATGGTGACGGCCTGCCACGCCAGATGCGGATATTGCTCGTGCGCCGACTTGGCGAACACGAATGCATGGTTGAGCGTCACCACGCAGGGCACGGTGTGTTCGCTGAACTCTTCGCCCCGGCGGATGATCGCAAGACATGGGACAACGCCCTCGTCCGTGGCGACCCACGTGCCGATAAGCGTTACGGGACCAATCTCGCGGGAGAAGTGGCGTTGGGAGAGATCGAGTGCGGCAGTCATTGCACGGCCCCGGATTAAGGGGTGGTGCGGCGCTGCAGAATTACGAAAAAACCGGGGTTTTGTCCATCGGATTAACCGGAAGTCGGTTAAACGCCAAAAATGGTCGTTTGGTTGCAGCGAATCTGGGGGGAGATCCAATGGCTAGCATCGGCTGGGTGAACAGAAGGTGAATGCAGAATGGGTATGATGCCCGTTCTCAGATCCCCATCGCGCGATCGATGGCGGCTTTTTTGCAGGCTGCCCATGCTGCGCGGAACATGCGTTCTAGCCGTGCCCCTTCCAGGCGCTTCGGAGAGCCGGCGGGAAACTGCCAGAAGCCACCATCACCACACAGTCGGCGGTGCCGAGTGCGCAGCAGGGCCACGCGTCGGCGCTTATGGGCTGGTGCCAGCTTCCAATGTGCGCCGCAGATGATCTCCGTAGATCCTTCGGGCTTGAACGTCCGCTGGCAACCGGGAATCGCACATGGCAAGCGGCCGGCTGCGATCTTCTCGGCATAACTAGCCATCTATGCCCCGCTCGACAATCTGAGCGCACTTCCGTAGCCGATCATACTCGGCGGCATCCACCTGCACCGTGCGCAGGGGCATGAAGGGGATCGGTCCGCGATCGTAGCAGGGGATTAGGATACGTGGCCGCAGCGCTTCGCGCGCCTCCCGCAGCACTTGGTCCCGCTTGTAGAGCTCGGCGCCGGCCAGATCGAACAGCCGAACCGGGTTCTCCATGAGCTCGGCGTTCTGCGCGTCGAATAAGCCCAGCAGCCTGGCGAAAGCGTGGCACGCCTCGCGCCTGGTCTTGCCAAAGTCCACCGAAACCACCTTCTCGTCGTTCATTTTGGCAGGCTCCCGATATTGACGGGTTGCGGGAGCGTGAACATGGCGTGCTCCATCAGTGCCCGCGTTAGCTGGTCCCGCTCCCGCGCCAAGGGGTCAATCTCCCGCGCCATCACTCGGTAGATGCGGTCGATCTCCATGTCGCGGATCTCGCGCCAGCCATGAGCACGGGCGCGTGTGGCCTCGATTTTCTCTCGCTGCTTAACAAAACGCTCCTGCGCTGCAGCAATTGCCCGGTTGATCTCGGCAAGGCGGTCGCGTGACCATGCTTCGGCCTGCTCGTTGGTCATTGCCGCAAGCGTCACGCTTCCATCCCCTTTTTCCAGCCTTCCACCGCCCGTCGCGCATGCCGGTCGATCAGATCCGGCGCACGTTCGATCCAGGGGTATGGATGCCGGCTGGTGCTCGCTTCGCGATCACCGCAAACCTTGAGCAGTCGCAGGCCATTGAAACGCAGCCCATGCGACGACATGTATCTGCCGCAGCGCGGGCACACATCGACATAGATCGCGAGCAGCATGCCGGCGCGATCAGCGTCCATCAGCACGCTCCCCTCGGTGTCGGTGCGCACCGCAATAGTGCTGCCCCGCGAGCTTGGCGTCCTTGCGATCTATGGCCTTACCCAGATGGCCGTTGAAACCAAAAGGTGCGAACGCCTTGCAGCCTGGCTCATCGCAATAGGCGACGGGCTTAGTGTTCGGGCCTGACTTCGCCCACTGGATCATCGGCGCCTCACCTTCTTCAGTTTGTCCGCCCGCGCCAGCCGCCCGCGGTCCGCCAGCTCTTTGCGAAACCAGTAGTGCTCTTTCGCGCGGTCCCAAGCCTCTAGTTGGGCCAGTGAACAGCCCGTGGGTCTTGGCTCCCCCATCACGCCACCTTCTGGTTGTCGTTGCAGGCGCTCGCCTCGTTGATGTCGGCGAGGTAGCCCTCACACAGATCCACCAGCAGCTGGGCCTCGGCCTTGCGCCGATCGGCGATGCCGGCGTGGATGATCGACGCGAGGAACATGGCGCCGTTGAACATGAAGAAGATCAGCATCAGCCAGTTCGGCGCCGTCGTGGTCGCTGTAAGCCAGCTCATGGCACATCCTCATAGTCGGCGAGCGCCGCCTGCAACGCGTAGATCAGGTCGCGGAGATCTTCGGCACCGCTAACGCCTAACTGCTGCGGGCCGCAGTTGCGTTCACGGGTGATGCTGAACCCTGGCGGGTAGCCGTCGTAGAAACCCTCGACCGTGACATCATTGATCCGCTTCTTGAAGGAGCCCCGCATCTTGTGCTTGCGCTGGCTCACCCTTCCACCTCGTCGAGCACAAAGCCGTCGCTGGCGTCGGGGCCACCCCACAGATTGACGCGCTCGCCACGCATGTAGGCATTGCGGTCGCGGGTCATCGATTGGCGGCGCTTATCGGACGGCCGCTTGCCGTTCTCATCGTTGGGGAAGTGCCGGCCGTGGATTGCCGCGAAGTGGCGAACAGCATGGAAGTTTGCGCGCGATGCCATGGCGACTTGCCTAGCCGTCATACCGCACTCAATGCCGCCGTCGATTTGCGCGAGCTTCTGCTCGGTCGTTGCCTTGTCCCACCAGCTCAATTCATCCCTCCTAGCCTCGGAACGCAGCTGCAGGCGGGGCCATTGGGCCAGCAAGACAATCTTGCGCACTGATTTGCGTGAGGCGCCTGAACTCTGTGGCCATCCACAACCAAACGTCAAGAATTTCTTGTTTTTATACCGCCATCGAGCTTGGCCGTGATGCGGGTTTCTTGCCGGATTGCTGCTTGGGTCCACGGATCAGCCCTGCCGCTTTGGCCTGGGCATGCTGGCGCAGAGCATCGGCCGCGTGCTGGTGCCCATTCTTGGCCACCTGTGACGTGAACGTGCCATTGCGCTCGCTCCATACCTTGGCATAGCCATCGACGTGCTTCAGGCCGTCGGCCGTGTTGGTTAGGTCGAACATGTAGCTGGAGAAGGCGTCACGCAGCTGCTGGATGCCGTCGAGCAGGTTGTTGATGCGTGGCAGGATGTGGATGCGCTTGAACCCGACTTCCTCGAGCATGTCCGCCGAGGTCTTGAGCACCTCTGTGCCTGGGCGCCGGTGCGCGCCGTCGTGGGGCAGGAAGCACTCGCCCAGCACGTAGGGTTTCTTGTCGATCTCGCGCTTGAAGTAGCCGTATGCCTCGCCCGACGCTTCCATGTAGTCGATGAAGCGATCGTAGGCACCAATCTGCTGGTGGAACCAGATCGCGATGTCGTCGTCGACGCCTAGATCCCAGAACAGGTTGACCGGGTAGGCCGGATCGTACGGCACATCGGTGATGCGCCGGTCCTTGCGGGCCTGCGCCATCTGGGTGCTGAACCACTTGCCCTCGGTGGAAGGGGTGAAAGCTTCCTCAAGCGTCGATGGGTACTGCATCGCCATCTGCTCGCGGTCGCCACTGAACTCGTTCTGGCGTTTCTGCACATACCAGGCGCGCTGCGGGAGCTCGATCGGGCGGCCGATCGTCGCCTCGAGGCGGTTGAAGTAGTCGTGGTCGGCGCGGGTGATGGTCACGCTTAGAGGGTCGGTCTGGTATTCCTGCGCGTCCCACCAGCTGGCGAAGTGCAGGCGGTAATCCATCTGGCTCAGTGGCCGTCCGCTGTCTGCCTGCTTGCGGGCCTGCTCAACCTTCGCGGTGAAGTCGCCGTCCAGCCCTTCCACGGTACTCTCAATGACGACGATGCCGCCCTTGTCGACGGCCGGGATGGAGCCGCCCTGGATCTCGCGGGCCTTCTTGGGCGAGGTCGCGCAGATCTTGCCGTATTCCGAGATATGCAGGAACTGGATCGTGCCACTGCGTACCGATATTGCGCACCTTATGGTGGACTGGTTGCTGAACACGATCCTGGACTGCGTTTCGCGAACCACCGGGTTCATCGCCTTCACGATGTCGGGCAAGCGATCGTAGGCAAACTTGATCTTGTCCGTGAAGATGTCTTCACACTTATCCCGCGTCTCTGCGATCACGGCGCAGCGCTGATAGGGGGTGAACAGCGCCCGATCGAGCAGCATCAACTGTACCACTGTCGAGAAGCCGCGTTGACGGGCCTTTGGCACCACGTTGCGGAACCAAAGTTCGTCGATGAACTTGGCCTGCACTTCGTTAGGCGTGAACAGGACCGGGTCGCCGTCCTTGTCCATGATCCAGTAGAGGTTGCGGATCCGCCACCTCGGATCTTTGAGGTTGGTGAAGAACTGCAGCTCGGGCTCGGTGGGTGGGCGGCCGAGGATGCCGCGCAACTGGTCCGCAAAGCTGATTTGAGCGGGCGCGTTCATTGGTCCGCGCCCTCTTCCTCATCGTCCTCGTCCTCGTCGTCATCGGTGAGGTCGGGATTGGTGCCGGGCGTGGGCGCCAACGGGGTCAGGAGTGGCGCATTGGCAACGGGCGGGGCATTAACAGGCAAGAGCGGCGTGCCTGCCAGCGCACCTAGCAGCTGGGTCAACGTGCCGCCCGCTTCGACCTCGGAGCGCTCCTTGAAGGCGTTCACTTCGACATGCTTGCCGACGAGCTCGAGGCGCTTGAGCCGATCGCTGAGTTTGAGCTTTTTCACACGTCCGATGTGGACCCGGTCCTCGCCGGCGCCCTCGAATAGCTCTTCGGTCTCAACACCGGCCACCAGGCCAGTGCGCCATGCCAGCGGCCACTCATGAATGGGCAACAAATTGCCCATTTCGTCGTACAGATCCGCTAGATCCGCATCGAGCTCGTCACCCAGCCGGTCCAGCACCATATCGGCGTTCCAGCGGACCCGTTTGATGCGCTCTCGCTTGAGCTGGCGGATGCGCAACTGGATGTAGGGTTTCGTCAGTAGCTCGTAGCCGGTCTGGCGCGCGTTCTTCTCGCTGTAGCCCGCTCGGCGCGCGGCTTCTGCGGCGTTCAGCACCTCGACATAGTGCTCGCAGAACATCGCCTCTTTCTCGGTGAGCACCTTGTGGATGGTGTCACCGCTCTTGGCGCGGTTCTCGTCAGGCGCGATCGGCTCAATGCCCGCAACCACGGCTGGCTTGGCTTTGGCGCGTGGCTTGCGCTTGGCCGGGGCTTTCGCCTTAGCTGCGGGTTTGGTGGTGCCCTTGGGGGAGGTGGGCATGGCTGTGCTCCTGGGATAGGAGCGCGTCCATGCGCTGTTAGCCTAGATCATAGCATTTGCGGGGTTTCTATGCACGTGGCTCTGCATGTGCATAGTTTTCGACGTGGCTAGTGGGTGACGGGTGTTCGGTCCTGCACGATCACCTCGCCAAACGGCAGATTGAGCAGGGTCAGTGCTCTTGATGATTGGCGCAGCTGGGTCGCGCGATTTTCGCAGAACTGTGCGCGCTGTTCGGCGATAGCCGCTTGTCGACAAAGCTCCGCAGCATCTTCCTCGGCCTTCTTGCGAAGTGCTACAGCGTCATCCTCGGCCTTCTTCCGCAGCATCTGGGCATGCTCCCGATGCGCTGAGGCGGCTTGCGTATCGTTGATTGCGGCCTGTTCGAGTTCGATAATGGCAGGTTCATGCATCGTGGGTTCTCCAGTCGGTTGCGAGCATATCCGCATGCGTAGGGCGCCATAGACGCTGGCCAGTGCGCGTGATCATCATCAGCCCTTCCGGGCCGCAGATCACATGGCCGCTGCGCCAGGTGACGCGCGCGACCTTTTTGCCGTTCTTCGCAAGGAAAAGGGCGTGTTCGAAGCCCAGCCTGCCGCTTTGCTGATAATCGGCCTCAAACACGTGCTGGGGCAACCATGTTGCCATCTTGCCGTCGACGCAGACAACGTAACCCGGTTTATCCGGATTGCGGGTCTGCATGTCTACCGGGCCGGGCGCCTCGAAAGCGCGCGCCGACAGGAAACCGACGTATTCTTGGATGCGATCGTTCATGCGGTGAGCAACTGCCTCGCCTGCTGAACTTGGGAAGTAGGGAACACCCAACCACCGTCCTTGTTCGTCATGGTCTTGCGATGATGGCTGACATCGCAGACTGCATTCCAAAGACCTTCATCAAGCAAGGCATGAACGAACGTTGTCGGGGATACTACATCTTGGGCTGGGTCCAATTCCCCAGTTTGGGGTAAGGGGTTATTGGATTGGTTTGGAATGGTAGGCGGAATCTGGTGCCGGTCCTTCCGTCGTGAGATTCCGGTGCTTGTTTCACGAGGACCGGCACCACGTTCCGCACCTTTTTCTATATGTAGTGGGTCTGCCTTTTCGATCAGAGCTGGTTCGTCAGCTGCTGCTTTGTCGCCTGGCCACAGTGCCTTGTACTCATGGTTCTTCCACCGCTGCCCCTTGAAACCATGCTCGTTACGGTGGAGCCATCCCAAGGTTTCGGCGATCTCAAGGTGCTTGCGCACCGCACGCTCGCTCAAGCCCGTTGCCACTGCCAGTTGCTCTTGTGTCGGATAGCAACCACCTCCGACGGCGTTCATGTACAGAGCAAGGGTGAGCAACACGTGCCGGGTAGTAGGCTCTAGGTCAGACTTGATGATGGCGTGCTGCCATGTCCAGGTGCGCTTATCGTCGCTCATGAGGCAACGCCCATACTGACGCGCCGGCGTTGTTGGCGTCTGCTGTAGCGCTGCTCGTTGCGGCGCGCTTCGGCGTCCGTGAAGATGTTGGTGTGGCCCTTGCCCTGGTAGGGCTCAATGGTTGTCACAACGCGCGGGCTGTCGCCGAAGCGAACGACGTAGCCATTGCCTATGACACTCGGGCTGCCGCCATGCTGGAGCGCAATCCGAACGGCCTTGGACAAGATGCGCTCGCGAACCGCGTTGACGGTGAGGCCAGCTAAAGCGGTATGGGCCAGCGCAACAGCAAACGTGCGGCCGGTGTCATCCTCCATGCCGGGAACGATTACCTTGAGCACGCGTTGGCAATAACGGGTTACTGCGTGGTAGCTCACCATGTTCAGCGTGATCTCGCTAAGCGGATCGGGGAGCGACATGGCAATGCCCTACCCCGCAGCTGCTTCGAGGGCTTCGGAAGCGCTCTTGATTCCCCAGATCTCAGGCGGCGCCGTACAGCCCATCGCTTCAAGGGCGGTGGTCATAATCACATAGTAGTGGGAGGCTATGCGATGGCTGTACCGCCAGTTTGTCACGGTCTGCAGGGACTTTGCCTTGGTGAGATCTTGGACGGCCACATTCCCCCCCAACGCGTCGATAACGGCGTCAACGGTCGTCAGCTCGCGAATTTGGCAATTGTCTTGGGTGCTCATGGTGCCATCCATGTGGACTATGCTCGCACCATAATCAAGAAATTCTTGTTTCGCAATTGACAAGGAAGGCTTGTTGGTGCTGATAACCGCTGGACAATATATTCTTGTTCATGGCGAGAGACGTGACCCGAGATCTTCCAGACACTTCCAATCGCGCGATCGGCGAGAGGCTTGCGAGCATCCGCCAGGCGCGTGGGTGGTCGCAGGCTTACGCAGCCCAGTTGATCGGGGTCAGCCCACAGCGCTGGGGTAACTGGGAACGCGGCTTGAACGCTCCACCGCCTGACCTTCTGGGCAAGCTCTGGCAGCTCACCGGCGCAACGTCGGACTATCTGTTGTTTGGCCGCCTGGACGGCATGCCATTCGAACTGGCCCAGGCTGTTAGCCGGCCCAGCGTGACTGCGAAAAGCGGCACAACTGGGCGCTAACGTCGCCTAAAACAAACCCGGCCTAAGCGCCGGGTTCTTCCTTCTCAACTACGCGCAGGGAGTGCATGCGAGCTTTTCGCCGAGGCTCTGCCATTTCTGCCACGTATTTCTTGGCATACTCCAGCACCTGGATCGCTTCCTCCGGGTCCTCAGGCAGGCTCGGGATGATGCCGTGCGCCTGACGTTGTATCCAAAGATCCTTATCCCAATCCGCAGCCATAAATTCCTCCGAGCCCCACCGCTCTGGTTTAACACGCAATCCACAGTAACAAGATATTCTTTAGTCCGCAATTGACGAAACAAGAATTTCTTTATACGGTCTTCTCATTGAGCGTCGGGCTTTGTTCCCGTTGCGTTCACTATGAGGGGATTTAGGAATGTTTTCAAGCGACTTAGGAATAAATGCCTCTCGCGGGCAGCGCCATGAACATGTTGCCATGTTTGTCGAACGGCGCGTGGGGGTTGATCGCACTATTCCATTGATACTCGGCATCGCGGTCGCGCTTTGCTTCCTCCTTGCGTTGGCGTCTCTGGTCTTTTCCGAGGCAGATGCAATGGCTCAGTGTCAGGCTCAGCACTCCTTCGCAACGTGTCACGTTGCTGTGGTGGGCTGAACATGGCTCAGGTTTTCGCATTTCCGAAAATTAAACAGATCAACGACTCCGCAGCACCATCGGTTGCGACTCCCCGTGAGGACCTCGCAGCCCAGCGCCAGATGGTTGCCGCGGCGATGAATACCTGGATGCAGGGCAGGCCACTCACTCAGCGCGAGCAGCGCATCATCGATACGGTCGTCGACACGAACTACTTCGGCCAGCTCGGCCGCCTCGCGATGGGGAACTGAGCCATGCCAGAAATGATCAACAAAGATGGCACCGCTGTTGCCGACCAGGCCGAGGCCCTGCTTGGCATGCTCACCAGCCCTGACGCTTTCACCTCCTGCTTCGGCAGAGCGATGGCAGCGGACCTCGCTTCGGCAGAGGAAACGTTCGTCGACAAGGAACTCGAGCGCGGTACCCCAATCTCGATCATCATGACCGTGATGGTGGATGTGCATGTGCAGGCAATGGCTTCCTTAGCCGGGCAGATGCTGTCGAGGGCTGGGCACGAGAAGATCCACCAGATCATCAAGGATCGGATGGATCAGACCTTTCTGGCTCACGCCGCACGCTGTGATGACGAGATCGCGGCCTTGGATGCCGATACCGAATAGGCCGGGCACGTCCCCCGCTCGGCCTTGGCCGGGTCCGGCGTCTGCCTCAACCAGGCGCCGGACCTTCCACTTCCAGAAGGAGATCAATCGATGTCTGAAACAAACGCCAGCCAGGCAACTAACCCCAGTGACGATGGCACCGGCCGGTTCACGCGGCTTCTCAAGAGTACCGACGAAGCGTTGGCCGCTGCCGGAAAGGGCGACGTTCAAGCGCAGCCTTCGGAAGAGGCCCCACCCAAAGCGAAGCAAAGTATCACCATCGTAGCGGCTGAGAGCAACACCCCGGAAGGGCTGGCGCTGTCAGCTGTCGAGCGCGTCCTAGCGCAGATCGGTGCTGAAACCTCGCCCATTGTGAAGCGGGCCGCGATCCGCAGGCTGCAGCATGAGCAGGCGATCAAAGAGGTCAAGACGGAGCTCAACGAGCTGGCCGCGCGCGAGGCTCTGCTGGATCAGTACATCGAGGCAGCCAAGCAGAACATTTCCGACCAGCGCGATGATCTGATCGAAGACCTCATGGTACTTGAAGAAGGGGTGAATGCTGTCACCCAGAAGCGCTCCGCATGATCGTGCGCGGCACTGGTGTGTACGAGTGGTACTGGGGCGCGGGCGAGCAGCCTGCGCTCTTCCACGGTCCATACCCCAGCGGCGACCTTGCATCTGCAGGCGCGCGTTCTGACCATGACGGCGACTTCACCATCGTCGAGGCCGATCGGCATATCCCGACCGTGCAGGGCGTTTTTAATGCCGACGGCATTTTCGCGCGGTTTCGGCGGGTCAATGGCCCGCTCTGGATGCGGCGGCCTAAGCATAAACAGGTGACGCTGACGCGTCTGGAGAAAGCCGAGCTCGTCGGCAAGCTCGAGGACACGCTCGACCGCTGGGTGCGCAAGCACGGCTTGGACGATCACACCACCCTCCGCCACATCCGCAAACGCGACTATTTCCCAAACCGTCCCAGAGGCTAGCGCTATGACCATCGAGCCTATCGCCCCCACCGCCGCCCACGCTGCACTGGCATTGGAAGAGGCCCAGCGTCTCACGGGCGATAACCCCGCCCGTTACCGCATGGTCGCCATGGGCGCCATGATGCGCGCCTTTCCTCACGTCCAGGCAATGCAGCTGGGGGAAGTGCTCTCGATCGCGAACGCCAAGCGGGCGAATGCTGCTGTCCGCAAATGCCGTGAAAGCTCCAACTGGTGGAACGAGGCGCGGGTCGAAGAAGTCACCGGCGCATTGGTGGCTGAACGCTATGGGGAGCGTGCCCAGTGAGCAATCCTCTGACAATCCTCAACGGCCGGGCCACGATCCACATCGGCAATGTCATGGATCGGCTGCGTGACCTGCCCGACGACTTCTTCGACACCTGTGTGACTTCGCCGCCCTACTGGGGCTTGCGCGATTATGGGACCGCTGCGTGGGTTGGTGGAGACAGCACTTGTCATCACCAACCTGTCGCCACCATGCGCATGCCTTGGGCTAACGGCATGAAGTCACCCACCAGCGTCGGCAAGCACGGCTGGCATGGGGCGCGGCCACCGAAAGAACGGCACGGCTATTGCGCACTCTGTGGCGCCCAGCGCGTGGATTATCAAATCGGTCTGGAGTCCACGCTCGGCGAGCACCTTGAAGTCATGGTGGAAGTATTCGCCGAGATTTGGCGCGTGATGAAGCCGACTGGGACCGTGTTTCTCAACTATGGCGATTGCTATGCCACCGCGCCGAACGGCCGTAGCGCCGCCGACACCAAGGTAGAGGGCAACGATGATCGCACGTTCCGCGACAAGCCTTTCTCCACAGTCGGGCCGATCTACGATCCCAATTGGGCAACACCCCGCGGCGTGTTCGAAGGATCTCAGTTCGGCCATAACGGCGCCGGCACCAGGCGCATTGATCATGGCGGGCGCGTAGTCGCCGGAGGCATGCTCAAGCCGAAAGATCTCTGCATGATCCCCAATCGGCTCGCCATTGCGCTGCAGGATTGGGGCTGGTGGGTACGTTCCGAGATTATCTGGGGCAAGAAGAACCCTATGCCCGACAGCAGCGGCAACGGCCGTCCGTCCACTGCGCACGAAAAGATATTCCTGCTGACCAAATCCGGAGAGTCGGATGTCTGGCGGGCACGCGACACCGGGGCACTGTCATTCAATCCGGACCTAAACGAACGCGTTCCGATGGCAACGGCGATCGACAAGGACACTGGGCTGCCAAAGATAGGGCCGCGGTGGATCAAACTTGGAAGCTATTACGACGCGAGCGCTGTCATGCAGCCTTCGAGCGAAAACACACATTCCCGGATCTCCCAGAACGTCGAGGCGCAAATCGGTAGTGAGCGAGCGCACGCCGGCGGCAAAACTAACGGCAACATGAAAGCTGTGGCGAGCAAGATTGCGCCGGCCCATGCAGCGGGCCACCGCGCCAATTCCCATTTCGTGGAAGCACTCAAAACAGCTGATCGGCGATCAATCAGGGGCGGGAACCCGAAGCATGTAGATCCCCGGCATGCCAAGCACATCAACCATACCGGCCTCGACAGTCTGGATCGAGGCCGAGGCCGTCTGCTGCGCAATTTCGAAGAGGCGCCCTTAACGGTATGGCCTATCGCTACTGTGGCATTCAAGGACGCCCACTTTGCCACTTTCCCCCCAGAACTCGTCGCCCTAGCCATTGCTGCCGGCGCTCCACCAAACGGTGGCATGGTGCTCGATCCATTCGGAGGATCTGGCACCACTGCCCTTGTGGCGCTTCGTATGGGTCGAAAGGCGCACCTGATCGAACTCAAGCCTGAGTACGCCGCCATGGCGCGAAACCGCCTCGAGCGCGACTGGATGGGTGAGGAAGAGCGCAGACGTGTGAGTGCAAAAGACAAGGGCACTCCACCGCCAGGCCCCTTGTTTGAAGTAGTGCCCGCGGAGGCAGCAGAATGACCGTCCACCCCGCCACCGGCCCAATCAGCCCTGAATTGATGCGCGCCTTGGCCGATGCACCATTTGGCAAGGCGGCCGAAGCGCTACGCAAGCACGATCCCGCGTGGGGACTAGTTACGCCCGACAGGCCGAACTTGACGTGGACGGTTACTCTCACAGGTGAGGTAATTGCCACCTTGGAGGTCAAAGTCGTGGCTCTGACTGAGGGCGAGGCCCGAGAGCGGGCACTGATCGCTCACCGCAAGATGCCGGTCGAGGATTGGGAGATCGATCGCTACGACGGCATCGAAAATGTGACGGCCTCTGCAGTCAAAGTGAAGGCAACCCCATGAACAAGCCTGTGCGCCTCACCGCCGCCGCAGAACTCGCTGCCGCCATTACTGAAATGCGCGCCACACCCTACGCAATCGCCTGGCTTTACCTGCGCGCCGCCCATGACCTGACTGGGAAGAACGTCACTGAAACCGCCCGGCGTCTAGGCATGCACCGGCGAACCGTCCAGCGCCTCCTGCCGAAAAAGCAGCCAAAGCGGGTTTCGCCATGAAGACCGTCACAGGCAAGAGCGAACGCGGCTTACTCCGTTCCATCGCCAAGCGCGCCAAATCGCAAGGTCGGCTCAAGGACCGGCAGCCACCAGCGCCAGCGCCAGAAAAGGTCGACAAGTGATGCACGAGCCCGAAACCCTGACCGAAAAGCGCCAGCGCCTGATCATCGAGGAACTGCGCGACGAGGTTCACACACTCAAGGAAACCGTGCGGGAGATGCAGACGCAACTGACGGCGCCAGCGCTGACCATTCCAGTTGTTTGGCGCCTTACCCCGTCAGAACACGCGGCTTTCGCGCCCCTGTGTGGTCGGGATGTCGTTACCAAAGAGGCGATGTACCAGGCCATGTATGCCATGCACGACGACGGCAGCCTGCCAGATTTGAAGATGGTCGATGTTTGGGTCTGCAAGCTGCGCAAAAAGCTAAAGCCCTTTGGCATTCAGATCCTGACAGTGTGGGGAAGAGGCTATTCGCTCGGCGATCGCTTAGCTGTCGTCAGCCAGATCCGGCTGCTCGACAATGCGTGCGAGCCCTCGCCCCTAGCCGCACAACGATCGGAGGCAGCCGAATGAAGGCGCTCACCATCTGGCAGCCCTGGGCAAGCCTCATCATGCTTGGCCATAAGCCATACGAGTTCCGCGGCTGGGCTGCGCCGGCCTCGATCGTCGGCCAGCGTATTGCAATTCATTCCGGCAAGCGCAAAGTGAAGGTCGACGAACTCGACGATCTGATTACTCGGCTACGCGGTCCCAACGCCTGGAGCACTGGGCTGCGGCCGGCCGCGCTTGATGTCCTAATGCAAGCCCGCGAGCGCATCGACATCTTACCGCTCTCGCATGTGCTCTGCACGGCCGTGGTCGGAAAATCGGTCCAGTCTTATGAGATCGCGGCCGAGTTCGGCGCCAGCGTCAATGACAGCGATCGGCACGAACATGCGAACTGGGCGTGGCCGATGCTGGATGTCCAGCGCATGGCGCCGCCGATTGAGGCACGCGGCGCACAAGGTCTCTGGAATTGGGGAGGCGTGTGATGGGGTATTTCTCAAACGGCACCGAAGGCGAAAGCTACTTCGATCGCTACTGCTCTCGCTGCATCCACGATCGCAATGGTGACTGTCCGATCTGGGGCGCGCATCTGGCGTTTGCCTATGGCGCCAAAGGCGATGCCGAAAGCATCCTCAACATGCTTATTCCGAGATCAAAGGATGGGCTCTGGAACGAGCAATGCGTGCTCTGGGTCGAGCGAGACACCACGGGCGACCTGTTTGCGGAGGGGGCGCTATGAGCAACCCTGACCCCATCCCCCAGCGCCCCCTCCGCATCCTTTCGCTTGGCGCGGGCGTGCAGTCTACAACGGTGGCGTTGATGATTGCTCGCGGAGATCTGCCGATGGTTGATGCTGCGATCTTCTCAGACACGGGTTGGGAGCCCGCAGCGGTCTATGACCACCTTGACTGGCTTCAGAGCGTGCTGCCATTCCCAGTCTATAGGATAACCGCTGGCAATCTGCGCGAGGACACTTTGCGCGGCCTGAACTCGAGCGGGCACAGCTTCTCGGCCGTCCCTTGGTTTATGATTGATCGTCGTGGCAAGAAACGCATGGGCACGCGCCAATGCACGTTCAACTACAAGTTGAGGCCCCTGCAGAAGAAGATCGTAGAGCTCTTAGGCGGGAAGCGCCCAAAGGGTGGCGCAGAAGTGCTGATCGGGATCTCGACAAACGAGGCGTGGCGCATCAAGCCAAGCCGCGTTCAGTACATCGTCAACACATGGCCTCTCATCGACAAGCGAATGAGCCGGCAGGATTGCCGCCGATGGCTTGAAGAGCGGCAATATCGCATCCCGCGCCGGTCTGCGTGTCTCGGCTGCCCATTTCTCGACAACGAACAGCGCCGAGCGCAAACCCCGGCCGAATTTGCGGCCACGGTGGAAGTGGATCGGGCCATCCGCGACCAATTCCCGGCCAAGGGCCAGCAATTCATGCACCCATCCTTTATTCCCCTCGAGCTGGTGGACCTGTCCACCGCCGAGGAGCAAGGCCAAGGCGACCTGTTCAACAATGAGTGCGAAGGGATGTGCGGACTATGACCCACCACGCGCTCAAAGATGATCTGCCTATGACCCTTAAAGAGGCATGCCGGGTCATGTTCCACAATGCGATTACAGTAAAGACTTTATTGTCTGAGCGTGATCGTGGCAATTTGACTATCTCAAAGATCGGCCGGGCTTATTTCGTCACGCCCAGCGCCATTCGGGAAATGATGGAAAAATGCCGCGCCCCTCAAAGCCTCCCCGGCTCTACCTCAACCCAAAAGAGCGTGTCTGGCTCATCCGAGACGGCTCGTACACTGAGCGCACAGGCTGCAGCGAGTTCGATCGCGACGGAGCTGAAAAAGCTCTCGCGGCGTACCTCGGCCGAAAGTTCATCCCCACAGTCCGCGAGCATTCACCGGCTCGGATCACGGTCGCAGAGGTCTTGACCGCCTATGGCCGCGAGCACGCCCCACACGTCAGAGATCCAGCACGCATCGCTTATGCGATCGACGCGCTCAACACATGGTGGGGGAACCGCACCTTGATGGACGTGCGCGGATCGACATGCCGGGCCTATACCGACCACCGCCGCAAGACGGTGCAGGATGGCACCGTGCGCCGCGAGCTCGGCGTGCTGTCGGCCGCGATCGGACACTGGCACAGCGAACATGGCCCTCTCGATTCCGTGCCCGTGGTGACGCGGCCAAAGATGCCAGAACCAAAGCCTGATTGGCTGACGCGAAGCGATGCCGCTGCGCTCGTCGCCGGCGCCCTTGGTTGGTATCGCGTCCAGTTTTCCGACATCTCCACCCGCAAGATTTCCTTTGCATGGCGCCGCGATCGGGAAGCGATCAACCGACACACCGCGCGCTTCCTTCTGATCGGGGTTTATACTGGCACGCGGCCAGGCGCGATCATGGGAGCCCAGTGGGTTGCAAATTTGCAAGGCGGCTGGTTCGACTTGGAGCGCGGTGTCATGCACCGCATGGGCGAAGGCGAAGTCGTTTCCAACAAGCGCAAACCGCCAACGCGGCTAGGCAAGCGCATCCTGACCCATCTTCGCCGTTGGCGGAAACTCGACGAGGCAGCGCGCGAGAAAACCGCCAGCGCCACGCATCTGCATGTAGTGAACTGGGGTGGCGGGCCAATCAGCGACATCGGCAGATCGTTCAGCCGGGCACTATCATTCGCTGGGCTGCCGGCGCGCTACACCCCGCACATTTTACGCCACACTCGCGCGACCTGGTTGATGCAGGCCGGCATCGCGCCATGGGAGGCCGCGGGCTCGATCGGCATGTCCGTCGAGACGATGCAGAAGGTTTACGGCCACCATCACCCTGATTTTCAGAGAAAGGCAGCAGAGGTCTAAAATGGAGTTTCTGTACGGTAACTGTACAACTGGCAGCGGGGGGATCGACAAAGGCCCGGAAAACTGGCGCACCCGACAAGATTCGAACTTGTGGCCTCTGCCTTCGGAGGGCAGCGCTCTATCCAGCTGAGCTACGGGTGCATGCCGTCGTGCGAAGCTGCCCCCGCCGAACAGCGGCAATTTAGCCAAAGCCGTTGCCCGGCGCAACCCGGCTTGTCGCTGAATTCAGAAGCCATCCTCAGTCGCGTGCGAGGACGATCAGCCGGTCGCCTTGGGCAAACTCAACTGCCACCGACTTGGCTGGGCTGACGACGATGCCATTGGCCGCAGCGCCGGGGCGTGGGCAGTGATAGCCCAGCGCCACTTCGTTCCGGCGGCGCGCAGCCTCCGTGACGGTATAGAAGTTCACCTTGCGGTCTGTTGCGACATAATCCTCGATGGGGCGCATATAGATTTCCGAGCCTTCCTCGTCGAGCAGATCATTGAATATCGCGGCGAGGCTGTCGTTCTCGGATGCCTGCGCCAGCATGAGGCTGACGAGCTTGTTGGACACCACGAAATCGTCGGCGCGCGTCACTTCGGCTAGTTCGCGATTGCGGACGTCCACCATCTCGGACACGACCTTGACGTGAGTTTGCGCCGCATCGGCGATCTGGCGCAGATGGAGCAGCGTCACGAGCGTCCGCGTATCGGTGGGCTGTGGCCCCAGCAGATCGGAATAACCTAGCACCAGCACATGATCATAGGCGGGAATATCGAGCGCTTCGAGCGCCGAGCGGCTGGTGGTGTCGATGCGCCCGTATTGTACCGAGAGATTGCTGCTCGCGACCGACAGATTGCCCACCACATCGTCCAGATCCGGTGTATCGGCGGCAATGGTCAGAACCGAGCCTTCGGCGACATAGCGGCTCAGTTCATGGGCAATGATCGGCGCGCGCCGGTTCCACCCCAGGATCAGCACATGCTCGGGCCGGTTCGGACGCGGCTGCGCCGTTTGAAGCGCTCCCCGGTCGATGGGCGCACTGGGATTGGCGATGCGGATGGCAGCGTCGTCCTCGGCAATGATGATGACGCGGCTGCCCGGCTCGATGATCGTGTCCATCGGCGGGTTGAGGCTGACCACGCCTTGGGATGACACCAGCCCGATCAGCGTCGAGGCTTCATAGGCCATCATCGCCTCGCCGAAGCTGCGCCCTTCGAGCCCAGGCTGGGGAAGGGTGTAGATTTCGCAGCCCTCGAAATCGAGCAGTTCGGAATAAACCGCCGATAGCCCCGACTGGCGGGCGGAATGAACCACGATGCGGGCGATGAGATCATCGGCCAACACCAATTGCGCTTCGGCGCCGCCCACCACGCGCGCCACTTCGGCGCTCTTGGCGTCGCGGATTTCTGCAGCGATCCGGTACAGCTCCGGCCGGCGCCGCGGATCATGCACCAGCGCCAGGATGGTTTTGATCACCTGGCTATCGGCCTCGGACGGCTCCGCTTCGCCGGGCGACAAGACGATGATCGAGCGCGCCTCCTGAGGCGACACGATCGCCAGATCGGCAATGTCCGTCGGATCGCCATGGCGGCAGATAACACGCGTATTGCCTAGGTCGGGCACCTTGCTCGCGATCTCGTCTTCCATTTCCACCTTGTCGCGCGTGGACATGATGACGATGCGTGGCTTCTTGCGGCTCTTGTTGGCCACCACCAGTTCGGCGACCACGTCAAAGATTGAGGGGCTCCAGTTGAGGATGATGGTGTGATCCTGCTCGAGCACCGTGCTGCGGCCCTTGCGCAATTCGTCGAGCTTGGACTCGATCCCGGAGGACAATACGCCGATCAAAGTAGAGAAAATGAAGATGCCGGCGATGGTGACCGTCAGTCCGACGAGACGGAAGCCCAGCCCCGTGTCTCCTGCCACAGTGCCGGCATCCATCGAGCGCATCAGCGCTTCCCACATGCCTTCAAGGAAATCTACGGGCGGTTGCCCCTCGGGCCCCAATTGCAGCAGCACCAGCAAGAGCGCAGCAACGACAATGACGATAAATGACAGGACGGTCAGCCAGCCAATCAGGGCAATTGGTCCTGCAGACATGGAGGTATCGAACGCATAGCGCAGGCGCGCGCCCATACCGTTACGACGCTGGCTCAACTCGGATGTCCCCCTCAGGCCGCCCCGGCCCCAATCCTCCCTATTACTTCCCTTATGGTTAAAGCAAAGCAAAAGCAGCGCTGCCCACAGGGCTTGTCACTGTGCTGCCATCAAGCCGCCGCTATTGAGCCCTATCGCGCAGCAAAGGCAAATGCGCTAGGATGGTTGAATGGCGAGCCAAATCACTTCAAGTAAAACCCCGATCCTAGCGAGCACCGCGGCGGTGCTGGCGCTGTTGTTGGGGGGCTGCTCGATGAGCTCGCTTAAGCCCGCGCCCGGTCCGGCGACGGCAGCCCTTGCTAGTTTCGCGCCTGCAACTCCTGCCGGCCATGTGCCTGACGCCACTGTCGTGCCCAATGCACCTTCGGCCATGGCTTATTCCAGCAGCTCGCTTGATCCGCTGATCGCGCATTATTCCCAGCAGTACAATGTACCCGAGAGCCTAGTGCGCCGCGTCATCGTGCGCGAAAGCAATTACAATCCGGCCGCCCGCAATGGACCTTATTACGGCTTGATGCAGATCTCGCATGCTACCGCGAGCGGCATGGGCTATAGCGGTTCACCCTCGGGCCTGCTCGACGCAGAAACCAATCTGCGCTACGCCGTGCGCTACCTTGCCGGAGCCTATGTCACCGCCAAGGGCAATCCAGACCAGGCTATGCGCTTTTACGCCCGCGGCTATTACTACGACGCCAAGCGCGCCGGCTTGCTGGAAGAATCCGGCCTGCGCTGAGCGTGGGCTTACAGGTCTTATCATTGCAACCACGTCGTTCCTGCGAAAGCAGGTTCCTGGGTTCAGCTGCCTTTCCGCTTGAGCCAAGACGACGGGTTCCTGCGCGATTTTCCCTCAGCGAAGATGGACCAAGAGGAGGTTGTTGGGCGATCACAGGAGAACCCCTCCCGGCCCGCCCCATAATGGGAGTGCTCACTAAAGGGGCTTACAATTGGGGAGATGCGACAAATAAACCGCTATGCCCTCGGGCCTGAGCCAAGGCCGCATAGGGTGCCCATAACGGAGCACTGTTCCACGGAACATGGCCGTCGAGTCGAGCCCAAAAGCAAATCAGCCAGCACACTGCTTGGGCCCGCCGCGGACTTCGACGCAACTCTCTTAATCGAGAGCTAAGGCTCTCTTAACCTGCCACCGCCGGGCGGCTCAACAACTTGCCAATCTGGCTCGCCAATTCGGTCTGCTGATAAGGTTTTGCCAAACGCGGCAGATCGGTGGTCGTACCGCTGGGCAAATCGGCGTAGCCGGTGGCCAGCAGAATGGGCAGTTGAGGATGGAGCTCGCGCGCCTTGCTTGCCAGTTCGACGCCCGTCATGCCGGGCATGGCGTAATCGGTCACCAGTGCGTCGATCTGCTTGCCGCTGCTCAAAATTTCCAGCGCCTCACGGCCGGAATAGGCTTCAAGCACCGTGTGACCGAGATCCTCGATCATGTCGACGGTGCTCATATTGATCAGGGCGTCGTCGTCTACGACCAGAATCACCGCCGCTTGCGGCGTAATGGTTTGTTCAGGCTCCATATGCTGAACCTCCTTTACCGGGGCGGCAGATACGGGCAGCCAGAGTTCGGCCGTCGTGCCCTTGCCCAAAACGCTCTTGAGTTGTAGCGCGCCACCGAGTTGCACGGCCAAGCCATGTACCATCGAAAGGCCCAGCCCCGTCCCCTTGCCCAATTCCTTAGTGGAGAAAAATGGCTCAATTGCGCTCTTGAGCGTCTCTTCATCCATGCCAGTGCCGGTATCGGTCACCGAAAGGCGCAAAAAGTCGCCTTCGAGCTCCAGCCCGCTTTTAGCGCCAGCGCAGCGGTCCAGCGACAGGCTCAGCCGTCCGCCCTCCGGCATGGCATCGCGTGCATTGACCGCAAGGTTCAAAATAGCCAATTCGAGCTGGTTGGCATCGACCTTTGCCGGCGGCAATTCAGGCGCCAGCGCCATGTCGATCGAAATCAACGGACCGATGGAGCGCTCCATCAGCGCACGCATACCCTCAAGCAGCGCCCCAAGGTCGGTGGGCTCGGGCTTGAGGTCCTGCCGGCGCGCAAAGGCGAGGAGGCGTGAGGTCAAGGACGCGCCACGCTGCGTGCCCTGCAGAGCGCCATCGATGAAGCGGCGGATCTGCGGATCGTTGGGCAGGCGCTTGCGCAGCAATTCGAGATTGCCCTGGATGGCGGCCAGGAGATTGTTGAAGTCGTGCGCCACGCCGCCGGTTAATTGGCCAATGGTTTCCATCTTCTGGGCTTGGCGCAATTGCTCTTCGGCCCGGCGGCGCTCGGTCATTTCGCGGAAAAATGCCGCGCCGCCGACGATTTCTCCGTCGCCACCGCGCAAAGGCGCGTGCTGGCTTTCCAGTACCACACCGGCGCCAGTCAGCGTGGTCAGCTCAATTTCTTCGATCGGCCCTGAGACCCCCGCGAGAGCATCACGCAGGCGCCCTTCGATGCCCTTGCCCTGTCCATCGCCGATGACGCGCGCCAGCGACCGGCCCAGCACGGCTGGCGCGGGCAAGCCGAAGATGCGCTCCATGACAGGGTTCCAGATCGTCACCCGCATATCGCCGTCATAGGCGACAATGCCAGCCGGAACGCTGGTCAAGAGGAGCCCAGAAAGGGCCCGTTCGCCGCGCAAAGCCTGTTGCGTGCGCTCGCGCTCGGCGGCAACGGCGGCCAGCAGTTTTTCCCGTTCCGCTTCAGCCGCCTTGCGCTGGGTGATGTCGGAGGCAACGCCCACCAAGGTCTGCGGCTTGCCATAACGGTCGAGCAAGACGCGCGCACGGGCATCCACCCAATGCTCGCGGCCATCGGGCCAATGGACCCGGAATTCCAGCACGAGATCGGCGGCGGTGCGGATAGCGTCGTCAAAAGCACGCTGCACGCGCTGCTGGTCATGGAGGGACACGCTTTCGATAAGGTCTGCAAACACGAACTGATCGCCGGGTTTGCGGCCGAAACAGGCGCGGAATTGCTCCGACCCGCTTAGCACCAGTTCTGCGATGTCGAGCTGCCAGGCACCCATCCGCCCGGCCAAAAGTGCAGTCTGCAAGCGCTGCTCGCCTTCCCGCATTTCCTCGAGATACCGCCGCGCCTGATATTGCCGGCGCCGGCCGCGCAGGGCGTTTTCTACTACATTGAGCAGCGAGGTAGGATGAAATGGCCGTTCGAGAACGATCACATTGCCCAAAATGGTCTGCATATGGGTGATGATCGGGCTCTGTTCGGGCGAGCCGGTGCGCTGGCTCAAGATGATAAAGGGAAAATCCGACCAGGGCGCTTGGTGGTCGATCCAGCCTTTAAGCGGCGTCAGATCCTTGTACTGCAGCGCTTCGCTGGTGATGATCGCAAGGCCGGCGCCCTCCTTAAGGCCCGTGATCAGATCGGCAATGCTCTCCCGCGTTTCGGCTGTACTTCCCGCTTGGCGCAGCAAACTAGCCGCGACAATGCCGTCCCGACCGCTTGGCGCCAAAATCAGTGCACGTTCCGAGTTGATCAACCCAACTCGTCCTTATCGGCAACAACGGGAACTGATATGCCCTCATCGACCAGCAGCGGATGACCGCTGCCATCATAGGATGGCACGCCGCGCAGAACGCCTTGGAAGCCGCTAAGCGGCTTGCCGATATGCAGCCCGTTCTTGCCAATGCGATACTCGCGGATGGTATCTTCGTGGTGGCCCGAGCGCTTCTTGATCACCGACATGGCTCGACGCACCCGGCCCTCTGCCTCGAAATAGCGCAAGAGGATAACGCTATCAGCCAGATAAGTGATGTCGACCGGCGATTTCATGTCACCCACAAGGCCGTGCTGGGCAACGGTCACAAAGGTCGTCGCGCCCTGCCGGTTGAGATATTGCAGCAATTCGTGGACGTGGAGCAGCAGTGAATGCTCTTCGGGCATGGACGCCTGGTAGCCGTTGAGGCTGTCGATCACCACGGTCTTGACCTTGGCGCCATCCACCTTGTCGCGCACCATGTGGGCAAATTCGCCCGGCGAAAGCTCGGCTGCATCGACTTGCTCGATCAGCAAATCACCCGAGGCGCGCATCTTCTCGAGATCAATGCCCATGGCCTGGGCGCGGGTAAACAGCAGCCCTAATTCTTCATCAAAGATGAACAACGCGGCTTTCTCGCCCCGCTCAATGGCGGCGCGGGCAAAATGCAGCGTCAACACCGACTTGCCCGCACCCGCTGGGCCCAGCACCAGCGTGCTCGAGCCGCGATCGACGCCACCGCCAAGCAGGTCATCGAGTGCGGGAATGTTGCTAGTCAGCGCCACGCGCTCGTATTTCGAGCGGTGTTCTGCTGCCACGAGGCGCGGGAACACATCTACCCCGCCGCGCTTGATGGCGAAGTCATGATACCCGCCGCGATAGGACTGCCCGCGATATTTGATAACGCGCAGCCGCCGCCGCTCGGCGCCATAAATGGGTGCCAGTTCCTCGAGCCGGATCACGCCATGGGCCACCGAATGAACGGTCTTGTCATTGGCGTCGCTGGTCAGATCGTCCAGCATCATGACCGTTGCGCCATTGCGCGCAAAATAATGCTTGAGCAGCAGGATTTGCCGGCGGTAGCGCAAGGATGACTGCGCCAGAAGCCGGATTTCCGAGAGGCTGTCGAGCACGATGCGGTCGGGCTTGAGCCGTTCCACCGCCTCGAACATGGCCTTGGTCGCTTCGCCCAGCTCCAGATCCGACGAATAGAGCAAGGATTGCTGCTGCTCGCTGTCGAGCAGGCTTTCGGGCGGCGCCAGCTCGAAGATATCGAACTTATTGTCGATCTCCCAATCATGGGAATTGGCCGTCAGGCGCAGTTCGCCCTCGGTCTCGGAGAGCGTCACATAAAGCCCGCGTTCGCCCGCCAGATGTCCTTGCAACAGGAACTGCAGCGCGATGGTGGTCTTGCCGGTGCCGGGGCTGCCTTCCAGAAGGTAGAGGTGTCCGCGCGCCAAGCCTCCCGCAAGAATATCATCGAGGCCGGACACGCCCAGCCGCGCTTTGGTTTCCCCTGCAATTTGAGACATGACGCCTTTACCAATAAGAGCCCTTGGGCAAAGTCCCCCGCCCAATCGACACAAACGCACTATCCGCTAACCGGTTCCCGTTTCGCAAGGCTCTTTTGGCGGGCCGCAATCTCCCTTAAAGTCGTCTGGCGTGTCTCACCGGAATCGTTCCCCCATGCATTTGCTGCTTGTCGATGGCTCGGCCTATATCTTCCGTGCCTTCCATGCCCTGCCTCAGCTCAACCGCAAGTCCGACGGCCTCCCCGTCGGTTGCGTGCAGGGCTTTTGCAACATGCTCTATAAGCTGACCGAAGATTTGAAAGGCGAAGACGCGCCGACCCACATGGCGGTGATCTTCGATCATTCGGGGAAAACCTTCCGCGACGATTTCTACCCTGACTACAAGGCCCAGCGCCCGTCCGCGCCCTCCGAGCTGATCCCGCAGTTTCCGCTCACCCGCGCCGCCACCCGCGCCTTTTCCATCCCCTCCATCGAAATGGAAGGCTGGGAGGCCGACGACATTATCGCCACCTATGCATGCATGGCCCGCAAGGCCGGCGGCAAGGCCACCATCGTCTCCTCCGACAAGGACATGATGCAGCTGGTGGAGGCCGACGGCTCCATCCGCATGCTCGACACCATCCCCCGCCCCGGCCAGCCGCCCCTGCGCTGGATTGGGGTGGACGAGGTGTTCACCAAGTTCGGCGTCACGCCGGACAAGGTGATCGAGGTGCAGGCGCTGTGCGGCGACAGCGTCGACAATGTCCCCGGCGTGCCCGGCATCGGCGTCAAGACGGCGGCCGAGCTCATCAACACCTATGGCACGGTCGAGAACCTCCTGGACCACGTCGACGAGATCAAGCAGAACGCCCGCCGCGAGAAGCTGCGCGAAAACGCCGAGCTCGCCCGCATATCCAAGCGCCTCGTGACCCTGTCACAGGACGTGCCGGTCGAGATCGATCTCGACGGCCTCGCCCGCCAGCCCATGGACCCTAAAAACCTCTTTCCGTTCCTCAAGGCCATGGAATTCGCCACCATTACCAAGCGCCTGGCGGGCCTGCTCGACGCCAACCCCGACGATTTCGCGCCCGATCCGGAATACGCTGCGACGCCCGTCGCTGCTGTCGGGTTCAACAACGAGGCCCGCGCCGAAGCCCGTGCCGCCCGGCTTCAAGCCACCGGCCGCGCCAATGCCGCCACCGTCGCTCACGCGGCGGAAATCCACCAGAGCGTCAAGGCCATCCCCTTCAAGCCCGAAGACTACGAGATCATCCGCGACGCCCCGGCGCTCCAGCGCTGGCTCGATGCCATCGAGATGACCGGCTATGTCGCCACCGACACCGAAACCACCGGGCTCGACAACCAGACCGCCGACCTCGTCGGCATTTCCTTCTCGATTCAACCCGGCACCGGCGCCTACCTCCCCCTCGGCCACACCACTGGCACCGGCGACATGTTCGGTGGCGGTACCGCCGAAGGGCAGATGCCAATCCGCGAGGCGCTCGACATGGTCCGCCCCATGTTCGCCGACCGCTCCATTCTCAAGATCTTCCACAATGCCAAATACGATCTCGGCATTCTGGCGCGCTACGATATCCCCGTTCATTCCATCGATGACACACTCCTTTTGAGCTATTCGCTCGATGGCCCGCAGTTCAACACCATGAGCGAGCTGGCCGATCATTGGCTGGGCGTTCCCGGCCAGTCGATCAAGGACCTCATCGGCTCGGGCAAGACGCAAAAGACCTTCGCGCAGGTCCCCATCGACGCCGCTGCCCGCTATGCGGCCGAGGACAGCGACATGACCATCCGCCTCTGGCAGATCCTCAAGCCGCGCCTCGTCGCCGAGAACATGACCACGCTCTACGAAACCATCGAGCGCCCGCTGGCCCCGGTCCTCGCCCGCATGGAAGCGCGCGGCGTCTCGGTCGATCGCGGCATTCTTTCGCGCCTGTCAGGCGAATTCGCCCAGCGCGCCGCAGCGCTCGAAGCCGAAGCCTATGAACTGGCCGGGTCCAACTTCAACCTCGGCTCCCCCAAGCAATTAGGCGAAATCCTTTTTGACCGCATGGGCCTTGAAGGCGGCACCAAGACCAAGACCGGCGCCTGGTCCACCGGCGCCGACGTGCTCGAAGACCTTGCCGCCAAGGGCGTGCCCCTCGCCCGCACCATTGTCGATTGGCGCCAGCTCAACAAGCTGCGCGGCACCTATACCGATGCCCTGCCCGAATACATCAATGGGCGTACCGGCCGCGTCCACACCACCTATTCCCAGCACTCGGTGCTGACCGGGCGCCTCTCCTCCAACGATCCGAACCTGCAGAACATCCCCATCCGCACCGAGGACGGCCGCAAGATCCGCACCGCCTTCGTCGCGGCGCCGGGCAAAATCCTGATCTCGGCCGATTATTCTCAGATCGAGCTGCGCGTCCTCGCCCACATCGCCGATATCCAGGCCCTCAAGGACGCCTTCGAGGAGGGCCTCGACATCCATGCCATGACGGCGTCCGAAATGTTCGGCGTTCCCGTCGAAGGCATGCCGTCCGACGTGCGCCGCCGCGCCAAGGCGATCAATTTTGGCATCATCTACGGCATTTCATCGTTCGGCCTCGCCAACCAGCTCGGCATCGGGCGCGGCGAAGCGGGCGACTACATCAAGACCTATTTCGAACGCTTCCCGGGCATTCGCGACTACATGGACGAGCAAAAGCGCCGCGTGAAAAAGGACGGCCACGTCACGACCCTGTTCGGCCGCAAGATCAACTTCCCCAACGCCAATTCCCACAACCCCTCCGAGCGCGCCTTCGTCGAACGCGCCTCCATCAACGCCCCCATCCAGGGTACGGCCGCCGACATCATCCGCCGCGCGATGATCCGCATGGAAGGTGAATTGGCCAAGGCCAAGATCGAAGCCGACATGCTGCTCCAGGTGCATGACGAACTGATCTTCGAAGTGCCCCTGGGCACGGAGGAGGAGGCCATTCCGGTGATCAAACGGGTGATGGAGAACGCAGCAGAGCCGGCAGTGCGGCTAGCGGTGCCGATCCAGGTGGATGCGCATGCGGCGCATAATTGGGACGAGGCGCATTAAGGGTAAAAATCCACTGTCAGTGGATTTTCTCTTGCGCGATGTTAGATGATGGTCTAGGTAGTAGAGCATCGTTGATAGAGGAGTCGTCGCATTTCTTGGGGCTTTGTGCCTCGCGGGGAGAAACTCTCCCCGGCACTTCCCGGTAAGCGAGTCGGAAGGGGAGCGGAAGCGACCCGCGACGGGGTCGCTTCCGGATACGGTCAGGGTACCGCCGCTTCTGCCTTTTCTCCAGCATCACGCGACAGGTCGCAGCATTCCGCTACGGCTGGTGATGGAGAACGCCATGAAAATGGATGTCAACGATAAGGAGCGGAGACGGCGCAAGTTGCGCGATCTCAAGAATCGTTCGGCACGTATCCGGATGATTTGGAAGATCGTTCAGTTACTGCTGATTCTTGGACCGAAGGTTGCTCGTTTGATCGAGTGGCTATTTGGCCCTGGTGAGTAAGCGAGCGCCGTCACCCTGATTTGTATAGGGTTTCAAATGAGTATTGGAGAAGCGCTACGCCTCATTAGGTCAATAAATGACCTAACTCAGAAGGAGCTAGCAGATGAACTGGACCTCTCGTCCTCTTACGTATCGGAGTTGGAGCGGAACAATAGAGACCCCTCACTTTCCGTTCTGCAAAAGTACGCAGAATTCTTTGAAGTTCCCGTATCATCGTTGTTGATGTTTGCAGAGAACATCGATGATCGAAAAAGGGGCCGCAGTGCAAAGAAGGTCGTTTCATCTGGATTACTCAAGGTGATGGAGCTTGCGTCAAGAGGCAGGAGTTAGATGCTTGTCGAAGTTGGTCGCTCTGGATCGGTCGCCGTTGTTCGCACTGAAGTCACGCGTGCGGCTAGCGCAGCTCTTGGGAGTATCTCCCAATGCATTGAAGGATGAGTTGCGTTCCGGCCTTAAGTATCGCGAATGGGATGAGGAAAAAGCATCCGGCGGGTTCCGTCATATTGAAGATCCCAACCCGAAACTCAAGGGCATGCAAGAAAAGCTGGCCCGGTTGCTTATGCAAATTGAACCCCCGGAGTACTTGATGTGCCCTGCGAAGGGACGATCAACGTTCGACAATGCTCTTGTCCATGCCGGGAGTCGTGTCGTCAGGAACATAGATATCCGGAGCTATTTCCCTTCGACTCCAGAAAAGAGGGTCATGTGGTTTTTCCGTGCCTACCTACAATGTTCTAGGGACGTAGCCTATCAGTTGACGAAGCTTTCTTGCCTGAATGGTCACCTGCCTACAGGAAGCCCACTTAGCCCTATTCTTTCCCATTTCGCGTTCAGAAGCATGTGGGATGAATTAGCGTCACTTTGTCGAGAAAACGGGATCAAGTTCACGGTGTGGATTGACGACATAACACTGTCGGGAAGCAATGTTCCCGGCGCGCTCTTATGGCAAATCAAGAAAATCATAGCGAAGAATGAACTTCGCTATCACAAGCAATGCCAGTATTTTGACAGTAGTGCCCGTATAACAGGCCTTATAGCCAGATCTGACAAGTCAATTTGCTTGCCGCACCGCCACTTCCTAAAACTCTACTAAGCTAGCCGCCAGCTTGCAGAGGCTTATAAGAAGAACGACCTGCAGGCGTTTGCAAAACTTGAAGGGCGGATGAAAGGTATAGAAGGGCAAGCCGTACAGTTACGGCGCAAGTTGGCGTCCCGCCAGACCTCCTGACTAGCCAATGATAAGGCCGCAAGCAGCGACAGCCCTTGTCCGCTATTACTTTGCGGCTAAGTAATTTCGATGGCTTATAGAGAGTACTGCAAGCGCAGGGATCACTCATCACCTAACTTCACCCACCGCCACGTCCGCGTCACTCGCATCGGCCCCGGCCGGCGGATCACCAGGCTTCCCACATCCCCCGGCAACGCCGAGGTCAGCTTCACATAGATATATTCCGTCTTGCCGCAGCCCGAGCAGACGAAGGGCGGCTCCAGGGCGTCGCGGTTGGGGTGGAGGATGGTGACAAGGTCAGTGGCGAGATAGCGCACCAGCTTGCGGCAGAGATTGCAGCGGCAGATGATGATCTGGTTGGCTTTCGCCGCATGGCGCAGCAGATATTCCTGCCCCGGATAGGGGCGCTCGCCACGATAGGGTGCAGGCATCGACTCAGGATCTCCAACCCAAGCATAGGACGAGAACGAAAAGGGAACAAGATGGCTGATGGGGTGTGCCGGGCTTGACGGTCTGCCGTGGCCCCCGCGTCATTTCGACGAAAGCTGGAAATGCTGTTTTCTTGGAACGTCACCCAAGCGCCGGACTTGGGATTAAAACCGGGCACTTACCCTCGGGCTTGACCCGAGGGCCACCCTGCGCGAGCACAATGCTTAGGTCCGGGCTCCCCACACGGCCCTCGGGTCGAGCCCGAGGGTAAGAGCGTCACCTGAACGGACTGGGCCTCTACACCCGCAGTCGACACCTCCCCCTAACAGGGGGAGGATCAAGGTGGGGGTTCTTCCCACCACACCGTGGCTCTCGGACCCCCACCCGGCCTCCCCCTGGTAGGGGGAGGAGCAGGCCGGTGGCTTGCCATAACCACCTCACCCCCCCTGAACGTCACACTCAGCGCTAACAGTCTGCTAACCCATTCCCCGTTCATGCGGTGTCAGATCGAATGCCATGCGGCAAAAACCCGTTCACTCACCTGAACACACTTCTCCCCTTTCTTCCCCTCGCCCCAACCTGGCGCATACTTCACCCATTCCACGCCAAAGAGCGCGATCATGACGAGTGATTGGCGGGGGAGCCGGGTGGCAAGGCGGGTCGCCGTCTGCCGGACCGGGCCGGAACGGGTCCGATGTTCCCTTAGGTGGGCATGGGGCTGAAACGACCGCGGCGGGGTGCTGTTACGCCTCGTCACAAACGGACCCGACTTCCTTTTTCGCCCCAAAGCGAAAGGGAGCGTCAGCAGCAGGGGTCCTAGCGGCGATGGGCGATCCTCCAAATAAGCCCGCCTGTTCCTTAGCCCATCCAAGCACCCGGTGTGTGGGCGAGGCGCTGCCTCACAGTCAACCCATGCGGACTAACCGCTTCGAGGCAGCGCCTCGCCCACGCCAGCGTCCTTCAACCGGCAGCCATGATGGCCAGCCGGCGTTTCGTGCTGCCTAATTGTTGATGCGCGGGCGATGGTTTGGCTTGATGCTGCCGTCACCGGCAGTGTCGTTCATCACATCGCCCTCGATGGTGTTGTCACCCTCTTCATCCTCGAAGATGGTCTCCTGCTGGTCAATGCCGCGCGTCGTCTGGCCGATGCCGGGATTGCGCGTGAGGTCGAGATCGTTGGGTGTTTGGGTCTTGGGGTGCTGGTTGGTCATGGGAAAGCTCCTTTGTGCCCTCGCAAGCGCCAATCGGCCCAAGGCCAAGGCGGTTCCCCCATCCCCGATCACAATCGGCAACCCGGCCCCAAGTCCCCGCGTTGGCCAGCCTTGCTTCCTAAAAAGGATAAACAGACCATGCCACACAACAGCACCAGCCAGGGCCGCGCCACTCGCGAGCAGCAAAAGGCGCAGATCAACGGTCAGGTCGAGACAAAGGGCGTCGAGGTCAATCCCGATCAGCGCCCGCTCAGCGAAGCCCGCGCCGATACCGAGCAGCCAGCCGGGGAGTTCGAGATTTCCCATGGCGACCGCTCCATCAAGCGCGGTGCCAACCAGGAAAGCGAACACCGCAAGCGCCGCGACGATTGACGGTGTTCAACCATTTCCACGCGGCGCAGGAGCCGGTTTATAGCCAAGCTCTGGCCGAGCTCCGCGCCGGGCAAAAGCGCAGCCATTGGATGTGGTTCATTTTCCCGCAGATCGCTGGGCTGGGCCACAGCCCCATGGCTCAGCGCTTTGCGCTGAGCGGGCTAGAGCAGGCGCGGGATTACCTTGCTGATCCGGTGCTTGGAGCCCGCTTGCGCGAAGCAACCGGGGCGGTTCTGGCCCACCCGGACAAGAGCCTTCGAGCCATATTCGGCGCCCCGGACGATCTAAAATTCATCTCTTCCATGACGCTGTTCAGCCGCGCTGCGCCGGATGATAGCCTGTTCGCGCGAGCCCTCCAGACCTTTGTCGACGCCCGGGAGGATGCCGCCACGCTGGCGCGGCTTTGACGGGAACGAGCTTTGTTGCTGGCCGTTCTTTCTTCCAAATGGAGGCGTCGGCATGCACAATAAGTTCGAAACCCTGGCCCGCTGGGGCTACATGGCCCGCGGCATCGTTTACCTGCTGCTGGGCGGCCTTGCCCTCACCTCCGCCTTTTATGGCGGCAGCGGCGCAGAGGGTTCGTCCGATGCACTCTCCACCGTTCTGGAATGGCCGTTCGGCCGCATTCTGCTGGGCCTCGTGGCCCTTGGCCTGTTCGGCTATGTCCTCTGGCGCATGGTGCAGGGCTTTCTTAATGCCGATGGTGTCAATGATGACTGGAAAGGCTTTGCCGGCCGCATCGGCTCGCTGATCAGCGCCGGCGCCAATGTGTTTCTCGCCCTCACAGCCGCCAGGATGGCGCTGGGCAGCAGCAGCGGTGGTGGCGGCAATGGCGAGGAAAATGCCTCTGCCTGGCTCTTGCAGCAGCCGTTCGGCCCGTTCCTGCTGGGCCTTGCCGCCCTTGGCATCATTGCCGGGGGCCTGATCCAGATTTGGAAGGGCGTCAAAAAGGAATACCGCAAGCATGTCGCCATTCCTCCCCAGCATGGCGACCTGCTAAACTTCATCTGCCAGTTCGGCCTCATCGCGCGCGGTGCGCTCCTCGCCATTGTGGGTGGGTTTATACTCTACGCCGCCATGACAGCGTCTTCGGAAAATGCCGGCGGCATAACGGAAGCACTCGATTATGTCCATGGCCTGCCCTTCGGGCGTTGGCTCTATGGGTTGGCAGCGCTGGGCCTGGTCGCCTTCGGCGGCTACAGCATCATCCAGGGGTTCTACCGCAAGGTCGATGCCCCCGACATGGGCGACGTTCGCCGCGCCGTCCCGGGTATGGGTTAGCGCAGGCTCACCAGCCGACCCTCGCCCCCCGGCGGGATCTCTAGATGAACGGCAAGCGTCGCCGCCGCGACGATTTCGGGCGAGCGTTCAGCCCATTCGACCAAGACGATGGCCTCAGGATTGTCCAGCAACCCGAGTTCATCCACCTCCCGCGGATCACCCAGCCGGTAGAGGTCCGCATGCAGCACTGGCCCCTTGAGCGTCTGATAGGGCTGCGCCAGGGCAAAGGTCGGCGATGGCACTTCAAGCGCCGGGTCACCCGCCAGGCTACGGATGATCGCCCGGGCCAGCGCGGTTTTCCCTGCACCCAGATCGCCCTCTAGGATAACGAGATCGCCCGGTTGCAACCGCCTTGCCAGGTCTGCTCCGAACGCCTTAGTGGCCGCATCATCGGCCAAATGGGTGTTCATTCACTCCGCCACGCCAGCCATAGCGCTGTCGCGGGGCAGATTGACGATGATCCGGCTCCCCCGCGGCTCGCGCTTTTCTGCCGAAATCGTGCCGCCGTGCAAATTCACGAAGGTGCGCACGATGGAAAGCCCCAAGCCCGCCCCGCGCTGGCGCCCCGTGGAGGATGGGTTGTCCAGCCGCGTCAAGATCGCCGACTTCATCTCGTCGGTCAGCCCCGGCCCCTCATCCTCGATCACGAACAGCATGCGATCCGCGCGATGGGCAATGCTGAGCTTGATCTCGCCCCCGGGCGGGGAGAAGCGGGCGGCGTTTGACAGGAGATTGTAGAGCACCTGCACAATGCGCGTCCCGTCGGCGATAAAGGGCGGCATCCCGTCCTCGACATCGACCACGAGGTTGATCGGCTTTTCGCCCGAAATCTCGGGGAATGTCGCCGACAACCCGGCCCGTGCCTTGTCAACCAAATTGCTAACATCCTGCAGTTCGGGCCGCAGTTCCGCGATACCAGCGTCCACCGAAGCCAAGTCCAGAATGTTGTCGATCAAGACGCCCAGCGTCACCGACGAAGCGCGAATGTAGTCGACGTAAGCCCGCTGCCGGTCGTTGAGCGCTCCGCCTTCCGTCGCCAGCAGATCGGCAAACCCGATGATGTTGGTCAAAGGACTGCGCAACTCGTAGGATACATTCTCCACGAACGCATCCTTGAGCAGGTCTGCCGCTACCAGCGCATCGTTGCGCTCCTTGAGCACCTTGGAATAGCTGGCGCTTTCGGTGACATCGAGAAAGGTCATCATCGTTTGCCCATCGGGCAGGCGCGTAATGGCATAGTCGAGCAACCGACCATCCGAGCGGTTGAGCCGCCCCGTCTGGTCGGAGCGCGTCGGATTTAGATCGATTATCCCCCTCTTCAGATCCCGCCATATACTGGCCCCATCCTGCGGAATGCCTCGTCCGCTGGCTTCGGCAATCTGGTCGATATGGGGGTTCTGGCCAAGCTCGTTCATCGGCAGCTTCCAGAGCGCCGACAATCTAGGGTTCGATAGTGTCAAACGTCCATTGGTGCCAAACACCGCCACGGCTTCGGAGAGCGCGTTGATGGTTTCACGCTGCACATTGCTGAACGCCTTGTTGGTGGATTCAAGTTTGAGCCGCTCGGTGATGTCATCGAACACATAGATCACCCCGCCCGCCGGGCTGGCCGGTGCCGAGATCACCTTGATGGTGCGCCCGTCCGGCAGATGCCAAGGCTCGTTCTCGTAAGGCTCCTTGCGGCTATAGGATTCCAGGTGCTTGGCGCGCCAGGTCTGGTAATCTACCTGATTGGGCAGCATGCCTTCGGTGCGCAGCTTGTCGAGAATGGCGCGTTCATCAAGGCCCAATTGCAGGAACTTGCCGGTCAAATTCCAGAGGTTGGCAAAGGCCTGGTTGAACTGGATCAGTTCGCGCTTGTTGTTGAAGATCGCAATAGGGGTGGCGAGCGTATCGATGATGCCGCTTATATGAGCAATGCCCGGATCGTGCGGCTTAACGGCTTGGTCTTCGATCGGCCGCAGATAACCCGCGCGGCCGCCCGCCACCGGAAACTCTACCATTTCAAAGGCGCCTTGGCCCGGCCAGGCCAGCGAAAGCGACGCCGGCTTATCGCTTGTAGCGCAGGCAACCAGATGCTGCTTCAGCCGCGAACCGTCGAGCAATTCGGGCGGCTTGGCTTCGGTGCCTTCCTTGCCGAGCCCGCGCGCGAGTTGCAGATAGGCCTGGTTGGCATAGACGAGCCGCTCCTGCGCATCACGTGCGAAAGCGGGCTTGGTCAGCGCTGCGAGGATCGCGCGTACGCTGTCGAGATCGCCATGCGCGGCTGCCGCAACCAGATTGGGTTCAGCGCTCGGCTGCAGGAAGGCAGGCCGCAACCGCATGGCTACCCCACCGCCAAGCACCCAGCCATTGGCGCGGATCAACCGGCCATCAAGGGCATTAAGACTCACCGCAAAAGTGTGTCCCTGCACGCGCAGGCTTTCGAGCAGCCGCGCCAGCCGGTCGGCGTCGTCGGGCTTGAGCCAGGACTGGAAATTCAGGACGGTCTCCGGCTGCCGTCCCAGCGGCAGGACGGCGGATGCCTGCCCCAAAAGCTTGGGCGCGCCGCCGCTGTTCTGCGTCCAAAGGATCGTGACTTCACGCGTACCGGACAACAGGGCTTCGTATTCATCGACCAGCGCGCGCAAGCCAGCAATCTGCTCGGCAGCCTTCATCCGCGCAGCCTTGCCATCGGACAACATCGTTCGCACGACGGCCATGGCCAAAAGGGCAAATGCCCCAGCGCCGGCGGCAATCGCGAGCGGCGCAGCACCGGCGAAGCTTGCCGAATTGACATCCTGTGCAAAAGCGGGGACCGCAATCATCAGGGTAAGAGGGGCTGCCGCTATCGATGCGAATCCCCAATGCTTCCGGAACAGATCCGGCGCCATGCGCAGCCCTCTTGGTCTTGTTTCACTGCCAGCCAAGCCCTTCTATGGGGCTTGTACGCTTGAACTTGCAAAGAACAGCCAACGCAGACTCCCACAAAGGATTCCGGCTATCCCCGAGCCGGTTGCGTGTCCCCCCGCAGCCGAATCACTCTGACCATACCGGCCTGCTGAATCTGCTAAAAGAGTCTTAATGGGTGTGCATTGTGGGCATAGTTCAGATATGTGGGATTGACCCGGAACGAAGCAGCAACCTTGCTGCTCGGCGTCCGATGGCCCGAAGAAAAACCCGCCAGCCGAAGCTTGCGGGTTTGACGGTCCGAAATCGGACTACTCAGTAGCGGTATTCGCCCGATTTGAACGGGCCCTCGGGTGTGACCCCGATATAGTCGGCTTGCGCCTTGGTCAGCTTGGTCAGCTTGGCGCCAAGCTTGGCAAGGTGCAGTTCGGCGACTTTCTCGTCGAGGTGCTTGGGCAGGACATGCACCTTCTTTTCGAGCGTTTCGCCGTTGGTCCACAGTTCGATCTGCGCCAGCGTCTGGTTGGAGAACGAAGCCGACATGACAAAGCTTGGGTGACCCGTGGCATTGCCCAGATTGACCAGCCGGCCTTCGGACAAAAGGATCAGGCGCTTGCCGTCCGGTTTTTCGACAAGGTCGACCTGTGGCTTGACATTGGTCCACTTGAAATTGCGCAAGGACGCAACCTGGATCTCATTGTCGAAGTGACCGATATTGCAGACGATCGCCATGTCCTTGAGGTTGCGCATGTCATCGAGCGTCAGCACGTCACGATTGCCCGTGGCGGTCACGACGATATCGGCGCGGGGCGCTGCGTCTTCGAGCGTCACCACCTCGAAACCTTCCATCGCAGCCTGAAGCGCGCAGATCGGGTCGACTTCGGTCACCAGCACGCGAGCCCCGGCGCCACGCAGCGATTCCGCCGACCCCTTGCCTACGTCACCATAGCCGCACACGATCGCGACCTTGCCGGCCAGCATAACGTCGGTACCACGACGAATGGCATCGACCAGCGATTCACGGGTGCCGTACTTATTGTCGAACTTGGACTTGGTGACCGAGTCATTGACGTTGATGGCAGGAAAAGGCAGTTCGCCCTTGGCATGAAGCTGGTAGAGCCGCATCACGCCTGTTGTTGTTTCTTCCGATACGCCGCGGATGCTGGTGCGAATGCGGGAGAAGAACCCGGGCGTCTTAGCGAGGCGCTTGCGAATGGTGGCAAAGAAGATCTCCTCTTCTTCGCTGCCTGGATTGTCCAGCACCGAAATGTCCTTCTCAGCCTTGGCGCCGGTCAGCACATACATGGTGGCATCGCCGCCATCGTCGAGGATCATGTTAGGGGTCTGGCCTTCCGGCCAGTCCATCATGCGGTCGGTAAAGTCCCAATATTCTTCCAAGGTTTCGCCCTTGTGGGCAAACACTGGAATACCCGCCTCGGCAATGGCCGCCGCGGCATGATCCTGCGTCGAAAAGATATTGCAGCTTACCCAACGCACCTGTGCGCCAAGCGCCACCAGTGTTTCGATCAGCACCGCCGTTTGGATCGTCATGTGAAGCGAGCCGGCAATGCGCGCGCCCTTGAGCGGCTGCCGGGCGGCAAATTCTTCGCGGATGGCCATCAGGCCTGGCATTTCGATTTCAGCGATCTGGATTTCCTTGCGGCCAAAGCCGGCAAGGGAGATGTCCCGGACCGCATAATCGGTCGATTGGGTGCTCATAGATAGGCTCCGCAGAGGAAAAAGGAAACTTGCCTGAGCTATACGCAAGGCAGGCGGCCGGATCAACCGCATATAAAGAAATGTTTATATCCTAGTATTTGTAGGCGTACCGCTTCCTGCGGAATGGCATAGCACAAAACCGCCATAACCCAGATAGCACCAGATAGCCGGCAATGAAGCCAAAGCCGGCGTAAAGCACACCTTCGATAGTAACCGGCACGGCCGGCTTGTACGCTGCAAGCGTTCGCTGGCCAATGTCGCTGTCGAGGTAAGCTGGAAGCGATTGGAAGCGCTCGATAGCACCGGCACCCTCGATCTGGCGCAGCGTTTCGCTTAATTGCTCGAAGCGCTGGAACGTCGCCGTCATGGACGTGCCCCGTCCCGCCAAGAACTCGTCATTGGATGCGTTGTAGCGCTCCAGCGCCTCTACGCGGTCAAGCCCGCCAGCTTCTGCCGCCCGGTCGAACTCCTCCGTTATCACCCGCAACTCATCAACGGCCCCACCCAAGCGCTGCGCATATTGTTGGGCGTATTCCGGAAACTGGCTAAGCACGATAGCCAGGCCTAACCCTGCAATACTGGCAATCATGCGCCGCACAAACGAACTCCTATCTGGCCGGCCCAAATCACCTTAGGGTGTAAACGAAAGCGGATTTTACGGGTTCCAGCTGGTTTTGCGTGCTGGGCCACCGTTCGCGAAAACGACTTCATCGATGAAGGCCGTCTTGTGCCTGGAATAAGCCTCCCTGTCGTCACGAAACCGGACCGCCAAATTCTGCTTCAGGCGTTCATATGCCCCAAGCACCGTGGGATCCGCACGTAAAGCATCCCGGAAAACCAGATGCCGGCGCGTTTCCTCGGCGTCGGCGTGAAAATGCAGATGATGTGTCCGGTCGCCTTTTGTGTTCCGCTTGATCAGCACTATTCGATGCGGGTCCGGATAGTTCGGCGCACTTACGTAGCCCAAGGCTTCTACGGCCGGAAGTAGCACACGAGCCGTGTCCATGTCCTTGACGACCACAAGCACGTCGATGATCGGCTTGGCCGACAATCCCGGCACGGCGGTTGAACCAAAATGTTCGACCCGTAGCGGCGGCTCAACAAAACAGCCAAGCAAATTGGCTTGTTCGGCAGCGTAGTCCAATGCCCATTTGGGGTCGTAAGGCAAAAGCTCAACGGCTTCGCTCACTCACTGCTACCTTCGACGTCTTCGTCGAACCCGTTGTTCACCAGCTCGACGATCGCCTCGAGCGCCTCGCGCGCCTGCTTGCCGCTGGCCTGCACCAGAATGGTGGAGCCCGGCCCGGCGCCCAGCATCATTAGGCCCATGATAGAATTTCCGGCAACGGACGTTCCGTCCTTGATCACGTTGATGGTAGCGTCGAAGCATTCAGCCGTGCGCACGAAGCGGGCAGAGGCGCGGGCATGCAGGCCCTTGCGGTTGACGATGGTCAGTTGCTGGGCGACAGCCCGTCCACCACCTGCCGCGCCGTCCATCAGCCTGCCCCAAGGATGGAGTTGGCAACGGTGATGTATTTGCGGCCAGCTTCCTGCGCAAGATTGACCGCATCACGGATGTTCATCTCGCCCCGAACGCGGCCGAGCTTGACGAGCATGGGCAGGTTCACTCCGGCGATCACTTCCACGGCCCGGTTCTGCATTACGGAAATCGCCAGATTGGACGGCGTGCCGCCGAACATGTCGGTAAGGATAATGACGCCCGAGCCATCATCGGCCCGGTCTACTGCGGCAAGGATGTCGTTGCGGCGGATCTCCATGTTGTCATCAGGGCCAATGGCGATGGTTTCGCAATGGTCCTGAGGCCCAACGACATGTTCCAGTGCGGACTTGAACTCATTGGCGAGTGCACCATGCGTCACCAGAACCAGACCAATCATGCGAATTCCTCAATGTGCTTCACCAGGTCGCCGCCAACGCGCCAACCTGCTGCAAGCCATTCATGCCCCTGCCCGCGCAGTATCTACAAGGAACGTTACGCAAGCCTGAAACCGTCCATGGAGACGATTGGGCGGCAGTTTTGCCCCGTAGGCTTTGCGATTCAAGCAATTTCTTGTCACAGCCTGCTCAGTCCGGCCATTGCCTCAGTCACCAGCAACATCTGATGGCCCAGACTCACGACATTCCCCGCCGGAACCGGAGCCCGCGCCAGCGTCACCCCTGCCAATTGGGTGCTGAGCGCATCTTCTTCAAGCATGCGGACCAGTTCGGGGACGAGGTCGATCACCAGATGCAAGAGCGCCGTGTTCCGGTGCGGCCGGCGTACGATGCCACGGCCGCGCAACTCGATCAGGCCCGCAAGATCTGCCTGGGCATGCATCTGCAATTGCCCCCGCTCGGCGCTGATCTCGATCCGATCATCGGCGATCAGGAACGCTGGTTTACCTCGGCTCTCCCAACGCTCCAGCAAGGTCAGCGCCAGAACAGATTTGCCGGCGCCCGAAGGCCCACGCAGCAAAACGCCGGTGGCGCCCAGCAACAGGCCGGTTCCGTGCACATTGATGGGCTTGCTCATAAACTCAATCTATTTGCGCGCGCGCGGCAATACAACGCTGAACACCGCACCTGAGCGATCATCGCGGTTGTGTGCGCGGATGGTGCCCTTGTGCGCGTCGACGATCTGCTTGGAGATCGACAAACCCAGCCCCGAATGATCGCCAAAGCTCTCGGTTTCGGGCCGGTCGGTATAAAAACGCTGGAAGATCTTGCCAAAGTCGCCGGTAATACCCGGCCCTTCATCGGTTACGGTTATGGTGATGTGTTCCGGATCGGTCGACAGGCCAACTTTGACCACGCCCTCGAGCGGGGAAAACGACACGGCATTGTCGATCAGATTGGCTAATACTTGCGCCAGCCGGCTCTCGTGGCCCATGATGATAGCCGCGCCCCGTCCACTGCGCTTGTCCATCTCGACCCGCACATTGCGCCCGGCAGCGATGTCCTTCTGGATCGAGACCATGGTCTCGCACAGCTTTTGCACATCGACACGCTCGGCACTTTCGCGCGCCAGTTCCGCATCCAAGCGGCTGGCGCTTGAGATGTCGGTTATCAAACGGTCTAGGCGACGCACGTCATGCTGGATAATCGCGTTTAGCCGGTCGCGGTCCTCCACCCGCTTGGCGAGCGGAAGCGTCTCAACTGCGCTGCGCAGCGACGTCAGCGGGTTTTTGAGCTCATGGGCCACATCCGCAGCAAAGCGTTCAATGGCTTCAATGCGGTTGTAAAGGTTATCCGTCATGCGCCGGAAGGCGCCAGAAAGGTGTCCAATCTCGTCCTGCCGGTCGGTGAAGTCCGGCATCTCGGCGCGCGCATTGCCTGCCGTCTGCACGCGTTCGGCAGCTTCGGACAGGCGCCGCATGGGCCCGGCTATCGTTCCGGCCAAGGCAAAGGATAATGCAATCTGCACCACGGCGGCGATCAGGGCGATGCGCAAAATGCCCCAGCGCTCCTGCGCGACGATGGAGTCGATATCTCCCGGTGCGGTGGACAAAAGGATCGCGCCCACCACCGCCCGGACGCGCTGCACCGGGACGGCAACCGAGACGACGAGCCGGTTCTGCGAGTCGACCCGCACGAAATCGGCTGCAGCGCCCGAAAGCGCCGAGGCGACTTCGGGATACCGATTGCCCTCGTCCACGCCATATTCCTGATAGGGCGGGAAGTTGTCGCCGGGCACCCAGCTCAGCACGGCATTCCAGATGTCCCAAAGGAAGAAATTGTCTTGCCGGTTAGTGTCGATGGTCTGCCGGATCACCTCGCCACGGGCATAAATATTGTCGCTATCGAGGATCAGAAGGCCACCCTGGTCGTAAATACGGGCACGGGTGCGCGTGGGGGTGATCAAATTGCGCAGCAGCGGCGCCACGCGCTCTGGATTGATGGGGAATTCAAGACTTGGATCGTAATAGGACAGCGGCGAGACCGTGCCGTCGCCCTGCAGTTCCAGCAGCCGGTCGGGATTGACCGAGATGACATCGCTGTCGACCGTTGCGGACGCCGCAACAGCGGCCGCAATGATTTCCCCCTGCACGCGCAGCGATTGCACCCGCGCCTCGATCAACCCGGCGCGCCATTGGTTAAGGTAGAGAATACCGACCACCAGCACGAGCAAGCCTGCCAGATTGAGCACGATAATGCGCCGGGTCAGGCTCGAAAAAATCGTGAAATCAAGGAAGCGGTTGACCGCACCGATGAGCTTATAGAACGGGGAAATCACCATGCGCCAGCGATGGCGCCGCGGCTGTGGAGCCGCTTGGCCGTCTTGGGCCTGCTGCCACTCCGATGACGCGTCGGTCTTGTGCTCCCGCTCGGGATCGATAATGGCCACTGGCTTGTCTTATTGTTCCTTGAAGCGGTAGCCGACGCCATAAAGCGTTTCGATCATCTCGAAATCATCGTCGGTCGCCTTGAACTTCTTTCGCAGCCGCTTGATGTGGGAGTCGATCGTGCGATCGTCGACATAGACCTGGTCGTCATAGGCCGCATCCATCAGGGAATTGCGCGATTTGACGACGCCGGGGCGCAGCGCCAGGGCCTGGAGGATCAGGAATTCGGTGACGGTCAGCGTTACGCGCTGCCCTTTCCAGGTGCAGGTGTGGCGCTCCTCGTCCATCACCAGCGAGCCGCGTTCGATCAGGGCCTTCCCCGGCTGCGGCTCGCCGGCGGCTCCTGCTGGTGCGGATGGATCACGCGGCGCCGAGCGGCGTAGGATTGCCTTGACGCGCTCCACCAGCAGACGCTGGCTGAACGGCTTGGTGATGAAATCGTCGGCGCCCATCTTGAGCCCGAAGAGTTCATCGATCTCCTCGTCCTTGGAGGTGAGGAAAATCACCGGCACATCGGATTTCTGGCGCAGCCGGCGGAGCAATTCCATGCCGTCCATGCGCGGCATCTTGATGTCGAGGATGGCAAGGTCAGGCTTGTCGGACGTCAGGCCTTCAAGTCCAGAAGCGCCATCGGTATAGGTGGCGACCTGATATCCCTCAGCCTCCAGCGTCAGCGACACCGATGTCAGAATATTGCGATCGTCATCGACCAGGGCGATTTTGGGCATGAGCTGCCTTTCTTGTTATAAACGCTACAAATACATGGGCCAGTTTGGCCGAGCGCACGCTTGCAGGCGACAAATACGCGTTAAATAAGGCATGGCCAAGGGCATTAGGCAGAACAGCGCCAAGTCTAAGCTTGTTCCCTTTCGACATTCAACTTCTGTCTTACGACCGATTTCCGGATGGCTGCATGCCTATCGTCCCCCGTAACTTGCCTTTCACAGCCGCTTAACCTTGCAGCTGCACCTAGGGACGGAGTTCGCACCATGATTCATTTCGACCATCAAGCCTTGCGGGACAAGGCTAGCGCAAGAGCCGCCTCGTTGTCGGCCAACGACATTACGCCGGTGCTGGTGGCTCGCGCCCTGGCTGGCGGAGAGGCCGAGCTTACCGCCGATGGCGCCTTGTCGGTGCGGACCGGTGCCTTCACCGGCCGCTCGCCCAAGGACAAGTTTATCGTGCGCGACAGCCTGACCGAGAACAGCGTCTGGTGGGAAAATTGCGGCGCCGTAAATCGCAGCCAGTTCGATGTGCTGCTGGAGGATGCCTTGTCCTCGTTCGACGGCTTGCCGCTGTTCCGGCAGGACCTTCTGGCGGGCGCCGACCCGGCCTTTCAATATGGCGTGAGTGTTCTCACGCCCAGTGCCTGGCACGCACTATTCATCCGCAATCTGCTGATCCGGCCCGGTGAAACGATCCCGGCCGGCGCCGACCCAACTCCCGTTACCATCGTGCATGCACCGCTCTTCAAAGCCGATCCCGCTCGGCACGGCAGCCGTACCGAAACGGTGATCGCGCTCGACATGAGCCGCAATATCGTCGTGATCGCGGGCACGCTTTATGCTGGCGAAATCAAGAAGTCCGTGTTTTCGCTGTTTAACTTTCACGCGCCCCGGCAGGGTGTGCTGCCCATGCATTGCTCGGCAAACTTGGGTCCAAACGGCGACGCCGCCCTGTTCTTTGGCCTCTCCGGCACCGGCAAGACGACATTGTCCAACGATCCAGCGCGCCCGTTGATCGGGGACGACGAGCATGGCTGGAGCGAAAACGGGGTTTTTAACCTCGAAGGCGGCTGCTACGCCAAGACGGTCAAGCTCAGCGCCAAGGCCGAGCCTGAAATCTACCAGGCCACCAGGCGCTTCGGCACGGTGCTGGAAAATGTCGTGCTGGACGAAGCCAAGAACCCGCTGTTTGACGACATTTCATTGACCGAAAATACCCGCGCCGCTTACCCCATCGACGTCCTGCCCGCAATTGCCCCGGGCAGCGCAGGAGGCACGCCGCGCACGATTGTCTTTCTAACTGCGGATGCCTTCGGCGTTCTGCCGCCGATTGCGCGGCTCACGCCCGAGCAGGCGGTCTACCACTTTCTTTCAGGCTACACGGCCAAAATCGCCGGCACCGAGCGTGGCATCACCGAACCACAAGCGACTTTTTCCGCCTGCTTTGGCGCGCCCTTCATGCCGCTGCATCCAAACGTCTACGGCCAGATGCTGGCCGAAAAGCTCGCAAGCAGCGGCGCCTCGACATGGTTGATCAATACCGGCTGGACCGGCGGCGGCTATGGCACGGGCAAGCGCATCGACATAGCCTCTACCAGGCGCCTCTTGTCTGCGGCTCTGGAGGGCGAACTGGACACGGCCCCGATGCGCACTGACGCGCTGTTCGGCTTTGCCGTCCCGCTCAGTGTCGAGGGCGTCGACAAACGCCTCCTTACCCCGCGCGAGACATGGAGCGATCCGGCGGCTTATGACCGGCAAGCCATTAATCTCGCCGGGCTGTTCCGCGCCAATTTCGAAAATTTCGGCGAAGCCGACAATGCCGCCCCCGGACCCAGCCTGGCCCAGGCGGTTGAGTGATCCGATCTATGCGGTACGCCTCCTGCCTTAACCTCCGCACCAAGAGGAAAGCTAGTGGAACCTAGGTTTCCTCCTCTCCCGCAACGAAGAGTTTGCGGGAGTCACAGTTGTTAGCTTTTCACCGCGGCCGTCCCACCTGCGATGTCATCCCGGCCACCATGTCGCTTCGCGCATGAGGACAAGCTTCGGCCGGGACCCATCCCTTGATCACCTCACAGCTGCAAAAAAGGAGCAGTCAGTCCACCACCAGTGGCACAAACTTATCCATCTTTTCCCCGCCAACCAAAACTGCCGCCATACTCCCACCAACACCCCGGATTGACGGGCGGCGCTGCAGCGACCGATAGCCAGGGTGATGCCGTGTGGATGCGTCGCTGAATGCCATAAGTTCGAGTTCTGGCCGCACCCTGGCGAGCAATCAGGGTGCGCGAATCCGGAACTGCTCTAAAAGCCGGTAGCCCCGAGGCCATGTCGTCTCATTACAAAGTTATCATCGAGGCGGACACCGCCTTGGAGCCCGCTCGAACCAGCAACTGGACGCTCAAGGCGAGCCGAGTTCACGCTGAGGTTTGGGAAGTGAGGACGCCTTAGTTGGGCGAGTAGAAAATATGCGAGCCGACTTTGGCGACAGCATTGAAAGTATTGGACCAGGACGGGCGCACGGCAGTGGTATGGTAATAAAGCACCGATCCGGGGACCGCGCCGACATTTTCGCCCAGAGCGAACTCGGCATAGACATCCTCCGCCAGTGCTGCAGAACGCGCCCAGGCGCGGCGTTCGCCCGGCGCGTCGCTGCGACCGTCACAGGCAAAGGTGAACTGGCAGCGATAGCGGCCCTTGTTGGCGTTCTGGTAGATGACGCCGCACAGGGTCGAGGGAAACTTGCCTGAACGGGCACGATTAACGATGACGTTGGCAACGGCGAGCTGGCCGGCTTCGCTTTCGCCACGGGCCTCATGGTAGATCGCCTGAGCCAGGCAATCGCGTTCGGCATTAGCGCGTTCGAGACGTTTCTCGATCGGCTGGTAGCCCGTTTCGATGTAAGCGGCCAGCGAGGAAGTGTTAAGCGCTGGTTCCGTCTTTGGCGTAGCTGCTGGGCTGGTGAAGCTGGCAATTGCTGAAACGGCGCTGTTATTACCCAAGGCGCCACGGGCGATATAGCCCATTAGCAATTCGGAATTGAGTTCCTGCGGCTCGCCATAGGCCAGGACGTTGACAGCGCGCAGCTCTCTTTGCCGTTCGACGTAATTGCTGAGCAGAGCCGGCGTCAGCGGCTGCTGGCCGGGTGGCAGCGGCACCGCAGTGGGGCCGATAGCAGGTTGGGCGCGCAGAGCCACAAGATCCTGGGGGACCGGCAACGGCAAGACCGGAGCCGCTTGAAGAGTCTGAGCCTGAACTGGAATGAGCGTTATAAACAAAACCAGCGCTATAGCGCCAAAGGCAATCGCGTGGGAGACAGCACGCACGACTATGGATTGCCAGCTTTGCGTCAATGCCTCGTCCTTACCCCTGAGCTCGTCCGGCCATATCCGGCGAGCCTTCGTTCTGCAGAAGCCGTTGATGGCAACCGCCTTGAGAGATCGAGCGGCACACTAGCCAAGCCCCATCACCCTGGGAAGCTGAAATTTACGACTACTTAACCATAGCCGTTAGCTTCTTAAGATAGGGTTAATCGAGCGAGCACCCGATGAAAAGCCAGCAAATTGAATGGGTTGTATAGTGGTGAAGCACTGCTTGCCCGGATCGGTAAAAGTTTACGCGTCTTCGGCAGCAGGCCTATTTTTTGTATCGCCGTGTTGCAGCAAGGAAACAAAAAGACCCCGGCTCATACCGGGGCCTGTGGATAAATCTGGGGAAAGCCGCGTTAGCGGGCGGGAAACGCCGCCAGCCGTACGTGATCAAGGCTCTCGAGCACCGCGATCCCGAGCGCGCGAATCTGGTCGCTCGCATGCACCAAATCGGGCACCATCACCGTCTGCATGCCAGCCGCATGAGCGGCTTGCACACCAGCGTGGCTGTCCTCCACGGCAAGACAATGCAGCGGATCGATGCCTAGGCGGCGCGCCGCGGTCAGGTAAGGCTCGGGATGTGGCTTGGGATTGATGACGTCGTCCCGGGTAACGATGGTCTCGAACAGGTCCAGCAATCCTGCTTCGCCAAGGTGGCGGTGCGCATGGGGCTGGCGCGAGGAGGTTGCCACGGCCGTCGGGATGCCGCGTTCGCGCAGTTCGCCGATCAGCTCGCGCGCACCTCGTTTGACCGGGACGCCGCCATGGCTGCGCTCCCGCATGATAACGCGGCAGCGTTCGTCGAACAGGGTATAGGGGAAGGCGACGCCATAAGCTTCAACCAGCAATTGATTGGTTCGCTCATGGCTGCCGCCGACCATGGACATATGAACCGCATCGGTCATCTCAAAACCAAGCTCGGTGCAGACTTCGAAAACGATGGTGCGGAAAACGCTCTCGGTATCAAGCAGGGTTCCGTCCATGTCGAAGATGACGGCCTGGAACGGCTGCAGGCGGAGGATGTCGGTAGGAGACTTCATATAGTGTCGTATAGGTCCAATTTCTGGCCGCTGCTAGCTAGTCCCGCGATAGGCTGGGTTGCACTGGCGAACCTGCCGCGGTGTGCTAGCGTTAGCAGCCTATGACCAGCTTCAAGCCATCCCGTAATCATGAGCAATTGGGCGATGCGTTCTTCGATCGCGTCGCGCCAGCCGATTTTCCCCAGACCATCCTGCGGCATCGCGACCAGCGTTGGGCCAAGCGCGTCGGGTTGGACGATCTCAGCGACGAACAATGGCTACGCCATTTCGGGCGCTTCGAACCCCTGCCCGGCTCGTTTCCCCAGCCTTTGGCGCTGCGCTACCATGGCCATCAGTTTCGCTCGTATAATCCCGATTTGGGGGACGGGCGCGGGTTCTTGTTTGCGCAAGGCTATGATCTTGAGGACGGGCGTCTTTTGGATTTCGGCACCAAGGGAAGCGGCAAGACCCCGTGGTCGCGCGGCGGCGATGGACGCCTGACGCTCAAGGGTGGCGTGCGAGAGGTGCTGGCGACCGAGATGCTGGAGGCCTTGGGCGTATACACCTCCAAGAGTTTTTCGCTGGTGGAAACCGGCGAGCAGCTTTACCGCGGCGACGAGCCCTCCCCTACCCGCTCATCGGTGCTGGTGCGGTTGAGCCATGGCCATGTCCGCATCGGCACGTTCCAACGCCTGGCCTACCTTGAGGACAATGAGAACCTCCAGCGGCTGCTCGATTATGCCATCGCGACCTATTATCCCGAACTGGCGGACAGCCCAGACAAGCCTGTGGCGTTCCTCGAGACGGTCGCGGGGAAGCTGGCGCAGCTGGGCGCACAATGGACCGCTGCAGGCTTCGTACATGGCGTGCTCAACACCGACAACATCAACATCACCGGGGAAAGCTTCGACTACGGTCCCTGGCGTTTCCTGCCGGTCTATGATCCGACCTTCACAGCCGCCTATTTCGACGAAAATGGGCTTTATAGCTTTGGGCGCCAGCCCGATACGCTGGCATGGAACCTGACGCGCCTTGCCGAGTGCCTCCTGCCGCTGTCAAGCGTCGAAAAGCTCGAGCCGGCGCTCAATGCCATCTGGCCGGCCTTTCGCGACGCACTGCCGCAGGAATTGCTTAGGCGTCTCGCTCTGGAGCCGCAGGGCACCGAACTGGATGGGGCATTTGTTACCGAGATCTTCGGGTTCCTCGCCGCCAGCCAAGCGCCATATGAGCAGTTTTTCTTCGACTGGCGCGGTGGCGCGATGAGTGCCGACCGGGCGGCGCGCAGCCCGGCGGCGGAGTTTTATGCCAGCCAAGCGTTCAGGCCGGTGGCCAATGCGCTGGAGCGCTATGCGCCAGCATCAGACCACAATCTCGATCATCCCTATTTCGCCCGGCCCACCCCGCGCACCATGCTGATCGAGCAAGTGGAAGCCATCTGGGCGCCCATCGCCGAAAGCGACGATTGGAGTTTGTTTCACACCACACTTGGCGAGATCGGGCAAATGCGGCAAGCCTATGGGGTCCTTCCTTAGGGAGATCGCCAATGCCGATTTATGCACTCGACAGCCATGCACCGCTGATCGATCCGGACGTTGCCTGGATCGCCCCTAACGCCGTGTTGGTCGGGGATGTCGTAATCGGACCCGACGCCGGAATCTGGTTCGGCGTCGTAGCACGCGGCGACATCGAGCCGATCACAATCGGCGCCCGAACCAATGTGCAGGAAAACTGCGTGTTGCACACCGATACCGGCTTTCCCCTGCTCATCGGCGATAATTGCACCATCGGCCACGGGGCTATCGTTCATGGCTGCACCGTCGGCGACAATACGCTGATCGGAATGGGCGCAACGGTCCTCAACGGCGCCAAGATCGGCCGCAATTGCCTGATTGGCGCCAATGCGCTGATTACGGAAGGCAAGGAAATTCCCGACAATTCCATGGTCGTCGGCGCTCCTGGCAAGGTCATCCGGCAAATCGATGAGGACGGCGTTGCGGCGCTCGCCGCCTCGGCCGAGCGCTATGTTCGCAATGCCCGCCGCTTTGCTGCCGGCTTAAGCGAGATCCATGCCGGAGCCGCCGACTTTGACCCAGCATAGATCCATAAACCCGTTTGCTTTTTCCTGCGACGCCCGCCAATCTCCCATTTGACTGTCCGGTCAAAAGAAGAGGCAGCGGGAGCCTTGTTGTATGCAGAAGATCATCGCCGAACTGGAAGACAAGCGCGCGCAGGCGCGGCTCGGCGGTGGCCAGAAGCGGATCGAAACCCAGCATGGCAAGGGCAAGTTGACGGCGCGGGAACGGCTCGGGGTCTTGCTCGATCCGGGCAGCTTTGAAGAATACGACATGTTCGTCACCCACCGTGCCCGGGATTTCGGCATGGAGGACACGATCATTCCGGGCGATGGCGTGGTCACCGGCTGGGGCACGATCGATGGGCGGCTGGTTTACGTGTTCAGCCAGGATTTCACAGTCTTTGGCGGCTCGCTGAGCGAAACCCATGCCAACAAGATCTGCAAGATCATGGATCTGGCTATGCAGAACGGCGCACCCATCATCGGGCTCAACGATTCCGGCGGCGCCCGCATCCAGGAGGGCGTGGCATCGCTCGGTGGCTACGCCGATGTGTTCTGGCGCAATGTGCAGGCGTCTGGCGCCGTGCCGCAGATTTCGGTGATCATGGGGCCATGCGCAGGGGGCGCGGTTTATTCGCCGGCGATGACCGACTTCATCTACATGGTCAAGGACACCAGCTACATGTTCGTGACCGGTCCGGACGTGGTCAAGACCGTGACCAATGAGAGCGTCACCCAGGAAGAGCTGGGCGGGGCTTCGACTCACACCAAGATTTCCTCCGTCGCCGACGCGGCGTTCGACAACGACATCGAAACCCTGCTCGAAGTGCGGCGGCTGTTTAGCTATCTGCCGCTTGCCGCCAGGCAGAAGGCGCCGCGCTTGCCGAGTGCCGATCCTAGTGACCGGGATGATCTAAGCCTGGATACGATCATCCCCGACAGCGCCAATAAGCCCTATGACATGCGCGAGGTGATCGAGAAAATCGCCGACGAGGGCGAGTTCCTGGAACTGCAAAAGGATCACGCCGGTAATATCCTGGTCGGGTTCATCCGGCTCGATGGCGAAACAATCGGCGTCGTCGCGAACCAGCCGCTGGTGCTCGCCGGATGCCTCGACATCAACGCCTCCAAGAAAGCCGCCCGCTTCATCCGCTTTTGCGACAGCTTCGAGATCCCCATCCTTACTTTTGTGGATGTGCCCGGCTTCCTTCCCGGTGTGGCGCAGGAATATGGCGGGATCATCAAGCACGGCGCCAAATTGCTGTTCGCCTATGCCGAAGCTACTGTCCCGCTGGTGACGGTGATTACTCGCAAAGCCTATGGCGGCGCCTATGACGTGATGGCCTCCAAGCACATCAAGGCCGACATCAACTATGCCTGGCCTTCGGCCGAGATCGCCGTGATGGGTGCCAAGGGCGCGACGGAAATCCTCTATCGCTCCGAATTGGGCGACAAGGACAAGATCGCCCAGCGCACCGCCGACTACGAAGCTCGCTTCGCCAATCCGTTCGTTGCGGCGGAGCGGGGCTTTATCGATGACGTCATCATGCCCCATGGCACGCGGCGACGCGTGATCCGGGCGTTTTCGACGCTCAAGCACAAGCAATCGAGCGGGCCCAAGAAGAAGCACGACAACATTCCGTTGTGAGGAGCGCCTGATGTTCACCAAACTCCTCATCGCCAATCGCGGTGAAATTGCCTGCCGGGTCATCAAGACGGCCAGACGAATGGGCATTGCCACCGTGGCCGTCTATTCCGATGCGGATCGGGAGGCGCTGCATGTGCGGATGGCGGATGAGGCGGTCCACATTGGGCCATCTTCAGCCAAGGACAGTTACCTCCAGATCGACAAGATCATCGCCGCCTGCAAGGAGACCGGCGCGCAGGCGGTGCATCCCGGCTATGGCTTTCTGTCCGAGAACCCCAAATTCGCCCAGGCGCTCGAAGAGGCCGGTATTATCTTCGTCGGGCCGCCCGTCAAGGCCATCGAGGCGATGGGCGACAAGATCACCAGCAAGAAGCTGGCAGCAGAAGCGGGCGTTTCAACCGTGCCCGGCCATATGGGCCTGATCGCTGACGCCGAGGAGGCCGTACGGATCGCGGGGGAGATTGGCTATCCGGTGATGATCAAGGCGTCGGCCGGCGGCGGCGGCAAGGGGATGCGCATCGCCTGGACCGACGAGGAGGCACGCGAGGGTTTCGAGCGCTCCAAGTCCGAGGCGGCGTCCTCATTTGGCGACGATCGCATCTTTATCGAAAAGTTTGTTACCGAGCCGCGCCACATCGAGATCCAGCTGATCGGCGACAGCCACGGCGATGTTTTGTATCTCCACGAGCGGGAATGCTCGATCCAGCGGCGCAACCAGAAGGTGATCGAGGAGGCGCCCTCCCCGTTTCTGGACGAAGACACACGGCGCGCCATGGGCGAGCAGGCCGTGGCATTGGCCAAGGCGGTGGGCTACACCAGCGCCGGCACGGTGGAATTCATCGTTGATGCCGAGCGCGATTTCTATTTTCTCGAAATGAACACGCGGCTGCAGGTCGAGCATCCTGTGACGGAACTCATCACCGGGCTCGATCTGGTCGAGCTGATGCTGCGCGTGGCAGATGGCGAAGCCCTGCCCTTGCGCCAGGACGAGGTGCAGCTCAATGGCTGGGCCATCGAATCCCGGCTCTACGCCGAAGACCCCTATCGCAATTTCCTGCCCTCGACCGGACGGCTGACGCGCTATCGACCCCCGAACGAGGAAAACGCCGCAGACTTTGCAGTGCGCAACGACACGGGCGTGTTCGAAGGCGGGGAGATTTCGACCTTCTACGATCCCATGATTGCCAAGCTCTGCACCTGGGCGCCGACCCGGCTAGAGGCGATCGATGCCATGGCGGTGGCGCTGGGGAGCTTTGAGGTGGAAGGCGTTGGCAACAATCTGCCGTTCCTCTCCACCGTGATGGACCAGGAGCGGTTCCGCGAAGGCCGGCTCACCACAGGCTATATCGCCGAAGAATTTCCCGACGGGTTCAGAGGACCGGACTTGCCGCGTGGGCGGGTGTTCGAGATCGCCGCCGCAGCGGCCATGATGCAATTGCTGATCGAGGAGCGCAAGGGCCGGGCCAGCCGTACGCCCATGGGCAATAGCACTGAGGTCTATGGCGAATGGACTGTGGTGATCGAGGGTGAGCAAGTGCCGCTCAAGCTGCATCGGCTCGACCCGAAGGGGAGCTGGGAGCTCAACCTGTTCGACCAGGCAGCCGCCGTCGAGCGGTTCGATTGGAGCCCGGGGCAGACCATTGCGCGCATCGAATGGGCCGGTAGCGCATCGAGCGTCATTAAGGTCAACCGCACCACATCGGGCTTCCGCATGCGCTATTGTGGCGCCGATCTCACTGTCCAAGTCCTGCGTCCCCATGTGGCCGCGCTCCTGCCGCTGATGCCGGTCAAGGTGCCCCCCGACATGAGCCGGTTCCTCCTTTGCCCCATGCCGGGGCAGGTGGTGCGCATTGATGTCAGCGAAGGCGACATCGTCGAAGACGGTCAGACCCTGGCGATCGTTGAGGCCATGAAGATGGAGAACGTGCTCAAGGCCGAAAAGCGCGCCCGAGTCAGCAAGGTGCATGCACAGCCCGGTGCGGTGCTGGCTGTGGATGCGGTGATTCTGGAATTCGAGGCGGTGTGATGGCCGATCACCCGAACTTTGCCCACTGGGCCGCCCTCGCCCAAAAAGAACTCCGCGACACGCCGCTCGCCACCCTTAACCGCGACTATGGCGGCATCCCTGTTCAGCCGGTGTATCTCGGCGAGGATGGCGAGATCCCCGGGGTTGAGCCGTTCACGCGCGGGATTCGCGCGACGATGTATGCCAACCGCCCCTGGACCATAAGGCAGTATGCCGGCTTCTCCACGGCGCGGGAGTCCAATGCCTTTTACCGGCAGGCACTGGAAAAGGGACAAAAAGGCCTGTCCGTCGCTTTTGATCTAGCCACCCACCGCGGCTATGACAGCGATCATCCGCGCGTGGTGGGCGATGTCGGCAAGGCGGGGGTGGCGATCGACAGCGTGGAGGACATGAAGATCCTCTTTGATGGCATTCCGCTCGATCAGATGAGCGTCTCCATGACCATGAACGGGGCGGTCATCCCAGTTCTTGCCATGTTCATCGTGGCTGCCGAAGAACAGGGCGTGGCGCAGGAAAAGCTCGAGGGGACCATCCAGAACGACATCCTCAAGGAGTTCATGGTCCGCAACACTTATATCTACCCGCCCGAGCCTTCCATGCGCATCGTGGGCGACATCATCGCCCATACTGCCGAGCACATGCCCAAGTTCAACTCGATCTCGATTTCGGGCTACCACATGCATGAGGCTGGGGCGACGGCAGTGCAGGAGCTGGCCTATACACTGGCCGACGGGATGGAATACGTCCGCGCGGCGCAGGCGCGGGGCCTCGACATCGACCAATTCGCCGGTCGGCTGAGCTTCTTTTTCGGCATCGGCATGAACTTCTTTCTCGAAGTCTCAAAGCTCCGCGCCGCTCGCCAGCTGTGGAGCGAGATCATGACGGGGCTCGGCGCAAAGGACCCGCGCTCCAAGATGCTGCGCACCCATTGCCAGACCTCGGGCGTATCGTTGACCGAACAGGACCCGCACAACAATATCGTGCGCACCACCATAGAGGCGCTGGCGGCGACGCTGGGCGGCACGCAGTCGCTCCATACCAATTCGTTCGACGAAGCCATCGCGCTACCGACGGAGTTTTCGAGCCGTATCGCCCGCAATACCCAACTCATTCTGCAGCATGAGTCCCGGATCACTGACGTGGTCGATCCGCTCGGTGGCTCATACTATGTGGAGGAACTCACACGGCAACTCGTCCAAGGTGCGAAGGCGTTGATCGGCGAAGCAGAAATGCAGGGTGGCATGACGCGTGCCGTCCAGTCTGGCGAGCCCAAATTGGCGATTGAACGTGCCGCTGCGCAGCGCCAGGCGCGGGTCGATCGCGGCGACGATGTGATCGTGGGCGTCAACCGCTACCGATTGGACAATCAGGAACCGATCGACGTCCGGACCATCGACGACGCCAAGGTGCGGACCGAACAGATCACCCAGCTGCAGCGCCTCCGCGCCAGCCGCGATGAAGCCAAGACGCAGTCGATGTTGGGCGCCTTGCGGGAGTTTGCGGCTATGGACGAGGGCAATCTGCTGCAGGCCGCGATCGAAGCGGCGCGTGCCCGTGCGACGCTCGGCGAGATTTCGGCTGCCATGGAAGATGTCTTCGGCCGCCACTCCGCCGTCACCCGCGTCATCTCAGGCATCTACGCCCAGGGCTATGGCGATGATCCGGAGTTTGCCGCTATCTCCGGCCGCATCGATGCCTTCAAGGCAGCACGTGGCCGTGCACCGTCCATCTTCATTGCCAAGATGGGCCAAGACGGACACGACCGAGGCGCCAAGATCATCGCTTCCGCTTTTGCCGATCTCGGCTTTGCCGTCCACATGGGCGATCTGTTTGAAACGGCAGGCGAAGTGGCCGCGCACGTGGCCGAGTTGCATGTCGATGCAGTCGGGGTGTCATCGCTCGCCGCCGGTCACAAGACGCTGGTGCCCGAACTCATCGAGGCGCTCCAGACGCGCGAGCTGGGCGATGTCACCGTGATCGTGGGCGGCGTCATTCCGGAGCAGGACTATTCATTCCTCCTCGATGCCGGTGTTGCTGCCATTTTCGGTCCCGGCACCAATGTGCTGAGCGCCGCGTTTTCGGTGCTGAGCCAGATCGAGGGAAGGCTGTCCAATCGATGATTGGCCGCCTCAACCACATTGCCATCGCCGTACCCGACCTGGCGAGCGCGGCCGCCAAGTATCGCGACCTCTTGGGTGCGCATGTCGGCCAACCTCAGCCTTTGCCAGAGCATGGCGTCACCGTTGTGTTTATCGACACCGGCAACACCAAGGTGGAACTGCTGGAGCCGCTGGGCGAGAACTCACCTATTGCGGGCTTTCTCGCCAAGAACCCCAATGGCGGCATGCACCACATCTGCTTCGAGGTTCCCGACCTCCAGGCCGCTGCAGCAAGCCTTCATGCGGGTGGCGCGCGCGTGCTGGGTGACGGCACGCCAAGGATCGGCGCTCATGGCAAGCCGGTGCTGTTTATCCACCCCAAGGATTTCGATGGCATACTGATCGAGCTCGAGCAGGTCTGATCTTTGCAGACCAGATTATTGATCCTCTAACCATACTCCCAAGCGAGCTGCACCTCGTAAGCCAAACATAAACTGCTCGCGATAGGGTTTGCCCATATGGCTGCAAAGAGCCCTGATGGTAGACCCGTGAGTTCGCATTCCAAAATTGCATCTTCCGAGAAGCACCTAGCTTGGCTCAAGCCAATTTTCTGGCCTGCGGCCATTGCTTTGGCCGTCATGATTGCTGGCGGTATTTTCGTCGACCGGCAAAGCATGTTTCTGGCCGAAGAGCGCATGCGAGCAGAAGTGCTTGCCGAAGCCTCGCTGATCCGGGCCAAGCTCGAAGGCAATATCAACGGCAATATCCAGCTGGTGCGCGGGCTGGTGTCCACTATTTCGACCGAGCCGAACATGGATCAAGCCCGGTTTTCGGCCTTAGTCACAAACCTCTTCACCGAGCACAGCCAACTACGTTCGGTCGCTGCTGCGCCAAACCTGGTTGTTTCGATGGTTTATCCGTTGGACGCCAACCGCAAGGCGATAGGGCTTGACTACCGACAGAACGAAGCGCAGCGCGACAGCGTCTTGCTGGCCCGCGACAGTGGCAAGCTGGTGCTTGCCGGTCCCGTCGATCTTGTGCAGGGCGGCCGCGCCTTTATCGGTCGCTTCCCCGTCTTCACCGATCGTCCCCACGGGCGCCGGTTTTGGGGCATGGTGTCTGCTGTTATCGATGTCGGTCAGCTTTATGCCGATAGTGGGCTTATCGACCGCTCGCTTGATATAGAGCTCTCGATTACAGGGCGCGATCCATCCGGTGCGTTGGGCGGGCGCTTTTTCGGACCCGATCTTAGCGGGCAAAATCCGGTGACCGCTAGCGTGGTGCTTCCATCCGGCTCATGGGAGATAGCCGCTGTTCCTAAGGGCGGATGGATCGCCGCACATCAGGGTGCATGGCTTTTGCGCCTTGGGCTGATCGCAGCAGGCGCAATGATATTGCTACCGATCGTCATGACCGGCTTGCTGCTGCGCGAAAGGCAATCCCATTTCCGCCAGCTAAAGTCGCGCGAGGCTGATCTCGAACGCATTTCGCGCCGCCTTGGCCTTGCTCTAGAAGCGTCCAAGATCGGCGTTTGGGAGCTCGACATGTCGACCCGGGTGGAGACCTGGGATGATCGTATGAACGAACTCTACGGCATGCCCTCTGACGGCAAGCCCCGCAGCAGTGCTCAATGGCGCGCCGCTGTTCACCCCGATGATCTGCAACGGGCGCTGGATGATTTCGCGCGCATGCTGCCCAATGGCCGCTATGAATGCACGTACCGCGTGGTGCACCCGGACGGCGGCGTCCGCCATATTAAATCTGTGGGTACACGCTTTAGCGAGCCTGACGCTCCTGATCGGGTAATCGGGGTCAATTGGGACGTGACGGCTGACGTCATGCTCAATGAAGATTTGCGGCTCGCCAAGCAAGCAACCGAGGCTCACAACCGCGAGCTCGATGCCGCCCGCGTGCGCATCGAATATAACGCCTTGCACGATAGCCTGACGGGCCTGCCGAACCGGCGCTATCTGGACGAGAAGCTCAAGAGCCTTGAAGCCGAAGGGTTCGAGGGCAGCGGCAGCATAGCCTTGCTGCACCTCGATCTCGACCGGTTCAAGCAGATCAACGACACGATGGGCCACGCTGCCGGCGATGCCATGCTGGTTCATGCCAGTTCAGTTCTGCTCGCCAATTGCGGCTGGAACGACTTTGTGGCGCGCATCGGAGGCGACGAGTTCGTTGTGCTCACTGGCGCTAGGGAAGGCAATATTTACCTTGGCACCCTTGCCGAGCGCATTTTGGTACAAATGCGCCAGCCTGTGACCTATGAAGGGCATGATTGCCGCTTTGGCGTTAGCATCGGCATCGCTGCCCAGCGCAACACGCCAATTGATTGCAAGCGCCTGTTGATCAATGCCGACATTGCGCTCTATCGCGCCAAGGGACGGGGCCGCAACCGGTTCGAGTTCTTCTCCGAGGCCCTGCAAGCCGAGGTGGTTAATACCAAGCGCGTTGCCGATGAAATCCTTTCGGGATTGGAACGGAACGAGTTTGTTGCCTATTACCAGCCGCAGTTCGATGCCCATACGCATGATTTGGTGGGGGTTGAAGCACTTGCCCGCTGGGATCACCCTTCGCTCGGCATTAAGACGCCTGATTATTTCCTACCGATTGCCGAAGACCTCAATGTCGTGCCGACGATCGACAGGCTCATGCTTGAACAAGCGCTTAAGGATCTCGACCGGTGGCAAGCACTTGGCCTTGCCGTGCCACGCGCTTCGGTCAACGTCTCGCTTCGGCGCTTGCATGACGAAGACCTGATCAAGGGCTTGCGCCAACTCGACATCGAGCCGGGTCGCATTTCGTTTGAACTGGTTGAATCGATCTATCTTGACGAAAGCGACGCGATCGTTGGCTGGAACATCGACCAGATCAAGGAACTGGGCATCGACATCGAGATCGACGACTTCGGCACCGGTTATGCGTCTATCGTTTCTCTGCAAAAGCTCCGGCCCAAGCGCCTCAAGATCGACCGCCAACTGGTCGACCCGATTCTTGTCGACAAGGCTCAGCGCCAGCTTCTCGTTTCCATCCTCGATATCGGCAAGTCGATGAACATCGAAGTGGTTGCCGAGGGCGTCGAAACCATGGAGCACGCCCGTATCCTGCGCGATCTAGGATGCGATATCCTGCAGGGCTATGCCTTTGCCAAGCCCATGAGCGCAGCAGACATCGAAAGGCTGCTTCGTTCACAGGCCTGGCGCAAGGCGTCCTAAACGGCCAGTGCCGCTTTCTTGGCCAGGCGATCCTTGATGCTTTGAACGTCCGCCTTGGGCGTGGCGGCAAACAGGGTCTGCGTGTAGCTGTGCTGGGGATTGCCGAATACGGCCTCCCGTGTGCCGTGCTCCACCACATCGCCGAAATACATGACCATGACTTCATCGGCGATATAGCGCACCACGGAAAGGTCGTGGCTGATGAACACATAGGTAAGGCCGAACTCGTCCTGCAGATCTTTGAGGAGGTTCAAGATTTGCGCCTGCACGCTCAGATCAAGCGCCGAAACAGGCTCGTCAAGCACGAGGAAGCTTGGATTGAGCATCAGCGCTCGGGCGATGGCGATGCGCTGGCGCTGGCCGCCTGAGAACATATGGGGGTAGCGGTTGAAGTGCTCGGGCCCTAGGCCAACCTTGATCAGCATGGCCATGGCCTTGTCGCGCCGCTCGGCGGCGGGCATGTCGGTGTTGAGCAGCAAGGGCTCGGAGAGCACATCGCCGATCTTCTGGCGAGGATTGAGCGAGCCATATGGGTTCTGGAACACGATCTGCACCTTCTGGCGCATCTCTCGGGTGACATGATCGGCGTTGACTGGCGCGCCATCGATCAAGATTTCGCCGGCGGTGGGTGGATCGATCAGGGTGATCATGCGGGCAAGGGTGGATTTGCCGCAACCGCTCTCACCCACCACAGCAAGGGTCTTGCCCTTTTGCAGCGTAAAGCTCACGCCCTTGACGGCATGAACGATTTTGGCGGGGCGCAGGAATCCGCCCGAGCTATGGTAGTCGCGCTTGAGGTTGCGCACCTCGAGAACAGGTGTTGCCATGGTGTCAGACTCCCGGCGCCGGTTCGAAAACAAAATCGGATACCGTGGGCAGACGGTCACCCACGGCATTTTCGGGGAGGGCAGAAAGCAGGGCGCGCGTGTAATTGCTCTTGGGGTTCTCAAACAAGGACAGCACGTCGGCTTCTTCCATCTTGCGGCCCTTGTATTGCACGATGACGCGGTCCGCCGTTTCAGCGACCACGCCCATGTCATGGGTGATCATGATCAGCGCCATGCCATGCTCGGCCTGAAGGCGCACCAGGAGGTCCAGAATCTGCTTCTGGATGGTGACATCGAGCGCCGTGGTGGGCTCGTCCGCGATCAGGAGCTTGGGATTGCAGGCAATGGCCATGGCGATCATGACGCGCTGGCATTGCCCGCCGCTCATCTGGTGCGGGAAAGCGCCAAGACGATCGGCGCCGTCCTTGATGCCGACGAGCGAAAGCAGTTCCACGGCGCGGTCGCGCGCGGCACGCCCGGAGAGGCCCAGATGCTTGGCGAGGACTTCCTCGATCTGAAAGCCGACGGTGAAGCACGGATTAAGGCTCGCCACCGGCTCCTGGAAAATCATGGCGATGTCCTTGCCGATGATCCGGCGCTTTTCGTCCGCACTCATCTTGAGAAGGTCGAGGCCTTCGAACTCCATCTTGTCGGCAGTGACCGTCGCTGTGGAGGGCAGCAGCCCCATGACGGCAAGCATGGCCACGGACTTGCCCGAGCCGGACTCGCCCACGATGGCCAGCACTTCACGGGCATCGACGGACACATCTATCCCATCGACGGCCTTGAACAGGCCGATGGAGGTATCGAACGCGACCGTCAGGTTCTTGATATCGAGAAGAGGCATGGCTTAGCTCCGCTTGAGCTTGGGATCGAGCGCATCGCGCATGCCGTCCCCGATCAGATTGATGGCCAGAACGGTGATGAGAATGGCCAAGCCCGGAAAGGTCACGACCCAGGGCGCACGCAGGATGAACTCCCGCGCGGAAGCCAGCATGGTTCCCCATTCGGGCGTTGGTGGCTGCGCGCCCATCCCTAGGAAGCCAAGAGCTGCTGCATCGAGGATGGCGTTGGAGAAGCTCAGCGTCGCCTGCACGATCAGCGGCCCCAGGCAATTGGGCAGGATGGTGACGAGCATGAGCCGGAGATGGCTGGCGCCGGATAGGCGGGCGGCGGTCACATATTCGCGTTTCTTTTCGGCCATCACTGCGGCGCGGACCAGGCGGGCGAAGTGTGGCTGCAACACAATGGCAATGGCCACCATGGCGTTGAACAGCCCCGGCCCCAGAATGGCCACCAGCACCAAGGCCAGCAGCAAGGATGGGAAAGCCAGGATGATGTCCATGATACGCATGATCATGGCGTCGACCCAGCCGCCGAAATATCCGGCCAGTACACCTAGCACGACACCCACGACCAAGGCGCCGACCACAACAAATAGGCCAATGAACAGCGAGTAGCGGGCACCGTGGATAAGACGGCTCAGCATGTCGCGTCCGACAGGATCGGTGCCAAGCAAGAACCGCGGATCGCCCATCGCTTCCCACATGGGAGGCGTCAGGATGGCGTCGCGATATTGCTGGTCGGGTGAATGGGGAGCCAGCAGGGGCGCAAAAATGGCGATCAACACCAGGAGGATGAACACCACGAGACCAATGACGGCGCCGCGATTGATAGAAAAATAATGCCAGAATTCGCGCATGCCGGCGCCGAAATTGGCTTTGACCCCGACAGGGCTAGCCTGAAGTTCACTCATTTATCGCACCCTGATGCGCGGATTGATGACGGCATAGAGCACATCGACGATGAGGTTCACGGCCATCACGATCAGCGCAATCAGCAGCAGGCCCGATTGCACCACGACATAATCGCGCTTGGAAATGGAATCGATCATCCACTTGCCGATGCCCGGCCAGGAGAAGATGGTCTCGGTGAGGATGGCGCCACCCAGCAGCAATCCAACCTGCAACCCAATCGTGGTGATCACCGGGATCAAGGCGTTGCGCAGAGCGTGCACATTGACGACCCGGCGGGGCGACAGGCCTTTGGCGCGGGCGGTGCGGACATAATCCTCACCCAAGACCTCTAGCATGGCCGAGCGGGTCTGGCGCGCAATCACGGCCAGGGGAATTGTGCCCAGGACGATGGCAGGCAAGATCAGGTGGCGCAAGGCCGAACCGAAAGCAGCCCAATTACCGTAAATCAGCGTATCGATCAGCATGAAGCCGGTGATTGGCCGCAGGAAGAAGGTCAGGGCAATGCGCCCCGATACTGGCGTCCAGCCGAGATAGCCGGAAAAGAAGATGATCAGCAGCAGGCCCCACCAGAAGATGGGCATGGAATAACCGGTGAGCGCGACGCCCATGGTCAACTGGTCGAACCAGGAGCCGCGCTTGACTGCAGCAAAGATGCCGGCGGGAATGCCGACCAGGACGGCAAACAGCATCGCGACCAGCGCCAGTTCGACCGTTGCTGGGAACAGCGTCATGAACTCGGTCAAAACCGGCCGCTTGGTCGACAGCGAAATGCCGAAATTGCCCTGCAGCACATTGCCGAGGTAGTTGAGATATTGCTGCCATATCGGCAGATTATAACCAAACTGCTCGCGCAGGATTTCGTAGCGCTCGGGCGTGACGCCGTGCTGGCCTGCCATCGCCAGGATCGGGTCGCCTGGAAGCACGCGCACAAAAAAGAAGGCGCAAAGAGAAATGCCGATCACTGTCGGCACGATCAGCGCAAACCTGCGCAGAATAAAATTCAACATGGGCGGGTCTATACCCCTTGGGCCGTGGCCTGAAAACCAGCGGGCCGTTCACGTTTCCTGTGATGGCAGCCATTGCAACGGATGCCGTTAAACCGGCGCCTCGTATGGGCCTGCTCTAAAACGGGGAGCCTCGCTCCGGCTTGAACCGGACCGAGGCTCCCCTGCTTGCCTAAAGGCTCAAGCCTTATTCCTGTATATCCACGCCCTTGAAGGAGTGGTTGCCCAGGGGGCTCATCTTGTAGTTCAGAACCGTCTTCTTCATCGGCATGAAGACGCGGCTGTGGGCGAGCGTCATGGCGGGCTCTTCGGCTTTAAAGATTGCCTGGGCCTTGGTGTAGAGCTCGGCACGCTTTTCCTGGTCTGGCGTGGTCTTGGCTTCCTGGATCAGGGCCTCGAACTCGTCATTGCACCACATGGAGTAATTGCTGACGCCAATGGCCGAGCACGAGAACAGAGTTGCAAAGAAATTGTCCGGATCGCCATTGTCGCCGGTCCAGCCGATCTGGAACGGACCCTTGCGCTCTTCCTGCTTGCCGCGCTCACGGTACTCGGTCCACTCGTAGGAGACGATATTGGCAGTGACGCCAACCGCGGCCCAATCCGACTGGATCAGCTCGGCAACGCGCTGGGCATTGGGATTGTAGGGACGCGACACAGGCATGGCCCAGAGATCGGTGGTGAGGCTCGTAACGCCGGCTTCCTCGAGCAGGCGCTTGGCTTCCTCAGGGTTGTAGGTGTCGGCCGCGATCGAGTCGTCATAGGACCACATGGTGGGCGGGATCAGGTTCTTGGCGTCCTGGCCGGCGCCTTGGTAGACCGCTTCAATGATGGCAGCCTTGTCGATTGCCATGGTCAATGCCTTGCGGACATTGACGTTGTCGAACGGCGGCTCGGTCACGTTATAGGACATGTAGCCGATGTTGAGGCCTTCCTGCTCCATGACGGTCAGGTTGGGATCGGACTGGAGCTGGGCGATATCGGCAGGCGCCGGATAGGGCATGATATCGCATTCGCCGGCGAGCAGGCGCTGCGCGCGCACGGATGGATCGGTGGTGATGGCGAACACGAGATCGTCGATCGGCTGCTTGCCATCCCAGTATTCCGGGAAGGCCTGGTAGCGGATCACGGTGTCGAGCTGGTAGTCGACGAACATGAACGGGCCAGTGCCGACGGGCTGGGTCGAGAACGCGGCCAGATTGCCTTCGGCTTCAAGCTTGTCGGCATATTCCTTGGATACGATCGAGGCGAAATCCATCGCCAGGTTCGCGATCATCGGCGCGTTTGGTTCGTTGAGGACGAGCTTGACAGTCAGATCGTCAACAGCGGTAATTTCCTTGATGTACTTGGGCATGTCCATGCCCTGGAAATAGTCCCAGGTCATGCCTTCAAGGTAGTTGTACCAGGTGTTGTCTTCCTTCCACTGGCGCTCGAAGCTGAAAACGACGTCTTCAGCGGTGAGGTCGCGGGTGGGGGTGAAATAGGATGTGGTGTGCCACTTGACGCCGGGGCGCAATTTGAAGGTGATCTCAAGGCCATCTTCGGAGATTTCCCAGCTCTCGGCGAGCGCTGGCGCAACTTCGGTGCCGCCGGGCACGAATTCAACAAGACGGTTGTAGATGGTGTGGGAGCTGGCGTCGAAATCGTTACCGCCGGTCAGCGGGCCGGGATCGAAGTGAGCGGGGGAAGCTTCCGAGCAGTATACGAGTTGCTTGGCCTGGGCGGCGCCAGCAGCCAGCGCCACAATGGCGGTCGCTGCCAGCAGCGATTTCATCAATTTCATGATTGTTGTCTCCCGAAGATATTTTTCGCGCCCGGCTTGCTAACCAGAGCTTGGGCGCCAACAAAGCGTAGAATCCAAGGGAGCGCAATGGGAGAGTTGACCATTTGGTCAATCTGATGACAGGGAGATCAACATTCCACAGGAATGGACGGTTTTGAAAACTTCCGTTCGCCGGGCTCCCGGCGGCTTGACCTTGAAGCCGGCGTGATGATCCATAACCCGAGATGAACCAGTCCATTGCCACATTGTCCGTTGTTGTTGCCGATTATGACGAGGCAATTGCCTTCTATTGCGACAAACTCGGCTTCACCCTGATCGCTGACGACGATTTGGGCGGTGGGAAACGCTGGGTACTGGTCGGCCCGGCAGGTAGGCGCGGCGCGCGATTGCTGCTGGCCAAGGCCGGCGGGGCCGAGGAACAGGCCGTCATCGGCAACCAGACCGGCGGCCGGGTCATGCTGTTCTTGGAAACCGATGATTTCGGGCGTGACCATAGCGCTATGCTGGCGCGGGGCGTCGAGTTCATCGAGGAACCCCGGCACGAACCTTATGGGTCGGTCGCCGTATTCAAAGATCTTTATGGGAACCTATGGGACCTCATCGAACCACGATCCTGAGCTTCTTGTTCGCGGCCCTGGCTATTCCTGCATCGGGGCAACAGGCGGGCTGGTCTTACTCCCCCTTGCCGGGCGAAGGCGACCGGGCAGCGCTGGGCTGTGGGCTGAAATCTTCGCCGGAGCTATTCACCTGCGTAGCCGTGCGCTGCGAGGATGATTTCACAACCGGCGTTCACATCTATACGAGCCGCCCGCAGCCGAGCGTAGGACTCTGGGCCATCACAGTGGACAAGGAAACCCGTTCCTTCGATACCGAAGCGGCGGAGCCCTATGGCGCCCGGCTGATCGGCGATTTTTCCTGGGTGCTGTATAATCTTGCGAACGGGGCCGTAGCATATCTGGAGCCAGAGGATGGCTCACCCATGCCGGACAACCATATCGCGCTGGACGGCTCGCTTTATGCCATCAACCGCGCGCTGGCCTTGTGTGCGCCGCGCGTTCCGGTCGAACCGAATGCCGACCCAGACGTTTCGTCTGGTAACAGCCAACAGGAGAAGCCCAATGGATCGCCGCCCGCTCGGACGCAGTGAACTCGTGATTGAACCCCTGGTGCTGGGGGGCAATGTCTTTGGATGGACCGTGGACGAGCAGAAGGGTTTCGAGATCCTCGATGCCTTTGTTGAAGCCGGTTTTACCGCGATCGATACGGCGCAGGGCTATCCCAATTGGGTCCCTGGCAATCCTCCGGGCATGAGCGAGACCATTATCGGGAAGTGGATGAAAGAGCGCGGCAATCGCGACAGCATCCACATCGTCACCAAGGTCAATTCGGCCAACAAGCCAGGGGGCCTTAAGGCCGACGCGATCAAGCAAGGTTTCGAGGACTCGCTGGAGCGCCTCCAGACCGACTATGTGGACCTTTATTTCAGCCATTGGCCGGACCCTGAAGCCAGCCACGAAGAAACCCTGGGCGCTTTCGACACACTGGTGCGTTCCGGCCGGGTACGGGTGATTGGAGCGTCTAACTACACGGCGGAGATGGTCAAGGAGGCGCAGGAAACCGCGGTGATCAAGTCCCTCCAGCGCTATGAAGTCCTGCAGCCGCGCTACAATCTCTATGACCGCGCGGAGTTCGAAGCCCTGCGCGATACGGTTATCGAGAACGACATCGGCACGATTGTCTACTACAGCCTTGCCTCAGGCTTTCTGACCGGCAAGTACCGCAGCAAGGCCGACACCGGCAAGTCGGCGCGCGGCGGTGGTGTGGAAAAATATCTCGATGCAAAGGGCGAGAAGATCCTTGCAGCGCTCGACAAGGTTGCGGCCAACAATGACGCAACGCCTGCCGAAGTGTCCCTCGCCTGGCTCGTTGCGCAGCCCGGCGTCAGCGCTCCGATCGCCTCGGCGACATCGGTGGAACAGGTCCGAAGCCTGGCTAAAGGGGTGCGGCTCAAGCTCAGCGACGAAGATCTGCAGACGCTGACGGATGCTGGGAAGTAGAAGCCGAACGCTAAACTGGATCGTTACCCTCGGCCTTGAGTCGAGGGCTCTTCACCTCACCTAGCCGCTAGGTGAAGCCCCTCTGGTTATGGCCATAGAAAGATATTACCACTCGAAGTCCGGGCCGTTTTCGCGGGCGCCCATCAGGAACACATCGCTCATCAGGCGCAGGGGCGTGGCGTCGACATCGCTTTCATGCCGCTCCAAAAGGCCTGCAAAGTGCAGGTACATCCCAGCATATTCCTCATCGCCGTGCTTGAGCACGAGTTCATCGTTGACGGTGAGGCTGCGGCCGCCGCCTTCGAGCTTGATGATGTCGCCCGTGCCGGTCTCGAAACGAATGGTCCAGATCTCTCCACTTTCCTCCAGCCAGTTGAACCCGGCTGAGAGTTCCGGCTTGCCGATCTGGCCGGACTTGAACCCGATCTCGACATCGACCGGGGTCTGCCGATTGGCCGGAAAGGTCAGCTTGGCGCTTTCGACGAACACCGGGAACGGCATGACCTTGGTGAAAATCGAAAGGGCGTTGATGCCCGGGTCGCAGACGCCGAACCCGCCTGGCTCCCAAACCCAGTCCTGGCCCGGGTGCCATTTGCGCACGCTTTCACGCCAATCGATGCGGGCTGATTTGACGCCATCGTTTGCTAATATTTCCCGCGTCCGGTCGACGGCGGCGTTATATTGAGAATGCCAGGTCTGATAGAGCACCCGATCGAGCCGCTTGGCATGCGCGATGAGATCATCAAGCTCAGAAATGGTGGTGGTGGGTGGCTTTTCCATCATCACATCCTTGCCGGCGTCCAGCGCCTCGCGGACATATTGATGGCGAATGCCGGGTGGGGTGCAGATCGAGACCAGGTTGACCTCAGGCATAGCCGTGTAAAGCTCGCCTGGTGTCTTGAACACAGGCGCACCATTGTGAGCCAACCCGCGGGTGGAGACGGTTGCCGCCAACTCAAAATCGTCGGACGTATCAATCACCGGCAGGTGCTGGTCCTGTGCGATCTTGCCGACACCGATAATGGCGATCTTGCGTTTGGCCATTGCTTGGCTCCCTCTCGAAATCGAGGCGTATAGAACAGACGCAGGCCCTGTCTGCCAAGGGCATTTATATGATTTTTCTAGCGCACGATGATGGCGCGGAAGTCATTCACATTGGTGCCGGTAGGGCCGGTGACCAGCAAATCGCCGAGTGCCTCGAAGGCGCTGTAGGCATCGTTCGCCGCCAAGGCGGCCAGGGGATCAATCCCAGCCTTGCGCAGCCGCGTGGCCGTTGTGCCGTCGGCAAAAGCACCCGCGTTATTTTCCGATCCATCAATGCCGTCCGTGTCTGCGGCAAGGGCCGAGATCCCATCGACGCCATCGATGGCTATTGCCAAAGCAAGAAGGAACTCGGCATTGCGCCCTCCCCTCCCCTTGCCGCGCAGGGTCACCGTCGTCTCGCCCCCGGATAGGAGCACGGCCGGTTTTTCGAACGGGCGATTGCGGGTGAAAATTTCGCGCGCCAGCGCAGCATGAACCTGCGCCACATCGCGCGCTTCGCCCTCAATGGAGTCCGACAATATAGCGGCTTCCAGGCCAGCCTCGCCTGCCACCTGGGCAGCGGCTTCAAGTGACAGCGCGGCTGAGGCGATGATGCGAACGCTATTGCGGGCAAAAACAGGATCGCCTGGCAAGGGTGCGGGATTGTCGTCACCTGAAAGAAGCGCCTGGGCCTGTCGCGGCAGATCGAGCCGGTAGAGGCTCGCATATTTGCGCGCCAACTCCCGCGTACCGCTGAGGGGAATAGTTGGACCTGAGGCAACAAGTGCCGGATCATCACCCGGTACATCGGAAACCACCAGCGTCGCCACGCGGGCGGGCGCGCAATGCGCTGCCAGGCGGCCGCCCTTGATCGTCGAGAACTGGTTGCGCAGCAGGTTCATGACAGCGATTGGGGCGCCCGATGCCAGAAGTGTCCAGTTTATGGCCTGCTCGTCGTCAAACGTCAGCCCCGGCGCCGGAGCGGGCAGCAGCGCAGAGCCACCGCCCGAGATCAGGGCAATCACCAGATCGTTGTGGCTCAGCCCCGAGACCACCTCCATGATCCGGCGTGCCGCCAGGAACCCCGCTTCATCGGGGACCGGGTGAGCAGCCTCCACGATCTCGATGTGCTCACACGCCTGCGCATAGCCATAGCGCGTCACCACCAATCCACTCAGCGGTCCTTGCCATGCCTGCTCCAGCGCATGCGCCATCTGGGCAGATGCCTTGCCTGCACCAATCACGATGGTGCGCCCCGCCGGCCGCTCCGGCAGGTTTTGCCGCACAGCGAGAGCTGGTTGGGCCTGCGCAACGGCTCGCAAGAACATCTGTTCGAGCAGGGTGCGATCCATGCATTCTCCCGGGCTTGCGACTCGCATCTGGCGAGGATAGCCAGCATGGAGACTGGCATAGTGTCAAACCAACGACATAGACTGTGGCTAGCGGCAGGAGCAAGGAGTTCCGATGACAGAACGATTCGCCATCTATTTTGCCCCGTCCGCCACCAGCAATCTTTGGGAACGCGCAGCCGTCTGGCTCGGCCGGGATGCCAATGATGGGGATCTCTTTGATGGCCCCGTTGCCGGCATTGACCGCGACCGCTTGCTGAATTTCACCCAATCCGCCAACCGCTATGGTTTCCATGCTACGCTCAAGGCGCCCATGTCCTTGGCCGAGGGGACTACCGAAGCGGACTTGCGCGCTGCCATCAGTGCGTTTGCCGCTCAGCACAGCCCGATTGATCTGGGCAAGCCTCAGTTGACTTCGCTAGACGGGTTCCTGGCTTTGTTGGTCGACGACAAGGAGCAATTACAAGACTTCGCCGCTCACGTCGTTGAAACCTTCGACCCGTTCCGTGCGCCTATGACCATCAAGGACCGGGAAGCACGTGTGGGCAAGGGCCTGACGGAACGGCAGATCGAACTGCTCGATGCTTATGGCTACCCTTACGTCTTCGAAGAGTTCCGTTTCCACATGACACTGAGCGACCGGCTAGGGGAAGCGGACGCTGCCGAAATTACGCCAGCAGCTCAAACTTGGTTCAGCCCTGTGTTGGATGAACCCCTGCTGCTGGACCGGTTGTCGCTCTTTCATGAACCCGATACGGGCAAGCCCTTCCGCCGCGTGGCTGACTTCAAGCTTGGCCCGGCCGAATGAGTGCGGTTGCCTTTCGCAATGCGCGCAACGTCACCAAGGATGAGACCGTCGAAGGCAGCCTTGCCGTCTCCGGAGACTTGATCTCTGACATTGCCTCGGGGCCGGCGCAGACTGGCTTGGATCTTGAAGGCGATTTCCTGATCCCCGGCCTTGTGGAACTTCACACCGATCATCTGGAAAATCACTATCGTCCGCGACCAGGTGTATACTGGGACTCTATCGCGGCCTTGCATGCGCATGACGCGCAGATTGCCGGATCGGGCATTACGACGGTCTTTGATGCTGTTCGCATCGGCTCGGACACCGACACGCCGGACATGGCGCCCCATGTCGGCAAACTAACCTCTGCCATCAGGCAAGCCAGCACCGAAGGCTGGCTGCGGGCCGACCATTTCATTCATCTGCGCTGCGAGTTGCCGAGCCATGATGTGGTGCCGCAATTCGAGGCGCAGGCGAGCCAGCCCCTGGTCAAGCTCGCGTCCCTGATGGACCACACGCCAGGCCAGCGGCAATTCCGCTCGCTCGATGCCTGTAAACGCTTCTACAGCATTGGCCGCACGACGGATGAACTCGACAGCTTCATTGCCGACCGCCTGGGCGATCACGCCCGCTATTCGGCACCGCACCGTGCGCACATCAGTGCCCGTGCACGGGAGCTCGGACTGGCACTGGCCAGCCACGATGATTCGAGCATCGAACAGGTGGAAGAGGCCTCGCGCGACGGCGTTGCCATTGCCGAGTTTCCAACTACGCTGGAAGCAGCGTCCGCAGCCCATGGCGCAGGCCAGGCCATCTTGATGGGCGCCCCCAATGTAGTGCGCGGCAAGTCGCACTCGGGCAATATTTCTGCCACCGATTTGGTGCGTGCCGGTTTGATGGATATTCTCAGTTCCGACTATGTGCCTTTCGCCCTGCTGCAAGCGGCCTTTGCCTTGCCGCAGCGGGTGGAAGGCATGACGCTATCGGCCGCCCTCGCCATGGTCTCGCGCAATCCGGCCAACGCCGCGGGCCTGCATGACCGGGGCGAGATCGCCATCGGCAAAAGGGCAGACCTTGTCCGCGTCAGGCTTGTCGGAGATGTGCCGGTGGTGCGCGGTGTGTGGCGGCAAGGCGAAAGGGTTAGCTAGCCATGGCGCGCCCGCTCGGATCGCTGGTCCTGGTTGTCGGCCCTTCGGGCGTCGGCAAGGACACGCTGATCGGAGGCGCAAAGCATGCGCTTGCAAACGACAAGCGTTTTACTTTCGTCCGCCGGATCGTGACGCGACCGGCTCATGCCGAGATCGAAGACCACGAGAGCATGGATCTCCAAAGCTTCCGCGAGAATGAGGCTGCGGGGCGTTTTGCCCTCGCCTGGGATGCGCATGATCTGCGCTATGCCCTGCCGCTGAGCCTTGATACCGATCTGGCTCTCGGCCGGGTTGTGGTCGCCAATGTTTCGCGCCATGTGGTAGCCGAAGCCCACGCAAAATATCCGTCATGCGCCGTATTGCTGATCACCGCCGAGATATCCTGCCGGGCGGAACGGCTGACCCGGCGAGGCCGCGAAAGCAATGATCAGATCACTGCGCGCCTGGCACGCGAAAGTGCGGCGGTGCCGGCGGGGATCGAACCCATCATGATCGACAATTCCGGCTCGCTCGCCATCGGCGTCACGGCCTTTGTTATGGCTTTGCGCGCCATTGCTGCCCGCGACTGAACCGGCTTGCCTGCCGAGCGTTGCCTGATAAGCAGGCGCAAGGGAACAAGGAGCAGGCAATGGCCGTGGTGGATCAAGCAAGCGTGAGCCGGGTGGCGATTGCCGATGCGATTGGCCGGGAGTTGCAGCGGCAGGGCATTGAACAAGCCGATGTCGAGGCTCTGGCCGATGCGGTCGAAGGTGCCTTGGTGCCGCATGTTCCCCCTTCGGAAGGCAAGCGCCCCGAAGATCTCAACGCCACCAATGACGATTAGGGGCACTATATTGAGCTAGGCGAGGCGAGGCACCAAGGCCCCGCCCTTGTTATGCGGCGTTGGCGCCGTGTTCACGCACGGCCTGCGATACCGCCGAATGCGCCAGTTCAACCGAAGGGAAGTGCTGGCCATCGATAGCAAAGGCCGGAAGCTTGACCGCCAGAAAGCGATAGCCTTCGGCATGCGGCACGACGACGCCCAGCGGCTCGCCAGCCACTTCTATTACTATGGGCTTCTGGGCCTTGGCCCTGATGATGTTGTTTTCCTGCATTGGAGCAATCTCCACTTGCGCGTCGGGACGGCTGAAGCGACAGGCACTTGGTGCACTGCCTGGCCGTTACGCGGGGGTTTATCGAAACTAGAAGACGAAGGTGTGACGGAGGTCACATTCGTTTGTTGCGACAAATCCCTTGCCAGCGTTTGGCGATTTGCATGTGGGTGCGTACGCGCGAACAGCTGGCATGGAGGGCGAATGGGATAGATGGCGTCATCTTCATTCCTTTCCTGCTGGTTGGCGATACGAACATCGGCAGTTGGCGATGTAGCGGCAAGATAGGCGCGTTTGCGTCCGATTGCTAGCATCAAGAGACACTACAAACGTACAAAAGCGGAAAAACAATACCCGACTTTCGGCTTAGATCGGAATGGAGGCAACCATTCTTTGCCCCATCACGCCCCTTACGGTTAGGAACGCTTGAAGTTGGCCCCACAATCTGGTGATGTTGCCTGAACAAGACGCCGAGGCGGCAGCGCGGGCGGAGGGGAACCATAACAGTGTCCGAAGACCTGCCCGAAACCGTGAACAAGCGCGGGGTCAAGCCATCTGGCAAGCCGACGCTCAAGACCATTGCGCAAATGACCGGGCTTGCGGTCACCACCATTTCCCGCGCGCTCAACAATGCGCCCGAACTGGCGCAGGACACCCGCGACCGCGTCCAGAAGATCGCCGCGGAGATCGGCTATCTGCCGGATCGCGCGGCGCTGCGGCTCAAGACCGGGCGCACCAATGTCATTTCGCTCGTCCTTGAGCCGGACGAACAGATTTACGGCTTTGGCACTTCTATTGTCTCAGGGCTCACCGAAGCTCTGCGGGAAACGGCGTTTCACGTTGTTATCACTCCCCTCTTCCGCAATGTCTCTCCGATGGAGCCTATTCGCCATATCGTTCGTAACCGGATGGCGGATGGCGTCATCTTTTCCAAGGCCGAGAGCTTTGACGAACGCATCCGCTTCCTGCTCGACAATGACTTCCCTTTTGTCAGCCATGGCCGCAGCAATTGGCCCGAAGCCCATGCCTTTGTCGATTTCGACAATGAAGCCTATGCCTATGGCGCCGTACAACGCCTGGCGCAGAAGGGATGCAAGAAGGTTTCTATCGTCCTGCCGGAAAGCGCCCTGACCTATACCGATCACCTCAAGAACGGCATGGCACTCGCAGCCAATGAAGCTGGCATTGCCTATGAGTTTGCCAGCGACGTGACGTTGCAGAGCCCAACCGACGCGATCCGGAATTATGTCATCAAACGGTCCAAGCGCCCCGATGGCCCCGATGGCTGGGTCTGCGCTTCGGAGGTTTCGGCTCTCGCTGTCATCGGTGGGCTCAACGAAGCTGGCCGCACCGTGGGGCTATTCTCCCACGTCGTCAGCAAGCAGGCGAGCCCGATGTTCGCTCAATTCCAGACCGGTGCTGAAACAGTGTTCGAGGATTTCGTGCACGCCGGGCGAACACTGGGCGCCCATTTGCTGGCGCGCATCGGAGGCGCCGAGCCGACCAGCCTGCAATCGATTGCTCCACCGGAGTTCAAGTGGAAGGACGGCGTAGCCTAGCCTTCCAACTCCTCGCGCAGCAGTTCCAATTCAAGCCATTGCTCTTCTGCTTCCGAGCGCTTCGCTTCGGCAATAATCAGGGCCTTGGACTTCGCGGCAAAGCCGTCGGGATCCTTGGTGTAGAAATCTGGCTTAGCCAGGGCTGCGTTGATCGCGGCGATCTCGGCCTCGAGCTTTTCGACCTCCTTGGGCAGGCTGTCGAGCGCGTGCTTTTCCTTGAAGGACAGCTTGCGCTTGCCTGACGCGGGCGGCGTGGGAGCGATCGGCGCCATGGCCGTCTTACCCGCCCGGTGCACCTTGGCAGTTGCGCGTGCCTGTACCCCCTCGCCGCGCTGGATCACCATGTCCGAATAGCCACCGGCATATTCGGTCCAGTTGCCATCGCCTTCGGCGATAATGATGGATGTCGCTACCCGATCGAGAAAGTCACGGTCGTGGCTGACGACAATGGCGGTACCCGCATATTCGGAAACCATCTCCTCGAGCAGATCGAGCGTTTCGAGGTCCAGATCGTTGGTGGGTTCGTCCAGCACCAGAAAATTGGATGGCAGCGACAATGCTCGCGCCAACGCCACGCGCGCGCGCTCGCCACCCGACAACTTGCCGATCGGGGTATTGGCCTGTTCGGGGCTAAACAGGAAATCCTTCATGTAGCCCACCACGTGCTTGGGCTGACCGTTGATCTGCAAGGTGTCAGACCCGCCACCGGTCAGCGCTTCCTTGAGGCGCGTCTCGGGGTGGAGCTTGGCGCGGCCTTGATCAAGCATGGCGAGTTCGAGTGCCGAGCCGAGCTTGATCGTGCCGCTATCCGGCGCCAGCGTGCCGGTGAGCATCTTGATCAGCGTCGTCTTGCCGGCGCCATTGGGTCCAACGATCCCGATCCGGTCGCCACGCAGTACGCGGGTGGAAAAATCCGCCACGATCGCGCGGTCGCCGAAGCGCTTGGAGATGCTCTCGGCTTCAACCACCAGCGCACCCGACGTGCGCCCTTCGGACACCTGCATGTTCACCGAACCAGTGACCCGTCGCTGTTCGCGCCGGTCCTGCCGCAAATTGGCAAGGCGCTCCATGCGGCCCACATTGCGCTTGCGGCGCGCGGTCACGCCATAGCGCACCCAGTGCTCCTCGCGCACGATCTGCCGGTCGAGTTTATGCCGATCACGCTCTTCTTCTTCCAGCACCTGGTCACGCCAGGCTTCGAACGCGCCAAAGCCCTTGTCGAGCCGCCGTGTCACGCCGCGGTCGAGCCAGACGGTCGAGCGCGTCAGGTCAGAAAGGAAACGCCGATCGTGGCTGATCAACACCATGGCCGAGCGCAGCGAGTCGAGTTCGGACTGCAGCCATTCAATGACGGGTAGATCAAGGTGATTGGTGGGCTCATCGAGCAGCAGGATGTCGGGCTTGGGTGCCAACACGCGAGCCAAAGCTGCCCTGCGGCCTTCGCCGCCCGAGAGCTTGGTTGGGTCTTCCGTGCCGTTAAGGCCAAGCGAACTCAGCAGATACTGCGCACGATATTCGTCATCGCCCGGCCCGAGCCCAGCTTCGACATATTCCAGCGTGGTCTTGTAAGCGGAAAGGTCCGGCTCCTGCGGCAGGTAGCGCAGTGTAGCGCTGGGCTCGACGAAGCGCACGCCCTTGTCGTGCACCACATCGCCCGAAGCGATCTTGAGCAGGGTCGATTTGCCCGAGCCATTGCGCCCGACCAAGGCGATGCGTTGGCCCGGTGACACGATGAGTTCGGCACCTTCGAGCAGGCGCGTGCCGCCGAAGGTCAGGTGGATGTCTTGAAGAGAAAGAAGGGGTGCTGCAGCCATGGCGCGGATAGATCACAGGCGGGCGGTAAAGAAAAGGCAGGTCGGGGTGTTGAGGACCCCAACCTGCCTCGAGAGACGGATGCAGCAAGCCCCGTCGTCATGGGCGCAAGTGAACTGGTTTGATAACCTGCGCGATAACGAGACATAACCACACATAAACCTGACTGTCAAAGTCATCTTAGAAAGACTAGTGCAGCGGCTCCATGACCGCGTCGAGCGTCGACAAGCCGAGGCGGTCGCGAATCGAGCGCTTTTTGCTCGCAAGATCGGCGATCGTGTAGCTGGCGAGAACTTCAAAGAACGCACCGAGCGCCTCGCGCAAAGCGCTGTTCAGATCGCATTCGCCGATGAGCGGGCAATCGGCTCCGTCTTCGAAACACTCAGCCAGGGCGAAGTTCTCTTCGGTCAACCGGATCGTGTCGAGCAAGGTAATATCTTCAGCAGCCCGCCCGAGCTTGATGCCGCCATGCCGGCCACGCACCGTCGCCAGAAGGCCATTCTCGACCAATGGCTTGATCAGCTTGAATAAGAAAAGCTCGGAAATATTGTAGGCCTTGGCAATGTCGGCGACACGGCTCAGCCCCGGTTCATTAACGGCGCAATACACCAGAGTGCGGATGGCATAGTTGGATTGGCGGGTCAGTCTCAATTGCGAGCCTTCAAAACCTGGAAGCGCACCGAACCTGGCAAAAGGCCGGGCGGGCGCCGTTAACGAACAACGCTAACTTATAACCGTTCTAAAATATGTCAACATAACCTGAACATCAGGTTCATGTTAGGCAACAGCAAGCATCACTAGACTCAGCGTTAAGTTCTTCTTATCAAGTGAGCGGGGCAAGAGGGCAATACTTTGGGCAACACGATAACACGTGCTGGATTGGCAGAAGTCGCTGCAGCAAAAACAGGTTTGAGCAAAGCGGATATTTCGGCAATTGCCGATACGATGTTCGATATGATGGGCGCAGCCTTGATGGCTGGCGAGAACGTCAAGCTGACAGGATTTGGATCCTTGCAGGTCCGCGCTCGCGCACAGCGAATCGGCCGCAATCCACGCACCGGCAGCGAACACATGATCTCGCCGCGGCACACAGTGGTGTTTACGCCGGGCGCACAATTGCGCCAGGCATTGCAGGACAAGGTGGCGCCGGCGAAGGGCAGTTCCGCCGTGACGGCCGAGGATACCAATCTCCCGGCTGGCTAGGCGCCGGTATTTTCCTCCCCGATCAGGCTAGCCGCCTTGCTGCCGATGGCCATGGCGGGCGCATTGGTGTTGCCGGAGACGATCTGGGGCATGATCGAGCAATCGATCACCCGCAGGCCATCGATGCCACGCACCTTGAGCTCGGGCGTGACTACGGCCGTGGGATCTGTGTCCAGACCCATGCGCAGCGTTCCTACCGGGTGGTAGTTGGTCTTGACCGTTTGGCCGCAATAGCGCTCCAGCGCAGCCGGGTCTGCCATCACCTTTTCACCCGGCAGAAGCTCATCGGCGATCTTGCTCTTGAACGGTTCGGTCTGGAGCAGCTGCCGGGCCGTACCGAGGGCCGCGATAGTGAGCCTGAGATCATCGGGATCACCGAAGAAATTGCAATCCACCAGCGGCTGGTCGGCCGGGTTGGCCGAGCGCAGCTTGACCGAGCCGCGCGCCTTGGGTCGCAGCAGGCATGAGGTGAAGGTCACGCCCCAGGTGGGCTTGGCGGCGCGGACATCGCGATCGAGGTAAACGATGGGCGCGCAATAAAGCTGGATCGTGGGCCTGTCGCCGCCATCGGGATCGAAGAACAGGCAGGCTTCGATACCTGTCGTGGTCACCGGCCCCTTGTTGAACAGCAGGTATTGCAGGCCATTGCGGATCATCGGCCAGCCTTTGTCCTGCCCGAAATAGCCGGACGGCGCCTTGGTGGTGGCGATCACCGGCACTTCGTGGTGGTCCTGCAGATTTTGTCCCACGCCCGCGATATTGGCAATTACAGGAATGCCGAGCTCGCGCAAATGGTCCGCCGGCCCGATGCCGCTCAGCATCATCAGCTTGGCTGAATTGTAGGTGCCGGCGCCGACCAGCACTTCGCGATCGGCGCGGACAATGTGCTGCTCGCCGTCCTTTGTATAGGCGAGCCCCACGGCGCGGCCGTCTTCGACTAAAATCCGATCGACCCGCGCGCCGGTGATGATAGTCAGCCGCTCATCGCCCGCCAGCGGATCGAGGAAGGCTTTTTTCGCATCAGAGCGCTCCTTGTAGCGACCCCATTGCCCATAGGTATGCTGCATGATGCCGACGCCGTTCTGGCGCGCACCGTTGAAATCGTCGTTCAGCGGATGACCAAGCGCCTGTGCGGCAGCCAGAAAATCCTCCGTCGTGCCGGAGATATGGCCGGGATCGGAGACGCGCAGATTGCCCTTTGTGCCATGAAAGGGATCGTGGAGCCTGTTATTGGCTTCGAGCGCAGTGAAATGAGGCAGCATGTCCCCATAGGACCAGGCTTGCGTATTGCCCAACCCTGCGGCCCAGCCGTCATAATCCTCCCGCTGGCCACGCATATAGACCATGGCATTGACCGCACTGCCGCCGCCCAAGGCCTTGCCGACGGGAACAATCGGTGCCCGTCCACCCAGTTGCGGCTGTGGCACAGTCTTGTGCATTTCGAGGAAATCGTCACGCGCCAGGAATTTCATGTACCCCGCGGGCATGGCCATTAGGCGATTGGTCCGAGCGGGGCCGCGCTCCAGGATCAAAACGGAAAAGCCGAAATCCTTGACGAGGCGCATGGCGGCGACGCTCGCCGCCGAACCGCCGCCAGCGATCACGAAATCATAGACCATTTCAGGCGGCTCCCCGCAAAGTCTCAAGCCGGTTGTCGAGGATCTCTCCTACACTGGCGCATTCTTCGGCGATCTCACGAACGAAATCGGCCAACATGGCGCGGTCCAGTGCACTGGTCGAGCGCACCACCATGGCGGTGTCCCGATGCAGCGGCTCGAAATCTGCCGGCGCGATTTCTACCAAGCGACCCGCCTTGACGTCCTCGGCAATCGCCGAATTGACGAAAAAACCTAGCCCCTGCCCTTTGATCGCTAGCCGTCGCGCCGGCCCGGTGGGCAGTTCAACACTAGTCTGCGCCAGGCGCACCAGCGCTGCGGCGGTCTCAGGCTCCGCCTGCCACCAGCGGAGCGATATGACGCGCGGCACCAGTTCCAGCACCTCCCCGATCGTTGGTTCGGATGAGAGCCTGCTCGCGATCTCGGGCGATACCACCAGCGGCACGCGCTCGCGCATGACCACGAGCGGCACCAAGTCTACCACCAGAGGATCGATATTGGGCCAGCACAGAATCCCCATCTCCACATCGCGCTCATGCAGCATGGCGGCGATCTGGGATTGCCGACCCTCGTTCACCACCACGTCGACGGCCGGATATTTCTCTTGGAACCGCAGCAGCGGCTCGGTGATCAGCGGCGACACCAAGCTACGCAGCGAAGCAATCGCAATCCGCCCCCGCTCGACACGCCGGAGCGCTTCGCGGCCTTCCTGCGCCGTGCCGATAATGCGCCGGGCGAAGGGCAGGAAGGTCATGCCCTGGTCGGTCAGCGTCACCGTGCGGCCCCGCTGGAACAGCGTCACGCCGAGTAATTGCTCCAGCGCCCTGATGCGCATGGAAGCGGTCGCCTGTGTGATATTGAGATGCGCTGCAGCGCGCGTAAAACTTTGTTCGCGCACGATGCGATCGAAGGTGCGGAGTTGATCGAGATCCATCGAGATTGTTTATGACGCTGGGACAATAACCCTGATATTGGCACAAGTGCATTGGCCCCAGCAATGCTAAAGAGCGTATCAGCCCGCCTTGTTGCGCAGGCGCGACGCCTCCGCTAGAGCCCGCTTCTGCCGCTTGCGCTCCGCCGCCAAAGCTGCTGCCGCATCGCCCAGATGGGCAAGCCCGCGTCGCTGCGCTAGTTCCATCTGCCGCTGCCGTTCGGCTGCCGCCACGTGCTTGTCCGCTTCATCAGCACAATACGGGCAAGATACCCCTTCGCTGAACGCCGGGTCCGCCCTATCGGCCAGGGTCAGCGGATGCCGGCAAGCCCGGCACAGCGTCGCCTCGCCCTCGACCAGACCATGGCCGACCGAGACGCGCTCGTCGAACACGAAGCATTCCCCGGCAAACCGGCTTTCGCTTTCGGGCACGGTCTCGAGATATTTGAGGATCCCGCCCTTGAGGTGGAACACTTCCTCAAAACCCTTGCTCAGGAGGTACGAGGACGCCTTCTCGCAGCGTATGCCGCCAGTGCAGAACATGGCGACTTTCTTGTCCCGCTGGGGATCGAGATTGGCTTCCACATAGTCCTTGAACTCGGTGAAGCTCTTGGTCGCGGGATCCAGCGCCCGCTGGAAGGTGCCAAGGCCCACTTCATAGTCGTTGCGCGTATCGACGAGCACCACGTCGTTGCGCTCGATCAATGCGTTCCAATTTTCCGGCTCGACATAGGTGCCGACCTGCTTCGCCGGGTTCGCCTCGGGGGCTCGCAGCGTCACGATCTCTGGCTTGAGCCGCACCTTCATGCGCAGGAACGGCATGGCTTCGGCGGTGGAATATTTCACCTCCGCCCCCGCCAATCGGTCACCGAACATCTGCCCGCCAAAGAGTTCCGCCGCCAGCGTATCGATGGCCGCCACTGTACCCGCCACGGTGCCGTTGATTCCTTCAGGCGCCAGGATCAGCGTGCCCTTAATGCCATGGCTGCAACAGAGCTTGGCGAGCAGCGGCTGGATCGCTTCGGCGTCAGGCAGGTCAGCGAATTTATAGATCGCCATGACCTTGTATGGTTGATTGGCTTGGGGCAGATTGGGGCTCATAATATCACGCAGTCGGGTCATAGGCCTGGCTCATACCATTTGCCGCCCGCGCGGCCAAATCGAGAAATCGTTGGGAGGATGCCATGACTTATCGGGCCGATACGGCACGCTATGACACCATGCAATATCGCCGCTCGGGCCGTTCGGGGCTCAAGCTCCCCGTGATCAGCCTGGGGCTATGGCAAAATTTCGGCGGCACGCGCGATTACCCATCTGCCATGGAAATCCTGGGCCATGCTTTCGATAACGGCATCACTCATTTCGACCTTGCCAACAATTACGGCCCGCCCGCCGGTTCATCGGAAGAGCTGTTCGGCCAGGTCATGGCGCGCGATTTCCGCCCCTATCGCGACGAGCTCATCATCTCCACCAAGGCCGGCTATAATATGTGGCCCGGTCCCTATGGCGAGTGGGGGAGCCGCAAATATCTTCTTGCAAGTCTTGATCAGTCGCTCGGGCGCATGGGCCTCGACTATGTCGATATCTTCTATTCCCACCGCTATGACCCCGAAACCCCGCTCGAGGAAACCATGGGCGCGCTGGCCCATGCCGTGCGGCAGGGCAAGGCGCTTTACGTCGGCATTTCCTCCTATCCCGAGGCGGAAACGCGCGAAGCCTATCGCCTGCTCAAGGAGATGGGCGTCGCCACCACGATCCACCAGCCCAGCTATTCCATGATCAATCGCTGGATCGAGAACGACCGGACCATCGAGGCCTGTGGCGAGCTGGGCATCGGCGTCATCGCCTTCTCACCGCTCGCCCAAGGCGTCCTGTCGGGCAAGTACAACACCGGCCAGACCAGCGGTACACGCGGGGAGAACCCCAATGGCTCGCTGCGCGCCAGCCATATCGAGCCCCGCGTGCTCGATGCCGTGGACAAGGTCGGCGAAATCGCTCGCCAGCGTGGTCAGTCTATGGTGCAGCTGGCGCTCTCCTGGGTGCTGCGCCGCCCTGAGATGACCTCGGCCCTGATCGGCGTGCGCACGCTCGATCAGCTCAAGGACAATCTAGGCGTCCTCAACAATCTCGAGCTTTCGCCAGAAGAAATCCTCGCCATCGACGAGGCTACGGCAGGAGGCCAGATGGAGCTGCAGCCTCGGCCGGCAGGCTGGCTGCGGTAGTCAGAAGCGCGCATGGTTCGGGTTAGCGCCCCCTCCCCCTTGAGGGGAGGGCCGGGGTGGGGGTCGTCTTGTGAGTCATTGAGAGACCCCCTCCCTCGATCCCTCCCCTCAAGGGGGAGGGAAGCACAAGCGCCTACAGCTCTGCTGCGTCTCCGGCATCGCCCGCCGCCAAAAAACCCAGCAACTCCCGCGCCGCAGCGCTGCCCGCGCGATTGGCCCCGATGGTCGAAGCTGACGGGCCATATCCCACCAAATGGATACGCGGATCGCGCGCCACTTGCGTCGCGAGCCGCCCTGTCATGGTGATGCCCCCCGAAGGCTCGCGCAATTGCAGCGGCGCCAGATGATCGAGCGCCGAGCGAAAGCCGGTGCACCACAGGATCACATCCACCTTGAGCTCGCGTCCATCGGCCCAACGCACCCCCTGCGGCGTGATGCTCTCGAACATTGGCTGACGTTCGAGCACGCCGCGCTCGCGCATCGCGAGGATCGCCGGCGTCAGCGGCAAGCCGGTCACCGAAACCACCGAATTGGGCGGCAGGCCCTGGCGCACCCGCTCCTCCACCATGGCCACTGCGGCACGGCCCGCCTCCTGGTCGAACGGCCCATCGCGAAAGCGCGGGGGTGTCCTCGTCACCCAGCTGGTGCGCGTGACCTCCGAAATCTCGTCCAGCAGCTGGATCGCCGAAATCCCGCCCCCTACAACCAGCACATGCTGGCCCTTGAACTGTTCTGCGGTCTGGTAGTCATGGGTGTGCAATTGGCGGCCGGTGAAACTCTCGGCGTCGGGATAGGCCGGAATAAAGGGCTTTTCCCAAGTGCCAGTGGCGTTGATCAAGCCGCGTGTCGAAAACAGGCCTCGATCGGTCTCGATACGCAGCCGTTCGCCGCGGTCCGACACCAGTGTCACGACAGCTGGCCGCAGCACCCTGAGGTCAAAATGCTGCTCATAGGCTTCAAAATAGTGCGGCACAGCGACCGATGCGCGCACCGATGGATCGTCTCCAGCGGTTGCGGCAAAGCTCATGCCGGGCAGATCATGCACGCGATTGACCGTCGACAGCGTCAGTGAGGGCCAGCGAAATTGCCAGGCGCCCCCTGGCGCGGGCGCCCGGTCCAGCACAAGGAAGTCCTGACCCGGGTTCAAACCCAATTGCTTGAGGTGATAGGCTGCGCTCAGACCGGCCTGACCCGAACCCACGACAACAATCTCGTATTTGACGGCAACTCGCGTGGGAATGGTAGGCGAGGCCATCTTGGGAACTCCTGGTCTGCCGCCTATCTAAGTGTCATGCTGCGCGCTCACAAGCGGGCGGATATGCAAAGCAACTTCTCCCCGTGCGAGGGGTTGTTCCCCCAACAGGAGAAACCATCATGGCCCACGTCACCTACGAGATTGTCGAACACGATGGTGGTTTCGCCTACAAGGTCGGGGATGTTTTTTCCGAAACCTATCCCACCCACCAAGCGGCGCATGACGCTGCCGCGGCAGCCGCGCAGCGCCAACAATTGGGTGGCGAAAGCGAAGCCATCCAATACCAGGACAGCAAGGGCCAGTGGCACGAAGAACTCGCCGACGGCGGCGACCGCCCCGACACCGATGTCGAGGACGATCTGGACGACGGCGAAACGCAAGCTCACCCGACCTGAGAGTCAAGGCGGCTGGCTTTGTTATCAACGGTCAATGTCATCCCGGGCTTGACCCGGGATCCATCCTGATATCTGCAACAGGGGCGCTGAACGATCTGGGCAACTTTCCCCGGACCTCAAGCTGGTTCCCGGCATACGTCGGGATGACACCGGGAGTGGGCGTGTTCGCGCCAAGAAACTGCCGGCCAAACGACGCCAATCCTTACGCCGGGATTGCCAACCCCTCGGCATTGAACAGATGCACCCGAGCCGGGTCGATATAGGCCGACACCGTCGAGCCAAGCTCGAAACGGCGCTGCCCCTCCAGCACGATCGTCAGCGGCTGGCCATCTGCCGTGGTTGCATAAACCACCGTCTGCCCACCCAAATTTTCCACCAAATCTACCCGCACGTCAGCTAGCTTGGTGCCGCTGCCATCGGCAATGGTGATGTGCTCGGGGCGGATCCCAAGCGTCGTCGCGCCGGCTATATTGCGCTGCAGTGCCAGATTGCCTCCGGCGACCTGTAGCCCCGCACCTTGGGCGGACGTCGTCAGCAAATTCATCTTGGGCGAGCCGATGAAGCCTGCGACAAAGAGATTACGTGGATTGTTGTAGAGTTCGAGCGGTGCACCGGCCTGTTCGATCACTCCAAGGCGCAACACCACGATCTTGTCGGCCATGGTCATGGCCTCCACCTGATCGTGCGTCACGTAGATCATGGTGTTTCCCAGATCATTGTGCAGCTTGGCGATCTCGACGCGCATCTGCACCCGTAGCTCGGCATCGAGGTTCGACAGCGGCTCGTCGAAGAGGAATATCTTGGGTTCGCGCACAATCGCCCGGCCAATGGCGACGCGCTGGCGCTGGCCTCCAGACAACTGCTTTGGCTTGCGCTGCAGCAGCGGCACGATCTGCAGGATCTCCGCGGCGCGGGTGACGCGCTGCTTGATCTCGTCCTTGGGCACCTTGGCGGTTTCAAGCCCAAACGCCAGGTTCTGGTAGACATTCATATGCGGGTAAAGCGCATAGCTCTGGAACACCATGGCGATGCCGCGCCGTGCCGCCGGCACTTCATTCATGCGCTGCCCGTCGATCAGCAAATCGCCGCCGGAGATCGGCTCAAGCCCGGCGATCATGCGCAACAGCGTTGATTTCCCGCAGCCCGAAGGTCCCACGAAAACGGTGAAGTCACCGGGATCGATGCTGAGGTCGATGCCGTGGATGACCTCGACATCGCCATAGGCTTTGACGATTTTGCGCAGCTCGATATTGGTTGCCATGGCGTTCAAGCTCCTCAGGCGGCGCGGAACTGGGGTGGCACCCAGCTCTGGTAGCGGGGATGGTCGGCGGGAATGGGTAGTGCCACGTCTTCATGCGTGGTCGAGGAATGGTAGAACGCCGTCACGATTTCCAGCGCCCGGCGCGAATCGGCTGAGGTGACCGGCAGGGGCGCCGTGCCCATCAGGGCATCGTGGAAGCGCGCCATTTGGGTCTGGAAGCGGGATGGCACATGCTTCCAATCCTTGAGCAGCGCTTCGATCTTTGCCGCCGTTTCGGGATTGCGCGGCTGGATGCGCCAGGGCTTGTTGCCGGGGTTATAAGCCTCGTAGTCGCTCTCGAAGGTGACGTTCTCGAAAGTTAGGAACAGCCGGGTGATTTCCTCGGCAGCGCCCAAAGTAGCGGTGAAGCTGCCCAGCGCGCCGTTGGAAAGCTCAAGGCTTGCAGTAACGCAGTCTTCCACTTCAATCTCGTTGACGCGGGTGGCAACCCGGCCAAACAGGCGACTGACGTCGCCCATGAGGTAAGTAAACAGGTCATGCTGGTGGATAGCATGGGTCATCAGCACGCCGCCCAGTTCGGTGGCCCATTTGCCGCGCCAGGGGACCTCGTAATAATCCGGTCCGCGCCGCCACATGGTTTCCACCGTGCCCACGAAGGGCTTGCCGGCGATACCCGCATCGATGATGGCCTTGGCCTGCTCGATGCCATCGCCGAACCGGTACTGGAACACCGGCATCAACTTGCCCTTGGACACTTTCTCCTGGGCAATGACGTCATCGACCTGCTGCAGGGAGCCAACCAATGGCTTTTCGCAGATAACGTGCTTGCCGGCCTTAAGCGCGGCCATCACCATGGGATAATGGAGGCCCGGCGGCGTGCAGATATCGACCACGTCGATGTCGTCCATGCGCAGGACTTCATCGAATTCGGTCAGCCGGCGCTCGACGCCGAACTCGTCGGCGATAGGCGTCATGCGCTCGACGTTGAGGTCGCACAGCGCCAGCACCTTGTATTTGTCGGCATTGGGCGCATAGCCCTCGACGATATGGCTGCGGCCGATACCGACACCGATGATGGCGACGTTCAGGATCTTGTTCATTGCGCCCACTCCGTGCCGCGTTCCGCCATCTGCTGCGCCGTCAGTGCCAGCCGCATGGCGTTGAAGCACCGCTCCTGCGGCATGGCCGTTTCGGTGCGATTGAGCACGTCATCGAGGAACTGACGGCCGAACGGCAGTTCGACCTCGGAGCAATCGATATGGCGCGGGCCCTCCGCGTTGACGATGAAGAGGTGGTTCTCGCCGGGCTTTCCGGCGATATCGATATATTTGCGCAGCTCGATATAGCCTTCCGTGCCCAAGATCGTCAGGCGCCCGTCGCCCCATGTGGGCAGGCCCGCCGGAGTGAACCAATCGACGCGGATATAGCCGGTGGTGTCGGGCGTGCGCAGATGGGCGTCGCCGACGTCCTGCAGGCCCGGACGGTCCGGATTGCCGTGATTGGCAACGCTGGCCGAAACGATCTCGGCGTCCATGGCACCCGAGAAAAACAGGAACTGCTCGAACTGGTGGCTCGCGATGTCGCAAAGGATGCCACCATAACGCTCGCGGGTGAAGAACCAGTCCGGCCGCTGGTTGTTGCGGATCGCGTGCGGTCCCAACCCTACCGTGTTGATCACCTTGCCGATGGCGCCCTGCGCAATCAGATTGCCGGCTTCGACGGTCGCGCGCACTTCGAAATGCTCGGAATACAGCACGCCATAGATGCGGCCGGTTTCCCGCTGCACGCGCTTAATCTCCTCCAGCTGCGCGAAGGTCGTCATGCCTGGCTTGTCGGACAGGACATCCTTGCCATGCTGCATGGCGGCTATGGAAATCGTGGCTCGATTAGCCGGAATGGCCGCCGTGGTGATGATGGCAATCGTTTCGTCTTCCAGGATTTCTCTCGCCTCGGCCACGCGTTTGGCTTCGGGAAACTTCTGGGCGAACGCCTCGGCCAGATCGTCTTCCACAGCGTGGAACGCGACGAACTGGGCGCCGGCGCGCTTGAGGCAGTCCACCTGCCCATAGATGTGGCTGTGGTTGATGCCGATGGCGGCAAATCGAAGATCGGTCATAGGGTCTAGCGTTTCATTCCGGTGGTCGCGATGCCCTCGATGAGCAGCCGCTGGAAGAAGAGGAAGAAGAGGAAGATCGGCACAAGGCTCAAGACGCTCATGGCGAAGAGGCCACCGTAATCGGATGTGCCGGTCGAGTCGGTGAAGGTGCGCAGGCCCAGCATGACGGTGTATTGGCGCATTTCGCTGAGATAGATCAGCGGCCCAAAGAAGTCGTCCCAGGTCCAGATGAAGGTGAAGATCGCGGCCGTCGCCAGAACGGGCATGGAAAGCGGAATGATGATCTTCCAGTAGATGCGCCAGGGCGAGCAACCGTCCATTTGCGCGGCTTCATCGAGCTCCTTGGGCAGGCCACGGAAGAACTGCACCATGAGGAAGATGAAGAAGCCATCGGCCGCCAGGAACTTCGGCACCACGAGCGGCAGGAAGGTATTGACCCACCCCAGCTGGCGGAACAGCACATATTGGGGGATCAGCGTCACCTGATAGGGCAGCATCAGGGTCATCAGCATCATCGCGAACCAGAAGTTCTTGCCACGGAACTGCAGTCGCGCGAAAGCAAAGGCTGCCATGGAGCAGGCAATGACATTGCCGCATACGCTCAGGATCGAGATGATGAAGGAGTTGGTGAAGAACGTACCGAAGCTGGTGCGCAGGCCATTCCAGCCGCGGAAATAGGAGTCGATGCTCCAGGAGGACGGAATGATGCTGGCCGAGGTGAAGATCTCGTTTTCCGGGCGGAACGAAGCCGCCAGCATCCACAGCAGCGGATAAAGCATCAGGATCGAGGCGCCGATCAGCGCTACGTGGATCAGGATGGACACGACCCGCTTGCGCGCAGGCGAGACGCTGCCATTGACGATGGTCAATCCGGCGGGGGCATTAGTCATCGTAGTGCACCCAGTATTTGGAGGTCAGGAACGAGAAAGCCGTGAACAGCGCAACCAGGGCCAAGAGCACCCAAGCCAGTGCCGAAGCGTATCCCATGCGGAAGAACCCGAAGGCCTCCTGATAAAGGTAGAGCGTGTAGAACAGCGTCGAGTTGATCGGATTGCCCGTGCCGCCCGAGATGATAAAGGCCGGCGTGAAGCTCTTGAAGGCCTCGATGGTCTGGATAATGGCGTTGAAGAACACCACCGGCGTTAATAGGGGCAGCGTGATCTTGATGAACTGCCGCCACTTGCTGGCGCCATCCAGGCTTGCCGCCTCGTACATGTCCTGTGGAATCTGGCGCAAGCCAGCCAGGAAAATGATCATGGGCGAGCCGAACTGCCAGATCGATAGAATGATTAGCGTCCAGAGCGAATAATTGGGGTTCGAAATCCAGCTTGGGCCAACAATGCCGAAGATGGAGAGGAATTTGTTGACGAGGCCATCCCCGGCAAAGATCTGCCGCCAAAGGATCGCGATGGCAACCGACGCGCCTAGCAGCGATGGCAGGTAGAACAGCGCACGATAAAGCGGCAGCCCGCGGATACCACGATTGAGCAGCATGGCGACTGCCAGAGCGAAGGCCAGCTTGAGCGGCACCGAGAAAATCACGAAGAACATGGTCACCCGCATGGACGCCCAAAATTTAGGGTCGGCGGTGAACATGCGTACGTAGTTGTTGGCTCCGACCCAATCGGGAGCTGTCAGAAGGTCGAAATCGGTGAAGCTGAGATAAAGCGAGGTGATGATCGGCCCGATGGTCAGACCCAAAAAGCCAACCAGCCATGGCAGCAAAAACAGATAGCCCGGTGCGTCGTTCTGCCAAATACGCGACCAAATGCCGGTTCTCGGCGCGCGCGCAGAAACATCGGCAGGGCTTGCGGTGTGAACGGCCATGGTCAGGTCCTTCCAAAAACAGCGCGCTTCCGGGGAACGAAAGCGCGCTGCTGGTTTAGACAGCGCGGGCGAGAACAGCCGCGGCTTCGGTCACGAAGTATTTCGCGCCATCTTCAGCGCTTCTGGCACCGAAGCTGACTTCCTGGCCGGTGGTACGCAGCAGCGAAATGTCGATTTCGCCGGCTGCCGCCGGTGGCGGTGGTGGCAACTCGCCGAGGAGATCGCCAAGGTTGGCCACGAAGTTGAGCGCAATCTGGTTCTGCTCGTCGAGCGTCGGAGCGACCACATCGCGGACCGCTGCCGAGCAGGGAATGCCGCGTTCGACACCCAAGATCTTGGCCGCTTCTGGATCAGTGACGAAGTAGTTGACGAAGTCGGCCGCGGCCGCCTTGTCGGCAGAAGATCCAGCAACCGAGAAGAACATGGATGGCTTGCGGTAGTGACCGCCGCCCTGTCCTGCCGCAATGCGCGGATAGCCGCACATGTCGAGCCGGTCCTGCATGAGCGCCTGGAAGCCCACGAGCTGGTTGGAATTGGACGGCATCAGGGCCGCCTTGCCGCTCACCAACATTGTGGTTTCCAATGGACCAGTGTCGAGCGCCTGGTTGTCCGGCGAAACGCAGACCCCGGCTTCGCGCATCGTGTTCCACATGGTGAACCATTCCACCATGTCTGCTTCTTCAAAGCCCAGCTTGCCTTCGGCCGTGTAGAGGGCCTTGCCGCGCTGGCGCAACCAGTTGTCGAGCATGGGCTCGCTGTAGGAGCCATCGGCAATAACAGCCATGCCGTTGCGGACATTGGCGGCCTTGAAGGCTTCACCCATGGCCATCAGATCGTCATAGGTCCAGGCATTGGTCGGGGGCTCGACGCCGGCTTCTTCGAACGCAGCGGTGTTGATCAGCATGGCCACCGAATTGGCACCCAGGGAAATACCATAGAGCTTGCCGTCGACCTTGCCGCCTTCGAGCTGGTCGGCATCGAAATCCTCGAGCTTGAGGGTCGAACCCACGAACTCGTCGAGGGGGGCGATGGCGCCGCGCTTGGCGTATTCAACGATGTAGCGATAATCCATTTGGATTACGTCGGGAGCGTTGCCGCCCGCAGTCAACGTCGCCAGCTTGGGCCAGTAGTCGTTCCAGGCCAGGAATTCACCGGCGATGTCGGTGCCCTTGGCTTCCTGGTAAAGGTCCGTCACGCCATAAGTGCGGTCGGCGCGAGCCTGCCCGCCCCAGAACGTCAGGCGAAGGTTTGAAGCCTGGGCCCAGCTGGGCATGACGCCAAAGGCGCCAGCGGCAGCCAGGGCGGTGCTGCCCATCAGGAATTTGCGACGATCGGTACGAATAGTCATTGGTGTTCCTCCCACGTGAAATTGCTTGTTTTGTTCCGTTGCCGGAACCCGGTGATTGCGGTCTCCCCACCGCTATGTCACCAATTAGTTACATTGCATCCGCACTTGGCATCATTTGTCAAGGTCGTGTGCTGGCGTTTTCAGGTCCGCTACATCTGCGCAGTTTGTACAAATAACCGGACAGTTACGACATAGCACACGCATTCGAGCTCATGCAACGAACTTGTATGGAAGATGAAAAACCGAGTCTATCCTCCATTGGCCGACATGGTGATCTCCTCCTAAGCGCTTTTCGCGCTTGTTGTTTTTCTTCAGGCCAGCGCTGGCCAGAATTGCTCCTGCTATCCGTTCCCGGACACAGCACTTGGCTTGTTCACAGAAGATTGGCTCATCTCAGATCAAAAGAACAATACGAAATATCTTCTCCGCTATAGATAGTATCTATGGGTCAGCGAGAAGGGGTACGCTTTGGACAAGCTGTTGAACCAGTTCCTGGCCGTTGCGGAGGCGGGTAGTATTACAGCCGCGGCCACTGCCCTGTTCGTGACGCAACCCACGCTGACCTTCAACATGCGCAAGCTTGAGGAGAATCTCGGCGTGCCGTTGTTGGTGCGGACGTGGCGCGGCGTTGAACTCACCGAATATGGTGAAACGCTGTACCAGAACGGCCGGTTGATGCGCCGGCTCTATGACAATACGCTCAGCGCCATAGCGCACCAGCGTGGCCGCACTGAGCAGAGCCTGCGGATCGGCACGGGCTATTCCTGGTGGACGCTGTTCATCCGCGACATCGTCGTGGACTATGCCCAAAGAAATAGCCGGGCGCGAATCCATGCCAGCCTGGGCAACCAGCTCAGGTGCATGGATCAACTGCTCAGTGGCGATATATCGCTGTTCGTTGCCCATGAAATCGAAGGGCTGAACCGCTCCACTGGCGCGCAGTTCCTGCCGCTCGGCAAGGTGGGACAGGGCTATTTCGCCCGTGTGGACCACAAGCTGCTGGAGCGGCCACGCAGCCTAGCCGAGATCGAGATGTATCCAGCCGTAACCTCTGCCCTGCCCGAAATGCGCCACCAGCGGTTCTTTGAGACCTGGAGCCGCACCACGGCGGGCAGCGCGCCATTCGATCAGGGCAAATATGCCTTTGCCTCCAATTCGCTCGCCGCGTGTCTTGACTATGTCGAGCGGAGCGACGCCGTGCTGGGGCACACCGAAGTCATGGCTGACGAGTTTGTCCGGCGCGGCTTGCGTCAAATCGAAGTCATTGAACCCACGCGCCAGAGCACGGTCGGCATCTATGTGCTTGGGGAGCGAGCGGACGAACCGCGGGTGGCTGAACTCATCCAATTGCTGTCAGCCAAAGCGCGGATAATTCTGCCGCCCCTGGGCTAAGCTCAGCTTAGGCTGGCTTGGTGCGGAGATAGTCGAGAACCATTTGTACGGCTTGCGCCTCGCGCTCCTGCAGCATGGCGACGCCTGACAGGTCGCGACCGAAGATTACCGACAGGGTAGCCATGTTGGACACATAGAAAAAACCCAGTGCCGCAATGGAAATATAGAGCTGGACCGGATCCACATCCCTCCGAAAAATTCCGGCATCGGCACCGCGTTCGACGATGGTGGTGATCTGCCCGACCAGTGGCGAATGAAGCGCCTGGATATCGGGCAAAGTCTTGAGAAACCGGGCATTCTCGATGTTTTCCGTTCCTAAAAGGCGCGGAAACCAGGGATTGGCAAGGAAATGACGAAAGGTGAAGCGCACCAGCCGGTCCATGGCTTCGACCGGGCCATACTGATCGAGCGACAGGGCGCGTTCGCCACGCCGGATCTCCTGGTAGGCCTCGAGGAGAACCGCTCGGTAAAGATCCTCCTTGTTGCCGAAATAGTGGTAGAGCAGGCGCTTGTTGGCACCCGCGAGGGCTGCAATAGCGTCAACTCGCGCCCCTTCGAAGCCGCGCTCGGCAAACTCGGCCCGCCCTGCCACCAGGATTGCTGCCTTGGTGCGCTCCGAATTGCGGGCCCGCTTGGGCGCGGTTGGCTGGTCGGCGAGCTGATCCATGTTTCCTCACGCGTGAACCTGGTGGTTACCACGCTATCCCCTTCGAGATAGCAGCGGCTTACCGCAAGGTCAAAGCTCCAAAAGCCTGGAAACCAAAAAAGCACTAAGCACTCTTGACGCCCAAACAGCACCGATATAGCTAAGTAACTAATTAGTTACAAAAGACTGCTGAGGGAGGATTTTATGGCAGACAAGCGGCTCGGATTGATCATGCATGGCGTCACGGGGCGCATGGGCTACAACCAACATCTGGTGCGCTCCATCCTCGCCATTCGTGACCAGGGCGGTATTGCGCTGAGCAATGGCGACCGCCTGCAGGTGGACCCGATTATTGTGGGCCGTGACGCCGACAAGATCGAGCGGCTCGCCCAGAAGCACAATATTGCCCGCTGGAGCGCCGATCTCGATGCGGTTCTCGCCAATCCCGAAGACACCGTGTTCTTCGACGCGGGCACGACGCTGATGCGGGCCTCGCTGCTCGAAAAGGCCTTGGCTGCCGGCAAGCATGTCTATTGCGAAAAGCCGACCTCGGATACGCTCGAAGTGGCGCTGAACCTTGCCAAGACGGCCCGTGCCTCGGGCCTCAAGCACGGCGTGGTGCAGGACAAGCTATTCCTCCCCGGCCTGCTCAAGCTCAAGATGCTTCGCGATTCCGGCTTCTTCGGCCAGATCCTCTCGGTGCGTGGTGAGTTCGGCTATTGGGTGTTTGAGGGCGACTGGCAGCCCGCCCAGCGCCCATCCTGGAACTACCGCAAGGCCGATGGCGGCGGCATCATTCTCGATATGCTGTGCCACTGGCGCTATGTGCTCGACAATCTGTTTGGCGAAGTGCAGGCGGTCTCGTGCCTCGGCGCTACGCACATTCCGGAGCGTGTCGACGAAAAGGGCAACCGCTTCAAGGCGGACACTGATGATGCGGCCTATGCCACCTTCCAGCTCGAAGGCGGTGTCGTGGCGCAGATCAATTCCAGCTGGACCACCCGTGTGCGCCGGGACGATCTCGTCACCTTCCATGTCGATGGCACGCATGGCTCGGCCGTTGCGGGCCTTCACAAATGCTGGACGCAGCATCGCGTCAACACGCCCAAGCCCGTCTGGAACCCCGACCAGCCACAAACCATGAACTTCTTTGCCGATTGGGAAGAAGTGCCGGACAATTGGCCGGCCCAGAACGGCTTTAAGGCACAGTGGGAAATGTTCCTCCGCCACGTCGCCGAGGACGCGCCATGGGAATATGGCCTCGAAGCGGGCGCCAAGGGTGTGCAACTGGCCGAACTGGGGCTCCAGAGCTGGGCCGAACGGCGTTGGCTCGACGTGCCGAAACTGCAGTTTTGATCGGGCAGGGTGAGGCACGCGCTCACCCACCCACGGTGTCACCCCGGCCTTGAGCCGGGGCCCATCCTGAGATGCCTCTCCGATCAGTGATCGCTGGTCGATCTCAACATGGATCCCGGGTCAAGCCCGGGATGACATCGAGTTCTTTGAGGCTTTCGAGGAAGTCACCATGACCAGCATCAACTTGCCCAACCCCGACCGATCCATCACCCCCTACCAACTCACGGGCGAGCCCGTCCCCTTCATCCGGCACAAGGCGTCGGACTTCACTCGCATCGCCTATGCGGCAGCCCATGTCGTGGCCGATCCGCTCGCCGATAACGATCCCTGGCTAACGCCTGCAATCGATTGGGACACGACCCTCAAGTTTCGCCATCGGCTCTGGGACCTGGGCCTGGGTGTCGCCGAAGCCATGGACACCGCCCAGCGTGGCATGGGGCTGACCTGGAGCGATGCGCAGGAGTTGATCCGCCGTGCGCAAGCCGAAGCCCGGACGCGCGACGATGCTCTGATCGCCTATGGTGCCGGCACCGATCACCTGACGCCCGGCCCGGACGTTTCCATCGACGACATCATCAAGGCCTATGAAGAACAGATCGGCTTCGTCGAACAAGAGGGCGGCCGCGTCATCCTGATGGCCAGCCGCGCCCTCGCCGCCGCCGCAAAATCGCCCGACGATTACGCGCGGGTCTATGGCCGTGTCCTTGGGCAGGTGAAGCAGCCCGTCATCATGCATTGGTTGGGCGAAATGTTCGACCCGGCCCTGCAGGGTTACTGGGGCAGTATCGACCATGACGCCGCGATGGACGTTTGCCTCGATGTCATCGCCGCCAATGCCCCTAAGGTCGACGGCATAAAGATCTCGCTTCTGTCGGCTGAAAAAGAGATCGCCATGCGCCGGCGCCTGCCGGCTTCGGTCAAGATGTATACGGGCGATGATTTCAACTATGCCGAACTGATCGCCGGGGACAACGAAGGCTATTCGCACGCGCTCCTCGGCATTTTCGACGCCATCGCCCCGGCAGCCTCGGCCGGACTCGCGGCCTTGGGCCGTGGCAACAACAACGAATTTTTCGATCTCCTCGAACCTACCGTCCCGCTCAGCCGGCATATATTCGCGGCACCGACCCGATTCTACAAAACTGGCGTCGTCTTCCTCGCCTACCTCAATGGCCTGCAGGACCATTTCCAGATGATCGGCGGCCAGCAATCCACGCGCTCCATCCAGCATCTGGCGGAATTGTTCCGCCTTGCGGACAAGGCACGCGTTTTGGGTGATCCAGATGAGGCTGTAAAACGCATGAAAGCGGTGCTCGATGTTAACAGTGTGCTAACATGAGAGCCATTTCGCTGAACCTTGCGACAACGCGCCAGGTCTGGGGTTTTGCCGAGGCGGTGGATGGGTGCCTACGCGCCGGGATCACCGCTATTTCCCCCTGGCGCGACCAGATAGCCGCCATCGGGCTTGATGAAGCCGCCCGCATCGTGCGGGAGAACAAGCTCCAGGTCACCGGCGTCTGCCGCGGCGGCATGTTCCCCGCTGAAACCGCCGCCGGGCGGCAAGCCAATATCGATGATAATCTGCGCGCCATCGACGAAGCCGCCGCGCTCAATGCCGATTGCCTGGTGCTGGTTGTCGGCGGATTGCCTGGCTCCTCCAAGGACTTACCAGGCGCACGGCAGATGATCAGCGACGGCATTGCCGCCATGCTGCCTCATGCCATGGCGTCAGGCGTCCGCATCGCCATCGAGCCTTTGCACCCCATGTATGCCGCCGACCGCGCCTGCGTGAACACCATCGGCCAGGCGCTCGACATCTGCGAGGCGCTGGACGAGAGCGTGGGGGTGGCAATCGATGTCTACCACGTGTGGTGGGATCCGAACCTGGCTCAAGCCATTGCGCGTGCTGGGAAATTGAACCGCATCTTCGCCCACCACATCTGTGATTGGCTGGTGCCGACGCAAGACATGCTGCTCGATCGCGGCATGATGGGCGATGGTGTCATCGACCTTCCCGCCATTCGCCGGATGATCGAGAAGGCCGGCTTTCACGGCCCCCAGGAAGTAGAAATCTTCAGCCAAAACAATTGGTGGAAACGGCCTGGCGACGAGGTGCTCGCCGTCATCAATGAACGCGTTGCCAGCGTCTGCTAAAGGGCACAAAAAAGCTCCCGAACCCTGAGGTTCGGGGGCTTTTTGCATGAAAGATTTACATGCGAGTATAAGTCAGGGTCTGGCACAAAATAGCACGGCAGCCCTGGATATCGATAGTGTCTGGGCTGGTCTGGGTCACCGTGGCTTCGGCGCTGATGCCGCCGGCCTCAAGCGAACCCTGCCATTCGTTGGCTGCAACCTGCGGCGCCTGCATAACCATACGGCCGACATAGGCCAAGTTCTCTTCAGTGGCGGACCGGCCTTCAAGGTTGGTCAGCACGCCACACAAGGCCGTGCCGTCATCCCCGCACAGTGAAAATTCGAATGACGTGCCATATTCATCAACAAAAGTGCCTTCAGGCGAAGCCGACTGGCTAGGCCGAGCAGCCTGTTCCTGGGCAAACAGGGGAGTGGCAGTTGCAGCACAAAGCATGCCGATGGCCAGGGTAGTTTTCAGAATTTGCATGGGTCTCTCCATTCACAACAACGCCCGCCCCACGCAGCCGCTATGATGTTAGTGATGGTACGTAACGCGTCGATTCCGCACTGGTTGCCTACTTTAGCGAAACCGTGATTAGCGCTGGAATGTGGCAGCAATCTCGATGTGGGTGGATTGTGTGAACTGATCCACGGCTACAATGTCTTGAACGACGAACCCTCCGGCCAGCAGGAGAGCTGCATCCCGTGCAAAGGTGCGCGCATCGCACGAGACCATAACGACTTTGCTGACCTTGGACTTGACCAATTCACGCACCTGCGCCTCGGCTCCAGCGCGCGGCGGGTCGAGCACCACAGCCTCATAGGGCAGCTCGAACTGAGTCAGTGGATCACGGAACAGGTCCCGCACCTTAGCCGTCACCTCGCGCAACCCCTTGGTGAAGCGGCGCGACTTGTCGAGAGCCGCGATCGCTGGCTTGTCACTGTCAAAGGCAGCCACAAGGCGCCCTTCCGCCAGGCGCAACGCAAAGGGCCCGATGCCGCAAAACAGATCTGCCACACTCTTGGCCTTGCCCACTGCGTTAACAACGTAGTCGGCCAGGATGTTTTCCGCCGTTTCGGTGGCCTGCAGGAAACTGCCGATCGGCAGTTCCACGCGAGCGCGCCCCATCTGGATAATCGGCGGTTGCGTCTGCAGCACCATTTCGCCATTGAGCGCCAGCCGCGCCAGCTTGAACCGGCCAACCAGCGGCATCACGCGATCGGCCCGCGCCTGCTTTTTCTCCATGCGAATGGCAACATCGAGACCCGTCAAGGTCGCGGTGAAGCTGACATCCGCTTCCCCCAGCGCCGTCATCACCGCGCGGGCAATATCGGGCGCATGAGTTAGCGCGGGCACCAGAATGGGGCAGGCATTGATATCATGCACCTGATGGCTGCGCAGCCGCATATAGCCGGCGCCTTCCCTGCGCCCATGCAGCGTCGCCCGGCGGCGGCCATCGCCCGAAGCGTCAATAAAGCGGCTGACTTTCGTGTCGATCCCGGCGAAACGCAGCGGCGTTTCCACAAGGCCGGTCTTGAACGCCTCGTAGCTGGGCCGGTCCATATGCTGGAGCTGACAGCCGCCGCAGGCACCGAAATGCGGGCAGAACGGCTCAGTCCGGTTTGGTGCTGCTTCGAGCACGCCCAGTAGTGCGCCGCGCTCTCCTTCTGCCTCGATCTCCACGCGCTCACCGGGCAAGGCCAAAGGCACGAAAACCTTGCGGCCGTCGATTTCGGCAATGCCTTCGCCCTTGTGGCCGAGGCCGGTGATGTCGGCGGTGATGGTCATGCAAATCCAAACTGGCTGCCGCCACGAAGCGCAGCGGCAGCATTTTCACTAGGCGCGCAGCACGCCGCCGCTGGTCTTGGTGACGGCCACGACAATGGCGGTGGACACCTTTTCGATGTCCTCGTCGGTCAGCGTCTTGTCCTTGGGCTGCAGGGTCACCTCGATGGCAATCGACTTCTTGCCTTCGCCCACATGGGCGCCTTCGAACACGTCGAACACGTTGACGTCCTTGATCAAGGCCTTGTCGGCACCGCGTGCGGCCTTGAGGATGGCACCAGCGGTCACACCCTTGTCGACGATGAACGCGAAGTCGCGTGTCAGCGGCATCAGGGCCGAGAGGTCAAGCGCCGGCTTGGTCTTGGTGGCTTTCTTGCGTCCCTCTGGCAGTGCGTCGAGATCGAGCTCGAAAGCAGCGACGGGGCCGTCGATATCGAGTTCAGCGGCCCAGGCCGGATGCAGTTCGCCGAACCAGCCCAACGTTTTAGGGCCTTGAGCGATGCGGCCGCCACGGCCGGGGTGGCTCCAGGGAGCCGGCTCGGCAAAGAGCTGGACCTTGTCGATGTCATAGCCGAGCGCATCGAGCAGGGCGGCAAGGTCAGCCTTGGCGTCGAACACCCCGACCGGCTCGCTTTTGCCGGACCAGTGGCGACCGCTACCAGCAAGCTTTGCCGTACCAGTACGGATGCCGCTGGCATAAGTGTGCTGGCCATCCGGGTTGGCATTGAGGAAGACCTGGCCGACTTCGAAGAGAGCAAGGTCGCCGGTGCCGCGATTGCTGTTGCGACGCACGGCCGCAAGGAGGCCGGGCAAGAGCGACGGACGCATGTCGGTCATGTCCGACGCGATGGCGTTGGCAAGCTGCAACGCCTCACTTCCGCCGCCGAATTGAAGGGCTTCAGAATGCGAAATGAACGACCAGGTGACTGCTTCGTCGAGTCCACGCGCGGCGAGAGCACGACGAGCGATGCGGCGGCGGTTCTGGATGGTGGTGAGGATGCGGGGCGCGACATGGTTGAGACGCGGCAGCGGCTCAACTGGAACATTGTCGACGCCGACCATGCGCATGACTTCTTCGACGAGGTCGGCCTTTTGCGTCACGTCGGGGCGCCAGCTTGGAACCTTGACGGTCAGCACGTCGCCCTTGCCGCTGATCTCGAAGCCGAGACGGCTCAGGATTGCCGAAACGATCATCGGCTCGACATCTAGACCGGTGAGGCGCTTGACCTCCGACAGGGGGAACGCGACGGAGGTATTGGGGAACACATCCTCGCCGGAAATGGCGGGCTCCATCGGCTCGCCGCCGCAGAGTTGCATGACCAGGCAGGTGGCCAGTTCAAGGCCCGGTTCGGTCAGCGCCGGATCGACATTGCGCTCGAGACGGTAGCGCGCGTCCGAGACGATCCCGGTCTTGCGGCCGGTGCGGGCGATAAGTTCAGGGTCCCAGCTGGCGCATTCCATGAACACATTGGTGGTTTGGTCAGTTACGCTCGAACGGATGCCGCCCATGACGCCGCCGAGGCACAATGGACCAAGATCATCGGCGATGACGGTCATGGTGTCGTCAAGCGTGTAGATCTTGTTGTCGAGCGCGTCGAAGCCTTCGTGGCGCGCATTGCGCAACACGGGTTGCCCCTGGATCTTGTCAGCGTCATAGGCGTGGAGCGGACGGCCCCAGCCGAGCGACACCCAATTGGTGATGTCGACAATGGCGTTGATGGGCCTGAGCCCAACCGCCCGAAGGCGCTGCTGCAGCCAGGCGGGAGATGGACCGTTCTTGATGCCCTTGAGGTAACGGCCGGCAAATTTGCGAACGGCTTTGGGCTCGTCGGGGCCGAATTGCTGCGCTAACGGCGCGATGGGGCTGGGGCCCGTGGAGGGGACCGGCGACATCTCGGTCTGCTTAAGCGTTCCTAGGCCATAGGCAGCGAGGTCACGTGCTATTCCATAAACACCGGTAGCGTCACCGCGGTTGGGCGTAATGGAAATATCGAACACCACGCCATTGAGGCCGGCATAGTCGACATATTTAGCCCCAATCGGTGCGTCTTCTGGCAAGGCGATGATGCCGTCATGGTCATTGCTGAGCTCCAGCTCGGCGGCCGAACAGAGCATGCCGTTAGACGGCGCACCACGGATGACAACGCCACCCTTGAGCTCGAAATCTTTTCCCGGAATATAGGTGCCGGGGAAGGCGAACACCGACTTCATGCCGGTCTTCACATTCGGCGCGCCGCAAACGACGTCGATCAGTTCGCCCGTACCGGCATCGACCTTGCAGACATTGAGGTGGTCGGAATTGGGGTGCGGCTCGGCCTTGACCACCCGGGCCACGACAAACTTTTCGAGTACCTTGCCCTGGTTCTCGACGCCTTCGAGTTCGAGGCCAATCGTGGTCAGCGTCTTGCCGATCTCGTCAACCGAAGCGTTGGTGTCGAGGTGATCCTTGAGCCAATCGAGCGTGAATTTCATGTCTGGAGAACCTTAGCAAAAGAGGCGGGCTGGCTGCCGGTAATGGCTCGGCGGAGGAAGCGTAGTGGCTGGGTGTTGGATTTGGCTCATGCGGGCATCATTCCGAATGGCTTGTGCGTGCGGGCCCGCAACCCAAGCGCGCTGTGGCAGCGGTCGAAATAGAGCATGACGCGATCGCGCACTAAGCCAAGCATCAGGTCGCGCAGCGGGGAGATGTCCTGCAAGTCCGTGTAGAACAAGCCGTCAGTTCCATCGATCTGCCGCTTGCGCGGGGCAAACGCCCCGACACGCGTGGCGTTGACCGAACCAGCCAGAGAAAACAGCTTGGGGCGATATTCGACGTTGAGATAGCAATTGTATCCGCCCCGGCCGCGCTGCAACCAAAGCCGGCTCCAGCACCAGGCGCTCTCACGCACCCATTCCTGCTTGCTCTGCACATGGCTGTGCTTGGTGGCAATCAGCGTGATTTCGGCAATGAGCCGCTTGATCGCTGCCTTGCGGATCGTTGCCAGATCAGGATGCTGATAGCGCTGCCGACCAAGTGCCTGCTTGAACGCCACTGCGTCTTCGCTCTCGTCGAGCTTGTAGAGCAAGGCATAAACGCCGTTGGTGATCTCGGTGATGCACACTTGCCAGCACTGACCGCTCAAAAGGTTCAAGAGTCGCTCGGTCGTGAATGGTTTGCTCTCGCCATAGATCGGATCGGTTAAGCTGAAATGCTGCCCGATCGGTTCCATGCGGTACTGACCGGTCAGCAATCCAAGCTCGTTTTCCAACCGGCCGGTCGGATCGAGTTCCCCCCAAATTTCTGTCCAGCCGTCGCGGTTCATAGCTAGCTGCTTAAGCCGCCGAACAAGGTCGGCAGGTCGAGCGGGCGGAAGCCATAGTGATCGATCCAGCGCTGGTCGGCGTCGAAAAAGGCGCGGAGGTCCGGCATGCCGTATTTCAGCATGGCGATGCGATCGATGCCGATGCCCCAGGCAAAACCCTGGTACACATCGGGGTCCAGCCCGGCATTGCGGATCACATTGGGGTGGACCATGCCGCAGCCGAGGATTTCAAGCCAGTCGCTACCCTCGCCGATCTTGACCTCCGAGCCGGAGCGATCGCACTGCACGTCCACTTCCATAGATGGCTCGGTGAACGGGAAGAAGCTGGGGCGGAAGCGCAGGGTGACGTTAGGCACCTCGAAATAAGCCTTGAGGAATTCCTCCAGCACCCAGCGGAGCTGTCCGATATGGCTCGACTTATCGATCACCAGGCCTTCGACCTGGTGGAACATGGGTGTGTGGGTCTGGTCCGAGTCATTGCGATAGGTACGTCCGGGCATGACGACGCGGATGGGCGGGTCCATCGCCGGGGTGATGTAGCTCGCCTGCGGCTTTTCGTTGGTCTTTTGCATGACGCGCATCTGGACGGGCGAGGTATGCGTGCGCAGCACCTTTTTTACCCCATCCGGGCCCGGCTTCATGAAGAAGGTGTCGTGCATTTCGCGGGCCGGATGACCCTCGGGGAAGTTCAGCGCGGTGAAATTATAATAGTCCGTCTCGATATCTGGCCCTTCGGCGATGGAGAAGCCCATGTCCGAAAAGATGGCCGTGATCTCGTCGATAGTTTGCGAGATGGGGTGGATGCGGCCACGCGCCGTCGGTGCGGGTTGCAGCGGCAGGGTGATGTCCACCGTCTCGGCCTTGAGGCGCGCCTCAAGCGCCGCGGATTTCAGCGCTGCGCTGCGGGTTTCTATTAGCCCAGCGATTTCGTTCTTGAGGCCGTTGATAGCAGGCCCGGCGCTCTTGCGTTCATCGGGCGCCATGCCGCCGAGCGAAGCCAAGAGCGCCGAAACGGTGCCCTTTTTGCCCAGTGCGCTGACGCGGACAGCGTCGAGCCCGGCCTCATCGGCCGCACCGGCAATGGCGGCCGAGAGTTCGGCGCGGAGAATGTCGATCTGTTGGTCGAGGGACATGGCGGTCTCGTTGGGACGTTTGCGGGCGTTAGAGCATTTTGGGCAGGCGGAGTCAGGCGTAAAATGCGCGAGTTCTAATGTTCCAGTCAGCCTTCCCTCCCCCTTGAAGGGACGGATCGAGGGAGGGGGTCGTCTGGTTGATCATTGAACGACCCCCACCCCGGCCCTCCCCTCAAGGGGGAGGGAGATGCAGGCTATAGCTCTTAGCGGCAGCCAAAACAAAACGCCCCGCGCTATCTCCTTCCGGAAACAGCGCAAGGCGTTGATTTGGGCCTCAGCTTGGCTAAGGATCAGGCGGTGACGCGAGCGTGGGTGGTAGCGTCCACCCCTTCGAGGTACGCAAGCGCGGCCTTGGCCTTGGCAACCAGCACGCCGAATGCGTCGGGCTGGGTGATCGCCAGATCGCTCAGCACCTTACGGTCAACGGCGATCTCAGCCTTGCTGAGGCCGTCGATAAATCGGCCGTAGGTCAGCCCATGGTCACGGACGGCAGCGTTGATGCGCTGGATCCAGAGGGCGCGGAAATTGCGCTTCTTGACGCGACGGTCGCGGTAAGCATACTGGCCGGCCTTTTCAACGGCCTGCTTGGCGATACGGATCGTCGACTTGCGGCGGCCATAATAGCCCTCCGCAGCCTTCAGAACCTTTTTATGACGGGCGTGAGCGGTAACGCCTCTTTTAACGCGTGACATTTGTCAGCTTCCTTTCAGCGTTAGCGGTTGTACGGCATGTACCACTTGACCAGACCCTCGTCGCCCTTGGACAGGATCTTGGTGCCGCGGTTGGTGCGGATGTACTTGGCGTTGTGATTGATCAGGCGGTGGCGCTTGCCGGCGACGCCTGCCTTGACACGACCGGTCGCTGTGAAGCTGAAGCGCTTTTTGGCGCCAGACTTCGTCTTCATCTTGGGCATTTTGCGGGTCCTTTAGATGTGTTCGGATGGATTTGGGCCCATCGCATTCAAGAACCGCCACGGCATGCCTTTTGGCCGGGCGGTCCGGAGAAGTCGGCTCTATAGGGGGAAAGCCGGCCAATGGCAAGTGCTCCGATCACTCACCGGCTTGCCCGCAGCATCGGCTCGAGATGGTCTTCGAACAAAAGGCCCGGATGGGCCGCAAGCGCAGCCTCGTAAAGGGCTTCGGCCCTCAGCGAAACATCGAGGAATTGAACCAGGTTGTCCACCGCCTCGGCAGGCAGGCCGTAATAGCCTTCCATCAGCCGCGAACGGATCGTTGTCTTGGACGCAATCATGCCGGCGGCGACATTCTTGCCATTGCTCATGGAGGATGAGCGCTTGATGTAGTCATGGAGCGGCATGCCAAGGTGGAACGAGCGCGGCACGGTGCGATAGAGCTGTAGCAGGAATTCGAGATCCGTCATGTTGCTCATGGTGGGGTCATAGCGCCCATCGGCCTTGCGCCGGTCCCAGACCAGCATGGAGTCCATCGAAAGGCTGATCCATTTGTGGGCCCCTGGGGTGAGTTCCCGATCAGGGCCCTTCCCTACGAAGCGCAGATGCTCGAACCGGTCGGTCATCACATCGAGGGCCGATGTGACGATCCCACACTCTTCCAAGGCACTTACCGCACGTTCGAGCTTTTGCGGCTTCATCCTGTCGTCGGCATCCAGAATGGCAGCATAGGGCGCGGTGATCGCCTCGAGCGCCACATTGCGCGTGTTGGACGCGCCGCGCCCTTTGCCGCCACTTGACAGATATTTGATGCGGCTGTCGCGAATGCCGTTCCCTGCCAAATACCCCTCGTAATCGGCGCCGTCATCGGCAATCAGCCACAGCTCCCAATCAGCATGGGTCTGGTCCAAAACACTCTGGACGGTTGTGACGATGGTGTCCTCGGCCTTCCACGCAGGGGTAATAACGGCAACAGTTTGGGTCATGGGAAAACTCTGGTCTTGAACAGACTACGCCGCTGCCCCATATCCTGGATCAAGCGGACGATGCCACTTCTTTGGGTCGCTTGCCCTAACGTTGCTTGATTATCAAGGACGGGTTGAATGTCGCGTATTTCGGTGTTTTCTGCCCCTTTTCTCCTCGGCTTTGAGAGCTTTGAGGAGCGAGTCGACCGGCTCACCAAGTCAGCCGATGGCTATCCGCCCTACAATATCGAGCGCAGCGTTGCCGATGATGGAACCGAGCGGTTCCTGGTCTCGATCGCGGTAGCAGGCTTTGGCGCCAGCGAGCTCGATGTTGTCGTGGAAGACAACCAGATCATCGTACGCGGCAAGCAGAAGGACGACCCTGCCAAGGAATTCCTTCACCGCGGCATTGCAGCGCGGCAATTCCAGCGTTCATTCCTTCTTGCCGAGGGCATGCTCGTTAAGGATGCAACTTTAGGGCATGGTATGCTCGTTGTTACCATAGAGCGCCCACACGCGCCCAAGATCGCCCGGCGTATCGAAATTCGCTCAGTCTGAGGAAAGGGCCGACACATGTATCACAAGAACAGCAACGAGGCCGCCGCACACGCGTACCTCAACCCACTGAAATCACTGACGCGGGCCCAGTTCGCAGCACTTGGCGGCGATGCGGTGGCCTATGTGCGCCCGGTCAGCGGCGCAGTGCTCAGCGAGATGATCACCGAGGCAGAGTTCGAGGCGGAGGCTGAATATCAGTTGCTGATGTCGGCCGATGGTACGCCGCTCCTGGTCACCGACACCGAAGATGCGGTTGTCGATTGGCTCGGCGACAAGAATTTGGGATTGGCGACGCTGCACTAGGCGCGCCGACCAGCTTCAACAGCAAAGGCCCTGCAGCTATTGGCTGCGGGGCCTTTTTGTTTTCAGGCGGCGTAATGGGTGGTGGTGCTGGCGGTCAGCAACGCATAGATGCGCGAAGGCTCGGTGCTGTCCCGAACCTGCGCCACAACATCATCTGTTCGCAACATGCGGGCAAAGCGGGACAAGGCCTTTAGATGATCGGCCCCAGCCCCAGCGGGCGCCAGCAGCATGACCACGATATCCACCGGCTGGTCATCAACCGCATCGAACTCGATCGGCTGCTCCAGCCGGGCAAAAACGGCTGTGACTTGCTTGAGGCCCGCGACCTTGCCATGGGGAATGGCAATGCCATTGCCCAGCCCGGTCGAGCCAAGCTCTTCGCGGGCATTGACCGCATCGAGAATGGATTGCGCGGGAAAACCCGTGATCTCTGCTGCCTGGACAGCAAGTTGGTTGAATAACTGGCTTTTGGTCTGTACGGCCGTGCAGTAAAGCACGGCGCGTTCCGCCAGAATGTCGGCCAAATCCATACAATATCGCCTTGGAGTCTACCAGATTAGGGCTGTGGAGCGCGCTAGTTCGTGCCCAATGCTGGATCAATCCAGCCTATATTGCCGTCGGAGCGGCGGTAGACCACATTCAACCCGCCATGTCCAGCATGGCGGAACATCACAACTTGGCCACCAGTAAGGTCAAGCTCCATGACAGCTTCCTCCACACTGAGCTGGCGCAAATTCTTGGTGCTTTCGGCTATAACCGGCGGCGCATAGTCTTCCTGTAGCTCATCGTTCTCGTCGCCAGAGCCGAAAACGGTATATTGCGCGGTCAGGCCATCCTCGACGCCATTGATACCGCGGGGCCGCTGCTTGAGCTTGCGATTGTAGCGGCGCAGGCGCTTTTCGATGTTGGTAGCCATAACTTCGTAGGCTGATGTGGGATCGCCACCCAGTGCTTTGGCCTGGAGTATGACCCCTGAATCCAGATGCACGACGCAGTCGGCAAGATAACCGGTACCATCGGGGGTCAGCGTCAAATGGCCGTCATAGCCGCCGTCAAAATATTTGCCGACCACGTTTTCGAAATGGTCCTCCGCCTTGCCGCGGAGTGCATCGCCAACGTCCATGTTTTTTCCTGAAACGCGTAGGGGCATGGCTTCCTCTTCCTTGTTGTCGTTGGACACGAGGATCTCCGAAGCCGGTTCCCGGTTTCGGGATCGCGTCTGCCGCTCCAGCAGATGTGGGGAGGCGGCATAGAGGATGCTAGACCCTCGCGCTTGCAAGGCGCAATGCGCGAACCGGCTTTCTGGTTCTTTTATAGCTTGGACTTCGCCATAGATTGGCCGTAGGCTTCGCGAACGCGAACCCTATCCAACGTTGGCGAGATTCTTCTTTTGCCGCCGGCGCATGACGGACGAGGGGATGTTCATCCCCTCGCGGTACTTGGCCACGGTGCGGCGCGCCACGTCGATCCCCTGCTCCTTCTTGAGGATTTCAGCGATCGTGTCGTCAGAGAGGATGTCGCTTAATTGCTCGGCCTCGATAAGCTGGCGGATACGGTGGCGCACAGCTTCGGCGGAGTGCTCACCGCCACCATCGCTCGAAGCTATTGCGGTCGTGAAGAAGTACTTCATTTCATAAAGGCCGCGCGGCGTGGCCATGTATTTGTTGGCCGTGACGCGGCTGACGGTGGACTCATGCATTTCGATGGTTTCGGCGACCATCTTGAGGGTCATGGGCCTGAGATGGGCGATGCCATGGGTCAGGAAGCCATCCTGCTGGCGCACGATTTCAGCGCCAACCTTGAGAATGGTCTGGGCGCGCTGGTCAAGGCTCTTGGTGAGCCAGTTGGCCGTTTGCAGGCAATCGCTGAGGAACGCCTTTTCGGCCGTGTTGCGGCTCTTTTTGCTAACGCTGGCATAGTAGACGCGGTTGACCAGGACCTTCGGCAGCGTTTCACTGTTGAGCTCGATCTGCCAGGCGCCATCCGGGCCGCGGCGCACGAACACGTCCGGCACGACGGATTCGACCGGGCCTGAGTCAAAAGCCAAACCGGGGCGAGGGTCGAGCCGGCGAATTTCACTCAACATATCGAGAAGGTCTTCACGATCGCACCCGATGGCGCGCATGAGCCCGTTCAGGTTATGCTCCGCCAGCATGGGGAGATTGTCGAGCAAGACCCGCATCATGGGATCGAGCCGGTCGCGCTCCCTCAACTGCATGGCGAGGCATTCCGGCACAGTACGAGCAAAGACCCCCACCGGATCGCACCCTTGCAGCGCCTGCAGCACAGCCTCGATATCCGCCAGTTCGGCACCAAGCTGCTCGGCCAGAAGCTCCAGCTCTATTGTGAGATACCCCGCTTCGTTGAGCCCATCGATCAGATAGCGCGCAACCAAGCGGTCGGCTTGCGTGCGCAGGATCATATTGGCCTGGCCCTCCAAATGTTCGCTCAGCAGCGGCCGGGAGGCGACGAACTGGTCGATATCAGGCGCTTCGCCTGTGTCGCTTGCGCCATTGCGATCAAGCCGGGTCTGTGGGTTCAGCTGATCCTGAGCGCCCTGATCGGGAAAAACGTTCTCAACGGCTGTGTCATAGCCATCGGCGATCGAAGCCGCATCCTGGATGCGATCCGCCCGGTCGACCGTATCTTCGTAGGCGTTGATTTCCGTTGAACGCTCGACGGCGTCGCCGCCTTCGTCCGGCTCACTGCTATCATCCTCACGCTCGAGCAGGGGATTGCGCAAAAGCTCGGTTTCAACGAACACATTTAACTCAAGATGGCTCAATTGCAACAGACGGATCGACTGCATTAGCTGCGGCGTCAACGTCAGGCTTTGAGCCTGGCGAAACTCTAGACGCGGCGAAAGAGCCATAGACTACAAGACCTTTAGCGCAAACTTCCAGCAATTGCCGGCAACTTCCCGGCCGGAACATGACGCATTTTTATTGGGCAGGCAAGCCGGAGGGCAATTTCCATGCCAAGTGTTGCACTCAGATCTCGAAGTTCTCGCCGAGATAGACGCGACGCGCATCAGGATCTGCACTGATGGTTTCGGGACGGCCCTGGATCATCACCTTGCCGCCGTGAATGACATAGGCGCGATCGACCAGCCCCAGGGTTTCGCGCACGGCATGGTCAGTGATCAGGACGCCGATGCCCCGGCGGGTCAATTGCTTGACCAGCCCCTTCACCTCGGCGACAGCGATGGGATCGACGCCTGCAAAGGGTTCGTCGAGCAACATAAAGACTGGATCGGCCGCCAAGGCCCGGGCGATCTCCACGCGCCGGCGTTCGCCCCCCGACAGCGCCAGGGCATTGGCACTAGCCAGATGCTCGATGGAGAACTCCTCGAGCAGCGATTGTAGGCGTGCCTGGCGCTCCGCCTTGTTACGCACATGGTTTTCCAGCACCGCCATGATGTTGCCGCGCACGGTAAGGCCGCGAAAAATGGAGGGCTCCTGGGGCAGATAGCCGATCCCCAATTGCCCGCGCTGGAACAGCGGCAGATGGGTAATGGCGCGTCCATCAAGGCTTATGGCGCCGTGATCGGGTTTGACCAAGCCCATGATCATGGTGAAAACCGTCGTCTTGCCTGCCCCATTGGGGCCGAGCAGCCCTACCGCTTCGCCGCGCCGCACGGCGATTGACACATCGCGCACCACCACGCGCTTGCCAAAGCTCTTGGCAAGGCTATGGGCCACCAGCCAACCCGTCTGGTCGATGCGCGGCTTGGCGGGCGCCTCGGTCATTGCGAGGTGAACACGCCGGTGACCCGGCCGCTGCCGGAACTGGTGAAGGTCGAGACATTGGTGGCAAGGTTCACCACCAGTTCCTGAGAATCCACCGTGCCGCTGGCGTTGGTGACCTTGACGTTGCCGGTCAGGCGCAGCAATTGATCGCCCGGATTGAACACAGCGCGTTCGCCGGTGGCTTTCTGGTCGGGCGTGTCGAGCGTCACGGCCCCGGTCGCCACAAAACTCTGAATATCACTGGCGCCAGCGCTGCCGTAAACAGCCTCGACCTTGTCGGCATTGACGGTAACGCTTGGGTGCACCACCACCACATTGCCGGAAAACACCGCCTGCTTGGTTTTTTCATCGACGGTGAACTGGTCGGCCGTGATGTTGACCTTCTGCTGTTGCGCAAAGGCGGGCAGGGCGAGGGTGGCAAGCGCAAGCAAGGCTGCAAGAATTTTTGTCATGGCTGCTGGCTTCCGGCTGTTTGGCTTCCAGGCGTTTGCGGCAAGGTGACGTTCGCTCCGGTAAAAGTCCAGTTGGCTTGCTCTAAATTGTAGGCAATTCCCTCGCCGTCCAGGGTTGTGCCATCGGCATATTCCAGGCTTACCGGCCCCTGCCCCACCAAGGTTTGGTCGGAATAGTTGAAGACCGAGTCCGCAATGATGCCGCTGGTTCCCGTGGAATCCTCGACATAGGCCAGGTCCTTGATGGTAACGGTTTCGGCTGTCGTGTCGAGAACGGCGAAGTCGGCATTGACGTTGACCATGACGCCGTCTGCCTTGGTCATGGTGAGGCCCGCATTCGTGAGCGATATCAGGTTCGTCTGCCCAGGCGAGGCCTTGGCTGTTGCAGCATTGACGCGGTAGGTCGTGCCATTGCTCAATATGCCGGCATATTCTGGCGCTTCGACCGAGACATTGTCGGGTGTTACGGTAATCTGGCCGATGCTGAAGCGGTCGCCAAAGCTCGATAGGTAGATCTGGATGAGCAGCGCCAGGAGAACCAGCAAACCCACCAGCGGCACCGCCAGGCGCAAAACGCCCACGATCCTGTTGCGCTGCTCAAGGCGCCGGTAGATCGCCAGCCGGTCTTGGTGGGCGTGACTGCTCATCTGCCTTTTCGTCAGCTATGGGCAAAAATGTCGGTTTCTTCCCAGCCCAGCAGATCAAGCTCGCAGCGCGTCTTGAGGAAATCGAAACACTGCCGGGCCAGTTCCGTGCGGCCCTCGCGTTGCAACATGCGATCGAGATGGCGCTTGAGATCGTGCAAATAGAGCACGTCGGATGCGGCATATTCGAGTTGCGCATCACTGAGCTTGTCGCCACCCCAATCCGAGCTCTGCTGCTGCTTGGAAAGATCGACATTGAGCAATTCGCGCACGAGGTCCTTAAGGCCATGCCGGTCGGTATAGGTGCGCACCAGCTTGGAGGCGATCTTGGTGCAATAGACCGGCCCGGTCACGACGCCGAAACGGTTCTTGAGCACGGCGACATCGAAGCGCGCATAGTGAAAGATCTTGGTTACAGCCGGATCCGAGAGCAACTTGACCAGGTTCGGCGCTTCGCTGGCATCCTGCGGGATCTGCACCACGTCGGCACTGCCATCGCCGGGCGACAGCTGCACGACGCAAAGGCGGTCGCGGTGCGGGTGAAGGCCCATGGTTTCGGTATCGATGGCAACTTCGCGGCCATAGTTGGAAAGATTGGGCAGATCGCCGCGGTGCAGTCTGATGGCCATGATGTGCTCGTTGATTATCCTTGCTGCCCTCTTGGCACAGCAAAAAGGCGTTGGGAAGGCGTGCCGCAGCCTGAAGACGGGCTTGCCTGCACCGAAGCGCTAAAGCGAAACCCCGGCCACGATTTTCATCGTGACCGGGGTTTTCAAATTCTGGTGCCCAGAAGAAGACTCGAACTTCCACACCTTGCGGTACACGGACCTGAACCGTGCGCGTCTACCAATTCCGCCATCTGGGCAAGCGGGGGTGTAACTAGGGGCCCCACAAGAGGATGTCAATCAGCTTTCTTGCAGCAGGATGGTGCTTTGTCTCCCGCCTTACCAGTTTGCCCCGTCCCAATGGGTGATCGCCGCCCGATCGATGGGCGGCACGCCTTCGAGGCAATTGACGTTGACCATGAAGGTCTTGCCCCTCTGGTCGTCTGTCCCACTCGCAAATGGCTCGATACCGCAATCGCGGCAGAACTGGTGATCGATCTTGTGGGCATAAAAGTGGTAGAGCACCAGGCGGTCCGCACCGCTTTCGAGCGTGAAGTCAGCCTCTGGCACCGATTGCATCACCCAGCCCAAGCGGCGGCAGCGCGAGCAATTGCAATCGCCCAAGCCGGACAGATCGGTTGTCGCGGAAAAGCGGACAGCCCCGCAATGACACTGGCCAACATAAGTCTTGCGTTCAGGCATAAGCCCCTCCCAAATCACTGAGAACGAAAGAAGAACTTTTGCAACCCGGAGTCAAGTCCTCTGCGGCGCCGTAGCCCTCGACAGGGGCCGCGAGCATGCGATAGAAGCGGGAACATTTTGTTGCCCCTTGGAGCCTTCCCATGAACAGCCTCGAACCCAAGCTTGTGACCGTATTCGGCGGCTCGGGCTTTCTGGGCACGCAAGTGGCGCAGGCTTTGGCCCAGCGCGGGCACCGGGTGCGCGTGGCCGTGCGCCGGCCGAACGCGACGCGCCATGTAACGCTTCTGGGCGGAGGCGTGGGCCAAGTGGTGCGCATCCAAGCCAATATCCGGAACCTGCCATCGATCGAACGGGCCATTGCCGGCGCCGACATTGTCGTAAACCTGGTCGGGGTCGGCTACGAGCGCGGCGAGCAGACCTTTGATGCCGTGCACAACAAGGGCGCGGTGATGATCGCCGATGCCGCCAAGCGCCTGGGCGCGACGCATCTGGTGCACATGTCGGCGCTGGGCGTCGACAAGGCCGCCCAAGTCAGCGTCTATGCCGACAGCAAGCTGGCAGGCGAACGCGGTGTGCTCAAGGCCTTCCCAAGCGCGGTGATCGTGCGGCCCTCGATCCTGTTCGGACCCGATGACGGCTTCTTCAATCTGATGGGATCGCTTGCCAAGTGGTTTCCCATCCTGCCCCTGATCGGCGGCGAAACCCGCTTCCAGCCGGCTTTTGTCGGCGATGTGGCCGAAGCCATTGCCATGGCAGCCGAAGGGCTGGTCAAGACCGGGCGCATCTACGAGCTTGGCGGCCCACAGATCGAGACCTATCGGCAGTTGATGGAACGCGTGAAGCGCGAAACCCAGCGCAACCGGCCGCTGCTGCCGCTTCCGGCAGGAATTGCCAAGCTCATGGCGTTGCCCTTCGCCATCCTGCCATTTCCGCCGCTGGTGACGTCGGACCAGGTGGAACTGCTCGGCGTCGACAATGTGGTGTCGGACGAGGCGATCCGCGAAAAGCGCACCTTTGCCGCTTTCGGGATCACGCCGATCGCCATGGACACGATCCTGCCTAGCTATATGTGGCGTTTCCGCAAGCATGGGCAGTTCGACAAGCCGGCGGCAAGCGGCAGCAAGGCCTGATCTACCCGCAGTTCTGACAAGTTCCACCCCGTGCTCCGGTGCGGGGTTTTTGTTTGCACCAGGAACAGCAACAAACAATCGTAAGATATATCTTGAAAGCGGCGGAGGCAGTGCCGACCTGTTGTGCAGGGCTTTGCGATATATCGGAGACTGATCATGACATATTGGAGAAATGGCGAACCTAATTGGCGCCGCATGGAAGCCATGGCCCGCCGTGGCTGGGGCCGCCTGGCTGCCGGCATGGAAGGCGGCAATGACTGGGGCAATATGGGCGGCAATTTCCGCATCGGGCGCATGCTTGCAGCGGGCGATGTCCGGCTGGTGGCGCTGTACCTGATCGAACAGCAGCCGCGGCACGGCTATGACCTTATCAAGGCGATCGAGGAAAAATCTGCCGGCTTTTATGCCCCCAGCCCCGGCATTGTTTATCCGGCGCTGACGTTTTTGGAAGAAGCGGGCTACGTGACTTCGCAGACAGAAGGCAACAAGAAGCTTTACACGATCACCGATGAGGGCCGCGCGCACCTGGCCGACAACCGCGAGGCGATCGAATCGACGCTGGCGTTCTTGGCGAAAGCCGGTGAGCAGATGAGCCGCTTCCGCGAGTTCGCGAAGGCCGATTGGCCGTTCGGGCGCAACGATGGGGAGCCTGAGCAGGGCCAGCCGCAGCGTGGACGAGGGCAAAACTTCTGGCAGCAGCAGAACGCCGAACCCGCCGACCGCGACCTCAAGGATGTCGTTCCCGAACTCAACGACGCCCGCCGCGAGCTCAAGGCCGCCATCAAGAAGGCCCGCAAGTCGAGCGAAGACCAGCAGCGCCATGCTGCAGAAATCCTGCGCAAGGCTGCAGCCGAGATTACAGCCCTGGGCGATGACGACGACGTGGATCTCTAGCAGTTCTTGATCGGGGCGGGTGCAAAGCATCCACCCCGATTGTTTCCGCGCTGAAATCTCGGCATGCTTCCCCCAGTCGAACTCGGGGGCACGAGATGAACTGGTCGGAACACGATCGCAAACTGGGCATGGATCGCCCGATCACAAGGCGTGATTTTCTGAACGGCGTGGCACTGTTTACAGCCGGATTGGCAGCAAGTGCGCTGCTGCCTGGGCAGGCTCAGGCGCAAGGACTTGCTTATCCGCCCAAGATCGCGGGGCTTCGTGGCCACAGCGAAGCGGCCATGAAAATCATGCACGCAGTGCGCGACGGCACCTTCTGGGACAAGGCACCGCCGGTCAGCGACACAGGCGAGCGCTACGATCTGGTGGTCGTCGGCGGCGGCATTTCGGGACTTGCGGCAGCGCGGCTGTTCCAGCGGCAAAAGCCCGGCGCTACCGTCCTGATCCTTGAGAACAACGAGGACTTTGGCGGGCACGCGACTCGCAATGAGTTCGTGGCGTCTAATGGCAAGACGATTATCGGCTATGGCGGCTCCCAATCGCTGCAAACGCCGAGCTATTTCTCGCCGCTGGTCAAGAATGTGCTCGATGACATCGGTATCGAGGTCGAGAAGTTCGAAGACTATTATGACGGGGAATGGCACGAGGAGCGCGGCCTTGGCGACGCGATCCTGTTCCGCGGTGCGGATTGGGGCGGCGAAGACAAGCTCGTGGTGACTAGTGATCTGGCCGCCGATTGGGTCGGGGAAACACCGCTCAACGAGAAGGCCAAGGCCAATTTGATCGAGCTCATCGACCGCCCGCCCGACTACCTCCCTGGCAAGACGCGGGAAGAGAAGTTCGCCATCCTGGCACAGACCAGCTATGCCGATTTCCTTACCAAGATCTGCGGCTACGATCCGCAGCTGGTCAAATATTTCCAGCACTCGACCGAGGCCTATTTCGGCATGGGCATTGAGGGCACGACAGCGCTTGACGCATGGGGCAATTGGAACCCGGGCTTTGATGGCCTCGATCTGGGCGATGTGCCGTACAAGACCATGAGCCCTTCGGGCCGCTTGGCTCTGACCGACCCGGACGACTACATCTACCACTTTCCCGACGGCAATGCCGGGGTTGCGCGCGCCTTGGTGCGGGCCCTGGTCCCCCAGGCGCTGCCCGGCAACAGCATGGAAGATCTGGTGACGACGCCTGTCGACTACGACGCGCTTGATCTTGCCGGCAGTCCGGTGCGCCTGCGGCTCAATGCGTCGGTGGTCCGGGTCAAGCACGATGGCGCACTAGAGGCGGCGCAGAGCGTGACACTGACCTATCTGGAAGGCGAGACGCTCAAGACCGTGGTAGGCGATCAGGTGGTGCTTGCCTGCTGGCATCGCGTGATCCCCTATTTGACCGACGAGCTCAGTGCGGCGCAAGTCGAGGCACTCAACGACCAGCACAAGGTGCCACTCATCTATACCAATGTGCTGCTGCGCAATTGGGAAGCTTTGGACAAGGCCGGCATTGCCGGCTTTTCGGAAGTGACGGGCTTCTGGGGCGGTGCGGAGATCGATTTTCCCGTTTCCATGGGCTCGTACAAATTCGCCGATACACCAAGTGACCCCGTGATTCTGCATCTTTCAAAGATTCCAGTCACCGGCGATGCGACACTGTCCCCGCGCGAGCAGGCGCAGGCCGGCCGTTACGCCATGATGAGCATGAGCTTTGAGGAAATGGAGCGCGAAATTCGCGACATGCTCCTTCGGGCACTAGGACCTTACGGCTTTGATCCGGCACGCGATATTGAGGCAATAACCTGCAACCGCTGGAGCCACGGCTATGCGCTCGAATACATGCGTCCTTGGGACCAGTTCTGGCCCGATGGTCCGTTGCCTATTGAGACTGCGCGCAAGCCTTGGGGGCGGATCGCCATCGCCAATTCAGACTCGGGCGCCTATGCTTATGTGCATTCCGCCATCGATCAGGCGGCGCGAGCAGTTCATGATCTGCTAGGCGATGCCGCAACATTGACCGAGTATAGCCGCTTCCCTGGACCGCCGAGAGAGATGGTAGGGCTTTAGCTGCCCGCACTAACATGTTAGTTTGCATGCATGGACCAAGTTCTTCTTTCTTCGACCCAGCAAACTGCTGCGCTTCCTGACCGGCAGGCAGCAGGCGAACGCCTCGTCGCCCGGCTCAAGGGCCAGGTCAAAAGCCGGATGTTCACCGATCCGCTGATGACCTACGCCTGGAGTGGCGATGCTTCCTCCTACCGGCTGATCCCCGCCGCGGTGGTGTTCATCAATTCCGAGGACGAGGTGCGCGCGGTGATGTCCGCGGCGCGGGCGGAGAAGCTGCCGATCACGTTCCGGGCAGCGGGAACCTCGCTGTCGGGCCAGGCGGTCACCGATGGCGTACTGGCCGTGTTGGGCGATGGCTGGCGCAAGCTCGAGATTCATCCGGGCGCCGAGCAGATAACGCTGGGGCCCGCGATCATCGTCGCCCATGCCAATCGGGCGCTCAAGTCCTTCAACAAGAAGATCGGTCCCGATCCCGCCTCGCAGGCGACCTGCAAGATTGGCGGGGTGGTCAACAACAACTCATCCGGCATGTGCTGCGGCGTCGCGCAGAACACCTACCACACCATGGCGCGGTTGCGGATTGTCCTGACCGACGGGACCATGCTCGACTCGGGCGACGCGGCCAATCGGGATGCATTCCGCGTCACCCATGCCGCCATGCTTGACGGCATTGCCGGACTGCACCGCCAGGTCATGGCCGATCCCGACCTCGTCGCACTGATCCGGCACAAATACCGCATCAAGAACACGGTCGGCTATTCGCTCAATGCCTTGGTCGACTACCATGACCCGCTCGACATCCTGATCCACCTCATGGTGGGCTCCGAAGGCACGCTCGGCTTTGTGTCCGAGGTCACCTACAACACCGTGCCCGAGCACCCGCACAAGGCGACAGCCCTTGTGCCCTTCCCCGATCCGCAATCAGCGGGGCGGGCGATCATCGAAATGGCCAATGGCGGCGTACAGGTCACGACCGGCGTCACGGCGGCCGAATATATCGAGCGGCGAGCACTGCAGACGGTGGAGCACCTGCCGCCTATGGCGCCGCTCCTGCCCTGGCTCACCGGCAATTCTCCGGCGGTTCTGATCGATGTGACAGCACCCGATGCCGAGACGCTTGCACGCGAAACAGCAAAGGCTGTGGACCTACTCGGCCGCCACGGCGCGACACACATCGACTTTTCCACCGACGAAATGCGCAGCCATGCCTTGTGGGACATCCGCAAGGGGTTTTTTGCCTCGGGCGGCGCTGCCCGGCCCAAAGGCACGTCCATGCTGACCGAGGACGTCGCCGCGCCCATCGAGCGGCTGGCGGAGTTCGTCCTTGACATGCGCCAGTTGCTGGATGACCACGGCTACGAGGACGCGATCATCTTCGGGCACGCGCTGGCCGGAAACCTTCATTTCCAGATGAGCGATGATTTTTCCAAACCCGGCTCGGCAGAAAAGTTCGACCGGTTTTCCGCCGATTTGTCCCGGCTCGTCTCAGTGCAATATGGCGGCTCGCTCAAGGCCGAGCACGGCACTGGCCGAGCCATCGCGCCTTTCGTCGAAGCCGAATGGGGCACCAAGGCCTATAGCATCATGCACCGGATCAAGGCACTCTTTGATCCCGAGGGCCTGCTCAATCCAGGCGTGCTGCTCAATGCGGACCCCCATGTCCACATCAAAAATTTGAAGGTCATGCCGCCGGCCGATGAGCTGGTCGATCTCTGCATCGAGTGCGGCTTTTGCGAGCCGGCCTGCCCCAGCCACCAGATGACCTTGTCGCCGCGCCAGCGCATTGCCGTGACGCGCGAACGCGAACGCTTGCGCGCCACCGGCGAAGACCCCGCGCGGCTCAAGCGGCTCGATGAGGATTTCCAATATCCCGGCCTCGACACCTGCGCCGCCTGCAATATGTGTTCCACGCGCTGCCCTGTGGGCATCGAAACCGGCACCATGATCATCGGCCAGCGCGAGCGGCGGCGGGGCAGCACGGCGCGTTCGGTCGCCGGCTTTGCCGCCGATCACCGCGGCGCAGTGGAAACCATGATGCGGGGCGGCGTAGGGCTGGCCGATATCGCCCGTAAAATCGTGCCCGCACCTGCCGTGGCAGCCGTCACCGATGCAGCGCGCCGGTTGTCCGGCGAACGCGTGCCACGCGTCTCCCCAACCCTGCGCAGCGGTGCGGGTGCGGCCAAGCGAGTTGCCGGCGGGCAGTCGGCCCAGCAATCGGTGGTTTACTTCCCCAGCTGCGCCACCCGCATGTTCGGCAGCCCCCAGACCGAACACGATTTACTGCCGGCTTCGGAGGCCATGCTGGTCCTGCTCCAGCGCGCCGGATACGACGTGATCATGCCCGAGCATGCCAATGGACAGTGCTGCGGCCAGCCATGGCAGTCCAAGGGTTTTCCCGAACAAGCAGCCAGTGTCGGCGGCGCGCTTAAGCGCGAACTCTCGGCATTATCGGAAGCAGGACGGCTCAGCGTCGTAACCGATGCCTCCACCTGCGCCAAACATCTTCGCGAATTCCCCGGCGATGCACCAGTTCTCGATTCCGCGGTGTTCATTGCTAGCAGTCTGCTAGCGCGAGTGCCCGTTGTGCGAAAACTTGCGGTCGTGGCCGTGCACCACAATTGCTCGGCGCAAAGATTGGCCGAACAGCCCATGACCGAAGCCATTGCCAGCGCCTGTGCGGACGATATTGCCGTGCTAAGTTCGATGAGCTGTTGCGGCTATGCCGGCGATAAAGGCCTGTTCTTTCCAGAACTTAACGCCCACGCGACACGCTTTGTCCGGTCCGAAATACCCGCCAACTGCACCCTCGGCGTCTCCACCGTCAGCACCTGTGCCTCGGGCCTGTCCGAGCACGCCGGCATCCCCTTCGTCGGCCTAGCAAGTCTTGTTGAGTGGGCAAGTCGGCCAGCGCACTAGACAAGGCAAAACGCGCCCGGTCTTATCCGGCCATGAGTGAAAACGAGCGATTCCCCGATGTCATGCTGCTGGCGGCAGGTCTTGGCACACGGCTGCGGCCGCTGACCGAAACTGTGCCGAAACCACTGGTGCCGGTGGCCGGCGTGCCCTTGATCGAGCGGATCATGGAGGCGGCAAAAGCCGAGGGCGCAAAACGGTTTACGGCCAATGCGCACTATCGGGCAGACCAGATCTTGGCTCATTTCGGGGGGCTGTTGAAGGTCAGCCGGGAAGAAGAGTTGCTAGGCACCGGCGGCGGCGTCAAGCGTGCCTTGCCGATGCTGCATTCGGACCCGTTCTTCGTGATGAACACCGACGCCTTCTGGCCCGTCGGGAGCGATATGCCGCTGGGACGGATGATCGCGCGCTATGGCAATGGATCCGAGATGGTGCTGCTGTGCGTCCATCCGCGCGATGCGACCGGGTTTGGGCGCAGCCACGACTTTTGTCTTTCGCCACAAGGGCTTGTTACCCGCGACTATGGGGCGCCGGTGATCTATGGCGGGGTGGCGCTGGTTGGCAAGAAGCTGTTCGAGGGCACGCCGGACGGAGCTTGGTCGCTCAACGATCTGTTCGAACAGTGCATCGAGCGGGAGACGATTTTCGGGGTAGCGCTGGATGCCCCGTGGTTTCACGTGGGTGATCCCGAGGCGCTGGCGGAGGCCGAGCGGCGGCTTTCCCCATGACGCTTTATTCCATCGCACCACATTCGATTTTCCTGCGCACATTGGCCCAAAAGGTGCTCGATGGGACCCTCCTGGGAGGGGCAGACCAGTCGCATCCGTTTTGGCTGACGGACGTGACGATAGTTGTGCCTACACGACGGGCGAAGCTGGCGCTAGCCAATGAATTTGCTCTTTTGGGCCATGGGCTCTTGCCCGATATCCGCATCTTTGGCGGCGAGGCGGAGGACGAAGAGCCGTTCCTGCCACCGTTCGACGTCCCTATTCCGCCGCCTGCGGCCACCCCCCTGGAGCGGCGGCTGGTGTTGTCCCAACTGGTGGACGCCTGGGCGAACACCCAAAGCGGACGCGAGGCCTTTTCGACGCCGCCAACGGCCGGAGAAATCCTCTCCATGGCCGAATCGCTGGGCGCGCTGATCGATGATCTTGTAACCGAGGAGCGCACGGCCGGGGATATCCGGGCAATCGTTTCGGATTTGGAGGCGAACCTCAGCGCCTATTGGCAGCAGACGCTGCGGTTTTTGGACATTGCGCTGCAGTTCTGGCCGGACTGGCTGCAAGCCAACGGCAAGGCCGATGCGATTAGCCTCCGCAGCCAGCGGCTTGACCGGCAGGCGATGGCGGCGCCGCTGATCTATGGCGACCGGCCGGTGATCGCGGCAGGTTCGACCGGGTCGATCCCGGCTACGGCACGGCTGCTCAAGGCCATCCACCAATTGCCGCGCGGTGCGGTGGTGCTGCCGGGGCTCGATTGCACGATGAGTGCGACCAACCATGCGGCGTTGCTCGACCACAACAACAATCCGCACGGACACCCGCAATATCAGCTGGCGCAATTGCTGCGGCATCTGGGTGCGGGGGTGCAGTCGGTTACCGAACTGGTTGAGGCCAAGGCGCCACGCACCGTGCTGGTGAACCGCGCGCTGGCGCTGACTAAGGATACGGCACGCTGGGCGGAGAACCGGCTGGCGCCTGCTGAGCTGCGCGAGGCAAGCGAGGGGCTGTCAGTCATCCGGGCGCGCAATGAGGATGAGGAGGCGCGGGCGGTCGCATTGGCGGCGCGGCAGGCGCTGGAAGACGGCAAGACTGTCGGCATCGTGACGCCGGACCGGAACCTGGCGCGGCGCATCGCGGCGGAGCTGAAACGCTTTGCCGTCACCGTGGACGACGCGGCGGGTGCGCCCCTCTTTCAGTCGGCAGCGGGGCGCCTGCTGCGGCAGATCTTGGCGCTGGCGGTCAATGGCTGTACGCCGGTCGATCTGATGAGCCTGCTGCGCAATCGGGCGGCGCTGTTTGGCATGGAGCGCCTGGAAATTGCACGGCTCGCCGATGCGGTGGAACTGGGGCTGTTGCGCGGGCAAAGGCTCAATCCGGGGCTGACGAGCGTGCGCAGCCTGCTGCAGGCCAATCTTGATGGCACGACGGAATACCCTTCGCAGCGGCTGCGGCCACATGAGGGAGAGGCGATCTCGGCGCTGCTGGACAAGGTCGAGGCAGCGCTTGAGCCTTTGGTCAAGGTGATCGAGACGCCATTGATCTGCGCCAGTGATTTGACCAATGCGCTGTGTGCGGCCTTCACCAATGTGGCGGATGGCGCGCAGATTCCCGGACGCTCGGAACTGGACGATTGGGCGGCACAGCTCAAGGCGCAATATGGGGAGGGGCATCGTTTCGCGCCGCGGCAGCTGGAAGGCGTGCTGGCGGCTTTGATGGTGAGCTTTCAGGTGCGCACGCGCGAGGAGCGGCGCAACGATATTGCCATCTGGGGGCAATTGGAGGCGCGGCTGCAGCATCCGGACCTCTTGATCCTGTCGGCGCTGAACGAAGACAAATGGCCCGAAACGGCCGATCCTGGGCCGTGGCTGAGCCGGGGAATGCGGATTGCGGCGGGGCTGGAGCCGCCCGAGCGGCGGCAGGGGCAAGCGGCGCATGATTTTGCCCAAGGGCTGGGCAACAAGCAGGTGATCGTCAGCTTTTCGGAGCGGGTCGGATCGGGTCCGGCCATCGCCTCACGGCTGATGCAGCGCCTGGAGGCCTTTGCGGGCGCTGAAATTGCCAAGGGTTGGCAGAGCAAGGGGCAGCACTGGATTGACCAGGCGCGGCGGATCGATGCCGTGCCCGACACGATATCAGCCGAACGCCCCCTGCCCGCACCGGCAGCGGCTTTGCGGCCCCGCAAGCTTTCGATTACCGAGATCGAAACGCTGATGCGCTCGCCCTATGACATTTATGCGCGGCATGTGCTGCGCCTGCGGCCATTGGACCCGTTGGGCGAGGACCCCGATGCGCGCGAGCGGGGCAACATCACACACGACATCTTCGCGCAGTTCGTGATCGACGGGCACGATTTCGTGGCGCCCGACGCGCTCGATGTGCTCAAGGCGATCGCGGTGCGCAAGTTTGCGGGGCTGGAGGGAATTGCCGAGCGGCGGGACATCTGGCTCAGGCGGTTTGCAACAACCGCCGAGCAGTTCCTCGCGCATGAGCGAGCGCGCGAGCCGCTGGTGAAGAAGCGCCATGCCGAGATCCAGGGCCTGTGGACGCTCAAGCTGGCCGAGGAGTTCGTGCTGAGCGGGCGCGCCGACCGGGTGGACGAAATGGCGGACGGCACGCTCGAAATCATCGACTTCAAGACCGGGGCGGTGCCGAGCAAGGGGGCAATGCAGGCGTTCGAAGTGCCGCAATTGCTGCTTGAAGCGCAGATGGCGCGGATCGGGGCGCTGGAAGGCGTGGGCGCGGCCGAGACGACGCGGCTGACCTATATCAAGATCGGGCTCGGGCCCGAGGCCTTTATACCCAAGGATTTCGTTCCCGCGGAAGGTTATGGGTTGATGGAGGCGGCGGACGAGCTATCGCGGCGCATGCAGCGGCATGTGGTGCATTTTCTGTTCGGTGATGTCGCGATGCCGGCGCGGCTCCTGCCGCTGCAAGGGCAGCGCTTTGCCGGAGCGTATGATCATTTGGCGCGGATTGCCGAATGGACGGCCGTCGATGGCGAGGAGGGCGAGCTATGAGCAGGGAACGTGGAGCGCTGCAGGTGCCGTTCGACACGGCTCGCAACCAGACTCAGGCGGCGCATCCGGGTTGGTCAATCTGGGTTTCGGCCAATGCCGGATCGGGCAAGACCTATGTGCTCACCCGGCGCGTGCTGCGCATGCTGCTTGCCGGCGTAAAGCCGGAGTCTATTCTGTGCCTGACCTATACCAAGGCTGCGGCGGCTGAGATGCGGCGGCGCGTTGCGAGTGCGCTAGGCGCTTGGGCGGTAATGGATCAGCGCCTCCTCGACAAAGAGCTGGTGGAGATCGAGGGCGACCGGCTGACCGACGAAATGCGCGAGCGGGCACGGACATTGTTCGCGCGGGCGCTGGAAACGCCGGGCGGGCTCAAGATCGTGACCATCCATGCGTTTTGTGAGTCGGTGTTGCACCGGTTTCCACTCGAAGCGCGGGTGCCGTTCGACTTCAGCGTCATCGAGGATGAAAACCGCAGCGGCATGCTGCTGCAGGCACGCGAGCGGGTGCTGGCGGAGGGGCTGCATATCGAGGGAGCGGTGGAAACGCTGTTCGAGACGCTCAGCGACAGCCAGATTGTGAGCGCCATCGATGCGGCGCTTGGCGATGGGCGCAAGCTCAAGGCGGTGCTGCGCGACCTTGCCGCGAGCAAGCGCAATCTGCGGCGGCTGCTCAAGGTGGGCGACCGGACCGAACGGGACATTGTCGGGGAAATTGTCGGCAGCACGGCCCTGACGCCGGAGGTTTTGCAGGCTTTTGCAGAGGCCTTCGATGGCAATGCAACCGGCACGCGCCTGGTCGACATGCTGGCGCGGCTCGACCCCAAGCGGCTGACCGCCGGGCAGATTTGCTCGCTGTTCGTGGTCGAAAAGGCGGATGGCACCCGCAGCCCACGCAGCAATCTCTTGAACGCCGCGCAGCGCAAGGCACGGCCAGATTTGTTCGATCTTTTGGAAGCCGAGCAGGCGCGCGTGGTGGCGCTCGACGAAGCTTTGATGCCGCTCAAGCTTGTGAGCCGCAGCGAAGCGGTGCTCGATATCGTCGCGGCGATTGCGCGGCAATATGAGGATCGCAAGCGCGCCGGATCGCTGCTCGATTTCGACGACCTCGTGTCCAAGCTCGCTTCGCTGTTCGAGACGCAATCGGCTGATTGGGTGCGCTACAAGCTCGATGCGGGGATCGACCATATTCTGGTGGATGAATCGCAGGACACCAATGGCGAGCAATGGCGGGTGGTCAAAGCCATCACGGCCGAGTTCTTCAGCGGCGCCGGGGCGGTGGATCGGCCGCGATCACTGTTCGCGGTGGGCGACCAGAAGCAGTCGATTTATTCGTTTCAGGGTGCGGAGCCAAAGCTCTTTGGCGAGACTGGGCGCGAATATGCGCGGCTGGCGGAGAACGTGCAGGCGCCGTTCAAGCCGCTGCCGCTCCATACCAGTTTCCGGACCCTGCCCGAGATCCTGGCGGCGGTCGATCTGGTGAGCGATGCGCCCCCTATCCAGGCGGCGCTGCTCGAAACGGAAAAGGTGCACCACAATACGGCGCGGCTGATGCGCGGGGGCAGCGTGACGCTGTGGCCGCCTGTGCAGCAAGCGGGCGAGGTGCCAGCGGGTGGCGAATGGCCGATCAATACAGTCGAAGCCGAGCAGACGGCACCGCGGCAGGTGGCGATGCGGATTGCGCGCGAGATCGAGGGCTGGATCAAGGCCCGGCGGCCGTTGACGGGACGCGGACGGCCGGTAACGGCGGACGATGTGATGATCCTGGTGCAAGCGCGCGGGCCGCTGTTTGCCGAAGTGATCCGGGCGCTACGCAAGCTTAGAATCCCCACACCGGGCGCGGACCGGCTCAACGTTACCGGTCATATCGCTGTCATGGATCTGCTGGCGCTGTGCGATGTGCTGCTCAATCCGGCGGACAGTCTGCAGCTGGCGGCGCTGTTGCGCTCGCCTCTGTTCGATGTCAGCGAGGACGATCTGTTCGAGCTGTGCCAGCGCGATGCGGGCGAGACGCTGTGGCAGGCACTGGAGCGATGCACGGCGCCCTATTGCCGGGAGGCGGCGGATCGGCTGCATCGCTGGCGCGGGGCGCTGGATTTCGAGAGGCCGTTCGAATTTCTGGCGCAGGTGCTTTATGCCGAGGGCGGGCTCAAGCGCTTTCACAAGCGGATGGGCCAGGAGGTGGACGATGTGTTCGCCGAGCTTTTGGCGCTTGCCATCGAGCACGAGCAGAACAGTCAGCCATCGCTGCAGGGCTTCGTATCCAATCTGCGAACGCGCACGGTGTCGGTGAAGCGGGAATTGGCCGAGACGGGTGGCGGCGTGCGGGTGATGACGGTGCACGGCGCCAAGGGGCTCGAGGCGCCGATCGTGATCCTGGCGGATGCCTGCAAGAAGCCGATGGGGAGCCAAATCAGCAAGCCGGTCTATGTGCTGGCCGAAACGCCGGGACCGTTGCTGATCCACGCGGCGGGCGCCAAGGGGCATGTGCCGGGCACGATGGGGCACAAGCAGGAGATCGACGGCAATATCGAGGCCGAATATTGGCGCCGGCTATATGTGGGCATGACGCGGGCAGAGGACGAGCTTTATGTGACCGGCGCGCTGACGCCGGGGAACGATCGGGACAAGCAACTGGCCGGGAGTTGGTACGAGGCGATCGAAACGGCGCTGCGGCCGCTGGCAGAGAGCCAGGTGGACGAGGACGGGCGTGAGGTGGCGCTGGTCTATCCACGCGAGCGGGTGCCGCCAGTGCCGGCAAAGAGCAACGACGCGCATGCCGCCGTGCCGGTGGATGGGCTGGAACTGGCGAACGTTCCCGAGCCGGTGGTGCCGCTGATCGTGTCGCCATCAACGGCACGAGGGCATCTGAGCCCGGTTGAGGCACTTGATAGCCTTTTGGAGCAAACGCGCGATGCGGGTGCCGCGCGGCGGGAAGGCGTGGTCTTGCATGCGCTGCTGCAGCATCTGGTGCCGATCGTGCCGGCCTTGTGGCCGCAGATCGTGCCCAAGGCGCTGCTGGCATTGTTGCCCGGAGCACCAGAACGGCACGCGGTGCTGGGCGCGAAGGCCATGTCGATCCTCCAGCGGCCGGAGTTGCGACATTTGTTCGGGCCCAGCAGCCGGGCGGAGGTGCCGTTCCTGGTGTATGCCAATCGTGATGGCGAACCTATCCGTTTAGCAGGGCGGATCGACAGGCTGGTGGTTGACGACCATAGGGTAACGGTGATCGACTACAAATCCGACGCGTCGGTCCCGGAGCGGGCAGAGGATGTGCCGGGGAACTATGTTACTCAGCTTGGATTATATGCGTTGGTTGCAGGTCAGCTTTTCCCCGGACGAGACGTGCATGCGACAATCCTGTGGACACAACTGGAATCATTGATGAATCTGCCGACTGATCTTCTAGCGGCTGGTTCAAAGGGCTTCACCATGCGGTGAGCGTGCTTGTTGTTAGGCTGGACTCTTCCCAACTTTGAGTGCAGACACACCGCCGCTAAAACAAAAAGGCAACAATCCCATGACTACTCATGTTTCCGACGCCAATTTCGGCGAGGAAGTCCTCAACTCCAAAGAGCCCGTCCTCGTGGATTTTTGGGCTGAGTGGTGCGGGCCGTGCCGCGCGATCGCCCCAGTGCTCGATGAGCTTTCAAGCGAACTGGCCGGCAAGGTCAAGATCGTAAAGCTCAATGTCGATGACAATCCGGGCACCGCAAGCAAATATGGTGTGCGTTCCATTCCCACCATGATCCTGTTCAAGGGCGGGGAAGCTGCCGATATGAAGATCGGCGCCGGTACGCCCAAGGCTGGCCTCACGAAATGGCTCGAAAGCCACGCCGCTTAAACAGCGTCTGACGAATAGATTTACCGAACACCGCTCGAGCAATCGGGCGGTGTTTTGTTTTGCGTGCCTCTGCTAGGTTTTGCGCCACAATAGAAAGACTGAGGAGCATGCCCGGTGGCGATCGATCTTTATGCCCGCCCATTTCACCTGGACAATGAGGCAATCGCCTGGGTGCATGCTACGCGCGAAGCTCTCTCGCCGCGCGACAAGCTGGCCCAGTTGTTCGTACTTTTGGCGCGTGGCGAGCCGGAGCAGGTCAGCGAAACCATCCGAAATTTCAAGCCAGGCGGGATCACACGTGTCTATTCGTCTGATTTGGAGACCGAGTTTGGCTTGGTGCAGGCGCTAAGCGCCAGCACAGTGCCGCTGCTGATTTCGGCTGATCTAGAGGGCAGCCGGATGAGCCTGCCGTTCGGCTCGGGTGTGCCCAATCCGCTGGGGCTTGCCGCTGTAGATGATGTGGAAGCGACCACGGCCATTTCGACCATCATGGCGCAGGAGGCCCGGGCGGTGGGCCTGAACTGGAGCTTTACGCCAGTCGTCGACATCAACGCGGCCTGGCGCAGCGCCATCGTCGGGACGCGCTCGTTTGGCAGCGATGTAGAGCGCATCGAGCGGCATGCACTGGCGCAGATCGCGGCGTTTCAGGCCAACGGCGTAGCCGCGACCGTGAAGCACTGGCCGGGCGAAGGCTATGACGATCGGGACCAGCATCTGGTAACGACCGTGAACCCGCTCACCATGACCGAATGGGAGCAAAGTTTTGGCCGGCTTTATCGCCGAGCAATTGAAGCTGGCGTGATGAGCGTTATGTCGGCGCATATCGCTTTTCCGGCATTCGTGCGCGCGCTTGACCCTGAGGCAGGCGGGGAGGCGTTTCGGCCGGCATCCTTGTCGCGGGTGTTGAACCAGGACCTGTTGCGTCGCGAACTCGGCTTTAATGGCTTGATCGTGTCAGACGCAACGCCCATGGCAGGGATGAATGACTGGGGTCCACGTGATCAAGTGTTGCCCGAGGTGATCATTGCCGGATGTGATGTGATCCTGTTTTCCGATGACCCCAATGGCGATCTGATGCGGCTGGTGAAGGCTGTGGCGGATGGGCGGCTGAGCCAGGAGCGAGTGGACGAGGCAGTTACCCGCGTGCTGGCACTCAAGGCCGCGCTTGGGCTGCACAAGGCGGAGCGGTCAGCGCTGGATTTGGCTGCGGCCCGTCGGCTGATGGAGAGCGATACCAATGGCCTGATGGTCAAGGGGGTGACCTCGCGTGTTCCGACACTGGTCAAGGATGTCCGCAACATCCTGCCGCTTGCCCCAAGCAAGCACAGGCGGGTGCTGGTATTTTCGGGCGGGGTCGTGTTGCCGTTCGCGCCAGATCCTTTGCCGCTGAGTATCCCAGAGCGGCTCACAATGGAGGGGTTCGAGGTCACCCAACACCAGCCCGGGATGAGCGTCAGCCCGCGCGAGTTTGATCTTGTGCTTTATCTGTTTGCCGAGGAAACGCTGCTGACGCGCAGCCGGATATTTCTTGATTGGCGCAAACTTACCGGTTCGGTGTTCGGTGCCATGGCGCGCTATTGGCATGATCTGCCTACGCTGATGATCAGCTTCGGTTGGCCGTACTATCTATATGATGCCCCGCGCGTGCCTGCCTATGTAAATGCCTATGGCTCCAACGAGGCCATGCAGGCGGCCGTGGTGGAAGCGATCATGGGGCGGCAGGCGTTCTCCGGAACGAGCCCGGTCGATCCCTTTGTGGGAAGCGAGCAGGGGCGATATTGAGGGCCGACTGTAAGAACCCATCTGACCTCCCCCTGTGAAGATGCCGGCTGGGGCATGATAGGACAATCAATCCGGCGGCGTGCCGTTCTTGGCAAGGACATCGCCGGCCAGATAGAGCGAGCCGCAGATCAGGACGCGGGCATTGGGGATCTTTGCGGCTGCGCGAAGGGCGCTGGTCACATTGCTTTTAGCCATGGCGGTCAAGCCAATGGACTTTGCCTGCGCGGCAATCTCCTGGGCCGTATGGGCATTGGGCTCGCCGGGAACTGTCAGGGTAAAGACGCGGTCGATCTGCCCTTCGAAAGCGGCGAGGAACTCGGCAGGGGAGCGATTGCTCATCATGCCCATGATGAGCACCAGCGGGGCCGGGCGGGAGCGGTTCATGTCGGCGATGGCCTGGGCAATGGCCGTAGCGCCATGGACATTGTGACCACCATCGAGCCAGAGCTCGGCGCCGGTGCCCAGCAGGTCGCGCAGCTTACCGTGCAGGGGCATCATGCGGGCGGGCCAGACGACATTACGCAAGCCCTTGGAGAACGCATCAACGTCGACCGGCAGCCCGAAATGCCGGCCGGCGGCGATGGCCAGGGCGGCGTTGTGGAACTGGTGCGCGCCCAGGAGTGCCGGAGGCGGCAGATCGAGCAGGCCCGCTTCGTCCTGATAGACCAGGCGTCCGTCCTGCGCGCTGCCGTGAAAATCCTCGCCTTGCCAAAGGGGGGTAATGCCCAGCTTGCGGGCGGCGCGGTCGATCACGGCGCGGCCTTCCTCGCGCTGAATGCCGATCACGGCCTTGCTGCCGCGCTTGAGAATCCCGGCCTTGCTGACCGCTATTTCAGCGATGGTATTGCCGAGGAAACCCTGGTGGTCCAGATCAACCGGGGTGATGACGACGCCGAGGGGGTGCTTGACGACATTGGTGGTGTCGTAAGTGCCGCCCATGCCGGTCTCAAGCAGGAGGTAATCGGCCGGGGTTTCGGCATAAAGCACAAAGGCGGCGGTGGTAGTGATCTCAAAGAAGGTGATGTTGCGGCCGGCGTTGACCCGCTCGACACGTTCAAGAGCATCGTTGAGGCGCCGTGTCCCCACTAGTTTCCCTGCAAGCCGGATGCGTTCGTTAAAACGCACAAGGTGGGGCGAATTGTACACGTGGACCGACTTGCCAGCGGCTTCCAAAAACGCCCGCAAATAGGCGATGGTCGAACCCTTTGCATTGGTGCCGGCGACATGAATGACCGGCGGCAGCTTCTCGTGCGGGTTTCCCAAGGCCTCAAGCAGCGGCAGGATACGATCGAGGCTGAGGTCGATCAGCTTGGGATGAAGCCCCGAAAGGCGCTTGAGAATGGCATCGGTGCGGGACATGGGAACGGTCCGGGGAAAGATGCCGCTGAGGTAGCGCCGATGCAGGGAAGGTGCAACAGGGAAGCTTTTGCGCCCGCTCAGATGTGGGGCTCTTCGTTACATGTTGAGCGACTAGAACTCGGACCAGTCCTTATCTATGGCAGCGGCAGTGTTGCCGCGGCGCAGGTAGGTGCCAGCAACAGCCTTGAGCTTGTCCTGGATGCCGCGGGCACCGGCAGGAGCAGGTTTGGCAGCGGCGCGAACCGGGGCGCTGTCGATCGTGAAGATCTCAACAATCCGGTCGAGTTCGACAGCCTGTGCCTCGGTTTGCTCAATGGCGGCATTGGTTTGTTCGACCAACGCGGCGTTGTGCTGGGTCATTTCATCCATTTGCTGGACGGCGACCGTGACTTCCTTGAGCGCACCAGCTTGCTTGCGGCTGTCCTGCGAGATGGTTTCGAGCGCGATGGTGTTGTCGCGAATTGAGGTCAGCATGGACGATAGCTTTGTTGCGGCCTCGGACACGAGCTTGGTGCCTCCCTTGACCTCGTTGGCCGATTGCTCGATCAGCGCTTTGACGTCGGAGGACGCACTGGCGGCAGACTGGGCTAGGCGGCGCACTTCGACGGCAACCACGGCAAAACCCTTGCCGGCGTCACCGGCGCGAGCCGCTTCGACCGAGGCGTTCAGGGCCAGAAGGTTGGTCTGGAAGGCTATGTCGTCGATCAGACCGATGATGTTGGAAATCTTGCCCGAGGAAGCGGTGATGCGATCCATGGCTTCAGTGGCCTTGGTCATGACCTCGCCACCCTCTTCGGCGGTGCGCGATACGGCCTTGGCCTGAACACTTGCGGCTTCGGCGCGGCCGGCGCTTTCAAGCACCGTAGCAGCGAGCTGCTCGACGGTAGCCGAGGTTTCTTCGATGGTTGCAGCCTGGCGGGTCGTGCGTTCGGACAGATCGTTGGCGCCCGAGAGGATTTCGCCCGTTGCCGTCTTGAGGGCGCCGGAGGTTGAGCGGAGCTGGGAAACGATCTCGCCAAGCTTTTCGGCTACGGCGTTGGTGTCAGCCTTGAGGCGGGCAAAGGCGCCTTCATAATCGCCGCGCACCCGGCGGGTGAGATTGGTATCGGCAAGCGCCGAGAGCACTTCGCCGGTTTCACCCAGGCCACGGTCGACGGTTTCCACCAGATTGTTGACGGAGCGCGCCAGAGCGTTGAGTTCGGCGTCGGGGAAATCGGCATCGACGCGCTTGCTGAAATCGCCTGCAATCGCAGCATCGACGACATCGCCAAAGGCGCGCTGCAGCGTCACCATCATGGCCGCGCGTTCGGCCTGATTGGCAATAATGCGTGCGGCTTCCGCTTCGGTCATCTCGGCAACCTTGAGGCCATTTTCGCGGAATACTTCCACGGCACGAGCCATGGCGCCCAATTCGTCCGTGCGCTCAGCACCGCGTACTTCTGCCGTTAAATCGCCTTGAGCCAAGGCCTGCATGGTGCCGGTGAGGCGCGTAATGGGGCGCGTGATGGTGCGTGAAAAGAGCAAGCCTGCGGCAGCGACAACGGCAAGGAGACCAGCGCCGATCAGCAGCATCATATTGCGCATATTGGCGACAGGGGCGAGCACCTCGTCCTTGGACATGATGGCGACAGCGGCCCATGGCTGGGCACGTGTGGTGATAGGGGATGCAGCGACCATCATGTTGGTCGCGCGATAATCGACGGTCTCGCCATTGGTTGGCGTACCGGCGAGAGCCGCGTCGAGCACTGGGGTAGTGAAGGTGGTCAGCAGCGCATCATTGTCGGCTGTGAACGTCGAATCCGAGCGCAACATCGCGTCGGAGCCGACAACGATGACCTCGCCCGTTTCACCCAGTCCCTTGCGATCGCCAACAACAGCATCGAGGCGCTCAGATGGCAGTTGCAGCGCCAGCACGCCGATCTTGCGACCTTGTGCGTTGAACACAGGCTTGGCGAAGAAACTGGCTGGCAAGCCGGCGGCAATTTCATAAGGCGAGAAGTCCTCGAAAACGATGTCATCGTTATTTTCGATGGCGATCGCTGCGTTAAAAGCCTTGCCGAGCGCAGACCCTGCATAGGGGCCGCCTTCGGCAAAGCTTGTGCCGAAATCAGCTTGCTTGTTCACCGAATAGACAAGAGCGCCCTTGAGATCGAACAGGTAAAGGTCGCGGTAGCCGCGCACCGCAATCTGGTTGCGGAAGCCTTTGTGCGCACGCGTATGGGGCACATCATAGGCGCCGGTGGTGCCCAGGGTTTCCAGCGCCGCCAAATCTTGCTTGTTCGGATTGTCATCCACGTACAATTTGCGCACTTCGGCAGTCGGATCGACCTTGAACGATAACCATGCGCCCGCAAAATCACGCAAGGCCTGGATGGTAGCTTCCGAACGGGACGTCGCCACAAGGTCGTTTTCGACCGATTGCAGATAGGTCGAGACCTGGGAAGCGCGCTCGCTGGCCAAAGTCGCCAGATTGGTCTGCGCTACGGTGCTCAGCGCATCGGAGCCCAGTTTGTAGCTTGCTAGCCCTACACCCAAACTCACCAGCAGAGCCGAGCCGATCAAGGCTAGCGGCAATTTTCGTGCAATCGGCATGGATAGTTTGAGCACTGGTGACCCTTCCCCTGATCAACAGATCGACGGCGGTGAGGTGATCACCGCCGGTCGTCGTTCGATCAAGCTAAGCCAATGCTCTTAAGTGTGGGTAAAGAGCCTACTCGGCATGGGCAGCGCTGGGCGCTGTTAGATCGTCATCATCGCCTTCGGCAGCTAGAGCTGCATCACGGAAGCTCGCGCGAGCAAGGGTGGGCGCGGTGGAGGTCAGTTCGCCCGTGGGTTCGCCCTTGGTGAGGATGGAGGCGAGCGAGCCGATGGTGGAGCGCAGATTGTGGCGGTGGACGACCATGTCGACCATGCCGTGCTCGTACAAATATTCCGAGCGCTGGAAGCCCTTGGGGAGTTTTTCGCGAATAGTCTGCTCGATGACGCGGGCTCCGGCAAAGCCGATGCGCGCGCCAGGTTCGGCAATATGCACGTCGCCCAGCATGGCATAGGAGGCCGTAACGCCGCCCGTGGTCGGATCGGTGAAGACGACGAAGAATGGCAGGCCTGCTTCACGCAGACGCAGCACGGCGACGGTGGTGCGCGGCATCTGCATCAGGGACAAGACGCCCTCCTGCATGCGAGCGCCGCCCGAGGCCACGAAGAGCACGAAGGGCGTCTTGCGATTGAGCGCTGTTTCAAGGCCAGTGATGATCCCCTGCCCGGCTGCCATGCCGAGCGAGCCGCCCATGAAATCAAAATCCTGTACTGCAACGGTGATGTCGCGCTGGTAGAGCTTGCCGGTAGCGACCAGCACGGCGTCCTCATAGCCGGTCTTGGCGCGGCTTTCCTTGAGGCGGTCAATGTAGCGCTTCTGGTCACGGAACTTAAGCGGATCGACGGGCACGGACGGCACGCTGACCAAGCTATACTGGCCCTCGTCGAAGAACGTCTTGAGCCGGTCGGCTGGCTTGATCTTCATGTGGTAGCCGGAATTGGGCACCACCCATTGATTGGCTTCGAGGTCGCGGTAGAAGACCATTTCGCCGGACTCCGGGTCCTTGACCCAGAGGTTTTCCCCGATATCGCGCTTCTGCCCCAGAATGGAGCGGATCTTGGGGCGGACGAAATTGTCGATCCAGTTCATGGCAAGCCTCGTGCGGTGAGCTTTGAGTCAGCTAATCGTCAATTGTGGCGAATGTTATCAGCAAGGCCCAAACGGGCAAGCATCACCCGCGAGCGCGTTTTACACCCGCAAAAATGTCAGCCACCAAATCACGGACGGCAGGCACGGTGCTCTCGGTGGCCTTGCCGTCGACGAGGGACTTGGCAACAGCGTCGACCAGAACCGTTCCGACCACGATGCCATCGGCATGCTTGCCGATCTCGGCCGCGTCTTCCGCGGTCTTGATGCCAAAGCCGACGGCGACCGGCAGATCGGTATGGCTCTTGATGCGCGCAACGGCTTCGCCCACCGCAACGCGCGACTTGATGACGGCGCCAGTGATGCCGTTCATGGCAACGTAGTAGACAAAGCCGGAAGTGTTCTGGAGCACGGCAGGCAGGCGCCTGTCGTCCGTCGTCGGCGTTGTCAGCCGGATGAAGTTAAGGCCGGCCTTGAGCGCGGGAATGCAGAGTTCTTCGTCTTCCTCGGGGGGAAGATCGACGATGATGAGGCCATCGACGCCGGCTTGCTTGGCTGCGGCGACAAATCTGTCCACGCCAAAGATATAAATGGGATTGTAATAGCCCATCAGCACGATCGGCGTGTGCTCGTCCTTGCGGCGAAAATCCTCCACCATGCCCAGAACGCCGCGCAGAGTTTGGCCAGCAGCGAGCGCGCGCTGGCCGCCGAGCTGGTTGACCACGCCATCGGCCATGGGGTCGGAAAAGGGCATGCCGAGCTCGATAATGTCCGCGCCCGCTTGCGGCAGCGCCTCGAGAATGGCCTGGCCGGTAGCCAGATCAGGGTCGCCTGCAACCACGAACGTGACGAACGCCGGGCGGCCTTCAGCTTTGACGGCATTGAACCGCGCTTCGATGCGAGACGTCATTGATCGGTGTTCCCCTTTATCCTGCTGGCGGGTTTAGGAGCCTGAGGGGAGTGCTGTCAATTCCGCTTCGGCAAAACCGCTAGGGGGTGACCATGTAGATGCGCAACGGACTGCCGGGTACGCTCACATCTTCCAGCCAAAGCGGCAAGGTATTGCTGGCGAACAAGGCAGCGAAACTATCAGGAGCCTGGTCGGGAAAGCCGCTCACCTCGGGCATGCCGGGGCAAATAACCACCAAGTCGATGCCACGCTCTGCAAGGTTCATCCGGGCGGTCCCAATTGGCTCGTTGAAGAAGCGGAAGGTGTCCAGAACACCTTGCTGGTTGCGGTGGTAGGGAGCCGCAACAACCGAATGGGAGGTATAAAGAAGGACATGTGCGCCCAGATCTATCGGTGCCATGATGCGTTTGGGCGGCATGAGGGCAAGATCAGTGAAAGCGCCGGGGACGAGGCAGGCTTGAGCATTGCTGCGTTGCTCTGCGACTTGAGCGGCGTCGCTTGGCAGAAGATTTTGAATGCCAGTGACGGCCAATGCCAAGACAACGCCTGCAAACGCCAACCAACCGACTAGTAGGCCGATGATGTTGGCCGCACTCGCCTTGGCAAGATAGCGCTGGCGGGCCGAGACGATGAGCCACGCGGCGGCGGGCATAGCCAGCATGATGGCGAGCCGGGCGCCACGGACTTGCGCCAGCATAACGAGTGACATAGCCACTAGGAACACCAGCAGCACCGCCCATTCTGCCCTATCCTGGCGTACGCGCCATAATCGCAAGCACACGATAACCACTGCGAGCAGGACCGGAACGCCCACAGCAACGGCATAGGCCGGCATTTCGGCGAGGTTAGAGAGCCACGGCTTGGCCTCGACGATGGCGGCGATCCAATTGGCTTGCAGCCACGGGTCAAGATTGCCGTATGGGCCTTTGAAGCATTGCGGGAAAAGCCTGAGGAGCACTAGAATCCCTGCTAGACCCGGAAGCGAGAGAAGAGCAAAGCGTTGCCACCAATTACGGAGGGGCAGGAAGCTTGCAAGCGTGAACACAAGACCCACGACTAGCGCGCCGCCGACGTAAAACGGCGAAATGACGTCGCATGCCGCCTCAAGCCATCGCGCAGGTGGACGGAAAATCGCAAGGTGCAGGCCGGATATTAGGCCAAAGCTCAGCCCGAATAAGCGCATAGCCCCCGCGCGTTTTGTTTCAAGCACAAAGGCAAAACTGAACACCAGGACCGCAGCAGCAATCGCAGGCGCTGACTCTATCGCTATCGCCAGCGCTGTTGCCGTGAACACACCTGCTAGGATGGCGAAGTACGGGCGCCGGACTGCCTCAACAGACGCCCAGGTGATGGTCAACGTTAACAGAATGATAACGCTATGATGATCAACACGCCCAGGTGTGAACTCGGCTGTGATGGCGGGACTAAGGATCGGCAAGATAAGGGCGGGAAGGACGCCCTGGGGTCCTACGAGGCGGAAGGCAAGCTTGGCGCTGAGCCATAGCAGCACGGCCAAAAGGAACATCGGCCAGATCGTGCCAGCCACAAGAAGGGCATTGGCATCCCCCAGCAGCGGCGTGAAAGCTGCAACCAACAGTGCCAGAGGCACATCGACCAGGCGCGACCAATGGATCTCCGCGCCCCACGGTGTGTTAAGGCGATGGACCGTCAGGTCGTACCAGCCTTGCCCAGCCAGAAAATCGCGCACCATAACCATGCGCATGGCATCGTCGGTGTCGGCAAAAAAGGGCAGAGCGGCACGTCCCAGAAAGAGGTTCGTGAGGAAAATTGCGGCTGCGATGCCGCAAACCACACCAACAACGCGCAGGTCTGGACCGGAACGGGAAGATAGCGGGCCGCTCACGGCAAACATCCTGCGCTGGTAGCTTCGAGCAGCATGAGGCAGCGGGGTTAATTTGCCGTCAGCACCAAACGCTTCAGCAGCAGATTAAAACAAGGTTTCTCTTTTTAATTAGGCGCGTATAAAACCATCATCTGAAACGCGAGACCATCATGTCTGAACCATCAAGCAGCGGCAAATGGGCTGAAATCTTCACGCCGCAGTATGCTAGCGTCACGTTGATCCTATGTATTGGCGTTGCGCTACTCGCCTTTAACGCATTCTTGTCGTCAATTTCCCTGCCGACGGCCGTGCAGGAGATGGGCGGGGTGGCACTGATCTCGTGGGCGCTGACGCTGTTTTTGGTATTCGCAATCGTCGGCGGTTCAGGTGCGGCGTTGTTCAAACAGCGCCTCGGCGCCCGCACGGCCTTGCTGGTGTCGGCAGCGGTTTTCCTGTGTGGCACCTTGATTGCTGCCAGCGCCAGTTCGATGCCCCAGGTGCTGGTAGGACGGGCTCTGCAGGGACTGGGCGAGGGCGTAGTTTCAGCTATCTGCTTCGCCTTGATCCCCGAACTTTTTCCATCGCGCCTCGTACCCAAGGTTTTTGGCATGCAGGCGATGATCTGGGCAATTGCGGCATTTGGCGGGCCAGCGGTGGCAGGGCTGTTAACAGAACTGGTGTCGTGGCGCGCAGCGTTTCTGGTCAGCGTTCCGCTAGTTTTGATTTTTGCGGTTCTGGTGATGTTCGTCGTTCCAGAACGAACGAAGGACGGTACGCGCCTGGTCAGCTTCCCCGGATTGCGGCTACTGGCAATCGGGGTTGGCATCATGCTCGTAGCGCTGGCAGGCGTTACTGAGCCTTTGCTTGCCGTAACCCTGCTGCTGGGCGCCGCATTGCTGCTGATTGCTGCTGTATGGCTGGATAGTAAAAGCCGTGACCGGCTAATGCCGCTCGATGCCTTTCGGCCAGTCTCGGTTGTAGGAACCGGACTTTGGATGACTTTGCTGATCAACGTTGCCGGTGCCGGCTCCGCCGTATATCTTGTGTTAGTCGTCCAGCAAATGTGGGGCCTTGGTCCGACTGTCGCCGGGATCATCGCTGCGGTGCTTGCAGTTGCTTGGAGTGCGTCGGCGATCGCGGTCGCCAATGTGCGGGAGAAAGAAACCCGCAAGGTGCTGATTCGACTAGGACCGGCACTGATCACGGGTGGGCTGGTATTGGTGTTGCTCGGATTGCGATCCGACATGATCGCAGTTGTAGTGCTTGGGCAATTGGTGATCGGGTCAGGCTTTGGCACCTGCAACGGCTACCTTAATCTCACCATGATGGAAGCAGCCAGTGACACCGAGCGTGACCGGACATCGGCGCTTATGCCAACGACGCAGTCGGCCGGCAATGCCATAGGGGCTGCCTTAGCGGGCGTTGCTGCGAATTCTGCCGGGCTTGCAACGGCGGCATCGTCGGCGGAAATTAAGGTAGCCATTATCCCAGTTTATCTACTCGGTGCAGCTATAGCCGCGCTGGCGTTTGCTGCAGCGTGGCGAACAGTGAGCTTGATCAAGCCGCAGGACGCCAACTCCAGCTTTGCAATCGGCTAGGCGCAAAGAAAAGGGCGGTGGGAGAACCACCGCCCAGTTTGTCAGGGAGAAAACGAGTGCGCGAATGTTACGCGCGGGGCTGTGGGACAATCCGGAGATAGGGTTTGGGTTCCTTCCAGCCACCGGGGAACTTCTCCTTGGCAGCCTCTGCCGAGACGGAGCTGGCGATAATCACGTCCTCACCATTCTTCCAATTAACCGGAGTTGCTACAGAGTACTTCGCGGTGAGCTGAAGGCTGTCGATGACACGAATGACTTCATCGAAATTGCGGCCAGTAGATGCTGGATACTCGATCTTGAGCTTGACCTTCTTGTCCGGCCCGATGACGAACACGGAGCGTACGGTTAGGGTGTTATCGGCATTGGGATGGATCATGTCGTAAAGGCGCGCAACTTCTCCCTTGGTATCCGCAAGTAGTGGGAAATTAAGCGCTTGGCCCTGAGTTTCTTCAATATCTTTCGCCCAGCCACCGTGATCCTCAAGTTTGTCGACGGAGAGGCCCAAAACCTTAACGCCGCGCTTTTCAAAGTCCGGTTTGAGCTTGGCGGTATAACCCAGCTCGGTGGTGCAGACAGGCGTGAAGTTCTTGGGATGGCTAAACAGGACGGCCCATGAACCCTCTATATAGTCATAGAAGTGAATAGGTCCTTCAGTGGAATCGAGGGTGAAATCAGGCGCAGTGTCGCCAATCAGAATAGCCATGTTGTCGTCCTTCCGGGTCGAGTACCCGCATAATTGATCTAGGATAGAATATCGTAGTGCCAGGGCGTGTTGAAAGCAGCCGCAGGGGGAATGTTTTTGTGTTTGGTGACGCTTAGACGAGATAGCGTTGCTGTTTCAGGCCGCCATTGAAGAACCGCCATGTCCGCCCACATTGCCGATAGGTTGATCCATTTCACGCGCTCGTGAACAACCGAAAGTGATTTGGCGCGTTGTGAACGGGTAACCGCAAGAACAATGCCCCACATAACTGGAGATCACGAAATGAAGTCTTCTGCTATCGCTTTGATGACCGCTGCCGCTTTGTTGTTTGGCGCAAACTCGGTGTCTTTGGCACAGGATGCTACTACGACGACACCAACGGCCAATCCTGCCAGCGCTGAAGAATGCGCAGTGTTGGAAAACGGAGGTACGACCGACACAAACGTTTCGCTTACCGAAAGCGATGAGGACACCGAAGAGGGTTCGGACGGCATGGCTAATAGTGGTTCTGTGGCCACTCAGGATAACATGACTGACAACGACACCGAGGAAGGTGCGATTGATTGTCCAGATGACACGTCTGCCAGCGGCGCTACGACAACGACATCTACTGCTGCAAGTCCTGCTACTACCACAACGGACGAATGTCTTGAACAAGAGACCGCGTCCCTGAGTGAAGCCGAGACTGACGAGGCCAATGGAGCCGACGACACGGCAGTGGAAGATGAAGATGAAGCAGATGACACAGACATCGCGATCGAGGATTGCCCAGTTCCTGCGGCAACCACCGCGCAGTAATTTTGCTTAGCTTTGTTGTCAAAGGCCCGGTGTACACCGGGCCTTTCATTATGGTGTGGGCGCGCCGTTGGTCCAAACCACTTGTTCGGTGGCGAGTGGAATGACGGACAAGCTCATCTTGCCCGAGCCTTGCTGGATTTCGCGGGCATGGCCCAGATAGATCAGTGCATTACTGGCGGTATCGTAAACGCGGGTGACGCGCAGCGACTTCCAGATCAGCGAACGCCCTTGCTGGAAGATTTCCTCGCCGCCCGGGCGGGTATTGATGTCGCCGATGGTGATGGGGCCGGTTACCGAACAATCCAGTGCCGAATAGGACGGGTCTTCGAACCAATTCCCCTGGCTTACGCGGTCGATGAAAGATCGATTGAAATAAGCTAAGTGGCAAACTACGCCTTGCACCTCAGGGTCAGCGACTGCCTCGATGGCGATGTCGTTGCCGGTCCAATCCACCCCGACATTGCCCACTTCACGGCTATCGCCACAAGCGGCGAGGGCCAGGGCAAGTGGTGCGGCAAGGGCAAGGTTTAGCAGAGGTTTCATGGGGCGAGCTCCGGAATGGCGGACCACACATGGCCCGAGCCTCGCGCTGCCGCAAGGGTCAGTCCTTATTTTCCCGCAAGTACCGCTCGAGCAAGCGGACCAGAAGCGAAAGCGAGATGGTCATGGTGAGATAAAGGAAGGCTACGACATTGTAGGTTTCAAAGAACAGGAAAGTTCCTGACGAGTAGACTTTGCCGAGCTGCGTTATGTCTTGCACGCCTAGCGCTGAAACAAGCGCTGAGTCCTTTATCATAGAGACGAAATCATTACCGAGCGGTGGCAGGATGGTGCGGAGCGCCTGGGGGAAGGTGACAAGCCGAAAGCATTTCCAGCGCGAGAGACCAAGGGACCGGGCAGCTTCGATCTGACCCCTGCTAACCGCCTCAATGCCGGCACGAAAAATTTCGGCGATAAAGGCCGAATAGCAGATGGTTAGTGCGACAATGGCGCGCCAGGCAAAGTCAAACTGGCGAATGGTAATGCTGGTATCGAACGGCTGCAGGAGCCAATTGACCGCGGCGACTAGGCCGGGCGCTCCGACGAAGGCCACATAAAACAGGAAGACTAGCACGGGTATGCCGCGGATGATCTCGACATAGAAGGTGGCTATTTCACGCAGGACTCGATTGCCGGACGTGCGTGCAAGGGCAATCAGCAAACCAAGGATTGTTGCGGCGCTGAACGCTACGGCAGTGACCCAAAGCGTGGTGACAATGCCGCCCTGCAAAGACAAGAAAATCTTGGAATAAGTTGTGTTGCTGGAGATACCCCAGGCGCCTAGCACAAACAGCAAGCCTATCGCGAGCAGCCACCAAGGGACGCGTGATAGCAGCGATGGTGGGCGTGGTTTGTAGGTCATGTGGAGCCTGGGCCTTTTGGTAACGCCCAGAGGCATTGCATAGCTGTAAACGAAGCAATTTTAGCTGGAGTTGGTGAGCCCCTTCCCTCCCCGTAAGGAGATGGTGCCGATCAATCCGCCAGGACATCACAAGATTATTGCGCGGCGTTGTATTCGTAGAACCACTTCCGTTGCAGCGCATCCATCGTGCCGTCGGCCTTGATCTGCGCCAGGGCAGCGTTGACAGGTTCGACCAGTTCGGAGCCGGGAGTGAAGATAAAGCCAAAATCGTCGGTCCCCAGCGGTTCGCCGACGACCTTAAAAGCTCCAGGGTTGGCGCCGATATAGCCGTTGGCGGATGTCTGATCCATCAGGACAGTGTCGACATCGCCTGATTGGAGCGCCTGCACAGAGGCGCCGAAGGTATCGAAGAGCTTGATGCGCGGATTGGCTTCATCACCATCAAGAACATTGTAGACGGCCACGTAGAAGTTGGTGGTTCCAGCCTGCGCGCCGACCAGCAGATTACTATCGGTCGCAAAAGCTGCCGCATCGGCAAAACGTGTTTCGTCCGCACGCACCAGCATGAATTGCTGGGAGGTTAGATAGCTCTCAGAGAAATCGACTAGCGCCTTGCGCTCATCGTTGATGGTTATGCCATCCATGCCCACGTCGAACTGCCCATCGCGGACAGACTGAATCATGACATCCCAGCTTGAGAGCTCCCACTTCACTGTCGCGTTGAGGCGTTTGGCAATTTCGTTGAAGAGATCATATTCAAGCCCAATGCCTTCGCCTGTTGCTGGATCGGCGAAGTTGAGCGGCACATAAGCGTTTTCGGTAACGGCGACGATCTCGCGGCCCTGCAAATCAGGCAGGTCCTGCGCCTGTGCGCCCATCAGACTCAATGCAGTGACAAGTGCGGCAGTGGCAAAAAACTTTGGCAGCGATGGCATGAGGAAATAGGCTCCCGGGCGATGATTGCGCGGAGATTAGAACGAAGCCTTTGGGTTTGGGAAGTGATTGGTTGGTGTCCCTCAGGCAGGGTCTAACGATCCATGCCGGTCGATATGGCCAAGATCGCGCTCAGGGTCGATCCGGTCGCGCACCAATTGCTTGAGTTGCCTCACGTCGGGAAAGCCGCCGTCCCGCTTGCGTTCCCAGACCAGATCGCCATCAATGCATATCTCGAAGATGCCGCCGGTGCCTGGAACAAGAGTTACTGCACCCATTTCGAGGCTGAAGGTTGAAAGCACTTCGGATGCCATCCAGGCTGAGCGCAGTAACCAATTGCACTGGGTGCAGTAAGTGATGGACAGCGTTGGCTTGATGTCAGGCATTCTTGCGCTTTTTGCTGAAGTCCGCGGGGTCAACGAGAGTGGCGAGGATTTCGTCTACCAGATCAAGGTCCTGTCGCTTGCCGGCAGCCTGCTGCTGCAGGTCCACAAGGTAAGAAGTGGTGTAATAAAGCCGACGCGCCAGCATGGTCGCGATATGAAGAGAAAACTCGGGACGGCTGTCGAGGAACGTCAAGGCGTCGGGAATCTCGTAGGCCTTGACGGCGGAGAGCGCCTTTACGGTTGCCGAGTGTGGCATGTCGAGCAGCACGGCCATTTCACCAAAAATGGAGCCAGGCTCATCGACATGGGTGACCTGAGTCCGCTCGCGCACAATTTCGACCTCGCCCTCGATCAACACGAATAGGCGCCCAAGCCGCTCGCCTTCCGGCAGTATCACCGCACCCGGCTTAAAGCTTACCTGTTTCAATCCTTGGCAGTATTCGAGAATGTCAGCCATCCAGCCCTCCAGCGCGGTGGGACTCTATATCTCGCAAACCAGCGCCCGGGTCAAAGCAAAGGCGTGGTGCAAGGAAGCTTGAAAGACGAAAGCCCGGCACAAGGGCCGGGCTCTCTTTATCTCAGCTATTCCGGACCAGTGTCGCGACAGCGACGAACTTCACTTCGGTGACTACGGAATCCGAAGCAAGGCTCTCCGCTGCCGCGGCAGTGACCCGGAAAATACGGGTTAGTTGATTACCACAACCTTGGCGCCAACTGGTACGCGGGAATAAAGATCGATGATGTCCTGGTTCATCAGGCGGATACAGCCCGAGGACACATTGGTGCCGATGGTGTAGGGCTCTGTCGTCCCATGGAGGCGGAACAGGGTGTCGTTACCGTTCTTGTAAAGGTAAAGCGCACGCGGGCCTAGCGGATTGGCAGGTCCACCTTCAAGGCCGCCAGCATAAGGACCGTAACGATCCGGCTCGCGCTTGATCATCGCAGCAGTCGGCGTCCAACGGGGCCATTCTGCTTTGCGGCCAATGGTAGCAGTACCGCGGAACACCAGCGCCTCAGTCTTGCCGACACCAACTCCATAGCGGAGCGCACGGCCACCTTCCATTACGAGGTAAAGGAAGCGATTGGGCGTATCCACGACCAGAGTGCCCGGGCGTTCGCCGGTGACATAAGGCACTTCCTGGCGCCAGAACTGTGGATCAACACGACGCAGATCCATAGCTGCAACGGGGAACGGCTCGTTATAGATATCCCCGTACATGGCCTGGTAGTACGGATCGATGCGCGGCTCTTGCACCACCGGCGTACGGGTGGACGAACACGCGGCAAGAGCAACGGCGGGTAGGCCAATCATGAAAAGGCGACGAGAAAGCAAAGCGATTCCCTTTGGGAAAGCGGTGACTCAAAAATACTGTGTGGTCCAGCCCTAAGCCGCGTCGGCGCGGCACGCTAGTGCAGGAAAGCCTCACTTCCGGAACGGTCAACAACATTGCCGGTTCCTCGCCACAATGTGATGATTTTGAGCTGTGATGTTTCCGCCACAGGCACAACGACGTAGCTTAACACTTTGTTTTTCCAGATTTATCGAGCAGGTATTCTAACAGAACCGCTCATAATATTGCCATTGCTGCGCCGCAATCATCTCGGCACAAAGAAAAGGCCCGGATCACTCCGGGCCCCTCCTAACGATTGGTTCGCCGCGTTCATTCAGCAGCAGGTGCTTCAGCAGCTTCCTTGGTGACTTCCTTGCCGGTGGCCTGGTCAACCACCTTCATGGAGAGACGAACCTTGCCGCGCTCGTCAAAGCCGAGGAGCTTGACCCAGACCTTGTCGCCTTCCTTGACGACATCAGTGGTCTTGGCAACGCGCTGTTCGGCCAGTTGGCTGATGTGAACCAGACCATCCTTGGCGCCGAAGAAGTTCACGAAGGCGCCGAAATCGGCGGTCTTGACGACGGTGCCCTGATAAATGGCGCCCACTTCGGCTTCGTCGGTGATCGAGCGGATCCACTTGATGGCGGCTTCGATCTGCGAGCCGTCCGAGGACGAGATCTTGATCGTGCCGTCATCATCGATGTTGATCTTGGCGCCGGTCTTTTCGACGATCTCGCGGATAACCTTGCCGCCAGTGCCGATCACTTCACGTATCTTTTCGGTCGGGATCTTCATGGTTTCGATGCGTGGAGCGAACTCGCCCACCTCACCGCGTGAAGCGGAGAGCGCATTGGCCATTTCGCCCAGGATGTGGATACGACCACCCTTGGCCTGCTCGAGGGCGATCTTCATGATCTCCTCGGTGATGCCAGCGATCTTGATGTCCATCTGGAGCGAGGTGATGCCCTGGTCGGTCCCGGCCACCTTGAAGTCCATGTCACCCAGGTGATCTTCGTCACCCAGGATATCGGACAGCACGGCGAACTTTTCGCCTTCCAGGATCAGGCCCATGGCGATACCGGCCACTGGACGGGCCAGCGGCACGCCGGCATCCATCAGTGCAAGCGAGGTGCCGCAGACGGTTGCCATGGAGGACGAGCCGTTGGATTCGGTGATCTCGGACACGATACGGATCGTGTAGGGGAACTCTTCGACCGCCGGACGGATCGGGTTGATGGCGCGCCAGGCGAGCTTGCCGTGGCCGATTTCGCGACGGCCGGGCGAACCCATGCGGCCAGCTTCACCCACCGAATAGGGAGGGAAGTTGTAATGGAGCAGGAAGTTCTGCTTCTGGGTGCCTTCGAGCGAGTCGATATACTGCTCGTCTTCGCCGGTGCCCAGAGTCGCAACGACCAGCGCCTGGGTTTCGCCGCGGGTGAACAGCGCCGATCCATGGGTGCGGGGCAGAACGCCGACTTCGGAAACGATCGGGCGGACGGTCGAGAGGTCACGGCCATCGATGCGCAGGCCGGTATCGAGCACGTTCCAGCGCACGATCTTGGCCTGGAGGTTGTGGATCACTTCGCCGAGGTCTTCGGAGGAAACTTCACCGGCTTCGACCTTGGCGGCAAAGGCTTCCTTGACGGCCTTCTTGGCGGCGTCGACCGCAGCGTAGCGATCTTCCTTCTTGGTGATCTTGTAGGCGGCGCGCAGGTCGGCTTCGGCAACCTTGAGCACTTCGGCTTCGAGCGCGGAATAATCCGGCGCGTGGAAGTCGCGGGGTTCCTTGGCAGCAAGTTCGGCCAGCTTGATGATGGCCTGGATCACCTTGCGGGATTCGGCATGGCCGAACATCACGGCGCCCAGCATCACTTCTTCGCTGAGTTCCTTGGCTTCCGACTCTACCATCAGAACGGCGTCTTCGGTGCCGGCCATGACGAGGTCGAGCTTGGATTCGCTGCGGCGATCAACTGGCAGGTTCAGCACGTATTGCCCATCGACGTAGCCGACGCGGGCAGCGCCGATCGGGCCCATGAAGGGCACGCCTGAAATGGTCAGCGCCGCAGAGGTCGCGACCATGGCGAGAATGTCAGGATTGTTTTCCATGTCGTGCTGCAGAACGGTGACGACCACCTGGGTCTCGTTCTTGTAGCCTTCGGGGAAGAGCGGGCGGATCGGGCGATCGATCAGGCGAGACGTCAGGGTTTCGTTTTCGGTGGGACGACCTTCACGCTTGAAATAGCCACCCGGGATCTTGCCGGCGGCAAAATACTTTTCCTGGTAGTTGACGGTGAGCGGGAAGAAATCTTGGCCCGGCTTGGCGGACTTTGCGGACACAACGGTCGCTAGCAGCACTGTTTCGCCCAAAGTGGCGAGCACGGCGCCATCGGCCTGGCGAGCCATCTTGCCGGTTTCGAGCGTCAGGGGCTGACCGCCCCAATTGAGCTCGACCTTGTGGTGATCAAAATTGATCGTCATGATTATTCTGTCTTTCCATTCTGCCGAATGAGCGGGAACGCGGGGCGTAGCAAATCCCCACGAACTCAGTCGGTGCGCCCGCACCCTAGCTCACACCCCATGTGGGAGCCGGGCTCAAAATCAGGCGCTGTTTACGTCTGGCGAAGACGAAACATGGGCAAGACAATAAGCAGCTCCCCAAAGAAGCGGCTGATAATCCTGCCATGCTCCGGCAGTCGCCGTGCTACATACATCAACACCACGAGCTTTGGCCGGGTGCCATAGGCAGATGCGGAGGCTAGCCCCGCACCCGCAATTCAGGTAGTGCGCTTAGCGACGCAGGCCGAGCTTTTCGATGATCGTCTTGTAACGGGCATCATCGACTTTCTTGACGTAGTCAAGAAGCGAACGGCGGGTAGACACCAGCTTGAGCAGGCCGCGGCGGGAATGGTTATCCTTGCTGTGGCCCTTGAAGTGCTCGGTCAAGTTGGCAATGCGCTCGGACAGAATGGCAATCTGCACTTCCGGCGAACCGGTGTCGTTTGGCTTGATTGCGTATTCGTTGATGAGTTCGGCCTTGCGCTCTGGCGTAATCGACATCAGATTGATCCTTTAGTTTGAGGATTGGGGTCGCCCCAGCCGGGATGCCGTCCAGGAGGGGCCATGAAAACACCAAAAGACCCGATTGGGCCTTGGGCTAGGGTGCATATAGGGTATTGGGGGGGCAATTGCCAGAATTATTCGGCGGCAAGGTTTTCTTCAGCGCCCTGTTCCTGCACCGGATCGAGCAGCTCTAGTGGAATGGTAAATTGCCACTCCAATCCGTCCGGATGGGGGACACGCTCGACCTCTGCCTTGAGCGAACGCGCCACCATGGTCTTGAGCACGGTAGTGCCGAAGCCAACGCGGTTTGCAGTTGCAAGTGGATGATAAACCGTTTCGCGCCAGACCCAGTCGAGTTTGCCAGCGTCTGTTGACCAGCGGACGCTGAGATGGCCCTGGTCGCCCGAGAAGGCGCCATATTTGACGGCATTGGTAGCCAACTCATGTAAGGCCATACCGATGATCTGGGCTGCTTGCATGTTGAGCCGCACTGCCGGGCCCTCAATGCTAACCCGCGCTGGATCGCGCGGGCTAAAGGGCGCGACCTGGTTCTGGATGAGTTCGCTTAGAAGCACGCCCTGTCGCCCATGGGTGAGCAACAAATCGGTTGAGCGGGCGAGCCCCAATATGCGGTGCTCGAAACTGTCGACATAGCTAGAGACATCGCTGGCGCCGCGTGCCGTCTGCTTGGCCATGGCGGCAATCACCGTCATCTGGTTCTTGGAGCGGTGCGCCACTTCGCGCATCAAGAACAGCACTTCGCTTTGCGCCGCCTGCCGGTCAAGCGAGGCTTGGGCCAGGGCATCAGAGACTTCGGCGATTTCGGAAATCGGATAGGGCTTGGCGGCAACCACTTCGCCAGCGCCCAAGCGGCGGGCGTCGCGTGCCAGGCCGCGGACGGAACCGCTGATACGGCGGCTGAACCAATACAAGGCCGCAGCGATCAAGGCGAGCAGGATGGTCGCGCCGGCGATGAGTGACAGCACGGCGATCAAAAGAGGCTGGTTGATGACCGCGGTTGGCGCCCAGGCGACAAGCCGCCAGTCGGTCACATCCGACCTCTGGACAACAGAATTAACAGGACCGGCATTGGTTTCAATGCGGTTCCAACCGCTGCCCATTGGCTGCTGCATCGCGTTGAAGGGGGCGAATTGGTCGCCCACATTGCCGACCGCGCCGGTTGCGGCTAGAATTTGCCCGTCATTATCCAGCAGTGCCGCATTCCAGCCTTCGGGTAAACCGTTGGAGGAGAGCGCGGAGGCAAAGTTCGTGGCCGGCTGGTTAAGGGCAATTAGCCTGCGGCCATTGGGACCCAAATCGACCGGCATTAAAATATTGTAAACCCAGAGCTTGGAAACGGCACCAAAGACGAGATCGGAAACGACCACTTTGTTGGTTTCGAAAGCCTCCTTGGCCGACACGATGTCGTTGGTTGAAAAGCGCGGCGAGTCGAATGGCACGCGCGTGCTGGCGAACGTGGTGTAATCTGGATCAACGATGAAGAGGTGTGTATCCGTACCAGCAAGCGCTAGCTTGCTGCGTTCATGGAAACTACGGAAATCGGCAGTGCGCAGGCTTGGCGAGGAGGCAAGAACACGCAGCGTCGTAACATTGGCAGCGATCTCGCGTTCTACCGCCTGAACGGTGGCACGGGTCGTCGCAACCACCAGGGTCTCGAGCGTCTTTTCTTGAGCAGCTTCATTGCGCTCGATGAGTATGCCGGCAAAAATGAAACTGGGAACGACCCCGACCAGCGCTAGAACAACGAGATAGAAGACAATGGAGCGCCGCCGCGGCTGTCGAGGTGCCTTGCTGGTTTGTGCCTCTGTCATGCCGCCCGTACGAGATCATGGGCAAGCGCCCTCGCCTGTCCCTTCCCCGGGAACAAGCATAGGTTCACTCGCCCATGATGGGCAACAGCAAAGGTTTAGCTGCCGGGCAGCTTAAGCTAAAACTTGGTGACGGGATCGCTCGCGGGGAAGCTTTCATCCACCGCTTCGTCATGCTCGTCCCATTCGGCTGGCTTGTCGGCCTGCGACTCCTCACCGGCATTGCGCACCTGAACGGTCGCATCTTTGGGGCCAGGTTTCTTGCCGTCCTTCATGGCAGGTGCTTTGTCGGTCTTGTTGGTGTCGGTCATTTTATATTCCCCTTGGTGTGCTCGGGAAACACGCCAGCGTGCACCATGGTTGCAGTGCTTTGAGTCTTGCCCGAGCTTCTGCTAAAGAGCGCCACATGACCAAAATGCGTTCAAACACCAAAAAGCTCTACATCAAGACCTATGGCTGTCAGATGAATGTCTATGACAGCGACCGCATGGGCGATGCCCTGGCGCCGCATGGCTATGAGCCGACCTTGGACATAGCGCAAGCAGACCTTGTGCTGCTTAATACCTGCCATATACGTGAGAAGGCTTCGGAAAAGGTTTTTTCCGAACTTGGCCGGCTTAAAGAGTTGCAGAGCGAGCGCCGCGCCATAGGCGAGGACATGATGATCGGGGTGGCGGGCTGCGTGGCGCAGGCGGAGGGCGAGGAAATCGCCCGGCGCGCACCGGTGGTCGACATGGTGTTCGGGCCACAGGCTTATCATAGATTGCCCCAGATGCTGGCCCAGGCTGAAGCGCAGCGGCACATGCATCCCTCGCTCAAGCAGGCTGTGATCGACACCGACTTTCCCGAGGAAGACAAGTTCGAGCATCTACCGGCACCCAAGAAGGAAGTGACGATCAAGCGCGGGCTGACGGCATTCCTGACGGTGCAGGAAGGATGCGACAAGTTCTGCTCATTCTGCGTCGTGCCCTATACGCGAGGCGCGGAGGTGTCACGGCCGGTGGCGCAAGTCTTGGCCGAGGCACGCGGGCTAGTCGAGGCAGGGGTGAAGGAGATTACGCTCCTGGGCCAGAACGTTAATGCTTATCATGGCGATGACAAGGGCCGCAGCGTGGGCCTAGGTGAGCTCGCCTACCGGTTGGCGGAGATTTCGGGGCTGGAGCGGCTGCGCTACACGACAAGCCATCCGCGCGACATGGATGATGCGCTGATCGCGGCGCATCGCGACCTCGACATCCTGATGCCCTATCTGCACCTGCCAGTACAGTCGGGATCCGACACCATTCTCAAGGCAATGAACCGGCGCCATACGGCGGCTGAATACATGAGGCTGATTGAACGCATCAAGACGGCGCGGCCGGATATGGCGTTGTCAGGCGACTTCATTGTCGGGTTCCCAGGTGAAACGGACACCGATTTCGAGGATACGCTTCAGCTTATCGCCGATGTGGGCTACGCTTCGGCTTATTCGTTCAAATATTCGACGCGACCGGGTACGCCAGGTGCGAATTTGGGTGACCAGATTGCCGAGGAGGTCAAGACGGAGCGCCTTTACCGGCTGCAGGATTTGGTGAACCAGCAGACTACGGCATTTCATGCCTCGTGCGTAGGCAAGACCTTGCCGGTGCTGATCGAGCGGCCCGGTCGCATGTCGGGCCAGGTCGGTGGGCGGTCGCCCTATCTTCAGGCGGTGCACTTCAATGGCGGGACTGAACTGATCGGCGCGATCCATCAGGTGGAGATCGTTGGGACGAGTACCAATTCGCTAGTGGGGCGGCTCGCCGTCGCAGCGGCGGCCTAGTCTTGTCGTTCTGAGCGTTCGTGCCATTCAAGCGTAGCTCTCATGGCTTTGAGGTCTGAGATCGCTCCACTGGAGCGATTTTCAAACGGCCTTAAGCCTCAAACATCTTCTTGAGCTTGTCGAAGAACCCGCCAGAATTAGGGCTGGTCTCTTCGGTTTCGAGGCGCGCAAATTCTTCGAGCAGTTCACGCTGGCGGCGACTGAGGGCCTGCGGCGTTTCGATGTCGAGTTGGACATAAAGATCGCCGACGTCTTTGGAGCGCAGCACCGGCATGCCCTTGCCCTTGAGCCGAACGCGCTGGCCAGGCTGGGTGCCGGCGGCGACTTTTACTTTGGCGCGAGCGCCATCAAGCGTTGGCACTTCGAACTCGCCGCCGAGCGCTGCCGTCGTCATGGCAATGGGCACGCGAGCGTAAAGATCGGCACCGTCGCGCTGGAATAAATCATGGGGCCGCAGGGAAATGAAGATGTAGAGATCGCCCGGTGGGCCGCCGCGCACGCCGGCTTCGCCTTCATTGGCGAGGCGGATGCGAGTGCCGTCCTCAATGCCTTTTGGTATATCGACCGACAGTTTGCGATTTTCCTGACGGCGGCCCTGGCCACCGCAATCGGTACAGGGCTGGTCCATCATCTGGCCGCGGCCCTGGCACACCGGACAGGTACGCTCAATGGTGAAAAAGCCCTGCGCGGCGCGAACCTTGCCATGGCCATTACATTGGCGGCAGGTATGGGTGCCGGTGCCGGGCTTGGCGCCAGAGCCGTCGCAGGTGGTGCAGCCAACAAGCGTTGGCACGTCGATCTCGACGGTGCGGCCCTCGAAGCTTTCTTCGAGGTCGATCTCTAGATTGTAGCGCAGATCGCTCCCGCGCAACTTGGAGGAACCGCCGCCGCGGCGCTGGCCTCCCATAAAGTCGCCGAAGATGTCATCGAAGATATCGGACATGGAGGAGCTAAATTCGGGGCCAAAGCCACCAGCACCGCCGCGCCCGCCGCCGTTCTCGAATGCGGCGTGGCCGAAACGGTCATAGGCCGCCCGCTTTTGGCCGTCCTTAAGCGTATCATAAGCCTCGTTGATTTCCTTGAACTTGGACTCGGCTTCAGCATTGCCCGGATTGCGATCGGGGTGAAACTGCATGGCGAGCTTGCGATACGCGCTCTTGAGCGCCGCATCGTCGGCGCCCTTGGCGACGCCGAGCACCTCATAGAAATCCCGCTTGGACAATGAAACTTTCTCCGTGCAGCCAGTCGCGGAACGCGCGCCCAGCAGAAAACTTAAGCCCTAGATGGCAACAGACCCCACGACCCGCAAGGGGTCTGGGGCCGTAAGTGGCAAACCATTGCGCCCGCTCATAACAAGTGCAGCGCTTGCGGGCAATATTGCTAGCGTGTCTGAGTGTTACTAGCTCTGGCGACCGGGGGCGAATGCCTTGCTCAGCGCCTGGGCAACATCTGTTTGGGCAAATAGCGCCTTGGTAACGATTAGCCCCAGGCCGAAAAAGCTCTGCGTCACACCATGATAGGTCCAGCAATTGACCGGTGTTCCCGCATTGCCCATTGCTTCCGCCAGCATTTCGCCTTCGGAGCGCAAGGGGTCTATGGCGGCAAGGACAATGCTCGCCGGGGCAAGGCCGCTGAAGTTTTCACGAGCCAGCAGGTTGATGCGTAAATCCTCAATCTGCGTCTCGTCGTCGAGAAGCTGCCGGAAGCGCCACCGCATGGCAGGCAGACCAACAGGACGCGCCTGCAAGGTTTCGCCATAGGAGGCAGTCGCTAGGTCGCTGCCCGCAACAGGATGGATCAGCACCTGGTGCACGGGCTGGGTGCGGTGTTCGTCGCGGGCACGGAAGGCGATGTTAGCGGCAAGATTGGCCCCAGCGTCTTCGCCTGCAACAGCAAGCCGGCGCGGATCGCCGGTTAATTCACGCGCTTGGGCTACGAGCCAGGTCCATGCTGTCCAGGCATCGTCATGCGCGGCTGGAAAGCGATGCTCGGGCGCTAGACGATAAGCTACGGAAAGAACAATGGCACCGGTACGCCGGGCTAGTGCGCGAGCAGACGCGTCATGACTGTCGAGATCGCCGGTAACGAACCCACCGCCATGAAAATAAAGAATGATGGGATTGAGCCGGCTCAAGAGACCCAACGGACGATAAAGGCGGGCAGGCAGTTCGCCCGCTTCCCCGTTGGGGATCGTAGTATCTTCTGTTTCGACGCCATCAGGGCTCTGCCCACGATTCTGCCGGGCAAGAATGGTAGCTATGGCATCGGCAGGAGCCGGCTGGCGCCGCGCCATGGCAGGCGTGGAATATTCCAGCGGCCGGGCACCCAGTTCGCCCAGCACATCAAGCACATGCTTCATGTCCGCATCGAGCCGCTCCATAGGATCGCCTGACAGCAATTCGGAGAGCCGGCCAATGGAATCACCCTGTTGCTCAGGCGTGGAATGCGGCTGGGGATCGGACATGGAGTGACCTCGCTGCGGCGTGATCACTCCTTGGAGCGGTCAAAGGAGTCTCCATCGGGACCTAATCAAGGGATTTTTGCGGCCATTGTTGGACCGGCTAGCCGCACGCATGGTCTCAGGCCATAATGTCCGCAATGCCGACGCCCTTGTCGAGCAGCTTCTTGCGCGCAGCATTGACCACGTCCACGCTGAACTGGTCTTCGTGCTGCAGCACGATAGCCTCGCCGGTCAGATCGCTGCGGCCGTGCTCTACGAAGGTGTCAAATCCATCGGTGAGATCGTCGGCCATCATCAGGTCCGATAGGAGCTTTTGTGCGCCGACGCGCTTGTGCTTGGCGCGCACTTTCAGGAGGCGCGTGGAGCGGCCATTGTCAGCCGTGCGGAATTCTTCGGCAGCGGTGAGGCTGGTCCAAAAGGCGCGCTCGATGGCGTCCTTGTGGGCAGCGCCGGCAAGTTCGGCAATACGCATCTGACAGCCGAAAGCAAGGTCGTTGTACCCAAGGCGAACGGCATTGGCCATCAGCTTGCGCAGCTTTTCAGGGTCGGTGAAGGTCTGTGGATCTGGAATGTTCATGGGTCTTCATAGGCCATTGGCCAGCAAAAGCCCATAGAAAAGGCAGAAAACCAAAAGCCGGGCACATGGCCCGGCTTTTTGTTGCCCTTCCCCCATGGAGGAAGATTGGAGCGGGCGATGGGATTCGAACCCACGACCCTAACCTTGGCAAGGTTATGCTCTACCCCTGAGCTACACCCGCGCTCCGTATGTCGCATACTGCCTTGGCAGCGCGCCGACGCGGGCCTATATGCCCAAACACGTGCTCCATTGCAACCCACAATTTTGCCTCTGCGTCATCTTAGAGTCATCACTTGGGCCAAGGGGCTTGTCACTTCACCGGTTCGCGGCGCAATAAGTGCCCGCAACAAGCGTCATTCGCCTGAGCTGCAAGGGTCTGCATCCATGTCTACTCCGTTCACCAGTGCCGCCAAAGCTTCTCCCGCCGCTGTTCCAGCCGGCGCGCTGATCAAGGATTCCACCGACCAAGCGTTCAAAGCCGATGTGATCGACGCATCACTTGAACAACCTGTGCTGGTCGATTTCTGGGCGCCGTGGTGCGGCCCCTGCCGCGCGCTGACGCCGGCACTGGAAAAAGTTGTCAATGAAAAGGCCGGAGCGATCCGGCTCATCAAGATCAATATCGACGAAAATCCGCAGATCGCGGGACAGTTGGGCATCCAGTCCATTCCGGCGGTGTTTGCCTTTGCTGGCGGGCGGCCGGTAGATGGTTTTATGGGCGCCATGCCCGAAGGCGAAGTGCGGCGGTTTGCCGAAAAGGTGATAGCCGCAGCGCCTGCGCCGCAGGCTCAGGAAGGCTCACTCGAAGCGCAGATCACGGCGGCACTTGCAGCAGCCGACGAGGCCATGGCAGCCGGCGATTTGGGCCGCGCGGCGCAGATCTATGGCATGGTGGTGCAGCACCAGCCCGACCATGCTCAGGCGCTAATCGGGCTTTCCAAGGTTTATTTAGCCGCCGGGGAAGCAGAGCAGGCCCAGGCAACGCTCGACCTGGTGCCTGAAGCCGCGTGCAAGGGCGATGCCTATCTGTCCACCGCCAATTCGATTCGCTTGTTAGCGGAAGCTGCCAATCTTTCAGAGACTGCAGCGCTGGAGGCGGCCGTCGCTGCTCATCCAGACGATCACCAAGCGCGCTATGATCTGGCACTGGCGCTCAATGCCGAGGGCAAGCGCGTGGAGGCGGCCGAAGCATTGGTCGCCATCTTCAAGCGCGACCGCACCTGGAATGAGGACGGCGCGCGTAAGAAACTCCTTGAATTCTTTGATGCTTGGGGGCCCAAGGACCCCGCAACCAACAAGGGTCGCCGGATGCTATCTGCCGCCCTTTTCTCCTGATCGGAGTTTTTATGCCCAAGCGCCCGAAATCTGCCGACGACCTCCCCAAATCAGTGCCCGTGTTCCCGCTCAGCGGCGCCCTATTGCTGCCGTTCTCGCACCGGCCGCTCAATATCTTCGAGCCGCGCTATATCGAGATGGTCGACGCAGCCTTGCGGGGCGACCGGATGATCGGCTTGATCCAGCCTGAGGACACTGAGGAGGAGAGCCCACGGGGCCGCAGCCCCTTGCAGTCCATCGGGTGCCTCGGGCGGCTGACGCATTTCGAGGAAAGCGGCGACGGGCGATACTTCATCATCCTTGAGGGTGTCACCCGGTTCCGGCTGGCGCAGGAGCTGACCGTTATGACCCCATACCGGCAAGGTTTGATCTCAGCGGATGAGTTCAGCAATGATTTCGAACGCGATTTCGGCGAAGAGCGGGTGGACCGCACGCGCTTTGTCAAAATGATGCGCGACTACGCCGAGTTCGCCAATATCGAACTCAATTGGGAAGAGATTGAGCAGACGGGTACCGCGGATCTCGTCAACTTCTGTTGCATGGTGGGGCCCTATGGCCCAGCTGAAAAGCAGGTGTTGTTGGAAGCGCAGACGCTGGAGCAGCGTGCCGAAACGCTGATCGCCATGACGGAATATGAGATTGCCCGCGGCGGCACTGGCGCGGCGCCGCTCAATTGATGCAAACGCCGAGTGTCAATCCGCGCCACCAATTCGATGTCAAGACGCTCGAAATGCTGGTTTGCCCGCTTACCAAGACGCGGCTGACCTTGTCAGCCGATAAGACCGAGTTGATCTCGATCGCCGCGCGGCTGGCCTTCCCGATCGTCAAGGGCGTGCCGCTGCTGAGCCTGGATGAAGCGCGCAATGTCGACCCTGCAGTATTGAGGCGCCTGCCGGACCTCAAGAACGACGAGTCGCACTAAGTGACCGCTTTATATCGGAAGACCGCTGAGCAGGCGGGGGCCATTGGTTGAAATACCGGCAGCGGTGCGGATCAGGGCGGACTTAACCGGATCGGTGCGATTGACCAGCGCCAGGCCGAAATCTCGAATGGCCCGAACAGGCGCGATATCGTTGGAAAAGAGCTGATTGAGCCCCTCGGTCATGGCCGCCATGCTCGCCGCATCGAAGCGCCGCCACGCCTGGTAGCGCTCCAGCACATCGCTGCTGCCGTGATCGAGCCCAAGGCGGATCGCGTCAACGACAGCCTCGGCCAGAGCCGCCACGTCCTTGAGCCCCAGATTGAGGCCCTGTCCGGCTATGGGGTGCACGACGTGTGCGGCGTCGCCGATCAGCGCCAGGCGGTCGGCAACGAACTCGCGAGCGATTTGGAGGTGGAGTGGATAGCCCACGGCCTTGTCCTCTATCGTCACTTCGCCCAGCACATAGCCCATCGCGGCAGCGATCTCACCGGCAAGCACCAGCGGATCAAGCGCCAGAAGCCGCTTGGCTTCGGTACTGCTTTCAGTCCAGACAAGCGATGATCGATTGCCTGGCAGAGGAAGACTGGCAAAGGGTCCGGCAGGACGAAAATGCTCATAGGCGACGCCTTCATGCGGCAGTTCATGGCTGATGGTAGCGACAAGGCCCATCTGGTCATAAGGATGGCCAAGCGTCTGGATTGCCGCCATGCGACGGAGAGCAGATTGGGCGCCGTCGGCTGCTACTATCAATGGCGCATCGAATGCCTGGCCATCGGCAAGCGTCAGATGCCCACTCCGTGCATCGGCCGAAAATGTAGAGATCTCGGCAGGGGCTATGACTTTGACCTTGTCACCAAGGGCTTCTAGTAGCACCTGGGCTATGGTTCTATTGGGCACCATGTGGGCGAACGGCTCGCCAGGCGCCACATCGCCGTCAAAGGTCAAGAAGTTCGGCCGGGCGATGTCACCTGCGCCCGAGTCGGTGATGCGCATAGCCTGGACTGCTTGGGAGTCGGCCAACATTTTAGGCCAGACGCCGAGTGCCTCGAAAACGCGCCGGACGCCCGCGGCGATGGCCGAAGCACGGTTATCCTTGGGAACGCTGAGCACGCGCCGGTCCACAAGGCCGATGCGGATGCCACGGGCGGATTGGGCCAGTGCTAGTGCTAAAGTAAGACCAGCGGGGCCGCCGCCTACGATAAGCACATCGAACGAGTGTTGGCTGCTCATAGCGAATTCTCCATTTGCCTTAATGTGCCTGCCCGTCAAAGCAGCGCAAGCGTGCTCAACGTCACAGCCTGCCTTATTGTTGGCCAAATAGCCCTAGAACTGCACAAAAATTGAGCATTCTGCAGCACTTCATCACGCCCAGAAAATCATCAGCTTTGTAGCCCGTTGAATCTCCTAGATGTTTTCCGCTGCCTAGCACTTGGCACACCATTTGACTCTAGAAAGGCATTGCAGAACAGCGCCAAGCCGCAAAGGGGCACACATGAAACTGGTGATCGCAATTATCAAGCCATCACGCCTCGAGGAGGTTCGCCAGGCTCTCAATTCTCTCGATGTTCACGGCATGACCGTAACCGAAGTGAAGGGCTATGGCCGCCAAAAAGGGCACTCGGAAATCTATCGCGGTACGGAATATGCCGTCCATTTCCTGCCCAAGCTCAAGATCGAGATCGCCGTCGACGACGCGCTCGCCGACGCTGTCTCCACCGCCATCCGCGATAGCGCACAAACCGGCCGTATCGGCGATGGCAAGATCTTCGTGCTCGACCTGCTTGCCGTGACCCGCATCCGCACCGGTGAGACCGGCGCCTCTGCCCTCTAAGCGTCCTCGGGAGAAACAATAAATGAAAACATCAAAGATCTTGGGGAGCGCGGGTTTCGCCTCCCTGCTGCTGGCGCTGCCAGCTTGGGCCCAGGAAGTGGCTGCGCCTTTGGCCGAGGCCGGAGAATCGGTTGCTGCCGCCACCACCGAAGCCGCCGCTGCGGTTGTAGACAAGGGTGATGTCGCCTGGATGCTGGTTTCCACCATGGTCGTCATTGCCATGACCGTTCCGGGCCTGGCCTTGTTCTATGGCGGCCTGGTCCGCGCCAAGAATATCCTGTCGGTGTTGACGCAGGTTTTCCTCGGCTTTTCGATGATCGCGATCCTCTGGGTCGCCTATGGCTATTCGCTCGCCTTTGCCGGTCCGACCGAAGGTGGCTTGTCGGCCTTTATCGGTGATTTTTCGAAGTTCTTCCTGTCTGGCGTGACGCTCGACTCACGTGCCCCGACGTTCTCGGCAGGGTTTGAACTGCCCGAGATGGTGTTCGTCATCTTTCAGCTGACCTTTGCCTGCATCACATCGACACTAATCGTGGGCGGCATCGCCGAGCGCATGAAGTTTGGTGCGCTCATGGCTTTCCTCGCCATCTGGTTCACCTTCTCCTATATCCCGATTGCTCACATGGTTTGGGCCAGCTCTGGCCTGCTCTACGGGCTTGGCGCTTATGACTTCGCCGGTGGCACCGTGGTGCATATCAACTCCGGTATTGCCGCCCTGATCGCCGCCATCGTGCTGGGCCCACGCCTGGGCTACATGAAGGAGCCGATTGCGCCGCACAATCTGGTTTGGACATATGTCGGCGCAGGCTTGCTCTGGTTTGGCTGGTTCGGCTTCAACGCCGGATCGAACCTTGAAGCCAATGCCTTGACCGCCGTTGCCCTGGTCAACACCATCCTGGCCCCAGCTGCAGGCGCCCTGTCTTGGGCCTTTGCTGAGCGTGTCACCCGTGGTCATGCTTCGGCTCTCGGCGCGGTTTCGGGCGCTGTTGCAGGGCTTGTCGCCATTACGCCTGCCGCTGGCTTTGCGGGTGTCGGTGGAGCGATCGTGTTGGGCGCTATCGCAGGCGTCGCGTGCCTGTGGGCCGTTGCAAACCTCAAGTCCATGCTCAAATACGACGACTCGCTCGACGTATTCGGCATCCATGGCATAGGGGGCATCATTGGTGCTTTGGGCACTGCGATCGTGGCAGCGCCTGGCCTTGGCGGCTATCCGCTGGGTGAAGCCAGCGAGTATTCGATAGGCGGGCAATTCATGATCCAGCTTACCGCGGTTGGTATCGCCGTGGTCTGGTCGGGCGTCGTGGCCCTGGTTGCCATGCTGATCGTCAAGGCGATCTTCGGTGGTGCTCGCGTTTCGGAGACCAATGAGAGCGATGGCCTAGATCTCTCAAGCCATGGCGAGCGCGCTTACAATTGATCACCTCTCCGGCGACGGTCCTCCGCCGCCGGATTTTTCCCGTTGATCGTGGCGTGCGGCTCGTGTTCCTCTTGGCCCGCCACAGAGGCTTCCCACTCGCAAACTGCATGGGCCGCACTCCTCGATCAACCAGCTTCCTGCCACGGCGCTGCTCCTCCCTCGCAGGCGCTGCGGATATCTGGCCCGCCCTTTGTGGCGGGCCTTTTTCTTGCATGAGCACCTCTCCGCCGCCGGCAAAAATCGCATGGTTAGCCTTGGGTTAACCCCCGCCCATTACTCTGCCGGCTCAATAGCCCCGGCGGTTTCGGGGCATATCGAGATTGCCCATGCCCAGCTCTCCTTCGCCCGTCCTTGACGAAATCCGCACAGTTCCGCAGCGCGGCGTGCGCAGCGGCAGCAAGCCAGCCATCCCCGTTCCGCCGCCAGCTTTGGCGATCCGCATTCCGGTGCGCGTGGCCGGTCTTGTGCTGCTCGGCATAGTGGCTATCTGCCTTGTGGCGCTGAGTTCGTGGTCAGTGGATGATCCGAGTTTTTCCTATGCCACAACCAAAATCCCTGCCAATTGGCTTGGTTTTCCAGGCGCAGTGATTGCCGATACGCTGTTCCAGGTTTTCGGATTAGCCGCGCTGATCATGCTTGTGCCACCGGCACTATGGGGCTGGACCTTTACGCGCCGCCGCATGCCCATCGGCATGGGCCTCCGCCTTGTTGGCTGGGTCGGCGGAACCGTGCTGGGCGCAGGCGTGCTTTCGTTCGTTGCCATGCCAGCAAGTTGGCCGCTGCCTACAGGTCTGGGCGGACTGATTGGGACGGGCTTTACAACGGTAGCGACCATTGTCGCCGGCGAGCAGCCACAGGCTGTCACAGCTGCGCTATTCGCGATCATCATTGCCATTCCAGCCTTTGCCCTGTTCTGGATTGCCATGGGCCTGGGCAAATCGGTGCCCACTGGCCCAGACAAGAGCAAGCCCAACTCTGCTGCGGCTCGGAAAGGCGTAATTGCTGAACCGGAAGACGATGAGCCCGAGACCAACCCGATCGTCGATGTGGCACTCGGCGCCATGGTCCATATGGGCTATTCTCTGCGCACTGCCTTCCGGCGCGCCCGCGCCAGCCATGCCGAAAAACGCGCCGCCGACGCTGCGACCTGGCGCGACGGCGATGTGGAGCCCAGTCTTGGTGGGGCCCCGGTTGTTGAACGCCGTGAGCCGGCTTTAGCACCATCGCAGCGACGCATTCATGCGCCGGTCGAACCGGCTATGGAGCCCGCGTTCGAGCGTGCTGTCGAGCCGGAGTTTTCGCCCCGCATCAACACCCGTCCGAGCTACGACGATACGGAACTGGACTATCCCGACGAACCGCAGGATGACGACATGCCGTTTGTCGCCGATGCACCAGCACCCGTGGTGAGCCACCGCCAGCAGGGCGATTCGCGCTTCCATCCGGTCGACCCGACCAAGCCGCGCGTTGCAGCCCCGGCGCCGCGTCCTGTCCCCGGCAATCGGATCGCCCGCGAAGCACAGTCATCGTTCCTTGATGAACCCGGTGGCTTTGAACTGCCGCCACTGACGCTGCTGTCAGAACCCAAGCATCTTGGCCCTTCGCCAGAGCATGCGCCCGAACGGCTTGAAGCCATGGCGCGCAAGCTCGAAGAGGTGCTGCAGGATTTCGGCGTCAAGGGCGACATCATCAATGTGCGTCCCGGTCCAGTCGTGACCCTGTTCGAACTCGAACCCGCGCCGGGCATCAAATCGTCGCGTGTCATCTCTTTGGCCGACGATATTGCCCGCTCGATGTCAGCAATTTCTGCCCGTGTTGCCGTCGTACCCGGCCGCAACGCCATCGGTATCGAATTGCCTAACCAGAACCGCGAGACCGTCTATTTCCGCGAAATGCTGGCATCGTCCGACTTCGAGAAGATGAAAGGCAAGCTGCCGATCTGCCTGGGCAAGACCATTGGTGGCGAGCCTGTGATCGCGGACTTGGCGCGCATGCCGCATCTGTTGATCGCCGGTACTACTGGTTCGGGCAAGTCGGTGGGTATCAACACGTTCATCCTGAGCCTGCTCTACCAGATGACACCCGAGCAGTGCCGCATGATCATGATTGATCCCAAGATGCTCGAACTATCGATCTATGACGGTATCCCGCACCTGCTGACCCCTGTCGTGACCGACCCGCAAAAAGCGGTGGTCGCGCTCAAATGGGCGGTCCGCGAAATGGAAGACCGCTATCGCAAGATGAGCAAGATCGGCGTGCGCAACATCGACGGCTTCAACCAGCGGGTGAATGAGTCCAAGGCCGAGGGCCGCGTCATCACGCGTACGGTGCAGACCGGGTTCGACCGGGAAACTGGCGAGGCGATCTTTGAAAGCGAGGAATTCAATCTTGAGCCACTGCCCTATATCGTCGTTATCGTCGACGAAATGGCAGACCTCATGATGGTGGCGGGCAAGGACATTGAAGGCGCCATCCAGCGCCTGGCGCAAATGGCGCGCGCCGCTGGTATTCACATCATCACCGCGACGCAGCGTCCGTCGGTAGACGTGATCACCGGCACGATCAAAGCCAACTTCCCCACCCGTATCTCGTTTATGGTCACAAGCAAGATCGACTCGCGCACCATTCTGGGTGAACAGGGCGCCGAGCAGTTGCTGGGCAATGGCGACATGCTCTACATGGCCTCAGGCGGCCGCACCAAGCGCCTCCACGGGCCGTTCGTTGCGGACTCTGAAGTCGAAGCCGTGGTCAACCACCTCAAGTCGCAAGGTGCGCCGGATTACCTCGACTCGATCACCGAAGAAGAAGGCGAAGGCGGTGAGTTCGGAGGCGAGAGCGCCAGCGGCGGTGAGGATTATGCAGGGTCGGGCGACGAACTCTATGACAAGGCCGTCCATATCGTGCTGACCGACAAGAAGGCCTCGACCTCCTATGTGCAGCGGCGCCTGGCAATCGGCTACAACAAGGCGGCGACCCTGATCGAGCGCATGGAGCGTGAAGGGGTGATTTCCCAGGCCAACCACGCGGGTAAGCGCGAAATCCTGGTTGGGTCGGACTAGGATCGATCGGCTGCAATAAACAAAAGCCCCGGGCAAAAAGTCCGGGGCTTTTTGTTTGACCGGTAGGTAATTACTGGCAGACCGGCTCGCCTATAACGATCTGGAACTCGCGTGGCCCCGCCCAGCCTGCCTCATGCTTGTTGGGCAAGTCTTCGATCCTGACTTCCAACATGCAATTGCCGCCGGTCACTTGGTATAAATCAGTTTCGACGAACTGGACGGATTGGATGCCGTCGAATCCAAAAGCGTCTGTTACGGCCGGATCGTTTATGATGGCAGACAGCTCCGCCTGGCGCTGATACTGCGGCGGCAGGGCCGCTGCGGCCGTTAGACTTAGAGCCATGCTCAGCAAGGCAGCCAAGGCAAGTGCACGCATTCCCATCCTCCAAAACGTGACGATAAACTGCCACACTGGTTGGCCAGACGGAACTACCTGTTGCCGCAATTGCTTTCTAGGTTAGCTTCAACTTTGTTTCAGCCACGGGACGCTCATCCATGATTCGCCGCGATGCTTTGCTGCTCGGCCTTTCCGCCGCCCTCGCCCTTAGCGTGCCCTCGTGGGCGCTTGACCGCGCCCTAACGGCCGAGGAACAGCAGTTGATCAATGAGATCGGGTCGCACAACTCCCAAATAAGGAGCATGGTTGGCCGCTTCCTGCAGATCGACACCGATGGCGGACGGACTGAAGGCACCTTCTTCCTTGAGCGTCCGGACAAGATTGCATTCCGCTACGCCCCGCCAAGCCGGGAAGAAATCGTTTCGGTAGGCCGGGGCTTTTACGTCCTCAACCGGCGCGACGAAACCTATTATGCCTATCCGCAGGACACGATCCCGCTGCGGCAGTTCCTGGGCGACAATATCAATCTGCTCAATGCCAACGTGGTCGATGTGACGAATGCTGATGGGTATATGACCATAACGGTCATTGATGAGACGGTCGCCGGCACGGTGCAGGTATCGCTGATCTTCGATACGGACACCAAGGATCTGGCACAGTGGAGCCTAGTGGAGCCAAGCGGCGCCGAGCTGACCTTCTCGCTTTATGACGTGGAAAAAGGCGTCCAGATCCCCCGCGCCTTCTTCTCCATTCCAGCGAACTACTCGGCTATCGAGCAGTAATTACCGGCCGAAGACCAGCAGGGCGATCAGCCCTGCCCCGCCCACCGCAATGCGCCACCAGGCAAAGGGTGCGAAGCCATATTTGCTGACAAAGCCAAGCAGATACCGCACGACCAGGGCACCGACCACAAAGGCGGCGGCAAAGCCTATGGCGACGTTAAGAGCAATGGAGCCGTCGATTAGGTCGCGGCTTTTGTAAAGGTCATAGCTGAAGGCGCCCACCATGATCGGCAGCGCTATAAAGAAGGTGAACTCGGCTGCCGCGCGCTTGCTGGCGCCGAACAGCATGCCGCCGACAACTGTCGCGCCAGAGCGCGAGACGCCGGGCACCAGAGACAGCATCTGGAACAGGCCGACGATTAGCGCCAAATGCCAAGGAAACTGATAGATATCGTCATAGCGCGGCTGCAGCGGCAGCCGATCGACGATCAAAAGAATCATACCGCCAATCAGCAGCGTGGTGCAGATCAGGGTCGCCGATTCCCATAGATCGCCCTGGATGAAATCGCGCAGCAACACGCCAGCAACGACTGCGGGCAGGCAGGCGAGGACAACGGCTAGAGCAAAGCGCCAGGCATAGGCTTTTCCCGTCAGGGCATCGCGGATCAGGAGGCCTAATTTGGCGAAATAGACGGTGATAACGGCAAGGATTGCGCCGAGCTGGATCAGGACCACGAAGGTCGCTGGCTGCGTTAGCCCAAAGAAGTGCCCCGCCAGCAGCAGGTGACCCGTGGAACTGACTGGAAGGAATTCGGTAAGGCCTTCCAGAATTCCCAGCACCAGCGGCACAAAAAGACCTTGATCGGCGTTCATTTGATCCCCTAAGTCAGCCTATCGGGCTTCACATTCCGGCAAGCACTATCGCTGTTCGACTCCAGCGCCAAGCGGCCGGGCGAACAGGCCCCAAAAAGAGACGAGCGTCCATATGCCCAGCTTGCTGCATCATCCTCTTGATCCATCCTCGCGCCTAATCCGGTTGATGTGTGCCGAATATGGAGTGCCGCTGGATATGGAAGAGATCAAGCCTTGGCTGCGCACAGCTGAGTTGCTTGAGATAAACCCCGCGGCGACCTTGCCGATCATGCTAGGGGATGGCGACCAGCCGATCATCGGGGTCCTGGCCAATGTCCACACCATCGAGGACCTCTATACGCCCAGCGTTGTCATGGGACTGATCCCGGCCGATCCGGGACAGCGCGCCGAGATGTGGCGGTTGATCGAGTGGGTAATCGTCAAGCTCAACGACGAGGTGACGCGCTATATTCTGGAAGAAAAAATTTTCAAGCGCGACCAACCGGGCGCAACTCCGGACCCGGCCGTGCTGCGGGTGGCCAAGGCTAACCTCAACGAGCATATGCTTTATTTCAATTGGCTCTTTGCCAATCACTCCTGGTTGGCTGGTCACAACATGACCCTGGCGGATTTCGCACTGGCTGCTCATTTATCGACGCTCGACTACCTGGGCGACATTGATTGGGGCAAAGCGGGGGAAACGCGGGACTGGTATTCGCGTATTAAATCGCGTCCGGCGTTCCGCACCCTGCTTAATGACCGCGTTGTCTCCATGCCGCCGCAGCGGGGCTATGCGGATCTTGATTTCTGAGGTGTTTCACTGTTTGAGCCCAAGCTAGATGCCCAAGCACTCGTCGCCGAGCTGCGCGCGCGGGCAATAGCGCTTGGCTTTGGCAGCTTTGGCATAGCGGCGGCCGATGCGCGGCCGGATCTGCCCGCGAAGCTGAACCAAGCGCTGCAAGCGGGTTGGCATGGAGACATGGACTGGATGGTTGAGACGGCAGAGCGCCGCAGCAGCCCGAAGGGATTGTGGCTTCAGGCTAAGTCGCTGATTTTGCTCGGATATAATTACGGGCCGGAGAGCGATCCCTTAGCGATCCTGGGCGAGAAATCGCTCGGTTCGGTGTCAGTTTATGCCCGTAACCGGGATTACCATGAAATCATCAAGGGCAAGCTTAAGGAGCTTGCGGGTTTGCTGGCGCGACGGTCTGGCGCCGAGGTGAAGGTCTTTGTCGATACGGCGCCGCTGATGGAAAAGCCGCTGGCGGAGGCGGCGGGGCTGGGCTGGCAGGGCAAGCATACGGTGCTGGTCAGCCGGGAATTTGGCTCCTGGTTGTTTCTGGGCGCTATTGTAACCACGGCTGAGCTGCCCGTGGATAAGTCGCATAAGGAAAGCTGCGGATCGTGCACGCGGTGCCTTGATGTATGTCCGACGAATGCATTTCCCGCCCCGTTCCAGCTCGACTCACGGCGGTGCCTGGCCTACCTCACGGTGGAGCATAAGTCCCAGATTCCACTAGAGTTTCGCGCTGCCATGGGCAATCGCATCTATGGGTGCGATGATTGCCTAGCGGTGTGTCCGTGGAACAAGTTCGCTTCGGTTTCACACGAAGCCAAGCTGCGGGCGCGGGACGATCTGGAGCGGCCCCGGCTCGATGATCTGGTGCAATTGGATGATGGGGGGTTTCGGCAGCTGTTTGCCGGCTCGCCGATCAAGCGGATCGGATTGGGACGTTTCCTGCGCAACGTTTTGATTGCCATTGGGAATTCGGACGATCAGAGCTTGGTGCCGCGGGTTGAAGCGCGCCTTCAAGACGATGATCCGGTGGTGCGAGGCGCGGCGATCTGGGCCCTGCGACGGCTGGCGCCGGAGCGAGCGGGAGTGCTCAGGCTTGCCTATTTGCCGGAGGAAAGCGATAGCTCCGTGGCCAGCGAATGGACCCTGGATATTGCATGAACGTTTTCTTTTTCGGCCTGGGGTTTTCCTCGCTTGCCGCGTTAACAGCCCTGCGAATTGGTCAACAGACTGTTAACATTTCGGGTAGCGTCAGGACGAAGGACAAGGCTGATCGGTTAACGCGAGAGGGCGTCAAGGCGCATGTGTTCGACGGCACAAGGGCTGGAGAGACGCTGGGTGGAGATGTGCGGGCGGCAAGCCATGTGATCTTTTCGATTGCGCCGGGTGCGGAGGGCGATCCGGCGCTGATCCATCATCGTGCCGATCTGGATGCGGCATCGGACCTGCAGTGGCTGTGCTATTATTCCACGGTCGGGGTTTATGGGGATTTCGGGGGCGAGTGGATCGACGAGATGGCGCCTTTGGTGCCGCGCAACGAGCGGTCGGACCGGCGGGTGTTGGCCGAGCAGGCGTGGCGGGACTATGCGGCGCAAAGAGGCGTGCCGCTGACCATTTTGCGGCTGGCGGGGATTTATGGGCCAGGCCGCTCGACCTTCGACAAGCTGCGCGATGGGACCGCCAAGCGGGTGATCAAGCCGGAGCAGGTGTTCAACCGCATCCATGTGGATGATATCGGCCGGGTAACGGCACTGGCGGCAGAGGCGCGGCTCGATGGTACGTTCAATTTGGCCGATGACGAGCCGGCGCCCCCGCAGGATCTGGTGACGCTTGCGGCCGAAATGATGGGCGTGGAGCCGCCGGAGGCAATCCCATTCGACGCGGCCGAGATGACGCCGATGCAGCGCAGTTTCTATGCCGACAACAAGCGGGTATCCAATCGGGCGATCAAGCAGGCGCTGGGGATCGAGTTGTTGTATCCCGACTATCGCAAGGGGTTGGCGGCAGTGTGGGAGACGGAGCAATGAGCGTGCAACCGGCCAAGGGAGCGCCTGAGCGGATCGTACTGGAAGGGCGCTATGTGCGGCTGGAGCCGCTCGACAATCAACATGCCGCTGATCTTTATGCCGTCTCGATTGGGGAGGGTGTGCCAGAGCGTTATCGCTGGCTGCCTTCGGACCCGCCAGCGAGCGTCCACACGGTGAGCGACTGGATCGAAACAACCAAGACCAGCGCTGACCGCTATGTAGCCGTGGTGGATAAGGCCAGCGGCAAGGCCGTCGGCCGGCAGGGCTGGCTACGCATCTTTCCCCAACACGCTTCGATAGAGATCGGCGGCATCTATTGGGGATTGCCCATGGCCCGTACGCCGCTGGCAACAGAGGCGCTGTATCTGTTTGCCCGGCATGCGTTCGACGATCTCGGCTATCGGCGATTCGAGTGGAAGTGCAACAATCGCAACGAACCCTCCAAGGCTGCGGCCAAGCGGTTTGGGTTTCAGTATGAGGGATTGTTCCGGCAGGACATGATCGTCAAGGGTGAAAGCCGCGACACGGCTTGGTTCTCGATCATTGATAGCGAGTGGCCAACCTTGCGGGCCGCGTATCAGCGGTGGTTGGCGCCGGATAACTTCGGTGCCGACGGGGTGCAGAAGAGCAAGCTGGGTGGGCGGTAGGGGTGCTGGTTGGCGCGTGTTTGCCCTTGATTTCTCTCATGGGGAGGTGTGATCCCAAACATTGCGCCACCCTCGGGCTTGACCCGAGGGACTCTAGGACAGCCCCTGACTGAGCAATTGTTTTGCCGAAAGTGACCCTGGGGTTAAGCCTGAGGGTAGTAGTGTGGGTTTCTCAAAATTTGACCTTACCCGTAAGTAGCCTTTGCTACTTACGGAGATCGTGCCCGGGCAGGTTTTCTCCCGGTGAGGCGCGGTGAAGGCGCGGTCGTCTCAGGATGGATCCCGGCCTGCGCCGGGATGACATCGGGTTTGTTGAACGCTGCTAGACCAAACGCTAGTTCTCCTCGGCGCCGAAGATGATGTCCATCAGGGAGCGCTGGGCGTCGGGGTTTTGCAGGGGCGCCTGCTCGACCAGAATGTCTTGGGGCGGCTGGAACCCGGCGGGGGTGCTGGGGACCCAGACCTGCTGGCCGGTGGCCGGGTCGGTGACCAGGGTCATCGGCTGGCCGGTGTTGGCGTCGATCGGCGCCTGGCCTATTCCAGCGTTCTGCGCTTGCAGCGGGTAGCCGGTAACGGGATCGATGGCCTGCGGCTGAACGATCTGGTTGCCGCCCACGATCTGGCCATTGACCACTTGGCCGACAGGCATGCCCGTAGCCGGGTCGATCTGGTTGCCATTGGCGTCGACCAGATAACCACCCGTCGGATTGATCGGCTGGCCCGTATTAGGGTCGATCTGGGTGCCGGTGGCAAAGCCGGCATTTGGATCGGCAAAGCCGGTTTGCATGGCCGGATCGGTGATCGCGGCGGTTGCGGTGGCAGCCACATATTGACCGGTCGCTGGATCAAGGCGCATGAGCTGGCCGGTCGCAGGATCGGTCACCGTCTGAACAGGCTGGCCGGTGCCGGCATCGACATATTGCGTCATCGGCTGGCCGGTGGCCGGGTCGATGGCGATCTGGCCGGTGGCCGGGTCGATCATCTGCTGGGCGACAAGCTGGCCTTCGTAGGAGCCGCCCGGAAGCGAGGCGACCTGCTTGCCCTGATGAGCCTTATTCATGAATTCGGACCAGATGGCCGCTGGCACGTTGCCACCTGAGAGGGTCGTCTTAGTGGCGTCGTCATTGCCCAGCCAAACGCCGGTGACCATGGCCGAGGTATAGCCCACAAACAGCGCGTCCTTGGCGTCCTGGGTGGTGCCGGTCTTGCCGGCGAATTCCCAGCCACCCAGATTGGCGCCCTTGCCGGTGCCCACTTCCACGGCGGTCTTGAGCATGTCGTTCATTTCCGCCAGCACATTTGGCGCGATAACGCGGCCCGGGCCGGCATCGGAGGCTTCGTAGAGAACGTCGCCGTCCTTGGATTTAATGGTGGTGATGACGTTGGGGATGACGCCCATGCCGCCATTGGCGAAGGGGGCATAAGCCGAGGTCAGCTCTAGCAGGTTCACTTCCTGGGTGCCCAGCGCAATAGAGGGCACTGGCGTCAGGGGCGAGGAAATGCCCATGCGCGCGGCCACATCGACCACGACTTCCGGCGTAACGTCGATGGCAAGGCGCGCCGTGATGGTGTTGAGCGAATAGGCAAGACCCTGGCGCAGCGTCACCGTGCCGGCATATTTGCCCGAGGCGTTGCGCGGGCTCCAGCCCTTGTAGTCGAACTGGGCGTCTTCGGCCAAGGTATCGGGCGTATAGCCTTTTTCCATGGCGGCCAGATAAACGAAGGGCTTGAAGGTCGAACCGGGTTGGCGCTTGGCGGTGACAGCGCGATTATATTGGCTGGCCTGGTAATCGACGCCACCGACCATGGCGCGTACCGTGCCGTCCACATCCATGGCGACGAGGGCGCCCTGGTTGAAGCCACGCTTGGGGCCTTCGGAGGCCACCATTTCCTTGACGATGAACTCGGCGTCTTTTTGCATCTTCCAGTCGATAGTGGTCTGGACCACCACGTCAGTCTTGATCTCGCCGAGGTAGGCGGTCATCAGCGACTCGACCCAGTCAGCGACATAGTCTTCTGAGCCGGCAACGCGGGTGCGGACGGACTGGCTAGGATCGATCTGGGCAGCCTTGGCTTCCTCGGGGGTGATGTATCCCTCCTGGGCCATGGCATTGAGCGACAGGCGCTGGCGCTCGATGGCACGCTCGGGATTGCTCTTGGGATTGTACGCCGACGGCGCAGGCAGGAGCCCGGCCAGCATGGCTGCCTGGCCCAAAGACAAATTGCGGGCGGAGACGCCGAAATAGGTTTGTGCGGCAGCCTCGATACCTGTTGCGCCGGAACCGAAATAGACGCGGTTCATGTAGAGCTCGAGGATCTCTTCCTTGGTGTAGTTCTGCTCGAGCCAGACAGCGAGAATGGCTTCCTGCACCTTGCGGCCCAGCGTCTGGTCGGGGCTGAGGAACAAGTTCTTGGCGACCTGCTGGGTGATGGTCGAGGCGCCGCGAGTGACGTTACGGGCCTGAATGGATTCGACAGCCACGGCGGCAAGACCGATCGGGTCGACGCCGAAATGGCTCATGAAGCGGCGGTCTTCCGAGGCGATGATGGCTGCGGGCACGTAATAGGGCAGTTCGCGATAGGTGACGGCTTCGCCGCCCGTGGCGCCGCGATTGGAAATCAGCGAGCCGTCGGCCGCAAGGACGCGGATGTTTGGCGGACGATCGGGAATGGCCCAGGTGTTGGACGAGGGCAGCTGCGCACCGTAGTAAACAACGACGCCGATAACGGCGATGCCGCCCCAAAGGCAGGCAACAAAGCCCCACCACAGCAGACCCATGACAAAGCCGCCGCTGCGGGAGCGCTTGCGCTTGGGCGCAGGCAGCTTTGCCTTGCCACGGCGAGGTGGCTTTGGCGCCTTGCCGCGCGGCGCATGGGGCGGTACGCCGCCCGAGCGTTCATCATCGACGAACACGCCCACCGACCCGCCCAAGGAGGGCTCCACACGCTGGCCCTGGCCCTTGGCACGGGCAGAGCTACGTGCCTTGCCTCCCTTGCCGGGCTGGCCAACCACGCGATCATCGGCGGAAATGCGGAAATCCATCGAGCAAACCTAATTCCGAGGTGCCTTTTGCCGCTTCTACTCCGTTCCACACAGAATGGGAATCAAGAGGTTAGCGAAAGGTGAAGGCAAAGCTGGCCGGCTCGTGATGCGTCCCAAGAAGGGTGCGCTTGCCACGCGGCCATGAGGACGCTTTTCCCGGTCAATTGTGGCCGTTTATGGAGCGGTTTAGCGGATGGAAGCGCTGTGTTGCAGGGTGAGCACAATGATTGGCGAGGGGCGGCACGGATGCCTTGCTTTCGCCGGGGTGAGCGGGCTTATCGCGGGGGCGTGTAGAGGCGAGTTGGCAGATGGTGCGAGCGTGGTTATGGGCGGTGGTTGCGGCGGGAGTGGCAGGTTTGTCGCCATGGGCTTTTGCGCAGGACGCCGCTCTACTCGAGCGTGCACTGACGTCGGCTGTTGAGAGCTTCGAGCAGGCGCTGCCGGAGATGGGCGGCTCGGCCTTCGGCGTCGATGTGGGCGCTTATCGCGATGCTCTGACGCTGGGACAGTTTTCGTCCGGCGTTTGGGGCGGCACGGTTCGCGTCGACATCCGCACACAAGGGGAAGCGAGCGGCGCTTGTGCGCGATTTGCCGCCTATACGCGGGTGCCGCCGGCAGAAGGCGTGGTGCCATTGGTGTTGTGCCCGCGCTTTTTCACGCCCAATGCAGATGAGTTGCGGGCGCTGACTATCCTTCATGAGATGGTGCATGTCGTGGCCGGGACGGACGAGTGCCAGGCCATGGCTTTTGCCGCACAGGTGCAACAATTGGCCATGGGGCGGTTTACGCCGGTGGAGCAATATTGGCAGGCAAGCGGCTGCGCCGGGTCGCGATACAGCCTGCCCAACTAGACGTCCAAATTGCTGACGCTCAGGGCGTTGTCCTGGATGAAGTCGCGGCGAGGCTCGACGAGGTCGCCCATGAGGGCGGTGAAGATCTGGTCGGCTTCGTCGATCTGGTTGATCTGGACCTGCAGGAGCGTGCGCGCGTTGGGATCGAGCGTGGTTTCCCAGAGCTGGGAGGCGTTCATCTCGCCTAGGCCCTTGTAGCGCTGCAGCGACACGCCCTTGCGGCCATAATCGGTAACGGCCTTGAACAGGGACGATGGCCCGAAAATGTTGTGCGTTTCGCCTTTGCGGGTGAGGGTCGGCACGCCGCCGTAAATTTCGTCCAGCCGTTCGGCCAGTTGGCGCAGCTTGCGCGCGTCGGCGCTCTGCAGCAGGGGCTTGTCGAGCTGGTGGGTTTCGGTGACGCCACGCACGGTCCGCGAGAAAGCCAGACCCTCTTCGTCGGTAATGACACCGGACCAACCACGTTCGAGCTCGTCGGAAATGCGGTCGAGCCGGTTGGCGATGCGCTCCATGGTGCCCTGGATGCGGGAGGAGTCCGCAAGGCCATCGGGATCGAGCCCGCCGACAATAGCAGCCTGTTCGACAAGGCTGCGGTTGTAGCGGGTGTTGAGGTTGTCGATGGCGTTCACGATGTTGCGGGCCTGCTGCACGATGGATTGCAGGTCGCCGCCGGCATGCTGGTGGCCATCGCGGGTGGTCAGCACCGCATCGTCAAGGCCAGCCTCGATCAGGTAGTCGTTAAGGGCGTCTTCGTCCTTGAGATATTGCTCGGACTTGCCGCGCATCGCTTTGTAGAGCGGGGGCTGGGCGATGTAGATGTGGCCGCGTTCCAGCAAGGCCGGGGTCTGGCGGTAAAAGAACGTCAGCAGCAGCGTGCGAATATGGGCGCCGTCGACGTCGGCGTCCGTCATGATGATGATCTTGTGGTAGCGCAGCTTGTCCGGGTTGAACTCCTCGCGGCCAATGCCCGTGCCAAGCGCTGTGATCAGCGTGCCGACCTGGTCGGACGAGATCATGCGATCGAAACGGGCGCGCTCGACGTTGAGTATCTTGCCGCGCAGCGGCAGGACGGCCTGGTTGGAGCGATCGCGGCCCTGCTTGGCGGAGCCACCGGCGGAATCGCCTTCCACGATGAAGATTTCCGATTTGGCCGGATCGCGTTCCTGGCAATCGGCAAGTTTGCCGGGCAGCGAGGAGATTTCGAGCGCACCCTTGCGGCGGGTCAGCTCGCGCGCCTTGCGGGCAGCCTCGCGCGCCGCAGCGGCTTCGGCGACCTTGCCAACGATGATCTTGGCTTCGTTCGGATGTTCCTCGAACCACTGGCCAAGCTTGTCATTGACGATGTTTTCAACGACCGGACGGACTTCGGAGGAGACCAGCTTGTCCTTGGTTTGGGACGAGAATTTTGGATCAGGGACTTTCACTGACAGCACGCAGGTGAGGCCCTCGCGGGTGTCGTCGCCGGTGACGGAGACCTTTTCGCGCTTTGCGATGCCCGAGCTTTCAGCATAGCCGACCACCTGGCGCGTCAAGGCGCCGCGCAGCCCGGCAAGGTGCGTACCGCCATCGCGCTGGGGAATGTTGTTGGTGAAGCAGAGGACGTTCTCGTGGTAGCTGTCGTTCCACTGCAGTGCGACCTCGACAGTGATGCCGTCCTTTTCCGAGATCATCGTGATGGGCTTGTCGATCACCGACGACTTGGACTTGTCGAGGTACTGAACGAAAGCTTCGAGGCCGCCTTCGTAGAACAGTTCCACATTGACCGGCTCGGGATGGCGCAGATCGTTAAGAAGGATGCGCACGCCGGAGTTGAGGAAGGCGAGCTCGCGCAGGCGATGCTCCAGCGTCTTGAAATCGAACTCCACCATGGTGAAGGTTTCAGCGGACGGGAAAAAGGTGATGGCTGAGCCCGAGCGGCCATCATAGGTGCCGGGGAGCTTGTTGGGCTCGTAGGTGCCGGTCTGGATCAGTGGGCTGTCGGCATTGCCATGGGTGAAGCCCATTTCAAAGATCTTGCCGTCGCGGCGGATCTTGAGCTTGAGCCATTGCGACAAGGCGTTCACCACGGACACGCCCACGCCATGCAGGCCACCCGAGACCTTGTAGGAATTTTGGTCGAACTTACCGCCGGCGTGGAGCTGGGTCATGATGACCTCGGCGGCCGACACGCCTTCTTCCTTGTGGATGTCGGTCGGAATGCCGCGGCCATTGTCGATGACGGTGACCGAGCCATCGGCATTGAGCGTGACGGTCACCAGGTCGGCATGGCCGGCCAGCGCCTCGTCGATAGCGTTATCGACGACCTCATAGACCATATGATGCAAGCCCGAGCCGTCATCCGTATCCCCGATATACATGCCAGGGCGCTTGCGCACCGCATCGAGCCCCTTGAGCACTTTGATGCTGTCGGCGCCATATTCGTTGGGATCGGTCATCTGCGGGTCGGTCATGGGTTCCGAATCAGTCATTTCAACGTGAATTTGTTCTATTCGATAGGGGTCGAAACCCCAAGCAATTTGGGCTTTTGCGCTGGTTTAACGGGGGACAGGAATTAGGCCGCCGGCGCTTTGCCTGCCAGCTCGCAACCCCTCATCCACCGCCCGCCACCGGAGCCTCCCTCGGACTTGATCCGAGGGCCTTTGGCAACTCGTGCCGCGCTCGCAGCGACCCTCGGATCAAGTCCGAGGGAAGTCCGGTGATAGCGGAAGGCTGTAGCCAATCCCAACCCACCTTAGTCCTTCGTCAGCCGTCCATCGCGCACCGTCAGCATCTGCGCCCTCTCTCCCACTGCCTCAAACAAAAGCCGGTCCGTGCCGGTCAAAAAGCACTGCGTTCCCAAGCCATCGAGCGCTCCGAACAGGGCGCGGCGGCGGTCGGGGTCGAGGTGGGCGGCGATTTCGTCCAGAAGGAGAAACGGCGTGATGGCGGTGCGCAGCTTGACGAGCCGGGCATGGGCCAGGATCAGCCCGATCAGCAGCGCCTTCTGCTCACCGGTCGAGCCCAGAGCCGCTGGCATGCCCTTCTGAGCATAGGTGACTTCGAGATCAACACGGTGTGGACCATATATGGTGCGTCCGGCAGCACGATCAAGGGCGCGAGAGCCCCGCCAGGCGGCCGTCAGGGCTGTTTCGAGGTCGGCGGATGACGAGGGTTCCGGCTGGCTTTCAAAGAGCGGCGTCAGCGCGAGATGTGCGGCCGGAAAGCTCGTATCATCAAGGCTTTGCGCGATCAGGGCTTGCAGGTGAAGCAGGCTATCGGTGCGGGCCAGGTGGATGGAGGCGCCGAGTTCGGCAAGCTGGCGCTCAAGGGCGGTTAGCCATTGGGGATCGCCATCTTCATCAAGCAGCCTGTTGCGCTGACGCATGGCCTTTTCGTAGTCGTTGACCGAGGCCGAGTGGGAGGGGATGAGGGTGGTGACGAGCCGGTCGAGAAAGCGGCGACGGTCGCTAGCGGGACCGGCGAAGAGCCCGTCCATGGCAGGGGTGAGCCAGAGGACGCGGAGATAGTCGCTCATGGCTTCGACCGAGCGGGCATTGGCGCCATTGATGCGGACGCGGCGGCCGCCATCGGGCGCGGCGCCGGTGCCGATATCGGCGGGGCCGTTGTCGGTGTCAACCGTGGCGGCGACGGCCCAGCCGATGTCAGAGCCTTGCGCCTGGACAGTGTCGAAAGAGGCACGGCGGAGGCCACGACCGGGGGAAAGAAGGGAAATGGCTTCCAGCAGATTGGTCTTTCCAGCGCCATTGGGCCCGGTCAGCACGACGTGACGCGCGTCGAGATCGAGCGCAGCGGCGGTGTAGTTGCGGAAGGCGGTGAGGCGCAGGCGGGAGAGGTGGCGGGTCATCGAGCGTGCCGCAAGTGAAGTGTCGCTCGCGTTGGAGAGTTAATGTTTCTTTTGGACACGTCACAGTGCGAAAATTCAGTGCTATCGCCTCCCTCCCCCTTGAGGGGAGGGAACGAGGGAGGGGGTCGCTTGGGTGACCACGAAGCGACCCCCTCCCCGGCCCTCCCCTCAAGGGGGAGGGAGGGCAAAGCCTCTTGCGTCAAGCTTGAACGGCCTATGGAGAGTTCAAGATGAACATTTTTCCGCAAGGGGAAGTGTGTCGATTGCAAGCCTTGCCGTTTAGACAGAGCTACACGCGCATCGGCATGAGGACGTAGAGCGCCTTTGTGTCACCGTCATCCTTGACGAGCGTCGGAGAGCCGGCGTCGTTGAACATGAAAACGGCGTTCTCGGAGCGGATCTGGCCGATGATGTCGAGCAGGTAGCGGGCGTTGAAGCCGATCTCGAAGCCATCGGTTTCGAACTCGATGGCGAGCTCTTCGCTGGCCGTGCCGTGGTCGGGATTGGTGACGGAGAGTTCAAGGAGGCCGTCCTTGGCCTGGAGCTTGACCGCCTTGCCGCCACGATCGGAGGCAATGGTGGAAACGCGATCAACGGCAATGGCGAAGCTCTGCCGGTCGACATTCATGCGCTTGTCGTTGTTCTTGGGCGTGACCCGGTCATAATCAGGGAAGGTGCCTTCGATGAGCTTGGAAAGAAGCACAACCGAGCCCACGGTAAAGCGGATCTTGGTGTCGGAAACTTCCACCTTGACCTCGCCATCGGCGCCATCAAGCAGCTTTTGCACCTCGCCCACGGTCTTTTTGGGCACGATGATGCCCGGCATGCCCTTCGCCCCAGCGGGGGCCTCAAGCTCGGCGCGGGCCATGCGGTGCCCGTCGGTAGCAACGGCGCGCAGCACGGTGCCGGCGCCGGTCACATCCACGGTGTGGAAGTAGATGCCGTTGAGGTAATAGCGGGTTTCTTCGTTGGAGATAGCAAACTGCGTGCGCTCGATCAGTTCGCGCAGCGAGGACGCCGGCATGGTGAATTCATGGCCGAAGCTGCCCGATTTCAGATCGGGAAAACTGTCGGGCGAGAGGCACGCGAGATTGAAACGCGACCGGCCCGAGGTCAGCACCATGTTCTCGCCGCCATCGGTCTCAAGACGGACCTCGGCGCCATCGGCGAGCTTGCGGACGATTTCATAAAGCGTGTGGGCGGGAACCGTGGTGGTGCCGGGGGTGGAGACCATGGCGGGAACGGCTTCGGTCACCTCGATATCCAGATCGGTGGCGCGCAGATCAACCTTGTCGTCGCTCGCCTTGAACAGGACGTTGGCGAGGATCGGGTAGGTGTTCCGCCGCTCGACCACCCGATGCACATGGCTCAGCGACTTGAGCAGATGGTTGCGTTCGAGAGTGACTTTCATGGCGAAAACTTCCTGGCACTACGCGCCGCCTTGCGGCAGCAAAACCCCGGTGAGCCGGGGGTTGGACATTTACAATTTGTGCGGGCAAAGGCAAGGGCGGTGGGCAATTTGCCACTCCTAAAAGCACACGGGCAATGTGATGCGCAGAGCCGCCCGATTGGCTAGACTGCCTCAGATTCAAGGAGATGAAGATGGCGGAAAGTTTCACGCGCGGCGGGGTCGCGGTCATAACGGGTGGGGCTAGCGGCATAGGCCGGGCTGCCGCACGCAAGGCAGCTGCGGCCGGCATGTTCGTCGTGCTGGTGGATGTGAACGGCGAAAAACTCAAGCGCATAGCCGCGGAACTGACGCAGACCATCGGCGAGGAGCGGGTGCTGACCAGCACCGCCGATGTTGCCGACCCACAGGCCATGCTGGCACTGGCCGAAACAGTGCAGACACGCTGGGGCAGCCCGACGCTGCTGATGAACAATGCGGCCGCGTTTGTTTCGGGTGGCGCCGGGGGTATTCTTGATCCGGTGGAGAACTGGCAGCGGCTATTTGCGGTCAACGTATTGGGGATCGTCAACGGGGTGCAGGCCTTTTTACCGAGAATGCTGGCGGCCGGGCGCCCGAGCGTCGTTGTAAACACGGGCTCCAAGCAGGGATTGACTAATCCGCCGGGCAATCCCGCCTATAATTCGACCAAGGCGGCGGTTAACGCCTATTCGCAAAACTTGGCGCGGGACTTGCGCGAGCGGGCGGATTCCCAGGTGAGCGCGCATCTTCTGATCCCCGGCTGGACGACTACGGGCGATGCCGAGCACCGGCCTGGTGCGTGGCTCCCGGAGCAGGTGATCGAGCACATGGAGAATGCCATCGAGCGCGACGCGTTCTTTATCCTCTGCCCGGACGACGACACGCCCAATGAGACGGACCATAGGCGGATACTGTGGAACGCCATGGACATAATTGAAAACCGGCCAGCGCTGTCGCGCTGGCACAAGGATTACAAGGACAAATTTGCCGAGTTCATGAAAGCGCCGCTGGCGGGGAAGTAAGGATACCAAGCGTTCGTGCCCTGCGCGCATAGCGCTCCGGTCGGCTCTAAAATCGCTCCACCGAGCGATTGTGCGGCGGGTACGCCCGCCGCCGGGCCTCATTCTTCCAGCATGCGCTTGAGCAGTTCGATTTCCTGAGCCAGTTCCACGTCGTCCTTGATCATCTGTTCCACTTTGCGCACCGAGTGGAGAACCGTGGTGTGATCGCGGCCACCGAAGCGCCGGCCGATTTCTGGGAGGGAGCGCGAGGTGAGGGCCTTGGCCAGGAACATGGCAATCTGGCGCGGGCGGACCACGTCGCGGGAGCGGCGGGCGGAGAGGAGTTCGTTGCGTGGCACCTTGTAGTGGCGCGAAACGATCTTGAGGATGTCCTCGATGCGGACCCGGCGTGCCTCGTGGGAGCGGATGAGGTCGCCCAAAGTCTTTTCAGCCAAAGGTACGGTGATGAGTTCGCCGGTGAGCTGGTTGGCAGCGACGAGGCGATTGACGGCCCCGTCGAGATCGCGGCCATGGCTGATGACGGCGCGGGAGATATAATCGATGACGGGCGTTGGGAAGTGCATGCCAAAGCGGGTGCTGGCTTGATCGGCCCGGCGCTGCACAATGGCGCGGCGCAGATCGAGGTCAAAGCCGGAGATCGGGATGACGAGGCCACCCGAGAGACGCGAGCGGACGCGTTCGTCGAGCATTTCGAGATCGCGCGGCGGCGCGTCGCCAGCCACCACCACCTGCTTGGCCCCGGTGAGGAGCGTGCCCAAGGTATGGCCGAATTCGGTGGCCGACTTGCCCTGGAGGAACTGCATGTCATCGATGAGCAGCAGGTCGACGCGGCGGAGCCATTCCTTGAAGCCGAGCGCGGACTGGCGCTGCACGGCGGTGATGAAATGGTACATGAAATGGTCAGCGGTCAGGTAAACGATGTTCTTGCCCGCATCGGCTGTTTGCACGGCATGGGCGATGGCGTTGAGCAGATGGGATTTGCCCAGACCGACGGTCGAATGGATATAGACCGGGTTGAAGGTGACGGTGTTGTTGGCAGCGGCATTGGCGATCTGCTTGGCAACGCCAAAGGCCATTTCGTTGGCCTCGCCCGTGACAAAGGTGTCAAAGGTCATGCGCGGGTCGATTGCGCTGCCGGAGAGGGCATCGCCCTTGGTGGCCGTGTTGTCGCGGATCAGGCGCGGCGTGGCTGGAAGCTGAGTGATCGATGATTGTGCGGTTGCGGGCTCGGGCGCGGGCACTGCGGTTTCAGGGGCTGACTGAGAAAGGCGCGGACGGGCTTGGCCATTGACGCGCAGGGTCACCTGGACGCGAGCGATATGATCAAGGTCCTGCCGGAAGGTTTCGAGCAGCAGATCGGCGTAATTGCTTTGTACCCATGAGCACAAAAAGCGCGTGGGGGCGGAAAGGTGGACGACATCGTCCAGCACTTCCTCGAGCTCCAGCGCGGCAAACCAGGAGGTAAAGACATCCACGCCCACCGACGTCTTGATCCGGGCCCGAACCCTGTTCCAGAGTTCGCGCTGGCCATGGGTCGTGTCGAGCGTGGTCATGACAGGAGTGTCGCCTTTGCTGGTCATAGAGGAGGACGAGGACGGGGCTTTGGGGGCCCAATCATCTCCTCCGGCGGTCGCCTGTCGCATCATGGATAGCCCCATTTCCTGTTCATCCGGCTGGTCCGCATTGCCCTGCCGGTATTGTTTTCCACATGAGCAGGGCAATGTTCACCCAGCCCAGCTTTGCCCCGTTCGCCTGTCGTTGCAGGCATAGTTTTACTGTCCGGCGGTTAACCCGCCGGCGTCGCACTCTGTTGTGTCATGAAGCCAGTCCGAGCCCTCAGACCAGTTTATCGCAGTCTCGCCAGCCCCATCGGACCAGCTGCCAAAGAAATTGCCAACACTCTTGCACCAGCTCTGAATACGACGGCAAGCTTTGCCGCAACCGTCAAAAACCTTGACCCATATCGAACCTGCCAGCTTGGCTGGACACTCATTTTTGGTGCCCTGTCGCCTGCTGACCAGACTACTTTAGAGGGAGCGTTTTGGACCCGCAATGGTGGAATCTGCAAAATGGGGGGTTGACTCTCTGCTTGTGGTCAAGCCCGGCAAAACCCACCTTCACCAGTCAAAACCAAGGCCCTGTGACTCAACACAGAATCGCTTTGCCTGTCCCCAGAGTCGTGGTGAAAAATTTATTTCCCCAACGATCACATTTGATCAGCAACACCGCTCCCATGACAATGTGACGACAGTTGTGGGACGACTTAAACTATTGCCATGTCATAGATTAACAATGCAACACCGCAGAGGCTGCATGACTTTGGGGCCTGTCATGGGTCTGACACATGACAAGAAAAATGGAAAAGCTTGCCCGCGCTGATGGCCAAGAAAAAGGGCTCCCCAAGAGGAGCCCGATGCATTTTTGTCCGGCTGCCCAAAAGGGCTGCCCGATGGCGCCAACTCAGGCGCTCAGGGCCTTTACGCGGCTGTTCAGACGGGAAACCTTACGGGCTGCGAGATTAGCATGAACGATGCCCTTGGACGCCGCACGGTTGATCTCGGGAGCGGCAACAGCCAGGGCTTCCATGGCCAGCTTGTGATCGCCTGCAACAATGGCTTCCTCGACCTTGCGGATAAAGGTGCGCACGCGCGAGCGGCGCGACTTGTTGACGGCAGTGCGGGCTGCGATCTTGCGGGTAGCCTTTTTGGCTGAAGGCGTATTGGCCATAATGGTCCTCTTAGCGGTCCAACCGAACCGGCCTTTGCGCCTTAGGCGCAACAGGGGTCCGGGATGAAATGAAATCGGCGGCTTTCACGTGCCGCCAAGTTGGGGCGTCTATAGGGGAAGTAGGGGCAAGCGTCAACAGGCTTTGAGGGTCGATGGGGCTATGCCGCGCTGTCGCCGAGGCGGGACTTGAGGCGCGCGATGATGGCGGCCGCCTTGAGCATCAGCGCCATGTCGATATCGGCATCGCTGGCGCCGGGAGCGGTATCGGCCCAGACGGCAATATCGAGTTCGTGGTTCTGTGTTTGCCCGCCCAATTCTTCGCTGAGCATGGCGCGGACATGGCCGGTGGTGCGGCCCTCCAGACGCGGATGGGGCTGTTTCTCCCGCACCGCGATGTCGATCAATTGCAATATGCCTCAAGCCCCGCATGGGGCCCCCTGCCTGGCACGGCCACGTGCCCCTTACGGGTTAATCGGCGATTCCCCGTTTGGTTTCCTGCGGGAGAATACGGATTTGATCGGCCATCACACCTTGACGCGGTGTTCGACCATGCCTTCGTCGCCAAAGATCTTGAGGTAGCGCGCGATCTCGGAAGGGGTGCCGGTGGCTTTGGCTGGATTGTCGGACAGCTTGACCGCTGGGCGGCCATCGGCTTCGCTGACCTTGGCGACAATAGAGATCGGATCGAGCCCAGGATTGGGTCCGTCGGGGGCGCAATCCTCGAAGTCGTTGGTGAGGTTGGTGCCCCAGCCGAAGGCCATGCGCACCTTGCCATCGAAGTGGAGATAGGCTTCCTCGATCATGTCGACATCGAGCCCATCTGAAAAGATCAGGAGCTTTTCGCGCGGGTCGCGGCCGCGTTCCTTCCACCAGGCGATGATGCGTTCGCCGCCTTCGATGGCAGGCGCAGAGTCAGGGCGGAAGCCGGTCCAGTCGGCGACCCAATCGGGGGCGTTCTTGAGGAATGCGTCGGTGCCAAAGGCGTCGGGCAGGACGATCTTGAGATTGCCGCCGTAATAGCTCTCCCAGTCCTGGAGTACCTGGTACGGCGCAGCGCGCAGGGCATCATCGGTCTTGGCAAGGGCCGCGAGCACCATGGGCAGTTCGTGCGCATTGGTGCCCAGCGCCTCAAGGTCATTGTCCATGGCGAGTTTGACGTTGGAGGTGCCGGTAAAAGCCTCGCCAATGCCTTCCTTGAGTGCCTCGACGCACCAGCGCTGCCACAGGAATGAGTGCCGGCGGCGCGTCCCGAAATCGGAGATGCGCAGCTCGGGAAGTTTCTGGAGGCGCTCGACCTTTTCCCACATCTTGGCCTTGGCGCGGGCATAAAGCACATCGAGCGTAAAGGGGCCGTAATGCTTCATCGCAGCGCGCGAGCGCAATTCGTTGATGATGGCGAGCGCGGGGATCTCCCACATGGTGGTTTCGAGCCAAAGGCCTGGGAATTCGAGGAGGAACTGGCCATCGCGCTGTTCCAGTCGATATTCGGGCAGGCTGAAGTTTTCGAGCCATTTGAGGAACGCCGGCTCGAAGATCTGCCGCGAGCCGTAAAAGCTGTTACCGGCCAGCCAGATCATTTCCTTTTTGGTGAAGCGCAGGGTGCGGCAATGATCGAGCTGGGCGCGTAGCTCGTCGATATCGATTTCGTCCGCGAGCTTGACCGACTTGGTGCGGTTGATCAGTGAAAAGGTGGCGTTGACCTTAGGGTAAAGCCCCCAGATCATCTGCAGCATCAGGAGCTTGTAGAAGTCTGTGTCCAGCAGCGATCGCGCGATGGGATCGAGCTTCCAGGTGTGGTTGTACACCCGGCGGGCAATATCTGTATAAGTCGCCATTGGTCTTCCTTTTCGCGGCATGGCTTTTAGCCTGTGCGCCGCCTTATGGAAAGGCGCTGAAGGGTTACAAGCGTCTAGTCGCCCAGCTGGAAACGCTCGAACCGCCCCAGCGCTTCGTCGATGGCGGTTTTTTCTTCGGTGCCGATGGGCGCCATGTCGGTCCATTGCTGGATAAGGAGCTTGCCCGCTGCCCGGTCGGTCTTGAGATCGATTGCCGCAACGATCCGGTCGCCCAGGAGCACCGGCAGGGCGAAATAGCCCAGGCGGCGCTTGGGGGCAGGAACGTAGGCCTCGAAGATATGCTCGTAGTCAAAGAAGAGCTTGAGCCGCTTGCGCTGGATAATCAGGGGATCAAAGGGCGAAAGGATGTGAACGAGCTGGGGAGCCTCGTGGCTTTGCTCGAGCGTTTGAGGCGCCACCCAATGCTCCACGCTGCTGCCTTCGATCAGCACCGGCACCAGAAGCTTGCGCCTGACACGGCTCTCGATCAACTCGCGCACGGCCTGCTTGGCCGGCGCCTTCAAGTGGCAGATGGAGTCGAGGCTGACTATGCCTTGGCTGGTGAGGGCACGATCCAGGAGATATTGGGTGACCTGGCGCCCTGTGGCGGGCTTGGGCGGCGTGGTCCAGCCGAAATGGCGCGCGGTCAGATCGTAGGTCTTGACCATGCCCTGGCGGACCGAAACGCATACCAGGCCCTGAAAGAACATCATCTCCAGCACCCGCTTGGACGGCTTGCGGCTGGCCCAGGGGTGGTTCTTGTCAACGAGTTCGTCGTCGGCAATGTCGCGGATCGAGAGCGGGCCTTCGTCGCGCAGGCGCTTGAGCATGGCCTTGACTTCAGCGGGCGCGACCGAGCCGAACCAGCGGCCGGGCGTCAGCCGGTGTTGCTTCATGTCGGGCAGGAAAAACGGCATTGCGCTCGTGGGCACATAGCTCAGCGCATGCGTCCAGTATTCAAAGATCGATTTGTCTGCCGATTGCAACTGGGCGAGATCGGCGCGCCGATAGGAGGGAATGCGGGACCACAGAATATGGTGGTGACAGCGCTCGATAACGTTGATGGTGTCGATCTGCACATAGCCAAGATGCCCAATGGCGGCCAGCGCTGCTTGGGGTCCTGCCCCGAAGGGAGCGGCAGTATCGAGCTGTTGCGCCGCGATCCAGAGGTGGCGCGCCCGGAATTGGGATATGGAAATAGCTGCGCGGGGCACGGGGATATCCGAATCTGTAAGCCCAAGACATGGGCAGCGCGGTGACCCCCCGTCAATCCATACCCTGGTTGGTCAAGTTCGGTGCCATCGGCAACAAGGCTCTGCTTGCCGCAAGTCGGCATTGCGCGAAGCCATGGGCGTATTTGCCTGCAAGACAGCCCAATTTGACCGGAGCGGTTAACCAATTGGCTTGGCTTAACGGCTATAATCGGTCCACTTCGAGTTTAAGGCGCTTGCATGGACGACCTTTGGCAAAATCTGATCGGCAATCTTGCGGTCGTAGCGCTATTCATTTCGATCTGGACCCATATTCGTCACTGGATAATGCGCTGTTCACAACTCATGCGGCGCATCATCTTCGGGCTCTTCATGGGCGGCGGCGCGGTTTCCTCCATGTTGATGGCTTTCGAGCTCAGGCCGGGCTTCTTTTTTGACCTTCGAACGGTGTTGCTGGGCACTTCAGGATTGTTCGGCGGCCCTTATGCTGCTGCGGTCAGTGGTGGAGCAGCTCTAGCTTACCGGCTTTGGGTGGGCGGGGGTGGCGTTTGGGCCGGATGCATCGGCATAACCCTGGCGTCTCTGGTGGGGGTCGCAATGTATCTGCCCCTGCGCAACCGGCCGACCCGCTTCTGGCATGTTGGCCTTTTGTCCATCCTGGTCATGGCAGTGAACCTTGTTGGTTTTGCAGCGCTGCCCGCACCGCTGCTCTCCCAGATCATCACAAATCTGGCGCCCCTTGTGGCAGGCTTGAGCTTCCTCGCTACCCTATTGGCCGGAATTGCCATTATGGAGAGCCGCCGCCGCGCTCATGAGCGCGACCTGCTGCTGGCGGCCCTCGCCCAGGCGCCTGAGTTCTTTTATGTCAAGAATGCACAGAGCCAGTTCGCTGCCGTCAACCAGTCGGTTGCAAACCTACATGGATTTAACCAGCCGGCCGAAATGATCGGCAAGACCGACTACGATCTTGCGCCGCAAGGCCGCGCCCAGGATCTGTTCGATGCGGAGCAGGACTTGCTTGGCTCGGGAGCGCCGCTGCTCACCTTTGAAGAAGAATTACACGACGGGGCAGGCAAGGCCCGCTGGTACATCACCAGCAAGGTGCCGCTGCGCGATGGAGATGGTGTCCTGATCGGGCTGGCCGGGGTGACCCGAGACGTAACGGAGGACAAGGCGATCCGGGCAGAACTGGAGGCAAGCCGCAATCTGATGTCCTACGCCCTGACCGAAATGTCCGACGGGCTGGCCATGTTCGATCAAAGGGGCTACCTCGTCTTTGCCAATGAGCGCTACCGGGCGAGCTTTCCTTTGAGTGGCAAAGTGCGCCAACCGGGTGCCCACATGCGGGACATCCTGCAGGTCGTGGTGGATAATCGCGAGCAGTTGACGGTGCCGCACGGCGACACGGCAGCCTGGGTTGAGCAGCGGCTCGCCATGCTGCATGTCGAGAGCGAGGAAGAGGTGCACCTGTTCAACGGACAATGGCTACATCTGCGCACGCGGCCCACCGGGGATGGCAGCTCCATGGTCGTTGTTTCAGATGTTTCAACGCTCAAGCAAGCCGAAATCAAGCTTCTTGCGGCGACCGAGCAGCTGCAGTTGCTCGCTTCAACCGATGGCTTGACCGGGCTGGTCAACCGCCGCTCATTTGACCAGGCCTTGGAGCGGGAGGTCAACCGGAGCGCGCGAGGATTGACGCCCCTAAGCCTGTTGCTGGTCGATGTCGACCGCTTCAAGGCTTACAACGATTTGTACGGGCACCCTGCCGGAGACGAATGTTTGCGGGCTGTCAGCAATTGCCTGAGAGCTATTCTGCGCCGGCCTGGGGATTTGGCGGCACGATACGGCGGAGAGGAATTTGCCGCCATCTTGCCAGAGACCGATGAAGACGGCGCTTATTTTATCGCCGACGAGTTCCAGAAAGCGCTCAGGCAGCTGCGCATCCGACACGATGGAAGCGAAAAGGGCACAGTTTCGGTCAGTATCGGCATCGCCACCTATGGTGCCAGCGTCTACCGGCGTTTGCCGTCCGAGTTAATCGAGAAGGCCGACGAGGCGCTTTATGGCGCCAAGGCCGCAGGACGAGACCGGATCAATGGCTGGCACGCGAGGGGCGACAGCGCAGGAACGCGGCCGCACCTGGCGCAACGCTGATCTTTTAAGAAATGGAACGCTAAACGACCCGCAACAGCGGACGGCGCGACCAGTGCAGGAGGCTGACATTCATGCGACCATCGCTGTCTGAGGCAGTTGCAACCAAAGCATAGCGGAAGCGCTCGGCGATGGGGCGGAGCTGCTCAGTGGCCGCTAGGGAAAGCTCACGCTGGATCAGGGGCACGCCCTGCGCCAACAGCACGCTGACCGATCCCACTTCCACACCCACATCGAATTCTTCGCTCCGGTTGGGAAACCGCAAGCGCACGTCCTCTATGATTTCGATCCTACGCATTTCAGGCCTCTGCACGTCTCCTGATCCTTGCGCGTCGTGGTGAAGGAAAGGTTAACGGCCTGATCACGTTCACAATCGTGGCGCCCCTATCATAGTTGGGAACGATGTCCAGACCGATCCGTTGGCAGGGCTCGGAGCGGATATTGCCATGCAAAAAGATGACGATGTGCTGCCAATCGTGACGGAGACGGCCACGCTGCATAAACGCGATGTGGTCACCGGGCGGGTGCGGGTGCATACGCAAACCACCAGCCAGCAAGAGCTCATCTCGGCAGCCCTGGAACGCAGCGACGTAGAAGTTACGCGAGTTCCCATCGACCAGGAAATCGCGGCCGCAGTTCCGGTCCGGACAGAAGGCGACGTCACGATCGTTCCGGTCGTGGAGGAAATCCTCGTTGTGGAAAAGCGGCTGGTTCTTCGCGAGGAGATCCACATCCGCCAGACGCGGACGACCGAGCCGGTCGAAGTGCCCATAACCTTGCGCAAGCAGGAAGCGGTAATCGAGCGGGAAGACGTGACTACTCAACCCAATGAAGAGGAAAACTGATATGAGCCAAATTTCAGCTACAGGATCGCGCACCGTTTCGGCAATGTTCGACAGCCAGAGCGATGCACAACGCGCCGTTGACCGCCTGATCGATGCCGGCGTGCCCGCTGGCAGCGTGCGGCTGGTTCCTGGCTACGAGAACGACGCACCGGTCACCGACCGCAGCGAACAGCATAAGGGGTTCTTCTCCTCGCTGGCCGATTTCTTCATGCCCGACGAAGATCGCTACAGCTACGCCGAAGGCCTGAGCCGCGGTGGCTATATGGTTGTCGCAAGCGATCTGGACACCGCTTATTATGACCAGGCAGTGGACATCCTGGACGATGAAGGCTCCGTCGACCTCGACGAACGCGAACAATCCTGGCGCTCGGAAGGCTGGAGCGGCTACCAGGCCGATACGGCCAGCACCAGTAGCTTTGGTGCATCCGGTATTGGTTCGGCCGGCATCGGCTCGACCACGGGCTATGACAGCACCACAACCGATCGCGATCTCGACACGACTCGCGGCCTGGCCACAGACGACAACGTCATCCCGGTCGTTGACGAGCACCTCGTTGTCGGCAAGCGCGACGTCAATCTTGGCCGCGTGCGTGTCCGCTCCTATGTGCGCGAAGAACCCGTCAGCGCCAATGTGAGCCTGCACGAAGAGCGCGTAACGCTCGAGCGCCGTCCGGTCGACCGGCCACTGACAGACGCCGATGCCGCTTTCCGCGACCGCACGATCGAAGCCGAAGCCCATGGCGAAGAAGCCGTGGTTGGCAAGGAAGCGCGCGTAACCGAGGAAATCTCGCTGCGCAAGGATGTTGCGGATCGCGAGGAAACGGTTACCGACACCGTACGCAAGCAGGAAGTCGAGATCGAAGACGACCGCAATACTTTGGGCAATGAGCGCCTGAACCGCCGCTAAGGCAATCCGGGCGCCTGCTGCAAAGCGGGCGCCTGACCATTTTACGATCACCCTAGCGGGCAAGTGCCTAGACGATCTCGCCGTCTTCCTTGGTGAAGGGAAGAATGTCGGGATTGGGCAGGATCTCGAGCACCAGTTCGGATGGCCGGCACAGACGAACGCCCTTGGGCGTGACGACAAAGGGCCGGTTGATCAGGATGGGATGGGCCAGCATTGCATCGACCAGTTGAGCATCGCTCAGGCTAGTGTCCCCTAAACCCAAAGCCCCATATGGCGTATCCTTTTGCCGCAACGCGGCCCGGGCGGTCAGCCCCGCCTGCGCGATGAGCCATACCAGCAGGCCCCTATCGGGCGGCGTTTCTAGATATTGGATGATCTCGGGCTCCTCCCCGCTCTGCCGGATCATGGCCAGCGTGTTGCGCGAGGTGCCGCAATCGGGGTTGTGGTAGATGGTGATCATTGGGAATACCTTCGGCTGCAGCGCATACTTATCGGCGACATTGCAAGGAGCGCGGGTGCGGCGCTCGATAAGTCCTAACAGGCTAACTTGAAAGAGCAGCAGCAAGAAATGGCGGAAGCGGGTCGTATTTTGCCAACTCGACACTGTCGGGGCGTTCAAACAGCTTTTGCCATCTGAGCAAATCCTCACGCAGGATGCTGAACGTGCTCTCCGGAAGCTGGGCGTTGCGCTTGGCAAGGCGCTTCCATAATTCCTCAAATGGCAGGTCAAGCAGGCACAGTGTGACCTGTGCTCCAGTAGCGCGGGCTTCGATGCGGCAGGTGTCACGTTCTGCTTTCGACCACACTCCCCAGTCAACAACTACTGTGCAGCCCAGGGTAAGAGCCCGCAAGGCGATCTGCCATTGTAGGCTTTCCACCCGGCTCCGATTGGGACCCATTTCAGCATCGGGAGTGGATATGCCGGGGTAGAGCCGGTGCATCCATTCGTCGCCGGTCAGGCGAAGTGCCAATGTTTGTTGCTCGATGAGCTTGGCGATGGTGGTCTTGCCCGAACCGGGTAAGCCACATGTAAGATACAGCGTGTTCATGAGACCCTTCGAAAGGCTGAAGACATGAGGAAGCCCAGCCCGCGTTGGGTGCTGTTGCTTCGCTACAGAGCCGCATCAGCGGCCGATCAAAGAGTGCTTGTTGCCATGGATGAAAGCGTAGTTTGCGCACCGGCCCTGTCAACGCTCTGGTGAGCTAAGCCGCCAGGGTAGGATGCAAACGCATCCTGTCTGCATTGAACCAAACATCAAATCTGGAAAATCAAATGGTGGAGCCAAGCGGGATCGAACCGCTGACCTCTTGCATGCCATGCAAGCGCTCTCCCAGCTGAGCTATGGCCCCATCTTTTTGGGTCTCGGAGGGCACTTGGCCGTCCGAAGCGAGGCGGAACCTATTGGATGATCCCCCACCACGCAAGTGGCAAATGACACTTTTTTATCCGGCCGGACTGCGCTGCAGCCCGGCCGGAAAGCTATGCAAAATCAACGATCTTCGTCGCCGCCGACATCAAAGCCGAGCTCGTCGTCCTCGTCTTCGTCTTCCTCGAGGAACACATCGGCCTCGTCGTCGCCGAGTTCTTCGTCGACCTCGACGTCCTCGACATCAGGGATGTCCTCGTCGGCGGCTTCCTCGGCGTCGGCATCTTCAAGCGACACGATCTCGGGTGCCGCGACGTCCTCGGCCTCCTCTTCGACCTCATCCTCGTCCTCGTCATCCACCTTGCGGGCGAGGGCAGGAGAAGGCTTGCCGGCAAGGACCTGCTCGAAATAGGAGCGTGGATAGCTCTTGCCGGTATAGGGCGAGACGATCGGGTCCATGTTGAGGTCGTAGAACTTCTTGCCGTTGTCGGGGTCGATCCGCTTGGTGCCGCGTTCGGAACTGGCCATCGATGTTCCTCGTGGGTAAGGTTTGGCGGGCTTGCTGCCCGGGTTCGGTCAGTCCGGTTATGGACAAACCCGATGGCTGTCAAACCGAAAATGCGTGGGCGGAAACGGCCTCATGCGGCGGAAGCTCCAAGCCCCGGTGCATTTTCCAGAATTTGGCGTTTGCCCGTGACCGCGATTGGCCTAAAGGAAATGGTTTAAGTGTCCCTCGGATGGAAGCCCTGCATGATCATTGCCGTGGATGGACCTGCCGCTTCCGGCAAGGGAACGCTGGCTGAAGGCCTGGCGCGCCATTATGGCCTGCCGCATCTCGATACCGGTCTCCTCTACCGCGCCGTCGGGTTGGCAGTTGCGGATCTGGAAGACCAGCCGGGCTTTGAAGCCGCCGCCATTCATGCTGCCGAAGCGCTCGATGCCAGCCAGCTGAAAAATCTGGAAGAACTGACCAGCGCAAGGACCGGGGTGCTGGCCAGCAAAATTGCGGTGATCGGGCCGGTGCGGCAGGCATTGTTCGATTACCAGCGAGGTTTCGCTACGCAGCCGGGCGGCGCTTTGCTCGACGGGCGCGATATCGGCACGCGCATCTGCCCCGAAGCCGATGTGAAGCTTTTTATCCAGGCCGACAGCAAGGCGCGCATGGAGCGCCGGGCCCGCCAGCTCGAAGCGCGGGGGCAAGGGGTTGATCGGTATGCCCTCTTTCACCAAATAGAAGAGCGGGACAGGCGAGACATGGCCAACCCCCATGGCAGTTTTTATAAAGCTGATGACGCGCACTTGCTCGATACGACGCTTCTCGATATAGAGGCCGCACTCCGCGCAGCCATCGCGATTGTCGATCGGACCATGGCGCTCAAGGCAGGGGCATAACAGTCCTTAATCCAACCTTGTGCGTTCCGGCCCCGGCCATCACCCAGCGAAGCGAGCCGGAACTGACATCCCAATCAAAGTTCACACCGGGCGCTCGCGCGCCGGCATTTCCATTTGGAAGTGGCGGGCCTTCGGTCTTTCAACCCCAAACCACCGGCGCAACGGAGAAGATATTTGGCACAGCAAACTGTGACTAAGGAAGATTTTGAATCGCTCTTGATGGACTCGTTCGTTGACAACGAGCCGCTAGAGGGTGCCGTCGTCAAGGGCACCGTGGTCGCTATCGAAAAGGATCTGGCGATCATCGACGTCGGTCTCAAGACCGAAGGGCGCATCGCGCTTAAGGAATTCGGCCAGGCTGGCCGTGACGGCACCATCAAGGTTGGCTCGATCGTCGAGGTCTATGTGGACCGCGTCGAGAACGCTGCCGGCGAGGCTGTCCTCAGCCGCGAAAAGGCCCGCCGCGAAGAGAGCTGGGTCAAGCTCGAAGTCATGTACAACAACAATGAGCGCGTTGAAGGCACCATCTTCAACCAGGTCAAGGGCGGCTTCACGGTCGACCTCGAAGGCGCCATCGCCTTCCTGCCGCGTTCGCAGGTGGACATCCGTCCGATCCGCGATATCGCTCCGCTGATGAACGTGCCGCAGCCGTTCCAGATCCTCAAGATGGACAAGCGCCGCGGCAACATCGTCGTGTCGCGCCGTGCCATTCTCGAAGAGTCGCGCGCCGAACAGCGTTCGGAAATCGTGCAGCAGCTTGAAGAAGGCCAGATCGTCGACGGCGTGGTCAAGAACATCACCGACTACGGTGCGTTCGTTGACCTTGGCGGCATCGATGGCCTCCTTCACGTCACCGATATCGCATGGCGCCGGGTGAACCACCCGTCCGAAGTGCTCACGATCGGCGAGACCATCAAGGTCCAGATCGTGCGCATCAATCATGAGTCGCACCGCATCAGCCTCGGCATGAAGCAGTTGCAGTCCGATCCGTGGGAAGGCATCGAAGCCAAGTACCCGATCAATGCCAAGTTCACTGGCCGCGTGACCAACATCACCGATTACGGTGCATTCGTTGAGCTCGAGCCCGGCATTGAAGGCCTGATCCACGTCTCTGAAATGAGCTGGACCAAGAAGAACGTCCACCCCGGCAAGATCGTCTCGACCTCCCAGGAAGTCGAAGTCATCGTGCTCGAGGTCGATCCCGACAAGCGCCGCATCTCGCTGGGCCTCAAGCAGACCCTGCAGAATCCATGGGAATCCTTCGCCGAGAAGTTCCCTGTTGGTTCGGTCATCGAAGGCGAAGTCAAGAACAAGACCGAGTTCGGCCTGTTCATTGGCCTCGAAGGCGATGTGGACGGCATGGTTCACCTCTCCGACATCGATTGGCAGAAATCGGGCGAAGTGGCCCTGGAAGACTACAACCGCGGTGACATGGTTTCGGCCAAGGTCCTCGATGTTGATGTCGAAAAGGAACGCATCTCGCTCGGTATCAAGCAGCTTGCTGCTGGCGAAGCTGCGGCTTCGGCTGCCGAGGGCGATGCCGGTGGCATCCGCAAGGGTGGCGTCGTGACCGGTACGGTGATCGAAGTCAACGATGGCGGCATCGAAGTTCGTATTGCCGACACCGAGATGACGGCGTTCATCCGTCGTGCCGACCTCAGCCGCGATCGCAACGATCAGCGTCCCGAGCGTTTCAGCAAGGGCGAAAAGGTTGATGCTCGCGTCACCCAGTACGATCGCAAGACGTCGCGCATCCAGCTGTCCATCAAGGCGCTGGAAATCGCCGAGGAAAAGGAAGCCGTCGCAAACTACGGTTCGTCCGATTCGGGCGCGTCGCTGGGCGATATCCTGGGCGCTGCGCTCAAGGGTCGCGACAACAGCTAAGCCATTCTTTGGCTGCAAAGTTTTGGTCCGCGCTTCACAGCGCGGACCTTTTGCTTTTTAAGCATGGCTGCGCCGGTGGTCCGGTTTGGGGGCATCGAACAGGGCAAGGGATGAATTACGCAATGCACTGGCGCCCAATGACGACGCTCGACTTTCCGGCCGTAGAAACCATCGCCGGGCAAGTGCATCCGCGCTTTCCCGAGGACACAGCCGTGATAATTGAGCGGCAGCGGCTTTACCCTGACGGCGCGCGCCTGTTCGAGCTCGACGGCAAGGCTGCGGGCTACATCATAAGCCATCCATGGCACAGGCAATCGATCCCCGCGCTTAACAGCAAATTAGGCAATATCCCCGCCGATGCCGATACCTTTTACGTGCACGACCTGGCACTCCTCAACCCGGCCCGTGGCACAGGCGCTGCGGCCATGATCATCGGCGAAGTGCTGCGGCACGCCCGTACGCGCGGCTTTGCGAGCATCAGCCTTGTCGCCGTCAATGGCTCGCAAGCCTTTTGGCACAAGCATGGGTTCAGGGCGGTCAAGGCGCCGGAGCTCACCGAGAAGCTCGCCAGCTACGAGGCGGCGGCACGCTATATGAGCAAGCCGCTCTAGGCGCTGCGGCAGCCCTGCTGCTTGCCAAGTGCAGGCCGTGCCGCTACCTGCTCGGGGTCAGCAATATGCGAGGCCTTGATGAGCGACCAGCCCGTTTCTTCCGATCCTCATGCCATCATTGCGAGCGAACGGTTCCGCCGCTCGCGCGGGCTTTGGCGGGCGCTTACATTTGTGGCGCTTGCGCTAGCGGTGCTGCTCGCCTTTGGGCGGTTCGCACCCGGCACGCCACAGCAAGACCACATCGCCCGGCTGGTGATCGATGGGGCCATTACCAGCGATCCCGACCGGCTTAAGCGGATCGAAGAGCTGGCAGCCGACGACAGCGTCAAGGCCGTGATCGTGGCGATCAACTCGCCGGGCGGGACGACTGCCGGCGGCGAGGAGCTCTATGAGGCGCTGGGGTATTTGCGGCAAGCCAAGCCGACCGTTGCCGTGATCAAGGAGCTCGGCGCTTCGGCAGCCTATATGGCGGCGATCAGTACCGAGCGGATCTTTGCGCGGCGGCTGTCGATGGTCGGCTCGATCGGCGTGCTCTACCAGCACATCAATGCCGGCAAGCTTTTCGAAACGATCGGGGTTGATCTGGACAAGGTTGCCTCTGGCCCGCTCAAGGCGGAGCCCGACTTCGACGAGCCCATGGAAGGAGCGCCACGGGAGTCCGTCGCGGCGCTGGTGGATGACAGCTATCAATGGTTTGTCGATGTGGTGGCGGAACGCCGCAATATGGAGCGCCCGGCTGCGCTCGCCCTGGCCGATGGCCGGGTGGTCAGCGGGCGGGTGGGCATGGCGAGCGGGCTGATCGACGCCATCGGCGGGGAGCGCGAGGCGCTCGACTGGCTCCGGGCCGAGCGCGGGGTGGCGGCTGATCTTGCGGTCAACACGGCTTGGCCGGAGCCTGACGGAGGGTTCGATCTGCTCGGAACACTCCTGGGCGGGCAGGCAAAAGCCTTGCTGGGCTTGGGGGAAGGCCCTATCACGCTTGACGGGCTGGTTTCGCTTTGGCAGGTTGGGTCCCAATCCTGATCCCCGGGAGCAACGGCCTGCCAATTGGAGCCATGCGATGATCAAGTCGGAACTCGTCGAAAAGCTCGCGGCAGAAAACCCGCATCTATTCCAGCGTGACATCGAAAATATCGTCAATGCGATCCTTGACGAGATCGGCGATGCCATGGCCCGCGGGGACCGGGTGGAGTTGCGCGGCTTTGGCGCGTTTTCGGTCAAGAACCGGCCGGCTCGTGTCGGGCGGAACCCGCGCACGGGCGAGCAAGTTGATGTGGGCGAGAAATACGTGCCGCAGTTCAAAGCCGGCAAGGAAATCCGCGAGCGGCTCAACCGCACGTAACGGAGCCAGGGCTCCATAGGCATTAGGAACTATGGTCAACAAAATTGTCGGTTGGGTGATCCTTGTTCCGTTTTGCCTCGGGCTGATCATCTTCGCACTGGCCAATCGGCACTTTGTTGCCGTCAATTTCAACCCGTTTACCACGGTCGACGCCGCGCCCCAGCCCGGCTATGGCGTGCCGATGTTCATCGTGCTTTATGTCGTGCTCCTTGTGGGGGTATTGCTGGGCGGCATAGCGACCTGGTTTGCCCAGAGCCATCATCGCCGGGGCGAAAAGCATTGGCGCCGCGAGGCACACATGCTCAATACCGAACTCGAAAACATGCGCAAGAGCCAGGGCCAGCCATCAGGGCCCGTGGCGGAAGTCGATGATTTGCTGGAGCTTCGCTGATTAACGCCATGGCCGATCCCGTTATCGTCAAGATTTGCGGCATCAAGACCTCTGCCATCCTGGACGCCGCGATCGATGCCGGCGCCGACATGGTAGGCTTCATGCATTTCATGCGTTCCCCGCGCCATGTCACGATCGAGGACTTGGCGACGCTGATCGGTGAGGCACGCGGGCGGGTGCAGACCTGCGTGGTGCTGGTCAATCCGGACAATTCCTGCGTGGCCGAAGTGGCGGCGCTCGGGCCGGACTGGATCCAGTTGCATGGTCCGGAATCTCCGCACCGCGTGGAGGCCATCCGTGCCGAGGCCGGGGTCGAGATCATGAAGGCCATGCCGATCGGGACGGCCGAGGACGTAGCCCATGTCGCCGACTTTGCCGAAGTGGCTGACCGTATCCTGCTTGACGCCAAGCCGCCCAAGGGGGCCGATCGGCCGGGCGGCTTGGGCGAAACATTTGACTGGGGCCTGCTCAAGGCGCTTGATCCATCCGTTCCCTTCATGCTGTCGGGCGGCCTGACGCCCGAGACGGTAGCACAGGCGATCAAAACCGTGCGCCCGATGGGGGTCGATGTGTCCTCCGGCGTCGAATCGTCGCTGGGCGTCAAGGACAAGCGGCTGATAGAGACATTCATCCGAAACGCTCGCGCAGCCGTATAGGCTCCTGCGCCCTTTCGGTCATTTGGCCGGAGCGGCCGATTATCGAAGGATAGTGACAGTGGATACCGACGGACTTAACTCCCTGCGCAACGGCCCCGACGAGCAGGGGCGCTTCGGTCTTTACGGCGGGCGGTTCGTTGCCGAAACCCTGATGCCGCTGATCCTGGACCTCGAGGCGCATTATCGCGCAGCCAAGAACGATCCGGCGTTCAAGGCGGAGCTTGAGGACTTATCCGTCCATTATGCCGGCCGGCCGAGCCCCTTGTATTTTGCCCAGCGGCTGACCGAGCATCTGGGCGGCGCCAAAGTGTGGTTCAAGCGCGAGGAGCTCAATCACACAGGCTCGCACAAGATCAACAATTGCCTGGGGCAAATTCTTCTCGCTAAGCGCATGGGCAAGACCCGCGTGATCGCCGAGACCGGCGCGGGCCAGCATGGCGTGGCGACCGCGACAGTGTGCGCCAAGTTCGACCTGCCTTGCACCGTCTTCATGGGCGCAACCGATGTCGAGCGGCAAAAGCCGAACGTGTTGCGCATGAAGATGCTGGGCGCCGAAGTGCGCGCGGTGACGGCCGGTGCGGGCACGCTCAAGGACGCCATGAACGAAGCGCTGCGCGACTGGGTGACCAATGTCGAGAGCACCTATTACCTCATCGGCACGGCAGCTGGCCCGCATCCCTATCCCGAAATGGTGCGTGACTTCCAGTCCGTGATCGGCACCGAACTCAAGGAGCAGTTCAAGCAGGCTGAAGGCAAGTTGCCCGATGCCGTGGTCGCCTGTGTGGGCGGTGGGTCTAATGCCATCGGCACGTTCCATGCGTTCCTTGATGATCCAGAGGTCAAGATCTATGGCGCCGAAGCAGGCGGGCATGGCATCGACACCGAGAATGGCCATGCCGCGTCCATGACAGGCGGCAGCCCCGGCGTCTTGCACGGGAACCGCACCTATCTGCTGCAGGATCGCGACGGGCAGATTCTTGAAGGGCATTCGATTTCAGCTGGCTTGGATTATCCCGGCGTCGGCCCCGAGCACTCGTTTTTGCATGACACCAAGCGCGTCATCTATGCGCCGATCACCGACAACGAGGCGCTCGAAGCCTTTCAGCTTTGCACCAAGCTCGAAGGGATCATCCCGGCTCTTGAATCCGCCCATGGGCTGGCGCAGCTGATGAAAGTCGCGCCAAGCATGGGTAAGGACCAGTCCATCGTCCTGTGCCTCTCCGGACGCGGCGACAAGGACGTCGAGAGCGTCGGACGGTACCTCGGGCTGCTCTAGACGATCAGGGATTGCTGCGCGTGAATGCCGGCCATGGCACCGGCATGGGTCGCGACCGTCAGGCTGCTCATCGGGTTGGCCAGATCGCCGGCGGCATAGACGCCCGGTAGGCTCGTGTGGTGCTTTTCATCGGTCTTGACGATCTCGCCAACGGGCGATGGTGCCATCTGAACGCCCAGGGTTTCGTGCACATCGCTTGATGGCGTGCTGCGTGGATGGGCAAAGAGCGTATGGACTTCGACCGATCGCCCATCGGCGATTTGCACTGCCGTGAGCACGCCGTCCTGGTGCGCGAGGGCGCTTACCTTGCCATCGACGATCTCTACGCCGCGCGCTTCAAGCGACCGGCGTTCGTCTGCCGGCACATCGTGCCCATCGGTGAAGATCGTGATCTGATCCGTCCAGTGGTTGTAAAGCGGTGGCACGTGGAGCGACATGGGCGAATGGTAGAGCAGGCCCCAATGCTGGTTGGCAATTTCATAGCCGTGGCAATAGGGACAGGGCACGACCGTATTCCCCCAGCACTCGGCAAAGCCAGGCAGATCGGGGAAATGGTCGGTGCGGCCATAGCTCAGCACCAGACGGCGCGCCTTGAGCGTCTCGCCATTGTCCAGGGCCACGCTGAAATCGTCGAGGGCACCACTGGCGCGCATGGCGCGAGCGTTTACAACACTGACATTGGGATAGGCCCGCAGCTGCTCCCGGGCGAGCGCCAGGATCTCGCCGGGCGGGCGGTTATCGTGGCCCAGCAGCCCGTGGGAATGGGCGGCATAGCGGTTGCGGGGCAGGCCGGTGTCGAGCACAATAGCCTTGCGGCGCGTGCGGCCAAGCTGCAGGGCGGCGGCAAGGCCGGCAAAGCTGCCGCCAATAACAATGACATCATCCATGATCATGGACTCCTGAAGGAAAAAGGGGGTGCGGCGTGGCTTGGCGGGCAATGTCATCGAGCGAGATGCGTTGCAGCCTTGCCGCAAGCAAGGCCTCCGCATCGGCGATGAACTCGCCCATGACGGCATTGACGGAACGGACAATGCCGCATTGCCCATCGCCCGGATCGCTGTCGGTGCGGATCAGGAAGTTTTCGCCCATCGCTGCATAGACTTGGTAGAGGCTGATTTCGGCGGCCGGGCGCAACAGGCGCCAGCCACCGTCATGGCCTTTGCTCGAAGCGACGAGCCCGGCCTCGCGCAACTCGCCCAATGCGCGGCGCACAACCACAGGATTGGTCATAAGACATTGCGCCAAGGTGGCAGATGTCATGGAGGCATCGGGCTGCTTGTGCAGGTGCACTAGGGCGTGCAGGGCAAGGGAAAGGCGGCTTGAACGCTTCATGTAACTTTACTTGTTACATTTATCAGGGCCTGTCAACCCTGTTCGCTGGTAGCCCTTTCGCTTCGGTAGGAGGCTGCTATGGTGCCCGTGGTCAAAGCCACGCCTGGAGACATTTCATGAAAGCCTTGTTTGCCGCGACGGCACTTTTTGTGCTTGCAAGCTCTGCCGCCTTGGGGTTCGACGCGACGATCGAGGCGCTTACCGGCCGCTACAAGGCGCAAAAGCTGGTCAAGGCTGCCGATGTAGGCGAATTGATGCGCTTAAGCGAGCGCTGGTGCTATGCAGAGGAAGCAGGCGAATGCGATTGGAGCGACATCTATCTTGATGTCACTGCCGAGGACGCGCGCTTTGAGATCAGTAATGCCTGGTCTGAAACAGTTGATCTGTCTTTCATTGATCGTGGCGTGTTCAACGAGCAGAACCAGATCTGCGAAACCGGCAACGACTGGACCTCGACCATTCACGCCCGTACTCGTCCGGACGGCATCGCGGTCATCGGGCGGGAGCTCGAAGCTATTCGGGACGAAGTGGACGCCAGCCGCGAGAACATCGTCGACTGCTTCGACTATCTTTATCTTTCGTCCGATGCGAACGCGCAAACCGTGAACCTCACGCAACGGCAATATACCGACGGCGTGTACCAGGCCGATGCCGACGTGGCGGTGACAATTCACTTTGATCCGGCAGCAGCGAATGCGCTAAGGCAGCGTTGGTAGGTAGTTGATCGACTAGTATGGTCTTCTTAGGATGGCCAAGCGCAAGGCAATCGTGCTACCCGCCTGCACTTTCTGCGCTAGCATTGTTTTTCGGCGTTTCGTCGAAGAATACCGCAGGCTGGTGCACGTGAACTTCAAAAGCAGGGCAGTTGCCGTCGGTCAGCCGGAGAACAGTCCAAGGTAGAATTATTTTGAATCAAGCTCTACTTGCGCTCGCCTGGATAGCCACGACGGCTGGGTTGGTGCTCCCCTCGATCATTCCGGACCTGTCGCGGGATCTGATGATCCCGATGTTCACAATCGGCCTTGTGGTGTGGCTTGCAGGAGCGGAGCGGGCTGCGATTTTGCGCCAACCGGCTGTGTTTATGCCCCTATTGGCCGGCATGGTCCTGTTGCTCGCGTCTGCTGTAACGGCGAAGTCGCCCTTGCATGTGGTGGCTCCACTGGTTTTTGCGCATCTCTATCTTATAGGGGCTCTGGTCGCCTTGTACCGGCGGCTTGGCCCTAGTCTGTCGCTAACTACGATCGGCATGCTCGCGCTGCTGGGTGCGTTAGGCGGGGCGGTTTTGACCGGTTTCGACGTACTCGTCCTAGGCTCGGAGCGCGGCGGCCTCGTCAACAATCCGATCCGTATGGCTGCCCTTACTTTACCGCTGGGCTTTACCGCTCTGGTGGGCTTGTGGGGGCAATCCGGAGGTTGGCGGTGGTGCTTCCTAGCCGGCCCGGTGCTCGGACTACTCACGGCCTATTTCACCGGCTCGCGCGGGCCTATTTTGGCAGGACTGGTGATGGCTGCCATCGCCGTTTCGGCCATCTGCATTACTCAACTGCCCCGCCGCCGTGCCATACAGTTCCATGTGGCCGCTGGCGTCCTCATGCTGTTCGCAGCGGGTATGCTGATTGCCACCTCTGCATTGCAAACTATGCCCCTGACCGACGACATTGCGGCCGCCATGCGCGGCGATGGTTCTGCCGATGGATCAACCACGGAGCGGCTCAACATGTACGGAGCGGCATATCAGGCGTTCCTTGCCTCGCCCTGGGTTGGCCATGGCTTTATCGACTACGTCCGCATTGCCGAGACCTACGCTGCGCCAGGACGCGATTTCATCATCTACGACCATCTGCATAACGATGTAGCCAATTTCTCCGTGGTCGCGGGTGTCATGGGAATTCTCGCCTATGGGCTGTTCATGTTCGGACCCCTGCTCGGCGCTTTGCGCACACAATCCCAAGACCGCGGTGCCATGATCTACCTTGGCGCGGTGACAAGCATTGGCTTTGTGTGCCTGGGTGCGACGGACACCACTATTGGGGTGCACTGGCAAAACGTGGTGTTGGCAACCATCTCGGCGATCATCGCTACTCTGGCGCTGCGCTCCAAGGTTCCTAATTAATGGCAAGGCTCATCCATATTGCCTTGACGTTCGACGATAATTTCTGGGCGCCGGCTTTCGCCACCATGCGTTCGGTTTGCCTGTTTACACGGCGGCGGCAGGATCTGGTGTTTCACCTTTGCCACAGGACGCTGACGCCGGAGCACCGGGCGGACCTGGAGGCGATTACCGCCGAGTTCCCGGTGGAACTACGCTGGTACGACCTTGATGCCTCGGACATGTTCCAGGACGTGGCCAAGCGCATGCCGGAAAACAAGCGGCTGAGCAACATTGTTTATGCCCGGCTGATGATCGACCGGCTGGTCGGGCCGGACGTCGCCCGCGTGCTCTATCTCGATTGCGACATGCTGGTGCGCGACAATATCGAAAAGCTCTTTGACATCGACATGGAGGGCAAGCCGATCGCCGCCGTGCGCGACACGATGGGCGCGTTCATCACTGCGCGGCGCGATTTGAAGGGCAATCGCGACATCTTCGATATCGCCGATCCTTACTTCAATGCGGGGATGGTCTTGATCGACGTGGCCCAATGGCGCGCGGCAGACATCATTAGCCGCATGGAGCAGGCGCTCAAGGACGGCATTATGCAGCGCATCTATTACGACCAGGATTTCTTGAACCTGGTCTTTGCCAACAATTGGCTCCCCTTGCCCTGGCGATGGAACACCATCGATGCGCGCCATGCCCACGAGGGGCTAGATCCCGCAATCCTGCATTACACCGGCGAGAACAAGCCTTGGGGCATTCTCTCGGGCATGCTCCACAGCGTCGCTTTCGGGCGGCTCTACCGGCATGTGATGACCAATGAATTGTTCTACCGCTTCGCCCGCCACCGCTGGAAACGCTGGTGGAAGAAGAAGCTGCGCTTGGGGCGTTAGCTAAGGGCGATCCCATCCTGCTTGCAGAGCCGCCAAAGGGCGCTGTCGCGCTCCGGCAGCGGCATCCCGGCGCGGCCGCGCCGGGTCAATTGGCTGCGCCAGATGTGAACGGCGAGCGTTTCGGAACGGATTGCAGCTTCGATGTCGCTGCCCGGCTGCATCAAAGCAGGAATATCGTTGTAGGGTATTGGGTAGAACACCGGCGCGGGTTGCACCAGATGCATGAGGTCATACTGGCGTAGGTAGTGGGTCAGAGCAAAAGGCCCCGTCGCGCCAAACTGCATGTTTTCGGGGTGCACCGGGTCACCGACGAGGCGGCGCGCCGCGACCTCTAGACGCCGCCCCAGGGGCAGGTGCGGCTCAAGCAGCGGGCGCTTGTTGCGGTTAAATACAGCAAGAAGATCGTTGAGCAGGGGGGATTGAGAAGGCATCCGCAGCACGGCATTGTTGACCGAGCGCACATTTTCGAAACCCATGACGTAGTCCGGCAAACCGTTGAGCGGCTTGAGGCAGTAAACATCGAGGTCGGAATAGAGCCCCCTTCCCTGCTGGAGCAAGCACAAGCGGAACCGGTCTGAGAACACGCCGGGCGTACCCTTGCCCTTGTAGAATGTCAGCTGATCGCGCGGCAGGATTTCGGCAGCGTCGCGCAGGATGGCACCTGCGGGCAGGCCCTCAAGCGGATCATAGCTGTAGATTTCTATGCCATGACCGTGGCGTAGAAATGAGCTGACGGAGAGCTGCTCCAGCCAGCTCAGCGGCCCATGCCAGAAGCTGACAATCAGCGGCAGGCTCACCGCTTGCGCTCGGTACCGAAGACATCGGCGAAAGTGTCGAGCATGAGCTGGTCCTTCACGTGGAGCTTTGGGTCGAAAGCCAGGTTTTCAGTGCGGTCCCAGTACCACGAGCGCGAAACGCCGATGAAATGGTAGCCGTAGAAATCGGCGGACGAGCCGGACAGATTGAGCCAGCCTTTAACAAAATGCGTCCATGGCTGGGCACGCCAGGAGGCAAAGAATGCCCGGCCAGGCGCCAGAGCCCATTTCTTGCCCCGGTCGCGCGCCGCAATGCCCTTCTTGCGAATAAAGAAGTCCTGGTGCCGCGGTGGTCCGGTTTCAGTGCGGGCATTGAGCACCCAGACGCGGTTGAAGCGGAGTAGCCCAAAGGGCGAGCGCTCGACGGCCTTGAAGATCGATTTGCGAAACGGCGACATGACGAGTTCGTCGATGTCGACATTAAGGAAAGAGCGGGCCTCCATCCCGTATTTGCGGAAGAACTGCGTGAATTTGGGCGGCTGCGCGAACATGCCCCAATTGCCCCCGAAGCGATGGCCCTCAAACACGTCATCCATAGAGCCGAATTTATAGGGCCAGGGGATAACCAGAAATTTTTCCAGGCCCTCGACGGCGGCAAGTGTCAAACGCAGTTCGTCATGGCTATAGGTCACCGAGCCATTGTCATAGACCACTGCGGCCGTTGCACCATGTTCCTTGACATAAAAGCGCGCCCAATCGGCAATCCAGCCGAGATCATTGTCCTTGTTGATCGTGAAGATCACCCGCTCGCCGCGCAGATGCCGGCTCTGATTGGGTTGAATAGGAATGATGAAGTGCTGCTCACCGAATTTGAAGCTCAGCCGTGTGTCGCTGCTGGGCAGGGTCACGCGCAGGATCTCCGCCTGGACACCGTGGTGGATGCGTGGCTTGGCAATCGTGCCCGAGGGATGGCCGGTGATTATCAGGCTCTCGATCAGTGGCGCGAGGTTGAGCGCCATCGGGCCGATCAGATAGACATGGCGCCCTGTATGATCGCGAAACACGTCATAGAACACCGCGCTATCGTCGAACCGTTCCCAAAACGATTGCGGCCGCTCGAATTCTGGTCCGAGCGGCGCGCGCCGCAGATCAAAGGCGGGGTCGAGCAGGGCCGGCGAAGCATCGGCGATCTGGTTATCCGCTTGGGCGAGGTCGTAAGCCATAGCCGTCCCATAGCGCGGCGCGGGCGCGATGGGTAGGGGCGAAAATCCTTTCAGCTGTTGGCTTTCAGCCATTCGGGATCGGGTTCGATGGGCTCGATGACATCGATCAGGATCCCGTTCGGATCGGCTGCGATAAAGTGGCGTTGACCGAACACTTCGTCGCGTAGCGAATACGGGATCGGCAGGCCAGCGGTTGAAAGCCGCGCGTGTTCGGCGGCTGCATCCTCCACATAGAGGCTCAAGATCATCTTTTCGGTTGTACCGCGGCCTTGTGGTGGGATGGTGTCGTGTTTCTGATCGATGAGCGCTATTTCAAACGGGTGGTCGGCTGTGGCTCGCAATTGTACGTACCAATCACTGGTAAAGATGCGGGTAAAGCCGAAGTAGGTTTCATAGAACGCGGCTGAAGCTTCGACATCTGCGACCTGCAGAAGGGGATAAAGGCTGTTGACTTTCACGGCATTCTCCTTGCATTCAACAATAAGATACATACAGTATGTTTCTACGGTGGTAACATGCAGGCTGTATGTATGCAAGAGAGAAGATCGCAGATCGAGAGGACGGAAGCCACCCGACGACGGCTGCTTGCCGCTGCGCGGCAAGCCTTTGCAGAACGGGGTTATGCTGGCACGAGTACGCCCGAAATCGTGGCTGCAGCCGGCCTGACCCGGGGCGCGCTCTACCACCACTTCGCTGATAAAAAAGCTTTGTTCCAGGCGGTGGTCGAGGAAGAGCATATGCTCCTCGCTATGAGCATCAATGCGGGCTCGGATGGGCTGGAGGAAGCGAGTCCCGTGAAGGCGCTTATCGCTGGTAGCGAAATCTTTATCCAGGCGATGGCAGATCCAGGTCGCCGGCAGATCATGCTGGTGGACGCGCCCGCCGTGCTTGGACGGGACGTGGTCGATGCCATTGATGCACGGCACGGCACGGAGACGCTGCGCTGCGGCTTGCAGGACGCGATGGACGCGGGAGCGATCAAGCGCCTGCCAGTGATGCCGCTAGCGCAGCTATTGGGCGCTATGTTCGACCGGGCGGCATTGGCGCCGCCCGATAAGGCTGGAGATTACCTCAAGGCAATAAAGGCGCTGATTCGCGGGCTCAAGGAGTGAATGCGGACTTCGATGCGTGGTCTTCGACAGCGCCGAGCCGACGCGCTAGCTCCTGAACGGCCGCAATCATTGGGGCAATGAAGCTATCGTAGCGCAGGCCCTGCGCGCTGTCTGGATCGGATGGATCGGCGAGGATGTGGCCGGCAAATTCTCGGCCGTTGAGCGCCTTGGCGATGTCCTGCGCCAGAAGGCCATAGTGGGTTCGCTTGCCAGTGACGTAGCGGTATCGCACAGGGTTGAGCGCAAGTATGAAATCCAGGCCGAGATCGCTCGAGGCAATGTCGGTTTTCTCGCGCGCGTCTGATGTCTGGATGGTGCCTGTTGCAGACCATATCGCCGACCAGCGGGCATTCGAGGCACCGAGGCTCACGGCATTGTCGCTGGCGGGGCGCAGGCTTGTCGCTATCCTCGTGCCATCAACAGCATCGACGGTAACTGCATCGATCCAGCTAGTACCGTCAGGGCTGATCTTGATGCGCCATTGATTGTCGCCCATCAGCCCCATTTCGGCGCGGCCGGAGAACGCCGTCTGGAACAGCATGCTTGCCGTGTCTGCCGGTGCAGCCTTGTTGATCTTGAGTTGATGGCCCGCGCCATCATGGTTCAGCAAAGTCGCGTCGGCTGCTACGGCCAGACGGTTGGTCTCATCTGCAATGGTATTGATGCCCAGGCGCGGCAAGGCGGCCTGCAAGGACGCGAGCGGCTGCCATGTGCCACCGGCAAAAACCAGGAGCGATTGGGTGGCCTTGTCGAACGTTTGCCAGCCGTCCGCCGGTTCGTAGAAGTGCCAGGCGCCGGACTGGAAGGCGGCGATGTCATTGGCGTGGCCTGCCCAAATGCCGGTTGCCCCAAGCGGAACGATGTAGGCCTCTCCCGCCATGGGCGTTACCGGTGGCGCGGTGATGGTGTGGCTTTCGACCAGGGGCTGCACCAAGGCATCGAGTGCCTGGATGGCCTCGTTGTGCGTAATGTGCTTTTGGGCTTGGGCGGGCATGATAAAGGGCAGCGAAAGGCGGGGCGTCTGGTCCATAAAGATCTCCTTTGCGAAGGAGTCTAGGACCGGGGCTGCATACGGGGAAAAGCGGGAGAACGCCCGCTAGGCCGTTGCCAGGGGGCGCCTTGCGGTTGTCGCTACGAACGTCACGATGAAGGTAATGCTCATCAACAGCACGATGGTGGGCGCGGGCGCTGAATCGATGAAGAAGCTGGCATAGATCCCCACAAGCGAGCTGCCGACCGACACGGCCGCAGCGATCAGCATCATGGGCCCGAAACGCTTGGAAATGAGGTACGCGATAGCGCCCGGCGCGACCAGCAGGGCTATCACCAGCACAATGCCGACCGCCGTCAGCGCCGCGACGATGGTGAGCGAGAGGAGCGTTAATAGACCATAATGCAGTAGGCGCACCGGTAGGCCGATGGCACCGGCTTGCTGCGGATCGAAGGTGAACAACAGGAGATCGCGCCATTTGGCGAGCACGATAGCCGTCACCACGAGTGCAATGATGCCGGTTTGCCAGAGATCATCAGCACCGACGCCAAGGATATCGCCGAAAAGGATATGGTCGAGATGCACATCGGTCTGGATGGAGGTGTAGAGCACGATGCCAAGGCCAAAGAGCCCGGCAAACACCACGCCCATGACCGTGTCCTCCTTGATCCGGCTATTTTCCTTGAGGAACCCGACCGACAGGGCACAGCCCATGCCGGCTGCAAAGGCGCCGACGCCGAGCGGCAGGCCCATGATATAGGCCAGCACCACGCCGGGCAGCACGGCATGGGAGATAGCGTCCCCCATCAGCGACCAGCCCTTGAGCACCAGAAAGCACGACAGCAAGGCCGTGGGGACCGCCACCATGACGGCGATCATCATGGCGTTCGTCATGAACGGAAATTGGAACGGCCAAAGCGCGTAGACGAAGAGCTCGCTCATGAGGCGATCTCCCGCGCGGCGCGGCGGCGAGCCGCCAAGATGCCGTGCTTGGGTGCAAAGACAAAGGCAAGAAGGAAAACGATGGTTTGCAGCACCACGATCACCCCGCCCGTCGCCCCATCAAGAAAGAAGCTGAGATAGGCGCCGATCATCGAGGAGAAGGTGCCCACGGCAATGGCAATCAGGATCAGCCGCGGGAAACGGTCGGTCAGCAGATAGGCGGTGGCGCCGGGCGTCACGACCATGGCGATAACGAGAAATGCTCCTACCGTCTGCATGGCAGCGACCGTGCAGGCCGCCAGGAGGGTGAAGAACACAGCGCGCAGCAGGGGCGGGTTCAGCCCTATGGAGCGAGCATGGCTCTCGTCGAAAAAGGTGACCATCAAATCCTTCCAGATCACCAGCATGACTGCCAGGGTCACCACCGAGATGATGACCAGCTGGATCGTATCCTCCGGCGTTACGGCCAGAATATTGCCCATGACGATGGTCTGGATGTTGACCGATGTGGGCGAGAGCGAAATCATGAACAGCCCAAGGCCGAAGAATGCCGTGAAGATCAGCCCGATCACCGCGTCTTCCTTGAGCTTGGTGCGCTGGGTCAAGAACAGCATGGCAGCCGCCGCAAGCCCGCCTGAAAAGAACGCGCCAACGGAAAACGGCAGGCCCAGCATATAGGCGCCGGCAACCCCTGGCACGATGGAGTGCGACAAGGCGTCCCCAATCAACGACCAGCCCTTGAGCATCAGATAGGCGCTCAAGAACGCGCAGACACCCCCCACCAGCGCCGACACCCAGATGGCGTTGATCATGTAGTTGTAGCTAAACGGCAGCGCCAAGGTCTCGATCATCTGTCGACCGGGTCTGACTGGCGCGCGCTCATCTTACCCTTTTCGCCGTACATAACGAGCGGGCGCTCGTCGTCCGTCAGCACCGAAAGATGGCGGGGATCGTCATCATCGTGCAGCCCGGCCCCGGCCAGGACGAAGTGGCGCAGCGCCCCGCCAAAAGTCTGCTCAAGCCATTCACGCGTGAAGATCTCGCTGGTCGGGCCCGAGGCCAGAACCGTGCCCTTGACCAAAACGGTGCGGTCGCAAAACTCGGGCACCGAGCCCAGATTGTGCGTCGACACCAGCATGACCTTGCCCTCGTCGCGCAGGCCGCGCAGCAGGTCGATAATCGCGTCCTCGGTTTTGACATCGACGCCGGTGAAGGGCTCGTCGAGGAGGATAACCTGCCCCTCCTGCGCCAGTGCACGGGCGAGGAATACCCGCTTTTTCTGCCCGCCGGACAGTTCGCCGATCTGGCGATAACGGAACTCGGCCATGTTGACGCGCTCGAGCGCTGCGGTGACCATTTCGCGGTCGACCGGCTTGGGCCGGCGCAGCGGACCCATATGCCCGTAGCGCCCCATCATCACGACGTCTTCCACCAATACGGGAAAGTTCCAGTCCACGTCCTCGGATTGGGGCACATAAGCGACGAGATTGCGCTTGAGCGCCTGCTTGCCGGGCACTCCCAGGATGTTGACCGCACCGCCGGCTAGGGGAACAAAGCCCATGATGGCTTTGAACAACGTTGATTTGCCCGAGCCGTTGATGCCGACCAGCGCTGTTATTGAACCACGAGGAATGGCAAAGCTGGCGTGCTTGATGGCCGTAGTGCCGTTGCGATAGGCAACCGTGATGTCGCTGACCAACAGGCCAGGAGCGCTCGCGTCGTTCATGGAGTCAGGCCTTCGACAATGGTTGTTGTGGTGACGGTCAGCAGGTCCAGATAGGTCGGCACCGGCCCATCGGGTTCGGACAGCGAGTCCACATACAGCACGCCGCCATATTTGATACCGGTTTCACGTGCCACCTGTTCGGCTGGACGCGGCGAAATGGTCGACTCTGAGAAGATCGCCGGCACGTTGTCGGCACGCACTGTGTCGATCACCTGGCGTACCTGCTGGGGCGTTCCCTGCTGGTCGGCATTGATGGGCCAGAGGTAAAGCTCCTTGAGGCCAAAATCGCGCGCCAGATAGCTGAAAGCGCCTTCGGACGTCGCCAACCAGCGCCGCTCTTCGGGAATGGCATCGATGGCGGCGCGGATCGGCGCGACCGTGGCGTTGATGCGTTCGGCATAGGCCTTGGCATTGGCCGTGTACACCGCTTCATTGGCCGGATCAGCGGCCACAAAAGCCTTGCGAATGTTTTCGACATAAATCAGCGCGTCTGTCGGGGACATCCAGGCATGGGGATTTGGCTTGCCCTGGTATGGCCCCTCGCCGATCCCCAGCGGCTCGATTCCCTCGGTCACTACCACGGAGGGTACATCCCCCATATTGCTCAGGAATTGTTCGAACCATTGTTCGAGATTGAGCCCATTCCACAGGATCAGATCGGCATCTTGTGCGGCAATCAGATCGCCCGGAGTGGGCTGGTAATTATGGATCTCGGCACCCGGCTTGGTGATAGAAACCACGTCCGCCGCGTCCCCGGCGACGTTGCGCGCCATGTCCGCGATGATGGTGAAACTGGTCACCGCCTTGATGCGTTCCTGGGCAGCGAGGGGAAGGGCTGAGCCCAGAACGGCCAGCCCCAGGAAAACGGATAACACACGACGACGCATAACGAACTCCGGTTTCATGCGTGTCATCATATTGCAATTGCAATTCACTCGCAACTGCAGTCTGCAAGATGGCTCGCGTGCAAGGCTCGGAATACGGTTTGTAAAGTGTAGCGCGCGATTTCGGATGACTAGAAAACGTCAGTTCGGATGACATCCGAAAACGGCTTGAGAAGAGGGCTTCAAGCGCCCTTAAATGGCGCGGTGAGTCTTAGGCATCTGGTCATCGTTGTTCTCTCCCTTTTTGCGCCTTCCGGTGTCCTGGCGGCTGGGCCGGTGTTCGAGCGCTGCGAGGCCGGGAACCGGGTCACGTGCGTGGTGGATGGCGACACGTTCTGGTGGCGGGGACGGAAAGTTAGGATCGAAGCAATCGACGCGCCGGAGCTGCACAACGCCCGCTGCGAGGCGGAGCGAGCGCTGGCTATTGCAGCGGCGGATCGGCTGGTGGAGTTGCTGAACCAGGGCGGTTGGCGGTTAGTGCAGTTGGGCGACCGCAACGTCGATCAATACGGCCGGCAGCTGCGCACGATCGAGCTTGGCGAAAGCGATATGGGTGAGATGCTCGTCAGCGAGGGCCTGGCCCGGCGTTGGGAAGGGCAGCGCCAGCCCTGGTGCGAGGGGTAGCCGTGAGCCAAGGCTCCAATCAATATCCGCGCCTGCCCTGGCAGCGCTACGATCATCCCACCGCCGCGCCGGCGTTCGTGGCTTATCCGCATGGGCCGGACAGCGGCTGGGCCAAGGTAGTCTTCATGGATACCTACCCCACTGCCACTCCCTGGGCCTGGATCGTGAATTGGGACGATCGCTTTTCGGGGCACGGCTCGGCGCCAAGCAAGCAGGAGGCAGCCGACTGGGCGACGCGTGCCTATTGGGACAGCATGGTGGAAACCGAAAGCTGGAGGCCGGTGCCCCGCCCTGCAGTTGGCGAACCGCAGCGCTGCCTGCCCGAGCTACGGTTCCGCGCGTGGGTGCAGGAGCTGGCGCGCAACATGACCAATGAAACAGCGCCGCGTCTGGTTGGGCAGTTCTTGCGAGCGGTGCATCAGGGGCCCTCGATCGCCGGGAACAAAGCCGCCGACCGGTGGGCGCACCGGGTGCTCAGCGATGCGTTCGGTACGAGGGCCTATTTGAAGCAGTGAACTGCTTAGCCTAATTCAGTGCCGTGGGCCGTCTAACAGCGAAAACGGCCGCTGCGTGCGCTTTTAACCCTCGCCACTTGCATCTTGGCTAAGGGTCTGCACAATAAGCGATAAACGCGTTGCGGGGCCCTTCACGTGCAAGCATGGTTGCGGAAACTCGGCCTTGGTCCACGGCTGTCGCTGATTGCGGCCGCCGCCATGCTGCCTGCGCTGGGCACCATCCTTTACAACGAAGTCGAGTTCCGCAAAGTGCGCGGCACCGAAGTGCGCCAGTCCGCCCTGCGGACAGCTGAACTGGTCTCTCTGGAAATGCAGCAGGTCATCAGCGGCAGCGAGGGCATCCTTGAAGCCATTGCAGCTGCGCCGGTGGTCAAGACGTTCACCGATGCCGAGTGCACCGCATATCTTGGCAATCTCATTGTCAATTTGCCCCAGTTCAACGCCATCTCGGCGATAGATGCCCAAGGCAATATGCGCTGCCGCTCGCGTCCTGCTGCAATAAAGACAGGCTATACAAGCCGGCCTTATTTTCCCCTGGTGATGAACGAAGGCCGGTTCGTTCTCGGCGAATACACCATTAGCCAGAACGATGGGACAGCCCTGCTGCCAATGGCAGCGCCAATCCTTGGCGACGAGGCCAAGCCGATCGGCGTCCTGGTGGCAGGGCTCAGCCTTGACTGGCTGGGCGATCGCCTGCGGGAGCGACGCTTTGCTCCCGATAGCTCGCTCACCATTGCAGATCGCAACGGCACGATCATTGCTCGGGAACCCTTCCCCGAACGCTTCGTCGGTACGAAAATTCCGGAAGCCTTTCAGCACTTGGTCAATGCGGATTCGCCTGGAACTTTGGAGCTGATCAGCCAGGACGGCACGCCAAGGGTACAGGGCTATTATCCTACCACTGCGCCGCCCGAGGGCATCTACATCAGCGCCGGCCTGTCCCGCCGCGAAGCATTTCGGGGCATCAACGAAGCAACACAGCGCAATCTGGTTCTGGCAGCACTTTCAGCCATTCTGGCGATGGCTTTGTCCTTGCTGTTGTCGCGTCAACTCGTGCTGCAGCCTGTCAGGCGGCTGCAGGCCACCATCGATCTGTGGCGTTCCGGCCGCACCGAAGCGCGCACCGGCATGAAGCGGAACCAAGACGAGATCAGCCAGATGGGCGCTTCGGTCGATGAGTTCCTCGACGAGTTGCAGGCAGCGCGTGAAGCGCAGAAGCGGCTCGACCAGGAGCGTGAACTGCTGACCGGGGAAATGCAGCACCGGATCAAGAATATCTTGTCCAACGTCCAGGCGATTGCTTCGCAAAGCTTCAACGGCCAAGTGGATCAAGCCGTGCTCGACACTTACAACGAGCGGCTGATTGCCATGGGCAACGCCCAAGCGGTGCTGGCAGGAGAAAACTGGACGCAGGCGGAAATCGGCAAGATCGTCCGCGAAAGCACCGGCTTGTTTGGAGAGCCGGAGCGCTTCCAGATCAACGGTCCTGCCTTGGTGCTCAACGCCAAGGCGGCAATGGCCCTGTCGATGGCGCTGCACGAGCTTTGCACCAATGCGGTCAAATATGGCGCCCTCAACGATCCAGACGGCCAGGTAAAAATTGTCTGGCACGTGAGCGACGAGCCCAATGCCGAGTTCACGCTTTCCTGGCGCGAGCAGGATGGACCGCCTGTCTTGCCGCCCACTCGTAGCGGCTTCGGCACGATGATGGTGCAGAAGGTCTTCGCGATGGAGGTCAATGGAACGACCGATCTGCGTTACGAGACAGATGGCGTAACCTGGACCGTCACGGCGCCCCTGGACGGTGTGCTGGCGCACAGCGAGGGCTGAGCCGGGCCAAGTCGGGCCTGCTGCTAGTCCACCGGTCCATTGTTGATGAGCTGGGCAATCGCGGTGCGCAGCTGCGACAGGGCAAAGGGCTTGCCCAGCAATATGCTGTTCGGCACGCCCTGGGCGGCCCAGTTCGCGGCGCTGTCGCCGGTCATGTAGATGACGGGGATAGTGGGCTTGAGCAGCCGAGCCTGACGCGCCACCTCCCAGCCATCAATGCCGGGCCCGAGGCGAATATCGGTTACGAGACAAGCAAACCCATCAGCCCCGTTTTGTAGCTGGGCCAGCGCCTGGGCACCCGAACGCGCGATAGTCACGCCAAAGCCCGAGTCCTCAAGGTCAGCCTCGATGACAGTGCATAGGAGGGCATCATCCTCAACGATCAGGGCAGATGGCTTATCCATTTCGGCTCCAGGCAATCTCACCCCGCAAACGTGGGACTAGTTTGTTGGTTCGCTGACGATTGGGGGAGCGGGTGGGTAAGATGGGCATCCTGGATTATTGAAGACGCCGTTATGCTCTTACTGAGCCACCCTATAGTACGGTCAAAATGCTATTGGCAATCAGCTGCTGTAAAACGCTGAGAGCGGTGCCCAAAATTAGTATAGGCCCTAAGACCTTGCGGATAGTTTTTCGTTTCAGCATCATCCGCTCAGAGTAGCCAAAGCCGTATTCGATTTTCCTGAAAAGCCACGCGCGACTGGCTAGGGCAGCAAACCCCAGAATAGTAAGGATGAGAATTTCGGCCACTCGCGGCCATAGAGCATAATACAGCGCTGCTCCACCGACGCCCAAGATTGGAAACATTGCAGCCTCAAACCCGGGATGAAGAGCAAACCCGTACCAAGTCCGGCATGTCCCCATCTCTTCGGACACGATCCTGTCAATGCGCTCGACGATGCCTTGATCTTTAGCGGAGATGTCCATTCGACCAGCCGTAAAGCTGCTATCATTTAATCTAAACGAGAAGCGAGCCAGTGGTGGCTTTGACCCGGTGGTGCCCGACGCAGTCAGGAACTGTATTTGGCGGCTCTTGACCAATGGCTGCGATAGCAGTTCATCAAACCGCAAGTCGGCAATCACATGAGAATCAGCAAAAGTCACTGTCCAAAGAAGCGGGCTCTTGAGCAGGTCGGTCACTTGATCGTTGATCGCCCGGAGCGTCCCTTCGCCAAGCACATAGGCACCTTTGAAGTCCTTAGGTTTTGAATGCCCTGGAAGTTTGTAAGCTTGTTCGTACGCTGCACTTTCTGCAGCCTGCTCCTCAAGCCGTTTACGGCTCGCTTCCAGTTCCTCCCTGAACTTATCGGTGGCACTGTCTAAAACTTCTGGCGCAACAGTTGTTCTGCTAGATCGCCTCGCGGGGCGTTTGGTTGGCGGAAGCTGATCGGCCAATTGGGGGCTCTCGGTACTGAATGCTCAACCATTTCATTGCACCGAGAAACCGTCAATCGGCCAAGTCAGCTTTAGACGTCACCGTCAGCCGAAGGCAGCCTTGAGAGTGCGCCACGCATACGCTGCTTCCAACGGGACAACTCCGTTACCGCCTGCATGGGATCGCTCCAGCCGATAGGCCATCCCATCAGCCAGTCCGAAAAGTTGGGGTTGAAGGTCCATTCGCCGTCCAAGGACCTGGTCCCAGGCCGCAAGCTCAAATGGAGCGGGCGGGAAAAGCGGTAGTTCGTCAGGTCCGCCATCTGGACGCCCATCAGCTTGGCCAGCATGACCAGCTGCGACCAGAGCCTGGCTGCCGTCGCCAGCGACACCTGGTTGCCCGACTGACCCAAGGCAATCCGGAAGCGCATCCCCTTCGGGCTGAACTCGATGTCCGTGCGGTTCCCGCCGATCGAAGCGGTCGGCGTGGGCCAGTATGAAGACGCGGCGCCGTAAGTGGGTAGCGCCGACTTCAGCCGCCGAAAAGAGGCCTGCTTTTGCCGTGTAGCCCATGCTTTGTAAGTCTGCGATGACTTCGGGCAATCCCAAATTGAGATGGCCTTCGACGTTCTCGCAGAAGATCCATTCGACATCGGCCTCGATGGCGATACGAGCGACTTCTGGCCAGAGATGGCGAGGGTCGTCGGCGCCTCGCTTCTGTCCGGCGCTGGAGAATGGCTGGCATGGATATCCGGCAGAGAGCATATGAACCTTGCCACGCCAGCGGCTGCCGTTGAAGGTTCTAAGGTCGCTCCAGACAGGAGCTTGATCCAGGGCCTTGTCCGCCATCCGACCCACGAGAGTGGCCGCTGCACCAGCTTCTCGCTCGACAAAACAAACAGTTCGATATCCGGGCTCGGCAAGATGGAGCCCGAGTTCAAGGCCTCCGACGCCGGCGCAGAGGGAGATTCCGGCAAGATCAGCGCCGGCAGGTACTTTGAGGGAATGTAGAGCCACACCCGTATTCTCCGATGGAAGGACGCTCTTGGCGTTCGGAGGGCGGGCTCGATGGCCTCAGATGATTGACGATGCCGCACCTGCGGCACTTGATCTCGATTTCGGTCGTGATCTCCGGCGAGGCCTTGAACAGCAAGGCGCCGCAGCCGCAACGTACCTCAACTAGGGGACCGGCAACAAGATGGCTGGCGTCATTGTCGGCCAGGGTCCCGATCGGGCGAGTGCCCGGCATTTGAACGAATTTACTCACGTTGTTTTACTCGCGATCTGGTTCAACCGCCCTGCCCTCTCCGGAGGGTGGCGGGTCGAAGTGTCGCGTTCGTCACTTTGGGGTAGGACGCCAATCCAAAGCCCCAGTCGAGGTGTTGGTGCACCTCGTCCGCCCGTCGCCGATTGCGACAGGTTTAGTCTGAAACCTCGACTCTTGCCCTTCGTTGATCTCCAGTTTGGAATACGAGGGGCGATATGGGAGCGAGTTTCCGCGTAATTGACCTTCGCGCAGGGCGCGAACCGGTCGAAGTCGAGGTCGATGCAAGCTCGCCCGAGGAGGCGGGCATGAAGGTCTTTGGGGAGAAGCTGGTCCGCAGCGGCAGCCGCAAGCATTGCTGGGCCAAGGTCTATTATCAGTTTGCCGGTCAACCTCCCTGCATGATCAGGCTCTACCGTCCCATCAAGCAAGCTCCCTCTACCCCAGCATCGCCGCAGTAAGCGCGCCTGAGGCGGCGATCTGGCCGTAGGCGTAGGGGCTGGGGTGCAGCCCGTCCGAAGTCCACTTATTGGCGGTTCCGTCGACCTTCCACTTGCCCGAATTGCGGGCCGATTCGACAACGTCCGCAAACTCGATGACCTGGTAGAGCGGATGATCGGCATTACCGGCGCGGATCGAGCCGGTGGTGGCGCCGATCGCGGCCGGGGCGCCGTTGATCAGCGGGGCACCATCGCGCAGCCAATCGTTGAGCAGTTCGCGGGTGCCGGCGCCGCCCGTCGAGAAGTTCGCAGCCGCCGTCTGGTTGGCCGTGGTGGCGTAGCTGTCCGACGAGGTGACGGAAGGCGTGATAGTGGTTTGGAACACGCGCTGCGCACCCGACAGCATCGCCTTGGCCTCGGTCCAGCGGGCAACCATGTCGAGCTTGATAGCCGCCAGGGTCCGCGCCGAGCCGATATCGTTGACGCCCATTGCGCAGATCGCGTTGCGGGTGAAGGGCAGAACGGCCAGGCGCCGTGCCGAGGATAGAAGGGCGAGCTCCAGGCGGTCGCCTGACTGGCTGAGATTGATGTAGGAGGCGCCGGAGATCGAGCGCGCCACGCTGCCGACCGCGTCGGTCGCATCGGCCGTATCGTTGAGGCCCTCGGCAATCGAATCGCCCACGATCGCTGCCGCCTTGTTGGCGGTCCGGCCAAGCAGCGCCAGCGGCCAAAAGCCATAAACCTGCGCCGTATTGGCGCCGCCGCCGCCCGTGTAGTCCGTGACGCTGACCGTGTTCACGGTCGCCTTCTCGCCATTGGCCGAAACCTGCCCGGTCGAGGCGCTGTAGAACACGATAGACGTGGTGGCCTGCATCCAGACATTGGTCCAGAACTCGGCATTATCGGGAATGGCCAGGCCAAGGAAGTCAGACACCAGAACCGTGCCGCCCTGGCAGGCCTCGCGGTTCGCCCCGGTAAAGCGCAGCCGGTTGAAGACGCCGGCCGGATATTCGATGGTCGCGGTGAACTGGATGTCCCCGTCATTGGGCAGTTCGAATTTGCCGTTGGCGCGATCGACGTACCAATTGGGCAGCACCATTGCGATCTCGGTAATGGCGCCTACCGCCCGGTGGTGCGAGCGGGCCATCAGCCCCTTGTTGGACGCCGCCCGGCTGTTGAGAAGGCGGCAATTGGTGGCCACCTGGCCGTAAATCTGCCCGGCGCCGAGCGGGTAGGCGGCATAATTGGCCGGAAGCATGACGCGGCGGCGCAGGCCGTGAAGACTCGACGCGATGCGCAGGCTGTCGGCCAGATTGTCGGTAAAGGCGTCTGCCATTTTAGGCCCCTGTCTTGAAAATGATGCGGTCGCTTGCCGCGGCGCTGCCGACGCGGATGGTCGTGGCGTTCGATGGTGTCGAGCCAAGGCTCATTGCCGCGTAGCCGGCCGGAACGCCCGCGCCGTCATTGGCGCCCAGGCGCAGCCATTCGAGGGTCGATCCAGCCCGCAGGATACTTGCCGAGGCATCGACCAAGCCCTGCGCCCATTGCAGCGCAAAGGCGCCGGCATTGGCTCCATTCTCGACAACCAGCTCGGCAAACAGAAATCCGTAATCTAGGAAGTTGCCCGCCACGATCGTCGAGGCTGGATAGATCAGCCCACCCCCGACCGTTTCAGCCGTCGCGCCGGGCGCGCGCAGGCGCTGTTCGGCTTGGACGCGGATGGCGCTGGCGGGGCCGGTCATGGCGTATTTGAACCCGGGCGCGGCCGGCGCCGAGAAGTAGAGCTTGAGCGTGATGGCGTAGTTGGTGTTTGCCGCCATCTGGAATTGGAGGTCGGGGTCGTTGGCCAGCACGGTGGTATTGGTCCGGCTGGTCGAAACCGCTTTGCTGGCCAGCCCGCGCGAGCCGCCGAGCGCGGCCCAGATCGAGCCCGTCCAATGGATTTGCGCGCCGCCTTCGCCGACCACGGCCGCGACCATCCCGACCGAAGGAATAACCCGGCGCCAGCGGCCATCGATGCGCAGCGCCAAATCATTGGCGCTAAAGCCGGTCCAGGCGCCCGTCCCGGTCCCCGCAAGAATATAGACCGCGCCGTCGAGGGCGGCAGGCGGGGCGGAAAGGGAGCGGCTGACCACGGGAATGACGCCGGTCAGCAAGTCCAGCTGCAGCAGGGCTTCGTTGTGGGTGACATGCTTCTGCGCCTGGGCGGCGTCCATCAGCGGCAGTTTAAGACGGGGCGTGTCAACCATCGCTGCGAATCCAGATCAGGGCCTCGGCGGGAATGCCGGCGCCAAAACTTGCGCTCATCTGCCGGACGCGGGCATAGAAGCTGTAAAGCGGCTGGCCGAAGTCCGCGATCTGCTGCTCGGCACTGTAGAGCAAGGCCGGGCTGGTGATGGCCACCGTGCGCAAGGGCGAGCCACCGGCGCCCGTCAGAACGTCCAGCTGATAGGCTTCGCTGGCCTCGCCCAGGGGCACTTCCACTTGCTCCCAGCTGTCGCCACCGATGCGGGTGCGGCGCACCCAGGACAAAGCCCAATCGCCTGTCTCAGCCGAGCGCCGGCCGAACAGATGGGCTGGGGAAAGCGGGCGCCGGGCCTTGCCGTAAAGCGTCTTTGAAAAGGCGTTGAAGCGGCTCGATGCGAAGTTCTCCCCGATGGGCCCGACGCGCCAGTTCTGCTCGACGCCTATCAGCGCCTCCGGCAAACCGGTCTGCTTGACCGCCGCGTTGACCAGGACGATTCTTGCCCCGGCCGGGACGGGCGAACGCATCGCGTGTTCGGTGCCGCGCTGCCCGCGCAGGAGGTCGGTCAGCTTGTAGCTCCTGGCGCCGGTTTGGGTGGCGGTGGCGAACTGGACGAGTTCCCACTCGCCGTCCTGGTTCTCGATCAACATGGCATTGGCGCCGTTGAGCACCTGGAGCTCGTCAACGGAGGTGAGCGAACCTTGCGCGAGCTCGAGGTAAATCTCGTTGCCCCGGTCCCAGCGGCCGGTCGGCCCGGAGAAGAGTTCGCCCGTCGTGGCGCCGATCGTCGCGGCCAACGGCAGGACGGTGTCGATGCCAAAGCCTGAAGTGGAGGGCGAGCGGGCCGCGATCATGCCCGACCGGAAGGGTGCGATGGAGGCCGCGACGTAAGGGGCATAGTCGTTGTCGCTGTCGTTGAGCAGCGGGCCATCGATCAGCGCCACCCGGGCTAGCGAATAGATGATCGGCGTCACAACCTTGCCGGGCGAGCCCTGCCTTGCCATCGGAGCGACGGATTGCGGATCGACTTCGAAGGCCGACATGCCGCGGCTCAAATCGTCTTCAACGGCTTCAAGCCGCAGCAGGCGCCCGGTGGGCCCAAAGTCGACAACGTCGCCCGCGTCGAGCGCCAGGCGCGACGGGGGCAAGGCAAAGCGGGTGCGCTCGCGGCCCAGCCAGGTAGAATAAAGCTCACGCTCGCAAAGTGCGGTAGCCTGCGCCTCGCCCATGATGACGGGAAGCGAGATCTCCGGGATGCGTTGCGAGCCGCCCAGCGAGCGGCGGGCTTCGGTGGACGCCGGCTGATCGTCGCGCGCCAGATCGCCGTAGCGGAGCTTAAGGGCGCGGGGCAGTTCGGTTTCCTGTCCGCGCGTCTGGCGCCAGCCAGTGCCGCCCGTTTCGTCCGCAACCAATTCATCGAGGGTGATCTGGGCGACCGAGGCGCGGCCCTGGCGGGCCTGGAACTTGATCACGCCATCGCTTTCGCTTGCGTCGAACTGGAAGGCGGGCCGCAGCGCATCGAGCATCGAGCGGGCGCTGGCCAGATTGCCGGTCGTGACGCCATCGACCACGGCCGGAATCGGCTCGATGGTGAAGCGGGTGAACTTGGCGTCCGCAAGCACGGCCGCGATCGTCTCGCTGGCTGATGCCGAGCCAAGCCGGCCGGAGAGCCAATGGCCGGTGTTCCAATTGGCGCTGTCGCCCCAATCGTTGTCGAGCGCGAAAGATGGCCAGGGCCGGGCATCCCAGCACCAGACATGCGACGCGCCAAGGTCCAGCATCGCGGCGCCGTAAACCGCCGAGACGGGATTGTTGGCCGGGTCGGTGTAGTGCCCGATCAGCGCCGCAAGGTACGCGCGCTGCATGGCGTCGTCGCGCGCCTGGTTGGAAAAGTACGGAAACGAGCCTTCCGAGCTTTTCGGATCGGGGAACAGATTGGGCTGGTTGGCGCCCTTGTCGACGGCCGGGCAGCCCATCTCGATAAACCGCAACGGTTTGCCCTGCGGCACCCAAGCAGTGGCGGCGCCAGCTTCGATACCGGCCGGCCGGTCGAAATGCTGATTGGTCCACCAGGCGCGCAAATCCTTCTGCCGGTAAACCCAGGGCTTGCCATAAGCGCCATCGGTAATTGGCGTCCGCGCCTGCGCCTCGCGGGCAGCAGCGTCAGGATAGAACCAGTCGAAATATTCCCCACCCTCGACGTTCCCGCTGAGATAATCGGCGTCGTAGATCGTGGTGGGTCCGGAACCGGAGAAGTCCAGATGATCGCTGCCATCGCGCCAGTCGCTTAGGGGGAAGTAGTTGTCGATGCCGACGAAGTCGATGTTGGCGTCGCTCCAGAGCGGGTCCAGGTGGAAGTAAAGGTCGCCCGACGCGTCGGCCGGCCGGTGCGAATTGAACTCGCTCCAGTCGGCCGCGTAGCTGATCTTGGTGGCGCCGCCCACGATCGTGCGGACATCGGCCGCCAGCGTCTTGAGCGCCTGGACGAACGGGTAAAGATCGCCCAGTCACGCATGGTGAAGGCCTTGAACATCCAGGCCCAAGCGGTGATGCGCGACAGGCCGGACCGGGTGGGGATGCCCGATTTGGCCGGCATGCGGTTGTAGATGAACTTCCCGCCCGGCAGCGGCACGCTCTGGCCGCCCTCGGTCAGCAGCAGGGGCGTCGTCAAATCGCGCCTGTCGAAGTCGAACCAGCGCGGGTCGCGCCATTCGAGGCGCTCCGGCCGCCACTGCCCCTCCGAAGCCGACCAGATGATTTCCGTGAAGCTATAACCCTTGTGGATGGCATCGAGCATGTCGAACAATTCGCTTTGCAGCTCGTCGCGTGCCAGCCAGTCGCGTACCATTTCGGCTTGCTTCTTGTGCAGCGGGTCGGACGAGGCCGCATCCACGATGATGTCGAGCTGGCTGACCGAGCGGCGCCGCGTTCCCAGGACGCCAATCAGATGCGGGTCACGCTCCTCGATGGTTTCGGCCAGTTCCAGCTGGCGCACGGGATGGCCCTGGTCCGCCTCCTTCATGATGGCGGCAAGGCGAATGGGGTTAAGACCATCGGCGGGGTAGCCGGTGTGCGGCGTCCGCACGCCTGTCAGCGTTGCACCGGCCACTTCCTCGGTCAGCACGCGTTTCTCGATCGGGCGCCCGCGCTGGTCGATCAGGCCCTTCCAGAAATCCGGCATCAAACGCTTCCCCTCAAACGCGCACCCAGGGGGCTTGCCCACCAGCCACGCGCGTCGGCGGCATCGGGGTCATCGAAGCGGTCGGCAGCAGGCGCATCACGCTGGGCCGGAACAGCCTCGTAGGCATACTCCGACCAGGTCAGGCGCGTTGCGTAATCGGCCAGTGCCAAGCAGATGGCATAGTCGCCATGGCGCTTCTTGCCAGCGGTGCCGGTGCGGATGTCGGGCACCCGCGGGACGCCGCGGATCATCTTGACCAGGCGCAGATCGACCAGGTGCTCGGCATCCCGGCCGATCGAGATCACGTCGTCCTCGAAGTGCACCTTGAGCGGAGGCATTTCGAGCCGGTACCATTCCTCGGAAAACTTGATGGCGCGAACGAGGCCCGTCTCGTTATGCGTCTTGTCGTAGAGGCCAAACAGCCGCCCCATATCCTCCGCCACCGTCCAGCCCATGCCGGTGGCATCGAAGGCCGCGCCGATCAGCCGCTCCCGGACATGGTTCAAAACGGTCCGCGTGATCATTTTCTGCTCGTCGCCCGGCACGTTGCGGAGCTCGAAACTAAGCGCCTCGCGGCGGCGCAGCATGCCCTCAAGGGCGAGGAGCGAGCCTGTCGACAGATCCGCGACACGCCCGAAGTCGAACCCGAAACCGTAAAAGGCCGACATGTCTAGCTTGGCGAGTTCGGCTTCCAGTTCTTCCATGAAGGGCCGCAGGCGCGCCTGGCGGGCGAGTTCGGGCATGTGCAGATAGTCGGCCGGCAATTCGAGCCGCAGGCATTTTGCGGCACTGGTCATGCGCGCTTCGATCAGGGGCGAGGGCAGCCAGGTGCCGGAGCCCTGCGATGGTATGCAGAACAATTCTTCGTCGGCGCCATCGCCATAGAAGTCGATGATCTCCTGACGCCATTCGGCCTCGCCTTCAGGGGACCAGGCCAAGCCACGCACGAAACAGATGCGCTGGTAAAGTCCGTCCCGCAGCGCCTGGTCGAAGTCGATCCGGACATGGCGGAACTTGGACCGGCCGCCCAGGATATCCTGCACCTGGACGTTGAACTCATTATCGGCACCGTTGTGCGTCGAGCAGACGACGACCTGGCCGCCCCACATCAGGAAGGCCAAAGCCGCTTTCAAAAGCTCTTTAAGGCTGTCGACGAATGCCGCCTCGTCGATGATGACAACGCCCTGCTTGCCGCGCAGGGTGCGCGGCGCCGAGGACAGTGCAAGGATTTCAAAGCCAGACGCGAAGCGGATGCGGAAAGCGTTGATCGAGCGGTCCCCGGTGTCGTCGCTGTCGTCGAACAGGAACTCCTCGGCTTCCAGGGCGCCATGGTTGAAGGCACGAGCCCACATGCCGCAGGCGTCGATGAACTCACGCGTCATCTCCTGCGAATAGGAAATATACATGGCGTCCATGCCGCCCGCCGCCTTCTGGCGTGCGGCCCGCAGCACGGCATAGGATGCCAGCCCCCAGGTCAGCCCGATCCGTCGCGACTTCTCGACAAACAGGACGCGCGTCGAGACTTCCTCCAGATCGCGCAGGACGCCCGACTGATAGCCCAGCAGCGCCTTGGGAAGGCCCAGTTCGGCGATGAGCGCCGGCACGGCCTCGGTCGAGGCGCGCCGGATTTCCGCCCATTGCTCTTTGGTGAAGGGGGCGGTCATAGTGCTATCCGCAGCAGGAGGTTATCGAAGTGACGGACGATCTTTTTTGGACCGAACAGAAGCGTCACCTGATCAAGCAGGCGCTGGGCGCCGCCTTCGTTCAAATGTTCTTTGCGCGCGCGATTGCAGACGACGTTCCTTTGCCTAAAGCGGAGGACTTGCGGCTGGCCATTATCGCAGCCATGGAAACTACCATCATCATGGGACCGCAGGCACCTCGCCAGGACGCATTGCATGCTGCAGCGCGTGCCATCGCCCACAGAGGCCAAACCGATACGCAAACCAATGAGATTCTGAACTACATTCGCGCTGCGCTTCCTTAAGTGGGTCATGCTGTCAGCCCCGTTGCCCGCTCGATGGCGCTCATCTTGACCGCTTCCCAGGCCTGGACGAACAGCACGATCTGCGCCAGGCCTTGGCTGCCCTGCAGTTCCACACGGGCGTCGCGGAACAGCATCACGCGATCAGGCGCTGCCAGCGCCATATGAGCGCTGCACAGGCCCTCGGTCAGATCGAGAGGGCCATATGCCATCCGCATGGTCGTCAACTGCACGTTGGCGGTGCAATGGGGAACGCAGCATCGGCAGGTGACAGAGGCGCTCATGCGGCTTTCACCTCCACGCCGAGAATTTGTCCCAAGATCTGTTCGGCCGTCTCGGCGCTCAAGCCCTTGGCCTTCGCCACCACGCCAACAGCGGCCTTGGCCTTTGCTTCGAACTCCGCCTCGACGACCTGGCGCCGCTTGGTCGAAAGCCCTTGTGCGGCCACGGCCGAACGCAATGCGTTGGCAAGGTTCATGGCGCCGATCGGATCGATGCCTGCAGCGCCGGCGCCCTGGAGCACTTCCCATACCAGCGTCTTGATGGCTTCTGCCGCGATCAGGGTCAGATCGTCGCTGGCCTCCGCATCGAAGCGCTTGGAGATGGCCGCGGCGATCTCGCGGGTTTCCTCGAGCCGCCGCGTCATGGTGGCGAGCCGGATCGAGTAGCGGTTGAACGCTGACTTGGACGGCACTGCAAACTGCAGTTCGCCATGGCTTTCCCGCATCAACTCCATGCAGCCATCGTAAAAGGCGGTGTAGATTTCCAGTTGGGTTTTGTCGCGATCCTGCAGCGCCGTTGCCGCCTCCGCGATCAGCCCATCGCACTCCTCCGGCAATTGCTCGAACGCATTGATGCGGCCGCGGCCGCGCCGATCTGCCATGGCTCAAACTCCCGGAGGGGAGGGACGGGCAACGCCCTCGATGATGGAACGGCGCTCTACATGATCAAGGCCCTGACGGGTCAGGGCGCCGATCATGACGGTACCCGCCTCCGTCAGCTTTATGGCGCCGACATCGGCCAGGTGTCGCATCTGCTGGCGCACCCAATCGCGGCTCCGGTTATGCCCGAACGTCACCAGCGCGGCATGCAACATGGTTTCGTTGAGGCGCCCGTCCAGCTGCTCACCCAAGGTACGCAACATGACCAGGCGGGCATCCTGAGTGAGAAAGATATCGAAGTCGCTCATTTCCTGCCCTGCTCCAAAAGGAACTGCTCGACGCGGCCGGCCGTGCGCTGCGTCGCTTCGGACGTTGCGGCCATGCCGGCAATCTTGGTGTTCATCTGCTCCAGCTGCAGCGCCAGGCGGTGGATCGAATCCTTGTCGGGCAATTGCGTAATGATGGCCTCCATGGAGGTGACGCGCGCCTTGGTGTCGTCGATGGCGGTGTCGAGGAACTTGATGTCCTCGCCCACGGCCTTGCGGAAGGGGCCAAAGATTTCGGCGATGAACTTGGCCAGCTCCTCGGCATTTTTCTTGGCCGGGGACTGCAGGAACGTCCAGATGGACAAGCCCGCAGCCAGGGCTGCGGCGATGCCGACGAGGAGGTCTTTGGCAGTGACGAGATCGGGCATCGACAAGGTCCGGTGTTACTGGTGTTTCCAGGTCTTGACCGCGTCAATGGCGCTCTTGCCCAGTTCTTTGATGGTATGGCCGCCCATGTAGAGGGCGAGGAACCAGGAGGTGAGCGTCAAAAGGATCGCTGCCTCAATGGTTTGAATACGAACAACGCTCCCCAGCGCCTGCAGGATTGCATTGAGGATCGGGAACAGCAGGATGTAGAAAAGCCAGAATAAGGCCAACAGGTACATCCAGCCCCAGCGCCAGCCCGACTGCAGCGGACCTTCGGCGCTTTCAGCCTGCAGCAGCTTGAACTGCCCTTCGATGCCCGCTGTGTAGAGCGCAACCAATTCGGGCGCCATGCGCTCCGCATCCAGAATCGCATCCCTGACCAGCTGCGGTTCGCTCGCAGCCAATTCCGGCAGCTGTTCGGGCGTAACGCCAGCATGATTGGCAATCGAGCCGATCACGGCATCGGCGATCTTGCCGCTTCCGTGGCCAAACTTCTCCTCCAGGACCGATTTGACGAGCGGAGCGCCGACCTGGGCGGCAAGCCCGATCAGAACGGAAGTAAGGTCCATCAGACGGCTCCCGTCAAAGTAGCTTCAAGGGCGACTTGCCCATAGGCTTTGGCGCGCTGCGCGTTGATGCGGGCACGGATCAGGAGGAACGCGGCCAGCAGCAGGCCCATTACGAGGATGCCGCCCAACACATAGCCGGCCAGCTGATCGGCCGTGGCGGGATCAAGCGCCAACGAGCCACCCGATCCGGCACCGGCCGCGCCGGTCGCAGTTGCGCCCTTGGTCTGTATGCCTGCAGTCTTGCGGGCACCGGTGGCCTCGTCCTCAAGCCGGGCCACGATTTGGCTATTATCGTTTGCCGTCATAGCCGCCATGGCAAAGGCGACGCCGCGCGCCTCGACATCCGCGATACGGTTGCCCCAACCCTTACCGAAGGTTTCCCAGACTTTAAGCGATTGCACGAAGCTCAGGCGCTTGGCGCATATGGTCTTGACGGTGCGGGCATGATCGTCGCCCTTGTCGAGCGATGCCAGCAGCCATTTGCGGCCGCGCGAAACGCCGGAATTGACGGCGGCGTCATAGGTCGCGAGATCGACGCCGGGGAACAAGGGCTCGCAGCCAGCCAGAACCCAATAGCGCTGGTAAAAGATCGCCTCGGCTTCCGCGCGGGTGATGCTGGCTACGGGGCGCCGCGGCTTGCGGCTTAGATCAAGCCATTCCCAGAACACGGCCTCAGTGATGCCGTACATGGTCTTGCCACCAAGATCAGCCTTGTGGTTGGACCAGCCGCCCTCCCAGTTGGCCGTAGTAGGATGGCAGCGCCTGAAATCGGCGCTGGTGTTGACGAGAGCAGACATGAGCTTGAGTTCCCCGCAAAGCGTTTAGCTGGGACCAAGATCATCGATTTTCGGGATGGGAAGCCTTGCTGCATATGCAGCAATGCTCGTCAGAACAAATCGAGTTGTGACGTGGGGCGCTGGGGTAGCCAACGCTGCACCGTAACGCGGTCGACATGGAGCAGCCGGGCAATCTCGCTCACGGGCACGTCCTTGTGCCAGTAATATGATGCGATGAAGGGTTTGGCCAGAGGGGGGCGGATCAGGCCGCGCCCGAGTTTTCTACCCAGGGCCGTTGCGGCCTCGACGCCGAGAAGCTTCACAATGGCGCTGCCCTGCCGCGCCCGCGTGTCGGGCAGGTAGAGCGGTGAGCCGCCGAATTCCAGCAGCAGCTTGACGGTCCGGTCCAGCCCCAGCACGTCGACATAGGGGGCTACATTTTCCGGGACTGCTGGCGGCTCGCCCCTCATGAGGTGGGGCCTTCCTTGCGCTGAGGCAAAAAGATGCCGTCGCGGTCCAGCGCCGTTGCCACCACAACCTTGTCGGCATGGGCGACGATCGCGGCGGTGTCACGCAGCACGAAGCGTACCTTACCCAAGCATACCGCGGCAGCGCCGAGCGCAGCGCCCTCCCCGACTATGCCGGCGATATGCGCTTTGAGCAGGATCACATCGAGCCCATGCTCGCGCTCCAGCCAGCGCAGAACCGCATGGTCGCTTACCTCCACATGAACTGGACGCCTTTTCATGCGCTCACCCCTGCGCTAGTGTTTCTTTCATGAAAGTTTTGGCCGTCCCATTGCTGTTCGTTCTGGCCGGTACCGTGCCTGCTGAAAGCGTCACGCCCGAGTCCATGGCCCGCACGATCGGCATGCTCCGGCTGTCGGTCAGCTTGTGCGATTTTGGCCTGACCCAGCCCGCGATCGACGTGCTGCAGGCCGGGGCGGAGATGGCCTATAGTCGCGGCCTCAACAGCCAAATCTTTGCCCAGCAGGAGGAGTTCCTGCCCCTGACGGAGAACTGGAGCGCCGAGCAGCATGCAAGCTTTTGCGAGGCCACCAGAGAACTGGCCCGAGAGCTTGAGCTGATCTAGGCCGGTCATTGTTGCCACCAACTGCGCCGCGGCTCCTGCTCGTCCTTGTCGTCGACCGTCTTGGCGTTCTTGCCTGTTTCGCGTTCAAGCTCCTCCCGAACCAGCCTGGCGAGTTCGGCTTCCAACTTTTTGCGCCGCTTGCTCCCCACTGGCGCCCAACGCAGCCGCTCGCATAATTCATGCTGCCGCGACACAAACATGCGGGCGGGCATATGCATGCCCTGGGGCCACGTAACCATCATGCTGCCCCGGCTTTGCTTGCACGGATTTCCTCGCCCAGGAGCGCCATCAAGGCATGCCGGGCAGTCGTTCTCACCGCTTCCTTGCCCGCCTCGCTAGTGACGCCTGTGGCGCTGAGGCCTATGCTGCCGAACGGGCGGCCAAGCAGGCGCAGCTGGGCGGCGATGACGCATTCGGCAGGATCGAGATGTTCGGACCAGTCGACGCCCGCTTCGCGCCCCAGCCAGGCCTTGAGCGCCTCGACGGCTTTCCGGGCATGGGCGGCGTCGCGCAAGAACTTGGTATGATCGATTCCCGTTTGCCCTTTGACGAAAGCCAGCAGCGCAGCATTATCCCGATTGCGGACCACGCCCAAATGGTAGCCGGATATCCAAAGGGCCTGCAGCTTGGGGCCGAACGGACCTTGCAGGCTTCCCTTGGCGCCGCCGCCCACCCTGCGCAACTCGCCCGCGACATTGTTCAGTTCTACGTCGCTCATCAGCTTTAGCGATGCCTTGCCGGTGACGCGGGCCAGCATGGCGCGATAGTCGCCCTCCTCAAGACCAAGCTCTTGTCTCATGGCGTTGATGGCTTTGATCGCGCTCATTGCGGTGAACTTTGCGAAAAGGCGGCCAGGGCGACGCGCCAGTTTTCAAGGGGAAGGGACGCGGCGTCGGGCAGCCTGCCGGCGCGGTCCCGCACGGCATCCATGGCCACCTGGCGCATGAGGATGAACTGCGCCCCCTCGGTGAAGCGCGCCTTGCGGCACTCCGCCATCAGCACTTCGCCATGGGCGAGCAAGACCGCATCGGGCAGGCGCAGGATGATGGCGGCAATCTCGCGACTGCTGGCGGCGCAGCGGATTTGCTCGACGATTGGCAGCTTGTCCGAAGTGCTCATGTCCCGAACGCCCTGGCCTTGCAGAAGCGGGCATTGGCGAATTGAGTGCGGGCGGCCTGCACAGCCGCGCTGGTGCCTTGCCAGGCCTCTCCGGGCTCGTCGGTAAAGCCCTTGCCGTCACGCGTGAGCCACTTCCCATCCGGCCTGCGCAGCCCGACCCTGCCAGGGGCCGGTTTGGCAGCCCTATTGCTGTCCGGTCGGGTTTCGGGCTGCTGCGCGCTCACGCCAGGATCAGGCATCAGCGCAAGTGTGGTGCCGGGTGCCGCCTTGGCCGGCTCTGCCTCGATGGTTTCGGGTATGGCCGGCCGTAAAGGCGCCAGCTGTTTGGCAATATCCTTGGGCGTGGTGCCGAAGGCCTCTGCTATGACTTGCAGCGCTGCTGCATGGATGCGGTGCAGCTTGTCGAGGCGCTCTTGCGGCCAAGACTCGCGAGCCTTCCGCCGTTCGGCCAGGCGGGCATAGACTGTCGGCCGGGGCGTTCCGAGCTTCTCCGAGATCTCCTGGGCAGTAAGCCCATTATCCTCTAGGGCGTAGATCGCAGCCTTTTGCGTGGGATAGCCCAGATAGGGCGTCTGCTTGATCATGGGAGCACCTTGGCGATACTGAGGCGCTGGTGATGATCGCAGTAAGGGTTTGGCTGGCCGCGACGGTCAAAGATGGTGACGGCGCAGCCGCAAAAGATCATCGGCGCCGTATCGAACAGCGGCCAGCGGCATTCCCCTTTTTCAAGATCGACAAGGCCGACCAGGCGGGCGCCTTCGGGTGCGCTCGCCGGGTCGAAATTGCGCTGCCGTGCGGTGGCCTGCAAATTGGCCTTGGCATGATCCTGCGCAGCAGCGGCGGGCGTATGGACCCAGCCTGTTACCAGCGACAGGCGTGGCAGATTGGGTTTGTCTCTAAGCGCTGCACCTTGTTTGGATGGTTTGTCTTGTTTGGTTCGGCCGTCCTTCGGGGCCTTGGCAGCGCGGTCTTCCTGGCGTTCGCGCAGTTGGGCCGTGCGGCCCTCGACACCATGCCGCGCATTGCCATAGGTGCCGCCGTTGGTCGAGATGTTGAGGCGGTGGCTTTTGCCCAGCACGGCGCTCCTCGTGAGCCCGCCGCCCATGATGGTACAAATCTGCCCGGCGCTGTTGTCTTGCGCGACGAGCAGCCTGAGGGTCGCAACGGCTTCCTCGGTCCAGTCGAAACGTTCGGCCGAATTGACCATCACGCCACCCCGTCCAGTTCCGCGATCGCGCGATTGGCGGCGCGGTGGGCAATCTCCAGCGCACTCAGTTCGCGCCGGTCGTCGGCCATCTGGCGCCGCAGCCGGGCGATCTCCTCCTCGGTATTTTCCATGCGCAGATCGATAGCCTTGATCGCAGACGCCGAGCGCTGCGCCTCGGCCTCGAAACCGGCGCGGGCGAAGGCCAGATGATCCAGCGGCGGATCGATCGGCCGGTTGTGCAGTTCGGCGCTGTTCCCCATTGCAGAAATCATTTGGTCCCCCTTTAGGCCTGCGCAAGATCAATGGTGACCGCCGTCCAAGGGGCGGTCGTCGATGCCCGCTCGTAGAAGCGGATGTATTGCTTGGAGCCCGTGATCCGGATGGCATCATGGATCGCTTCCATGGCCCTCACCCAGCGCTCGTCCTGGATGTCGAGATGAAACAGGGAATAGAGTTCGGCCTTGTTGATCTGGCCCTCTTTTTCGACCTTGAAGGCGCGCAGGATAATGGCCCGGATCTCGGGCTTGCCTTCGTCGGTCCATTCCACCAGGCACTCGTCGATCAATGTCTTGGCCTGCTGCAGTTCGGGACCGAAATCGATCTGGTCCGCGATCTGGATTTGCACCTTGGCCAGGCCATCGCGCTGCTGATAGGTTCGGTTGCCCTTGGTGCCGCCGCGCTTGACCTGGTAGCGTTCTGCCAGGAGGGCATCGAGGGCGGACAAGTCGTCGAAGGTATGGCCCTTGAACCGGCCGATCTGGGCAGAAAGCGAGCGCGCGTGACCCATGATCAGGCGCACGGCCTGATCCTCCAGCATGTGCTGCGGCTTCACCAGTTCCAGGGGAACGAAACCGCCCCTGGCATCGGGCATGTAGTGCTTGCCGTTGATGATGACGGTACCGTTCGCCGCCGCGGGCTGGTCAACTTCCGACATGCGCAAACTCCTTTTCAAAGATGGTTTTGAGGACGTTCAAGGCCAGATGAGTGGCCAGCCGCGCGTCGCGGTTGGCATCGACAAGGGCGTCGGTGGTTTGCCCGGCGGGCGTATCCAGCAGATTAGTCTGCGCCCGGCAGGCCTCGTCATGGCGCAGCAGGACGCTTGCCACGGCGGCCGCCAGGCGGGCATTGAGGGGCGGCGCGTGTTCCAGCGCATCAATCTGCTGGTCGAGGCCAATCAGGCACCCGGCCATTGCAAGGACTTCACGGTCTGTGGCCCGGAAGCGGGTCGGCGTGGCGAGCAACCGCCGTGCCACGGCAAGGGCGTCGATATCGTCCGGGCTGCTCAAAACACACCGCCTGGCATGGCCGGATCGTTCGCAGGTTGAGGATGATAGGAGCCGGTGAAGACGAGCACATTGGACGGCACGATCGGCGCGACCGGCGCGGCTGGTGCTCCGATGACCCGGTCGAACAATGTCATGGCTTCACGCAGGAGCTTGGCGCTCTGCTCCAGCTGCTGCTGCAGGCCCTCGACGATTCCCGCCGTCTCACGCTCGTGCGCCATGATGTCGAGGCGGATATTGGCAAGCGCAAAGTTCGACGCGATCAGCAGGCGCTCGAACGCCTGGGGGTCCGTGATGGGCCTGACGCCAGTGCGGTGATAGTTCCAGGTAATCATGGTTTCCCGCAAGGCATCCTGCAGTTCCATGAGCTCGGCGGCGAACCTATTGGCCATCGGTTCCTCCTTGGCGAAAATTGGGGCACCCCGCGCGGCAGGCCCGATACATGCGGGCCCGCAGCGAACTGGTCGGGGCGTTGGGCTTGTCCTGCCAGTCGAGGCACGTCTTGCGGCTCATGGGGCGGCCCAGTCCGGGGCACTGGACGGTTTCGCCCAGCAATTCGCCCATGACCTTCTGGCGGACCTTGTCGACGTCGCCCTGGTAGGTGTTAGACAGCACCGTCGACACCAGCGAGCCGGAATAGCCGATGGCATCGCCCGCGCCCTTGAGGCGCTTGCGGTCCGCCAGTTCGGCCAGGGCAATGACCCAGTCGGGACAATGCTCGCCCCAGGCCAGCCTTGCCTTGTCCACGAAGCTGCGCTGATCCATGCGGGCGCCGGGTGCGGGGCCGCGGTTCATGGCGCCACCTCATCGGCCTGAACGATCGAAACGCAGACGGCGCGCCGGTTTGGATCGACGGGCACGAGCGCCTCGTAGAGCCGCGGTGCAAGTGGTCCGGTATTGTGAGCGGGCAGCAGGCGCAGGCCCCGCTCGTCCTCACGCAGCACTCCAGCCCGCACCAGTGCGGATAGATAGTTTTCGATGCTGTCGTCCAGCTTCAAGCTTTGCGTGGACGCCAGGAGGCGCAATTCGGACCGGCCAATGCCGTTGCGGCCCGACGAGCCCCGCAGCACGTTCCAAACCTGCTGTTGCCCCTGGTCAGCAAGGGGCTGGGCGCCCTTGGGCGGCAACTCCGGTACTGGCTTGACCAGAAGGTAACGCCCGGACCGGGCCTGTCCTTCGATGACGCCTTCGGCCAGCAGAAAGCGGATGAAGCTCCTGCCGGCGCCCAGGTAATGCACCTGCGCGGCGCGGCGCAGTTCCCCAATGGTGAAACGCTCGCCCACCTCGACCATCGAGGCGAGGGTGCGGGCGAGCAGTTCCAACGCGCTTGGTGCCGTTTCGCCCTTGGCCAGGCTGATTTCAAGCTTGATGGCCATTACGCAGCCCGCCCATGGCGACGGGGCGCAGCGCCGGTAAACAGGCGCCCGCCATAGCTTGAAGCATCCAGACGATCCAAGCCCTCGCGTCGGGCAAAGCTTGCCACGTCATGCAGCGAAACCACGATGCGGCGCGCGCGCCCTTCCGCTTGCTGGCGGATCAGGTCGAGCAGATCGGCGCCAAGCTCAAGCTTGGGGCACACGATGCCGGCAAGTGCCGCCGTGTCGTCCTGATCGCATGGTTCGGCCAGTACCCAGTCCAGCACCCGGTTGTGGACGCGCTCGAATTCGGCCAGCTTCTGCGGCAGCAATTCCTCGCCAACCAGCAAGACTGGAACTTGCGTGGTTTCGTAGATGTCGCGGACCAGTTCGATTGCGCGGATATCGACCAGCACATCGGCCTCGTCGATGATCAGCGGCCGGTCCGGATTGTTGCCGAGGACCGTAATGATCTCTCCCATCAGATGGGCGATCGTGCCGCGTGGCCGGGGCATGCCGAGCTCGATCAGCAGCTGCTCGCAAAAGGTTTTGCGTGTCCAGTAGTTGCGCGCCTCGATGTAGATGGCGCCCAACTCGTTCTGTGCGTATTGGCAGGCGATCGTCTTGCCGAAACCCGATGGTTCCGACATGACGCCCAGGCCCGGCAGGCCGGGTGGGCGGGCGATGAGCGTCTCCAGCAGCACCATGGCGGCTGTGACGTTCTTGAGAACCGCAATGGTTTGCGGCGTAGGCGTGGTCGTCATTTTGTGGATGTCCCTCTCCGACACGTGTTCGCATTACCTGGCTCCGCAGCCAGGGCCTTCGCGGGGGTCACTGCCCCGCCGCTTCCGCTCTTTCGCGCATCCTCTTCATGGCTTTGAATTCAGGATCGGCCTGATATCCACCCAGCCAGCGCGCCTCCTCCGGCGCTACAGGCTCGGCAGCGGCGATCCGCCCCTCGATGGAAAGCGCGCGGGCGAACCGCTGCTCGCGCGTTTCGGTGGTCCGCAATTGGCGGACATTGCGCGGCAATGGAGCCGCCGCAGGCTTGGCCAGCAGTTCGGCATGCCGCTTCGCCTGTTCGACTGATTGCGGACGCGCCTCGTGGCTGGCGCCGGCCAAGCTCGCCGCACGAAGCGCTGCTGTGTCGTGCGGCACGGACGGGCGTTCGAACGCGACAAGATTTCCGGCGCGGCGCTGGCCGGCCGCGCGTTGCGCATCGGCGATGTCACGCGGGCCAATCTTGCGCATGGCCGCCCGGATGGGCTTGAGATTGCCGTCCAGGAAGGCCTTTTGCTGCGCCTTGACTTGACCAGCCACAACTACCGGATCAAGTCCGCTGAGCAGCGGGCAGATGGCATGGCCAAGGAAAGTTTCCTGGTCCAGCGCGTAGACGTATAGGCGCCCCAGATCGGCAGGATCGTGACGGCAGAACACGTCCGTTCCCGGCATTACGGTGCCGATCAGGTAATGCTCGCCATTCACCCGGATGCCGGTCTTTGTGACCTTGCGTTGTCCGTCGCTGCCCACGACCGGCGCGAGAAGCAGATCAAGTCCGCGCAGTTCCTCGATGCGGCGGATCGGCCCGGCGAAGCTGGCGGCCTTTGCGAACGGCGTCATGCCGCCAAGGCCATCATGCGCGGTGTGGGCGTAGTTGGTTCCTGCCCAATCGTCGGCATAGGCCTGGATGTCGGCATCGGCCATGTCGGCGTCGAACAGATGGGCGTCGTCCTCGCCCAGGCGCCGGGAAAACGCCTTGCGATTCTCGATGACCTTGCGCTGCGCAACAGAGTGGCCGACGAAACCAGGCAGGCGCGCAGCAAAGTCCCGCTGAAACGTGCCGATCACACGTTCGACGATGGCCTTGGCGCGCGGCGTATAGGGTGGCGAAAGCTCGATCTCGATACCGAGCCCGGACAGGAGGCGCCCAATTGCATGGGCGGTGAAGTCCGAGCCGTTATCGGTCTTGATGCGTTCGGGAACACCCCAGGCGAGCAGGCACTTCCGGATCAGGACGCTCACTGCAGCGGCGCGCGGTGTCTCGGTAACGAGAATGATGCACCGCCGCGAAAACACATCGATCGCAGCATAGATGGTCGGGCGACGCCCTTCCGTCGTGATCGCATCGAGCGGGCTGGCGTCGATCTGCCAGACTTCATTGAGCCGGTCGGCCCGTTGGGTGCCAATGGCGACGAACTCATATTTGCTGCGATAGCCGTCCGGGTCCGCGAGCTTGGCCAGCTCGTTGCGATACTGCGTTTTCCAACTTTTGAGGGCGCGTTGGAACGCGCGAATCGGTGGTACCGGCACTGTCTTGCCTTTGCGGACCGGCAGGCCCTGCGGATAGCGCGCTGCCACCATGTCGAGCACGGTTTCAGCCTTGGTCAGCGGCTGCTTGGCCAGGACGGCAAGGATCAGCGTCTTGACCGCTCCACCATCGGCAAGGTCCAGGACGCCCGTCCCGGCGCGATTGCGGGCAGCTTCCACGCCAAGGCGCAACTCGTTTGTGCGGGCGGTCTTGCGCCAGCGCGCCAGGGTCGGTGCACTGATCGCCTTGACCGTCTGGCGCACCCAAGGCGCCACGACGATGTGCCCTCCATTGTAGAGCGAGGAAAGATAAGTGTCCGAAGCGATGACCGACAACGCAGACTCGCTGCGGAGCCGGTCGGCCAGTCCGACAAGAACCAGGCGGGCATCACGTTGGCGCCGTGCCGAGCCGGTGAGGCCCTCGTCGGCTGGTATCGATGGACGCGGTGGCTTGAGTGCCGAGACGAAGCTGGCGGCATAGGCCAGCCGCGTCGGAAGCGGCAACAAGTCCAAATGGTATTCAAGCCCGCCGCCGCCCTCGCGGCCCTGACGGGGCCGGGCTTGCGCGCAGCGCGTCGCCCAGCCCTCGCGTTCGGCCAGCTTCTGGATGCCGCGCTGGGTGGCAGGCAGCCCGGGCATCGCGCCTTCCACTGCGCGATCCGCCAATTCGCCCGCTGTAAACCAAACCTGCATGGTCCGGCTCGCTTCGCCTTGGTTCATGACGAAGCCTTCCAGCGCAGTTCAAGCGCCTTTTTCTTCCGGTCGATCTGTTCTTGATGTTCGCGGATAAGTTGCAGGCCGATCAGCGCCTCATATCGCTGGTCTACCGCGATCATGCCCACGCGGTCGGCTACGAAGCCGACCAGGTCACGGCGGCCCGTTACCTCGATAAGTGCAATGAAGCGGTCGAGCGGGATGGTGTGCGGCTTGCCCTCGGCTGCATAGGCGTCGAGCGTGGCCTTGCCGATCGGCGTGCCCAGGCGCTTGCTCATGAGCTCCGCGATCTGGGCACGGCTTTGCAGGCAATCGTCCAGCGCAGCCTTGATGGCGCGCGCCACCTGGCTGCCCAGGGTGTTTCCCTCGATCGCCACGGTCGGCCGCTCCGCTACTGCGGGCAGCTGGAAATCCAATATGTCGCCCATGGCGCCATTCTTGATGCGCGCCATCAGACGAGGCCCTTCGACTTCACGAAGGCCACGATCTCGTCCTCATACATCTTGAACAGGGCAAGCCGCTGTTCGCGGGAAGCCCGCGCCATCTTGTTGGTGAGGGCCTGCCAATGGATGTCGGCCGGGCGCAGCAATGCCTTGCCCTGTGCCAGAGCGAGCGCCTCGGCAACGGTTTCCGCTTGTCGCGTTTCGACCGGGGCAAACAGAAGGTCCAGAATAGCCGTCTGCAGCGCTGCGTCCTGTTGCGCCAGAAGGGACAAGCCCGCCTGGTGGTTGGCGAGCCACGTGCCCGTCAGGCGGGCCTTGATATTGGCGCTGAGGTTGCGGGCAATCGCCACGCTGATCTCGATCGCGCGGGCGGATAGCCCGGTGCGTTCGGCTGCAACCGAACTGAACGAAAAAATTTCGTTCTGGTCGCGCTTGGCCCGTGCATCGGCGCTGCGCCGGTCCCCGCCATTGCGGGCGTCGGGATGCATTCCCTCGTGCAGCGCCTTGAGCTCGGCAAGCATAACCGCCCGCTCCAGCGCTCTAAGGTCGGGCCGAATGATGTTCTCGAAGATTTCGGAGAGGCGGCGCTGATGAGCGGAATGGTTTTCGATCGCGGTCACTATTGTGTCGACCTGCCAGCCCAAGCTCTTGGCGGCATGCAGCCGGTGCAAGCCCACATCCAGATGGTAGATGCCCTGTGCATCGATGCTCACCCGGATTGGCTGCAACTGCCCGACCAGTTCAAACGATCGTGCGATGGCTTCGGCCGCGCTCATATCCAGAACGCGCAGCCGTTGCGGGCTGACGATGATCTTATTTGGGTCCAGCTGCGTTAGGTTTTGTGGCTTGGCCGGTGGCTCGGTGGATGTTACCTGCCCCTTGTCCGCGCCGCGCCTTTTGGTGGACGGTGCAGAGGTCATGCGTGTTTACTCCTGTCAGAACTTGCGTGCGATAATTGACTTTTCCGGCCACCGGCTTTCGGACTAGGTATCGGGCGGCACCGGTCTTCGTCGTCGAACCATTCCGGCCAGAGCTCGTGACGCTTGACGCCGAGGGTTTTGGCGATGGCGTAATTGGCGGAGGGAATGCAGCGGCGGAGGGCGTGGCTAACCGTGCTCGGGTGGGCTTTCATTCCTTTGGCCACGGAACTAAGTGAACCTCCGCTCTTGCGGAGGCGGGCCACTATGTCGGCAGGGTGAGAGTTCTTTTGGGGCATCGGTCACTTTTGTGATTCTAGGTCACATATGTGACTAAATGGATAGGTGAGAGCTTGGATGTCAAGCAGAAAGTCACAATTGTGACCAACGGCGATGCGTGGGCGGAACAATCGTTCAGTTTTGCTTGGGGTGAGAGCCAGATTGCCGACCGGCTGAGGGCACTTGAGGCCTTGATCGGGACGCAGGCCGATCTGATCCGCATGGCTCAAATCGAGCCGACCGCGTACAAAATGGCACTCAAGCGCAACAGCTCGATGCCAGCGGAACGCATCGGCGCCATTGCCAAGGCGACAGGCGTTAGCCTCGACTACCTGATCTGGGGCACGCCGGTGAACCAGATGGACGCAGCTTGCGAAGAAAAGCGCTTCGACCTGGCCGCCCAGGCTTTCGCGACGCCCTCATCCAAAACCAAGCGCGACGCGCGCCACGCACTCATCGCCAAGAGCCGTGCCGAAGTAGAGGACAAGCTTGCAGCTTTTTCCGATGCCGCGACGATGCCGGCTGATCAGGGCGACAATCCGGTCGCCCCGCCCGAAGGCTTCGTTCAGGTGCCGCATCTTTTGGCACGCGGTGGCCGGGCAGATCCGGCTCCGGTCGCCCTGTCCGCCAAATGGCTCAAGCAGCAAGGGCTGATCGCTAACGTCCTAGCATTCGTGAAAATCGAAAAGGATGAAGGGGGCCCGCAGTTTCCACCCGGCAGCATCGTGCTGGTCGACCGGAGCGAAACCGCACTGCAGCCGGGCGTGCTCCTGGCTCTGGACTTCGGGGGCGAGGTGCAGTTACGCCGCCTGGTGCGGCGCCTCGACGGACGTCATGAGCTCGTCCACGTCAATCCCGCCTGGCCGATGGAGCCCGTCGACGAGCCCCAGGCCATCAAAGCCCTGGGCCGCGTCGCCTTCGCTTTCCTGCCTGTGTAGCTGTTCCACCCTCAGCGGCCCTGCGAGATGACAAAACCAAGTTTTCCGCCCTTGCGCCCAGGGGCGAACAATTGTGACCAGCAAACCTGGCCGTTCCATCCTCGATACCCTTGAAGCCTTGTTTCGGGGCCCTTGAAGGCCACCGTGCGAGTGCAGAAACCAAACGCCAGAATCTCACCCGAACTGACGCGCCGTTACCACTGACCAGCCGAGACGCCCAATTTCCGGCCCCTCCCACCTAATCCCACCTAATCCCAAACAACCATCCGATCTGTCGCGTTACATAAAGGCGCCAGTCTACTGGGCTGACGTCGCTAGCGGTTCAGTCGGACCACGACAATGGCGAGAAGGAGCGGGCGCAACCTCGAACAGCGCTAGTATTGCACATTTCGAGATCCGCGCCCTGCCCGGTGATGCAGTGCTGTAGAAGAGCTATGTTCTAGTCGTTGTTCTCGTTCTTGGCAGCCTCCAGGGCAATCTGGCGCTGCAGGTCGAGGAACTCGGCAGCGATTGCGCGGCTCGGCTTGAGGATAATAGGGCGCAGCCGCTCGATTGGGAATTTTGGCTTGCGATCCTCTGTCAGAAGACCATTGGCTTCCTGCATGGTGTCGGTAAACTGGGTATAGCAATAGCCAGCAAGGTTGGGGCTGTCGTGGATGGCGTCGAAAAGCCCACGCAGCTTTTCGATGTACTCGTCCTCGGTTTGCACCGTCGCATAGCCGAACCATGCCTCGCCCTCGGATGGGCGGAAGCTGATGCCGCCGAACTCGGTGATTACCACCGGCTGCTGACGCTGATCATCGGGCTGGAGCAAGACCTGGCGCCGTTGCGGACCGCCGCCGGTCAGGGTTTCGTGCAAAGCCTCCTGCGTGTCATAGCGCTGCTTGATAATGGCAGGGTCGTCCGAATAGTCGTGCACGCCCCAGATATCGGAAACTGTGTGTTCCCAGCCTTCGTTGGACAGCGCCGGACGGGTTGGGTCTAGCGCCTTGGTCAAATGATACAGCGCCGAGATATAGTGTTGCTGGTCTTCCCGCACAAGGATGTCGTGTACGCCCCAGCTTTCATTGAGCGGCACCCAGGTGACGATGCAGGGGTGGTTGCGGTCGCGCGCCACAACGCTCAGCCATTCCCGCGTAAAGCGGTCTACCGCCTCGGGCGTGAATTCATAGGCATTGGCCATTTCGCCCCAGACCAGCAGCCCAATCCTGTCGCACCAATAAAGGAAACGCGGGTCTTCCACCTTCTGGTGAATGCGCAAGCCATTGAAGCCGAGCGCCTTGATCAGTTCCACCTCCTGGCGGATGACGTCTTGGCTGGGCGCGGCCAAATGCGATTGCGGCCAGTAGCCTTGCTCAAGCACAAGACGGAGGAAATAAGGCCGGTTGTTGAGCAGGAATCGTCCGCTGCCGAAGCTGCAGGAGCGCAAGCCAAAATAGCTATGGATAGTGTCGGCGGCACCATTGGCTTCCAGCGTCACGTCGAGGTCGATCAGATTGGGCGCTTCGGGCCGCCACACGAGCCTGTAGCGATCCTCGCCTGGCCGGGCGGCATCAAGCGTCAGCGTCGTGCTCACGCTGTTGCGGGTAATTGTTACACTCTGCTCGGCAAGCAGCTCGTCTCCGAACTGCGCTTTGAGCTTGAGCACTGCCCCTTGCGCGGGAATGCGGTTCAGGATGGCTTCGACCCGGACGGTTGCATTGGCGATATCGGGAAGGAGGCGGAGGTCTTTGATGAAGAGATCGGGAAGCTGTTCGATCCAGACCGGCTGCCAGATGCCGGTGGTCCGATTGTACCAGATGGCATGGGTCTTGGGCTGCCACTCCTGCTTGCCGCGCGGCTGGGTCAGATCGCCTGGCTGATCCTCAGCGCGGACCACGATCGTCTGCTCGCCCGTAGCGGTCAGCGCATGGGTGATGTCGACCGAAAAAGAGGAATGGCCACCCTGGTGTTCGCAGACCAACTGACCATTGACCCAGACATGGGCGCTGTAATCTACCGCACCAAAGTTGAGAATGGAGCGATCGGTGTTTAGCGCGTCGCGGGAAAAAGTCCGGTGATACCAGACGACTGGATGATAGCCCGTGTCACCTATTCCTGAGAGCTCGGACTCCGGCGGGAACGGAACGGTGATCTGCCGGGAGAAATGCTCAGGCGCATCCTGCCAGTTCTCTCCAAAACCTTCGTCCTTGTCATCATAGGCAAAATTCCAAGTGCCGGTGAGGTCCAGCCAGCCGGGGCGTGTCATTTGCGGGTTGGGGTGCAGGCCTTCGCCAGCGCTTGTCACGGACATTTTCTTTCCTCACTTGATTGTACGGCCCCAGCCGATTTCATTGAATCGGGGCATGCGTTCGGTCTTATTTACCGATCATTCCATTGTTCGCCAGCCTTTCCTATGCAAACAAGGCGGTATGGCCGTTCATCCTTGGCGGCGCTCTTTGTCATTCAGCGCAGTTTTGGTGACGCGGCCAATTGGGCTTTGTTGCCGAGGCTCTTCGCTCGCATCCTCGCACTCAGTGGATGGGAAGCGCAGCGAAGAAGGAGTCGCTCGGTCACTTCAAAAGCAGGTGACTACCTGAACGTCAGCGGCGCCGCGGCCTCGAAGGCGTTCGCTGCCATGGCGTCGACCTTGGCTTGGTCCGCACCATAAACGCGGACGATCAATTGCTGCCCGTCGCTCCAGAGTTGGTAGGTTGCCGAATAATCCCCGGTGGCGATCCGGGCACGGGTTTTGAAGCCCATGGCGGAACCGAATTCGATTGCTTTGGTGCCGAAATAGGCTGCATCGCCGCCAATTCGCCCTGCGTTGGTCCCGCCGATTTCGGTGAAGGTTTGGGCCGTGGTTTCGCCGGAGCGCACGCGCCTTCCCGTGCCATCGTCGGGTACGGTCTTGATTTCGAGCATCATGGATCCGTCGCAGGTCAGGCACATGCCGATGTAAGCGTCTTCGCGGACACCGGCGACCCAGTCGGGCTGCTGGACTCCATTAATGCTCAAGGTCGCCCAGTCGGGCGCCAGGAACTCCGCATGGGCCACTGCCGGTGTAAGGACAGAAGCAAGGACGAAAACGGCAGCGATCGGCGTGATCTTGAGCATGATGGTTCAACCCTGTCTCAACGGTTTGCGACACTAGGGTGAAGTTGCCGCTAGAGCAACGCGCCGCTGCTTAGTGCAGCGTCAGGACGCCGCGAACGGCCTTGAGCTCTGCCGGCTTGATCAGCTTGGCATGGGCGATCCGGACGGAATGTAATGGCCCCTCGATCTCGCGCGTCCAGAACGCCAGGAACGCTTCGAGCATGGGAAAGCGCGGCGCCAGATCGTATTCCTGCCAGATAAAGAGCTGCAGCAGGGAAGGCTGGTCGGGCATGTGGTAGTGGATCTCGGCGGTGGTCAGTCCATAGCCTTCGAGCTGTTTGATGAAAGCCTGGTCGGTCATTGTCGGCTCCGTTCGCTAAAGCCGATAGTGCAGCACAATCAGGGCGCAATGGGAAATCAGCACTCCAGATTTGTGAGTGCCAAAAAATTTTGTCCTGGCTCTTGAAAGCAATTTTTGCCGTGCATAAGTGCCTCGTCGCTTCCTCCGGGGTGCTCGGAGGAGGCTCTGACATCATCATTGTTATGGAGGAACGCATGGGCTTTAGACCCCTGCACGACCGTGTGGTCGTTCGCCGCATCGATGCCGATGAAAAAACTGCCGGCGGCATCATCATTCCCGACACTGCCAAGGAAAAGCCCTCAGAGGGCGAAATCGTTGCGGTGGGCCCAGGGGCCCGCAACGACAAGGGCGAGCGGATCGCGCCAGAGCTCAAGGCCGGCGATCGTGTGTTGTTCGGCAAGTGGAGCGGAACCGAGGTTCGGATCGCGGGCGAAGACCTGCTGATCATGAAGGAATCCGACATTCTGGGTGTCATCGAAGGCGTCCAAGCGGTCCGCAAGGCTGCTTGAGACGCCTCTTTCATTTGGGAGAAGCAGAACAATGGCTGCAAAGGACGTTAAATTTTCCAGCGAAGCCCGCGAAAAGATGCTGCGTGGCGTGGACACTTTGGCCAATGCCGTCAAGGTGACCCTAGGCCCCAAAGGCCGTAATGTGGTGATTGAGAAATCTTTCGGCGCGCCACGCATCACCAAGGATGGCGTGACAGTCGCCAAGGAAATCGAGCTTGAAGATAAGTTCGAGAACATCGGCGCCCAACTGGTGCGCGAAGTGGCTTCCAAGACCAATGATCTGGCTGGCGACGGAACCACCACGGCAACCGTGCTCGGCCAGGCAATCGTCAAGGAGGGCGCCAAGGCCGTTGCCGCGGGCATGAACCCGATGGACCTCAAACGCGGTATCGATCTAGCTGTTGATGCTGTCGTCGCCGACCTCAAGGCTCACGCCAAGAAGGTCACCGCCAACAGCGAGATCGCGCAGGTCGGCACCATCTCAGCCAATGGCGATAGCGAGATCGGCAAGTTCCTGGCCGAGGCCATGGGAAAGGTCGGCAATGAGGGTGTGATCACCGTCGAGGAAGCCAAGACTGCCGAGACCGAGTTGGAAGTGGTCGAAGGCATGCAGTTCGACCGCGGCTATCTCAGCCCCTATTTCGTCACCAACAGCGACAAGATGCGGGTGGAGCTCGAGGACCCCTATATCCTGATCCACGAAAAGAAGCTGTCGGGCTTACAGCCCATGCTGCCGCTTCTCGAAACCGTGGTGCAGTCGGGCAAGCCGCTCCTCATCATCGCCGAAGACGTCGAGGGCGAGGCGCTCGCGACGCTGGTCGTCAACAAGCTGCGCGGCGGACTCAAGATCGCGGCCGTTAAAGCACCCGGCTTTGGTGACCGGCGCAAGGCCATGCTCGAGGACATAGCCATCCTCACAGGCGGTAATGTCGTCGCGGAAGATCTTGGCATCAAGCTCGAGAGTGTCACGCTCAACATGCTCGGTACGGCAAAGAAGGTGGTGATCGAAAAGGAAAACACCACCATCGTTGATGGCGCCGGTGCCCGCAGCGACATCGATGTGCGCGTTGCTCAGATCCGCAGCCAGATCGAGGAAACCACCTCCGATTACGACCGCGAAAAGCTGCAGGAGCGGCTGGCCAAGCTAGCAGGCGGCGTGGCCGTGATCCGCGTCGGTGGTGCCACCGAAGTCGAGGTCAAGGAGAAGAAGGACCGCGTCGACGATGCCCTCCATGCCACGCGCGCTGCGGTGGAAGAAGGCATCCTGCCTGGCGGTGGCGTGGCTCTGCTACGCTCCATCAAGGCGCTGTCAACGCTCAAGGGCGCCAATGCCGACCAGCAGGCCGGTATCGACATCGTCCGCCGCGCCATCCAGGCACCGGCCAAGCAGATCGCCACCAATGCCGGCGAGGACGGTTCGGTGATCGTCGGCAAGCTGTTGGAGAAGGACGATTACAGCTGGGGTTACAATGCCGCCATCGGCGAGTACCAGGACATGGTGGCCAATGGCGTGATCGATCCGGCCAAGGTCGTACGCACGGCGCTACAGGACGCGGCATCCGTTTCATCCTTGCTGATCACCACCGAAGCCTTGGTGGTCGAAAAGCCCAAGAAGGAAACGGCACCGGCCATGCCCGCTGGCGGCATGGACTTCTAAGAGCGGCAAAGCTCGCCCGCGCCGGCTTATCCGGCGCGGGTTTTTCAGTGCTCCGGATCGTCGAAGTCGAGGCTCTCGGCGTCCGGCGCCACATAGCCCTGCCCGGTGAGCCAATCTCGCAGAATGCGGTTGATGGCGTCGTTCCGGCTCAGCGTCCCCGCTTCGGGATGCACATGGTCGGCAATGAAATTGTCGAGCCCAGCAATCAAATCTTCATCGAGGTCGGGAATGGGGCTGAGATCGGGGTGGGGTTGCATCTGGCCTGCCTTGGCGGGAGGAGTGATGCACACTAAACAGCGGCGATGTCCCCCGGTTCCACCCCCGCCTTCTCAGTTGTCGTTGACCCGGCGGCGGTACTCGCTGGCGATCAAGATCACCAGTACAGCAAAGCCCATGCCAAACAGAACTTGCACCCAGTCTATCCCTGAAATGAGATCGGTCGCGAACGCCAGGCCGCTGAATGGCGCCGTTGAGGTCAGCCAGGTCTCGGCGTAAGGCGTGTCCGGCAAGGCGAGCCGCCATTCAAGGAACCGCCAGGTGTGGGTGGCGAAGGGGTGAAAGCCGCCCAGCGTCACCCATTCCAGCGTCGAGGCTATCGCCGGCAGGAGAGCGGCAATGGGGATGGCCCAGCGGCCAACCAGCGTAGCGATGGCTCCCACGAGCGCAATAAAGGGCATGTACCAGAGCAGGCCGCAGACGATAATGGCAAGGATCGCCAAGGCAATCTGGCCGTAGATAATCGCGATCTGCCCCAGGAAGCCAATGCTGCCTGTGCCGTTGATCAGTGTCGTCGCAAAGGCCACGCCGAACAGCAGCACGCCGCTCAGAAGCGCAATGGCGTAGACCACGCCCGGCAGGATCGTCAACGCTGCCATCAGCTTGCTCAGGAGGACCTTGAAGTCCGATTGCGGCATGGATTTCCAGAACAACATGGCATTGTTGCGCTTGTCGGCGGCAAAGCCATCGGCGGAATAGAAGAACAAGGTCGAGATGAGATAAAGCGACCAGCCTACGCCAAAGGCGAGGAAGCCAACTTCATAGACGCGCAAGGGCGCGACGGTGAACATGGCGCCTGAAAAGCGCGCATCGACGCGCCCGACCGTGAACGCCAAAATCGTCGCGCCGAACAGCACCGCCACAAGGATCAGCGGCCCATAAAGAAAGGCACCACGATGTTCGATGAACTCGCGGTGCACCATGGCAATGAATGCCCTCATCGTGCGGACTCCGGATTGGCGGTGGGCCGCTGCATCAGCGCCACAAACAGATCCGACAGCGTCGGCGTCGAGAGCTTGCCGAAGGCTTCAAGGATATTGCGGTCGACGCCATCAAAGATCATCACGGTCTGCCCGAAGCGGGTTTCCTCGTAGACGGGATTGTGGGCCCGTGCTGCCGCCTGCGCCTCCGGATCGTTGACGACCAGTTGCGTGAACTTGTCGTTCACCGTTTCCATCTGCATGTGGAGGATTAGTTCGCCATCGCGGATGAACATGATGTCGGACAGCATAAACTCGATCTCGTCCACCTGGTGGGTGGTGATCAGGAGCGTGCGCTCCTCCGTCATGTAGTCTTCCAAAAGGCGCCGGTAGAAGCGTTTGCGGTAGGTGATGTCGAGGCCCAGCGTCGGCTCGTCCAGCACCAGGAGCTTGGCATCGATCGCCATCACGACGGCAAGGTGCAGTTGCGCCACCATGCCCTTGCTCAGATGCTTGATCTTCATTTCGGGCTTGATGTCGGTGCCCTCAAGGAACGAGCGCGCTTTCTCCTGGCTGAAATTGGGGTGGATGTTGGTGAGGAGGGCAAACAGCTCCCGCACCCGCAGGAAACGCGGCAGGCTCGCGACATCCGAGATGAAGGCTACGTTCTCCATCAGCTTGGCGCGCTTGGCGAAAGGGTCCTCGCCCAGGACGCGGATGGTGCCTTCGCAGGAGGTCAGCCCCAGCATGGCATTGAGCGTCGTCGTCTTGCCCGCGCCATTGTGGCCGATTAGGCCATAGATGCGGCCGGGCGGAATGTCGAAGTCCAGGCCATGCAGGATTTCCTTGCGGCCAAACTTCTTGCGCAGGCCGCGTGCCGAAACGATGGGCGCCAGATCGCTTTGCTGGCCGAGTGTGGAAAGCTCATTCATGGTTCGGCTCCTGGCGGGATTGGGTTTCATTCAGCAGTTTGGATAGGTCCAGATCAAGGGCCCGGATTTGTGCGGCGATACGCGGCCAGTCTTCTTTCAAGAATTTATCGCGCTCATGCGTCAGTAATTGCTCGCGCGCTCCGGCTTTGACGAACATCCCCAAACCCCTTCGTTTTTCCACCACACCGACATCGACCAGGGCTTCGAAGGCCTTGGTGACCGTCAGCGGGTTGACCGAAAGCTCCCCTGCGATCTGGCGGACAGACGGCAGAGCCTCGCCTTCCGCCACTTGACCGCGCAGGATCATCTCGGCCAGCCGCTGCCGGATCTGAACGAAGATCGGCTGGCTGGTGTGAAAGTCATCCATGTGTTACGCCTATCTAGTGTGCTATATAGGTAGTACACCACGACGCCTTGTCAAGCGGGAATCTTTGGTTGACATGAACAGCCAGTTTGCCCTTTCTGGAACAATACCAATCGGAGACCAATTATGCCGCACCACCCCTTCAAGATTGAGATTTGCGTAGAAGGGATCGACGGCCTTGTTGCCGCACAGGCCGGTGGTGCTGATCGAGTAGAACTTTGCGCGAGCCTGCTTGAAGGCGGGCTGACGCCCAGCCTGGGTGTCGTACGCGAGGCGCTGCGGGTCGCGACGATTCCGTTCCATGTCATTATCCGCCAGCGCGGCGGGGATTTCCTGTATTCCGATCTCGAATTTGCGGCCATGGTCGAAGACATCAAGGTGTTGCGCGACATGAACGTCGCCGGTGTCGTGATCGGCTGCCTGACGCCGGACGGAAATATCGATGAGGCCCGCACCAGGGCGCTCGTCGAGGCTGCCCGGCCGATGAAAGTCACCTGCCATCGCGCCTTTGACATGACGCAAGATTACCGCGAGGCACTCGAAGCGCTGATCCGCTGCGGGGTCGACCGGGTTCTCACCAGCGGCCAGCGCGACACGGCGCTCGAAGGCCTCGACATTCTCAAAGACACAGCGGCCCTTGCAAACGGGCGTATTGTTGTCATGGCCTGTGGTGGGCTCGATGAAAATAATATCGCCCATGTGCGCCACGTAACCGGCGTCGACGAGATGCATTTTGCAGCCCTCAAAACGGTGAAGAGCGGCATGAGCTTTCGCAATGGGCATGTCGGCATGGGCGGTACTGCCGTCGAGCGGGAATACGAAATCACGCTGACCGATATCGAGGCCGTTCGCCGCACCATTGCTGCCGCCAAGGCTGCATGACTCTTGGGCTCGCCAGCGCTATATGCGTGGCATGGCGGACCCGAGCGCAAAACGATCCTATCTCTTTGGTAGCAACGATGCGGCCAGCGCCACCACGCGCCTGATCGCAACCGCTGCCGCTGCCACGGGCTTTATGAAGGGCGAACCGGGCCAAGCCCGCCCGGGCTGGTATCAACAGGGCGCCGATAACGGAGCGATGCTGACGCAACTTCGTGATCAATTAGCAGCGAGCTATCCCGCAGCCGGGGCTCCGTTCTGGGCCGTGCGGCTCTGGACGAACCTTCTTTGGCAGCCGGCCTACCTTTCCGTTGTTGCCGTGCACCTCCATGGTGCCGTGCCAGAGTTGAGCGGGCTTAGCCAGCAGCGCAGCGGCCTTTATATAGATGGCTATCGCCTCCAACCGCAGCCCATGTGGAGCGGATCGGTCGAGGCCATGATCGAGCGTGCAGCGAGCCAGCTCAAGGCCATGACCGATCTAATGCTCAAGGAGGTCAACGCGCTGGAAAAGCTAAGGCCCCTGCCCGCGAAGCGCTTGCTTGCCGATCGCATGCTCGGGCTTATGGTCTGGCTTGGGCAAAGGCGGCGCGATCTTTCAATCGAACAGATCGAAGCGTACTCACAGGCGTGGTTGAGGGCGCTGGAGCTTGACGGACAGGGCGCGCTGGAGCGCGTCGAAGCAGGCGGCAAGCGCCTCGTCATCGTCAAGCGCAAGGGCTGTTGCCTCGATTATCTGATCGATCCCGACCGGCTATGCGCAACCTGCCCCAAGCAGGACAATGCCGTGCGTATCGCGCGCCAGACAGCCAATGCCTTGGCCGAGATGAGCCCTTAGTCGAAGGCTTCGTCGGGGTAGACGCCCCAAAGCTCTTCCTGGCGCAGGAAGCCCGAATAACTGGTCGAGCGCTGATTCTGGTCCTGGTGATTGGCGGTGACCTCACACCAAGCGCCGTCGCATTGCTTGATTACGACCTTGAAGCCCGCACCCAGTCGCGCGCGCATCCCTGCTTCATCGGACCGGTTGGAGCGCAGCGCGATCTCGCCATTGGCCACCAGGGGCGCCGCATAACCAGCGCGCGTGCCGGACAGGAGGTTTTGGTGCACCCAGCCCTCGGTGCCGTCTACGTCGCGGATCTTGCGCCAGGTGTCGAACTCCTGGACGATTTCGACGGGAATGCCGGACTTCAAATACGTCCAGGCCACATCGTATTTGGTGCCTGGCCCGACGCGGACATTGATCGGTTCCGAGCGCGTCGTGGCAAAGCGCGGCAGGGGCAAGCCGCTGGGATTTTCCTGTGCTACGCTAGGGCCGAGCAGCAGCACAAAAGTCAGAACAAGCCAGGGCAGACGACGAAACAGGGCTGGGGTCAAAGCAGGAGGGCCTTTGCGCTTGGTCTCGTCAAACATGACTTTGCACAAGAATTGGAATTGCCCTATCACTAGCAAACGATCCTTAATGGCCGCTGAAGGTCGTGGTTATCCACACCGGACCGGCCACCTGCTTGGGACCTGATGAGCAGTCACAAAGCCAAGATTCTCGTGACCCGGCGCTTGCCAGAAGCCATCGAAGCGCGCATGGGCACGCTGTTCGAAGCCGATGTCAACGAAGCCGACTCGATGCTGACCGCCGAGGACATCGTCGCAGGTCTCGCGGGCAAGGATGTGCTGGTCAGTTCCATAACCGACAAGATCGACGCAGAGCTAATTGCGCGCCTGCCCAAATCGGTCCGGCTGATCGCCCAGTTCGGCAATGGCGTCGACAATATCGATGTGGAGGCCGCCTGGGCCGCGGGCCTCACTGTGACCAACACGCCAAGCGTTCTGACCGAAGACACGGCCGACATGGCCATGGCGCTGATGCTCGCCCTGCCCCGGCGGCTGGTCGAAGGCACGCAGATGCTGGTGCGCGACGGGGTTTGGGCCGGGTGGTCGCCCACGTCAATGCTGGGCAATAGGCTACGCGGCAAGGCGCTGGGCATTGTCGGCATGGGCCGCATCGGCACCGCCGTGGCGCAGCGCGCCCGGGCCTTCGGGCTCAACATCCATTATTACTCGCGCAACAGGCGCCCACCCGGAGTGGAAACCCCGCTCGATGCCACCTATTGGCACGATCTTGATGCCATGATCGAAAATGTGGATATCGTCTCCCTCCATACGCCGCACACGCGGGAAACCTTCCATATTCTTTCGGCCGCCCGGATCGGGCTGATGAGGCCGGGCAGTTTCGTAGTCAATGTCAGCCGTCCCGAGCTAGTGGACGAGCCGGCGCTGCTTGATGCAATAGAAGCTGGCCAATTAAGCGGTGCGGCGCTCGATGTGTTCGAACACCGGCGCGGCATCGATCCCCGATTGCTGGCCCTGGCTGAAGCCAACCGCGTGGTGCTGACGGCACATATGGCTTCAGCGACCGTCGAGGCGCGCGTGGAAATGGGCGAAAGCGTCATCGTCAACATCCGCGCCTTCATGGATGGACACCAACCGCCGCATCGCGTGCTGCCCGAAGGCGTGCACAAGGCACCTATGGCACCGCGGTCCTAGGTGTTGCCACAAATACGCACCGTAGTGGCCATCGTGTTACGCGCGCTGGGCAGCCCTTGCTAAAAGGCGGACTTGCCACCTAATCGTTCAGCGGGTTTGCAGGCGCGGGTACGGGTTCGGTCGATGCCGAAAATGGGCAACAAGTTTTTCGGTTCGATAGTGATTTTGGTTGTGCTTGGCTGGGCATTGGCTCAGCCAGCCTTTGCTCAATTGCGCAGCGAACCACCCTTGCGTGATGAAGCCGGAGGGTTGCTATTGGCGGCCCAGGGCGTCGAAGTCTGGCTGCCTGCGCCCAGCTGGATCGATCCGGCCTTGCAGCAATCTGGCAATATTCGCCCAGAAGTGGAAGCCGTGTTCCGCAATTCGGGCAGCGGCGCCTTGCTGGAAATCTATCCCAAGGGCGAAAGCGAAGCCTTGTGGTCGACAGTTTATGGCGTGCGCATCAGCACCGGATCGCGCTTCACCCTTAAAGAATATCGCGCGGCGGTCATGAGCGGCTTTGCCCGCAATTGCAGCCCGGCGCTCACTGGCTTTTTCCAGCTTGGCACTGATGAAGACGATGTGCTGGCCCCGCTTGGCCATGTATGCGGCGCGTACGATCCGCGCCTGCGCCTTTATTCAGGCTTAGGCGAAGTCATGGTCATGAGCTTCCGGCAAGAAGGAGACACGGTGGCCCTTATCTTTCAGCAATGGCGCGGCAAGTCGTTCAACCCATCCGATCCGGCAAGCTGGCCAGTCGATACCGGCATTGTCGAAGCCCAGGCTCGCCAGCTGCAGGCCGAGCCGCGCTTAACACGGGCGGATTGACGCGAACGCCTGGAGAGCCTAATTCCGGGCGCATGAGCAGAGATAACAAGCCAATCGGGCCTTCGCAGCGGATGCTGCGCGTGGGCGAACTGGTCCGCCATGCGCTGGCCGGCATGTTCCAGCGGGGCGACGTGGAAGACGATGCGCTGCATGGCGCAGTCATCACCGTCCCCGAAGTGCGCATGACGCCCGACCTCAAGATCGCCAATGCCTATATCATGCCGCTTGGCGGCGAGCATGCCGAGGAGATCGTTGCGGCACTGAACCGGCACCGTAAGTTCATCCGAGGCCGGGTGGCGCCACAAATCAACATGAAGTTTGCGCCCGAAGTCCGCTTCTTTGTCGATGACACGTTTGAGGAAGCCAGCCGCATCGATAGCCTGCTGCGCTCAGACAAAGTGCAGCGCGATCTGTCCGAAGATGACGGCGACGAGCATTGAACCAGCCCAAGCGGGTCAAGCGACCGATCTCGGGCTGGGTCGTGCTCGACAAGCCCTTCAACATGACCTCCACGCAAGCGGTGGGTAAGATCCGCTGGCTGTTCGGCGCCGCCAAGGCTGGGCACGCCGGAACGCTGGACCCGCTCGCAACCGGCATATTGCCGATTGCGCTGGGCGAAGCCACCAAGGCCGTGCCGCAGGTGCAGGACGGCACCAAGATATATCGCTTTGCCATAAAGTGGGGCGAAGCGACGACAACCGACGATGCCGAAGGCAGCGTCATCGCCACCTCAGATGTGCGGCCCGAAGCTGCAGCTCTGCAAGCCGCGTTGCCGCAATTTATCGGCACGATCCTGCAGCGCCCGCCGATCTTTTCGGCGCTCAAAATCGATGGCGAACGTGCCTATGATCTGGCGCGTGCAGGCGAGGTGGTGGAACTGCAACCCCGCGAGATCGACGTCGATGCTATCACCCTGGTGGAGCATGGCCCGGAACAATCAACACTGGAAGTGACTTGCGGCAAGGGCACCTATGTCCGCTCGCTCGCCCGCGATATTGCCGAGGCGCTCGGTACCCGAGGCCATGTTGCCATGCTGCACCGCGCAGCAGTGGGACCGTTCCACGATGCTGACGCCGTCACCATCGAACAGTTCGAGGCTTTGGAAGGCGAGCAGCGTGACAAGTTGCTTAAGCCTGTTTGGACCGGCTTTGCCGATTTGCCCGAAATCCGGCTCGATCCCAACCAGGCCAGTGCCGTCCGGCATGGCAATGCGGTGCTGCTGACCGGCGCCGGTGCTCCGGCAGCACTCGATGAATGCTGGGCGAGTTTTAAGGGTGAAGTGCTGGCGACCGGTGCCGTCGAGTTCGGGCAGTTTCAGCCCCGCCGGGTTTTCAATCTTTGAAATGGAAAAAAGGCGGGGATCGCTCCCCGCCCGTGCTTGAAATTGGTGCTGGTCCTAGAACCGGCGGAAGGCCTTGGTGAACACCGTGTTCTTGTCGCGGTGATTGCCACCCTTCTGGGCCGCCCAGAACGCTGCGATGGCCGAAACCAAGAGCGAAGCAGCGAGCAGGAAAGCTCCGATGATCGCCGCGTTGCGCGCTGTGCGGGCGGCATCCGCCGCTTGGTCGCGCGCCTGGTTGATGCCAGTGATTGCCTGGTCGACGCGCGCCTGCGCTTCTTCAGGCGGGACACCGGCATTGGCAGCCACAACATTGGCCAGATAGGTGCGGTCGGCCTCCGGCACCGTACCGTCGCCAAGCGCTGCCTGGGCAAAGATCCGGCCAGCCTCGTCACGGGCTGCAGCCGCGTCGGTGGGCTGGTTGGTGCGGAACATGGCGTCGACGAAATATGCATTGGGGTCAACCGCATCGGCAGCACCCTCGGTCACATTGGACGCAGCCGTGGTCGCGGTTGCTGCAGCAGAGCCGATCGTGTTGGCCGCAGCGCCAATGCCATTAAGCGCAATCATGGTTCCCAGGATTGCCGAACCTGCCCAAACCAGCAAGCCATGCGCACCGTCGCGGAAGTCGCTCTCATGCTCATTGGCATCGAAATAACGGCGGCGCAGGCGTCCGGTGAGATAGCCACCGGCCATGTAGCTCAGGATCTGAACGGCTAAGAACCACAGCACGGCCGCAATGCCGAGAACGATCGGGTTGGGACCGTTGCCGGAACCCAGATCAATGAAGTTGAGTCCGACGGCGGAGCCGAAACTGATCAGCACGAGGCTGATGGCCGAAGCTAGGACGACACCGGCGATAATGGAGGGCCAATCGACATAGGACGAGTGTTCGCGTTCATGCAGATTGGTTTTGGCAACAGCAACGCCACTAGGCGCATCAATGGTCATGGGGCAGCTCCCGTTATTTTCTTTTCACAAGACGTTCATGCAAGGCCGATGAACGACAGGATTGCCATGACGATGACGATGAGGCCGACGATGTAGATGATCGAGTTCATTTTCGATTGCCTTGTTTGTTGACGCAGATGTGAAATCAACAGCAGGCAAAACGAATCGTTCCGGGCTCCTGCGCAAAATCTGGGCAGCAGCTTCTAAGTTCCTGCAAATGTTACGAAACAAAAAGGCGGGGATCGCTCCCCGCCTCGATCAAGCAGCGCGCTTGGTCTTAGAGACCGTCCGTCACCACGGTCGTGAATGCCCCTTCCGGCGCCTTGGTGATCGCCGGATTGTCGGGCGAAACGGCCGACAGCAGCGTATCCACAGTCTGCTGGTAGTCGGCCTGGTCGAGCACGCCGGTCGAGCCTTCGGTCAGCTTGTTGATCTCGGTCACCTGATAGAGCTGGTCTTCCACGGTCATGGCGCCCGTTGAATCATTGTCCACCACGATCTGCGCGGCTTCCTCAGGGTTGGCGCGGGCATATTCCCAGCCCTTCATCGAAGCGCGGACGAACTTCTGCATCTTCTCGACAAAAGCCGGGTCCTGCAGGTTTTCCTCGAGCACATAGAGCCCGTCTTCCAGCATGCCGACGCCTTCGTCGCGATAGTTGAACACCGTCAACTCTTCTGGCGTAATGCCAGCCTTCAGCACCTGGCCGTATTCGTTGTAGGTCATGGTCGAGATGCAGTCGGCCTGCTTCTGGATCAGCGGATCTACGTTGAAAGCTTGCTTGAGCACTTCGACGCCCTCGGCGCCGCCTTCGGTGGACAGACCCAGCTTGGCCATCCAGGCGTAGAAGGGGTATTCATTGCCGAAGAACCAGACGCCTAGCGTCTTGCCCTTGAAGTCAGCGGTGGTTTCAACTCCTGCTTCCTTGGAACAAGTCAGCAGCAGGCCAGACTGCTTGAACGGCTGGGCGATATTGACCAGCGGCACGCCACGCTCGCGCGCGGCCAGGCCGGCAGCCATCCATGTGGTGATCACATCGGCGCCGCCGCCGGCAATCACCTGCTCGGGAGCGATGTCCGGCCCGCCCGGCTTGATTTCGACCTGCAGGCCCTCTTCCTCATAAAAGCCGTTGGCTTGCGCCACGTAGTAGCCGGCAAACTGCCCTTGGGTGACCCATTTGAGCTGCAACGTCACCGAATTGTCCTGCGCCCAGGCAGCGCCCATTCCTGCCATGGTCAATGCGCCTGCCAAAGCGCCGATCAGAAGTTTCTTCATTCCCTTTTTTCCCTGCTTTTCGGCATCGCCTATGCACCACGCACGGACGGATGCCAGAAGGTGACCCCCCGTTCGATCAGAACGATCACCCCATAAAAGACCGATCCCGCGACTGCCGCCACCGCGATTTCAGCCCATACCATGTCGACATTCATCCGGCCGACTTCGGTCGATATCCGGAAGCCCATTCCCACGATGGGTGTTCCGAAGAATTCCGCTACGATTGCGCCGATCAACGCCAGAGTCGAGTTAATCTTGAGGGCGTTGAAAATGAACGGGCCCGCAGCGGGAAGCCTGAGCTTCAATAGAGTTTGCCAATAGCCGGCGGCATAGGTCCGCATGAGGTCGCGCTCGATGCTCGAGGACGCGTTGAGCCCGGCGACCGTATTCACCAGCATGGGAAAAAACGTCATGATGACGACGACTGCTGCCTTGCTGGGCCAGTCGAACCCGAACCACATCACCATGATAGGCGCGACCCCGACAATGGGCAGCGCGGACACGAAATTGCCCAGCGGCAGCAGCCCCGATTTGAGGAACGGCGAGCGGTCGATCAGGATCGCGACAACAAAGCCCAGCCCACAGCCGAGCAGATAGCCGATCAACACGGCTTTGAGGAACGTCTGCTGGAAATCGGCCCAGAGCGTGGGCACCGACGCCACGATACGGGCCCAGATCATCGAAGGCGGCGGCAGGATCACCTGCGGTACGTTGCCCGCGCGCGTCACCACTTCCCAGATCACCAGGATACTGATGCCAAACACCACAGGAATCAGCAGGCCCAAACCGGCATTGTCTGCCAAACCCGGCGCCAGTGCCTTGCTGAGCCGCTCGACAAACAGCCAGCCGAACAGCCATGTGGCGACCAGCGCCATCCACAGGAAAGATGGCGTCGGCGTGAAGATGCCGATGCTGAGCAAGACGGCGACTGCGCCGAGCACGGCGAGAACACCATCAAACCACAGTCCGAGCGGTACAAAGAACCGGATGAGGGACAAGAACCCCAGCCCAAGGAAAACCTTGAGCAGCAAAGCGCTCTCTATCGGTGTTACGACACTGAGCGCCAGCGCTGCTGCACATACGCCGCCGGCAACCAGCGCCAGGAAAAACTGCAACTGGCTCATGCGAGTCGTGCCCCCATGGACCGGTTGACTAGGCGCTCGACAACACCCACCACGATCACCAACAGCGCCGCGAGGATCGAGGCGGCGACAAGCGCAGCCCAAATTTGAATGGTTTGCGAGTAATAGGACCCCGCCAGCAGCCGCGCCCCCAGGCCAGCAACAGCCCCGGTCGGTAACTCGCCGACAATGGCGCCTACGAGGCTGGCTGCGACACCTACCTTGAGCGAAGCAAACAGATAGGGCATGGCGGCCGGCCAGCGCAGCTTCCAAAAAGTCTGATTCGCCGACGCGCTATAGGTATGCATCAAATCGAGCTGGATTGCCTCGGGCGAGCGCAGGCCCTTGACCATACCCACGGCAACCGGAAAGAAACTGAGGTAAGCCGAGATGATCGCTTTGCTCATCAGCCGCGCCGGATCGGTGGGAATGCCCATGGTGCCAGTGAAAATGTTGAACCCGATCACCACGATCAGCGGTGCCAAGGCGAGGATCGGAATGGTCTGGCTGGCGACGATCCAGGGCATCAGCGAGCGGTTCATCGCTTCGTTGTGGACAATAAGGACGGCCAGCCCAATGCCCAGCAGCGAGCCCATGGCAAAGCCCAGCGCCGTTGCAGAGAACGTCACCCAGGCGTGAAACAGCAAGGAGCGCGGCTTGTTGGGCGCCACCAGCGCGGTGGAATTCCAGAGCTCCCCAAACACCTGATGCGCCGTCGGCAGCACTGGCTTTTCCTGGTTCCAAGTATCGAGCACGAACTGCGTCGGCGCGACATTGGTGATGTCGCCCCTGCGATAGACGTCATTCTGCCAAGGCGCGTTGAGGCCAATGGCAGCCGCATACCAGACGATGAGGATAGCGAAGAGGACGGTTAGAATGGGGACGGCGCGGGTCACCGCCCTTGCTCCTGCTGATAAGCAACGTTCAACTCCAGTTGGCGGCCGGAGTAGACATCACGCATGGTGATCTGAAAACCTGCTTGTCCAGAAGGGTCACCCTCGGCAACCTCGAATTGCAAATCGACTAAGGTCGGATGCAAGATGTTGTCGCCGAAGTAGGGCCCTCTGTAACAGGCCTGAGGATCGCCTACAGCAGTCCGCTGGCCATTGGGTTCTATGGCGACAATCTCGCACTCGATGCGCACCTCACCGTCTTTTGGCTCGGCGTTACTGAAGATCAACGCCAGGGCTCCACGCTCTCCGGTCAGGAATCTGTTCTTGCCATCGATCGCCGGCATTTCAGGCTGAGAGAACTGCTCATACCAGCGAACATCTTCGGTAATGAACGCGAGTCCTGTGAACTTGCCATCGCTTTGCTTGTCATAGTCCGATTGTCCCAGGGCAGCGGAAACAAAACTAAGAAATAACACGCAAGTTGTCGCGCCTAGCCGCTTCATCACGCCACTTCCTCATAGGAATGCCCGGCCCGCAAGCCATCCCTAACCCGCGCTGCAATTGCCAAAAACTCAGGCGTTTCGCGGATATCGAGCGGCCGCTCGCGAGGCAAATCGCTTTCGATCACGTCGGTGACGCGGCCCGGGCGCGGCGACATGACAACGATCTTGGTGGAAAGGTAAACCGCTTCGGGAATGGAGTGGGTCACGAAGCAAATAGTCTTTTTCGTTGCCGCCCACAGCTTGAGCAATTCGGAATTGAGATGGTCACGCACGATTTCGTCCAACGCGCCGAACGGCTCGTCCATCAAAAGAAGGTCCGCATCGAAGGCCAAAGCGCGAGCAATGGACGCACGCTGCTGCATGCCGCCGGACAATTGCCAGGGGTATTTTTTCTCGAACCCCGATAGATTGACCAAATCCATGGTGCGCTTGATCCGCTCGGCTTGCTGGCTTGACGAATACCCCATGATTTCGAGCGGCAGCGCGACGTTCTTTTCGATTGTCCGCCACGGATAAAGCGCTGGCGCCTGGAACACATAGCCATAGGCCCGGTCCTTGCGCGCACTTTCTGGCGTCTGGCCATTGATGGTCAGGGTGCCGGAGGTCGGCCGCTCCAGATCGGCGATGGTACGCAAAAACGTCGTCTTGCCGCAGCCGGACGGCCCGATGAAGGAAACGAACTCACCCTTGTTGATGGTGAGGTTGACGTCCGACAGCGCAACGACATCGCCGTCATTGGCCTTGAAGGTCAGGCCGAGCTTCTGCGCGGAGACAACGGCGTTGGTGGTCAAGAACAAGGCTCCAGTTCGGCCCAGATATCGCCCGTGGCCGTGTAGATGCGAACAGCGCCCGCTTCATTGGGTAGGGTGATGACGTGACTTTGGGCGTTCAGCATTTCTTCCCCTTCGCTATGGCAAATTCCCTGGGTGAGTTGGTTGCCATAGCCGTCGGCATGAACGGCAACAAAATCACAGCCGGAGCCATAGGAGGAGAGGCCTTTCGGCGTCAGATAAAGTAGCTCATCGCTGTCAATATTGTTGGTCTTGAGGTAGGCGCAGCCTTCCGCGTTGCCGTAATTTCCTAGCAGGGCCAGTTCTGCGCCGGCGGCTCCCGCAGTCAGGAGCATCGTGACAATAATGGCCAATCCCCTGCTGCGTAACGCCATCATACCCCCGACGCCGGAATACCGCTGCGTTCCACCTTGCGGGGTGAGACGATCTCTTTCCACTGCGATAGCGCGCGGTTCACAGGGTTTTTCGCTTCGCGACCGACGAACTTGCCGTGACCGGGTTCGGCCTTGACCTCGTTTTCGACGATCGAAACCTTGCCCCGGCTGAGAACGAAGCGCGGCAGGCCAGTCACCTCGAAGCCTTCGAATACATTGTAGTCGATAACCGATTGCTGTGATTGCGCAGTAATCGTCTTGGTGCGGGCCGGATCCCAAACCACGAGATCGGCATCGGCGCCGACCAGAACCGCGCCCTTCTTGGGATAGAGCCCCAGGATCTTGGCGATGTTGGTCGACGTCACTGCCACGAACTCGTTCATGGTGAGCCGCCCAGTATTCACCCCAGCGGTCCACAACACCGGCATTCGATCTTCGAGCCCGCCAGTTCCGTTGGGGATCTTGTTGAAATTGCCGATGCCCGTCCGCTTTTGGGCCGTCGTGAAGGCACAATGGTCCGTCGCCACGCAGGAGAGCGAACCCGATTGGAGTCCTGCCCAGAGCGAATCCTGGTGCATTTTATTGCGGAAGGGCGGCGACATGACCCGGCGGGCCGCATGGTCCCAATCAGGATTGAAATACTCGCTTTCGTCCAGCGTCAGATGCTGCACCAGCGGTTCGCCATAAACGCGCATGCCCTTTTGCCGCGCCCGGCGGATGGCTTCGTGCGCCTGCTCGGACGAGACATGCACCACGTAAAGCGGCACGCCTGCCATGTCAGCAATCATGATGGCCCGGTTGGTGGCTTCGCCCTCGACTTCCGGTGGTCGCGAATAGGCATGTGCCTCAGGGCCGTTATTGCCCTCGGCCAGCAGCTTTGCGGTCATCGCAGCAACAACGTCACCATTCTCGGCATGCACGAGGGGCAGGGCGCCCAGATCCGCACAGCGCTGGAACGAAGAGAACATCTCATCGTCATTGACCATCAGCGCGCCCTTGTAGGCCATGAAGTGCTTGAAGCTGGTGATGCCGCGGTCGACCACGTCGGCCATTTCGTTGAACACCTGCTCGCCCCACCAGGTAATCGCCATATGGAACGAGTAATCGGCCGACGCCTTGCCGGTCTTGTTGTCCCACATCTGGAGGGCTTCAAGCAGCGACTGGTTGGGATTGGGCAGGCAGAAATCGACCACCATGGTGGTCCCGCCGGACAGCGCCGCCCGCGTGCCGCTCTCGAAATCATCGGCGGAATAGGTGCCCATGAACGGCATTTCGAGATGGGTATGCGGATCAATCCCGCCCGGCATCACATAGCAACCAGTGGCATCGAGGGTTTCGTCACCAGAGAGGTTCTGGCCGATCTCGACGATCACGTCGCCCTCGATCAGGACATCGGCCTTATAGGTCAGGTCAGCCGTAACGATGGTGCCGTTCTTGATAACTTTGCTCATTGGCCTTGCCCCTGATCTTGTATTTGCCTCAGCATAGTTGTCACTCCACGATCTCCGCAGTCTCCACTACTGCGTGGAACAACACATCCGCACCAGCCGCAGCCCATTCCTTGGAGATCTCCTCCGCCTCGTTGTGGCTCAAGCCACCCACACAAGGGCACATGATCATGGTGGAGGGAGCGACACGGTTGGTCCAGCAGGCGTCATGGCCGGCGCCAGAAATGATATCCATGTGGGAGTACCCCAGCTTTTCTGCGGCTGAACGAACACGGGCGACGAGGGCGGGATCGAAAGTCACCGGATCGAAGTGCCCGACTTCCTCCACCGCATAGCCGACGCCCAATTGTTGGCAGATTTCTTGTGCCTTGCTTTCGATCTGCTGGCGCATGGAATTGAGCTTCGCCAAGTCTGGCGAGCGGATGTCTACCGTGAACACCACGGTGCCCGGAAGAACATTGCGTGAATTGGGCGCAAACCGCATCTGACCCACGCCACCAACCGCACCCGGCTGATGGTCCATGGCGACAGACTGAACCATCTCCAAAATCCGCGCCATGGCGAGCCCCGCGTTCACGCGCATCAGCATCGGCGTCGAACCGGTATGGGCTTCCTTGCCGGTCAGCGTGAATTCGAGCCAGTACAGTCCCTGGCCATGCGTCACGACGCCGATCTGCTTGCCCTCTGCCTCAAGGATCGGGCCTTGCTCGATGTGATATTCGAAATAGGCGTGCATGGGGCGGGCGCCGACTTCCTCTTCGCCGCGCCAGCCGATGCGCTGGAGCTCGTCGCCATAGCTGAGCCCCGCCGGGTCCTTGCGGGCATAGGCATAGTCCTGGGTGTGGATGCCCGCGAAAACGCCCGAGGCCAGCATGGCCGGGGCAAAGCGCGCACCCTCCTCGTTGGCCCAATTGGTCACGACGATCGGGTGCTTTGTCTTGATGCCGAGGTCATCGAGCGAGCGCACGACTTCGAGCGCCGCCAAAACGCCTAGCACGCCATCATATTTCCCGCCTGTGGGCTGGGTATCGAGGTGCGAACCCACATAGACCGGCAGCGCGTCTGGGTCGGTGCCCGGCCGCGTCATGAACATGGTGCCCATCTGGTCGACGCCCATGCTGAGCCCGGCCGCATCACACCAGCTCTTGAACAGATGCCGGCCTTCGCTATCGGCGTCTGTCAGGGTCTGCCGATTATTGCCTCCAGCGATACCGGGGCCAATCTGCGCCATCCCCATGAGGCTGTCCCAGAGCCGATCACCATTGATGCGAAGGTTTTCTCCTGGGGCAGACATATGGGCCTTGGTCCTATTTGGTGCTGGGGAACGAGAATTCCGCGCCACCCTTGATGCCGGCGGGCCAGCGGGTGGTGACGGTCTTGAGGCGGGTGTAGAAGTGGACGCCCTCGGGGCCATAGATGGAATGATCGCCAAATAGCGAGCGCTTCCAGCCGCCAAAGGAGTGGTAGGCCACCGGCACCGGGATCGGCACGTTGATGCCGACCATGCCCACTTCGATCTTGTCGGCGAACTCGCGGGCGGCGTCGCCGTCGCGGGTGAAGATGGCCGTGCCGTTGCCGTACTCGTGCTCGTTGATGAGCTTGACGGCCTCGTTGTAGTCATTGGCGCGGACCACGGAGAGAACAGGCCCGAAGATCTCTTCCTTGTAGATGGTCATATCAGCAGTGACATTGTCGAACAGCGTGCCGCCGACGTAATAGCCGCCCTCGTAGCCCTGCAGCGAGAAGCCGCGACCGTCCACGACCAGCTCTGCGCCCTGTTCAACGCCAGCGTCGATGTAGCCTACGATCTTGTCGCGGTGCTGCTTAGTGACGACCGGACCCATCTCGGCGTCCTTGTCGGTGGCCGGGCCGATCTTGAGCGATTCAACGCGCGGCTTGAGCTTGGCGACAAGCGCATCGCCGGTTTCCTTGCCCACCGGTACGGCCACCGAGATGGCCATGCAGCGCTCGCCGGCCGAACCGTAGCCGGCGCCCATCAGGGCATCGGCAACCTGGTCGAGATCGGCGTCAGGCAGGATCACCATGTGGTTCTTGGCGCCGCCCAGGGCCTGGACGCGCTTACCGGCCTTGGTGCCCCGCTGGTAGACATATTCCGCGATCGGGGTGGAGCCGACAAAGCTCACGGCCTTGATGTCGGGATGATCGAGGATCCCGTCGACCATTTCCTTGTCGCCATGAACGATGTTGAGAATGCCCTCGGGAAGCCCAGCTTCCATGAACAAATTCCACGCCAGCATGGAGGCCGACGGATCGCGCTCGGATGGCTTGAGGATGAAGGCATTGCCGCAGGCGATGGCCGCCGGATACATCCACATCGGCACCATGGCCGGAAAGTTGAACGGGGTGATGCCCGCAACGACGCCCAGCGGCTGCCGGTCGGAATAGCTGTCGATGGACGGGCCGACATTGCGAGAGAATTCGCCCTTGAGCAATTGGGAAATGCCGCAGGCAAAATCCACGCAGTCGATCCCGCGCGCCACTTCGCCCAGGGCATCGTCATGCACCTTGCCGTGCTCGCGGGAGATTTCGCGCGCAATGTCATCGGCGTGCTGGTCGAGCAGTGCCTTGAACTTGAACATGACACGAGCACGCTTCATGGGCGGGGTATTGCCCCACGCGATTTGTGCCTTCTTGGCGGAAGCCACGGCGTCGTTGAGTTCGCTCAATGTCGATAGCGGCAGTTCCGCCGATTGCTCGCCCGTAGCCGGGTTGAACACCGGCACACGGCGGCCAGCAGACACATAGCGTTTGCCGGCGACGGCGTTTTCGATCGTAAGCATTATGCGATGCTCCTCAAAACGGCGCGGATGCCGTCGATGAGTTCGGCAATCTGGGATTTGGAAATGATCAAAGGCGGGCTAAGGGCAATGATGTCCCCCGTGGTACGGATCAAATAGCCGCTTTCATAGGCGGCGAGAAACGCCGAGAACGCCCGCTTGGTGGGCTGCCCGGCAATAGGGTCGAGCTCGATGGCGCCCACCAGGCCGATATTGCGGATGTCGATGACATGCGGCTCGCCCTTGAGAGAATGCAGCGCCTCCTCGAAATAGGGCGCCAGTTCCGCCCCCCGCGTCAGCAAGCCCTCGTCCTTATAGGTCTCAAGCGTCGCGAGCGCTGCTGCCGAGGCGACGGGGTTACCCGAATAGGTGTAGCCGTGGAAGAACTCTATAACGTGTTCCGGCCCGCCCATGAAGGCGTCGTGGATCTCGGCCGATACCAGCACGGCACCCATGGGAATAACGCCATTGGTCAGCCCCTTGGCCGTGACCATGATGTCGGGCGTGACGCCGAAATAGTCCGCACCAAACGGCGTGCCCAGGCGGCCATAACCGGTAATGACCTCGTCAAAGATCAAGAGGATACCATGCTTCTTGGTGATCTCGCGCAGGCGCTTGAGATAACCCAGTGGCGGGATGAGCACGCCCGTCGAGCCAGCTACGGGCTCCACGATCACCGCAGCAATCGTAGAGGCGTCATGCAGCGTGACGATCCGCTCCAGCTCATCGGCCAACTCGGTGCCATGCTGCGGCTCGCCCTTGGTGAAAGCGTTCTTTGCAATGTTGTGGGTGTGCGGCATGTGATCGACGCCGCCCAGGAGCGTGCCGAACATCTTGCGATTGGTGACAATGCCGCCCACCGAAATGCCGCCAAAATTGACGCCGTGGTAACCGCGCTCGCGCCCAATCAGCCGCGACCGTGCCCCGTCGCCTTTGACGCGATGATAGGCCAGTGCCACCTTGAGCGCCGTTTCGACCGATTCCGAACCCGAATTGGTGAAGAGCACATGGTCGAGCCCGGCCGGGGCAATATCCACCAGCCGATTGGCCAATTCGAACGCCTTGGGATGCCCCATCTGAAAGGCCGGTGCATAATCGAGCTCGGCCGCCTGCTTGGCGATGGCTTCAACGATCTTGGGCCGTGCGTGTCCTGCATTGACGCACCACAGGCCCGCGGTGCCATCGAGCACCTGCCGCCCATCGGATGTGGTATAATGCATGTCCTTCGCCGCCACGAACATGCGGGGCGATTTCTTAAACTGGCGGTTGGCCGTGAACGGCATCCAGAAGGCGCTCAGGTCATTCGGCATCACGGCGGTAGAATTGGACACGAAACCTCGCTCCCATGAAATCTGCACTGGTGTTTTCTTTTGGCACTTGACGCCGGACCGGGAAGTCCAGAATTTTGACCAGTTGGAAAAATGTTAGCACTCCCAAACTTTCTAGCAAGGCGAAAATGCCGCCCTCAAAGCTGAAAAGTGCCGAGATCGATGCCGCCCCCAAGCGCCGCGCCCGAAGCGCCGCCAAAGGCCAGGCGCAAACCGTGCGTCCCCTGACCCGTATCCAGCGCGAAAAGCAGGACATAATCCTTGAGGCGGCCCTTGAAGTGTTTTCCCTTCACGGCTTCCGTGGCGCCACGATTGACCAGATCGCCGAAGTCGCCGGGATGAGCAAACCCAATCTGCTGTATTATTTTCCACGCAAGGAAGAGATCCATCGCCGGCTCATTTCCCAGCTCCTCGTAACCTGGCTTGCGCCGCTCGAAGAGATGGATGCAGGCGGGGACCCGTTCCCCGAAATCCGCTCCTATATCCGCCGCAAACTTGAAATGGCACGAGACTTTCCCCGTGAAAGCCGGCTTTTCGCCAACGAGATGCTGCAAGGCGCGCCGCGTATCATCGAAATGATCGAGGTTGACCTCAAGAATTTGGTCGATGAAAAGGCGCGGGTCCTCCTAAGCTGGATGGACCAGGGCAAGCTGACCCGAACCGATCCATACCACCTGATCTTTTCAATTTGGGCGACCACGCAGCACTACGCGGACTTCGATGTGCAGGTGAGGGCCGTGCTCGGTCCGGGCCGCGGTGGTGAAGGGCGCTTCGAAGATGCGGCGCGCTATTTGGAGCAGTTGTTCCTTCACGGCCTAACGCCCCGCCAGAGACTATAGGCATTTCGGTCTACAGCAATGCATATGAGACAATCTAAGTCTCTACTAGCTTGGTCTAGATTGCCGCTCAGTTGACGTCTTCAAGTAGTTTTATCTACTTTGCGTATTGCGGCATGAGTGCAACACCAATTGCCATAATTTTCTCCAGGCGTGACTTGCATATTGACCGGTTCAATTGAAGCCTACTCTCCGCCACATTTGCCTTGATTGCTGCTCAACTGGCTTTCGATCCGAGGCAACTGGCCACTCACAAAGGGCTTGACTGGCAGAAATCCGCAAGAAAGCACAAGTGTGATGGAACCCAATCGCTACTCGGTTCATGCGCAATACCATTCCTGCTCGTTGCCGTATTGACAACTTTAGAGGACAATAACACCCATTGGGCGCAATAATCTTCCGAATACCTGAATGTCCGTTCAGCAACACGGCAAAATTGTTGCAAGAACTGCTGTGGTCCATGTGCAACACGAAACTTGCGCAAACCAGCGTTTGCCGCGCTTGGCACATTGTGGCCGGGGCCGGCCATTAAACCTCTGCTCACCTTAATGTTTACGTGAGAACAAAAGTTTGATCAGAAAAGCTCTTTCCGTCGCTGCTGTTGCTGCAGCTCTCTTTTCCTTCTCCACTGCAGCCTATGCTCAATGCGGCGGCGCTTCCTGGTACGGTCCTGGCTTCAACGGGAAAAAGGCCGCGTCGGGCGAAATCTTCAATGAGAACGCCATGACAGCCGCACATCGCTCGCTGCCTTTTGGCACCAAGCTGATGGTGACCGACCAGAATAGCGGACGCCAGATCAAGGTAACCATCAACGACCGCGGTCCGTTCCATGGCAAGCGCATCATCGATCTAAGCAAGGCGGCGGCAAGCGAGCTTGGCTTCCGCAACCGCGGTACCACCTCGGTGTGCATCAGCGAGCTTTAAGCTACCCAGTCGCTTCAAGCGCCAACGGGTCTCCGCTCAGCGGGGGCCCGTTTTTTAGGTTAGTCTTGTTTAAGATAGTTGCTGCCGTCTATGACCAGCAATTCATCCGACCCAATATCGGGCGCAAAGACCGACAGCTTCTCGCTTTGTCCATCATTGCCGGTCAGTGTCAGGGTGTAGCCCTCAAGCTGGTAGGTCCCCGAAGTTGAGGGGCGATCGGTCGAAGTGGTCACCCCCGTTGTGCCGCCACCTGTATCATTGCTGCTCGAAGCGCCCGACCATGCACTGCGCTCGAACCGGCCGTCCTGTGTCAGGGTCAAATAGCGCTCGACAGCGATGCTGCCAGAGCTGGTCGCCGTCATCCCGCTCGAGGCAAAGAAGTAGCGCCAGTCGCCGGCAAGCCTGGTATCGGGCGCAAAGGGTGGCAGGCGTTGATGCTCTTCCTCATTGATGGTGATGCTATCATTCGTTTTGGCGAAGGGCGATGTTTCCACCTCGATCAAGCCGAATTCGTTGGCAACGCTACGAATTTCAATTTGCGCTGGTCCGCTGGACCAGCCGCCGCCGCTCACCCGGTACGTGCCGCAGGTCTCTGGCACATTGGCGCAATGGTCCGCCAGCTTCACGCCTTCTGCAGGCAGTTGCTCGGTGAAATAGCCGTCAGGGGTATAGAGCCGCACTTCACTATCGGCGGTAAAATCCAGGCCGCCAAACACATTGGGCATTAGGCCGGTGCGAAGAAAGGTGTAAACGCCGTCCAACCCGCCATCGCCAGGCTGGGGGACAAGTTCAAACCCCTTTTCTCCGGGCGCCATGCGCAACGAGCGCACCACTTCGGCAAACACGGCTTCAGCGGCGTCCTGCCGTTCGTCGCCCAGATTGAGCATGACCATCAGCAGATAAGCCTGGCGCTCCGGGCTGCCCACGGCAATCGAGGATAGATCGGCACTAAGGCCTTCTAATTCCCCGCAGCAACGGAACTGCACAATCATGTCGTGCCCGGAAGCGTTGATGCCCGTCTGATCGATGATCGGGTCCTCGTTTTTCATCTCGCCAATGCCGCCCACCAAAGTGGCAAGGCCCTGTGCCAGCGTACCCACATCGTCGCGCGGCACGAACAATTGAATGAGGGCCGCGCCGGCATCGTCATTATCGGTCGCGTCGAAGCTGCGTTGCCAGAGCATGGAAGCACGATCGCCCTTGCCGGGCGCCCATTTGTTCGGTGCTTCCACGGTCACCCCGTTCAGCTCGAACGGCGCAGCTGCTGCTGGTCCCACCAAGAGTGCTGCACCCGCCAATGCCGCCCACCGCAGATCCATGATCCTGTCTCCCGCCGCTTAATTGCGGCAGACGCTAGGCAGGGCTTGCAACGAAAATGTGACCGTACGGCCGTGTTAGCCTCGCTTTAGGACTATGCGGCTATGATCATCGTGGGAATGCAAGGAGGCCGGCCGTGAAAGCCAGTGCCTATGTGGTCGGGCCTCTGGACGGGCCGGGCGCAGCGTTGATGGATTTGGCAAGGCGGCTCGATTTTTCGAGTGTGGCGCCCTATGCCGGCATTGCCCATGCCGAAAGCCAGTCCAGCGTGACGCCCGTTTGCTTTTTCCTGTTCGCGGCAGTCGAGAACGTCTTGACCCTGCAGCCGATTGCCGACGCCCTGCGGTTCTGCCCCAATCGCCGTGTCCGGTTCTCTCCGCTGATCTATTTTTCCGAGAGCCCATCCATCGAGGCCATCACCCGCTGCATCGGCATGGGCTTTGACGATGTGATCACCATGCCGTTCACGACAGCCCGTGTGCGCGAGCGCATCGACCGGCAGATCGGCCAAAATCTGGTCTTCTACGAAACAGCAGGCTATTTCGGCCCGGATCGCAGAGATCGGGTAACCGCGCCCAAGCGTGCGGGAGAAAGCCGCCTGGGCGGTCAGTTCCGGCGGTTGGAAATCGTCCGGAACCTCCAAACGGGCGTGAACGTCGTGCGTGACGATCTTCATATGCTGCCGAGCTGATCGCAGCGGCGTCCCTTCCTGTATGCGCTCTTTTTGCAACGTTGCAGAAGCTTAGGGAAAACGTTTTCAGCTCCTATTCTCGGCACGCATGTTTTCGCATAGTTTGCCGGAACTGAATTCGCGAGTATTTCAGCCATGAGATTCGGCATCGACCTGCCGCCCCAGATCAAGGTGTTCGGGGCGTTCTTCATTTATTCGTTCACCATGGGCAGCCTTTATCCGCGCTTGCCGGCCATCCAGACCGCCATGGGCGTTGGTGAAGGCGCGCTGGGCTTGGCGCTGATCGGGGCTGCGTTCGGTACGCTGATCTCGCTGACTTTTGCCGGCCCGCTGATTGAGCGCATTGGCTACCGCCGGACCTTGCTGGCTGCGATACCGCTTCTGTCGGTGTTCTACGCCATTTCGGTTTGGGCACAGGGACCGGTCATGTTCTTCCTGCTCCTCGTGCCTGTCGGGTTGACCATCGGCTGCATCGAAATCATCATCAACCTTGAAGCCGACCGGGTGGAGCATGCCATCGGGCGGCGCATCATGAACCGCGCCCATGCTTTTTGGAGCTTTGGCTTCTTTTCGGCCGGCCTAGCAGGCTCCTTTATTGCCCAGACCGGCCTGTCACCGCAGGCGCACCTTGCCATCATGGTTCCTGTGGTGACGGTTACCTCCCTTTTGCTGCTGGGCCGGTTCGAGCCTGCCGAGCATCGTTCGGGTAGCAATACCGGACAAACAACGCGCTTTGCCCGCCCGACCGGGGCCATCATGGTGCTGGTTGCGGTGTGCCTGTCGGCCATGATCCTTGAAGGCGCCGGCATCGATTGGTCGGCCATCTATATGCGCGACGAGTTCGAGGCTGCCCCGTTCTGGGCCGGTTTCGCCGTTGCGCTGGGTGCAGGTACGCAGGCGGTCACACGCTATTTTGCCGACAACTTCGTTGAACGCTGGAGCCCGGTTGTGGTGGCTCGGGGCCTGCTTACCGTTTCCGGCATCGGCGCCTTGCTGGTGTTCTTTACCCCCGTGTGGTGGCTGGCCTATGTCGGCTTTGGTCTGATAGGCGTGGGCACCAGCGCCCTATTTCCGCTCGCCATGTCGGCGGCCGCACAACGCACCGACCGCCCAGCCGCCGTCAATGTGGCCGCTTTGGCACAAATCTCCTTTGTGTCCTTCCTCCTTGGGCCGCCGCTTCTGGGCTACATTGCCGAGCATTTCGGCATTCGCTGGGCTTTCGGCGTCGGCATTCCGCTCGTCGTCCTTGGTTTCCTCATGGCCGATGCCCTAGGCACGCGCCGCATTTCCAAAACAGTGCCCGCCGAATGATTATCGCTCCGCAACACCGGCTTTATGCCTGCTTCTTCCTGTTCGCCGTCACGACCGGCGCGCTCCTGTCGCGCCTGCCCGATATCCAGACGGATCTGAACGTTTCCGAGAGCCAGTTGGGCCTGACCATGATCGGCATGTCCATCGGCTCGCTGATCGCTTTGACCTTCGGCTCCGCGGTCATTGAAAGGCTGGGCGTGCGCACCACGGCATTCCTGACGGTGCTGGGTCCGGCGCTGCTGTTCGCGCTGGTGCCATGGCTCGGCATCGCACCGGCCGTGTTCGTGGCCCTGTTCTTTACGGGCCTTCTGGCAGGCGCGCTCGAGATCAATCTCAACGTGGAGATCGACCGGCTCGAGTTGCATACGGGTGGACGATTCATGAACCGGGCGCATGGTTTTTGGAGCGTTGGCTTCTTTGTCACCGCGTTGTTCGGCGCCGGCATCCGCCAGTCGGGCCTTTCGGTCGAGGCTCACCTCGCGCTCGTCGCGATCATTGTCGTCCTCGTCGGCGGCTATCTGATCGCAGGCATCGTTCCATCGCCCGCGCCGCAGCGCACCTTAAGCGAAAACACCCACCGCATTGCCTTCCCAAATTGGGGCCTCTTGCCGCTCTGCATCATTGGCTTTGCCGCGTTCCTCGTGGAAGGAGCGGGCATCGATTGGTCGGCCATCTACATGCGCGACGTCTTTGACGTGCAGCCCTTTGTCGGTGGCATGGGCCTGACCTTGTTTGCCTTCTTCATGGCCGCCATGCGCCTGTCTGCCGACCCAGTTGTGGCGCGCTTCGGTCCGCGCAATGTTGCCATGGTCCTGCTGACCCTGGCCACGATCGGCGCCTTGCTGGTCGGGTTCGCACCTTCGCCGGAACTGGCCCTGGCAGGCTTTTCGCTCATGGGCATCGGCTGTTCGGCGGTTTACCCGCTGGCCGTTTCGGCGGCCGCCCAGCGCACCGACCGGCCCGCTGCGGTCAATGTGGCGGCGCTCGGCCAGGTCAGTTTCGTGGTCTTTTTCCTGGCGCCACCGCTGCTTGGATTTGTCGCCGAATATATGGGCATCCGCAATTCCTATCTCATTTGCGTGCCGTTGCTCCTGGCAGGGCTTTGGGCATCGAGCTTTGCGTTAGGCCCGCGCCAGCTTGAGACGCCACATGGCCTCGCGCCGGAACCCATGCCGCCTCATGGCTGAGCTCGGGCCCATTGTCGATCTTCGCCAGTCGCCGACGGCGCTGCGCGTGCAACGCGGCGTCATGCGGCTCCTGCGCGAGCAATACGACATGGCTTGCTATGCCGAAGTCACGCTCAACAGCGGACGGCGCGCCGATGTGCTGGCGATCGGCCCTAAGGGCGAGATCTGGATCGTCGAGATCAAGTCAAGTCTTGTTGACTTTCAAGTTGACAAGAAATGGCACGAATATCGTGACTTCTCCGACCGGTTCTTCTTTGCCAAGCCGCCGGAACTCGATGCCGCGATCTTTCCCCCAAGCGAAGGGCTGATCGTTGCCGATGGCCATGATGGCGCCATTCTGCGCCCCAGCCCAGATACGCCACTGGCGCCTGCCCGGCGAAAGGCCTTGATGCTCAAGCTTGCCAGGCTCGGTGCCGACCGCATCCATGCGCTGATGGACCCTGGTCCCAAATAGCGGCTCAAGCTCTCGCAAATTGCGGCGAACGTGCCAGCGCCTCGATGAAAGCGCTGACCCGGCGCGGCACGAGCTTGCGGGTCGGGTAAACCACATGGATGGGCAGGCTGGGCAGCGCCCAAGCGCTCAGCACCTGGCGCAAGCGGCCGGCATGCAAATCGTCGGACACAAGGTCATGCGGGATATAGGCGATCCCGGCGCCGGCCAGAGCTGCCTCGCGCAAGGCTTCGCCGTTATCGATCTCCATGCTGCCGTGCACGGCAACGGTAAACGGGGTGCCGTCGGGAGTCTCGAACGGCCAGCGATTGCGCGGAACCAGGTTCAAATTGAGCACGCAGCGGTGCTGGGCCAATTCCTCGGGATGCGAGGGGGCGCCAAAGCGCTCGATATAGGAAGGCGCCGCAATGCACATGAACCCATAATCACCGATGCGCCGGGCGATCATAGCGGAGGGCTGCAAATGCCCGATCCTGACGGCCAGATCAAACCCTTCCTCCACCAGGTCGACCCGGCGATCCGAAAGGCTCATCTCGAACACAACTTCAGGGTGTGCTTGGGTGAACTGCGCCAGAACCGGCGGCAACCGCTTGATCCCGACCGTGGTGGGGCCGCTTAGCCGGATGCGCCCACGCAATTGCGCGCTGGCCGGCCGCGCAAGCTCTTCCAGCTCATTGGCAGCTTCGATGACGGCTTCGGCGCGCGCTAGAAACTGTGCGCCAGCTTCTGTCAGGCGCTGGCTGCGCGTCGTCCGCTCGATCAGCCGCAGGCCATAGCTGTCTTCCAGCGCCTGGATGCGGCGGCCGACCATGGCCGGCGAAAGAGCAAGCTGCTTGGCGGCAGCCGCAAAACTGCCTGCACGCACTGCAGCGACAAAGGTCTCCAAGGCCGCTAAATCCGCCATTCGATACTTTTCTGCAATTTCATCTGCGAATTATAGCGGATTATCGGCGGACGGATAGAGGCTTAGCTTCTCCTTACCGAAACACAGGAGACGACACATGAGCACAGTTGCAATCATCGGCTTGGGAAACATGGGCAAGGGCCTTGCCAAGCGGCTTGCTGGCAAGACCGATCTGATCCTCGGCTCGCGCGACCCTGATGCAGCCTCCAACTTTGCCAATAGCCTTTCCGGCAAAGTCGAGGTCACGAGCCAAGATACCGCTATTGCGCAAGCCGAAATTGTAATTTTGGCCCTGCCCTATGAGACGGCGCTGACCGTTGCCGCCAATCCAGCACTGTCGGGCAAAATCCTCGTCGACATCAGCAATCCGCTAAAACCGGATTTCTCCGGCCTTACCCTTGGCCACACCACCTCTGCCGCGGAGGAAATTCAGGCCGTTGCGCCTGGTGCAAAGGTGGTCAAAGCCTACAATACAATATTTGCCGGCCTGTTCGATTTTACGGCCGAGCAGACCGCTGATGTGCCGGTTTTCCTTGCCGGCAATGACGAAGCGGCAGTGAGCGCGGTGTCGGGCATCGTTAAGCTCTCCGGCTTTGCCACTGAAACTGCTGGAACTCTCGATGCCGGACGCCTGCTTGAGCCTCTTGGCATGCTTAATGTCCGCTTCGGCTATGGCTTGGGCCACGGCACGGCCATCGCTCCAAGCTGGACCAAGCTTTCGGCCTGATCGCTGGCGGCCGAAAACAAAAAGGGCAGGTCACGCGGACCTGCCCTCTTCAATCGACATTGCCGTCGCCTTATTTGGGCGCCAGCACCATGACCATCTGCCGGCCTTCCGAGCGCGGCTGCGATTCGACCTTGGCGATGGCTTCGGTCTGGTCCTTGACCTTGATCAAAAGTTGCATGCCCAGTTCCTGGTGCGCCATTTCGCGGCCACGGAAGCGCATCGTCACCTTGACGCGGTCGCCATCGTCGAGAAACCGCTGCACGGCCTTCATCTTGGTCTCGTAGTCGTGCGTGTCGATGTTGGGGCGAAGCTGGACTTCCTTGACCTCGATCACCTTCTGCTTCTTGCGTGCCTCGGCAGCTTTCTTCTGCGCGGCATATTTGAAGCGGCCCAGGTCGAGCATCTTGGCGACCGGCGGCTGGGCATTGGGAGAGATCAGGACGAGGTCGAGCCCCTGTTCCTGCGCTTCTTGCAGCGCTACGCGCGTATTGATGACGCCGCGGTTCACGCCTTCAGCATCGATGAGCTGGACATCGGGGCTGGTGATATCTTCGTTCGAGGGCGGCCCATCTTTCTGGGGCGCGACTGGTCTCATGGGACGGCGAATGGCAAACGATCCTTGTGTTGTTCAAACAAGTGGTGAAAACAGCCATAAAATCGTGTTAGCCGGGCCATAAGTCAACTGCCAGCGCCAGAAATTCCGCATGAAGGATCGCCCATGAGCACTGTGGACCCCATCTCCGGCACAATCCTTGTGGGACAGGATCAAGCGGCACGGCAAATCGCAATCCTCCAACGCCCAGGCGGCAGCCCGGGCCTATTCTGGCTGGGCGGCTTCCGCTCGGACATGATGGGCAGCAAGGCCATGGCGCTCGACGCCTTGGGGGCGGAGAAGAATCTTGCCGTCACCCGCTTTGATTATTCCGGTCACGGTGTTTCGGGCGGCGACTTCAATCAGGGCACCATCAGCCGCTGGCTGGAGGAAGCCGAGGCCGTGTTCGCTCTAACGAGCGGCCCGCAGATCATTGTGGGTTCTTCCATGGGCGGCTGGCTTGCCCTGCTGCTCGCGCGCAATCTGCTCCAACGCCGGGAGCGGCGCGTCCATGGCATGGTGCTGATCGCTCCGGCGCCAGATATGACCCATCAATTGATGTTGCCAAGCTTCAGCCAGAGCGAACACGAAGCGTTGCAGAACGATGGGTTCGTCGACCAGCCCAGCCAATATTCAGCCGAACCCTACCGTATCACGCGCGAACTGATCGAGGACGGGCAAAGCCATTTGCTGTTCGGCAATGTCATTGAAACCGGTTGTCCCGTTCATATCCTGCAGGGCGGGCAAGACCCGGACGTGCCGCAAGCCCATGCCATCAAGCTCGTGACCCATATCCTGCATGACCCGGTGACGCTGACGCTGATTCCCGATGGCGATCATCGCCTGAGTCGCACTGAGGATCTGCAGCGCCTGCGCGCTGCTATTCTCGCCTTGATCTAGCTGCCATGCGCCATCAGCTGCCGCCCATGCGCCTTTAGCCAGGCGCGGCCCTTGTCCATATCGGGCAAGGTGCGGGCAACTGTCGCCCAGAAAGCCGGCGAATGGTTCATCTCGACCAGATGGGCCACCTCGTGGGCCGCGACATAGTCGAGCACAAATGGCGGCGCGAGCACCAGGCGCCAATTATAGTTGATGTTGCCGCTCGAGGAACATGAGCCCCAGCGGCTGGCCTGGCTGCGCATCTTGACCGATTTGACCACGACGCCGAGCTGGCCGGCATGAAATGCCGTACGCGCCGCAAGGTCGATTTGCGCCTGCTCCTTGAACCAGTCGGTCAGCCGCCGGGCCTGGTGCGCCGGCTCGCCCGGCACGAAAAGGCAGGGCATGCCATCGGTTTCACCGATCTCCACGCGGCCGCGCACCTTGCCAGTGCCGATGATCCGGTGCTCCACGCCGCGCAGCGGCACGGCGCCGCCATCCCCGAAATAGGCGGCATCCGGTGCCCGCTTGATGCGCGCGGCGAGCCAATGGCGCTGGCGCAGCAGGAACGCCTCGGCCTCGCTCCATTTCCCATGCGGCGGCAGCGTCAGCACCGGGCCGCTGCTATGAGGCAGGGACAATCGATAGCTGCGCGCCCGCGCATTGACCCGCACGATAATCGTGGTCGGCACGCCATCGATGTCGATGCTCGTGCTGGTGGGGATCTTGGGCTTGGCGCGGAAAAAGAGATTCATGGGCACCTGGGAATCAGCCGGCCGATCCTAGCGCAAAACGCCCGACGAGTTCGGGAACAAAAAAACGCCCTCTTGCGAGGGCGTGCAGTTCAGCCGTTGGGAACGACTGGCTTCAGGAGAAGGTAAAACAAGTGGAGGCTTAACCGTTATTGTTGCTCCAGCCATTGTTTGGCTGGTCGGTGTAGCCCTGGCGGGAACCGCGGCGTTCGTTCATGAAGCGGTCGAACTCTTCACGATCCTTGGCCTTGTTCAAATTCGCCATGTATTCGTGGAAAGCGTCGATCTCGGCGTCGAGACGGGCGCGTTCCTCGTCGAGGCGCTTGAGCTGTTCGGTACGGTACTCATCGAATGCGGCATTGCCAGACGAATTCATGGTGGTGGTCCTGCTGTTCCAGTTGCGGTGCTTGTTGGCGCCCACCCAGGAGCAGCCCTTGTTCCAGTAGGCTTGAGCCTTTTCCGGCGAGCCACCGAACTTTTCACCCCAAAGAATATAGCCGAGCACGGCCAGGCCAAGCGGCCAGAAGACGATAAAGCCCAAAACCATAAGGGTAATGGTTATGGGGGACCATTGAGGTTTGATGATTGCTGTGTTCATGTCATTTCTCTTTCCCAGTCACGATAAGCGTAGAAGTGGCCCGCCAAGGGGTGGGATCAATCCTGTGACTGTGACTTTTTGGCTCTTGAAATGACCTTTGACAAAACCCATAGCGCCGCCCGATTTTACCAGAGCGGGGTCAAATAGTGAGCGCGATCCAGGCCGACGGGCTGCCCTTGCCCTCCACTTGGCGCCCTTTGCGCCTCCAGACCTTGGTGCTGGTGCGCTGGCTGGCCGTCACGGGGCAAACTATTGGTGTTCTGTTCGTCGCATTCGGCTTGGGCTTTCCGGTACCGCTAGCCGCCTGTTTCGGCCTTATCGCCGCTTCGGCCGCGCTCAATATCTGGCTGATCCTAAAGTTCGGCGTTGCCCATCGGCCCTCTTCGAGCTTTGCGGCTACGCAGATCGTTTTCGATCTCTGCCAACTGGGCGGGCTCCTGGCGTTGACAGGGGGGCTGCAGAACCCATTTTCCATTCTCCTTCTGGCGCCGGTGGCGGTCTCCTCCACCACGCTGCCGCGCCGGCCGACCTTTGCGATCGCGTTTCTGGCCGGGATTATCGCCTCGCTGATTTCGATCTGGCATCTGCCCCTGCCTTGGGCGCCAGGCGAGCAATTGGTGTTCAACCGCATCTATGTCATCGGCATCTGGGTTTCGATCGTATGCGGCGTGGTGTTCATATCCGCCTATACGATGCGCGTGGCGCACGATTCCCGGCAGATCGCCGATGCCTTGGCTGCAACCGAGCTGGCCCTGTCGCACAAGGAGCAACTATCGGCGCTTGATGGCCTTGCCGCCGCCGCGGCGCATGAATTGGGCACGCCGCTATCGACCATTGCCCTGGCTGCCAAGGAGATGCGGGCCGATGCTCCGCCCGGCAGCGATCTGGCCGACGACGTCGAACTGATCATCGAGCAGGCCGCCCGCTGCCGGCAGATCCTTGCCAAGCTGCGCAATCTCGGGAACGACGGGGGCGATCCCTTTGCCGCCGTGCCGCTGACCGATCTTTTGGCCGAAGTCCTGCGGCCCCATGAAGGACGCGGCAAGCGCATCGAGCTTTTGGCTGAGCAAACGGCTGGTCCAGCGCCGGTTATCGAGCGTAGTGTAGGCATGTTGTATGGATTGGGGAATCTGATCGAGAACGCTGCCGATTTTGCGCGCGCTACGGTGCGGGTGGAAGCGGCATGGGATCGCGATGCCATCTCGGTTACCATCAGCGATGACGGGCCGGGCTTCGCCCCCGAACTGATCGACCGCCTGGGCGAGCCCTACCTCACCAGCCGCCCGCGCGACCCGCAGGGCCCCGATGCGAGCAATCCAGGCGGGTTGGGGCTTGGTGTATTCATTGCCAAGACCCTGCTCGAACGCACCGGCGGGCGTCTGGCTTTCGAAAACATTGCAGCCAATGGCCATGCCCGGGTGCGCATCGTTTGGCCGCGCAGCGCAGTCGAGGCCCTGTGATGCCCAGATATGCGATAAATGCCTGCAAAACTTTGACCTTTTACCCTTGAAAGCCTACATCTGAGCCATGAGCACAATCGAAGAACTTTTGGCCGACGATCCCAGCCTGTTGCTGGTGGATGACGATGTTGCGTTCCTCCAACGCCTTGAGCGTGCCATGACCCGGCGCGGCTTCGACGTGCGGACCGCGGGAACCGTTGCCGCTGGCCTTGCCGCCGTTGCCGACAAGCCACCTGCCTATGCGGTGGTGGATTTGCGCCTTGAAGACGGCAATGGCCTTGAAGTGGTCTCTGCTCTTCACACCAAGCGGCCCGATGCCCGTGCCGTGGTCCTGACCGGTTACGGCAACATCGCCACGGCCGTAACGGCCGTCAAACTGGGCGCAATCGACTATCTCAGCAAGCCCGCCGACGCCGATGACGTGATCAACGCCCTTCTGGTCACCGGCGAGGACAAGCCCGAGCCGCCCGAAAATCCGATGTCTGCCGACCGGGTTCGCTGGGAACATATCCAGCGCGTTTATGAGCTTTGCGACCGCAATGTCTCTGAAACTGCCCGGCGCCTCAACATGCACCGGCGTACGCTGCAGCGCATCCTCGCCAAACGCGCGCCACGCTAGCTAGAGCCGTGCCGCGACGTCAGCGGCCATAGGAATAGCTGGCTGTGCGCCTGGCTTGAGGCAGGCAAGGCTTGCCGCTATTGCCGCGCGACGCATCGCTGCTTCAAGCTCCAGCCCCGCATCGAGCCCTGCGGCCAGATAGCCGCAGAAGGTGTCGCCTGCACCCACGGTATCCACCGGCTTGATTGGCAGCGCCGGCACCGCAATCAATCGATCCCCGATAGCCGCCTTGGCACCATCCCCGCCCAGGGTTACGATCACCGTCTGGCCATGTTGCCGGGCCCAGTCGGCCATTGCCTCGTCCAGCTCGGCAACGCCGTGTCCGCTCAACAGCTCGAACTCGGTTTCGTTGGCGATCAGGATCGAGGCCTTGTGCGCCACCGCGCGCGTAGTCTCAAGAAACGGCGCCGTATTGAGAATCGAGATCAAGCCCTTTTCCTTGGCCAGGTCCAGCGCCCGTTCCGTTGCCTCCTGCGGAATTTCCTGCTGCAGCAGCAAGACACCGCCCGACAGCGATCCCAATGCCTTTTCGGCATCAGCTGGCGTCATCGTGCCATTGGCACCCGGCAGTACCGCAATGCAGTTCTCCCCCGCCGCGTCGACAAAGATCATCGCAATGCCGGTTGGCTCTTCGACGATCTTGAGCGCCGACAGATCGACGCCATCAGCCTTGAGCAGTTCAAGCGCCAGATCGGCGAATGCATCCTTGCCCACGGCCGAAATATGCCGCACCGCGGCTCCTGCGCGGCGTGCCGCCAGCGCCTGGTTGGCGCCCTTGCCACCAGCGGCCATGGAGAACGTACCACCGGCAACGGTCTCGCCAGGCTTGGGCAAGCGGCTGACAGTGCCGACCTGATCGAGATTGGTCGAGCCGAAAACAGTGATCATGAATAGCCCCTTGGACGCTGATGCACAGGCTTGTAGCATAAGTTTATCGGCGCGCGAGTCCCTGAGGGAAGCTGGCGGTCAGCCGCGCTCCTTTTGCGGGTGGATGGTCTCGCCGCGCTCCAGCATGTCGACAAATGTCCGGATTTTCTTGTCTCGTCCGGCCGGCGTTTTGATGTTGCCCAGGCGGAACGTCAAAGCGAACCGGTTCTGGCTGCTGAGCGTTAGGTAGGTGGCCTTGGCAGCGGGGCTTGCTTCAATCGCGGCAATAAGATCGGCTGGCGCTTCCATGCCGATCTTGTAGGCAGCATCCCAGCGCCCATCGGCCTTGGCGGCATCGACATGGCGTATGCCATGCTCTGTCATCCGGCCTTCGGCAATCAGCCTGGCCACATTGTCCCGGTTGATCTGGCTCCACACGCTCTTGCGCCCGCGCGGCACATAGCGCTGCACGAAGGATTGCTCGTCCCAGCTCTTGCGGATCGCATCGATCCAGCCCCAGCACAGCACCACATCGATGGCCTCGACCGGCGTGATGGTCGGCTTGCCGGAAGCCTTCTTGAAGATGCGGATCCAGATTTCGTCGGCGCTCTGGTGATGCTCGGCCAGCCAGGTGTCGAAGGCCTCAGAGCTGGCAAATTCACGGACTTTTGCTGGATCAACGATAACCGGCGCCATCAGCTATCGGCAGTGCCGCCCTGGTCGACAATGGCCTGGAGCTTGTCATCGAGTGACGCGGCATCGGGCACTTGGATGCCGAACCTATTGGCAAGAATGTCCCGCATCTCCTCGACACTCCCCAAGATCCGCCGCTCAGGCTCCTGACCCTGCGCATGGTTGGTGAAGCGGTTGTTCTGAAGCGCGAGACGCTGTCCATCGGGCGACAGAGCGACCCTCAATTCCCGCGTGAAAGGCGATGCCGGATCGCCTGAAACGAAAGCATTGAGCCCTTCATACTCGGCCAGACCCAGCTCGGTCAGGTCGAACAGGTAAAGCGGCTTCCACTCCTCCGCGATCCTGGCTTGAAGCTCCCAGCTCCCGTCTTGGTTGATCAGCCGGTAGGTTTCATGTGGGCTGGCCTGCTCCACCTCGGCTTTGAGCTTGAGTGGCGCGGTGGGCGTGAGCCCGCCAAAGCCGGCGTCCACCAGATAGTTCGTGCCACCAATTTCCACGGTCAGCACCATATGCGTCAGCGGCCCGTTGGCGCCGTTGGGATTGTTCCAAAGCACCCGCGCCGCATGGCCGCGCACGGTGTATTCAAGCTCGCGCAATACGCCCATCAGCAAGAGATTATGCTCAAAGCAATAGCCGCCGCGCCTGTCGGACAGTAGCTTTCGCTCAAGGCCCGCCTGGTCGAGCCGCAACGGCACGCCGAGCAGCGGATCGAGATTCTCGAACGGGATAGCTGCCGGATGCAGCGATTGAAGCAGTTCGAGCGTCGCCAAGGTCGGGGCGATCGAACCGGCAAAACCGATTCGCTCGAAATACGCGTTGAGATTGACCTTTTGGCTCATCGGCCACCTTTGCCGCTGGTTGCGCTGGCCACAATATGCTGGATCGGGCGCAAGCTGTCACGCATCGGCAGGGTTTTCTGGCGAACTATCCCGCCCGGCGCACGCGGATCACCACGTCCACATGGCTGACTTTCATGCCGCTGGGCGCGTCTGGCAAGGCCGCAAACTCTACTGACGATGCGGGAATGTCGATCATCCGCTGCTCGTCTTCGACATAGAAATGGTGGTGGTCGGAGGTGTCGGTATCGAAATAGGACCGCGAGGCATCAACCGCCACTTCGCGCAACAGGCCAGCTTCGTGAAACTGGTGCAGCGTATTATAAATGGTGGCGAGCGAAACATTAACGCGCGCCTCGTTCGCCTCGCCATGCAATTGTTCGGCGCTGACATGGCGGTGCGGCCCGCCGAAAAGCAGTTCCGCCAAGGCAACGCGCTGGCGTGTCGGCCGCAGGCCAGCCATACGCAATACCGCGGTAAGGCAGGGCTTGCGTGAAGGGAGAGACCGGGCAGTTTGGGAGCGATCTGTCATCGGGTCCTTGATCGGAAGGGCCAAGATTTATTACTCCCTTATAACTATGGCGCAAAAATCACACAAGCAGAACGCTTGCCGCAGCCTTGAGCAATGTTGGCGCTGCGCAAGTGCGGCTGACTTGACCCCTCTCCCATGCCTCTATACGAGACAAAACACCAAGGTTAACCGGGAAGTTTGGCATGGCCGAGCGGCAAAGCGTATTTGGGTATGAGGAATTGCTGGCTCACGGCCGCGGCGAATTGCCGGGGCAAGGCGATGCTCGGCTGCCTGCCCCGCCGATGCTGATGTTCAATCGCATTACCGAGATCTCGGAAACCGGCGGTGCGCATAACCGCGGCATGGTTCGCGCCGAGCTCGACGTCGATCCGGACCTCTGGTTCTTCAAGTGTCATTTCATTGGCGACCCCGTTATGCCTGGTTGCCTGGGACTCGATGCCGTATGGCAAATGACAGGTTTTTTCCTCAGCTGGATCGGCCAGCCGGGCCGTGGTCGCGCCCTGGGCGGTGAAATTAAGTTTACTGGCCAGATTACCGACGACGTTCAATTGGTGGAATACGGTATCGACCTGAAACGGGTCATGCGCTCCCGCGTGACGCTGGGGATTGCGGATGGCTGGGTCAAAGCCGATGGCAAAGTGATCTACGAGGCCAAGGACTTGCGCGTGGGTCTGTTTACCACCGAGCAGAAGGTCGGCGGCTAGGGCCGGTCTACCAGAACAACAAGAGGCGCCGTGCAATGACGCCCGAGCAAGCGAGGTCTAGATGAGACGAGTCGTCGTCACCGGCATGGGTATCATTTCCTCCATCGGCAACTCGCTCGATGAGGTGACGCAAAGCCTGCGTACGGCCAAGCCCGGCATTGTTTTTGCCCAGGACTATGCCGATCTGGGCTTTCGCAGCCAGGTCAAAGGCGACCCGCGCCTCGATCCGTTTGAGGCTCTGGACCGCCGTGTCACCCGCTTCATGGGCAAGGGTGCGGCCTGGAACTATCTTGCCATGCAGCAGGCCATCGCCGATGCGGGGCTCGAGGAAGCCGATATCAGCAATCCGCGAACAGGCATTGTGATGGGTTCGGGCGGCGCCTCGACGCGCACCATCGTGGAAGCCGCCGACACCACCCGCAAGAACACCAGCCCCAAGCGCATCGGCCCGCTTGCGGTGCCCAAGGCCATGGGCTCCACTGCTTCGGCGACGCTCGCCACCATCTTCGGCATCAAGGGCGTCAACTATACCATTACCGCGGCCTGCGCGACCTCCAAGCATTGCATCGGCAATGGCATGGAACAGATCATGCTAGGCAAGCAGGACATCGTCTTTGCCGGCGGCCACGAGGATCTCGATTGGACGCTGTCAAACTTGTTCGATGCCATGGGCGCCATGAGTTCGGACTTTAACGCAACGCCGGAGAAGGCCAGCCGCTGCTATGACGCGGCGCGCGATGGCTTCGTTATATCGGGCGGCGCCGGCGTTCTGGTGCTCGAGGAATACGAGCACGCCAAAGCGCGCGGCGCCAATATCTGGGCGGAACTGGTTGGTTATGGCGCAACATCGGATGGCGTGGACATGGTTGCCCCGTCCGGCGAAGGCGCCGAGCGCTGCATGCGCATGGCCCTGGAAAACGTCCAAGGCAAGGTCGACTACATCAACCCCCATGCCACTTCGACACCGGTGGGTGACCTCAAGGAAATGGAAGCGATCAGGGCGTTGTTCGGCAATGAAGGCAAGTGCCCGCCCATTTCGGCCACCAAATCCCTTACCGGCCACTCCCAGGGTGCCACCGGCGTGCATGAAGCAATTTATTCGATCCTGATGATGAAGCATCGGTTCATTGCTGAAAGCGCCAATATCGAAAACCTCGACCCGGCCTTTGCCGACATGCCGATTGTGCGCGAACGGCGCGACAATGTGGATCTAGGGGTGGTTCTCTCCAATTCCTTCGGCTTTGGCGGGACCAATGCGGCGCTGGTGTTCAAGCATCCCGATGCTTGATCGAGCGCGGTGTTGTTAGAACGAAAATTCCGAGAACCGCGCGTCCTTGCCGTCATAGGTCAGGACGCGCCCGATCAACGGCTGGCCAATGCCCGTGATAAGCTTGATTGCTTCCATGGCCATCAAGGTGCCGATCACACCTGTTAGCGGACCCAATATGCCCGTTGCCTCGCAAGAGGGCAGGTCAGCGTCGTCAGCATCGTCGGAATAAAGCGCGCCGAACTGCGGCCCGCCGGGGGCAAAAACAGTCACCTGTCCATCAAACATCGACACGGCACCCGAAACGAGCGCCACGCCCTGCGCTGCGGCTGCGGCTGCTACAACCCGCCGCGTCTGGAGGTTATCGGTGCCATCGAGCACCAGATCGTAGCCGCCGAGTACTAAAGCGGCATTGCCCCTGTCGAGCCTTGTGGCATGCACCTGCACGTCGACATGCGGATTGAGGTTCTGCGCGAAGCGCCCTGCACTTTGGGCCTTATTGTCTCCGATGCCAGTATGGATCACCTGCCGCTGCAGATTGGACAAGGACACGGCATCATGATCGGCAATCCCGAGCGTTCCCACGCCTGCGCCAGCAAGATAGGCGATCGCCGGGCTTCCCAACCCGCCTGCACCAACTACGAGAACGCGAGCCGCCCTGAGCGCCTGTTGCCCGCTGCCGCCCATGCCCTTGAGCACCAGATGGCGGGCATAGCGGCGCGCTTCGTCTGGCGATAGCGGATCAGGGGGCAAGCGGCACCGCAACAAAACGCCGGTCGGGGCCTTCGAACCCGCCCGGATAAACCGAAACGATAGCAACGCCATTCTCTATGGTGCCGGCGTCGAAAGGCAGCACGACGCCATAAAGCCGGTAATCGAGCGGGCAGCCCCGGGACTGTGGCAGGCTTTGGTCCTTGTGCAATTCACGGACCTCACCGCTCCCGCTCAGGGACAGCGCATAGCCCAACGGTTCGGCGCCAAACCATTCGGCACAGGTCAAAGGCGATTTAGTTTGGAACTGACTGAGTTCAAGCTCGTAACGCTCCATGATCTCACCTGCCTTGTAGGACGGTGCGCCGAAAGCCAATGTTTTGGCGCTCTCGTCCGGCACGCCGTCGCCGATCAGGGCCGCGATCGTCACCGGTTCGGTGATCGCCAAATCCTGCAAGGCAGCCGAAGCGTCTGCAGCGGCTTTTGATCGTACGGCGCTGAGCCTTTGCTCTTCGCTGTCCGCCGCCACACGCACCGGGGTCCCGGCAACCCATTTGTCGGCTGCAAGGTCGATCACATAGATATTGGAATAGGCGAAGCCGGAGCCATCCTGGATGCCGAACTCCTCAAAGGCAAAAAAGCCGCCATCGGCTGAGTAGCCGATGAAGTCTATTCCGGCGCGGTCGCCAGCAAGACTGGGGCTTGCCAGCGCGAGGAGTGCCGCAATGGTGCTAAGCGCTAAGCGTGCCTGTCGAGCCAAAGCCGTTACTGCCCCGTTCGGTTTCATCGAGCTCCTCCTTGACGGCAAAACGGGCAGCCACCACGGGCGCCACCACCATTTGCGCGATCCGCTCGCCCCGCCGCACCACGAACGGCGCATCGCCGAGATTGATCAGGATTACCTGAACCTCGCCCCGGTAGTCCGAATCGATCGTGCCGGGCGAATTGAGCACCGTCACCCCATGGCGTGCCGCAAGCCCGGAGCGGGGCCGCACTTGAGCTTCATACCCTGCCGGCAGCGCCATGGCAAAGCCGCAAGGGACCAGGGCACGGTTGCCTGGTTGCAGCATTATCTCTGCGCCGCTGGGCAAGGCAGCCAGCAAGTCCATGCCTGCCGCACCCGCTGTTTGCCGCGCCGGTAATGGCAAGCCCATTCCATGGGGCAGCCAAAAAAGGCCGATTTCGACTTCCGCAGTCATCATGGCACCCGCACGATGGCATAGAGTTCGGCGGGCAGATCGGCCTTGCCCCGCAGCAGGTCTAGGAACATGATCTTGCGCTCGGCAGATTCCCCATCGCCTGACAGCTTCATGTTGGTTTCGACAATCTCGACCCCGCCAAAGCGGATGGTGACGCCGCGGCCGGCAAAAAACGCTTCCACCATCTGGCGCGTTTCCTCGTCCATTGCCTGGTCTGCGCCGATCTCGCCCTTCATGCTGTCGGTGGGCAGCGACACCCGCACCAACCCTGGCCCGGCAGGGGCAAATTGGACCGTCTGCTGCTTGGCACCCATGGTCAGCCGGGCAAAATCCCCCTGCTCCTTGATGACGCAAGTAGCCGTGCCATCGTCGTTCTCAGTCAAGGCGCCATTGGCACAAAATTTTTCCTCGTCGGGCAAATCGTCGCCCATCTCCTCGGCGTTCATCTTGACCATGGCATAAAAGTCCGCCCCCATGACCTGGGTGATGGTTGCCCTGGCAGTGCTGTCACTGGTCAGTTCCACGTCGACATCGGCATCGATGCACCCGGTCAGCGCTGCGCCCAGCATAACCATGACGGCCAGCTTGCCGAATTTCTTTAGCATCATGGTCCAGTCTCCGGGCTCAGAAGGCCGGCAATCTATGGGCAAGTGCCGAGGCGAACAAGGTTTGCCCTTATGACACCATGGTGAGCAGACGCCAAAGCGCCACCAGAAGCGTCAGGCACGCAAGGCCAATCAGACCCAGTAGCATGGTGTGCATGATGCCATTCAGCCGGCCGCGCTTGTTCTTGTTGTAGTCGGCAAGCGCCAATTCAGCATGCGCCATGATCGCAGGCAGGCGCCCGGCAGCTTCGGCAGCAGTCCGGAAATGATCGGCAACATCCTGGATGCGGCCCATGGGCCCTTCTTCCTTGCGCAGCCAATCGCCCACGACCGGCTCGGCCACGGTCCAGATGTCGAGCTCGGGATCGAGCGCCCGCGACACCCCCTCCACCAGAACCATGGATTTCTGCAGGAGCACCAGCTCGGGCCGCGTCTGCATGGAAAAAAGCTCGGTGATGGTGAAAAGCTGGCCCAGCACCTTGGCCATGGAAATATCGCTTGCCGTACGTCCATGCAGTGGCTCGCCGATGGAGCGGATCCCCAGCGCAAAATCATCGACCGACTGGTTCTTGGGCACATAGCCGATATCGAAATGCCGCTCCGCTACCAGCCGGTAATTGCGGGTAATGAAACCATAAAGGATATCGGCCAGGAACCGCCGCTCGCGCCGATTGATCCGGCCCATGATGCCGAAATCGACCGCAATCACGTCGCCGGTGCGCGGGTCGGCAAACAGATTGCCGGGGTGCATGTCCGCGTGGAAAAAGCCATCGCGGATGGCGTGCTTCAAAAAGCTTTGCAGCAGATTGGCTGCCAGCGCTTTGCGGTCGACCCGGGCAGCGTCGAGTGCCTGGTGATCGCGGATCGGTATGCCTTCGACCCAGCTGGTGGTGAGAACGTTCTGCGCCACGTGCTCCCAGCTCACCTTGGGGATGACAAAGCCCGTATCGTTCTTGATGTTCTCGGTCATTTCCGAGATCGCGGCGGCCTCAAGGCGCAAGTCGAGCTCCAGCCGCGCCGAGCGGTCCAAGGTTTGCACGACCTCAGTGGGCCGCAACCGCTGGGTGGACCGTACGAAGCGTTCGGCCAGATTGGCTGCCGCATAAAAACTCTCGATGTCCGCCATGAACCTGTCCGCGACGCCCGGCCGCAGGACCTTGACAGCCACCATGATTGCTGGTCCCGCCGGCGGCACTAGCCGCGCCCGGTGCACCTGGGCGATGGAGGCGGCTGCGATGGGCGGGCTGAGTTCGGTCAGCTCGTCTGCTTTATCTTCGAGCGCGTTCCGCAAGATGACAGGCACCAGCGCCGGATCGAATGGGTCCAACCGGTCCTGCAGCCCTGCCAGATCGTTGGCGACATCGGGCCCGACCACATCCGGTCGCGTCGCCAGCGTCTGCCCGAACTTGACGTAAGTTGGGCCCAGCCGGTTCAGCGCCTTGTTGAGCCGCTCGACATGGCCGGTCTTGCGCACGCTGGGCCGCTCGATCAGCCGCCCCAGCCAAATGCCGAGCCGCAGCGGGGCTAGCGCCGGCTTTAGACCGTTCGCCGAAATGATGGACAGCGCTCCCTCGCGCGCCAGCACATATCCGGCCCGCGCCAGTCGATAATAGGCCGAGATCAGCATGCGCCTAGAGCTTCCATCCTGAAAACAGCGTCGCGACATTGCCGGTAAACGACGTCGCTTTGACGCGGCGAAAGCCCGCTTCGGTCAGCATGGCCTGAAACAGCGGCGGACTTGGAAACTTGCGGATCGACTCCACCAGATATTGGTAGGGCTGGGCATCGCCCGTCACGAGCTTGCCCATGGGCGGAATGACGCTGTCGGAAAACGCCTTGTAGACGGCATCCATGCCCGGCACGTCGACCTGCGAAAACTCCAGCACGAGGATGCGCCCGCCGCGCTTGAGCACGCGATGGGCTTCGTCCAGAGCCTTTTGGATGCGCGGCACGTTGCGGATGCCGAAGGCGATCGTATAGGCGTCGAAGCTCTTGTCCTCGAACGGCAGTTCCTCGGCATTGGCCTCGAGGAAACTTGCCTGCGCCGGATAGCGCCAATGACGCGCCCGCTCGGCGCCAACGCGCAGCATGTCTGCATTGATGTCGCTGACGACGACTTCTGCGTAGCCTACCGAAGCATTGATGACGCGCTCGGCGATGTCGCCCGTGCCGCCCGCCATATCGAGCACCCGATAAGGCCGCGTGCCGCTCTTGGGCGGAGCGAGTTCGGCCACCATGGCGTTCTTCCAAAGCCGGTGGATGCCGCCGCTCATCAGATCGTTCATCAGGTCGTAGCGGTCGGCCACCTGGTGGAACACCTGGTTGACCAGGCCCTGCTTGTCCTCGAGCGCCACGGTTTGCTCGCCGAAATGCGTGGTCTGTTGGACATCGGTCATGGCAGGGCTCGCTTATGCTGGACTGTTCCGGCGCACCATATAGAAGCGATATTGGCTTTGCCATGGCGCAAAGCCGCGCATGCTGACGAGGTTACCCATGCCTGAACTACCCGAGGTCGAAACCGTCCGCCGCGGCCTGGAGCCCTGGATCGACGGCGCCACCATCGAAAAGGTCACGCTCAACCGGGCCGATCTGCGTTTTGCTTTCCCGCAAGATCTTGCTCAGGCTATCGAGGGCACGACAATCATTTCAGTTGGCCGGCGCGCGAAATATCTGCTGCTGGGTCTCTCGAACGGCAAGACGGTGTTGAGCCATCTCGGCATGACCGGCTCCTGGCGCTTTGCCGAGCACGCCATCGACAAGCCGCCGCGTTACTATGAAACCGAACCCGTGCCCAAGCACGACCATATGGTCTGGACCATTTCCCATCCCAAGCATGGCCGCTCGCATTTGATCTATGCCGATCCGCGCCGCTTCGGCTTCATCGATCTCTACGATGATCTGGCCGACAGCCCTTACCTCAAAGGCCTGGGACCCGAGCCCCTGGGCAACGACTTCAACGCCGCCGAAATGGCCGAAAAGTTTTTGGGCAAGAAAACGCCGATCAAATCGGCCCTGCTCGACCAGCGTGTCGTAGCGGGCCTGGGCAATATCTATGTGGCCGAAGCCCTTCATCGCAGCCATATCCTCCCCACCGTTCTGGCCGGTCGCTTGGTGACGCCCAAGGGCAAGCCCAAGCCGGTCTTGGAGGACCTCGCCAATGCCGTGCGGCAGGTGTTGATCGAAGCCATCGAAGTGGGCGGCTCCACCTTGCGCGATTTTCGGAATGCCGAAGGCGGCTCAGGCTACTTCCAGCATCGCTTTGCCGTTTACGACCGCGAAGGCGAGCCGTGCCCGACCCCCCTTTGCACGGGCACGATCGCCCGCATCGTCCAGTCGGGCCGCTCCACTTTCTTTTGTCCGGTCTGCCAGAAGAAGTTCTGATCCTGGTTCCTAGCGTCCGAGGAACCGCTCCATGCCGAATGGGGTGATGTCGATCGTGGTCGGCTCGCCCGTCATGGTCTGGGCGAGCAGTTCGCCCGTAGCGGGCCCCAGGGTAAAGCCATGATGGGCGTGGCCGACCCCGACGAAAAGCCCTTTGTGCTTTGGCGCCTTGCCGATAATGGGCAACATGTCGGGCGTGCAGGGCCGCGCGCCTTTCCAGGGCTCGGGGTCGCGCCGCTCGCCCAAGGGGAAAATCTCGTGGGCAGCACGTTCGGCACGGCCGAGTTGGACCGGGCTGGGAGCCGCGTCGCGCATGGCGAATTCGGCGCCCGTGGTCAGCCTGATCCCGCGCGCCATGGGCGCCAGCACATAGCCGACCTCGGCATCAAGGACGAGCTTGTTGAGCATGGCATTGCCTTCGGTGCCATAGTGCATGTGGTAGCCACGCTTGACGAACAGCGGCAAATAATAGCCGAGCTTATCGAGCACTTCAGGCGCCCAGGGTCCAAGGGCGATCACCGCCTGCTTGCCGGTATGAACAGCGCCGTCCACACTCGTGCTCCAACCGCTATTGGCTTCGGTCAATCCACTGGCTGCGCCCGGAACGAAAGTGCCGCCCAAGCGCTGAAACAGCTGAAAATATTCGCTGACGAGCGCACCTGGGTCGCGCACCGTCCATGGATCGGTCCAGTGGATGGCGCCTGCAAGGTTACCGGTCAGCGACGGCTCCATTTGCTTGAGTTCGGGCCATTCCACCACCTTGTGGTGGATGCCGAACTCCGTTGCGTCGCCTTGCGCCTTTTGAGCTTCATGCCGCAGGCCTTTTTCGGTGCGGAAAGCCAGCAGCCAGCCCGATTTGCTGACCAGCGCCTCGGCCTGCGGACCGGCCTCTGCCATCAGATCGGCGTGGGTCACGATCGAGCGCCCGATCAACGGCGCGTAGGAGCGCACCACGCGCTTGTAGCTGTCGGGCGAAGACGCCCACCAATAGCGCAGCAATGCCGGTGCCAGGCGCGGCAGGGCCATTGGCTCATAGCGCGCCGCCGTCGACAGATGCAGGCCCACCTGCATCAACATGGCCAGGTCGCGCGGAAACGGATGCGGCCGCACCCCTTCGCGCTGGATGATGCCGGCATTGCCAAACGATGTTTCGTGCCCCGGCTCGCGCTTGTCGATCAAGGTCACGCTGCGCCCGCGTCGCAACAGGTGGATGCCCGTTGCCACGCCGACGATCCCGGCTCCCAAGATGATAACGTCGCTTACTTGTGCCATAGTGCCCCTGCCTGATTTCCCGCAAAGCTAGACGAGCGCAAGCGCGCCGCCAATGGCTTGTTTGCGTTTCAGATAGGGATGGAAAAGCTCCGATCGATCCCAAGGCCCGCTCGGGTGCATCTCCATTGGTGGTATCAGGAAAGCGCGGAGCGACAGACCGCTCACCCCCGCGACTGGTTCACATAGCCGCCCACGCTGGCCGGGACCTCCTCGCCGAGCCACGCGCGGAAGGCCCTGAGCTTGCGCGTTTCGCGGCGGCCTTTTGCCGTTACCAGCCAATAGGCCTGATCGCCCTCCACCGCATGATCAAAGGGCCGCACCAGGCGGCCATCGCTGACCGCATCGGCGCTCATCATGTCGGCCGCCAGCAACACGCCTTGTTCTGAAATGGCGGCGTCGAACGCCAACGAGGCATCTGAATACACCGGTCCGGCCAAGCGGATGCTCGTATCCATGCCGATTTCGGCCTGCCAGCTTTCCCAGCTCAGCATGCTCGTCTGGTCCTGGATCACGGGCACCGCCGCAAGATCGGCCGGCTCCTTGAGGCGCGCGGCAATGCTGGGCGCACACACAGGCTGATACGGCCGGCCACCGATGGGTTCGGCGCTAGTCCCCGGCCATTGCCCATGGCCATAGCGGATGCCGCAGTCGATATCGGGCCGCGACAAATCCAGCATGGCGCCTGTGACATTGAGCCGGACTTCGATGTCGCTGTGCCGGGCGGTGAATTTATTGATCCGCCAGATCAGCCAACGCGACGCGAACACGCTCCCGACCGTCAGGTTGAGAATACCCTCGTCGGTTCCCTTGAGCCCCGCCAGCCCATCCTGCAACGCAGCAAAGCCTTGTGTCAGTTGCGGCAGCACGATCCTGAGCGCTGGCAGCGGTCGCAACCCACTCGGCGTCCGCTCGAATAATTCGATGCCTAGCCGTTCTTCGGCCCGGCGCAGATGCTGGCTGACAGCGCCGATCGTGACCCCAAGCTCCTCCGCTGCCGGCGCCAGCGCACCGCGACGCGCCACGATCTCGATCGCCCGCAAGGCATTGAGAGGAATGGGAAAGGCTGCACTCATATAGTTTTTCTAAAGCGATACGGAGAGCTTGTCCATTGTTTGGCGAAGGAGGGAGGCAGATATTCAGCTTCAACACGGATACACCTCTCAAATATGGAAAACAAAATGTCTAACTTGCTGCGCACTATTGCCGCTTGGTTTGCCCTTCAATCAACCGCCCGACCAACCTCCACCCAACCCGATGATATGAGCATCCGTGACTGGGCAGATTTGCCGCCGCATCATCCACTTTGCCCCTGAGCGCCGCGCTCAGGCCATAATCAGGCCGTTCAAGGGGCCCATGCGCAAATTCTCCCCAGCACTGGAGTCCCACTTATGATCCGCCCTCTCGCCGCACTCGTTTTCCTGGCGGCCGGTCTAGGCGCCGCTTCCGCTCAAGAAGTAGCCCCCGCAACCCCCCAGGCCCCTGCCGATGTGGTGGTCGACCCGACTGCCGAAATCAACGCGACGCCCAAGCAGCAGAACCTGCTGACTGGCATGTATGCCACCAAGGCCGTGATTGAGATTTGTGCCCTGACTGTCGAGCAAGGCGTAATCAACGGCATGAACGCGGACCAAAAGCGCCTTGAGACGACGCTCTTGATGGACGCACCGACTGCCGAGAAGGCTTACGCCGTGGTCAAGGCCGATGTCGAAAAGACCCAGCCCGATTGCGCCGAAGGCAGCCCCGATCGGATCGGCGTCGATGCCGTGACCGATATCTACAAGGGCCAATCCGCCGCCGCGCCACAGGGCACCACCAGCGCTCCGGCGATGTCTGCGCCGGCAGACGCCGCTGCCCCAGCTACTCCAGCCCAATAACAACCAAGCGCTCGCTGCCATATCTCTGGGCAGCGAGCGCCCCTATTCGCAGATGCGCTGCCGGCATTGCTCCCCATGGCAGCCCATGTCGAGATGCAGGTGATCGCTATGCTCGGCATTGGCTTCGGGCCCTAGCACCGTCATGAAGCTGCCGCAGGCACTGTCATGCGCCAGCCGCAGCAGCCGCCCATCGGGACCATCGGCCGGCAGCCAGTTCTCCGTTACGCCGATCGAGCGCCCATCCTCAAGGGTGAAGCCCACCACATCGAGCGCATTGGCAAAGCCATGCTCGGAGGTGAACTGCGCATCTCCGCTGTTGCGCGGGCGGCACATATAGCTGGTGCCCGTCGTGACACCAGCAAGCGGGCTCTCGAGCATGGCTTCCGCATAGCCATCCACATCCTCCACCCATTCGGGCAACGCGGAGGCCATCTGGCAATTGGTCGTGACGGGCGCCGATAGCGGCACCATCCGCCCGCGGCTCAACACACCCGTGACGATCAGCGGCGATTGCTCCCCGCAACCACCCTCGCTCAAGGGCGGCGCCATCTCCGCCTCCACAAGCCCCTGGATAACCGCTGGACACGCTACCTGGTACACGCGCTTGGGCTCGGGCGGAGCTTCGGCAATCGGTTGGGGCTCCGGCGCTGTCTCTTCCACCGGCTCCGGCGCAGCAATTGGAGGCTTAGGCGGCTCGGGCGGGGCCACCTCCGGCACATCCGGCAAGCTGGGCGGACGCGGCCGCGGCACCGGCGGCGCACCAGCCGGCTCTGCCTCGGGTGCCGGTCCGGACGGAGCAGCCGGCGCTGTCAGCTCATCCACCATATCCTGCAAGGGCGCGAGAAAATCCTGCGACGCAGCAGGCACCGAAATCCCGCATAGCAGCACGACGACAATAGCTTTGTTGATCCCCATGCTCCCTAACGCCTGGGCCCCGCCCTGCGTTGCCGCATGGCACCATTAACCCCCGCTAAACCATCTTTCATGGCCTCCTCCGTTCTGCTACAGGCACGCTCATGACCACGCCCCTCTCCCATATCCGCAATTTTTCCATTGTCGCCCATATCGACCATGGCAAATCCACCCTTGCCGATCGCCTGATCCAGACCACGGGCGGGCTCGAGCAGCGCGAGATGAAGGAGCAGGTGCTCGATTCGATGGATATCGAGCGCGAGCGCGGCATCACCATCAAGGCGCAGACCGTGCGCCTCACCTACAATGCGCAAAACGGCGAAACCTACATCCTCAACCTCATCGACACGCCCGGCCACGTCGATTTCGCCTACGAAGTCTCGCGCTCCATGGCCGCCGTCGAAGGCTCGCTCCTCGTTGTCGATGCCTCCCAAGGCGTTGAGGCGCAGACCCTGGCCAATGTCTACCACGCACTCGACGCAAACCACGAGATCGTCCCCGTCCTCAACAAGGTCGATCTTCCCGCCGCGGACGTCGACCGGGTGAAACAGCAGATCGAGGACGTGATCGGCATCGATGCGTCCGAAGCCGTCGAAATCTCCGCCAAGACGGGCCTCAATATCGAGGGCGTACTCGAAGCGATCGTTCATCGCCTGCCCGCCCCCAAGGGCGACATCAATTTGCCGCTCAAGGCGCTGCTGGTCGACAGCTGGTACGACACCTATCTGGGCGTCGTGGTTCTTGTTCGCATCATCGATGGCACCATGAAAAAGGGCCAGCGCATCCGTATGATGGCCTCCGGCGCGGTGTATGAGCTAGACCGCGTTGCCGTCAACACGCCCAAGCTGGTGGAAGTAAAGGAACTGACCCCAGGCGAATTGGGCGTGTTCACCGCCTCCATCAAGGAGGTCGCCGAAACAAATGTCGGCGACACCATCACCGAGGACAAAAAGCCCACCGCCGCTGCCCTGCCCGGCTTCCGCCCGGCGCAGCCGGTGGTGTTCTGTGGCCTGTTCCCCGTCGATGCCAGCGATTTCGACGAACTGCGTGCCGCTATGGGCAAGCTGCGGCTCAACGACGCGAGCTTTTCGTTCGAGATGGAAACCTCGGCCGCGCTGGGCTTTGGCTTCCGCTGCGGCTTTTTGGGGCTCCTCCACCTCGAAATAATCCAGGAGCGCCTCAGCCGCGAGTTCGATCTCGACCTCATCGCCACTGCCCCTTCGGTGGTCTACGAGGTCCAGATGCGCGATGGCACCACCATGATGCTGCACAATCCGGCCGACCTGCCCGATGTGATGCAGATCGAGGAAATCCGCGAGCCCTGGATCAAGGCGACCATCCTCACTCCGGATGAATATCTCGGCGCCATCCTGAAGCTCTGCCAGGATCGCCGCGGCATCCAGAACAACCTCTCCTATGTCGGCAATCGCGCCATGGTCGAATATGACCTACCGCTCAATGAGGTGGTGTTCGACTTCTACGATCGCCTCAAGAGTATTTCGAAGGGCTATGCCAGCTTTGACTATCACCTCGATACTCATCGCCCGGGCGATTTGGTCAAGCTGACCATCCTGGTCAATGCCGAGCCGGTCGACGCCCTTTCCATGCTGGTGCACCGCACGGTTGCCGAGTCGCGCGGCCGCGTCATGTGCGAAAAGCTCAAGGAGCTGATCCCGCCGCATCTGTTCGTGATCCCCATCCAGGCTGCTATCGGCGGCAAGATCATCGCCCGCGAAACGGTTCGGGCGATGCGCAAGGACGTGACAGCGAAGTGCTATGGCGGCGACGCCACCCGCAAGCGCAAGCTGCTGGACAAGCAGAAAAAGGGCAAGGCCAAGATGCGCCAATACGGCAGCGTGAACATCCCCCAGGAGGCGTTCATCAAGGCGCTGAAAATGGGTGACGACTGATTGGCGAAACCTCTCCGCTTTACTCAGCATGCCTTAGACGTGATGACAGAGCGGCAACTTTCGCCAGAATGGGTCGAAGAAACCGTTCGCAATCCTCAGTGGGTCGAGCCTGATCCACACGATCTGCAGGTTCAACGCCGCTTTCGCCCTATCGCTGAACGAGATAATCGCATCCTGCGTGTTGCCTGTGTGAAACTGCCGTTGAAATCCGTATAATATCTGCGTTCCTGGACCGCCGCGCGAGGCAGTAATGACACCGCAAGTGACATACGACGCAGAAGCCAACGCCGCCTATATCCGCTTCTCACCTGAAAAGGTTCAAGAGAGCGAAGAGGTTTCGGCTGGCATTGTCCTGGATTATGACGCCGAGGGCCGCATTGTCGGCATGGAAGTGCTCGACGCCCGGGCACACTTGTCACCAGATTTCCTGACCAAGGCTGCCTAAATCCATACTCTGCCGCTGCTAAATTCGATCATTGCTCGAAGCTATTCTACCTTAGCTCCCACCTGTCAGCCGCCCGCCTCCCGCTAGTGTCAGCAAGGCGATCAACCGGAAAATCTCGCCATGCGCGCCTTTGCCCTTGCCGTCCTTATGCTGGTCACGGCTGCCTGTGGTGCCTTCGCCCAAGAGCTCGGCGACTATACCTATATGACGCGCAGTCCGGGCCATGGCACGCAGGTCGAATACATGTCCTCCGGCGGCAAGACCTATCTTTGGTATTCCGGCAACACTGTCATTCTTGAGGGCCGCTGGAAGCGCGAGGGGTCCGATGTGTGCTTTGCCTATGGCGAGAACACCTATAATCCGGTGACCGGCACCAGTGGCGGCGGTTGGGAATGCACGCCATACCGTCGCTTCGTAGCCGGCATATCGGAACGCATGCAGGGCGATATCCTGGCCTTGGCCGGCCGGAGCGGGGCTCCCTTCAAGCTGTCGCCGGACAACACGACACTGGAGCGACTGATGGCCAAAGTGTCACCGAACAGGGCCGCGCCTCCGGTGGAAGTCGGCGCGGTGCTGCCCAATGGCGAAACCGTCCTGAGTTGCGCCAGCATCATCGCCAATGCCGAGCGCAGCAAGGCCGACATGCAGATCGCCGCCTCGACCTATTTCCACGGGCAGTTCATGGGCAAGCCCTGCGTCGAGATCGACTACGCCAAGGCCATTGCCCTGACAGAAGCCTCCGGCACCAGCCCCGAACCCTTCCTCCGCATCCTGCGCGAACGGGCCGCCAATGGGCATCCTCTAGCGATAAATGCCCTCAAGCGCCTGGGGTATTAGATGCAGCGCGCCAAACCCCGCCCAAACCCTCGCAACCAACCACCACCCCAGCCCACCCACGTTGTCATCCCGGCCTAGAGCCGGAATCCATTCTGAGGTGTTGGAATACGGCTAGTGCTTGAAGCAGCTGTCTCGATGCCAAGCCAAGAATACGGGATGCGGCCTGTCGCGCTCAGACAGAGGACCAATTAGCCGACCAGTTTTATTGATAAGGCTAGCTACACCATCGCGATCATTTATCTGGCGTGAAATCATGATCTCCAGATCGTCAGTTAAGCCAATCAGCCCACGATCAAACATCCAGTGCGCCGTGCCTGATAGTGCAAGCCCATTGTTGATAATATCCGGGCCGTTGTGCTCGACCGGACGAATATGGGCGGCGTCGACTTCGGCCCTTCCACCGCCATTGATCAGCTTGAGGCCAGTAACGGCGCAACGCTCACCATAGGCGCGCAGTACTACACGGCGAAAAACCCGATCACGTACCACTCGCGTGGTTGTGGCATTGATCCGATTCCGCTCTTGCTCGTATGCAAAGGGCTCTTGGCCCTCGTCCAAATGAAACGGAAAGCTATCCATCGCATCGAAAGCACCAATTCTGGGTAAGAGCGGCTGATCCTCTGCCAATCCGCGTTCAAGAATGCGGTCGAAATCTTGCGGCGAGATCGCCCTTACCGCTGCTTGCGCCCGCCCGGAGATACGGCCTTCCTCGTTAAGAAGACCCTTTTCCACTAGCCCGTTACCATCGTCGAATGGTGCCGGATTCGGAAACTCTAGATAGCTGCCCGGCTCAATCAACGCCAAGTACATATCAGGGACCGATGGGTCAGGCACAATTTTAGCTACCTGTGCGATCGCGTAATAACCTTTCGACCTGCGAACTTTGATTGGCTCGTAGTAAACGATCCAGTCGCCAATGCATGCGGAAGCGCGAGCCAGATACGGTTTTGGAAATTGATACTGCGTTGCAGGGCTGTCGTCGTAGATGGAATCTGCTCGATGAATGAAGACGCCAAAGGTCATCAATCGTTACCAAGTGGGCTAGACGGTTACACTGCTACAGCCCTAACGTACGCTAACGCGGGCTAGGGGGCTAGGTATGGCATTGCCACCATTCATCAATTCAACTGGGCTGATAGGAAAGATCTTCGAGAAGATACAAGAGGCAAAGGTACCGCCGCGCTATACACTAGACTTCCAAGCCACCGTTCTAGGTTATGGCTCTGGCAGCGCGAGACCATTCATTCCATTTCTTAAAAGGCTAGGGTTTATCCAAAGCGATGGGACGCCAACGGACATTTACACTCGCTTTCGCAATGTTGATAGCAGTGGCGCTGCAATGGCTGAAGCTATGCGACACGGTTTTGCGGACATCTTTCAGAAAAACGAGTTCGCCCATGCGCTGGCAGACGAAAAATTAAAAAACCTCGTTGTGGAGATTACCGGGAAAGAGCCAGGTGATGGAACAGTTACGGCGATTGTAGGGAGCTTCAAGGCCTGCAAGCTGCTAGCCGACTTCGACTCTACCGAGGACAAAGCGAGGGCTGACATCACTCCTCTGGATACCTCGAAATCCCTGGTCAAGCACGAGGTGAAATCGAAATCATCGAACGACTTAAGATTGTCCTACACAATCAACGTCAACCTGCCTGAGACTACCGACGTCAATATGTACAATGCTATATTCTCTGCAATCAGAACGAACCTTCTGACCGATGAATAGCGAGGTTAATCGGCTTCGGCTTTTTGCATTAAATAACTTGAGCATTGAAGCTGCTATCCAGCGAATAGAACGTGATCATGACCTAGATTTGGGCCATCGACCCCCAACAAAGGACACGATTGACGAGACGTACTACCCACAGTTCGAAGAGAAGATTCGGCGCGAGGCAGCCGAAATGAGCGCACATTACCGTGTCTTTTACTGCCTCGAGAACTCTATTCGTTCGCTTGTTATCGATGTGCTCTTTGAGAAGCATGGCGAGCAATGGTGGGACGCAAAAGTCCCAGATAGCGTCAAAACTCACGTTGCGGTAACGCGCAAGAAGGAAAAAGAGTTTGGAGTCTCAGTGCGATCTCAGGAGGCAATTGACTATACGACTTTTGGGGAGTTGTCCGAGATAATCAAGTCGAACTGGACTGACTTCAACGAGATCTTCCAGGATGTTAAAGCGCTTGAAAGAGTGACCGCCACCCTAAATGTTCTTCGGGGGCCGATTGCTCATTGCAAGCCTTTAGCTGAAGATGAAGTGGTTCGTTTGCATCTTTCAATTCGCGACTGGTTTAGAGCGATGGGCTAAGTTCGGTGAGGAAAGTAGATGCCCGAAATCGCTAGTCTGCTCCTACTCTTAACAAGTGCCATAAATAAGCTCCTTCTCCATCCGACTTGAGCCTCCCTAGAACGAGGCACCACTGCCCAAAAACTAATCCCCCTCCCCTCACGCTCGCTTACCCTATCCTGCCCGGCCACCACACCAAACAGGAGACCCCCCATGCCCCGAAATCCCGACCTGCCCACCATCACCCACGCCCTTGCCGAGCGCCACGAAGCCTTGTGGCTCGAGCTCGCGGCGCTCCACAAGGATACGCTCGCCCTGGGCGCCAAAAAGCCAGCTGCGCCGGTGGCGGGCGCCGTGCGCATCCAGGCTCAATCTCTCCTGAGCGAGTGCGCGCCGTTTATCCGCCAACGCAAGGAGCGGCTGCCTTAGGCGGCGGAGACGCTGGCCGGCCTTGCCGTGCAATTGGGCCAAGCGCTGGCGGGGCTTGATGCCTTCGAGAGCCAGCGCACCGAGTGGGACATGCGCTGGAAATGTCGCGTCTGGCGCGTCAAGGGCGATCCCATCCCGGTGCGGCGCCTCAAGCCCGATGTGGTGCCGCCCAAGCCCCTCGCCGCCCCAGACGGTACGCCCATGCGCGAAAAGCTGGCCAAGATGATCGACAACCGCTGGAACGCGGCATTCGAGCAGGGTTTCCGGGCCGGTCGTGCCGCGCGCCAGGGTCTGCCGGAAGCCGCCGGCGGGAGCGAAGCTGCCGCAAATGGCGAGGTCGCAGCGGATCAGACCGCAGCTTATCCAGCTTATCCCCGCCTGCGAGCCTTAAGCTAAACTCAGCTCCATCACTCCGCACGGGCGGCCTGCAGGCGAACAGTGGCGGAGTGTGCCGGGCGCGGGCTTTGCCTCCCACGCAGGTTCGAGCAACGGCCGTATGGGACGAGCGATCCCCTGCGCGACTCCGGTGCCACTCCAAAAACCGGCGCCCCGAGGCGGTTTTCGTCTCACACTCATCAAATACCAAGAGGCGGACTCCGCCTCGGGGCCCGTCCACTTGGCTGACCATGCTCCGGAGGCCTTCTGGCCGGCCGGCGGCTGGGCATGCCCGGTTTCCTTTGCCGTCGGGCCGCAAATCTGTTACGCAATCCCTAACGCCTGTCCCCCGCACCCTATCGGCGAGCAGCCGTTCGGTTTGGAAAGGCTAAAATCCCATGCACAAATATAACGTCGGCCAGCAGCTCGATCTTCTGCCCATGCACGGCAGCTCCTCGCGCCGGGCCGGGCAATGCACGATCATTAACCTGATGCCCTATGAGGGCCATGCCATCCAATATCGCGTGCAATCGAGCGTTGAAAGCTATCAGCGCATCGTCAGCGAAAACGATCTGCGCCTGCCCGCCGCGGCATGAGCACCCTTGCCGATTTCACCCTGCCGCTGCTCGATGGCACCGCCCAGCCGCTCGCCGATTACAGCGGCAAGGTGGTCGTTGTAGTCAATGTCGCCAGCAAATGCGGGCTGACGCCGCAATATGAGGGGCTCGAGGCGGTCTACCGGCGCTTCAAGGACCAGGGCGTGATGATCCTGGGCTTTCCTTGCAATCAGTTTGGCGACCAGGAGCCGGGTAGCGCTGCCGAGATCGCGCAGTTCTGCTCGCTCACCTACGACGTGAGCTTTCCGGTGTTCGGTAAGATCGAAGTCAATGGTGCGGGCGAGCATCCCCTTTATCGCTGGCTCAAGAGTTCAGCCCCAGGAATTTTGGGTACCGAGGCGATCAAGTGGAATTTCACCAAGTTCCTCATTGATCGCGACGGTTTGGTCGTGGAGCGCTTCGCACCCACCGACGAGCCATCAAGCATGACACCGGCCATCGAGCGGCTGCTCTAAGGGCGCCGGAACAAACGGGTTTGTCCCCCGTTTTAGTGGCACGGGGCGGAAAACGGCGTGTGCCTTCTCGGCATGCGCCGCCGCAAAGAGTGTTTTCACTCCACTAAAGGACAGAACAAAATGAAGAAGATCCTGATGGCCTCCGTGGCCGCGATTTCGTTTGCCGCAATGGGCCCAGCTTTTGCCCAGGACAAAGTCGTTGGTGTCGAACAAACCACTGACGCCGAAGAAGGCGCACTGGTCGGTGGCGCCAGCGGCGGCGCAGTGGGCGCTTCGGTCGGCGCCGTAGTGGGTGGCCCAATCGGTGCCATCATCGGCGGCTTTGCCGGTGCAACCCTAGGCGCAGGCGCTGGCGTGCAGGCCTCGAGCGTCGAATACGCCATGGCTCAACCAGTGGAGCCGATCTACTTCGATAGCAGCGTCGATGTCGGCTACGTCGTTGCCGAAGACGTCACTATTTACCCAATCGAGGGCGATGAGGACTTCGGCTATGTCTACGCCAATGACCGCGTTCGGATTGTGGACCTCCAGACCCGCACCTTCGTGCAGTCCCCAGGCTACCTCGTGTCCCAGACATCGGCTGACTATGTGACGTCCAACCCTATCGACTCAGTTGAGCTTGAGGGTGACATCGTTGTCGGCTATGTCGTGCCTGAAGACGTTGAGCTGGTCCGCGTGCCGGACTCCAGCTATTCCTACGTCTATGTCGGTGATCGCCCGGCTCTGGTGGACACCAATACCCGGGTCATCGTTCAGATCAACTAAGTTTATCGCTGTGTGATGAGAAAGGGCGCGGGACTTATCCCCGCGCCTTTTGCTTGTGCGATGATCTTGCGGGTCGATTGGTTTGCCGCACGGACATAGAGATGAGCGATTCTAAAGCCAAGGCCTCGGTTAAAGGCAGGTCCAGCGGCTATAGCCAGTCGCCCGCTCCAGCCTCTCGGCGACAAAGCCCAGTTCCACGATCATGGTTTCTCCACATGCCGGCATGGTTCGCCCGCCGCGCTCAAACACATGCGTGATGCCAAGGGGAACGAAATAGGATTGCGATTGGACAAACATACTGTCCAAAGTTTCCTGAGACAGCGGGTTGTCTGGATTGCGGATGGGCGGGAGCGCGCCTGTCGGATAATCGCCGGAAAGCTTGAAGCCTGCCGCTTCAAGGCGGGCCATAATTGTTTGCAAAGGTTGCCCGGCCGGCAAAATATTCGGCATCAAGTTCGTATCAGCCGATCGCCATCCGTGTACGGCATGCCTGGGCGCGTCCATGAGGGTGCGGAGCAGCGTGTCACTGCGCAAATGGGGGCTGAACGAGGTATAAGCGCAGGTGGCGAGGAACAGCACCGGCCCTACGGCCAGCAGCATTGCAACGGCTTTGAGCAGCGCACGAAGCATATCTTGGCTCCCGCGAGCAGGCTGGCCATTCAGGTCTGGAACAAGGGCCGCATCTGGTGAATGCGGCCCTTGCCTTGTTCGTTTATTTACAGCGTGCGCTGCACGGTCTCGACGCGGAAGCATTCGATAACGTCGCCCGCGCGCATGTCTTCGTAGTTCTCGAAGGCCATGCCACATTCCTGGCCGGTCTGCACTTCCTTGACTTCGTCCTTGAAGCGCTTGAGCGTCTTGAGCTTGCCTTCGTGGATAACGACGTTGTCGCGGATAAGGCGCACGCCCGAGCCACGCTCCACCATGCCTTCGGTGATCCGGCAGCCGGCAACCTTGCCGACCTTGGTGATCGAGAAGACTTCGAGGATCTCCGCATTGCCGATGAAGGTTTCGCGGCGTTCTGGCTTGAGCAGGCCGCTCATGGCGTTCTTCACGTCATCCACGAGGTCGTAGATGATGTTGTAGTAGCGGATTTCGATACCGTCTCTGGTTGCGAGGTCCGTCGCCTGCTTGTTGGCACGCACGTTGAAGCCGATAACGATGGCGTTGGACGCCGAAGCCAAGGTCACGTCGGATTCAGTGATACCACCCACCGCGCTCATCAGGATCTGCGCCGACACTTCGTCGGTCGAGAGCTTATTGAGCGAAGCCACGATCGCTTCCACCGAACCCTGCACGTCGCCCTTGATGATCAGCGGGAACTTGGCGATGCCGGCAACCTTGAGCTGGTTCATCATTTGCTCAAGGCTTGTGGCGCCGCCGCCTGCCGTCTTCTCTCGGATGGCGCGTTGGCGATATTCGGTGACTTCGCGGGCACGTGCTTCAGTTTCAACGACCGAGAAGCGGTCGCCCGCGCTCGGCACGCCAGTAAAGCCCAGCACTTCCACTGGAATGGAGGGGCCAGCTTCCTTGACCTGCTCACCTTTGTCGTTGATCAGCGCACGAACGCGGGCGAACTCGGTACCAGCGACAAGAATGTCGCCGACGCGGAGCGTACCGCGCTGCACCAGAACGGTCGCTACTGCACCACGGCCGCGATCGAGCTTGGCTTCGATGACAAGACCTTCCGCGCGGCCATCACGGGCCACCCGCAGTTCGAGCACTTCGGCCTGCAGCAGGATGGTTTCGAGCAGCTTGTCGAGGCCCGCCTGGGTCTTGGCCGAGACTTCCACGTCCAGCACGTCGCCACCCATCGATTCCACGAACACTTCGTGCTGCAAGAGCTCGGTGCGGACGCGGGTCGGGTTGGCTTCAGGCTTGTCCATCTTGTTGATAGCGACGATGATCGGAACACCAGCCGCCTTGGCGTGCCGAATGGATTCGATCGTCTGCGGCATGACGCCGTCGTCGGCCGCCACCACCAGCACTGCGATGTCTGTCGCCTGGGCACCGCGAGCACGCATGGCGGTGAACGCCTCGTGGCCCGGAGTGTCGAGGAACGTGATCTTGGCGCCGTTCTTTTCCACCTGATAAGCGCCGATATGCTGGGTAATACCACCGGCTTCACCACTCACGACATTGGCTTCGCGAATGGCGTCCAGCAGCGAGGTCTTACCGTGGTCGACGTGGCCCATGATGGTCACGACAGGCGCACGATCGGTGAGATCCTCGGCCTTGTCGTCGGCCGGGATGTCATAGAGACCTTCTTCGACGTCGGCTTCAGACACGCGCTTAACGGTGTGGCCCAGTTCAGACGCGATCAGTTCAGCCGTATCGGCATCGAGCACGTCGTTGATCGTTGCCATGGTGCCCTGCGCCATCAACATCTTGATGACGGTGACGGAGCGCTCGGCCATGCGGTTAGCCAGTTCGGCAACCGTTATGGCTTCCGGGATGACCACTTCGCGGCTGAGCTTGGGCGCTTCCTGCTGGTTGCGGCCCATCTTCTTGTCGCGGCGGCGGCGCATGGCCGCGAGGGACGGACCCTTGTCGCGGTCGCTCTCGGTTGTGGCACTGGCAACGGTCAGGCGGCCGCGCGCATTGCCGTCGTCCACCTTGCGGGTGGGACGCTCGGGGGTCGCGCGCGATGCACGGCGGGCATTTTCAAGTTCGGCTTCCGTTGTGGGGCGCGCAGATGGCGAACCGGTCCGGATCTTGCGGCCATCGGCTTCGTTGGGACCAGCGGGCGGCACATTACCGATCGGGGCCATGCCGGCGCCAACCGGACGGCGTTCGCCAGCCGGACGGCCAGCGGTCCCAGACGGACGAGCACCTGGAGCACCCGGACGGGCGCCCGGCGCGCCAGCGGCACCTGGCTTGATGAAAGCATTCGCACCGCGTTCGCTTTCCGGGCGTGTATTGCTCGGACGTTCGACGCGGGGCGGACGTGCTGCCTGGCCGGGACGGCCGGCAACGACGCGCACGCTGGACGGGCCGGCATTGCGCTGGGACGCTGGGGTGACAGGTTCAGCGGGAGCCGCAGGTGCTGGAGCGGAAATCACGGGCTCGGGCGCTGCAGCTGGTGCTGCTGGAGCCGCTTCTGCAACGGGCGCCGGAGCAGCGGGCTCAGGCGCAGCCGGTGCTTCGGCTACCGCAGTTGCCTGAGCCGCTTCGCGCTCGGCGCGCTCAGCCTCTTCGCGGATCTGGCGGCGACGCGCATCTTCCTCGATGCGCCGCGCTTCGTCGGCGGCAAAGCGCTCATTGTCTTCGGCTGCGCGGGCGCCAGCCATGGCCAGCGCCTGGCGGCGGGCTTCGGCTTCTGCTGCAGAAAGGCCCAGCGGTGCGCGTTGTGCAGGCGCCGGCCGGCTTGCCGGTGGGCGTCCATTGGTGGACGCGCCCCCTTGCGGCCGCTGCGGCGCAGTCATCGGCGCATTTGGCTTGGGAACCAGCCGGGTGCGCTTTTCGACAACCACCGTCGAGCGGGAAGGACCACGCGACATGCCGGGACGGTTGCCCAGGCCTGGGCCGCCCTTCAATGTCAGCGTCTTCTTCGCGCCAGTGTCTTCGGTGCGCTTGTCGTCGTTGTCAGCCATGTATCTCGCGTCTTTCGTCCTGTTCCTCGGGCAAAAGATCACCGTCAACCGCTACGCGGCCGGTGACCATTTCCGTCGGTTTGGCAAGGTAAAGGGCCAGTCTGCGGGCCTTTTCCACTGCCGATTGGGCTGCCGCCCCTTTCGTGAGGGCAGCATGTATCACATTTTCTAGCCCGAGTGCCAAACCCATTTGCTCAGAAGTGAGCATTTCGAAATGGGGCACGTCGAACCCGTCAATTCCTTCTTCGGCGGCCGAGTAGTGCAGGGCTTTCAAGGGCCCCACCATCTTGCTCCGACCGTCTTCGGCGGCATCACTAGCCGTGATCAGGGCAATAAGTCCACCGCTCTCGATCAAGGCACGCACCTTGGTCGCGCCAAAGGTTAACTGACCCGCCTTGCGCGCCATGCCAAGAGCACTGAGATAACGCTGCTCGAGCCGGGTCTGCGTTAGGCCGGGCAGATCGTCGGGCAGCTTCACCTCGGTCTTGAGGCTGCGCTGAAAGGCCTTCTTCTTGACAGCTTCGGCAACCAGTTCGCGGTTGAGGCTGATCCAGACGCCGCGGCCTTCCGCCTTGGCGTCGGTGTCGGGAACCAGCACATCATCGGGGCCCAGCACGAAACGGATCAGCTCTGCCACGGGCTTTTCGGCCCGTGTCAGTGCGCACATCCGCGTCGTTTCCTCGCGCCGGGCCATCTGGTCCTTCGCTCCGGAAACGGCCTAAGCCGTTGCCTCGTCGGCAGTGGCTTCCTCGGCATGGGGCAGATCTGCCTCATCGATCCAGCCGGCCTTGATGCGTGCCTGCATGATCATGTCCTCTGCTTCCTCGCGCGAGATGGGGAAGTCCTTGAAGGTGCCTTCAAAGCGCTTGGTTTCCCCGTCCTTGCGTTCGCTCCAGCCGATCAGATCATCGGCGGCGCAGCCCGCAAAGTCTTCCACAGTCTTGATGTCTTCCTTGCCCAACGCCACCAGCATGGCAGCGGTCAGGCCCGGAATGTCGTAGAGCTCGTCCTCGACGCCGAGCTTCTTGCGCTCATCGTCGAAGGCCTTGTCGATGGCGGCCAGATATTCGCTGGCCCGATTCTGGATTTCGCCAGCGGTTTCCTCGTCGAAGCCTTCGATCGACGCGATTTCGTTCGCATCGATATAGGCAAGTTCCTCGACCGAGGAAAACCCTTCGGAAGCCAGTAGTTGGGCAACCATCTCGTCAACGTCAAGGGCCTGCATGAACAAGGTCGAGCGTTCGGTGAATTCCTTCTGCCGGCGTTCGCTTTCTTCCTGCTCGGTTAGGATATCAATATCCCAGCCGATCAGCTGCGAAGCAAGGCGCACGTTCTGCCCACGCCGGCCAATGGCAAGCGAGAGTTGCTCGTCCGGCACCACCACCTCGATACGCTCGGCCTGCTCGTCGAGCACCACCTTGGCCACGTCGGCCGGCTGCAGCGCCGATACGACGAGGTCTGCAATGGTGTCAGTCCAGGGAATGATGTCGATCTTTTCGCCCTGCAGTTCGGCAACTACCGCCTGCACGCGCGAACCACGCATACCAACGCATGCACCTACGGGGTCAATCGAGCTATCCGAAGATGTCACGGCAATCTTGGCGCGGGAGCCTGGGTCACGGGCGATCGAGCGGATGGTGATCACGCCATCATAGATTTCGGGCACTTCCTGCATGAAGAGCTTGGCCATGAACTGCGGATGCGTGCGCGACAGGAAAATCTGTGGGCCGCGCTGCTCGCGGCGTACGTCATAGACGTAGGCGCGGACCCGGTCGCCATAGCGGAACATTTCGCGCGGGATCAGCTCGTCACGGCGGATAATGGCTTCGCCCCGGCCCAGATCCACGATCACATTGCCATATTCGACACGCTTGACCGAACCGTTCACGATCTCGCCAATGCGATTGAAGTACTCGTCATACATGCGTTCGCGCTCGGCATCGCGCACCTTCTGCACGATAACCTGCTTGGCAGACTGTGCAGCGATCCGGCCGAATTCCATGGGCGGCAGCGGCTCGGTCAGGAAGTCGCCGATCTTGGCCTCGGGCGACTTAACCTGCGCGCGCTTGAGGTCGACCTGGCGGCTTGGTTCTTCGACACTGTCCACGATTTCCAGGAGGCGCCACATGCGCGTCTCGCCCGAGCGTGGATTGATCTCGACCTTGATCTCGGTCTCGGCGCCGTAGCGGCCCTTGGCCGCCTTTTCCATGGCGTCCTGCATCGCCTCGATCACGACCATGCGGTCGATCGATTTTTCGCGGGCGACAGCATCCGCAATCTGCAGCAGCTCGAGGCGGTTCGCGCTAACGGCCATTTAATGGGTCTCCTTGGTCGGCTTGGTTCCCGCCGCGTCCTCAACCGTTCCGGTCTCCGGGTCGTCGTGCTGGGAGATATTGTCTTCGTCGTCATTGTCGGCGAGCGCGTATTCGACCGTTTCGGTCTCTTCGTCGTCGATGGGATGGGCTTCCTGATCGATCCTGGCTTTCTCCATCAGGGCGTCGGTCATCACCAGCTTGGCTTCGGCTAGATTGGCGAGCAGCAAGCGGTGGTCAGGATCGGTGCCAGCCGGTGCATCGGGCAGGGTGATGATCACCGCATCATCCTCGACAGCCTTGATGAAGCCACGAAAGCGCTTGCGGCCATTGACCATATCGGAAAGCTCGATCTTGGCCTCATGACTGATATGACGCTCGAAATCGCGACGGCGCACCAGCGGGCGGTCGATGCCAGGCGAGGATACTTCCAGATGGTATTCGCGATCGATCGGGTCCTCCACATCGAGCACGGGCGAGAGGTCCTTGCTCAGGGCCTCGCAGTTGACGATGGTAAAGCGGCCATTCTCGTCCTCGGCCATAATCTGGAGCGTGCAGCCGTTTTCCGGCGACACCTTCACGCGCACCAGCGAAAAGCCCAGCCCATTGGCCACCGGCTCCACGATGCGGGCAATCCGAGCCTCCAGCCCGGTCTCCTTGATAAAGCGTTGTTCGGTGAGATCGAAGCTCATCGGTCCCTTCGGGTAATAAAAAAGAGCGGGGCCGGAAGGCTCCCACTCTGCAAAAAAGCTAGAGATGTTGCGCTTTATATAACGCGAGAGAGGCTGCGCCGCAAGGGCGATGCGATTTTAGAGCCCTACTCGGCCATTTGCTGGGCCCGGCGGCACAAGAGGATGGGTAAAACACCACTCAAAACGAGTGCCAACCTCCTCCTAAGAAGCGACCCAGACGCTTTTTTACATTTTCTTGCAAAAAAGTTCTGGCGTGGAAAAGGATGGTTTTGGCCGCTGAAGCGATGGCCGTAATGGGCAAAGGCAGGCGATCGGAAGGCATTGGCCATGCTTCTGTTGTCTACTTTGGCTACCGCAAACCCCCGCGTGGACTGATCGTCACCAAGCCGTAACACAGTGTCTCCCCAGAAACCGGGTTACGTGCAAACCCCTTGATTTCCAATGTAAAACTCTCATCGCCAAGCCTGTAAGTTCAAGCCCCTCAACCAGGCAAATCGCATCTTGAGGGGTGCAGGGACCAGATCCATTTCCAGGGTGTTCAAAACGAAAGGAACACCTGAAATGATCAAGAACACTGTTATTGCCCTTCTGACTACTGCTACCCTGGTCGGCGCTGCCGCTCCTGCCTTTGCCGAAAACGATAGTGGCATCGGCCTGGACGACTTCGATAGCGAAGAATTGGACGAGAGCGCATATGAAACTGCCAACCAGAACATCCTGTCGCGCCTTCGCGATCAGGGCGTCAACGCTACCTCGGTAGAAGATTGGGGTGGTCTGGTCCGCGCCTTCGTTACGCAGGACGATGGCCGCCAGGTTATGCAGTTCTATACGCCCGGCACATTGCAGCAGGTCGCACTCTAAACTAGTCGACCACGGCGCCGCCGCCTAGGCGACGGCGCCCGTATGTCACTGCGACTGGACCAGCCTTATGACAGGCTCGTCATGGCCAGCATCGAACCGCTGCCGCGCCGCCAGCACCTGGTCAGCGTTCTTGGCAGCAAATAGCCGTAAACTGTCGGCCAGCTGCAGCAATTCGCGGCCCAGTTCAGTCAGTTCGTAATCGACCCGTGGTGGGATCGTCGCAAACATCGTACGACTGACGAAACCATCCCGTTCCAACTCACGCAGCGTCAGCGTCAGCGTTTTTTGGGAAACGCCCGATATGCGCCTTATTTCATTAAAGCGGAGCCGCTCTTCACGCAGGAGGGTAACAATCGTCAAAGTCCATTTGCCCGGTCGCGCCATGAGCACGTCGTTTTCCTTGAAGCTGGAGCTGGACGGAAACGACATGAAAACCCCCGACAAAGTGATCGAGCTTGGCATATGGGAGCCAAAAAGCGGCTCACCAATGGCCAGCTGAATTAAACTTTGACATGTCAGCTTCCCGAAAATTCATGAAGGCTGCTTGCGCCCCAGGCTCAAACCCGGTCGAAAGAGAAGTAAAAGCTCAGCATGCGTCCTTCGCGGCGGGCCTTTTGCTCATAGCGCGTTGGCTCCCAGCCAGAGTATGGCTCATGCCATCCACCCGGCTTTTCCGGCATGAACCGGAACGCTGGCGCGCGAACAATATGGGCCAAGGTCCAGTTGGCATAATCTTCGATATCGGTCGCGAAATGAAACTTGCCGCCTGGGCGGATTACCCGGGTCAATTCGGCCAAGGTCGTGGGTGAAACGAACCGCCGCTTGTGGTGCCGCGTCTTGGGCCAGGGATCGGGATAGAGCAGATAGACTTCGTCCAGCGACGCGTCAGGCAGCGTCCCGAGGAGCTTGAAGGCATCATCGGTAAACAGCCGGATATTTTCCAACTCTTCTGCTGCAATCGCCTGCACCATCTTGCCGATGCCACCGGTAAACACCTCGCAACCGATATAGCCGGTTTGCGGATGCCGTCCTGCCTCAAGCGCCAGATGCTCGCCGCCGCCATAGCCAATCTCAAGAATGATCTTTTCCGCATGGGGAAAAAGGGAACGAGGATCGAGCGTTCCCTCAAGCTTGATCTCGAGCGCGGGCAGCGTTGCGTCGAACAAAGCCTGCTGCCCGCCATGCAGTTTCTTGCCAGAGCGGCGGCCAAAAAATGCCCGCGGCTCGCCCGAGCGGGTCTTGGGCAGTTCGTGGTCGTTCATGCGGTCTCAAACCTCTTCAGGGCCGCTCAATGCGGCTTGACGGCGGCCTTGAGCGCACCGACGAGATCGGTTTTCTCCCAGGAGAAACTGCCATCCCGCCCTGCCTTGCGCCCGAAATGGCCGTAGGCCGAGGTCTTGGCATAGATGGGTTTGTTGAGATCAAGATGCGTACGGATACCGCGCGGCGTCAAATCCATGACCTTGGCCAGCGCTCCCTCAACGATTGCCTCATCCACTTTCCCGGTGCCGTGCAGATCGACATAGATCGACAAAGGTTGTGCAACACCGATGGCATAGCTGAGCTGGATCGTCGCACGATCGGCAATGCCGGCGGCGACCACATTCTTGGCGAGATAGCGCGCGGCATAAGCGGCCGAGCGATCGACCTTGGTCGGATCCTTGCCTGAAAACGCTCCGCCGCCATGGGGCGCCGCGCCACCATAGGTATCAACAATGATCTTGCGCCCCGTCAGCCCGGCATCGCCATCCGGCCCGCCCACCACGAACTTGCCGGTTGGATTGACATGCCAGACCGTCTCTTCGCCGATCCAGCCTTCAGGCAACGCCGCCCGCACGTGCGGCTCGACAATGGTCCGGACATCGGCAGAGGTCAGCGACGTATCAAGATGCTGGGTCGAAAGGACGATCTGCGTTACGCCCACGGGCTGGCCATTTTCATAGCGCACCGTAACCTGCGACTTGGCATCCGGCCCCAGCTTGCCGGCCGGTCCATTATTGGCCTTGCGGGCAATCGTCAGGGTCTCGAGTATCTTGTGCGCATAATAGATCGGGGCGGGCAGCAGTTCAGGCGTTTCCCGGCTGGCATAGCCAAACATGATGCCCTGGTCGCCCGCACCCACATCCTTGTTGCCGCTTTCATCCACGCCCTGCGCAATATCGGCCGATTGGCCATGCAGCAGCACGTCGATCCGGCACGTTTTCCAATGAAAGCCAGGCTGCTCGTAGCCGATCGCACGAATTGCCTTACGGGCAGCGGATTTGAACTTGGATGGGTTCACCACTGGATTGCCCGAGCCGTCGAGCAAAACCGAACCATCTTTAGCCTTCTTGAGCAGCGTTTCCGGCACGCGCACCTCGCCGGCAATCACCACACGATTGGTGGTCGCCAGGGTTTCGCAAGCGATACGGACGCGCGAAGGGTCCATGCCGGTCTTCTTGGCTTCCTTGAAAACCAGATCGACAATCTCGTCGCTGATGCGGTCGCAAACCTTGTCCGGGTGACCCTCGGAGACCGATTCCGAGGTGAAGAGATAGGACGAGCGTGCCACGCGAGAACCCCTGAACTAAGCGGAAAGAGCCCGGAAGGGGCATTTTCGACGGGTTTGTGACACTAGCCACCCGTCCGGTCAAGGCGGATATAAAGAAAGCTTGATATGTCGCATAGCAGATGACGAGCAGACTTTTGCTTGAAGGCTCAGGCTGGCCTGCGGCGTCCCCGCCGTGAAACCATCAGCGAAATCAGAAGTGCCGCTACAAGGGCGACCAGCAGAGGCCAGTACCGCACCTGCCGGAATACGGTGCTCGCCAACCGTTCATGCGGCCGCACATCCAGCACGGCCATTTGCAGCGGCGCCAAAGCCGACGTCACGCGCCCGAGCGGATCGGTGGCGAAGGTCAGCCCAGTATTGGCGGTCCGGATCAGGCTCAGGCCTTCCTCCACGGCGCGGACGCGGGCATGATGCGCGTGCTGCGCCGGGCCGATCGAGCCGTCAAACCACGCGTCGTTGGTTATATTGAGGATGAACTGGGCATTGGCCGTGTCTCCCAGATCGCCCGAGAACAGGATTTCGTAGCAGATCAGCGCCAGGAACGCTGGCGTGTCGGGCAGGCTCATCAGCCGCCGCCGCGCATCGCCATGCGCCCAACCCTCGGCACCCGGCACGAATTGCTTGATCCCCAGGCGCGAAAAGAACTGGCTGAACGGCAGGAACTCGCCAAATGGGACAAGGTGCGACTTGTCATAGGACGCGATCACCTCGCCGCTCGTATCAACAGCCAAAAGCGCATTGAACGGCGGTCCGGAGCTTTGCGTCTCCCCGGGTTCGTATTGCTGGCGCGGAATGCCGGCGAGCAGCGTCGTTGTTTCCGGCAGCAGCCTGGCAATGCGCGCCAGGGCGTCGGGATAGGTGGAAAGGAAGAACGGCAACGTGGACTCGGGCCAGACCAGATGCGTGATATCCGCCAAGCCCTGATCGGTCGGGTCCATGCGCATGTCCGAGAGCATGATGAGCTTGTCGATCAGGCCCACCGGATCGACATTGCCCCAGTCGGAATGCTCATAAACCATGGGTTGCACGAGCCGCATGGCGATATCGCTGCGCTCGGTTAAGCCAGTTCCCGCCAGGCGATTGTAGCCATACCCCAATTGTGCGGCAATGACGGCAATTGCGATGAAGAACGGCAGCAAGCGCCGGCTCAGGCTGCGATTGTCGGCAGGCCAGATTAGCGCAGGGGTCATGGCCAGCAACGCCGCGACTAAGGTTAACCCATAGATGCCGATTACCGAGGTAATCTGCATCATCTCGTCGGTTGGCGTCAGCGCATAGCCGAGCAGATCGAACGGAAAGCCTGTCAGCACATGGCCGCGGGCCCATTCGGCGATGGTGAGGAAAGTGGCCAGCGTCACGATCCGCCAGGCACCATGACTCCAAAGCAGATGCGCCAGGGCGCTGCCCAGCCCCCAGAAGAAGGCGATCATTGCCGCCAATGCCAGGATGGCAAAGGGCATCAGCCCGATCATGATCCCGCCATCTACGAAGAAAGCTGCGCCGAGCCAGTGGAAGGCAATTGTGAAATAGCCCCAGCCAAAGGCAAAGCCGATGGTGAAGGCCGGACCGAACACACGCCGCCAGCCCCGCCGCCGCTCCGCGCCATCGAGGCACCAGACCCAGATGGGAAAGCTCACAAACAGCGCCGGCACGATGAACCAGGGCGCAATCGAAAGCCCCGCAACAGCGCCGGCCACGACCAGCAGCACAAAGCGGCGCCAGCCATGGCTCAGCATGGCGGTTTCGGCCAGCCAGGTCATTCTAGGCCCAGAGGGGAATCAGAAAGCATGCGGCAAACTCGCTGGAAGGGGAGTGGGCGTCAAGCTCACGCAGATCCTGCGCCGTTGCATGGGCGTGGCAGTTCCTCTAAACCGGCCCAGGCTCTCCCCTCCTCTGGAAAACCGTCATGACACAGACCCGCTTTGATGTCCTCACCATCGGCAATGCGATCGTCGACATCATCGCGCCGGTGGAGGCTGGCTTCATCGAGCGGGAGGGCATGAGCGAAGGCCACATGCACCTGATCGACACTGATCGTGCCGAAGAGCTCTACCGCAAGATGCCGCTCACCCGGCAGCAGATCTCGGGCGGCAGCGCAGCCAATACCGCTGCAGGCATTGCGTCGCTCGGCGGCCGGGCTGCCTTCATCGGCAAGGTCGCCGACGATCCGCTCGGGGATGTATTCGAGGCCGATCTCGATGCAATCGGCGTGCATTACGCCACATCGCGCCTCAAGAACGGCGCGCTTACGGCCCGCTCGATGATCTTCCTCAGCGATGACGGCGAAAGGACCATGAACACCTATCTGGGCGCTTGCCATCAGCTCACCGAGCAGGACATCAAGCCCGACGAGATTGGCGCGGCCACCATCATCTATATGGAAGGCTTCTTGTGGGACCCGGTAGAAGCCAAGAAGGCTTTCGTTCTTGCAGCGCATTATGCGCACAAGAACGAGCGCGCCGCTGCCTTCACCTTGTCGGACCCCTTCTGCGTCGACCGCTACCGTGCCGAGTTCCTCGACCTGATCCGTTCCAAGACCATCGACTACGTCTTTGCCAATGTCCATGAGCTCAAGTCGCTCTACCAGACCGACGATCTGGGCGATGCCGTCCGCCAGATTGCCAAGGATGCCGAATTGGCCGCTATCACCATGGGCGCCGACGGCGCCATGGCCGTCCACAATGGCGAGGTCGTCTCCGTGCCCGCCTTCCCGATCGGTAAGGTGGTCGACGCAACCGGGGCCGGCGATCTCTTTGCCTCGGGGTTCCTTCTGGGCATGGCGCGAGGCCAGACACTTGAGTCAGCGCTCAAGACCGGTTGCCTTGCCGCCAACGAAGTCATCTCGCACATCGGCGCGCGCCCCCAACTCGATCTGCATGACCTCAGCAAGCAACATGGCCTGGTAGGATAAAGGCTCCGCTAACCGAGAATGGCCACCGTCTGCTCCAACGCATCGACGGTCGCCCCGGTCGGCCGGAACTCCAGGCCGACAAACCCATCATAGCCTTGCGCCATCAGCCAATCGACGCTCTTGCGGAGCGGCAAGCGACCGGTTCCCGGCTGGTTGCGGCCGGGGTGATCGGCCACGTGAATATGGGCGATCCGGTCAACGCGGCCGTCCAGCACAGTCGCTGTGTCCTCGCCCATGACCATGGAATGGTAGAGATCATACAGCAGCGCGATCTCGGGCCGATCGACCGCGTCGACGATGTCGAGCGCCTCGGCGGTAGACGGCAAATAGTAGCCCTTGTGGTCCACCAGAATATTGAGCGGCTCCAGCGCCAGGCGCACGCCTGACCCCTTGAGCACATCGGCCGACCGGCGCATGGCTTCGACCAGGGCATCATGCTGGCTCTGGCGCGGCACGCCAGACAGTTCGGGTCCCGCCTGCGCGATCATCACCTTTGTGCCTAGCCTGCGCGCGACTTCAAGACTTTGGGCGAGGCCATCTAGAAACCGCCCATGATCGCTGGTCCGGGTCAGCTCGGCAAATGGCTCGGCAACGATGCCGGCCAAGGCGAGCCCGGTCGTCCCAAGTGCGTCTTCGATGGCATTCAGATCCTTGTTGGACCAAAGCCAGAATTCCACTGCATCCACCCCGGCTGCCTTGGCCAGGTGAATGCGCTCGGCCGGGTCAGCCGCTTCGCCGACGAACAGCATGTCGATGCAAGCCGAATGGCGCATCAGGCGAGCCTTGAGCCGGTGTTCATCTCTTTGAGGATAGCGCGGGCCGCTGCTGCCGGGTCGGCCGCTTCGATGATTGGACGCGCCACGACAAGGTGCGTGGCACCGGCAGCCAGAGCCTCCGCCGGACCCATGATGCGCTTTTGATCACCACTTGCGGCGCCTGCCGGACGAATGCCCGGGGTCACGATTGCGAGCTTTGGCCCCACTATCGTGCGCACCATTTCCGCTTCGTGCGGGGAACTCACGATCCCGCCAATACCGGCATCCCGTGCCTGTTGCGCCCGCAGCGCCGCCAGCCCCGCCGCATCGCGCTCGTAACCTGCTTCCTTGACGTCCGCATCGTCCATCGAGGTCAACACCGTCACCCCCAGCACGCAAAGCCCCGACCCCGCTGCAGCCTTGGCCGCCGCCCGCATGGTCTTGGGATAGGCATGGACCGTCAACATGGCCGCGCCGGTCTGGGCAAAAGCCGCGACGCCTTTTTCCACCGTGTTGTCGATATCAAGCAGCTTGAGATCGAAGAACACTTGCTTTCCCGCGGCAATCAGCGCCTTGCCCAAGGCAAAACCGTCCGCGCCGTAGAAACATTGATAACCGATCTTGTAGAAATCAACCGCATCGCCCAGCAGCGCGACGATCTCCTCGGCCCGGGCGCGGGACGATACATCCAGCCCCACGATCAACTGGCCAGCCATAACATCCTCCGCTTTGCTTGATTGCGCTGCGGCCTAGAGCAAAAATGCTGGCGACGCAATTGCCGAAGGTTCGAACCAGCCCGCTGCGAAATCTTCCATCGGCGTCCAGTCGCAGATCAGTTCCTTGCGCTCGAAATCGAAAACAAAACAATTGCCGCCACCTTTGTCGCCGCGATGGCTCTGGTCTTCCGAGCGGGCGATAGAACGGCCCGCAACATGACACTTCAGCAGTGTCCCCACCGCGCCGTGCCCGCAAAACACCGCCGCCGTGCGTTCCGGCACGCTGGCCAGCGCCGTTCTCACCGTGGCGACAATGCGCGCTTGCGCGTCAATGGCCCGCTCCCAGCCGTCAACGCTTTGCTCCGGTTCGGCAAAGAAACGGTCGGCGGTGGCCTCGAAAAGTGCTGGAGGCAAAAAGCCTGTGGCGCTGCGATCGTTTTCGCCCATCAGATGATCGGTCAAGACCATGGCATCGATGGGTCCGGCCAGCAAATCGGCCAGTTCCATCGCCTTGCTTTCCCGGCTGGAAAAGATCATTGCACCTTTGGGCACCACGCCTCGCCTGGCAAAAGCCTGTGCCCGCTCGCGGCCAAGCTGGGACAATCCCCAAAGCGGCACGGGCACATTGGCGTCGATCTGCACCTGCGGATGGGTCACATAAAGCGCGCGCATGGGTCAGCCCCGGCTGAAATGGGTAAGCTCCTCGACCATCTGGTCGATTTTGCGAATGATCCCTGGCTCGACTAAATTGCCGTTGTCATCGAAAGCGCTCTCGGCCGGACCGATGCCCAGCAAGGTTGGCACGATCAGCGCCCCGACCTTGGTCAGCGATTCGCGCAAATGGCTAAGGCCCCAGATGGTGCCGTACTTGCCCGAACTCACCCCGCCGATCCCGAACACGGCATGCCGGAAGGGGCTCGGCCTTTGCCGGCTAAGCCATGTGATGGTGTTCACCAGAAGCGGCGGCAGGCCGCCATTGTATTCGGGCGTTGCGATAAAGACGATGTCATGCGTGCGCCAGAGTTCTGCCAGCTCGCGCGCCGCCCCAGGCATCTGCGTGGCTTCGAGATCTTCGTTGTAGATCGGCATCGGAAAGTCGCCGAGATCGATAGAATTGACCGAAACGCCTGCAGCTTCAAGCTTGCGGTCCATATGCGCCTGAAGCATCTTGTTGAACGATCCCTGGCGAATGGAACCGGAAAGCGTCAGCGCAGTGGGCATGGATAGATCCTGTTTGATCGGGCGCACTTTGCCTGTCGCATGAACACGGTGCAAGCCAGCTTGGTGGCCTGTCACCAAGGCAATAGTTTAATCATAGCTTAAGTAATGGAGCGGTTATGGCCACCGGCATTTTCGTCAATCTTCCTGTCGCCGATCTCGAAGTGTCCAAGGCGTTTTTCGAAAAACTCGGCTTCAGCTTTAATCCGAAGTTCACCGACCACACGGCTGCGGCCATGGTGATTGAGGAAAACATCTATGCCATGCTGCTGACGCACGAAAAATTCCGCCAGTTTACACCCCGCGCGATCGCGGACGCGAAATCGACAACGGAAGTGCTTATCGCCTTGTCCCGCGACAGCCGGGAAGCCGTGGCCGAACTCTTCGACAAGGCCATTGCCGCGGGCGGAGCCGAGGCACGGCCGGGCGATGATTACGGCTTCATGACCAGCAAGGCGTTCTGCGATCCCGATGGTCACATCTGGGAAGTGTTCTGGATGGACCCCAACCACGTGCAAGGCTAAGGCTTGGTATTGGTCCACCTTGCCGATCGGATGAGCTGTCACAATATTACTGAAGACAAGGCACTAAAATCGTCCTAGCCTCGTTATTGTAACCGCGGCGCAGCCCGCGCCGCGCACATCCGCGTGGAGCCACACCAGTTTGAGCAGGCATTTGCCCCCGACCGCAGACAACGCACTCGCATCCCAACTCGAACTCGCATTTGATGACAATCGCTTGGCTGCCCAGCTTTATGGCGATTTCGACCAGAACCTTGCGCTGATTGAACAGCGGCTCAAGGTCTCGGCGACACCGCGCGGCAATCACGTGCTGCTCAAGGGCGCGGCCTCAGCCGTTGATCAGGCCCGGCGCGTGCTTGAATCGCTTTATGGATCGCTCGAGGAAGGCCGCACCGTTGATATCTCCGATGTCGATGGCGTCATCCGCATGATCCAGACCGAGGATAGCCAGCTCACCCTGCCCACGCTTGAGCGCAAGGGCAAGGTGCGCATGGCCCAGATCGCCACCCGAAAATCCACCATTGTCGCCCGCACCCCGGCGCAGGACGCCTATATGCGCGCCATGGAACGTGCCGAACTGGTTTTTGGCGTCGGGCCAGCCGGCACGGGCAAGACCTATCTGGCCGTGGCGCATGCCGCTTCCTTGCTGGAGCGCGGCGACATCAACCGCATCATCCTGTCGCGCCCGGCTGTGGAAGCAGGCGAGCGCTTGGGTTTCCTGCCCGGCGACATGAAGGAAAAGGTCGATCCCTATCTGCGTCCGCTTTATGACGCACTCTACGACATGATGAAGCCCGAGAATGTCGAGCGCTGCATCACTTCGGGCATCATCGAAGTGGCCCCGCTCGCCTTCATGCGTGGCCGTACGCTAGCCAATGCCGTTGTCATCCTCGACGAGGCGCAGAACACCACCTCTATGCAGATGAAGATGTTCCTTACTCGTCTGGGCGAGAACTCAAAGATGATCGTCACCGGCGATCCGACCCAGGTCGATCTGCCGCGTGGCGAGAAATCGGGGCTGGTCGAAGCTATCGGCCTACTGGACGGTGTCGAGGGCGTCCATATCTCACGTTTCAACGACAAGGACGTGGTACGCCATGCTCTCGTAGGCCGCATCGTGCGCGCCTATGAAGCGGACACGGCCAAGAAGCTGGCCGAAAAGGCGACCGAAGGGGTGGTCCGCTGACCGCCTCGCCGCTCGATATCGCCGTTATCCGCAATGACGATCACTGGCCGGAGGATCTCGATCCTCTGGCCGAACGTGCTGTGCTCGAAGCCCTCAAGCAATCCAAGGCTAAGCTCAAGGGCGCGGCGGAGCTCTCGATTCTTCTGACCAACGACGCTGAGCAACATCAGCTCAACCAGCAATGGCGCGGCAAGGATAGCTCTACCAATGTCCTGAGCTTCCCGCAGATTGAGCCATTCGGCCCCGTTGTTGGCATCCTTGGCGATATCACCCTGGCGCGTGAAACCTTGGAACGCGAAGCGGCCGACCAAGGCGTCACCTTCCACGATCACTTCACCCATCTTGTGGTGCATGGATTTTTGCACATTTTAGGCTATGATCATCTCACCGATACCCAAGCTCTTCAAATGGAGAGCCTTGAAACCCAGATATTGGCAAGTTTAGGGGTCGCTGACCCCTATGCCGATTAGCGGGGAACCAGTAACCTCCACGCGTCATTTCCATTGCAAGGACGACAAGCCGCAAGTGCGGCAACACATTATGAGCGATAGCGACAGTCTGGGCCATTCGGCGCCCACCACCAACGAGCCTCCTTCTAGTCCCGCCCCCAGCCTTGCTCGGGGGCCATCGATCTGGAACCGCGTCAAGGCCATGCTGGCGCGCGGTACCGTCTCGCTGCGCGACGACCTTCAGGTCGCGCTGGACGAGCAGGGCAGCGCGGAAACTGCCGATTTCTCCGAAAGCGAACGCACGATCCTGCAGAACGTGCTTAAGCTTTCCAATGTTTCTGTCGGCGACGTCATGGTCGAGCGCAGCGACATCCAGGCCATAGAAGCCGATGCGAATCTTGGAACGCTGCTGGCCAAATTCCGCCAGGTGGGCCATTCGCGCCTGCCGGTCTACGAGGATGGGCTCGACAACATCTTGGGCTTCGTTCACGTCAAGGACGCGCTTGGCAAGATCACCGGCACCGTTGCCGATCCGACCAAGGAAGTGCCGGTTAAGCTGGTTTCCACCGTTCTCAAGCAGAAGATCAACCGGCTCGAACTGATCCGCACGGCCATGTTCGTGCCTACCTTCATGCCGGTCGGCGATTTGCTGCAATCCATGCGCGCCAGCCGTGTCCACATGGCAATCGTGGTGGACGAATATGGCGGCACCGATGGTCTAGTAACCATCGAGGATCTACTGGAAGCCGTTGTCGGCGAGATCGAGGATGAGCACGACGAACTTGCCGCATCCCTGATCCGCAAGGTCGGCGCCGACACCTACATCGCCGACGCCCGTGCAGAGCTCAAGGATGTCAGCAAGCTCCTGGGGCCGGATTTCGATCCAGGCGATTACGCCGAGGACGTCGATACTATTGGTGGGCTGGTGTTCGATCTGGCCGGCCACGTGCCCAAGCGTGGCGAGCGGGTCAACAAGCTCGAGGGCTTCGAGTTCGAGGTGCTGGCCGCCGATAGCCGCCGCATCAAGCGCCTGCGCATCCGCCGCAAGAAGGCTGAACCCGAGCCTTTGGCGATCACTGACCAGCGTTCGCCCGAGCAAAGGGCGGCGGCCGAATAGGAGCCTTGATGACCGTTCATCGCTTTGTTCCCACCATTTGGCACAATGTGTTGGGAACGCTCCCGCCTGCCCTCACCATTGCCGATGGCGATAGCGTCATCACCGAAACGATCGATGCGGCGGGTTACGACAAGAACGGCGTGGCGCGCTGGTCTGGACCGAACCCGATGAACGGGCCGATCTATGTCTCGGGCGCGGAACCCGGCGACGCGCTGGTCGTCGAGATCATTCGCATGACCCCGATCCGCGCCACTGGCTGGACGCGCCAAGTGCTGGCCGCCAATGTTGTCGACCCTGAGCGCGTCCGCGACCTGCCGGCGCGGGGCAGGACCGATTGGATCATCGATATCGACGCGCTGAAGGTGCGGCTCAAGGAGCCTGTCGCAGGTCTTGAGCATTTCGTCTTGCCGTTCGAGCCGATGATCGGGTGCTTCGGCGTCGCGCCAAGCCTTGGCCAGGCGTTCTCCACCGCCACCAGTGCCGAAAACGGCGGCAATATGGACTATCGCGGCTTCAAACCCGGTACGACGGTCTATTTGCCTGTGGAAGCGTCCGGCGCGCTATTTTTCCTCGGCGATTGCCACGCCATTCAGGGTGATGGCGAAATCGTCGGCACCGGCGTTGAAACGGCAATGGAAGTGGAAGTCCAGCTCAGTGTCCTTAAAGGCCACAAGCCAAGATGGCCGCGCGGCGAAAATGCCGAGGAAATTTTTACCGTCGGCAATGGCCGCCCGCTTGATCAGGCGCTGCAACACGCCACCACCGAGATGTTCGATTGGCTGACCAGCGCCTTCAAACTCTCACCCATCGCTGCCAGCCACCTCTTGGGCCAGGTGGTGCGCTACGAGATCGGCAACGTGTTCGACCCAGCTTACACTATGGTCTGCAAGGTCGAAAAGAAGTGGCTGCCGAAGGCCTGATGGGCACCAAATGCTTTCCCACACTCGATGTGGATGGGTGACATAGTGCTCATGAAAAACCCGGCGATCTCTCACCGGGCTTTTGGAAAATTAGCGGATACCTAAACCTGCTGCACGGCCTCGACACCAGGCACGAAGTGCCGGAGCAGATTCTCGATGCCACTCTTGAGCGTCGCCGTCGAGGACGGGCACCCCGAGCAGGCGCCCTGCATATGGAGGAACACGGTACCTTCCTTGAAGCCCTTGAAGGTGATGTCGCCACCATCCATCGCCACGGCCGGACGCACACGGGTCGCCAGCAATTCCTTAATCACTTCAACGGTCTCGCTGTCTTCTTCCTCGAAGAACTCTTCGACCTCATCGAAATTGGCGACCTGAACGCCACCTTCGGCAATCACGGGCTTGCCCGAGAGGAAATGATCCATGATTACGCCCAGGATTGCCGGTTTGATGTGGGCCCAATTGGTTTCGTCCTTGGTCACCGAAATGAAATCGGATCCGAGGAACACACCGGTCACGCCGGAGATCGCAAACAAACCCTGCGCCAGTGGCGAGTTAACCGCAGCTTCGGGGCTGCGGAAATCGCGCGGCTCACCCACCAGCACGTCGCGGCCGGGCAAGAATTTCAGCGTCGCGGGATTGGGCGTGGCTTCGGTCTGGATGAACATCGTAGCGCCTGCAGCTTCGAATTAGAACGTTTCTAAAATAGTCTTTTGCGGCCGAAGTGCAAGGGCAAAACGTGCGCCGCAGCTATGCTGCCGCGCGCCGTTTTTCGATGGCATCCCAGATCATCACGGCAATGTCGGGCCCACCAAAGCGCTTGATCTCGCGAATGCCGGTAGGCGAGGTTACGTTGATCTCGGTCAGGTAATCGCCGATGACGTCGATTCCGACAAAGATCATGCCGCGCTCCTTCAGCGCCGGAGCGATCGTCGCACAAATTTCGCGGTCACGCGCCGTGAGTTCGATGAATTCGGGCCGCCCACCCACATGCATGTTGGAGCGCGCTTCGCCTTCCGCCGGGATGCGATTAAGCCCGGCGACTGGCTCGCCATCGATGATGATGATCCGCTTGTCGCCTTTGCGCACGTCGGGCAGATATTTCTGGATCATGAAAGGCTCGCGATAGTTCTGCTCGAAAAGCTCGAGCAGGCTTGCAAGATTATGATCGCCCTCCTGGAGGAAAAACACACCCGCGCCGCCATTGCCGTAGAGCGGCTTGACGATGATGTTGCCATGCTCCTTCCTGAAATCATAAATCATCTGCCGGTCGCGCGTGACCAGCGTTGGCGGCATCAGCTCGGGAAAGTCCGTCACCAGAATTTTCTCGGGCGCGTTGCGCACGGCGGCCGGCGGATTGACCACCAGCGTCCTGGGGTGAAGCCGCTCCAGCAAATGGGTCAAGGTGATGTAGTTCATGTCGAACGGCGGATCCTGGCGCATCAGGATCACGTCCTGGCTCGACAGGTCCACCCGGCTGGTCTCGCCCAGGGTAAAGTGCTCGCCCCTGGGCGCATCGGTCACCGTGATCGGCTGAACCAAGGCTGAAACGACATCGCCCCGCAGCGCCAGTGTATCTGGCGTATAATGCAGCAACTCGTGCCCACGCGCCTGCGCTTCCAACATCATCGCGAACGTAGAATCGCCGCGCGGGTTGATGGTGGCGACATGGTCCATCTGGACCGCGACTTTGAGCTGCATGAAGATCTCTCGGACGTGGACTGTTTGTTGGTGACGTGGCGGTCAGGTTGCGTCAAACGCATTGATGACATGGCGCGGCCAACGTCCACGCGCAAGAAAAATTACGTCGATCCGCATGGTGCACTCTGCAAGCCGAGGGTGCTTGGCGATCCAAAGCTGTGCGGCATGGGCAATCCGGCGCTGGTTCACCGCGCTCAACGCGTCTGCCTCACCTGCGGCTGTGCGTCGCGCCTTGACCTCCACAAAGACAATTGTGCCAAAGCGTTCTGCCACCAAGTCGATCTCGCCAACGGGCGTTTTGTAGCGCAGGGCGATAACTCGATAGAGCTTGAGCCGCAGATACCAGGCCGCCAAGGCTTCGCCGCGATGACCCTGCAGATAGGCAGCGATGCGGGCCCTACTCTTGGGCCTTGAGCCTGAGGGCGGCATCATAGACCTCCTTGCGCTTGAGCCCGTATTGTTCGGTCACCGCGTCGACGGCGGCCCGTAGTGGTTGATCGGCCATCCTTTGGGCCAACGTACCCTGCCAGTCTGCATCGTCGGGTGCTGCCGGTTCGGCCGCACCGGCCACGACAATCACCGCCTCACCCTTGGTTTCGGCTCCGGCAAATTCCGTCGCCAGTTCAGCCAGGCTGCCCCGATGCACCCGTTCAAAGCGCTTGGTTAGCTCCAGCGCGACCGCAGCCTGCCGTTCGCCTAAGGTTTCTGCCATAGCTGCCAACGTGTCGTCGAGGCGCCGCGGGCTTTCATAGAACACCAAAGTTTCACGTGAATCCTTGAGTGCTATAAGCGCATTGGCGCGGGCACCGGCCTTGGCCGGCAGAAAGCCATGAAACACAAAGGCGTCAGTCGGTAGCCCGGCAATCACGAGCGCGGACAAAAGCGCCGAGGCGCCCGGAATGGGAAACACCGGCTGCCCTGCCTCGGCCATGGCACGGATCAGCGGAAAGCCAGGGTCGGACAATAAGGGCGTTCCAGCATCTGAGATCAGCGCAATCGCCTGACCTGCCGCGACTTGCCCGACAATGGCCTCGGCTCGGTCCCGCTCATTGTGCTCATGCAGGGCTACGCGCTTACCCTTGATGCCATAGTGATCAAGCAAACGCGCCGACATGCGCGTGTCCTCGCACAGGATCACCGACGCAGCCGCCAGTGTTTCCAGCGCCCGGATGGTGATGTCGCGCAGATTGCCAATGGGCGTTGCCACCACATAAAGCCCGGGCGCCAGCGCCGGTGCGGCAAAAGCTGTGCCGGCGATATAGTACTGCTTTGCGTCCAACGCGGTTTCCTTGCTCGCTGCTGCTGTTCTAGCAGCCGCAAAGGTCTTGTATAGGGCCAGCGGTTACTGCCCAGCGAGCACGGCGTCGATCAACTGCTCCCGGTCGTCGCTCCCCTGCAGCGCGATCTGGCCATCGAGCAGCAAGACCGCCAGCCCATGCACATGCGCCCAAGTGGAAATGGCAGCAATCCTCTGGTTCTCGGCATTAGCTCCAGTCACATGCCGCAGGGTCTTGAACGCCGCTTCTGCCGCCATGCGCAAGCCGGGCCGATTGTCCTTGCGCAACTGAGGCGAAAACATCAGCCGGAACAGGCCTGGATTGTCCAAGGCAAAATGCACATAAGCCCGCCCCATCGCTTTGGGCAGATCAAGCTGCTGAATTGCCGCTACCTCCTCCATGCGCCGCGTGAAGCGTTGAAAGCCGATGACGGCAAGCGATTCCAGAAGGGCAGTTCGGCTATCGAAGTGCCGATAGGGCGCACCCGGCGACACGTTGAGTGCCCGTGCCAGGTCACGCAGCTGGATACCTGCTTCGCCGTCCTGCTCGAGAATGATCAAGGCGGTTTCGAGGAGTGCCCGGCGCAAATTGCCATGGTGGTAGGACGAATTGACCGATGTTGACATTGCTTACTTCATCGTTCTTATATGTAACTACTGTTTACATCAGGAGGCGCAGGAAGCCAAATGGATATCGATCTGATCCTTGCGATTGCACATCATCTGGCGGTTTTCGCGCTGGTCGCCATTTTCGCTGTCGAGTTCGCGCTCATCCGGCCCGGCCTTGCCGCCCCAGCGATCCGGCAGCTCGGGCGCATCGATGGGGTTTACGGTGCACTCGCCGGCATCGTCATTGTCGTGGGTATCATCCGCACCGTCTTTGCGGCCAAAGGCTGGGACTATTACACCGGCAACCACATGTTCTGGGGCAAGATGACGGCGTTTCTCCTCGTAGGTCTCTTGTCCGTTCCACCCACTCTGGCCATTCGCCGCTGGGCCAAGGGGCTTGCCGACAGTGCCAGCTTTGCTCCACCTGCTGGTGAGATTACAGCCGCCCGCCGCTTCATTCACTTGCAGGCGGCGTTCCTCCTCCTCGTTCCGATTTTTGCCGCTGCCATGGCACGCGGCTATGGCTCCTGAGGCTTGCCTTTGGGTACCAGGATCTTGGGCTCATAGCGGCACCACTGCAGAATCGGGCAGCGCCAGCATTCGGGCGTGCGCGCCTTGCAGATATAGCGCCCATGCAGGATCAGCCAATGATGGGCATGCAGCATATAGGCCTGGGGAATAGTCTTGAGCAGTTTCCGCTCCACCTCGAGAGGATTGGCGCCGATTGCCATGCCGGTCCGGTTGCCGACCCGGAACACATGCGTATCCACCGCCATGGTGGGCTGCCCGAAAAACATGTTGAGCACGACATTGGCCGTTTTCCGCCCCACGCCCGGTAGCGCTTCCAGCGCCTCACGGTCGGCGGGCACTTCGCCATTGTGCCGCTCCAGTATTTGCTGGCTGAGCAGAAAAACGTTCTTGGCCTTGTTGCGATAGAGCCCAATGGTCTTGACGAGCTCTTCGATCGCTGCTGGCCCGAGCGCCACCATGGCGGCCGGTGAAGGCGCCAATTCGAAGAGCTTGCGAGTCGCTTTGTTGACACCAGCATCGGTCGCCTGCGCCGATAAAACGACAGCGACCAGAAGCGTGAACGCGTTCACATATTCGAGTTCACCCTTAGGTTCAGGTTCAATCTCCTGAAAACGCTGGAAAATTGCCTCCACGTCCGCTTTGGGCAAGCTCTTCACTTTTTTAGTGGCAACCATTTTCTCGTCCTGCGTTCTGCCATTATAGTTACCGCTGGAGAGGCCCTCATGCCAATGCAAGCCACAACCACGACGCCGCTGTTTTCAGCACAGCTCACGCCCAACCGCTCGCTCGGTCCGCGCGGCGTTGCGCTGGTAACGAGCCTTTGCATTCTGTTTGCCATGCTTCCGGGCCTTGCCATGCTGTCGGTCGATTTCTGGCCGATTGCAAGCTTGATGCTGCTGACTGCAGTGGCAACTGGCACAGCGCTGTATCTATCCTTGCGTCAAGGCAAGCGGCGCGAGCAAATCACCGTATGGCCAGACCAGCTCGAATGGGTTGCCACCGACGTAAACGGCGCCCGCACTTTGCGGCGGTTCGACCCGAAGGCCGTGCGCCTGCTGCTCGATCGCGACCCGGATGAAAAGACCACCGCAATCCGCATCCGCTCGGGCAAGGACGAACTGGAAATTGGCACCTTCCTCAACAGCGACGATAAATCGAGCTTTGCCAAGGCGCTCGGAACAGCCTTGCGCAAGGCGCGCATGGCGTGAAGCGCGTAAAAACCGGGTCGCGCCTTTATCCGGCGAACGCTAGAAAGACACTCAATCTCTTATGGGTGTTGCCATGAACCAGATGACCCGCCTGGCCCCTGCATCGGACTACGACACGATTCGCGCGGCTATTCGTTACCTCAGCGAAAATGGCCCGGACGTCGCCGATGTCGGCCGCTTCGCGCAATCCTTGGGCTTGACCGAACGGCAACTGACCGATCTTTTCCGCCGCTGGTGCGGGCTTAGCCCGAAAAGCTTTGCCCAGGCCGTGGCGCTCGACCACGCCAAATTCCTGCTGCGGCAAAAGCAGAGCGTGCTCGACACCACCTATGAAGTGGGCCTGAGCTCCACTTCGCGTTTGCACGATCTGTTCGTCGCTTATGAAGCCATGCCGCCCGGCGTGTTCCGCACCGGCGGAGCGGGGCTCGACATGGTGTGGGGCACGGCGCCCTCCCCGTTCGGCACGGCTGTGGTCACAGCCACCGAATATGGCCTTTCCGGCATTGGGTTTGCCGATGCGGAGACCAGCATCGAAGCCGCTTTTGCCGATCTGGCCAATCGCTGGCCCAATGCACGCTTCACCCGCAGCGACCAGCAAATCGCGCCATTGGTGGCCCAAGCCTTCGATCCGCGGCAATGGTCCGCCGACCGCCCGGTGCGCATTGTCCTGATCGGCACCGATTTCGAGGTCAAGGTCTGGGAAACCCTCCTCAAGATCCCGGTGGGCGGCGTCAGCACCTACCAAACCGTCGCCAACCAAATCGGCAAACCCACGGCTTCGCGCGCCGTCGGTGCTGCCGTGGGCAAGAACCCCATCTCCTTCGTCGTCCCCTGCCACCGCGTCGTCGGCAGCACTGGCGCCCTCACCGGCTACCATTGGGGCGTCCCCCGCAAACGCGCCATCCTGGGCTGGGAAGCCGGGGTGATCTCGGCCGCGCATTAGTCAGACAGTAAGACGCACAACTAAACTCGATGTCATCCCGGCCTTGAGCCGGGATCCATCTCGAGATCGCCCCGCCGCCGCAAGGTAGATCGAACAACCACGAAGACCTCAGGATGGATCCCGGCTCAAGCCCGGGATGACACCGCAGGCGAGGCGGCGACTACAGCTCCACCTTACCCGCCAGCTTGCCATCCGCTCCGATCCGATACAGCGTCGGCTCTCCCGTCGCGATTTCGCGCTTGAGGATTTCGTCCGGTGTCAGCTCCTCGATCGCCATCACCAGTGCCCGCAAGGAATTACCATGCGCCGCGATCAGGATGGTCTTGCCCTCCCTAAGCTGGGGCAGGATTTCGCTTTCATAGTAGGGCAGCGTGCGCGCCGCTGTGTCCTTGAGCGATTCACCGCCCGGAGGGGGCACGTCATAGGACCGGCGCCAGATCAGCACCTGCTCCTCGCCCCATTTGGCGCGGGCATCGTCTTTGTTTAGCCCAGACAGATCGCCATAGTCGCGTTCGTTGAGCGCAATGTTGCGGGTGATGGTGACATTGTGGACGCCCATCTCCTCGAGCATCAAGTCGAGCGTGTGCTGCGCCCGGCGCAGGGCGGAGGTATAATAAAGATCGGCTACAATACCTTTAGCCTTGAGCGCCTTGCCCGTCGCCCGTGCCTCGCTTTCACCCAGTTCGGTCAGGTTCGGATTGCGCCAGCCGGTAAAGAGGTTCTTGAGGTTCCACTCGCTTTGGCCATGGCGCACGAGGATCAGGGTGCCGGTCATTCTTGGTTTCCTTTGCAGCAAAATCAGGTGGAGAGGCCGAGCACGTCGACCATGGAATAAAGCCCCGCCGGCTGCCCGGCAGCCCATAGCGCCGCCCGCACGGCACCATTGGCATAGATGGTACGATCCTGCGCCCGATGGTTGAGCTCTATGCGTTCAGACTGCCCGGCCAAGATCACCATATGATCGCCGATGACATTGCCGCCGCGCAAGGTGGCAAAGCCGATCGTACCTGGCTCGCGTGGCCCCGTATGGCCATCACGCACGCGCACGGAATGATCCTTAAGCGCAATGTTGCGCCCCTTGGCGGCCGCCTCTCCCAGCATCAGCGCCGTGCCCGAGGGCGCATCGACCTTCCGGTTGTGGTGCATCTCGAGGATCTCGACGTCGTACTCGGCCAAGGCCTGTGCGGCCTTTTCGACCAAATTGGCCAAAAGCACCATGCCCATAGAGAAGTTGCCGGACTTGACGATCCGCGCTCCGGACTGCGCCGCCTCGTCGATGGCAGCATCATCGGCTTCGGAACATCCCGTCGTGCCGATAATGTGCACGAGCCCCAACGCGGCGGCTTTTTGCGCCAGCGCGATGCTCGCTGCAGGAGTGGAAAAGTCGATGATAGCCTCGGCGCCCCTGAGGCTTGCGTCAACATCGCCCGTTATCGCGACGCCCAGCGCCTCGCCTCCTGCCAGCGAGCCCGCATCCTTGCCGATAGAGACGGCGCCTGGCCGAACGACTGCCGCATGGAGCACCACCCCTTTGCTTGCTGCGATAGCGGCGATATTGGCGGCGCCCATACGCCCTCCAGCACCCGCAACCACCACTCGCAGATCCGCCATTACCCATTTCCCTGTTCGGCTCCGGCTATAGCAGCGCTGCTATGAAACGCCAACAGCGGTGCCGCATTGCTGTCACTATGGTAGGGTGGTGCTTGCCGACGTCAGGGGGAATAGCGAATTGACCATAACCAATGCGCTCGCCGGTATAGCGGTCGACGACATGACCGAAGCGCTGGACTTTTATGAACGCCTATTCGGCCGCCCTGCCGATGCCCGGCCCATGGGTGACGTTGCCGAATGGAAACTGCCCGGCGGTGGCTGGGTGCAGTTGCACACCGATGGCGACCGGGCCGGCGCATCGAGCCTGACGCTGATTGTTGACGACATAGCCGAGGAGCTTGGCCGCCTGAGCCTGCATGGGCTCAGCCCCGTTGCAAAATCGGTGGGCGATTTCTTCAAGACTGCCAAATTCCGTGACGGCGACGGAAACCAGATCATCCTCAGCCAGCCTCAGCCGGGGACTTATTAGACCCGGCGCAGTTGCACATCCTCGATCAGATGGCTCTTGCCCTTTTTGAGGATCAAATCCGCCCGCCCCCGCGTCGGCAGCACATTGTCCAGCAGGTTCGGCAGATTGATCTTGCGCCAGACCATGCGCCCGAACTCGCCAGCCTCTCCTTCGCTCATTTCGGCAAAGCGGCGGAAGAACGAGCTTGGATCGCGGAATGCCGTCTCGCGCAGGCGGAAAAAGCGCTCCATGAACCAGGCTTCGAGATCATCATTATCCGCGTCGATATAAATTGAGAAATCAATGAAGTCGGAGGCAAAAAGGATCGGTTTGCCGGTCTTGGGCAGTTCACCGGGCTGCAGGATATTCAGCCCCTCGACGATCAGGATATCGGGCCGGTCGATGACGATTTCGCTTCCGGCGACCACGTCGTAGACCAGATGCGAGTAGACCGGCACGGGGACATTGCCCTTGCCCGACTTGATATCTGCCAGGAACTGCACGAAGCGCGCGCGGTCATAGCTCTCGGGAAAGCCCTTGCGCTCCATGATGCCGCGCTCAGTCAGCACGGCGTTGGGATACAAGAACCCGTCGGTCGTCACCAGGTCGACTTTGGGGCTAGATGGCCAGCGCTGCAGCAATGCCTGGAGGATACGGGCCGTGGTCGACTTGCCCACCGCTACGGATCCCGCCACGCCGATGATAAACGGCACCTTCTGGTCCGCGGCTTCAAGGAAGCGCGTCGAGACATTGTGCAGTCCCTGGATCGCTTCGACATAGAACGAGAGCAGGCGCGTTAGCGGCAGGTAAACCTCCTCGGCCTCTTCAAGCGAAATCGGATCGCTCAGCGTACGCAGCCGCTGGATGTCCTCGCGCGTCAGCGTCATAGGCTCATCGGCGCGCAGGGCACTCCATTGCGCCTTGGTGAAATGATGATAGGGCGCCGGTCCCCGCGGGCGCTTGGCCATCAGCTTTTGTCCCCACGCGACGCCTTTTCCGCGAGCCCTGACTGGGTGGTGCGCGCATCAAGCTCCGCCATAACCTCACCGAGCGGCACGCCCCCAGCCCTCAGTACCACCAGCAGATGATAGAGCACATCAGCCGATTCCTTGACCAGTTCGGCCCGATTGCGCGTCACCGCTGCAATCACCGCTTCGGTCGCCTCCTCGCCCAGCTTCTGCGCGCATTTCTCCATGCCGCGGGCAATGAGCTTGGCGGTGTAGCTTTCATCGGGCGACGCCGCAGCGCGGACGGCAATACGGGCTTCAAGATCTTCCAAATTCATGGGTATGCACCGGTCCTTCCACCCCGCAGGTGTCATCCCGGCGGAGGCCGGGATCCATCCTGAGATCTCAAGATAGGCCCCGGGTCGAGCCCGGGGTGACATCGTAATTGGAGTGGCTTTAGAGCAAAACCAATAACATCGTCACCTAAGACTTCAGGTCCTACTCAATCCATCCATCCGCACATCCACCCCATGCGCGCGCAGATACATCTTCGCCTGCAGAATGGTGAACGTCCCGAAATGGAAAATCGACGCCGCCAGCACGGCACTTGCATGCCCTTCCGTGACGCCATCCACCAGATCCTGCAGCGAGCCTACCCCGCCTGAAGCGATCACCGGCACTTCCACCGCATCGGCAATCGTCCGCGTCAGCTGGAGATCGAACCCGGACTTGGTGCCGTCGCGGTCCATGGAGGTCACCAGCAATTCCCCTGCCCCGCGCTCAACCATGCGCGTCGCAAACTCCACCGCATCGATCCCGGTCGGCTTGCGCCCGCCATGGGTGAAGATTTCCCAAGCGCTCTGGTTGTCGCCGCCCACTTCCCGGTTCAGCCGCTGCTTGGCGTCGACCGAAACGACGATGCACTGGTTGCCGAACTTATCGGCCGCGCGCGCAATGAAATCAGGGTCGTTCACGGCCGCCGAATTGATTGCCACTTTGTCGGCCCCTGCGAGCAGCAGCTTGCGGATGTCCTCGATGGTCCGCACGCCTCCGCCTACGGTCACCGGCATGAAGCAATGCTCGGCCGTGCGCGCCACCACGTCGAAAATCGTGTCCCGGCCCTCATGGCTCGCAGCGATATCGAGGAACGTCAGCTCGTCAGCACCCGCGGCATCATAGGCCATCGCGGCCTCAACCGGGTCGCCGGCATCGCGCAAATCAACGAACTGCACGCCCTTGACGACGCGGCCGTTCATCACATCCAGACAAGGGATCAAGCGTGTTTTGAGTGTCATGCCGCCGCTTTCAGCAAAGCCAATGCTTCACGTGAATCAATCCGCCCGTCGTAGATCGCCCTGCCCGAGATTGCCCCCTCAAGCACGCTGTACTCAGCCCGCGTCATGCGCTCGATATCGGCCATCGACGCCAATCCACCCGACGCGATCACCGGAATGCTCGTCGCCCGCGCCAGGTCCAGCGTTGCGTCCCAGTTGATCCCCGCCAATACCCCGTCCCGGTCGATGTCGGTATATATAATCGCCGCCACACCCGCGCCTTCAAAGCGCTTGGCGAGCTCGATCACCGACAATTCGGACGTCTCGGCCCAGCCCTCCACCGCAACCATGCCCTTGCGCGCATCAATCCCCACCGCGACCTGCCCGGGAAAGCGCCGAGCCGCTTCCTTGACCAGCGCCGGATCACGCACGGCCACCGTGCCCAGGATCACTCGAGCCAGGCCCTTGCCGAGCCAGCTTTCCACATGCGCCAGCGTGCGGATGCCGCCGCCGAGCTGCACCGGAAAGTGCACGGCCTTGAGGATCGCCTCAACGGCCGCTCCATTGCGGCTCTCGCCAGCGAAGGCGCCGTTGAGGTCCACGACATGAAGATACTCGAACCCTTGGTCCTCGAACGTTTTCGCCTGCGCCGCAGGATCGTCGTTGAACACGGTTGCCTGTGCCATGTCCCCCAGCTTGAGGCGCACGCACTGGCCATCCTTGAGGTCGATTGCGGGAAAGAGGATCATGGTTTCTTACTCGTCGGAAGAACCCCCGCCCGGCCTCCCCCTGGAAGGGGGAGGAGCAGGGCAGGGGCTGGAGGCAATATCGTGCCAAAAACTGGATCATACCCCGTCCCCTGCCAGGGGGAGGTTGGGTGAGGGTTCTTCACGGCGTCCACCGCAAAAAGTTCTCGATTAGCCGCAAACCCAGCGCCTGGGACTTTTCCGGGTGGAACTGCGCTCCGAAGAGATTATCGCGTCCCACGCAGGCGGTGACGGACCCACCATAATCGGCGGTTGCAATGCGCATGCCATCGTCCTCTGTCACCAGATGGTAGGAGTGCACGAAATAAGCATGCAGCCCATCCGGACCATCGGGGATGCCAGCGAGCAGCGCATGTGGCTTTGCGACACTGATGGTGTTCCAGCCCATATGCGGAATTTTCAAGCTTGGATCATTCGGCTTGATCCGCTCCACCGCACCGGGCACCCACCCCAGCCCAGCCGTTACAGCCTTTTCCCGGCCTTCAGACGCCATCAACTGCATGCCCACGCACACGCCCAGGAACGGCTTGCCCGCCCCGATCACCTGCTCCTCGAGCACTTCGACCATGCCCGGCACCGCATCGAGCCCGGCCTTGCAGTCAGCAAAGGCACCGACACCGGGCAGCATGATCCGGTCTGCTCTGCGTACCTGCTCGGGATCGGCGGTCACAGACACATCGATGCCACCGACCTCCCGCGCCATGCGCTCGAAGGCCTTGCCCGCTGAGTGCAAATTGCCCGCGCCATAATCGATGATGGTTACAAGGCTCATTGCATGGCCTCCAATCGAGCCAGGTCATCATCGGCCGCGATCCGCTCGCCTCGAAAGCGCCAGCCCCGCCAAAGGAGCGCATGCCGACGCAAGCCAGGCGCAGACAGCCCAAGCCAGATAACGCCCAGGATGTACAGCCAGGACGCGGCGCCGTTGCCGATGAGAGGCGTTGCGACGACCAGCGCCGCCACACCCAACATCCAGGCCAAGGTTTCCAGCCACAACCCATGCAGCAGCAGGAAGACCGGCGGTAGGAGCGCAGCCAGCCAGCTGAACTTTTCAGCCACCGGCATTGGCAAATGAGCCTTTCCAGGCTTTGGATCGAAAATAGCGTAGAGGGTCACCAGACACTCCGAAAATACAATGTCATCCCGGGCTCGACCCGGGATCCATCCTGAGATCTCGAGATGGACCCCGGAGCAAGTCCAGGGTGACACCGGGTTTGTTGAGGAAATAGTGCAAAAGGCTGGAAAGCGGAAGCCCAGGCCCTCAAAGCGTACCCTTGGTGCTCGGCACCCGGTCCGCAGCCCGCGGATCAATCTCCACTGCTTCGCGCAGGGCGCGCGCCACGGCCTTGAACATAGACTCCGCCAGATGGTGGTTGTTGTCAGTGTAAAAATTCTCGATATGCAGCGTAATGCCGGAATTCATGGCAAAGGCCTGCCAGAACTCGCGGAACAGTTCGGTGTCCATCTCGCCGATCTTGGGGCGATCGAACTCGGCCCTGAACACGAGAAACGGGCGGCCCGACACATCAAGCGCTGCACGCGTCAGCGTGCCGTCCATCGGCAAATCCGAGGATGCATAGCGGCGAATGCCCTTCTTGTCGCCCAGCGCTTCCCGAATAGCCTGGCCCAGCGCAATGCCGACATCTTCCACGCTGTGGTGAAAATCGATATGAAGGTCACCCTTGCAGCGCACATCCATGTCGATCAGCGAATGGCGCGAGAGCTGGTCCAGCATATGGTCGAAAAAGCCGATGCCCGTCGCCATGGAATGCGTGCCTGTACCATCGAGATCAACCGAGACTTCGATTTCGGTCTCGTTGGTCTTGCGGGCAATACTGGCGGTGCGCATGCGGCGGTCTCCGGTTCGACGGCTCCCTAGCACTTATGCACGCCGGCATAAAGATTGCGTTTGCGACGTCGTTTATGCCGTTTTTCCCCGCTTGGTCTGGCTGTGCCATGATCACCTCGTTCCCGCCAGTCACAGGCTTTACGCGAAGCCGGGCGGGAGGACCGGCAGATGGAGGCGTCCGTCTGGGCGAGGGATCACGGCAGCCGCACCTGAAATACTGGTTGTGCCTGAACCGCCCCGCCTAAAATCCGGCTCGTGACGGGCGGCCCTTGGCTCCCACACAAACAAATAGATAGAGCCAAAGGCCGCCCGTTACCCGTGATCACCGCAAGGCTTTTCCAAGCCAGGGCGGCGTTTCGGCACGTCTGTTGCAATCCCTGCAGAGGCTCCTAAATACTGTGCAACAGTTCTGGAGTTTTTCCCCCAATGAGTGAGAGTTCTTTTCCCGGGTGGCACGGGACGACCATCGTTTCCGTGCGCAAGGGCAACAAGGTCGTGGTGGCTGGCGATGGCCAGGTTTCCATGGGCCAGACCGTCATGAAGCATAGCGCCAAGAAGGTGCGCCGCCTTGCCGGCGGCAAGGTGATCGGCGGCTTTGCCGGCTCCACCGCCGATGCGTTCACCCTTTTTGAGCGGCTCGAAGCCAAGCTCGAGCAATATCCTGACCAGCTGATGCGCGCCGCTGTCGAGCTCGCCAAGGATTGGCGCACCGACCGCTATCTGCGCAAGCTCGAAGCCATGATGATCGTCGCCGACAAGACCGATACGCTGGTGTTGACCGGCAATGGCGACGTCCTCACCCCCGATCATGGTGTCATCGCCATTGGCTCGGGCGGCAATTACGCCCATTCGGCCGCCCTGGCCTTGCACCAGGCCACCGAGCTCGATGCTGAGGACATCGCCCGCCGCGCCATGAAGATCGCAGAAGAAATCTGCGTTTACACCAACGGCAATGTCACGGTTGAAGCCATCGAGCTCAACGCGTGAGCTACACGATCCGCCGGCTCAACGCGGATGACGCCGAAGCGTTCCGGGCCCTAAGGCTCGAAGCGCTTCTTGACAGCCCTGAGGCGTTTGGCGGCGATCATGTCGAGGAAAGCAAGCGGCCGCTCGAGACATTTATCCGCCAGCTGACCGGCAGTGCGGTCTTCGGGGTCTTCATCGCTGATCAGCTTTCTGGGCTGGTCGGATTGTTCTGGGACGAGAGCGTAAAGAGGCGCCATATCGGTAATCTTTACACCGTCTATGTTGCTCCGCAGGCCCGTGGCACCGGTTGTGCGCTGCCGCTGATCCAGGCCGCGCTCGATTATGCCAAGAGCCTTGGCCATGCCCAGGTTCATCTGGGCGTTGGCACCCATAACACTTCGGCTCTTCGGCTCTATCAAAAGGCCGGGTTCGAGATCTACGGAACCGAACCGCGGTCCCTCTTCGTGAACGGTCGATACATCGACGAACACCTGATGGTGCGCTTGCTTGATAAGGCACCTGGAGACAAAAATGACTGAAACCAATTTTTCCCCGCGCGAGATCGTTTCCGAACTCGACCGCAATATCGTGGGCCAGCATGACGCCAAGCGCGCCGTCGCCGTGGCCCTGCGCAATCGCTGGCGCCGCCAGCAGCTCTCCCCCGAGCTGCGCCGCGAGGTCACGCCAAAGAATATCCTGATGATTGGGCCGACCGGCGTCGGCAAGACCGAGATTTCGCGCCGCCTGGCGCGCCTCGCGCAGGCGCCGTTCATCAAGGTGGAAGCCACCAAGTTCACCGAAGTGGGCTATGTCGGCCGGGACGTCGAACAGATTATCCGCGATCTCGTCGAGGCTGGCATTACCGTTCTGCGGGACAAGCGCCGCGCCGATGTGCAGGCGCAGGCCCATGCCAATGCTGAAAACCGCGTGCTTGATGCCTTGGTCGGCAGTTCCGCCGCGCCATCGACCCGCGATTCGTTCCGCAAGAAGCTGCGCTCCAACGAACTCGATGACAGTGAAATCGAGATCGAGATGACTCCGGCCTCGAACACCGGCGGGTTCGAGATCCCCGGCATGCCCAATGGCGGCATCGGCATGATCAATCTGTCCGACATGTTCAAGTCCGCGATGGGCGGCCGTGGCGTGAAACGCAAGATCAAGGTCAAGGATGCCTATGAGCCCCTGATCGCCGAGGAAGCCGACAAGCTTCTTGATCAGGACCAGCTCAAGTCCGAAGCCATCGAGCTCGTTGAAAACCACGGCATCGTCTTCATCGACGAGATCGACAAGGTCGCTCACCGCGAAGGCGGCGCCCAGGGCGGTCCGTCCCGCGAAGGCGTGCAGCGCGATCTCCTGCCGCTGATCGAAGGCACGACGGTTTCGACCAAGTATGGTCCGGTCAAAACCGACCATATCCTCTTTATCGCTTCGGGCGCTTTCCATGTGAGCAAGCCCAGTGATCTCCTGCCCGAATTGCAGGGCCGCCTGCCGATCCGGGTCGAGCTTAAGGCCCTCACCCGCGAGGACTTCATCCGCATCCTCAACGACACCGAAGCGAGCCTGATCAAGCAATATGTCGCTCTGATGGGTACTGAAGGCGTGACGCTCGATTTTACGCAGGACGCTATCGAGGCCATTGCCGATGCGGCGGTCAAGGTCAACAATTCGGTCGAGAACATCGGCGCCCGCCGCCTGCAAACGGTGATGGAGCGGCTGGTGGAGGACATCTCCTTCGAAGCCCCCGACAAGCAGGGCCAAACTATCCGAATCGATGCCGCGTTTGTCGCGGAAAAGGTCGGTGTGCTGGCCGGCGATACGGATCTGAGCAAGTTCGTGCTTTGATCTGCCCCCGACTATCCCACCCATGGTGTCACCCCGGGCTCGACCCGGGGTGCATCCTGAGATCTCAAGATGAGTCCCGGCCCTCGCCGGGATGACATGGTGGGTGTGGGGCAACCCGTGGCTAAGCCCCTAGCACCCCACTGCTCTTGATTCCATCGAACACAAATTGCACCGCCAAGGCCGCCAACAGAATACCGATCACCCGGGAAACTACCGCCAGCCCCGTTACCCCAAGCAGCCGTTGGATCGGGATCGCCACCAGCAGCGTCAGCCAGGCCAGAAACAGGATCACCACAATTGCGACCAGCACGGCCCAGAATTCAGCATTGCTCGTTGCACCGGTTGTGAGCAGGATCACGGCACTGATTGCCCCCGGCCCTGCCAGGAGCGGCATGGCCAGCGGAAACACGGAAATGTCGTCGCGCTGGCGGGCTTCCACTTCCTCCTCGTCGGTGGTGCCGGTACCACCGGAGTGGCGGGCGAACACCATGTCGATGGCGATCAAGAACAGCAGCAGCCCACCCGCCGTGCGCAATGCCGGTATGGTGATCCCGAACACTTGGAGGATCGGGTCGCCGAGGACCGCAAACAGCAACAAGATGCCGGTCGCGATCAACACGCCACGCGTTGCGAAGGCGAATCGTTCCTGGGCCGTGTTGCGCTTGGTAAGCGCGGCAAAGATGAACGCGATGTCGGCCACGCCCACAGTGGCAAAGAGCGTCGCGAAGGCGACAAAGAAGGTGGTGGTGGGCATGGCGCTCGTCCCTTAAGTTGGGGCAAGCGATAGCGGTTTCCCCGCGCCTTGCCTAGCGCTCGGCGCGTTGGCTCAGATAGCGATCGAAAAACGCCTGGTCATTGCGCAGCAGCGAACCAGTGCGCGGACGAGGCGGATTGATGGCAGGCGCGGAGCGTGGCACGTAGCGGTATTGCGGCGCCTGAGCGAAATAGCGCGCCTGCTGGTTGAGCTTGCCGGCCCGTGCCTTGCGCTCGTCCCGCACGAACCAGACAAGAGTCATGATCGCGATCGCCCAGATTGCCGCCAATTGCCAGATCAACGTCTGCTCCACTTGTTGTTTGCCAGTGGGCTATAGCTAACGAAGAGTTAACGGCCAAGCGGCGGCTGGCGTTAGGCTTAACCCGTACAATTGGAGCGTTTGGCGTTGAGATTCGCAGCTTACTTTTTGCCGCGATCTCCCCCCTGGATCGGCACGGCATATAGTTCGAGCCGATGGTCCACCAGCTTGTAGCCCAGCCGCTTGGCGATGACTTCCTGAATGGCTTCGATTTCCTCGTTGCGGAACTCGATGACCATGCCCGAGCGGATATCGATCAGGTGGTCGTGGTGCTCGTCCGGGATCAGCTCGAACCGGGCGCGGCCGTCCTTGAAATCGTGTTTGGTGATGAGCCCTGCTTCTTCAAAGAGATTGACCGTGCGGTAGACTGTCGAGAGGGAAATGCGATCGTCGACTGCCGAAGCGCGCCGGTAGAGTTCCTCGACATCGGGATGGTCCAACGCCGCTTCGATGATCTGCGCGATGACGCGGCGCTGGTCGGTCATCCGCATGCCTTTTTGCACGCAGGCTTCCTCAAGGGTCGGTTCTGTCGGGCTCTTGTTCATCCAAACGGGTTACCCAAGATCGCGCGCCATGACAAGCGCGGTCGCCGCCGAGCCATCAGGCTTGGGATAATAGCCTTTGCGCTTGGAAATGACTTTGAACTCCTGCCCCTGATAGAGCCGGATCGCCGCCTGGTTGTCCTCGCTGACCTCAAGGAACATGCGCGTCGCCGGGCTCATCAGCAGATCGTCGAACGCGGCCCGCAGCAGTGCCTGACCGATACGCTTGCCGCGCCACTTTGGATCGACGGCGATGGTCAGCAATTCCGCTTCGTCCGCCGCAATGCGGATAAGAGCGAATCCGGCGATCCGGCGCTTGGCGTCGCAGGCGATATAGACCGGCGTATCGCGTTCACTGAGGAAGCTTGTAAACTCCGTTTCCGGCCAGCCGCGGTAGAATCCGGTAGCGTGGATACGTGCCAGCTCGCGGGCGTCCCGCGCCTGGCCCGGCTCGATATGCAAACCGGCGGGCGCCATCCACAATTTCATCATGAGCCAAGCCTTTGAATACGGGCGGCTGTTTGTGGCTTTGCATCGGCATCGCGGACGTAACTGGCTTCCGGCGGATGAGCCTGCGGGTCGGCAGTAGCGGCATAGCGGGCGACCAATGCGATGTCGACGAACGGGGACTCGATCAGCGTCACCCCTTGGACGATCGCCGCGCGGGCAGCTTCGATCGGCAGTACAGCCGGAGCACTGGATGGCCTTCCCGGCCCGGAAAATGTCTGAAAATATGCCTCGCCCCGCCGTGCATCGAGCAGCACGGTCGATGCTCCGGGCGCAGACAGGGAAAGAGCCAAAAGGCTCGGCACGCCGATAACGGGAATAGCACGGGCCAGCCCCAATCCACGCGCCGCAGACAGTCCGATCCGCAAGCCTGTAAAGGAGCCTGGCCCGGTGGTACTCACGACACGTTCAAGATCGGCATAGCCCACAGAGTTCCGCGCCAGCAACGCGCCGATGCGGTCAAAGATCAACTCGGCATGACCAGTGGCGATCTCGTCAACCGAAACATCGATGCGACCGTCAGCAAGAAGCAGTGCCAATTGCAGGCGCGGGGCGGCGGTATCGATGGCAAGGGTAATCGTCATGCAATCGCTCTAGCTGGTTTAGCCGGCAGACTGAAGATCGTTTCGAAGAACCCCCACCTAACCTCCCTCTGGGAGGAGGAGGAACAGGACAGTGGCTCTTCGTTCGCAGTCGACACCTCCTCCTATCAGGGGGAGGATCAAGGCGGGGGTCTTTTAGGCCGCCAAATCTGCCACCACGGCATCCAGCACCGGCCAGCCACGATCCGTCACCCGAATGTTGCCGTTGGGCAGGCTTTCCACAAAACCATAGCCCTTAAGCGCATCGATCTGGCGCGCCGAAATCTGTCGCCCGGAAATCGCGGTGAAGCGCGACGGCGAAATGCCTTCCTTGAGCCGCAGGCCCATGACGAGGAACTCATCGCCCTGCTCTTCCCAGGTGAGCACATCATCCACCACCATGCCGTGCCCGGCGCTGTTGACCCGCTTCTGCCAGTCGAACGGCATTTTCTCGGCAGCCGTGGCATGGCGCTGATTGTTGATCATCAGCCGACCATGCGCCCCAGGGCCAATCCCCGCATATTCGCCATAGCGCCAATAAAGCAGATTATGCTGGCTCTCCTGCCCCGGCCGGGCATGGTTGGAAATCTCGTAAGCCGGCAAACCGGCCTCAGCGGCCAATTCCTGCGTCAGCTCGTAAAAATCGGCCGCCAGATCCTCATTGGGCATCTGCAACTTGCCGGCCCGGTGCAGGTCGAAATAGCGCGTCCCCTGCTCAATGGTTAGCTGGTAGAGGCTGATATGACCCTTCGCGAGCCACAGCGCTTCCTTGAGTTCGTCTTCCCAGTCTTCCAGCGTCTGTTTGGGGCGGGCATAAATGATATCGAAGCTCGACCGCTCAAAGACGCTCTGGGCGATCCGGACGGCGGCCACAGCCTCCTCAACCGTATGGCGCCGTCCCAGTTCGGCCAATGGTCCCTCGCGCAGCGATTGCACACCCAGCGACACGCGATTGACGCCCGCGGTGCGGAACCCTTTGAAGCGGTCAACCTCGACGCTGGTTGGGTTGGCTTCGAGCGTAATCTCGGCCTTGGGCTCCACCGTCCAGTGTCGGGCAATCGCGTCGATGATCCGGCCCGTCGCATTGGGCGACATCAGCGATGGCGTACCCCCGCCAAAAAAGATGGACTGCACCACCCGGCCCGGTGCCAAGGCTGCCGCATGGGCGATCTCGCGCTCATAGGCCTTGACGTACCCGTCCTCGTCGAAAGGGCCGCGATGGACATGCGAATTGAAATCGCAGTAAGGACATTTGCTGGCGCAAAAGGGCCAGTGCACATAGACGCCGAAAAGGTCGTTGGCCTTAGCGCTCAATCTGGTGTTCCACGAACTGGGCAAAAGCTCGGGCGCGGTGGCTTAGGCCTTGGCTGCCTGGGCTCCAGCTGTGCTTCATTTCGGCCGGCATTTGCCCAAAGGTGATATCGTAGCCATCGGGCATGAATACCGGATCGTAGCCGTGGCCGCGGTCGCCACGCGGGGGCCAGACCAGCATGCCGTCGCACTTGCCTTCATAGATGACATCGCGGCCATCGGGATGCGCCAGGCACAGTGTGGCATTGAAGTACGCCCGGCGCTGGCTGGGCGAGGTGGCGTTGGCTGCCTGCAACGCATCTTCGACGCGCTTCATGGCATGATCGAAATCGCGCGGCACGCCGGCCCAGTCGGCCGTATAGACGCCGGGATCGCCGCCAAGCGCTTCAACGCACAGCCCCGAGTCATCGCTCAGCGCCAGCATGCCGGACCCTCGCGCCGCGGCATGGGCCTTGAGCCGCGCGTTTTCAGCAAAAGTCGTGCCGGTTTCCTCAGGCTCGGGCAGGCCCAGTTCGGCGGCCGAGATTAGCTCCAACCCATAGGGCTCGAACAAATCCTGGAACTCGTCCAGTTTACCCTTGTTGTGCGACGCCAAAACCAGCCGGTCACCAACGCGCAGCCGTGCTATACTCATTTGGCCGCACTCTTGGGCTTGGCTTCTAACGCACGCTCGACATCGTGCCACAGGGCGCAGCGCTCTGGCGCAATGCTAGCAGGCTGGCCGGTCTGCTGGCTTGGCGCCGACGCGATCTTTTTAAGCAGCCAGCCAATCATGCCTGCAACACCGTCTGCTGCATTTCGCTGAGATCGCCGATCCCCTGTTCGGCCAGGGCCATCAAAGCGTTGAGTTCATCGCGCGAGAACGGCACCTGTTCTGCCGTGCCCTGAATTTCCACGAACTTGCCCGAACCGGTCATTACGAAGTTGGCGTCGGTATGGGCTTCAACATCTTCCAGGTAGTCAAGATCGAGCACCGGCGTGCCGCGATAGATGCCGCACGATACTGCCGCCACCGAATCGCGCAGCGCCTGCCCCTTGGTCAGCTTGCGCTCGTCCATCCATTTCAGCGCATCGGCCAGCGCCACATATGCACCGGTGATCGAAGCCGTGCGCGTGCCGCCGTCGGCTTCGAGCACATCGCAGTCAATGGTGATCTGGTTTTCGCCCAGCAATTGCATGTCGACTACCGCCCGCAACGAACGCCCGATCAAGCGCTGAATTTCTTGGGTACGGCCCGATTGCTTGCCGGCGGTTGCTTCGCGCCGCGTGCGCGAACCGGTAGCGCGGGGCAACATGCCATATTCGGCCGTGACCCAGCCCTGGCCTTTGCCGCGCAGCCATCCAGGCAGGCTGGTTTCCACCGATGCGGTTACAAGCACCTTGGTGTTGCCGAACGAAACGAGGCAGGAGCCCTCGGCTTTTTGGGCAACGCCGCGCTCGAAAGTCACGGCGCGCATTTGGTTGGGCTCACGTCCGGAAGGGCGCATTGAGAATCCACGAAAAATAACTGTTAACCGCCTCTTAACCCTCATCGCACCCGCTCACAAGCCGCGGCGGCTTGGCGCAGGGCGGTAATGCGCTTAAATGAAGGCTCAAGGTTAAAGTGGACGATTTTATCGATCAGCGCATGAGCAAGGTCCCCGAAGATTTTTTGAGTGTGCTCAACGCCCGCAGCCAGGATATTTTCCGCAAGATTGTGGAGCGGTATTTGGAAACGGGCTCTCCCGTCGGCTCGCGTGATCTCTCGCGCATGCTGCAGACCGGCCTATCGCCCGCGTCGGTGCGCAATGTGATGGCCGACTTGGAAGATCTCGGTCTGATCGCAGCGCCGCACACCTCCGCAGGCCGTGCACCAACCCAAGAAGGCTTACGATTTTTCGTCGATGCCATGCTCGAAGTCGGCGCCGTTAATGAGCAGGAACGCTCTCAGATCGCCAAATCTATCGAGGGGCAGCGCCAAGGCCATGTCGAGGACGTGCTCACCGAAGCCAGCCAATTGCTCTCGGGGCTCAGCCATGGTGCCGGCGTTGTCATCGCTACCAAGGCCGACATGGTCTTGCGCCATCTCGAGTTTGTGCGACTCGACGCCACCCGTGCCATGGCTATCCTCGTCGGCGAGGACGGGCAGGTGGAAAATCGCATCATGGACACGCCACCCGGCTTGACCGCCAGCGCCTTGACCCAAGCCAGCAACTTCCTGGCGCACCATGTTGTAGGCCGCACCATCGCCGAGGCCCGCAAGATCCTCCTCGAGCAGCGCGCCGAACAGCGGGCGGAACTGGATGCGCTTACCCAGCAACTGGTAGACCAAGGGATTGCCACGCTGAGCCAGAACGGCGCCACCAGCACGCCCACTGTTATCGTGCGCGGCCGCGCCAATCTCATCAACGACACCATGGCATCGGACGAATTGCTGCGCATGCGGCAATTGTTCGATGAACTCGAAAGCAAGGACGGCCTTCTGGACCTGCTCGGCGACGCCGAAAAAGCGCAGGGCGTGCGCATCTTCATCGGCTCGGAAAACAAGCTGTTTTCTCTTTCCGGCTCCTCGGTCATCCTTTCTCCCTACAAGGATGCCAATGACAAAGTGGTCGGCGTGCTGGGCGTCATTGGCCCAACGCGTCTCAATTACGCGCGTATCGTGCCGGTTGTGGATTATACCGCCAATGTCATCACCGCGATGATGGCGCGCAAACGTAGTAACAGCTGAGGGTTGAAAACCAGCCTGTTCTGGCCGATATCGGCACCAAACCTTTTCACCCATGCGGAACACTTAAATGATGAGCGACGAAAACGCCGCCTCTGGCGAAACGCCTGAAGTCGAAACCCCGGTCGAACAGCCCGAGATCGATCCCACCGAAGCGTTGCGCGCTGAGAATGCCGAACTGAAAGACCGCGTCCTGCGCACCCATGCCGAGATGGAAAATCTGCGCAAGCGCACCGAGCGCGACGTCAACGACACCCGCTCCTATGCCATTGCCGGTTTTGCTCGCGACATGCTGAGTGCGACGGACGCGCTGAGCCGCGCCTTGATGGTGCTCCCGGCCGAAGCGCGCTCTTCTGAGGACGCCACGATCAAATCGCTGATCGAGGGCATCGAGATGACCGAGCGCGAAATGCAGCGCCTTTTAGCCAAGCACGGTGTCAAGCCGATCGAGGCTGAGGGTCAAAAATTCGATCCCCACAAGCACCAGGCGATGTTCGAGGTACCCGACCCAAGCCGTCCCGAAGGCACGGTTGTGCAGGTCGTCCAGGCTGGCTTTGCCATCGGCGACCGCGTCCTCAGGCCCGCCATGGTCGGTGTCGCCAAGGGCGGTCCGAGCCATGCCCCGGCTGACGAAGCGGTCGACAAGAGCGCCTAAGTCAAAGATGTTTCACGTGAATCCCCGCAGCTAGCGGGGATTCGCTTTTCTGGCTTCAGCCAAGAATATCCTTGCTCATGATCCGGGCAATACCGGCATCCGCCATATCGGCCCAGGCACGCTCCAGCGATTCGGCATTGTCGATTGGCCGCGCTGCATCTTCGATCACGGTGACATCGTACCCTGCAGCGGCGCCGTCAATAGCGGTCCAGGCCACGCAGAAATCGGTTGCAAGCCCCACTATGAACAACCGACCAACGTCGCGCTCGTTCAAATACCCGGCGAGTCCAGTTAGCGTCTGCCGATCGGCTTCTTGGAAGCCCGAATAGCTGTCGATGAGCCGGTTGTAGCCCTTGCGGATGATCAATTGGGCATGCGGCAATGCGAGATCATGTGAAATCCCGGCTCCATGGCTGGCCCAGACGCAGTGGTCAGGCCACAGAACCTGCGTGCCATAGGGCAAGTCAATGGTCTCGAACGGCGCTTTACCTTCATGCTGGCTGGCAAAAGACACATGGTCGGCCGGGTGCCAATCCTGCGTCAGCACCACATTGGTGAAGTGCTTACCCAACGAATTTATCAACGGCACGATCTCATCGCCACCCGCCACCGCCAGGCTGCCGCCAGGCAGAAAATCGTACTGCACATCCACAACGACGAGGACGTCCTCGGGGCTGATCGTGATGGTCATCGGCGGTCCTCCGTAATCGATGCGGCAGTTATGACCGTTCGCGGCAAATTGTCGAGACCAGGGAGAACGGCGTTCCATTAGCCTGGGCTTTGTTCCTGCTCTTTCCTTGAATGCCCCCACCCACAGTGTCATCCCGGCGCAGGCCGGGATCCATCTCGAGATCGCCGCACAGCCGCAAGGTGGTTTGTGCGGTCCAGTGGTGATTGGCCAAACACCTCAGGATGGATCCCGGCCTCTGCCGGGATGACATCGTGGGTGTTGTCAAATCATGGTCCACTTATCCCCTTTCTTCCCACCCCCTCAAACTACCGTCATACTCCCTCCCATCACCCCGGAATGACGGGCGGCGCTGCAGCGACCAGTGGCCGGGGTGATACCGTCGAGGGGGCGTCGCTGCCTTTACTTACCTCGGGTTCGAGCACCGGCCGTATGGGGGCGAGCGATCTCCATACGCGACTCCGGGTCTGTTCCAAAAAGCGGTAACCCCGAGGCGGCAATCGTCTCACTACTAAACTAAACCAGAGGCGATAGCCGTCTCGGGGTCCGCACGTTCATGACAACCGCACCACAGGCGGCGCTTGCGCACGCCTCGCGCAAACCGGTTTCCACAAGGGAATTAAGGCACAAACTCTCCTTCATCACGCTTGAAGCGCTTGGGGGCTCCCCCTATATACCCCGCAGGCCCCGCAAAGGGCACATTCAGGTTTCAAGGAACCCGGCTTTCCCAGCCACGAGACTGCCTCGCAAGGGGGTTTCACCAAGGGTTTGCTCAAGAAAGGCTAGAGTAATGGCTAAAGTCATCGGTATCGATTTGGGCACCACCAATAGCTGCGTTGCGGTTATGGACGGCGCCAATCCAAAGGTTATCGAAAACGCGGAGGGGGCCCGCACAACCCCGTCGATGGTCGCCTTCTCCAAAGACGGTGAGCGTCTGGTCGGCCAACCTGCCAAGCGCCAGGCCGTCACGAATCCCGAAAATACACTGTTTGCCGTGAAGCGCCTGATCGGGCGCCGCTTCGACGACGCCGTTGTTGCCAAGGACAAGAACCTTGTGCCCTTCAAGATCGTCAAGGCCGACAATGGCGATGCATGGGTCGAGGCATCAAACGACAAGTATTCCCCTTCGCAGGTCTCGGCCATGATCCTGCAGAAGATGAAGGAAACCGCTGAATCCTATCTCGGCGAGAACGTCACGCAGGCCGTCATCACCGTTCCGGCTTACTTCAACGACTCCCAGCGCCAGGCGACCAAGGACGCAGGCAAGATTGCCGGCCTTGAAGTGCTGCGCATCATCAACGAGCCCACTGCGGCGGCGCTCGCCTATGGCCTCGATAAGAAGAACACCGGCACCATTGCGGTCTATGACCTTGGCGGCGGTACCTTCGACGTTTCGATCCTTGAGATCGGCGATGGCGTCTTCGAAGTGAAATCCACCAATGGCGACACGTTCTTGGGTGGTGAAGACTTCGACATGCGCTTGGTCGATTACCTGGCGGACGAGTTCAAGAAGGAGCAGGGAATCGATCTTCGCTCCGACAAGCTCGCCCTGCAGCGCCTCAAGGAAGCTGCCGAAAAGGCCAAGATCGAACTGTCGAGCTCGACCCAGACCGAAATCAATTTGCCGTTCATCACGGCTGATGCGTCTGGCCCCAAACACCTTACGCTCAAGCTGAGCCGTTCCAAGCTCGAAACCCTGGTTGATGACCTCATCCAGAAGACCATTGAGCCCTGCAAGCTGGCGATGAAAGACGCAGGCGTTACCGCGGCCCAGATCGACGAAGTGGTTTTGGTCGGCGGCATGAGCCGCATGCCCAAGGTCCAGGAAGTCGTAAAGCAGCTGTTCGGCAAGGAACCCCATAAGGGCGTCAACCCCGATGAAGTCGTGGCGCTGGGTGCCGCGATTCAGGCCGGCGTGCTCCAGGGCGACGTCAAGGACGTGCTACTGCTCGACGTGACCCCGCTGTCGCTGGGCATCGAAACGCTGGGTGGCGTCTTCACCCGCTTGATCGATCGCAACACTACGATCCCGACTAAGAAGTCGCAGACCTTCTCGACTGCCGAGGACAACCAGAGCGCGGTGACCATCCGCGTGTTCCAGGGCGAGCGCGAAATGGCCGCCAACAACAAGCTCTTGGGTAATTTCGACCTCGCCGGCATTCCGCCCGCACCGCGTGGCGTGCCGCAGATCGAAGTGACCTTCGACATCGACGCCAACGGCATCGTGCAGGTTTCGGCCAAGGACAAGGGCACCGGCAAGGAGCAGCAGATCCGCATCCAGGCTTCCGGTGGTCTTTCGGATGCCGACATCGAGAAGATGGTCAAGGAAGCCGAGCAGAACGCTGAAGCCGACAAGCGCAAGCGCGAAGCTGTGGAAGCCAAGAACCAGGGCGAGTCGCTGATCCACTCGACCGAAAAGTCGCTCAAGGAATATGGCGACAAGGTTTCGGCCGAGGACAAGACGGCGATCGAAACCGCGATCACTGATCTACGTGCCGTCCTTGACGGCGAAGATGGCGACGTGATCAAGGAAAAGACCGAGGCGCTGGCCCAGGCATCGATGAAGCTGGGCGAGGCCATGTACAAGGCTTCACAAGCTGAAGCCGAAGCCAAGGCCAATGGCACCGATGACGAGGAAGACGACGACGTGGTCGACGCCGACTTCGAAGAGGTCAAGGACGACGACACCAAGAAGTCGGCCTAAGCAGCTCAATAACGAAAAGGCCCGGTGCGAACCGGGCCTTTTTCTTTGCCGTTGATTGTGCTCCGTCTTCCGCCATTGACGATCGGCAGAACTTATCCCCGCCTCAGCAGATAGCGATAATCTCGTCATCACTCATCCGTCCTGGAACGACAGTGAGAGGAATGGGAAGAGCATTGGCGCGACCGGCAAAATGCATGACCAATGGCCCAGGCCCATCACCCGACGTTGAGGCCGCGAGCACCAGAATGGCAATGTCCTTGTCTTGGTCGATGACGCGCTCGATTTCTTCTTCCGCCTCGCCTTCGCGCACCACCGATTCGCTCCGCACGTCGCCGATATCGCGCAAACGGGCGAGCCGCGCATCGATATTACGCTCAGCCTCCTCGACCGCCTCAGCGCGCAGCACATCCTCAACGCCCAGCCCGATGAACTCCGGCTTTTGCACCACGCTCATCAGCACCACGGTGCCGCCGGTCCGTTTGACTCGATACGCAGCAAAGGTCAGCGCCCGGTCGCACTCATCGGTTTCATCGATCACCACCAGGAATTTGCGCTTGTATTCGGTCTCGTACATGTGGCGCTCCTAGCGGACAAACCCGACGATCTTACGCACATCTTCCATGACCGGCTGGGCAATTGCACGTGCACGATCGGCTCCGTTGCGCAGTATGCGGTCCATTTCGCCCCGATCCGCCACCAGCCGCTTCATTTCTTCGGCAATCGGCGAAAGGACCGACACCGCCAGATCTCCCAACGCCGGCTTGAACGTGCCCCAGCCCTTGCCGCCAAATTCGCTCAGCACATCGTCCACCGAGCGATTGGCGAGGGCCGCAAATATCCCGACCAGATTTTCCGCTTCGTTCCGGCCGACAAGGCCAGCCGCTTCGCTGGGCAAGGCATCGGCATCGGTCGTCGCCCGCTTGATCTTCTTGGCGATCAGATCGGCATCGTCCATCATATATATGGTCGAAAGGTCCGAGGCATCGGACTTGCTCATCTTCTTTGAGCCATCCTTAAGCGACTTGACGCGCATGGCCGGGCCGGTCGCCAGGGTTTCGGTGATGGGAAAGAAATCCCCCTCCGTACCCAAAGCCTTAATCTGCTGGCGGAAGTCGTGGTTGAACTTCTTGGCAATGTCCCGGGTGAGCTCGAGGTGCTGCTTTTGGTCTTCACCGACAGGCACAGCAGTCGACTTATAAAGGAGGATGTCTGCCGCCATCAGCGAAGGATAGGCAAAGAGGCCCAGCGAAACGTTCTCGGAGTTTTCGCCCGCCTTGTCCTTGAACTGAGTCATGCGCGCCATCCAGCCCATGCGGGCGACGCAATTGAAGATCCAGCTTAGCTCGGCATGCTCCATCACTTGCGACTGGTTAAAGATAATGGATTTGGCCGGGTCCAGCCCCGCCGCGATGTAACCGGCAGCGATCTCATAGGTCCAACGCCGCAAATCCTCAGGGTCCTGCCAGACGGTGATCGCATGCATGTCGACGACGCAATAGATGGTCTCGTGCGTGTCCTGCAGCGGAACGAAGCGGCGGATGGCGCCGAGATAGTTGCCCAGGTGCAGATCGCCGGAGGGCTTGATGCCGGAAAAGACGCGAGGCGTGAAGGACATAAAAATACGCGCAAAAATAATGGTGGTTGGGAGGTTCTATAGTCTTGAAGGACTATTGAAAACCCAAACTTCGTCAGGCGCGGCGGCGCATCCGGCGCAACAGCAAGCCCAATGGCTGCGCCCCGCTGATATGGACTAGCGTAAAATAAACGATCATGCCGAATGCGACCAGCACGCCCAATACGCCAATCTGTTCCCAGATGGGAGCACTTGTCGCCATTCGCGCTGCACCACGCGCCGACAGAATATAAAGCACCCCGCCCATGATTCCGCTGATCGCAAGGATCAAGAGGTGCTTGCGCCATTCGCCACCGGTCAGGGCAAAATGGCCGCGCCGGGCTAGGAACAGCGCCAAAAGCGCTGCATTGAGCCAGCTCGACGCCGAAGTCGCAATGGCGATGCCGACATGAACCAGGCTCGGGAACAGCAGCAGCGACAAGCCGATATTGGCCACCACCGAAATACCGGCAAACACCGTCGGTGTGATCGTATCCTCACGGGCAAAATAGCCCGGCTGCAGTACGCGGATCAGCACATAGGCCGGAAGGCCGGTGGAAAAGGCGATCAGGGCCTGAGCGGTTTGCGTGGTAGCCAATGCGTCGAAGGCGCCGCGCTGGAACAACACCCGTACGATCGGCTCAGCCATGGCGATCAGCGCCGTGGCTGCCGGCATGGACAGCAACATGGCAATCAGTAGCGACTGATCTTGAGTGGCACGGGCTTCCTTGTCGCGTCCGCCTTTGAGGTGGCGGCTCAACTCGGGCAGCAGCACCGTGCCAATGGCGATGCCGATAATGCCAAGCGGCAATTGATAAAGCCGGTCGGCATAATTGAGGATCGAGATGGCATTGTCGGCACCAGAGGCGATGATCGTACCGACGAAGATGTTGATCTGCGTGATGCCGCCCGTCAGGATCGCCGGAACTGCCAAGACCCAGAAGCGCCGCACTTCGGGATCAAGGCGCGGCAGCCGGAATGCGGGCACAAAATCGGCGCGCCGAATGGCCGACCATACTAGCCAAAGCTGTGCCACGCCGCCCGCCATGGTCGCCACGCCAACCCAGATGGCAGCGTTGGCTGGGTCCTGCACCCAGAACGTGACCAGCGGGATCATCGCAGCAATGTTGACGATGTTGAGGATCACCGGCGCAAAGGCCGCGGCGAAGAAGCGGCCGAGCGAATTGAGGATCGCGCCATAGGCCGCCATCAGCGACATGCAGGCGAGATAGGGAAACATGATCCGCGTCAAAAGGACGGTAAGATCGAACTTCTCCTGGTCGTCGACGAAGCCAGGCACGAAGGCGATCATCAACTGCGGCATGAAGATTTCAGCCAGAATGGTGACCACGACGAGCATGGCCACAAGCCAGCTCATGATGCGCGCCGCAAGATCAAGCGCCCGATCGGGTCCATCCCGTTCCAAAGCGCCCGAGAACATCGGCACGAAGGCGGTGTTGAACGCCCCTTCGGCAAACAGGCGCCGAAAGAGATTGGGGAAGCGGAACGCCGCAAAAAAAGCGTCAGCTGCAGGGCCGGTACCCAGCACGGCAGCCATCAGGGCATCGCGGACAAAGCCGGCGATGCGCGACAGCAGCGTCAGGCCACCGACGGACAGAAAATTGCGATAAAGGCTCATGGGCTGGCGCCCCTAGCCATTGGCCATTTTCTGCTCTGGCATGCGCGGGTGGAACACGCCCATCAGTGCATCATGAATCTTGCGCTGGCGCGGTTTGCTCATGATCTTCTGGCCCGTCAGGTCGGTGACATAGAAAACATCGACGGCCTTTTCGCCATATGTGCCGATATGAGCCGAGCCGATGGTGAGGTTCAAATCCGAAATCTCGTGCGTCAGCGAATGGAGCAAGCCCATGCGGTCAAGACCCGACACCTCGATGACCGTGAACTTCTCGGACAGGGCATTGCTTACCGAAACCTGTGCTGGCAGGGCGAATGGCTTCAGGCGCTTGTTGTGGCGCGACTCCTTGCCCAGATCGATCAAGATCGTACGCTTGCCCTGCAGCAATTGCTTAACCGTATCGATGATGCGGGTGGCGCGGACCTTCTCGTCTTCGTCCGAGGTGAAGGAGCGGCGCAGACGGAACGTATCGATGGCATGTCCATCGCGCGTGGAGAAAATCTGCGCGCCGATGATGGACGCGTCTTGCATGGTGCAAGCGCCGGCGATCAGCGACAGCAGGCGTGGATGGTCGGGCGTATAGAAGCTGACTTCCGTTATGCCCTCAAATGCCTTGATGCGAATAGAGCCGGCAAAGCCCTCGCCAGCCATATCCGCATTGCGGATCATGCGGGCATGTTCGACCTGCAGTTCGGGCTCGGCCCGCAGCCAGTAATGATCATAATGGCGCGCCGTATAGGTCTCGACATCGCTCGCTGGCCAAGCTTCAAGGGCCGCTGCCAGCTGCTTCTTGGCGTAGTTAATTCGATCGGATTGGGTAACCTGCGAATGCCCACCCGACAGCAAGGGCTCGGTGGCATAATAGAGCGAGCGCAGGAGCGAGCCCTTCCACCCGGTCCACACCCCAGGTCCCACCGCCCGGATGTCGCAGGCTGTCAGGATCATCAGCAGCGCTAGGCGCTGCGGCGATTGCACAACATCGGCAAAAGCCTTGGCAGTTTCCGGATCCTGAATATCGCGAGCCTGGGCAATCTCGCTCATGAGCAGGTGATATTCGATAAGCCACGCCACCGTATCGGTTTCGGCTGGCGACAGGCCAAACCGCGGGCACAGCTTGCGGGATATGCGCGCTCCTGCGATCGAATGATCTTCCGGCCGGCCCTTGGCGATATCGTGAAGAAACAGCGCGACATAGAGCAGGCGCGTATCGTTGAGCTGGGGCAGCAATTCATGAGTCAGCGGCAGCTGGTCACGCAAGCCGCCATTGGCAATATCGGCCATTACGCCGACCGAGCGGATCAGATGCTCGTCTACCGTATAATGATGGTACATGTTGAACTGCATGAGGGCGACGATCTTGCCGAAATCCGGCACGAACTTACCCAAGACGCCGCTCTCGTTCATCTGCCGCAGAATGCGTTCCACTGATTGCGGTGCGGTGAGGATGGTGAGGAAGTGCTCGTTCGCCTTGGGGTCATGGCGGAGCTTGTTATTGATGAGCCCGAGCGAGCGCGTGATGTGCTTAATGGCATCGGGGTGGAACAGCAATTGCTCACGCCCAGCCACTAGGAACATGCGGATGAGGTTAACCGGATCCTTCTCGAACACGTCAGCCCGGGCAATATTGAGCCGGCCGGTATCGAGCACAAAGTCTGTCTCGCCCTTGATCTTGGATTTGCCCGAGCGGAACGGCGCAAGGACGCGGCCAACCAGGTCCATGTCCTTGGCGTGATTGAACTCCAGGCTTGCGCAGAAGATGCGGGTCAGGTCACCCACATCCTTGGCGACGAGAAAATAGTGCTTCATGAACCGCTCGACACCGAGCATGCCGATGCGCTTGGCATAGCCCATGCGCTCGGCCAGTTCAGGCTGCACGTCGAAAGTGAGCTTTTCTTCGGCGCGGCCGGTGACGAAATGCAGATGGCAGCGCACGGCCCAGAGGAAATCCTCGGCCCGGGAAAACAGCCGGTACTCCGAGGCGCTCAGAACGCCCTTACCGACGAGTTCATGTGAAGTCTTGACCTGGTAGAAATATTTGCCGATCCAGAACAGCGTATTGAGGTCGCGCAGCCCACCCTTGCCGTCCTTGATATTGGGCTCCACGACATAGCGGGTATTGCCCATCAGCTTGTGGCGCTCGTCGCGCTCGGCCATTTTGGCGGCGATGAATTCCGGTCCTGTCTTGGGCACGATCTCGGTTTCGAAGCGCTTGAGGAGATTGTTGAACAGCGATTTGTCGCCGGTCAAAAACCGCGCCTCGAGCGTGGCCGTGCGCACGGTCATGTCGGCGCGCGCCATGCGGATGCATTCTTCCACCGAGCGAACGGCATGGCCGACCTTCTGGCCGAGGTCCCAAAGCATATAGAGGACGTATTCGGTAACCTGCTCGCCCCAAGGTGTCTGCTTGTAGGGCAGGATGAACAGCAGATCGATGTCGGACCCTGGCGCTAGCGTGCCACGGCCATAACCACCAACCGCGGACAGAGCGATCGCCTCGGCGCCCGAGGGGTTGTCCACCGGATAAACCCGGTGGGTGGCAAAAAGGTAGACCGCGGTGATGATCTCGTCCTGCGCGTTGGACAGGTTTTGGGCGCAGCGCAATCCCTTGTTGGTGGAGAGCAGTTCGGCTTCAGAACCCTTGCGCGCCTCGGCCAAGGTCTTGCGCATATGGGCGAGGACTGCCGCGCGTGCGGCGCTCGACTTGGGTGCCTCGTCGCCAATAACTAGGTCCAACTCGCCCAGAATGCTCTGCGCGGATTGCAATACGAACTGGGGCTTTCGCGGCTTCGCGTCAGCTGCGGCGAGCGTCATCGCGGATTTTCTTCAACTCGTAGAGCGCCTCGATCGCTTGTTTCGGAGTCATTTCGTCGGGACGGACGGCATCGAGCGCCAAGTGCACGGGGTCCTTCTGCACAGGCCGGGGAGCTGGCTGATGCGCAAAAAGTGGCAGATCATCTAGCACGCTGGCCTTCTGGCTGGAAGAGGCTGTACCGACCGAGCGCTGCTCGAGGATAGTCAAAACCTGGCGAGCACGCGCTAGCACCGGTTCGGGCAAGCCCGCCAGCCGAGCAACCTGAATGCCATATGAACGGTCTGCCGCCCCTGGACCAACCTCATGGAGGAACACCACTTCCCCCTCCCATTCGCGCACCTTCATGGTGACATTGGAGACACGGGTCAGCGTCTTGGCCAAGCTCGTGAGCTCATGGAAATGCGTGGCGAACAGCGCCCGGCATCCGGTGGTTTCATGCAGGGCCTCCACGGCAGCCCAGGCAATGGACAGGCCATCGAACGTCGCCGTACCGCGCCCGATCTCGTCCAGCACCACCAGCGAGCGCCGCGTGGCACGGTTGAGAATGGCGGCGGTCTCAACCATTTCCACCATGAAGGTTGAACGGCCATGGGCGATATCATCGCTCGCACCCACGCGGGAAAACAGCCGGTCCACCACGCCGATATGTGCCTTGCTAGCCGGAACAAAGCTACCCATTTGAGCCATAACAGCGATCAGGGCGTTCTGCCGCAGGAATGTGGATTTACCGCCCATGTTCGGCCCGGTCACCAGCCACAACCGCCCGCCACCGATACCGTCACTTCCCGACAAATTGGCGTCGTTGGCCACAAAGCTCTGGCCCTCGGCCGGCATCATGTCCTCGACCACAGGATGGCGGCCGCTATGGATGTCGAAGGCCAGGGAATTGTCGACTTCAGGCCGTGTATAGCTGCGCGTTGCCGCCAGGTGCGCCAGGGCAACGGTCACATCCAGCTCGGCCAAGGCATCAGCCACTTCGCGCAAAGCAGCGGTTTGCGCCAGCACGGCGGCCCTAAGGTCGGTAAAGACGCTCGTCTCGATCTGCAGCGCTGCCTCATGCGCCCGGGCGATCCGCCCTTCCAGCTCGGCCAATTCCGTCGTCGTGAAGCGCATGGCGTTTGCGAGTGTCTGGCGATGAATAAAGTGCTGGCGGTGCGGTTCTTCCAGCAGCTTGCTACCTTGCGCCGCTGGTATCTCGACAAAAAAGCCAAGCACACCGTTGTGCCGGATCTTCAGCGAACGCAACTCGGTTGCGTCGACCAGACGGGCCTGCAGGGCCGCAATTACGGCGCGGGTCTGGCTACCCAGAGCCCGCTCCTCGTCCAGCTGAGGGTCATATCCCTCGCGCACAAAACCACCGTCCCGGCTCAACAGCGGCAATTGTTCGTCGAGCGCACTTGCCAATTGATTGGCCAGGTCGAGCGGTGCCCCAGCCAAAGTTTGGGCCAGACGCTGGAGGATGTCGGGTAGCGCCACATGCCCCTCGAAATGCGTTGCGACGGTCCTTGCTGCCCCCACAGCCTTGCCGATAGCCGCCAGATCCCGCGGACCGCCCCGGTCAAGAACCAGCCGCGTCAGGGCGCGGGCCAGGTCCGGAACGCTCTTGAGTTCCGCGCGCAGCCTGCCGGTTAACATCGTGTCATTGGCCAGCAGGCCAACAGCATCGAGCCGCTGATTGATCGCACTAAAATCGGCCAGTGGCGCGGCCAAGCGCGCGGCCAGCAGACGCGAGCCCGGAGCGGTGACTGTCAGGTCAATGTGCTGCCGGAGTGAGCCGCGTTGTTGACCACGCTGCGTCTGGTGTAGTTCAAGCGACGCACGCGTTGCCTGATCGATAATCAGGTAATTGGCATGGGCCTGCGCAACGGGCGCCCGCAGGGCAACGCCAACCCCTTTTTGCGCTTCCCCGATATAGGCAACGATCGCACCCAAGGCGGCACGCGCCGCGCGCGAGAGGGCCGATGGATCAAAGTCAGCGCCAGCGAAGGCACGGCGCAAGGCGATCGCTGCGCTTTCGCTGTTAAAGCTCTCTGCCGATGCTGCATGGGCGATGGCCTCCCAAGCTGGTGCGAACAAATGCTTTTGCGTCAACACAGTCCGTGTTGCCTCGGTCAGCAGCAGCTCTGCCGGGTTGATCCGCGCCAACTCGTCCTGCAGTTGTTCGGCCTGCAGATCGGCAGTGAAGGTTTCGCCCGTAGAGACATCGGCCCAGGCCAGGGCAAAATCGGTATCGCCGTGGCGCACCATGGCCAGCGCCGCCAGAAAGTTGGAGCTGCGAGCATCAAGATGATCGTCCTCGGTCAGCGTGCCGGCCGTGATCAGGCGAACCACGTCGCGCTTGACCACCGATTTACTGCCGCGCTTCTTGGCTTCCTTAGGGTCCTCCACCTGCTCGCAAATGGCGACCCGGTGGCCCAGCCTGATCAGCTTGTTGAGATAATCATTGGCCGCATGGATGGGCACGCCGCACATCTGGATGTCCTGGTCCAGATGCTTGCCGCGCCGGGTCAGCACAATGCCCAGCGCCGCACTGGCGATCTCGGCGTCTTCGAAGAACAGCTCGTAAAAATCGCCCATGCGGTAGAACAGCAGATAGCCGGGATGGGCCGCCTTGATCTCGAAATACTGCGCCATCATTGGCGTCAGGGCCGGGCTCGGCGCGGTTTCGATCGGCGTTGCGTCCATTGGGCTCTAGATCTCGGCAAGGAAGCCGAGACTTTAAGAGCTTTGCCCGAGGAAGCCAACAGCGGGAAGTGGCGCCATCCACAACTCGTCAAGCGTACGGAGCGCCACTGGCCCTTACATGCCCCTGATCATTGACGCAGGCTCCACAACCTTGCGGTACAGGTGCCAGGTGGCATGGCCGAAAATGGGGATAATTAGAGCCAAGCCTACAAACAACGGAATAGAACCCAAGAACAAGCCGGCTCCGACAATGATGCCCCACATCAGCATTGGCACTGGATTGGCCATGACAGCCCGGAACGATGTTTCGATTGCAACAAATGCCCCGACATCCCGGTCAAGCAGCAGTGGAAAGGCGATAACGCTGGTGCACAGCGTCACAAGGGCAAAGAGCGCACCAAGCATCGAGCCCACCAGGAGCAGGGTTGTTCCACCCGGTTCGCCGAAGACCTGACCCATTAATGCGCTGAGCGTTTGTGGTGGGGAGGAACCGAAAAGGCTTTCGTAGAGCGCTTGCGCTGCAGTCAGCCACAAGGTGAACAAAACGAAGAGCATCACACCTACAGCAGCAATCGAGCCGATAGCAGGTGAGCGAAATACGTCGAGAGCATGGGACCAACTCGTATCCAGCCCCTGTTCGCGCCGCCGCGAGATTTCATATAGGCCAAGCGCCGCGAAGGGGCCGATCAGGGCAAAACCGCCGATGAGCGGGTAAAGCAAGGGCCAGGTGTGAAACCCGTTCATCCACACCGTCAGCACAATGCCAATGATGGGATAGATCAGCACCAACATAATGTAGTGGCTGGGTTTGTCCCAAAAATCGGAGGCGCCCCGCCGCAGGGCGTCGAACAGATCGGCGATTGTGATAGAACGGATTATCGGCTTGTCGAGCTTTTCACCCGCGCCGGCAATGATGTGGAAGTTAGACATGGCCTAGAGGTCTCCATCCGGGGAGGCCGCTCGGCTTGCGCTGAAATCCCGCGAACCCGCGACCAGCTAGACGAACAATCTAGCTATGCTGCGGCGCATTGTCGCTATCAGTCGGGAAATTGTGATCAGTGGAACGGCCCACCCTCGGCAGTGGATGGTCGAGAAGACTAGACTTCGTAACGATCAGTCTTGTCGTGCACTGGCCGGTAGATGAAGTAATCGAAGTCAGCCGGCATGGCCGTGCCGTTGAGATCGCTCGCTGCAACACCGACAAAGGCGCCGGTAAAGCTGCCATGAGCTTGGTGGCCACCGCATTCATCCGACAGGATCGAAGCATCGAGCACCGGCCCGATGGGCTGCAGCTCCTGCCCCTCCAGGGCATAGAAGAACTGCAGCTTTGGCCCGCGAATCGTCAGCGCCAGCTTGACCTTGCCATCATTGGGGATTTGCACCGGCTCGGCCGGGAAGCTCAGATTGCCATCAGGCCAGCTGACTTCCGAGTTCATTAGCAGCAGTTCGCGCTGGCCGTCCGAATGGGCTGTCACTGTGAGATAGAAGAAGTTGTAGCGCGAGTAATACGCCGTCAGCCCCGCAAACTGCCGCTCATCGGTTGGGGAGAAATCCAGAACCGTCTCAGCATCATAGGAGAAGTGCGTCTGACGACGCGCCACCAGCGCCTGTTCAAACCAGGAGCCGATCGACTCGCGGCCAAAGAGGCGCAGCTTGCCACCTTCGGCTGTAAAGATGCACTCTGGCTCTGGCGTGCGCAGCCACTGGAAGTCCTTATGCAGGCCATTCTCGAATGTATAGCGCTGCTCCGCCCAGTACTTGTCATTGTCGAACGTGCCGGGCACGTCCACATGCAGGGACGGAACCGGCCCCTGTTTCACGTGAATCCAGTCGTCCTCGCCCCAATAGGCTTCCTGAATGGACGTCTCGCGGCCCAGCACGCAGCGGCGTTCCTGCGTGGTCGGGCGGCCACCAAGATGGACCAGATAGATCTTGCCCTCGGGTGTCTCCACCAGATCACCGTGACCCGCACGCTGGATAGCCGCAAAAGGCGCGTCCTTCGAGGTCAGGATGTGCTTGTCCGGATGAGTTTCGTATTGCCCGTCAACGGTGCGCGAGCGGGCAAAGGTGCAGGCGTGGTCGTAGGCCGTGCCGCCCTCTGCAGTCAGCAGATAATACCATCCATTGCGCTTGTAGAGGTGCGGGCCCTCGACCAGCTTGAGATCGGTGCCCTGATAAATATTGGTGCGGGAACCCACGAGCTTGCCCTGCCTAGGATCGAACTCCTGCAGCGCAATACCAGCGAACTTGAGGGGGCGGGTGCGATGGTCCCACATCATGTTGACGAACCATTTGCGGCCGTCATCATCGTGGAACAGCGAAGGATCGAACCCAGACGAGTTGATATAGATCGGGTCGGACCAAGGGCCTTCGATGCTGTCGGCTGTGACGATGTAGTTGTGGGCGTCCTTGAACGAGCCGTCCTTGCGCTTCACATCGGTATAAACCAGCCAAAATTTTTCGCCGTCATGGGTGATGTCGGGTGCCCACACACCGCAGCTGTCGGGATCGCCGCGCATGTCGAGCTGCGTCTTGCGATTAAGCGGGCGGCAGACCAGGTCCCAATTGGCGAGGTCTTTGGAATGGTGGATCTGCACGCCGGGGAACCACTCGAAGGTGGAGGTCGCGATGTAGTAATCATCGCCCACGCGGCAGATGGATGGGTCCGGATTGAAGCCGGGCAGAATGGGGTTGGTAATTTGGGGCATTTGTTTGAGCCTTTGCGCTGCACATGCAGTCGACACCCTCCCCTTGCGGGGAGGGATCAAGGGTGGGGGGGACCAGCCCACAGGTCTGGGGCTCTCACACCCCACTGCCAGCCTCCCCAGTCAGGGGAGGCGAACGACTGAGGGTCCTGACCTAGACGAAGCGGTTGATCAGGTTTTCCAGATACTCCTGCTGGCCCGAACGTGGCTGCGGGTTGATGCCTTCGCTGTCCACCTTGGCGGCAAGGTCAGCCAGGCTCAGCTTGCCACCAAGGATGTCTTTGCCCAGCCCTGCGTTCCAGCCGGCGTAACGCTCGTCGACGATCTTGTCGTAGGTGCCGTCCTCGATGATCGCCGCCGCGGCCTTGAGGCCACGGGCCAGCACGTCGAGACCGCCGATATGGCCATGCAGCAAATCGGCCGGATCAAGCGACTGGCGGCGCACCCGAGCGTCGAAGTTCCAGCCGCCATTGCCAAGGCCGCCAGCCTTGAGGATCTGGTAGAAGGCGAGCGTCGTTTCACCGACATTGTTGGGGAACTGGTCAGTGTCCCAGCCGGACTGCAGGTCGTTGCGGTTGGCGTCGACCGAGCCTAGGATTCCCAGCGATGCCGCCAGCGACAGTTCATGCTCAAAGGAGTGATTAGCAAGAAAGGCGTGGCCTACCTCGATGTTGCACTTCACTTTGGTTTCGAGGCCGTACTTCTTGAGGAATCCATAAACGGTCGCCACGTCGAAGTCGTACTGGTGCTTGGATGGCTCCTGCGGCTTGGGCTCGATCAGGATCTGGCCCTTGAAGCCGATCTTTTCGGCGTGCTCGACGACCATATTGAGGAAACGACCCATCTGGTCCATTTCCTGGCCGATCTTGGTGTTGAGCAGGGTTTCATAGCCCTCGCGACCGCCCCACAGCACATAGTTGGCGCCGCCCAGTTCGTGGGTCAGTTCCAGCACGTTCTTCACCTGGCCGGCGGCATAGGCGAAGATTTCGGGATCAGGATTGGTGGCAGCGCCAGCCATATAGCGGCGGTTGGAGAACAGGTTTGCCGTGCCCCAAAGCAGCTTGGTGCGGCTCCGTTCCATCTTGCGCGCAAAGATCTCGCCGATTTCGCGCACATTGCGGTTCGATTCCGCCAGGGTGCTGCCCTCAGGCGCAATGTCGGCGTCGTGGAAGCAGAAGAAGGGAATGTCGAGCAGGTCGAACAGCTCGAAGGCTACGTCGGCCTTGAGGCGTGCGCCGTCCATGCCCTTGTCCCACCAGGGGCGATCAAAGGTGCGGCCGCCGAAAGGATCGCCGCCCTCATAGGCAAAGGTGTGCCAATAGGCGACGCCGGGGCGGATATGGTCTTCCATCCGCTTGCCGAGGACCATTTCGTCCTTGTTGTAGTGGCGATAGGCGAGCGGATTGCTGCTTTCTGCGCCTTCAAACTTTACCGGCGAAATGCCTTTGAAAAAATCAGTCACTGACGTGCCTCCTCGATGGCAGGGTAGAGCGCGCGATAGCGCGCATATTGGTCGGAATAGGCGGCCCACAGATTCTTGTCGGGCGCAATAGTGGTCTTGATCGGCGGCATGGTCATGACGGCCTGCGGATCAGCGTCTTCGGCTGCGCAAAGAGCCAGCCGGGCCGCTCCCAGTGCCCCGCCGAAATCACCGTCTTCGGGCAGCGCTATTTCCATGTCGAGATTGGTAGCGAGCAATTTGAGCCACAGCGCCGAGCGCGAACCGCCGCCAACGGCAAGCAGCCGGTTGATCTCTGTCCCCGCATCAGCCAGCACGCGCTGGCAATCGCGCATGGCAAAGCTCACGCCTTCCATGACCGCCTGGGCGAGCTGAGCCGGCTCGGTGCTCTGGCTCAGGCCCACGAATGCGCCGCGCGCGCCAGCATTGTTGTGCGGCGTCCGTTCACCGGAGAGATAGGGCAAGAAGATCGCTTCGCCCGGGCCCTTGAACCCCGCTTCGGCAGCGCCAGCCAGATCGGCCTGTTTCTGACCCGTCATGCGCGATAGCCAGTTGAGCGAATCAGTGGCACTAAGGATCACGCCCATCTGGTGCCAGGTATCGGGTATGGCATGGCAGAAGGCATGCACGGCGCCTTGGGTGTTAGGCCGGAACTTGTCGTTGGATACGAACAGCACGCCAGAGGTGCCCAGCGACACAAAGCCTTCGCCGGGGCGAACGGCACCGATGCCACAAGCCGCAGCAGCATTGTCCCCTGCCCCACCTGCAACCACAACCGACCCGGACATGCCCCAGCGCGCGGCAAGCTCACCCTTAAGCTCAGCCGAAACGGCAGAGCCTTCAACCAGCCGCGGCATGTGCTCGCGCTTCAAGCCAGTAACGGCGAGAAGCTCATCGGACCAATCCCGCTTGGCAACATCAAGCCACAGTGTGCCCGCTGCATCGGACATGTCTTCCACATGCTCGCCCGTCAGCAGCAAGCGCACGTAGGCCTTGGGCAAAAGCACCTTGGCGATCTTGCTGTAAATCTCGGTTTCATGCTTGCGCACCCAGGCGATCTTTGGTGCTGTGAAGCCAGGCATGGCGATATTGCCGGCAATCTCGCGCAGGCTTGGCAGCGCCTGTTCCATCTCAAGGCACTCGGCAGCCGAGCGGCCGTCGTTCCACAGGATGCAGGGCCGCAGTACCTCGTCATTCTTGCCCAGTAAGGTTGCACCGTGCATGTGCCCGGAGAGCCCAATGCCTTTGACGGACGCCAGTTGAGCCGAATGTTTTTCCTTAAGCTTGTCGATAGCATCCAGCGTCGCCGTCCACCAATCCTGCGGGTTCTGCTCGGACCAGCCTGGTTGTGGGCGCACGGGCTCAACGGCAGGTGCCGAGGCTTCCCCCAAGGCTTTACCGTTCTCGTCGATCAACAGCGCCTTGACGCCCGATGTACCGATATCAATACCCAAATAGGTCATGAGGCACGTACCTCAGGACACGGAATACAAGTCATCGGAACGTCCTCCCGGCCCATTTAGGGGCCACGCCGGTGTGATGAATGGCGCGCTTCTTAGCGCAGATTGTCGCGCAGGAAAATCCCGATTTCAATGGGCTGCGCAATCATTCTTGCCAAGGCATTGAGCGCCAGCACCCGCGCGGCCGCCAGCGCTTCGCGGATTTCGCCATCGGCATTCTGGTCGAGCACCACGTCTATGGCGCCCGACTGCAGGCCCTGTCTTGTGGGTCCGGTTAGCTCATGAGCAATGACCCGGATCTGCCCGGCGCGGCCGGACGCCTGGAGAGCCGCGACCAGCCCGCTATTGCCGGCACCCAAATTATAGAGCCCTGCCAAGGCAGGATGTTGCTGTAAAAGCTTGGCAACCACGGCCTCGGTCTGCGGCCGGTCATCATGCCCTTCGAGCGGGCCAATCAGTTCGATCTGGGGGAATTCATCGGCCATGACCGCCGCAAAACCGGTCCAGCGATCCGCATGATCCCGCAGGTGCAAAGATCCAGCGATAACAGCAAGCTGACCGTCCTGCGGCAGAAACCGTCCCAGCAAGGACGCAGCCGTTCGTCCGGCAGCAATATTGTTGATGCCAATGAAGTGCCGCCGGGAAGAGCCAGGCAGATCAGACACCAGGGTCATGACGGCAATGCCGCGCTTGCTGGCACTGTCGACGGCCCTCACAACCGATGCCTCTTCACTGGCAACGATGATGGCACAGTCGCATAGCCGTGGATCAAGATCGTCCAGGCTCTGCGCGAGCGCAGCGGCATTGAGGGCCTCCACCCGCAAGGTCCGGATATGCATGCGGTCAGACAGTGCCTGCTCGGCACGGCGCGACACGGCCTCGGCAAGGCTTGCCATGAATTCATTGGTGCCACCCGGGATAATAAAGGTGACCCGCAGGTCCCGCGCACGTGCCAGCAATGACGCGGACATGTCGCGCTGAAAGCCGATCTCGGCTATGGCAGACTCGACCTTTTCCACCGTAGCCGCGCGAACGCCCGGCCGGCCATTCAGGACGCGGTCAACAGTTGCCAATGAGACACCAGCGGTGCGGGCAACATCGTGCACAGTAGCGCGCCGTTTCACCTCGGTTTCGTTCACGCCCTTGCTCCGGCACAATTGTTGCGGGAGTCTTTGGCAAGCCAGGAGAAAAGGTCAAGTGCAGCGTTGCAGCAAGCGCGCGAAGCAGGCTACAGCTTTCCCGCTTTAGAGGAGGGCAAGGCCATGGCCATCGCGGTTTCAACGTTCGGCACATTCAAGGGCAAGCGGGTGGACCAGTTCCGCCTCGTGAGCGACACCGGCGTTACCGTTGACATCATCAGCTATGGCGTTGCCGTTCGCAATTGGCGCGTTCCTGTTGCCGGCGGCGAACGTTCGGTGGTTCAGGGATACGAAAAATTCGAGGACTACCCTGAGCATAGCCCGCATTTCGGATCGCTCGCCGGCCGCGTTGCCAATCGTATTCGCGGCGCAGGCTTCGAGCTAAACGGCAAGACCTACCAACTTGCTGCCAATGCTGGAGATTTGCAGTTGCATGGCGGTGTGGAAGGCCTCGGGCGGCAGGTTTGGGACGGGGAAGCAGACGAGGCCAACAACGCGGTTCGCTTCACCCATTTTAGTCCGGACGGTGCCATGGGCTATCCTGGCAATGTCCACTTCTCGGCCACTTACACGCTCAAGGGTAATAAGCTGCGCCTGGACCTTGCCGCAACGACAGACCAGCCGACGCCCATCAGCCTCGTGCAGCATCAATACTTCAATCTAGGCACGACCGAGCTGGTGATCGACCACCTCTATCAGGTGAATTCTAGCGCCTATACTGAACTCGGCCCAGACCTTGTTACAACCGGCGCCATCTTGCCTTCTGCTGGCACCATGTACGATCTACGCAAGCCGCGGATCATGCGCGATGCGGCCGGTGAAGCGCTCGAATACGATATCGGCATGGTGCTCGACACAGGGCGCGATCTTGCCGACCCAGTCGCGACAGTCGTTTCGCCCGAAGGCGATTTGACGCTTAAGCTTTGGACCGATCGTCCTGGCTTGCAGGTCTACAACGGCGTTCTGACCAACAGCCCCGTGCCCGGTCTTGGTGGTAAGAGCTATCCGAAGTTCTCAGGCTTTTGCCTTGAAGATCAGGTCTTTGCCGATGCGCTGCACAATCCGCATTTCCCCAACATCATCTACTCGCCGGATCGGCCCTATAGTCACTGGTGCGAGATCGAGATCGCCTAAAACCAAGATTTCTGCTGCCATGGCCTGACAGCACGAAGGTGCATTGTCGCTCCAGCCACAAAACTGGAGCGTGCCATGACGCCTTTTCAGATCGCTATCACCGACGCCGAAATTGCCGGCCTCCGGGCGCGTCTCCTTGCCACGCGTTTTCCCAAGGCGCTCGACGGCGTCGGATGGAATTACGGCATTGAGCCGCAAGTTCTCCAAAGCTTTGTTCGTTACTGGGCCACTGACTTCAACTGGCGCGCAGCCGAGCGGCGAGTGAACAGCTTCCCTCAGTTCACTGACGAGATTGGTGGAGAGCTTATCCACTTCGTTCATGTGCAAGGCAGGGGCGAAACCAATGTCCCGCTGCTTTTGACCAATGGTTGGCCATCCAACTTCGTTGAGCTGCTGCCCTTGGTGCCGCTGCTCACCGAGCCGGTAAATGGCACAGCCTTCGATATCATCATCCCATCTTTGCCCGGCTATGGGTTTTCAGGCCAGCCCACCAAGCCGGGCATGAACTTGACCGCCGTGGCGCCGCTCTGGGCCGAGTTGATGAGCCGGTTGGGATACCAGAAGTTCCTCGTTTCCGGTTCCGATATGGGCGCCGGTGTGGAAATGGCTCTGGTTCGCGACTTTCCCCAGCGGCTGATCGGCGTGCACTACGTCAACGTCTATTTCGGCTTTCCCCAGCCAGACGATCCAACGCCGGAAGAGCAGGACTATCTTGCCCGCATGAATGTCTGGAACTTTACTGAAGGCGCTTATGCCATGATCCAAGGAACCAAGCCGGCGACGCTGGCCGTCGGGCTCAATGATTCGCCCGCAGGGCTTGCCGCCTGGATCCTCGAAAAGTTCTACGCCTGGAGCGACAATGGTGGCGATTTGCGTAACGCTTTCGAATGGGACGATCTCTGCACCATCCTGAGCATCTATTGGTTCACTCAAACGATCGGCAGTTCGGTGCGCCTTTACAAGGAAGCATTCAGCGACCACCAGCTCACGCAAAAGGCGGCAAAGCACGACGTCCCACACGCGGTCCTGCTGCCCCCCGCCGATTCGCCTGCCCCACGCGCTTGGGGCGAGCGGCATTTGTGGAACATCGTGCGCTGGACGGAGCTACCGAGCGGCGGTCACTTTCCAGCGCTTGAAGTACCCGAAGCTATGGCGCACGACATTCGAGCTTTCCATGGCCAAATCGCTTAAGATCGCTATCGGACAGATCGGTAAGTATCGCATTGCTTTGAGGGAGCGCGCGACATGGACAAGACCGAGCGGCTATTTGCCGTTATGGACGCATTGCGACGCCACCGCAGGCCGGTCACAGCTGCGGCGCTCGCACAAGAGCAGGGCGTATCGGTGCGCACGCTTTATCGCGATATCCAGACGCTTATCGGGCTGGGTGCTCCAATCGATGGCGAAGCGGGAGTTGGCTACATGCTGAAGCCCGGATTTTTCCTGCCGCCGCTGATGTTCACACCGGAAGAACTTGAGGCTTTGGTACTCGGCGCCCGCTGGGTCGGCGCACAACCAGACGACGGTCTGGGCGCTGCCGCCAAGAACGCGCTGGCCAAGATCGCTACCGCGTCGCCAGAGGACCTACGCGACCGGATCAATGACACCGGTCTTTGGCCAGTTGCAGTCTGGGCCGAGAAAAAGCCCATGCCGATCCTGGGCGATGTGCGGCTCGCCATGCGCACGGAAAAGGCCGTGCTGATTGCCTATGAGGACGAGGCAGGCAATTCCACCGAACGCACAGTATGGCCTGTGCAACTGGCTTACTACGAAGGCAAGCAGACCATTGCCGCCTGGTGCTGTTTGCGAGGAGCATTCCGCCACTTCCGGACCGATCGTATCGCGGCGCTAACAATCACTGAAACGCGGTATGGCAAGCGCCGGGCCGTCCTGGAGCGCGACTGGCGCGATACATGGCAGTATGACCGGCATAACATCGGCTGAACGGTTTCACGTGAATCAGGCTCAGAACGGCAGTGTTTTGAGCCAACCGAAGGCAAGGGCTGCCAGTATTGCCGTATGAAATAGGGCGATGGACCAAGTCGTTGCCACGAAACGTGGCTTGACGGTCTTATGGCGATAGACCTCTTGCGCGCACAAGCCGCCAATAATGCCGAAACTTAGGTCGCAAACGTGCAAATTCATCTCGCTGACGCGCCAGCGATTGGTAAGTGCATAGAGCTTATCGAAGCGGTAGAGCAGCGCAGATGCGGCTCCCATTATCACGTAGAACAGGCCAAGCCAGAGCGGGACATGATTGTTCCCAATGGCGAGGAGGATGAGCAGGGTCATCATTGTTGCGGCAGCCGTACGCAGGCCCAACGTATTGCGCGAAATAGTGGTTGGCCTTGTTTCGAGCACTGAGCGCAGGCTCGGAACCGGCACCGCTACTAACTCCGCCACACTGACGTTGACTGCCGATGGGCGGCCCTTGCGACCGGCGGAGACATCAAAATCCAGTTTGTCGCCGATCCGCGGCCGTCCACTAGAAACCTTGGAGATGTGGACATAATAGTCCTGCCCGGTTTCGTCGCGAACGAAACCGTAGCCACCCTTGTTATTCCACTGAATCAGTTCGCCAGACCGGCGTGTCATCACCTTGCTCACGCTGCAAGCACTAGCCGGTCATCGTTTAACAAAAACTGAGCGTCAGCGCATGCTGTCCCATAGCCTTAATGGAAGGCTGCCGCGCACGAACGGCTTTGCGGCAAGTTGCGTCCTTAGCTCCGGATTCACGTGAAACACTTATCCACAGCTTTGTAGCTATCGGTGCTAAGTTGCCCCCAGGTTCAATCGATAGCTCAGCGCCTCGGCGATGTGCGGACGGCCGACACGTTCCGTTCCGGCCAGATCGGCTAACGTACGTGCTAGCTTGAGCACCCGATGATATGCCCGGGCGGAGAGGTTGAAGCGCTCTGCCGCCTGTAGCAACAGGTTCTGGCTTTCGCGGTCCGGATCGACCACTGCCTCGATCAGGGTCGAACTGGCCGCGGCGTTGGTGTGAACATCGGGCATGCCGCGCGCGCGATAGCGATCCCGCTGCCGCTCCCGGGCTGCAGCAACGCGTTGCGCCACAGTCGCCGAGTTCTCGTTAATACCCGACGGGGCGATCATGTCGGCAGCCGTTACAGCCGGCACATCGATGCGGATGTCGATACGATCAAGGAAAGGACCAGACACCCGGCCCTGGTAATCGCTGGCACAGGCTGCACCGCGCCTGCAGGTATGCCCCGGCGTTCCGGCGAGCCCGCATTTGCAAGGGTTCATAGCTGCAATCAATTGTACGCGGCTGGGATAGCTCACCCGGGCATTGGCGCGCGCGATTACCGTTTCGCCGGCTTCGAGCGGTTGGCGCAAGCTGTCCAGCACACTGGGCGCAAACTCCGGGAATTCATCGAGGAACAAAACACCATTATGCGCCAAGCTGACTTCCCCCGGCCGCACCTTTAGCCCGCCGCCCACAAGCGCTGCCATGGAGGCCGAATGATGTGGCGCGCGGAACGGCCGCCGGTCCGACAAGCCCCCACCTGCCAACTCGCCCGCAATCGACTGGATCATGGAGATATCCAGGATTTCCCGCGGGTCGAGCAGAGGCAGGATCGATGGCAAACGCTGCGCCAGCATGGACTTGCCGGCACCTGGTGGCCCGATCATCAGCCGCGTATGTAACATAACATAACGTCGGCTTTGCTGCTTTTCATTGTGTTTGTTCGACCCGCCTCCTGTTTCTCGTCTCGCGCTGATATCGCTCGGACTGGTTATTCCGCCGCTATGACTATGGGACCGATGCTTTCTATCTCTGCTATTGATTGAAATTCGCCAAGATATTCATGGCGGTTCTGAGCTAGCCAACGTACCACCTTGGCGTTGCCCAAGAGCTTGGCAACGTAGCCCTTGGCTACTGTCAGATGCAGATTGTCGATGCCATAATTGTCCTCGACAGATTTCACCTGAGACTGAAGGCTGATCAATTCGCGCTCCAGCCTGGCGATTTGCTCCCTTGTCGAGGAAGGCTCCTGGGGCTTTGCACGCGCGTCTGGAACCAGCTGATTTTCTGGCGTTGCTACGAGCAAGGCCCTAGCAAACACAGCCGTAAAGTTTTGCTGTCCTAACATTAATTCAGCAGCCTCTATCTGCCGGATAGATGTCATCTGGCGGAGAACATCAAAGACGCGAAAGGGACAGGGGGCGTTTGTCAGCAGCTGGGTTGCCTCAGGACAAATGCCATCAAGCATTCGAGCACGCCGGCGGACGGATGTGACCTCTATACCCAGGGCCTCCGCGATTTGCTCCTCCGGAACGCCCCGCTCGATTGCACGCACTACCATGCGGTGTTCTTGCACTGGGACAAGCCGATTTATACGCTTGTTGTACGTGTAGGTCTCGTCGTCGGTTGCGACCAAGCATTCTACCTGATTGATATTCAGGTCCTTGAGTGCCTCAATGCGGAGCAGTCCATCCAATAGGAAAAATCGGTTATCACTGGTTGGATCACGGGAAACCACCGGGGCTTCTACAAGACCGATTGCTCTCACAGATCGAACGATCTGAATGTACTTCCTGCTGTCTTTCGTGCCAGGGCGCATTGTTTTCAGCGGCACCAGTTGCGACAGACTGAGAGTTAAGCCGTCGGCTTCGAAGGCGAGCTTGATTGTCTTCTGCGGTTCCTCTGTCATTGCGGCAGCTCCCCAGAAATTCGCGCAGCAAGTGCGCGCGGCATGGTGTGCAATCGCTCTTCCTGGAGCAGTTGGGTAAAGCTTGTCTCCAGAAGCAGGTCCTTCAGTGCCTCCACGATGAACAGCAGCTTGATCTGGGCGTAGTCAGATTTCTTAACAAGGATGCGCTGTTTTTCAGCCTCTCGTTGATAGACCTTCATGAGGTCTGCCGGCGTAATGCGACGTGAAAGCCGCGGTGATCCAAAGCCACTATCAGGCAGTCTACGGTGCCGTCTCTCGCGCTGATCCAACAGCCGACGGATCGCAGCTAACTTCTTGCCTTTAATCTGGCCACTCTCATAGGCATCCATAAGCAGGTTTTGTACATTGGCCGTTTCTGATCGGGCAATCATAATGGCAAGGCTCAAAGGCATCAGCCCGCTTTCGACAGCTGAAACGAGACGCTCTTCACCGTGCTCCAGCAGCATGGTTACCATGTTCGCGTAACTCACACTTATGCCGGTCTTCTCCGCAATCTGCTTGTCGGTGTAGCCGCGCTTAGCCAGATTGCCGATCTCCTGCATTAGGTCGATGGGGCGATGCTTTCGTCTGGCGATGTTCTCCACCAGGCTCATTACCAAGCAGTCGTTTTCAGTGGCTTGTATGACTACTGCTGGAATTTCGGTCGCACCCAACTGCTTGAATGCTTCCAATCGCCCTTCTCCGCAGACCAGGTCGTAGCGATTGCCGTCTGGACCAGAGCGCTGGCTAACCGTAATCGGTCGCTTCAGACCTATCGCATCGATGTTGTCCACGATCTCTCGATGCTGCCTCTTGTTCCGCGTTCTCGGGTTAATCGGCGTGATCGAAGAGATGGAAACCAACTCTATCTTTTGAGTGTGCTGTCCCGTCATTACGCAGCCTCCCGAAGCTGAACTGGACTGACGAAGGAATAGAACTCGGTGAGATCATCAAAGCGGTAGGCGTTGATGCCAAGACCATTCTCCTCCGACAGCTTGAGCTTTCCTCGGGTCAGGTCGATACTCGGCAACAGGTAATAGTCTAGTGCGTCTGAATTGTTGGCGCCCATGCGCACAACAATGCTGACATCCGGCATTAAACCGTGATCGAAGCGAAGCCGCCAACGATACGAACCTGCGGGGGTCCTGCGGCACCTGGCGATAACGATCGAGGCGGTAAACTCACCGTTGACCGTGAGCAGGTCGTTGAACGGATCGACTATAACGTGAGATCCAAAGTGCTGGAGCGCCCGGGTGACCTCAGCAACGACCTCGGGGTGCCGTACGCGCAAAACACGATTGATCTCGATGTAATGGTAGTCCCTGCGCGGGTGATATCCGATCAGCTCATAGGCCCGTAGCAGGCTGCCAAAACGAGAGCGATAGGCGCTGCTGGATGGCATGTCTTCGGTTTCATCGATGGTGATCCCAGATAGAACGCCAGCCCGATCGGATAGGCTTCGTAGGGCGTCCAGTAGTTCCTGATCCGTCAGCCTAATCGATCTAGTCTTTATGATTGTCTGTGCAGCTTCGAAGATCGCCTTATCAACGATCCCCGGAAACGCGCCATCGGCCCTGATCCACATCTCGGGATCATTCTTCACGCGCTTTTTCTTGAGCTTGAATGAGACCCGGTTCCAAACATTATTGCCGAGGTACTTTTCGTTGATCAGGATCTGATGGATCGTGCCACGGGTCCATTGCTTACCTCGGTCAGACTGTACCCCGGCGATATTCAGGGCCTCAGCTATCTCTTTCTCGCTGCGATTTTCGTGTACGAACAGTCGGTAAATGCGCCGGACAATCTCCAGCTCTTCCAGGGGACCAAGCGTCAAAACCACCCTGTCGGTCTGGATGCTCTTGTGCTCGCCACGTGCCAGTACGCCCTTTGGGTTCCCCGATTGGTCGATCAGCATGCGGCGAAAACCGTATCCGGGAGGGCCACCTTGCCGGTACCCCAGCTCGATCAGATGCCCCTGCCCGATCCAGACCTTGGATGAAAGTTCCCGGCTATACTCGCCGGCCATGGCGCGCTTTACGCCCTTGACGATCGTGGAAACGGGCGAGCCATCGTTCTCGAACATCTCACCGCAATAATGCACCCCAATGCCAGCACGACGGCAGATGTATTCGTAGTAGGCGCTCTCGTCAGCATCCTGGAAGCGCCCCCACCGGCTGACGTCATAGACCAAAATCGCCTCGAAGTCGGCTGCGCCACTCTCGACATCTGCGATCAGCTGCTTCAGCGCATTGCGCCCATCTAGCCGTAGCCCACTGCGACCCTCGTCGGCATAGGTCCTGATGATCTTGAACCCGCGGTGAGAGGCGTACTCCCGAATAATTCGCGCCTGGTTCTCCGTGGAGTACTGTTGATGCTCGGTCGACATCCGAACGTATTCGGCAGCACGCCGAGGGGGGTCATCAGGGTTTGCACTCAGAACCTCGTCTGACACGGCGAACACTCCTGGCTCGCCAAGTACCATCTGGACTGACGAAAGGTTCAATTGTTACGCTGGAGTTTATCGCCCCTTGACCCGGATAGTGTTGCCTATTGTGGGCAGAGTTTTGCACCTTTGGGGATGATCCATGGAGCAGGATTTCAATCGCCTGATTTCAGCTGCATTGCGCAACGAACTGGGTGAGAGCAGGCGAAGTATCAAGACTATAATGACTTGGACCGGAGCCTCCGAACGAACGGCTAAGAACTGGCTGGCTGGCAGCTGTGGGCCAACGGGTCATCACCTGGTAGAACTAGCAAGGCATTCGGACGAGATCTTCGACCTATTCCTCATCATGACCGGTCGTCGACCAGTGATTACCTCGATTGCCCTAGTCAGGTTAAGGGCGCACTTGGCGTCGACAATCGACAGGCTGGACAGGCACCTGCTTTGACTGGAATTTCCAAGGGTAAGGGCAGCCCAGGTTAGCTTGCTCTTCAGCTGCGCCTCATGTGGGTCACAATCACTGCAGAGGGCCGGCCACAGCATGAGCTGTGTATGTAACATAACAGAAAAGTTGGCTTTCCGGATCGGCCCAGCCTTGCCACTTCGAGAGTGTTTTCATTTACCGGAGCACCCGGTACGCTGAAGTTAGTCAAAGTGGGGCCTGACAACTGATGCGCTCGCTAAGAATTTCTGTCGTATCGGTGTTTGTGCTGCTCATAGCGGCGATGCCGTCCCTCGCCGTTGACTGGGAAACAGCGATCAAGAAGGTCGAGGAGGCTTCCTCTGAGTACTTCGACTACGTCCGAGATAAGGGCGGCAGTACTTGGGTTGGCACCGCCTACAACGGCTATGAGTACGACAGACATCAGTGCGCGATCATCGGCCGTATGCTAGGTCTTCAGGAGGTAATCGTTGAGTTGGAAACAATGCCGCATCCGCCGATGGACGGGAGCGTCGAAGATCAAGATTTATTGGTGTTCGCTACCTCGCTCGATAGCTGGGTGCTTGCTGCAAGGCGTGCCGTGGATATGGACGATGCTGGAAGACGCAACGTCTGGAACCTTGATTGCGTCGGACATTTGGGGATCTCAAACCAGCATTACATAGGCAATGCCAATCCTGAGGCGCAGTTCAAGTTTGAGGGAACTACGCTCTACGTTTACGGCGATATCGACACTGGATTTTTCGACCGCTTCAAAGTGATGCTTGAAGAACACAGCACTACGACCGAGATCGCTTTGGGCAGTGGCGGCGGCAGCGTAGTCGACGCACTGCTAGCAGGGTATGAGATCCGTAGCCGCGGTCTGTCCACTACGATCTTTGGTCGCTGTTACTCTGCTTGCCCGTTGGTTTTCATGGGGGGTACAGAGCGTCGGCTCTGGTCGTCCCCCAACCGTCTCGGCTTCCACCAGATTTCCCGCAGTGGAGAACCAGTGCCGCTCGATGAAGAAATCTATAGTCTGACGGCCCAGTATCTCCAGGCGATGAATGTCGATGCAAAGGCGGTGATCACCTGGATGACCAGCGCCTCGCCAGACGAAATGTATGAGCCACCGATGGACGATCTCTGTACGCCAAGAGTTGCAACTTGGGTCCAACGGGTTTGCGGGTTTTGACGCGAGACCATAATCTACCGGAACGCGAGATTGCCGCAGTGAAGGTCTGCCGCTAAGTATTGGCGACGGGGTTCGAAAAATAATGAAGATTACAAACACTGCGAACTGGCGCGAAGATCTGTTCAATCGATGGCCGCAAGAATGGCCAGACAAGACGAAACATGTCATCCCTCACGATGTGACGCTGGCGCAGTATGAAGAGTTGGTTGCCCTGTTGCAGGTAAAAGCCGGGGAACGCGATCGAGGAATTCCTGTCTCGCAACCCCGAAGCTCTCTCGATGGTGATCTGGATGTTCCCGACGGGGCATCACATGAGCTGGATTTTTCCAAAGCCACCGTTCAGGCCCTCAATCGGAGAAGTCGGCGGCCTGATACCCGACTATCTGCTGGCTGGCGCTAATAGCATGGGCGTCCAGTACTTCGTGCTCGAGCTGAAGGGCTCCGACAAGAAGGCCTTCGTGAAAGAAGGAAAGCGTGTCTACTTGTCGGCCGACGCCAACAAGGGCGTTTGTCAGCTCATGAACTACCTCGATTATGCTGACCGCGATCAGGCGTACCTGCGCGACGGCCTTGATCTGCGCCAATTTCGGGACCCGACGGGCGTGCTGATGATAGGGACCGAAGAGGAGACTGAGGACTTGCAAGTGCAACAATTCAAGTCGGCATGGAACCGGATGAACCCGCGGGTGATGATCAGGTCATACAATGCGTTGCAGCGTACGATGCTGAACAAGTTGCGAGACGAGAGGCAGATGCCGAAAGAGGCCGAGTACTAAAGCTGCGACTATCGCGTTCATTGGCCTCATCGCTAAGTTATTCAAATCGTTGCGACTGTTGCGGGACACGACCATTGCAGAGGGTCGGCCACTGCATGAGCCGTGTATGTAACATAACTTCTAGTCGCATTTTCGATCTTTTGGTAGGCTCGGGTGCTGCAATCTAAGCACCACGGCTGAAGCGGGGTAGTTTCGGACCGGCAGGTCTTGGATCGGCTAACGAATGCAGACGCTCGACATTGGCGGGCCCAAAGAAAAAGCCACACGTCATTTTATTGCTGTTCCGGCAAATCGATTGGTTTGGTTGGTTTGTAGACTATTGCGATTGACGGCCACTACTGATCCGCGGAGGATCCATACATGGTGCCGCATTTAGCTTGTCGCAGGGGAAGTGCTTTGTCCGAGGAAGACTATCTGCGCCTAAGCGAGTTAGCGCTGGTTGAAATCGGAGCCCATGGTTTCCACTGGTTCAGCTATCAGTTTGTCACCGTTCCGCATCATCCATTTGCTGGGCGCGTTTTCGGGGCGTGCGCTAGCATCGATTGCCGTGCGCCCGGCATAGGCACCCAGTTATTGAAGGAGCTGTGCTCCATTGGTGGGAAAGATCGCCATGAACCGCACTATGAAATGCTTCTTCAGAAGCTTGCCGAAATCTTGGTGATTGAGCGGATCGTAGCTTTCGACTGGCCATCGGGCACCACATTCCAACATGAACCTACTGCCGTACCCCACGGTCCAAGGCCCGAGTTGCTGGTGACCTACGAAGGCAGACGATTAGTCGTAGAGGTAAAGACCCCGAGCCTGCTGAACCACATGCGCCAGCGACAAGAAAAGTCTACGCAGCTGGCTTACCGAAGCGTCTTTGGCAAGCAACTCACTGAACGTAGCGGTGGCGACGTCACCCTCCCCCGCGATAATCCTATCCTGGACTTTCTCAAGGACAGCGAGCGCAAGTTCAGAGAATTCCGCACTGATCCAAACACCGCAAGTTTGCTGGTGATCATGTGGGACGACTTTATTTATGAGCCCATATCGGTGCTTATCAATCCGTTCACTGGGCTTCTGACACCTCAAACGTTCGCCAAAGATGGTGAGGGCAATCCCTTAGCTTTTCCGAACGTAGATGCTGTCATTGCTTTGCGCCACCTTCACAACATTGTTGCGGACACCCGTGACCAAGTCTCACATATGAACCGGACGGCGATGGACCTGGGCCACGGCGAACTGCCCCACGTCTTATTTCCCCGAGACGATGCACGGCAGCTGCCCGACGGCTTGGCGGAACACCTAAGAGCGTTTCCGTACGACGACCCAAGCCTGACCATGTTCGCTGAATACAACGTACAGGACAGTGTGCACTGGATCGATATGTCGTCCGCAAAATGAGGCTGGCATTGTTTTGGCTAAGCCCTGGCAGTTTTAGAAGCTTTGCAAGCATTTCTGAATTACACAATATGGCGTCGTTAGCTGCCATTAGGGGCGCCTGTGGCTGGACGGCAAATCAGCTGAACGGTCAGGCAAGCATGTGTGCTATTGCCACACCTGAGCAGACGAGCTGAGCGCTGCTTTTACCTGTGAAATAATGACGCTGATTTTAGTAGCGACAAGGGTACCATTGACCCGCTCAATGACCAGTCCCGCAAGACGTGGCGTTGCCGGATGGCCGGAAATATGCTCTGCTAGCCTTCCCGTATACACGAGCGCGCCACCGCTAAGGCCGCGGGCGGCTATCGTACGAATGCGCGTGCCATCATTATAGGTACTTTGGTTCAGATACCGAATGAACAAGTGGTCTGCGTGTTTGTTTGCCAACTTCCTAATGACATCTTGAGGCCTGACTGCGAGGCTGGAATAGCTGAGTAAGCTAGACGTAGCGCGATGTTGGACGTTGTCGACCTCGCCATTTCTTGAGTTGGGAAATCCATAGGCGGTGTAGACCCAATCTTCAGCCGATTCGGGTTCAACTGCGGAGATGAGGTGTTCTGGGCAATACGCGACATTACCCATGGCTTCCACCTGCTCATCTGAAAGGATGAGGAACGCAAAATCGTAGCGATCTTGCGATCGATCGCCATTCAGCATTTTGGTGACTAGGAACTCGCCTTCTAGAGCTACGAGGTGGTTGTCACCTCCCACATAGATAGTCGTTTCGTCGCTATGATCCAAAACGTGAGCGGCAGTGAGAAAGACTTTACGACCGAGCAACTCGAGCAAAATGGCAGAGCCAATGTGGTATGGGGTCCGTTTCTCAGAGGCGCCGTACACCGGCCGAACCGATCTCTTAAGGCTCTCTTCGATTGATAGCGTCATTTGGTCCATGGCGGATAGAAGCCGGAGGTACTCCTCTTTCTTCACGCTAATATCCTTTTAGGCTATAACTCTTCCAGAGAGTTGGCCCTAGCATTAGTCGTACCAGGGCGCGTTGTTTCAGCGGCACCAGTTGCGATAGATCGAGAGCCGGCTGAAGCGTATTGCTGAACCTAGTTTGTTCCAATTGCACTATTGCCTTTATCGAACCGGTCGAGCACTGCGTCACCAGCGGCGCCAACAAACTTATATAACCCTGCCCTTTGCCAAATGAAGCACGCTCTCTGGACGCCCTTTGTGCCCCCCTCCAGCCTTACAGGACAACCTCAATTACACGGACCCCAAGACTATTTCGAAGCGCATTGATGGAGCTCGGAAAGCTGCAACCCAGGACTAGAACAGCATCGACCTTATACCTTCCCGAGATGCTCCCCCTTTCAGCCTTCAAGACAGCACGATACTTCACGCACTGAAAAAGCCCTCGAACGATGTCAACGTTGTTTGAGATTTCAGACTTCACTTCTACGGCGAACCGGCGGTCTGGGCTTTCAAACAGAACATCAATTCGATCACCTGAGGGCAAATTCACTTCCATCGTTCCCACTCCAAAGGCCGTCGGCAAGCCAACCGCTCCTGGGTTGTTACTGATGTATTTTTTTAGCGCTAAATGCTGGGGACCCTCTCCACCACCCCGCCCTGTACCAGTCCTGGCTTTCGCTATGAGGTCGATATTGTTGGCCATGGCGGGCTCAAGCTCGAACGCCTCCAGCACCTCACCCCAGTGAGGGTATGCGAAAATGTCATTCCAGTAGGACTTTAGGTACGCCCGCTTCTGATCTTTGCTCAGACGTTTATATTCACCAGTACGTTTCGCAAGAAAGCCATCGAAGCCCGAGCCTGGAAGCCCGGTGTTCTTATTGATGACGAGGGACTGGATATGAGGCACAGGGCGGTTGCGCCAACCCCGTTTGGCAGACAGCTCATTAAGCGAAACACCTACGCTACCAAGCACCCAATTAAGGTTTCTTGGGTTGGGCATACCCAGCTCATCAGCCAGCTTCTCGTAATTCAGAGACTGTTCAGAAGTGGCCTGGCGCACCAGTATCGGCAATGCTTGCCGCGCACGCACCTGGTATAATTTTTCGCCAACAAAATTCCGAACACTGGAGGCCGTGGCTGCCATCGATTTAGCTCCGTTGCAAACGACCGACATCAGCCTCTAGCGGGTTGCCAGATCAGAGCACGACGCCATTTTCCTTGAAGTGCCTGATCAACATATAAATGCGATCAACGTAGATGATGAACTGACCCATGCTCGCGAGGATCACACCTTTCTCCAAATCCGGCACGATCTGCGGGTGCCCAACAGCGTTGCGAGTGTGCCGGTAAAAATTAAAGGCTCCGTCGAGCAGCTGAGTTAGGTCCTGTGCGAGTACTTGGTCCGCAGGTTTGCTCTTGCACCCAGCGTAAGAGGCTTTGAACTCCTCATATTTCTTAGAGATCATCCGGTTGTTGACCCGGGTCTGGAAGCTGCTTCTATGACCATCGTTTGCGATTGCTTCCGCATAAGCGTCTATCAAGAGGAGAATTGCCTTTTCGCTAGCTGCGCCCAACATGAAAGCTGCGCCCGCAACGCTATCTGCCTTATAGCAGCGAAGTGCCTCCTGAAAAAACCACAGGACCACGTCATCACAGTCAGGAACTCGTTCGCGGAGGGTCTGTGGGAATTTCTCGATCTCGGCTGGAAGAAGCGCCACCGGACCACCCGCACCTTTCTCGATGCTCTCTTTGAGCTGCTCAAGCCAGGTCCGCAGGTCACTCGCTTTACCTTCAACATGCAGTTTGCCAGTGTTGTAGACGTTAAGCGACGCCACCAGTGCTCCGGACTTTGTCGTGAACTTCGTGGCGTGCTGAATGTCGCTTTCTTGGAAGTCCATGTTGTGCCCGGTCAAGGCATCTCTAACTGTACCGCAAACCTTTTCGTCACCATTGCTCATCTTATTGCAGAGATCCAAAGAGTAGAAATCAGATGCTTATAGTGCCTGCCTATTTTAAGGCCGAAGCATTTACCCAAATATGCCAGAGCGCTATAGCGCCGGGATTGTCTGCAGGCGGCGCTAAATGCGAATAGAGGAACGCACGACCGTGTTTTGACATTGCGGCATTATATGCGCCAACGCCAATAGCCACAGGTGCAATTTCAACAGCATAGGTCGCTAGCTGTTTCGGCGACTTCAAATACGGCACAAGGCGTGTTTCGATCGTGGACCCATCGCGCACGTAAGCGATCATGAACGCCTCCCGCCCGCCCCAACCATATTCACCGTTTAAAAAGCGCTGTACTCCATGGCTACAGTATAGACCCTCCCCCTTGACCGCATCGATGATTTTAGCTTCGGCAATCAGTGGGAACCGGCGCGATCGAGCTGTTAGGTGGATAGATAGGTCAGGCCGCTTCTCCAAGTGAGAGCCATCAAAACTTAGGCTTTCTTTACCTCGGACGACAGCCGCTACAAGATGCCGCCAAAACGGGTCGTCCTCGATCATGGCGTTGAGGCGTGCTTCAAGCAATGCGGTAATTTCAGCTTCATTGCCCGTAGCTACTGTATCAGGGGCGTTATGTCGGATGTCAGCAAACGCCTGAACTAGGCCATCAGCGATAATGCGCAAGTATACTTCTTCTAGCCCTACTAAAGGAAGATCGAGGCCGCGCGTCAACTCTGCAATCTGGTCAGGACGTGACACATGTATTGACGAGCTCATGGGCTGCTGGAACCTTTGAACAGGTCCAGGTGTGACCAAATGATATGTTGCGCCAAAAGGTTCGCCTGCGTGTTGCTCCAGTAGCGGTTTTGTCCCAGCCGACCGATGAGTAGCGCCCCGTTTCTGTCCGTAACGATCATCTCCGTTGCCGCAGTGGCGTCGGCAACGGCGAGCAATCCTAGCCAGTCTTCATAGGCATATGCGTAAGACGCGCTATTCTCAGCCTCCAAAACGAGGCCCAGCCACGGTGATGTTGGATGATCGGACAACATCTGCACGGTAACTTTTGTGCCGAAGCGTTTTGCCCAAGGTTCCAGTTGATCCCGAAGTGATGCGCAAAAGCCGGCAGTAGCATCAGCAGCGGGTCGAGCTTGCGCCGCACTCTTCACCTCGGCGAAAGGCAAGCCGAAAGCGAGGGTGTCCGAGATAATCTGCAAATCGGTCGGACCGAGACCGTACAATCTTGCAACCCATTGATCGACTTCGTCCCATGTCGTTTTCGACGCGCGTAGGGCATCGAAAAGGTCCGCGATCTCCTTCAACTGCGCTGATGTCAGCTTACGGAAGTCCGGAAGTGGAATGCGATCAAGGGCGGATTTTTCCACGACCTCGCGCTCGAACCCAAACTTGCCACTGGTTAGCAGAGCGAGCCACAGGGTAAGTTTGCTACCAAAGACTAGGGCGAGGTAACGGACTAAGAAATCGCCATGCTTAAATTCTCCAGGGCTATATCCATAAAAGCTTTCGTTGTATGCGACGGCGTTGTCGGAGACTGACACGCGAATTCGACCGAGCGATGCTGGTGGTGACTGATGAACTATCGCAATGGGCGCATCAAACAATCGCGGATCGCGCGGATCGTGCAATCGGTCGTGTGGGAAATTTGCCAACTGCGTTGGATCGATCAAAAGTTCGTTCAGACACTCCACCGTCACATCTGGCAGCCCGCGGAGATAGGAGGCATCGGCACCCGGCCTCCCGTCACCATTTTTCCTAGTCCGGCTACTAGGTTTAACGAACTGATAGCCACTGCCTGATCCGGCCAATCGCCCTCGGTCGGAGATGCCAATCGCATCTCGCCAAAAACTCTCAAGGGTAGGGAACCCCTTTGCTCTAATGCGCTCGACCAAGCCCAGGTCTGCCTGCGTCCCACGGAACAGAATTTTGAGGACATCCGGCGTCTCAGTCAGCTGCTGCGTTGCTATAATTTCTGCCGAGTGGACATCAATTCGCATCGCCCCTGATGCATTGAGCGCACTTTCTAGGCGGGGACTGATCAGGCGAAATCCTGCACCGGTCTCCGGCCTTTGGTTCCTCGCGATTAGTAAACAGAAAGGCGCAGAAATTTCTGGCCAAACCTTGGTCTGTCGGAGCTCAACGCCATTGATGACAGATGTCACATCGAGTGCCTGAAAGAGCATTCGACGCGCGTCAAGCATACCGTCGCCTTGCTGAAAAAGTAGACGAGCATGAAGTGCAAAGGCTATCTGACCGCCCGGCTTGGCCCACTCCATCGCGCGCCATACAAATGGAAGGTCAAGCACCTCGTTAGGAAGGGGCGGCGCGGTCTTTACGCCCATGCGCTCGCTGGCTATCCGCGCCACGCTGGACAACACCAATGACCAGTCGGCCAATTTCGTGCCCGTTGACCACGGCGGATTGCCGATAACTACATCATACCGTCCGACATGTTCGTCGCCCACTAAAGGACCAAGGCTGCCGAGGTTCGCACCGCGTTGGTCCACGTCCGATCCGACGTGATGCAGCACCTTACCACGAAGATCATAAAAACGCAGCTTATCAACAGGCTGAGGCTCTGGATCAAGCTCGATCGAGATCAGGTAAAGCGCCAGCGAAGCAAAGCGAAGTGCCTCCTCGTTGATGTCAAATCCGGTTATCTGGTCATAGAGTATGTTGCGCAGCCCCTGTGTGTCAGGCCGTTTGCCATCAGCACGCCATCGAGCGGCGACCAATTCTCGGAAAGCTGTAAGTAAAAAAACGCCTGCACCTGCCGCCGGGTCTAAAATGCGCGCGTCTGCACTTTTGCCATCACGCTCCAAAGCGCGAAAGGAAGCGCGAACTAACAAGTCCGCAATTGGCCTAGGCGTATAGTACCCGCCTTCACTCTTTTGCTTGGAGGGCGCATGGCTTCTCAAATACAGCTCATAGGCCTGGCTAAGCACGCCAACTGGGATGTGAGCGAAGTCGAGCTGATCCCAGCGCTCTGCCCAACCAAGGAAAAGCTGCCCACCGGGAGCTCGCGTCATGATGTTGCTGAGAACGTGGTATGCGCCTGCTGGCAATCGATCAAATACGCCGTCTGAGAGGGGCAGAAGATCGCCGTTAAAGGTATTATCAAGCCAAGTGCTAGTTAGGCGCGCGTTACCCGCATTTGCGAATAAGGTGGCAGCTATTTCCGGCGCAGCGAAAGAGACCGGCAAGAGGTCTCTATCACCCAGAAAGCGGGCGAAAAGGGCGCGCCCTACGATAGAAATAGCATCGCCATGGTCGAGTTCGAAGCCAATCAAATTGTTGATTGCATCCGTCAAGAGCTTCAAGACAACGTTAGAAATCCACGTTTGCTTCGTTCGTGCAGCCTGCGGACGACGATTGGCTAGGTGAGGAAACAAATCTTTAACCGCTTGCGGCGACCGGTCGACGGCGACACGCGCTTGGGCAGGCGTCTTACGATCAAGAGCGATGGCGTAGACTTCAAGCCGCCCAGGAGCGACGATGCCCAAATAAGGAGCGTCACCGCGCATCGCCAACAAGCGACGCAGTTTGTGGATATCTTGATCACCAGTGACTTGCTCATTATCGACAAGGAAAATGAGCGGGGCGTCTTGCCACTCATAGACAGCACCTACCACGCCCAGGATTGAGGTGCCGTCGCGTCTCGCATTTACAACAGTTGCATAGGGGAGGAGTTCGGGACTTTCAGTCTCGAACGAGTGCAGCGCCTTTAGGTCTGCGCCGAAGCTTTCAAGCTGTGCAAGCCAATCAACCACCTCCACACCCCCTTGGTGTCGGTATGCTCACGGCTTTAAATCTAGGTTCGCTTGGCGGTCACCGCCAAAATGGCCACGGCGAGTAGCCCCGCGCGGTTTCTTTGTCGGCGCTACTTTTGCAATGGCGGCACGATAATTGAGCCCCCCCACAGCCATTTCGGCGATGAGGACGGCAAGTAGCCCAATATGCTGCGGCAGTTCTCCCCGCCCCGCATAGTTCGTAATCGAGTTGGGGTTCATGCCAACCAGTTCAGCAAAGCTACGGACGCTGAGCCCTGCGCGGTCGAGTTCAGCCAGGAACAAGGCGTAAGGCAACGCACCGCTTCCTCCAACACAGTGTTTGATGTGTCATATCACACAGAACGATGTGTTGGAAAGCAGTTACTGGCAGGATCGACCTATTCGCCTTCGGCGAAAAAGTCCTCATCCAGTCGCTTGAACTCGATGGCACGGCTGACCCGAACACCCACATTGTGCTCTATCATCAGTCCAGCTAGGTCCTTGCCGTCCAGCAGGACCACGCGCTGTGACAGGTGGCGCACGAAGTCACGTGCTTGTTGGCTGAAACTCGATGTCGTGACGAAGACGCCCTTGCTAGCACCTAGCCCAACGAGGCTGCCGACGAAGCCCTGAATGTCGGGTCTCCCGACGGTATTGCCCTCGGCATAGCGTTTGGCCTGCACAAAGACACGATCAAGGCCCAGCCGGTCCTCGTTGATAACCCCATCAACACCACCGTCACCGGAACGGCCAAGCTGGGCTGCCGCGTTTTTATGCGAGCCGCCATAGCCCATGGCAACAAGCAGCTCGACAATCAGCTGCTCAAAAAAGGCAGGGGAATTCTGGACAATGCGTTCGAGCAGATCTGCCCGGAGAGCGGCCTGCACTGACTGATAGGCCGCCTCGATCTGTTCTTCCGGAGTGGCTACAGCAATGCCTGGCGTTGAGGCGGAATTCGTAATGGTCGCCTCAGACCCCGCCCCTGCATCGTTCTTGTAGAACTCATGAAACATCGGTTGCTGCATGAGCAATGCTACGTCGATTTTCGGGGGCTCGCTGAGCAAGAGGGCTTTCCCTGCCTCCGTCGCTACGAAGCGACCGCGCGCGGGTGATGCAATGAAACCCGCCTTGGACATGTAGAATTTCGCCCAATGAATGCGGTTGTGTAGGATGCGTTGTCGCCCGCTAGGCAAAAGCTCGTCGCGTTCGGCTTCTGTCAATCCGAATTGATCCGCGATGTGACCGGCGATGTCGCCCACACGCTGTTCGCCCTCTGCCGCCAACTTGAGGACAGGAAGCATCAGCGTTTGGTAGTCTGGAATTGCCAATGTAGGTGCTTTCTATATGCCAAATCAAGAAAACTGCTCATGGTATTCACTGTGCCAGTGTTGACAGCGACGACACGCTGTCAATCTTTCGTTCCTTAAAAAGGCACCCGACTTGGGCTGCATAGGCCAGACATATCTGACTTCCTTTTGCGCTAGAAACGATTAGTTTGCGCCTCAGGGGGCCTCATGACGATAAAGACCTTAGATGAGGCCGTTTCGGCCTTTGGCAAAACCACGACCGCCAAGCTATCCAGCCCTGCTATCACTGGCGCTCCGGAAGACCAATTGCGAGGTCCACTTGAGGTGTTGGTCGCTGACCTGGCTAGTCTCTCTGGACATGCCGATGGCGCTGTGAAGCTGGTCGGCGAGACAACGCTTTCCGAGAGCCGAACTCGACCGGATTACGCCGTGACGGTGCGCAATGCGTTGGTCGGGTTCATCGAAGTCAAGGCGCCGGGCAAGGGAGCCAATCCGGCTAAATTCAGCGGTGTGCACGACAAGGCACAGTGGGACAGGCTGAAGTCTCTTCCCAACCTGCTCTATACCGATGGCAACAGTTTCAGCCTGTGGCAGGACGGGTTACGCGTCGGGGACATCATCAAGTTGGATGGTGATGTCGAGACGTCGGGCGCTGCGCTTGCGGCACCGATAAGCCTTGTCGCGCTAGTTGAGAACTTTCTGAACTGGAAGCCAATTGCGCCAAAAACGCCAAAGCAGCTGGCCGAAATCAGCGCGCGATTGTGCCGTCTGATGCGCGAGGAAGTGGCCGAACAGCTCAAGAAAGGTAATGAGGGGCTGACCAGCCTTGCCGCCGACTGGCGGATGTGGCTGTTCCCCGAAGCCGACGATGAGAGCTTTGCCGATGGTTATGCTCAGGCTGTGACCTTTGGCCTGCTGATTGCCCGAGCCGGTAATATCTCATTGGCAAGTGGAGTAGATCAGGCAGCCAATGCCCTGCGCAAGACCAACTCGCTGATCGGCACGGCCCTGCGGCTCCTGACAGATGACGCTGAGCACCAGAAGGCGCTGGAGACGTCTTTGGGCACAATGTTACGGGTGTTCGAAGAAGTAACATGGTCGGTGTTGAGCAAGGGCGACGCCGATGCCTGGCTCTATTTTTATGAGCATTTTCTGGAGGTATACGACAACAAGCGCCGTAAGCAGACTGGGTCCTATTACACGCCACCCGAGGTGGTGAACGCCATGGTCCGGCTGGTGGATGAAGCGTTGCGCGGGCCATTGTTTGGCCGAAGCCAGGGACTGGCGTCGAATGATGTAACCGTTGCCGATCCCGCTGTGGGCACCGGCACGTTCCTACTTGGGGTGATGCGGTCCATTGCCACGAGGGTCGGGGACGATCTAGGGCCGGGCAGCGTGGCGGGAGCGCTACAGGACGCGGCCAATCGGTTGATCGGTTTTGAACTGCAGTTCGGGCCGTTTGCGGTCGCACAACTGCGGCTACTGTCAGAGTTCACCGAACTAAGCGAGGCAGCGGGAACAAGCGGGGCACTGCCGGACCTCAAGCTCTTCATAACCGATACGTTGGGTAATCCATTTGTCGAAGATGAGCATATTCCCTCGATGATGCAGCCGATCGCCAAATCGCGGCAGGACGCCAACAAGATCAAGAAAGGCCAGCCGATTACCGTAGTTATCGGCAATCCCCCTTACAAGGAAAAGGCCGATGGGCGCGGGGGCTGGATCGAGGATGGATCCAGCGGCCGACAGGCGCCGATGGAGCGCTGGCGACCGCCCGCAAGCTGGGGCGTGGGCGCGCATACCAAGCATCTGAAAAATCTCTACATCTACTTCTGGCGCTGGGCGTCGCTGAAGGTGTTTGGGGCCGGGCAATTGGATGCGACAGGCCTTAAGGAAACCGACGAAGAAGGCATAGTCTGCTTTATTACCGTGGCTGGTTTTCTCAACGGGCCGGGTTTCCAGAAGATGCGGGCTGACTTGCGAGAGAGTTGCACTGATATCTGGGTGATCGATTGTTCGCCCGAAGGTCATCAGCCGGACGTGGCGAGCCGAATTTTCCAGGGTGTGCAGCAGCCGGTTTGCGTCGTACTCGCGGCGCGGAAGCATGGCAAAAGTGCCAAATCGCCAGCGCGCGTACATTTCCGTTCGCTGCCGGAGGGGCGGCGGGAAGAGAAGTTCAAGGCGCTGGCGGCGATGACCCTAGCCGCCGGTTGGATGGATGCGACTTCGAACTGGCGCGGGCCGTTTCTGCCCGAGGCAACTGGGCAATGGGCTGAGTTTCCGGAACTGACGAGCCTGTTTGAGTATGACGGCTCCGGAGTTATGCCGGGCCGGACATGGGTAATCGCGCCGGATAGGGAAACGCTTAGTGCGCGGTGGAAGCGGCTGGTTGCGGAGAAGGATGCTGACGCGAAGGAGCGCTTATTTCATCCGCACGAAGGCGGTGACAAGACGAGTATCAAACGCGCTTCAAAGGGCCTGGCCGGCTACGAGCATCGAGAAGAGGCCGTTGCCAAGGACGCGAAGGACGTTATCTCCCCCGCGCCTTATGCTTTTCGTTCGTTCGATCGGCAATGGATTATCCCAGACAATAGGTTGATTAACAGGGCCAATCCCACGTTATGGGCGTGGCACTCGGATCAACAGGTGTATCTAACTGCTCCTGATGACCGATCGCCGGAAAATGGCCCCGCCCTCACTTTTACTGCCTCGGTGCCCGACTTGCATCATTACAATGGCCGGGGCGGTCGGGTCCTTCCCTTATGGAAAGGTGCAAACGCCAAAGCTGCGAATTTCTCGCCCTCAGTACTCGCCCAGCTTGCCGAAACCTACGGCCACGAAGTTACTCCGCAGGACGTGATTGCCTATATCGCCGCCGTGCTGGCACATCCCGCCTTCACCGCGCGCTTTGCCAAGGATTTAAAACAACCCGGCTTGCGCGTGCCGATCACGGCCAATGCCAGCCTTTTTGCGCAGGCTGTCGCGCTGGGCTGCGAGGTGATTTGGCTGCATACCTATGGCGAACGCTTCGACGATGTCGAGGCCGAGCGACCAAAGGGACCGCCACGAATGGCTACGGGAACCGGCCCGACTATCCCCGTTGCGGGCTCTATTCCGCCAGCACCTGAGCCTTTGCCCGAGACCATGGACTACGACCCTGCGGCCAGACGCCTCCGCGTAGGCAACGGCCATATCGACAATGTCATGCCTCAGGTCTGGGCCTATGAGGTATCGGGCAAGCAGGTGGTGCATCAATGGTTCAGCTATCGCAAGCGCGACCGTAGCAAGCCGCCGATGGGCGATCGGCGCCCGCCCTCTCCGCTAAGCGCCATTCAACCGGAAGGCTGGCTGCCCGAATACACCTCTGACCTGATGAACCTGCTGCATGTGCTGGGTCGGCTGGTGTTGCTGGAACCAATGCAGGCCGGGCTGCTTGAGCAAATCCTTGGAGAACCGCTATTGAGTGTTGCTGAGTTTGGGCTCCTGCCTGACAATGACGACGAAACGGAAGAAAGCAGCAGCGATGAGCCGGGCTCAGCTTGAAATGTTCGGGACGCAGGAGGAGCTGCTCGATGCAGCCCCGCCCGTCTATCGCGCCGACACAGAGCGGGTGCGGGCGCGGCTAGCCGGCATGCTAGACGAAGTTCGAAATGCCGGGGAGCATGGGCTGGAGCAGTCGCGGCGGCGCTTCTTTGAGACCGTTGTTCCACAAATGACGCGCTGGTTGCCCAAGGATGAGGCTGAACAGTTCCAATCAACGTTTATAGCTGCGCTGGAGAACGTTGCTTAACAGGAGCAGTTGGCCTCTGGAAGCTCTGACGACAAGCGTGTAGCGGGCGAGATAACTTCTCTGCCACAGAGAATGCTCTTCGGACCTGAAGGACAAGAACGTATCGGCAAAGCATATCCTGCATCCAGCATGTTGGACGCGGAGGTCATCTTGTTGCGGAAGTTACAACTTGTGCAACACATTGCGGGGCCACGATTTTCAGCGGCTTGCATGTTGCAAAAGTCCGTTGCAGAGCAATGGCATGATCTACGGTTATGCACGCGTATCAACTGACAGCCAAACGCTTGACGCGCAGCGTGAGGCACTGACTTCCGCGGGAGCTGAAAAAATCTTCGCGGAAACCGCAAGCGGGGTAAAATCAGACCGCGCAGAGCTGGCCAAGCTGCTGGCCCACGTCGGCCAAGGGGATACACTATTAGTGACACGGCTGGACCGGCTAGCGAGGTCCACCGTCAACCTGCTCAACATCTTGGACAGCCTATCCCAGAAGAAGGCCATGTTCCGTTCACTCAATGAAGGATGGGCCGATACGACTACGCCACACGGTCGCCTGACTGTGACCATCGTGGGTGGCGTGGCAGAGTTTGAACGGGAACTGATCCGGGCCAGAACAGGCGAGGGTCGTGCCCGCGCCAAGGCCCGTGGGCAAAGCTTGGGCAGGCGTCCCACCCTCACCCGGCATCAACAAGATGAAGTGCGCCGCCGCAAGCTAGCAGGGGAAGCTGTGCGGGAAATCGCACGCAGCTATAACGTAAGCGCCAGCACCATTTCCCGGATCATGCTCTAGCTAAGCTCAAGCCTGGCGATCGACCTGCCAAAGGTTTACTTCACCATCAAACATGGGCTGAGATCGTGCCTGTAGCAAAAAGTTAGGCGGTCCGATTGGACCGCCTTCTGCAAACTCGTTTTTAGCACCGGATCACATCAGCGGGATACGACCGTCGTCATCTGTGATGCTAAAGGTTGTAAGGTGCGCCTTGTTAGCGGTGAACGCCTTACCTGTCTGCAAACCCGCAAAGATCTTATCGATCGCCTGAACAGCTTGCCTGAGGTCATAGGAGATCGCCGAGTTGGCCTGCTGACCCATGTCGGCAAGCCGATTGGCTTGCAGGATTGCTGAGAGCTCCATGAACATAGCGTGGTTGGAGATCATTTGCTCCCCAACTGCGTCAGTTGCTGGCTTGTACGGGTCAACCCCTGGTAGGAAGTCGCCAACTGAGCAGATGTCACCTAGAGGGCTTCTGAACGGGAAAGGCCCGGCACGATCGACTTCTGCACCTCTTTGAGGAAGGGTGTAATTTTGAAGCCAGAGCTTCTTCTTGTCGAACCCCAGCCCGGTTGTGATCTGCCCGTAGGCTTGCGCCACCCGAAAGGCAGTGGAGCTGTCGAAGGTCACTGTGATGCCTTGACGGATATATTTTCGAAGGGCTCGCTGAAGGGCGGTAGCCAAAACTGCAAACCCAGGCTGGGCCGTACCAAGAAAGTGGATGTGTGTCACACGGTCGAACAAGCCCCTCTCAATCATGTTCAGGATGCGGCCGATCCAAAACCACATGTTCAGACGCGTATGGCCGCCGATCGCCAATCCTTCAAGCTGATCCTGATAGGGGACCACGGCCTCATACCACCGCCCGGCTTCCGTAATTGTTCGTCCCTGCATGACGTTGAGCAGCCGTAGATCCGAGCGTGATCGCTTCGCCACAGCGAATTCGATGCTTTTAATCGTGGCGTTCAGGCAAATGTCAAAGCTTGTATAGCCGCTGGCAGGATTGTTGAGGGCCCTGGTTGGTACATCAACGATAATCCCAACATGGCAACACTTCTCTTGCCATTCCAGGACGAGAGGTCGAAACGAGGCAAGCGATGCGAAAACAGCGCCGCTGATGAGTGAGAAGCCTCCGCTGTCACCAAGTACAAAGTTGAACTGCCAATCTGGGCTGGAGAAGATGGTGTCACCCTTGTCATGAATACCAAATGCGGCGGTGTAGAGCGCATTGGGCCAACGAAAGAGTTTGGTACGGCCGGCAAGGATGTTGAAGTCAGCTGGCTTGATCCCCTTCGGCAAACGTTTGTTGAAAGCACCGGCAGGTTGGTGCGCGAATTTCGCATACTTGTCGTTCGGGGCAGGAAGGTAGAGGGCGTAGTCAGCCCAAAGGTTGGTGAAGTCATACATGTACGGTTTTCCCCTTAGAGGAAACGGGCTTGTCAGTGAGAACAGGCCCGTTTCTTCCTCACTCAGCTGAGTTCAACTGGGGCCACCCCTGTGCCTTCAGCTTGGTCACGTGCTTGGCAGATCGCTGGCACGGCACATCGTGACCTGTGACCGCCTGCGCTGCCGGGAGATGCATTCCATACCTGCCTTGGGTTGTGGCAAACTCGAAGCTTACCATCTGAGGATCGACGGAGATCGTGACGTCGCTGATCAGCCGCACCTTGGTGGCTGCTTGAAAGAACCGAAACAGATCATCCAGTCGGACCTTAGCTTTTGCGGGTTTGGTCACCTGTGCGTCAAAGCCGTGTGAAGATCGGGGATCGCGGATCACCAAGCTCTTCTGATCAAGCTCAACAGCAACCAACAGGGTTTCAGGCTTCTTGAGGGTCGCTAGCCGACCCGCCAGCTCGTTGACCAGGAATGTCCAAGTAAGACTACCTATCGTCCCCTTGGACTGTGGATCAAAGGATTTACGGTCGACAACTAGAGGCATTTCCCCTCTAGATTGCATCACGAGGACCGACACTCCATCACTGCCAGCATCAGCGAATACATCTGACCTGATATCGATCCGGCATATACCCTGCGTCCCCGACGCGCTGCCAACCTCATAGTCGAGCACCAGTGGAAGGCCAGGAAGCGTTAAGATGCTTTCCATCCGCCTCCTTTGCTTGGTTGCAAGAACCGCATGTCCCACAACTGGTATGTTTAGGAGATCAACATTGGGTCGCACCTCAAGCACGATCCCACTGTTCTGGAGGATGTTGCTAACGGTCAGCCCACCTTCAGGGTGCAACACGTAAAGGCGGCTGGCATCACGCATTGTGGTGGCCGGATCATTGGGATCTGCGTTGTGATCAGTTGGCTCGCTAGTCCTCTCCTCGGGGACTGCTTGAGCAAGATGAGATAGTTCCGCTAGAAATAGGACGCGCGGATCGCCTATGGGCAGCTGAGCATAAGCTTCCGCCTTCATAGCCTGTGAGAGGTCGATTTCGTAAGCGATATGATCACCCGAGTTATCGGCATATCCAATGCCGATCTTCCTGGTGGCGGCACCGGTTTGCTGCTCGATCAGCCGATCTCCAAGCTCAATGATGCGTTCTTCCAACTTGGCACCATCGACCTTAATGTCAGAATGCTCCTTGTTGCGTTCTTCTGAGCCCTTCCCCACCCCTGCTGCGCCACCATTGGCCTGGAGCAATGCATCAATCTGCAAAACGCCTGTCGGACTGTAAGGAACCGCGAACTTGTCGGGATTGTGCGCGTGTTTTGGAAGCACCTCTTCAAGCTGTAGCGCTGAAGTGATGTAGCGATTTAGTTGCTTGCTGTTGTTGCTGCGCTTTTTCGCGTCAATATGCGCAACGTCGAGACGGAAATAATAAGCAAATGCAGGGGCAAACGGATTGTTACTTTTCGGAACTCCCGTTCCCTCTAAGAGCAATTTGTCCGAAAAATAAGAGGGCGGATATGCAATGGCGCTCAGGAACGCCATGGCAAATCTTTGGCGGAAGGCTGCCCTTGACTGCATCTCCAGATGCTCAACACGACTGCTAGCTTCGAAGGTCGCCTTTGACCATTCTTCGTGCTGAGCGTCGGTCATTGTGGGACCAAAGTCCGGCACATGGATCAGCAGCCCGTCATCGGAATTGGGGTGATCGTTTTCCTCCCTGGTAGAGGAAGACTGATCAGAAATTTGTTCTACCGGGTCGCTATCGACGACCAGCGCATCGTCGAGTGCACCCGTCTCCGCTGGTTCAGATGGATGACGAGGCAAAGCTGTATTTGCATCAGGCTCAGCATTCTCCGATGCAGGCGTGTTCTGGGCGGTGATGTTTTTCGGAGTTTTCATGTTAGCTCTCCATTAGATGGAGGGCCGAAAGGCTACTCAACCAAGCTGAAGGCAGATTAGCCCTATCGGCCCGATTACAATCGGGTTTTCAAGGGCTGCTCTGCCTGTCGATTGAGCAGCGGCCATCGCGCGCGCAATGACCTTTGGTCCGTAGTTTTTTACCCGGTCAGACATCGCCAAAAGCAGCGTCTGACCTACGGACCTGAGGCTGGACCTTGCGGACCAAGCTCTCCTCCATTTGCCGTAACTGCAGTTTACGACCAGGAGAAGGGTGTAGGATGCCAAGGGGCATATACACTCTCTGGGGCTGTTAAGCCCCAGCCAGCTTCCATTTAAGCTAGGACAGGCATGGGCAAAAACCACATCTAAGCCGCTCGGTCAACTGGCCCAAATAAGGCTTTTTTGTGTCCTTGCCCGAGTTGTGCCGCTATTCCTCTCAGAGGAAAAAACCAACCGATGCAATTGCTTTATGCCGCAAAAGCTTCAAACGAGCCAATATACTGGAGCCCCAGAACGGGGATCTTAACTCCTTGAAAGAACAGAGTAAAATTTGGCTATTCTGGTTCTTTTCCACTTGATAGCGGTGCAGCTTTCGCGAACGGAACTCACCCGCTCATTCTCTCTCGTCTACGACGTCTCTCTCATGGCTGGAAGCCAAGACACGAGCCCGTCCCAGTGAGCCTAAGGCGAACGGGCGAGTGTCGAGCCTCCAGTCGTTGGCTTGCCAAAAGACTGGGTGCGAGCACCCCTGATCCAAGTCAATGGCGCGCGGGTTCTGCACGAGCTTGCGAGTGCAGAAACGCGACGTCAGTGACGCCGGATCACGCCAACTCGTTCTTTGAAGGGTATGCCGTGAGGAGCCACTATCTCTCTTAAAGAGAGATGGTTGTTTCTTACGCCATATCTTTCAAGGAATGGGTTGTAGTTCTTAGTAGTTAATGGAGGTTTTTTACGCGGCCATAAATAGAAGCAGACAACAACAAGAGGAACAAACAATGATCCCCCAAATCTGCAAGGCTTGGCTAGAAAATGCTTACCCACGTACCCGTCGTTATCAAGAAGGCAAGGGTGTTCGTTTTGACTTGACCTTGGAGGAGTACTGCAAGCTCTGGGAGCCATTGCTCTGGAAAATGGAAAAAGCGCTGAATGACGGTACCTGGCACAAGCAGCAAAAGCACCCTGAACTAGGATACGTAGTTGGATGGCGTAAGAAACAGTTCAGAGCCGAGGGGGTGATGAACGCCGACACTGCACGTGTGCAAACGCGCAAACAAAGCGTGAGAACTCATCAGATGCAGGCTGGCGAAAAGCACTCCGAGCTATCCAAACAGAAGATTTCAGCGGCAAAGAAGGGCGAGAAAAGAAGCCCTGAAGCACGTGCGAAATATAGTGCTGCCAAGCAGGGCACCCGCCAAACTCCAGAACAAATCGCCAAACGGGTTGAGGCTACCAGGCGTACTAAGGCGTTGAACGCCGCTGCACTAGCTCAGCAGAAGGAACGTGCAGACATAAATAGCTTGGCGATTAGCGCCAAGGAGATGACCAATGCACGAAATACACCGCCTATATCGGTTCCTGTTGAGCCACGGGATGACCAAAAGCAGAAGCCACTTCTCAGAAACGTTCTTGGGAAAATCAAAGTCCTACTATCGGACCCTTATGGCAACCAACAGCGAGCCGTCAGGAACAGCCTATATAGCTCTCGCCATCAGCCTGTCCTTGAAAGCACGCGGCATCCAGGAAAACGCTGGCTGCCCAACCCTAACAACCGGATTGTTTGATGCGGCTCGCGAGTTCAGAGACCTAGGGGAAATTCGGTGCTTGACGCAAAGCGCCCGCTTGGTCCGGGCTACTTAGAAGCTCAGTCGCCTCCACATCATACATCTTTGGTCACAGCAGCCGGTCTATGACTGGCTGTCTGCGCTTCAATCCAGATGGTATGAGTGTTCAAGCATCCTCTTCAGTGGGAGCTGACTTGAAACAATTCGCGAGGGTGAACTTCAAGCGCCGTCGCCAAGTGATCAATGTCTTGCAGGGTTATATCGGGTTTTTCGGCCCGTTCGAGCTTCTCCAACTCAACCAGAGCCCAGTCCAGTTTCGCTGCAAGTTTGTCAGCATTCATGCGCTGCACTTCCCGCAACCGCCAGACATTGCGCGCAAGCATTCGCTGACCTTCACTCATTGGCCGTTTCATAGCGCCTCCGTTAGCATGTCGCGGGTGAAGCCCACGATGGGAAGAAACCTGCAGAATAGCGGGAAGAACATCAGCAGGATCAATTGACTAGGTTGCCGGTTCCAGTAGTGCGCTGCTCGGGTAGCATCGAGAGCAAAATGCATTCTGAAGGAACGGGCTGTTGCATGGTGCGGTACGGGCAGAACAGACACAGGGAGCTACAAGTTATGCTATTGGCATTTGCCCCTGCATGAGCCCCGCTGGGTTCGCAAGCGCATTCATCAGGGGCAGACATAGCCCTCGCGTCCCATCAGGCAAGTCGAGCGGGTACCCGTCGCCAAGACATGGGCGATGATGTCACCGGCCAACGTTGCATATTCTCGGGCGATGGCTTTGCAACGCTTAACGCGATCTGGCGCCCCAACGGGAATGCCCTGCAGGGCCCAGTCGAAGTGCGCTGTGTGCTGCTGCATATCCTTGAACGTGCTGTCGATGGTGAATGGGCCAACCCAACCATCGGGGCTGTTGTCGGTGCTGGCGAACCAAAGTTCATTGGTCCATCGCCCCATCAGCAGCTGGATTTCGTTTCTTATTCTGCCGCACTCCACGTCCATGGCGCGTTGCTTGAGCCAGTCATTGGCTTGAGCCGGATAGACACTAATCGCCGTACAAGCGACGAGTACGATAATCCCAAGCAACGCGGAGCTGCTGCAGGCGTGGTTTCTATTCACGGTTTTCATGGGTACACCTAAGCGAGGGATACTTCAGAGGTGGTGGAGCGAACAAGGCAGTGAGCGGGATCGAGAGAAAGGCAGCCATTTTTTCAAGATAGGCAATCTTGTCTTCAGGGGTCATTTTCAAGGCACGATCAAAATGGTTCACGTCCACGCCCATGTGGTCGAGGAGTTGTTGGCGGCTCTTCCCGCGCTTGGCTTCCCAATAGAGCAGGTTCTTTTTGAACCGGATGAACCGCTCATATTCGGGCGAACCCGGTGGCATATACATATCCGAGCTCATCGGGGTATTTCCCCGGTGACCAGCGCCGTGTGGAAGTAGCCATCGACAACCTGCCAGAATTGGCCTGTGAGGCGGTCGCAGGCTTCGGTGTTAGCGTTGCCGCCCATTGCAATGGCTTCATAGTCAAAGTCGAAATGCCTTACCGCAAGCTGGACAGCCTGGAAGCTGTTATTGACGACACCCGCTTTGAGCCAGCCAGTGCGGTCAATGTCGCGGCTGGCGAACAGCAACCCCCTTGCGCGGTCGCCGGCATGCCAAAGCACCGCTGAACGAAGGGCCGCGCATTGGCGGGATGTAATTTCCAAAGCCCAATTCGCGCTTGCAATCGAAGATGCTGAGAGCAGCATTACGACCGCTCCCAGTATACGAAAAAGCTTGGGGGCCAAGGTTAGCTGGCCTTGCGTAGCATGTGCCCACGTTCTGCAGCTGCCTTTGCAAGCTGAGCGTCGAGTTCACCAGCGCGGACCGCATCGGTGAGGGTGTCAAGGATCGCGGGGAGCGCCGAAAGCTCACCCACTGCGATGGCGTTTTTTCCGCTGGCGAATTCGATGGGCTTGGCAGCGTAGCGCAGTGCAAAGAAAATCTGGCCGCTTAGGTCGAACCAGCCGGCACGGAGGCGCTTGGGGGCCTGAACAGCAACACGAACGCCATCTTCGTTCTTACGCCAAACCGTGTGGGTTGGAGCATAGTGCTGCCCAGCAAGCTTGGCCTCGGCCATTGCCTTCTGCTCGGCCAATGCAGCGATGACTTTGTTGCGGGCGCGTTCTACGGGATCGTTGCTGGTCCGCACGGGTCGCGCGGTCGTGAGGGTCAACTTCTTGAGGATGCTCATGCTGTGGGTCTCCATGTGGTTGCTTTCCACATGGCCTACAGCCACCGCTTAAAAGAGCGACCAGAGATTATCCGCTGTTCGCCGTCTGATCGTCGGCATCGATTTCTGCTAAATCCGCGCGATGACGCTGATCGCGGTCAACAAGCTTATCAAGGGTCGACTGCCGAACGGGATTATCCCCAACAAGCCCGTCCCTCAGTGCGGAAACGGGTGCAGTCAATTCGGTGCCATCATTCAACACCACAGTCCGATCGCCTTCGAACAGATCGACCAAGAAGCTGTATTCCTGCTCGACCACACCTTTGTCGGACAGCTTGACGTTATGAGCGCCACCCATAAACACCACTGTCGCCTTGCGGTCCGTGTCGAAGCTGATGAAATCGACAACTTCGTTCAGCGCGGTCATCATTTTGCGACGGGCATCCAGTCGAATGTCACGGTCAGCCTCGTTGATAAGACCCACAAATTGCTTGATCCGCTGCACATGCTCAGCTGGTGAAACCGCGCCCTTTGCCACGAGAAATTGCTCTCGAAGCTCCACCAACTGCTGTTCGAAACTGGCGACATCGCCTTCCGTTTCGAGCCACATGCGCTTGGCATCTGGATTGTTCGTTTCACCATAGAGGTCGAGCAGGCGCTGGGCCTTTGCCTTCCGACTTGTCACATGGCGCTCAGCAGCGACCACTTCCTGTTCGAGCCTTAAAGCTTCTTCGGGTTGGGCGAACGGCTCGTCGCCAAGGACGAGATGGTTCACCCTGTCGATCACCCCGGCTTCAACCTTCTGGTAGTTGAAGTGGTTGCGATTGTCGCAATTCACGTGCCGTAGTGCCCGACCACATACAAGGTAGCTTTCATCCGCGCCGACTGTCCACATGTAGTCACCGACCCGGTTTTTCTTCTTCGATCCGGCTGATTGCTTCTTGATGTAGATCATCTTGCCGCCACAGACACAGCGCGTTCTGCCACTAAACAAGTTGGACAGATCGCCCTTTGCTGCGCCACCGGGCAAGCGTCGCCGACCACTGTTTGCCCTGGCAAAGGTGACCTCATCAATGACAGCGGGATAGTAGTCGCGGATAGGGTCGCCAAACGCCTCCCGCTTTCCGCCACGTGCCCTTTTATGTGGTTGATATTCGCCAAGGACGGCAGGATTGGAGAGGATTTTCTGGATGTAGCTGGGATGCCAGCCATCGCCTTTGCTGTCGCCGCGACCCCAAGGCGCGATACATTCCACATTTAGCCGAGATGCGATTTTGCGCTTTCCGAAGCCGTCGATATGTTCATTGAAAATGCGCTTCACAATCTGGACGCGCTCTGCAATTTTCGAGAATTTGCGCGTTGCGGGATCGAGGGTCAGCCAAGCAGGGCATACACTGGTGATCGGCCTTCCGTTGTTTTCCGCAGCCTCGCGTCGTATCCGCCAACTTTCAGCCAGGCGTTCGCTCTTGTGCTTGCTTTCCTGAAAGGCCCGGAAGGCATTGAACACGGTCGAGACGAAGCCAATCTGATCCGCCTTGAGTTTTTCGGCATTTAGCACTAGCCCATCATTCGCCGTAGCAATGGTCAGACCGTGACGAATGACCCTTTCCAACCAAGACATGACTTCCAGCGGCGGCAGTCGGGAAATGCGGTCCAACTGCTCGACGACAAGGATGGTGCCTTCCGGCTGCAACCCGAGTTCAAGCCGTTCTGTGAACTTGGCCAGCTGGCCATCCTTGAGGTTGGCCCCGGTAAAGGCGCTACGCCCTTCATCCCGAATTCTGTCAACGATTTCCCAACCCTTGTCGTGACAAAGGCGCTCGCACAAGGCCACCTGCCTCTCAAGAGACGAGCCTTTTCCTTGCTCAAGCGATGACCAACGGGCGTAGATTACTGCTCTCATGCAAGGACGGTAGCGCCGTCCCAGTTAACAATCAGCCATAATGTGCTGCGTTCAATGCACACAAGTGTGCATGCTACATATCGCACATTCGGGCAGGCTCTACGCTGCGTAACATGCACACAGCATGTTGTGCCCACCGGCCGCTGCGAGTTCCAGTGCTCGCCGCGCTACCTGCTGCCCGCGCACATCGGCAAGGTCTGGCAGAGCAGTATTGGTGATGTGCTTGCGCGGCTCAGGCCGGGTGGCAAGTTGATGCCCCGTCAGGTGATTGGCAAGCGCCAGAAGGCTATCAACCGCAATGATATCGAGGCCCTCCCCGGCCCAAGCCGCCTCCGAACCGGACAATGCCGGGCAGATCAGCCCCAGATCCCGTCCCTGTGCGGCAATCGCCGCGGGCAAGACACCGCCGACATGCGCCAGCCGCCCGTCGAGCCCCAGCTCGCCCAGCGCCAAATAGCCGTCGAGCGCATCCTGCGGAATGGCGCCGATCGCGGCCATGATCCCAAGAGCGATGGGCAGGTCGTAATGGCTGCCTTCCTTGGGCAGGTCGGCTGGCGCCAGATTGACGATGATACGCTTTGGCGGCAGGCCCAAGCCCGATGCCACAAGCGCGGCGCGGACGCGTTCGCCGCTTTCATTTACGGCCTTGTCAGGCAAGCCCACCAGGATGATCTTGGGAATGCCGCCGGTGATCTGCACCTGCACATCCACCGGCACCGCTTCGATGCCGCGAAACGCCACCGTGCCTACGCGCGTCACCATGCCTGTTAATCCCCCTGCCCGGCGGGACCCTAGCAAAACCCCGTACGGGTCACAAGAACGTAGCGCGAACATAAAACTGCTTGTTAACCACGCCACTTGCGGGGGCAGTAAACCTAATCGCTCGTTAACCGCGCCATGTTGAATCAAAGGCCTCCTATAGTCTTGCGTAGAGTTGTGCCCCCATGCTGTTCAACCGGCCCTTTCCTTCGTTTTCCGGAATCGCAAAGGGCACAATGTCGGCATTGCTGGCCGCATTGCTGGTCGCCTGTTCGTCCGGTGGTGGCCTTTATGGTCCAGTACAGGGCGACAATCGCCCACACTCAGGTGTTGATCGCGCCCGCGGCATGCCGATCCAGGGCATCGATGTCGCCCGCTATCAGGAAAACATCGATTTTCGCACCGCCTTTCAGTCGGGCATCCACTTCGTCTTCATGAAAGCGACCGAAGGCCGGGACTATGTCGACCCATATTTCCGCACCAATTGGGCGAAGGCTCGCGATGCCGGCATGCCACGCGGCGCCTATCATTTCATGACGTGGTGCTCGCTTGCTTCCGAGCAGGCCGCCTGGTTCATGGCCAATGTCCCCAACGATCCTGATGCCCTTCCCCCGGTGCTTGATCTGGAGTGGAACAACCATTCGAGCTGCAAGAACAAGCCCAGCCGCGCTGATGCACTGGAAAAGATCCGCGTTATGCTCGATGCGATGGAGCGGCATACCGGCAAGCTGCCCATCATCTATACCGATATGAATTTTCATCGTGACATACTGGAAGGCGAGTACTTCCCCAACGCCTTCTGGCTACGCTCTACTGCTGCAGAGCCACATGAGCGCTATTCCAACCGCACCTGGACCTTCTGGCAGTGGACGCAAACAGGCGTCGTGCGCGGCATCAAGGGTGAAGTCGACCGCAATGCCTTTTATGGCGGGCAGAACGAATGGATCCAGTTCCTGCTAACCGGTTGCGATCCGCGCGCCATTGCATCGCTTGGACCCACTGGACGCTGCCAATCAGCCAAATAGCGCTAAGGCTTGCCAGTTTTTCCACTCGGGTCTAGCCTTGCATCCGTGTTTATCCGGGCAATTGCCCGCAGCAAGGAGGGTTTGGTCATGGCCAAAGGACAGATGCGCAGCAACAAGGAAGCCAAGAAGCCCAAGAAGGACAAGGTCGCGGCCGCTAAGGCAGTGACGGGTCTGGGTGCTGGCAGCGCTGGCAACACAGCCAAGAAATAGGAAAAAACGGCCGGTCAGTTCACGGCGAGGTACTGCGCTGAAGTGTGCAACTCATCGGGAGCGTGGCCGGCCGTGACGACAGGCGCGCCGGCTGCCAGCATTGCTAGGATAAGAAGCACCAGAACTGCCGCGATCCGCATCTCTTCACCTCATTGCATCAAAACCATCTTTGCCGCCATTAGATGCAGGCGTCAAAGCCAGCGTTAAAGTTTGCTTAACAGCTGCAATTTGACCCGATTTTAGCGGCGCTTGCCTGATCGGCGGATGATTTCGTCGCGCAAGAAGCGAAAGTCGTCCGCTTCCAGTTTGCCGATCTGGGCGGCAAGGCGATTGGTCAACTCGGTGGCTTCGGGCGCCAGTCCGCCCGTGTCGATCGTGACCTTGGGATCGCTGATTTCCGCCAGGCGCTGCAATTCCTCGGCCTCGTCCCAGATCACGTTGAAGAACGCAATGATCCGGTGCAGCAGGAAACCAGTAGGCTTGCCTCTGCGGCCATGCTCCAGCGCCGACAGGTAAGCGCTCGAAACGTTAAGCGCAGCTGCCATATCCTTGAGCGAGATGCCACGCTCCTCGCGCAAAGCTCGCATTTTGGCACCAAGCGGGGTCATGGGCGGCGCAGGCGTACATACCAGGCGCCCTCCCCACCATGCCCACGGGCAGCCACGCTCCACCCCGAAACAAGCGGCGCCAGCGATGGCTCGCTGAGCCAGATCGGCAGCATGGTACGCAAAATCCCCCGTTCGCTCATGGCAGCGATATAGTCGTCGTCGGTCTTGGCGCCCTTGCCCGTGATCACCAGCACAGTCCGGTCACCCCGGCTCCAGCGGGCATGCAGATACCGGTGCAAGGCGCTGCGCGCTTCCGCCTGGGTCATGCCGTGCAGATCAATACGGCCATCGATTTCGATGCGCCCTCGCCCCAGCTTCTTGCGGATCGCCGGATCGACGCTTTTGCTGGGCATGGATTCCGAAGGCAGTGGCGCTTGGTAGGGCGGCAGGAACGGCTTGCGCGGTGCTTGCTTACGCGGTGGCGCCTTGCCGATTGTTGTAGGCGGCGGCTCTTCGGCCGGCAACGGCAAAGGCGCAGCCCCAAGCTTCAGGAGACCTTTGCGCCTAAGCGGATCCACCGTCGAGGCGACGGCTGTCCACAGGTGGAAATCATGCGGCAGGCGTTTGGGGTCACGCTTGGACATGGCGCTGCGCCGAACCTGCCGCTCGGCTTTAGTCGAGCTGGCTGGTGGTCACGACTTTCCAATTGGGATCGCGCGATTTGGGATTGCGGGCAAAAGTCCACTCATCGGCGATGGTCTGCACCTGGTCGGCATTGCCTTCCACCAGAGTGCCGTCCTTGTCACGGGTGGCCGATACAACTTCGGCGTGGAAGCGCACGGTGACCAGCACCTGCTTCTTGTCGTATTCGGCTTCCGAAATCTCGACCTTGGGCAGGCCCACAAAGGTGAAATCCACCTTTTGTCCAGCCGCTTCCCGATCGGCGATGGCGCGCTGGAAACCCTCGAACACATCTTTTTCGAGCAGGTTCTTGAGCATCTGGCGATCGCCGCTGGCAAAAGCGGTCACGATCATCTCATAAGCCTGCTTGGCGCCTTCAAGGAAGGATTTGGGCGTAAAGGTTGTATCAGCCCCAGCCACGGCACGCAGGCCATCGGCGAGTTCCGCATCATTGCGAGCATATTGCTCGATCTCTGATTCGAGCTTGCGGGCCCTCAACTCGTCGTTGAGTTCGGGATTGCCTGCCCCACGCGGGCGGATTGGCACAACCGTATCATCGCTTGCAGCAGCTTCGGCCGGCTTGCGCCGTTCCAGCGGCGGGCGCTCGTTGCCTGTCCTTGTGCCAAGCACCGAACGCAGCCGGAACAACACAAAAACCGCAACCACGATTACGATGAGAGTGGGCAGATCGAGAAATTCGTCCATGAAGCAGGGCCTTACCGTCAGGTGCGTCATCAAGCAACGCGGGGAACGCTCGCTGAGCGCAACAATTGACCTATATATAAGAAACGGCTCGTCTCAAAACCAGTTCACCTCAAGACGAGTGATGTTTTGTCGCCCCAGGCGAAAGGAATAGACCGTGGTACGTTTTCTCGCGCTCGGCCTTCTCATACTTCCTATTGTTGAAATTGCCATCTTCATCAAGGTCGGCCAGACGATTGGCCTCTTGCCCACCCTGGCCTTGGTAATCGGCGCAGCCCTGCTTGGCGGCTTGCTGCTGCGGGCACAAGGCATGTCCGTGCTTAGCCAGCTTCGGCGCAATGTCAGTGCAGGACAGATGCCTGCCCGCACCATTGCCGACACCATGATGATCGGGCTTGCGGCCATTTTCCTCGTGCTGCCTGGCTTTCTGAGCGATGTTGTTGCCCTGCTGCTGCTTGTCCCAGGCGTGCGAAGCTGGATCTATGCGGCTCTAGCCAAACGCGTCACCGTTGTGGCCACGCGACCCAATGGATACCGGACCGGACCAACGGAAAGGCCGCTCAAAGGTCCAGGCACCATTGATCTTGATCATGACGACTACCGGTCGCAGTAGCATCGCTTGAAGCCCAGATGCTTGTGGGTTTGGGGCAAAGATGCTAGCCAGCGGCCAGAAAAATTTCGCAAAGGATGCGACTGAATGTCCGACGAAACTCAGGGCGGCACAGCCCCACAGGCCAATGCGCCCTCCATGAACATGGTCGGCCAGTATATCCGCGACCTTAGCTTCGAAAATCCCGGTGCACCGGGTTCGATCATGCTGGGCGGCGGCAATCCGGCTTTCAACGTGTCCATTTCGGTTGCCGTCAAGAAGCAGTCCGACGACATCTATGCGGTTGAACTGACCCTCAATGCCAAGGCCAATCGTGAAGCCACGGTGCTGTTCAACGTCGAGCTCGTTTATGGCGGCGTGTTCCGTCTCAAGAACGTGCCTGAGACCACCCTCAGCCAATTGCTGATGATCGAGTGCCCGCGCCTGATCTTCCCATTCGCGCGCCAGGTTTTGGCGAGCGTCACGCAGCAGGGCGGCTTCCCGCCGCTGATGATGGAGCCGGTAGATTTTGCCTCGATCTACCGCCAGAACCTTGCGGCTCTTGCCGCAAAGCAAGGCGCGGCGCCAACAACTGACCAGCCGAACTGAGTTTTTCCTTACGTTTGCCGAGGCCCTGAACTCCGGTTCGGGGCCTCTTGCTATTCGGCTGCCGTGCTGATCGGGTCGGCGTACTGCGCCCAGATCGCCTCGTCGCCCAGTTTTTCGACAAAGGCTTTGTGCGCTGCCAATTCTTGCGGGCTGATGCGTGGCGGAAGGGGATTGGGCCGGGGCCGTGCTACCACACCGGCTGCAATGGCGTCCGCACCGGAAATGCGATTCTCGGCGATCAACGCCAGGCTCACCTGCTTGCCGCCGATCAGCTCGAGATAGACTTCCGCCAAGATTTCGCTATCGAGCAGCGCGCCGTGCAGTGTCCGGCGTGAATTGTCGATCCCATAGTGCTTGCACATGGCATCAAGGCTCACCCGGGCGCCTGGATGTTTCTCGCGCGCCAGCATGACCGTATCGAGCACTGGATTGGTTAGCGGGCGCCGGCCAATGCGCTCTAGTTCGGCGTTGAGAAATCCCATGTCGAACGAAGCGTTGTGGATGATGAGTTGGGCATCGCCGATAAAGGCGAGGAAATCTTCGGCCACCGCCTTGAACAGCGGCTTATCGCGCAGGAAGTCCTCGCTCAGCCCATGCACGCGGAACGCCTCTTCGGGCATCGAGCGTTCGGGGTTGATATAAACATGGTAATGCCGGCCCGACGGAATGTGGTTGAGCAGTTCCACGCAGCCTATTTCCACCAGCCTGTCACCCGTGGCAGGTGACAGGCCCGTTGTTTCGGTGTCGAGGACAATCTCGCGGTTCACGGCTTGCGTTCTCTTGCTTTGATGGCGGCCACTAACGCCGCCACCATGGCGACAGTTTGCTCGAGCTTCAGGCCCGTGTTGAACAGATAGGTGGCCCACCTTTTCTTTTCTGCCTGCGGCAGCTGCCGGGCAAGGATCGTCTCAAGCTTTTCCCCGCTCATTGCGTTGCGCGCCAGGGCACGTTCGCGCTGGACGGCCTCGTCGACCCAGGTCACCCCTATAGCATCAAACCCATATTCATGCCCGCTTTCGAACAACAGCGGCACTTCGACAACGGCGAGCGCCATACCCCCTTGCTCCGCCTCATCCAGGAACTCCGCTATTTTTTTTCGCACCAGCGGATGAACGACCGCTTCCAGCTGTTTAAAACTTTCGGGGTCTGCCGCAAGCTTGCGGGAAAGCTCTTGCTTGTCGATGACGCCGTTCTTGGCCACACCGGGAAACAGCGCCTCGACGACTGGAACCGCCTCCCCCGCATAAAGCTCGGCAACCGCTTGGTCAGCTGAAAACACTGGCACGCCAAGATCGGCAAAAGCCTTGAGCACCGTCGACTTGCCTGTTGCTATGGAGCCGGTCAGTCCGATCCGCCACATACTCAATGCCCCAATGTCACTTCTATCTTGGCACGCAGGCCGGCATCGACGTGTGGCCGCACGCCGAACCAAGCCTCAAAGCCCGGTACCGCCTGATGCAGGAGCATTCCAAGACCATCGACCGTTCGGAGCCCGAGCGCCTTGGCATCGGCAAGGAGCGACGTTTCGAGCGGCACATAGACGATGTCGGTCACCAACGCCGACTTGGGCAGCAAGGCAAGGTTCATGTTTTCAAACCGGCTGCTATGCATGCCAATGGACGTGGTGTTCACAACCAGGCCTGCAAGTGGTGCGATGTCGTTGAAAGCTTCGAGGGGCGCAACAGATATCGGTCCCGGCAGTTCTGCCGCTAGCTTTTCCGCCGTCTCGCGCGTCCGGTTCAGCACAACAATCGAGCCGATCTTACGGCTTTCCAGCGCCACCAGGATCGCCCGCGAGGCGCCCCCTGCCCCGAGGACGATCGCCGTTTCCAAGCCGTCCGACCATCCCGGCGCACCCGCGTCGAGATTGCCCAAGAAACCAAGATAATCCGTGTTTGTCCCACGCACCCGGCCGTTATCGATCACGAGCGTATTCACCGCACCAATAGTGCTCGCCAGCGGATCGACGCTGTCGCACAACGCGAACACCGCTTCCTTGTGCGGAATGGTGACATTGCCGCCAGCAAACTCTCCCGACCGCAGCCGCTCGAAAAATCGCGGTAGATCATCCGGCGCGACATCGATCGCCTCATAACTGGCGTCCAGACCATGCGCTGCAATCCAGGTGCCGTGTATAAGCGGAGAGCGGGAATGGTTGATCGGATGGCCGATCACGAAAGCCTTAGTGGTCACTGGAGCGTCTCGGGCGCAAATTCGCGCAGGGCTGCCAAGAGCGGCAGCAGGGGCAATCCCAGAATCGTAAAGTAATCGCCGCTTACCGTTTCAAACAAGCGGATGGATGGTCCCTCCAGCCGGTACCCCCCGACGGAGGACAGCACCGCATCGCCCTCGCGCGCCAGCACATCGTCCCGCTCGGCTGGCGTAAACTCCCGCAGGGTGAGTTCGGCCGTTTCCACATCGGACCACACCAATAGCCCATCCCGCACCAATGCCACGCCGGCATTGAGCCTGTGCGTCTTGCCCCGCAGCTGCTCCAACTGTGCAGCGGCAGCTGCCCGATCAGCCGGCTTGTGCAAAAGCTCCGTGCCCAGGCTCAGCGTCTGGTCCGCCCCGATCACCAATGCGCCGGGATGACTCGCCGATACATCGATTGCCTTGCGTTGCGCCAGAAGCAGCGCCACATCCCGTCCATCACCCCCAGCCTCGATGGCGTTGCGTTCAAGGCCCCGCTCGTCGATAGTAGCGGGCACTGTTGAAAACACTAAACCTGCTTGTTCCAGCAAGGCTTTACGGGTTTGGCTCTGTGACGCGAGGATCAACATGGGAGCCATGTTTTCCACACTGTCATCCCCAGCTCAACCCCAAGCTGTGTTCTTGACTCATGACTTTTGCCCTTGTGCCGATTTGTTCGACTTGGTTACCAAAAGATTAACGGCTGGAGTCTGCTGGCATTCGATAGAGGCTGGGGATAATTGCGAGGAGAACCATTGGATCATTCCCAAGGGTCCCCGATCAGTTCTGCACACGCAAAAAGAGAATCATTGACTCCGGAGTCGACCCGTTAAGCCTTCGTTAACTATTGTGGCACAGCCCTGTGCTCAAACGATTCACAATCCACTAAAGCTTTGATTAACCATGAGCCTGCGCGCTTGTGCCGCCACGCGGGCAATTGTGGAGAGCGCTGAATTGGCTCAAAACACCGCCATGATAATACAAATACCAAGCAAGAAAGACTCTTTAGGGGGTTTGGAAGGGAAGACGGTCTTGACCCACAAGCCCCTGCTCGCAGCAATTCTGGGAGAGCGCCAGGAGCGCCCACCGCTCTGGATCATGCGCCAGGCCGGCCGCTATTTGCCCGAGTATCGCGCAGTCCGCACCAGGGCGCAGAATTTCCTCGACCTTTGCTACAATCCAGAGCTTGCAACCGAAGTAACGCTACAGCCTTTGCGCCGCTTCGACCTAGACGCTGCGATCCTGTTCTCGGATATCCTCGTCATACCTGATGCCCTTGGCCAGTCGGTTCGCTTTGAACAAGGCGAGGGTCCACTTCTTGCACCTCTGAGCGCCGAAAGTGTCGCGCAGCTCAAGCCGGAACGCCTGCTCGGGCATCTGGCGCCTGTGCTGGAGACGGTAAGGCGCCTGAGGGCGACGCTGACGCCTGATAAAACCCTGATCGGCTTCTGTGGCTCTCCCTGGACGGTTGCGACCTATATGATCGGCGGCCGCGGCTCGACGGATCAGGCTGCCGCGCGCCTCTTCGCCCTTCGCCATCCCGAAGCGTTCAACCAGCTCATCGATATTCTTGTCCAGGCCAGCATTGATTATCTTGTCGCCCAGTTGGAAGCGGGCGCTGATGTGGTGCAATTGTTTGAAAGCTGGGCGCTCAACCTTGATGACCAAGCTTTTGCCGAGCGGGTGATCGAACCAAACCGCCGCATCGTCCAAGGCATCCGCGAGCGCATTCCCAACGCGCCCATCATCGGCTTTCCCCGTGGCGCTGCCGGAAATCTTGCGAAGTATGCAGCGCTTACCGGCGTCAATGCGCTTGGCCTCGATTACGCCACGCCGCTCGACTTTGCCGCCAAGCACCTGCCGGCCGTTCTGCCCGTCCAAGGAAATCTCGACCCTCTTCGTCTCGTCGCCGGTGGCCCACAGCTCGATCATCGGATTGACGAGATCATCACTGCCTTCGCCGACCGCCCGCACATCTTCAACCTGGGCCACGGCATAGTACCCGAAACGCCTATCGAGCATGTCGCCCGCCTCGTCAGCCGCGTCAAAAACGGCTAAGCCGCTTCTCTAAACATCGGAGTTTGCTTCATGGAGTGGGTCAAGGCGTTGCACGTCATCTCTGTCATCGCCTGGATGGCCGGCATGCTCTATCTGCCGCGTCTTTTTGTATACCATACTGTGGCTGAAATCGGCTCCGACAAGTCGGAAACCTTCAAGATGATGGAGCGGCGCCTGCTCCGCGGCATCATCAACCCCGCAATGATCGCCACCTACATCTTTGGCTTTTGGCTCGTCTTGAGCGGCTGGGTCGACGCAGGCTCCACCTGGCTTCACCTCAAGATAGTCTTCGTACTGCTGCTGACGGCGTGCCATGGTGTCCTAGCTAAACACACCCGGCTCTTTGCCGAGGACAAGAACACCAAGCCGCAGAAATATTTTCGTATTCTGAACGAAGTGCCGACCGTTCTGATGATCGTCATTGTTGTTCTGGTGGTCGTCAAACCCTTCTAGGTAGGCCTGTCTCACGTGAATCTGCCGCTTCAAGACGCGTTTCTGTCTTGAATTTGGCGCAGCGACGGGTTATGTGGCTTTAACGCATCCCAAACTCAAGCTGACTTCCCAAGTCGCTGCGCGGTGCCTACCCCTCCCAAATAGACTTGCCGTCCAGATTTCCCTCAAGGGTTTATCCGCTACATGCAGAATATGAAGCTCAGCGAGCTCAAGGCTAAATCTCCGGCCGAATTGTTGGTGTTCGCCGAAGAACACGAGGTCGAAAACGCTTCGACCATGCGCAAACAAGAACTAATGTTTGCGATCCTCAAGGAACTAGCCGCCCAGGAAGTGGACATCACCGGCGAAGGCGTCGTTGAAGTCCTGCCCGACGGTTTTGGTTTCCTGCGGTCCCCCGATGCTAATTACCTGCCGGGTCCTGACGATATCTATGTCAGCCCATCGCAGATCCGCCGGTTTGGTTTGCGCACCGGCGACACGGTTGAAGGCCAGATCCGTTCACCCAAGGATGGTGAACGGTATTTCGCGCTTCTCAAGGTCAACACGATCAACTTCGAAGACCCCGAAGCCGTCCGCCATAAGGTCAACTTCGACAATCTAACGCCGCTTTATCCCGAAGAGCGGCTGCGCATGGAACTGCCCGATCCAACTTTGAAGGATCGCTCGGCGCGTTTGCTCGATTTGGTGGCCCCACTCGGCAAAGGCCAACGAGCCTTGATTGTCGCCCCACCACGTACCGGTAAGACGGTATTGTTGCAAAATATTGCACAATCAATCGCGACTAATCACCCTGAATGCTACCTTATCGTTCTCCTGATCGACGAACGCCCCGAGGAAGTTACTGACATGCAGCGCTCGGTGCGCGGCGAAGTCATCTCCTCGACTTTCGACGAGCCGGCATCGCGCCACGTTCAGGTCGCCGAGATGGTGATCGAAAAGGCCAAGCGCCTGGTCGAACACAAGCGGGATGTGGTTATCCTCCTTGATTCCATTACGCGCCTCGGCCGTGCCTACAACACTGTCGTGCCAAGCTCCGGCAAAGTGCTGACCGGTGGTGTGGACGCCAACGCTCTGCAGCGCCCCAAGCGCTTCTTTGGTGCTGCCCGGAACATCGAAGATGGCGGCTCGCTCACCATTATCTCCACGGCGCTGATCGACACCGGTTCGCGCATGGACGAAGTGATCTTCGAAGAATTCAAGGGCACTGGTAACTCGGAAATCATTCTTGATCGCAAGGTCGCGGATAAGCGCATCTTCCCAGCGCTTGACATCACCAAGTCCGGTACCCGCAAAGAAGAATTGCTGGTTGAGTCTGACATCCTCAAAAAGATGTATGTCCTTCGCCGTATCCTCAATCCAATGGGCACGATCGACGCCATGGAATTCCTGATGGACAAGGTACGTCAGACCAAGACCAATTCCGATTTCTTCGATTCGATGAATACTTAGGAGCCTTGGTCCGAAAAGTGGCAATCCGATTTCGGATCGATCAAACCTTCGACGAAAACCATATGGGCGTGCTGCACTCTGCAGCCGCCCATAGTCTTGTCTGAGCCATGCAGTCGGGTGACACCATTGTGGCGCTGTCTTCTGGGGCACCGCCCTCTGGCGTAGCCATCATCAGGCTCTCGGGCCCTGCGGTTCGCACGATCCTCATGAGCATCGCCGGTGTCGTGCCAGAGCCGCGCCGGCTAGTGCTGCGGCCTATCGGGAAGGACTCCCTGCTCGATCGGGGCTTGGTCGCTTACTTTCCCTCGCCTTACAGTTTTACGGGAGAAGACTGCGCCGAATTCCAGGTGCACGGCTCTCCAGCGGGGGTGCGTGCGATCCTCAAGCAAGTTATTGATCTGGGCGCACGACTAGCCGAAGCAGGTGAATTCACCCGTCGCGCTTTCGAGAACGGTAAGCTCGATCTGGTCGAGATCGAAGGCTTGGGCGATCTTCTGGAGGCAGAAACCGAAAATCAGCGCCGGCAAGCAATCTCCCGCTTTGAAGGCGGCCTCACCGCACAGATTGATCTTTGGCGCAACACCCTGCTCGACCTTCGTGCTGAAATTGAAGCGCGTCTCGATTTCTCCGATGAAGGGGACGTAGAAGACGCCCTGCCCGTTCAGTTCGGCTCATCCATCGTTCGTCTTCGTGACACGATTGAAACGGCTCTCCGCACAGTAGAGCACGGGCGAATCGTACGCGAAGGTATTCGGGTTGCATTGGCTGGACCGCCGAACGCTGGCAAATCTAGCCTGCTCAATGCCCTCGCCAGATCCGAAATCGCCATCGTCACCGACGAAGCTGGAACCACACGCGACGTCCGCGAAGTGCCGCTGGACATTAAGGGTCAACTCTTCATTCTCCTGGACCTCGCTGGCCTGCGCGAAACCGACAGCAAAGCCGAAGCGGAAGGCGTCAGACGCGCCTACCAAGCTATTGAGCATGCTGACATTGTTCTTTGGCTGATTGCGCCAGATACAGCCGCAATAGCTGAACCTTCCACGCAAGGGATCATCCTTACAGTCGGCACTAAAGCTGATTTGGGCAGAGTAGCCGCTGCGGAGCTTGTTATTTCCACCACGTCCGGGACTGGACTAATGGAACTACAAGAAAAGCTTCATGAGATTGGCCAAGGTTTAGGTTCAGGTGAACCTACACTACTGAGCCGTGAACGAGATCGCTTGGCGTTGATAGCTGCCCTTGACGAACTCCGTTCCGCCTCCCAGAAATTGGATATGCCTGAACTCGCTGCTGAAAGCCTGCGACGTGCCTCCCATGCCTTAGAGCGTTTGATTGGCCGCCTTGACGCAGAACGGGTGCTTGACCGCCTTTTTGTCAGTTTCTGCATCGGCAAATGATTCACGTGAAACAATGGCAGCAAGCGGGCGTGATCACCCGTCGATTGATTCACGTGAAACATTGGACTATGCAGCATGGCTTGGAGATGAGCCATGACTGACTACGCTGTTATCGTTGTTGGCGGCGGACATGCCGGATGTGAAGCGGCAGCAGCGTCCGCGCGACTTGGCGTGCCAACTGCCCTAATTACGCATCAGTTCGCAACCATTGGTGAAATGAGCTGCAACCCCGCAATTGGTGGTTTAGGCAAGGGACATCTTGTTCGCGAGATCGACGCCCTGGACGGCCTCATGGGTCGCGTAGCTGACCAAGCTGGCATACAGTTCCGGCTCCTGAACCGGCGCAAAGGTCCTGCCGTCCGTGGACCTCGTGTCCAAGCCGACCGCAAGCTCTATCGCCAAGCTATGCAGGCGACGCTCCTGGAGCAGGCTAACCTGGACATCATCGAAGGCGAAGTCGACGACATCGTCACCAGCGATGGTCAGGTGTCTGGCGTTCGACTTCTCGATGGCACCCAGTATGGGACCAAAGCTGTTGTCCTGACCACCGGCACATTTTTGCGCGGCCTCATTCATCGTGGCGAGGAGACAATCCCAGCCGGACGCCTGGGTGAAAAGCCGGTGCTCGGATTGTCGACGCGCCTAGAGAATCTTGGACTACAACTCGGTCGTTTGAAGACCGGCACGCCTGCCCGTCTAGCCTCAAGCTCGATCGACTACAGTAATCTTGAAGCTCAGCCTGGCGACACGCCTCCCGAGCCATTTTCGTCCCTCACAACCGAAATCACGACGCCCCAGATCAGCTGCCACATCACACGCACCACATCCGAAACGCACAGGATTATTGCGAATAATCTGCACCGCTCGGCCATGTACTCCGGCCGTATACAAAGCCGTGGCCCGCGCTACTGTCCGTCCATCGAGGACAAGATTGTCCGATTTGCCGATCGTGAAAGCCACCAGATCTTCCTCGAACCGGAAGGTCTAGACGACGACACCGTCTACCCGAACGGTCTATCGACGTCGCTTCCCGCCGATGTTCAGGAAGCATTCTTGCGCTCCATGCCTGGGCTGGAGAACGTTCGGATCATTCGGCCAGGCTATGCGATTGAGTACGATTACGTCGATCCACGGGAACTTCGCCCAACGCTGGAAGTAAAGCGTCAGCCTGGACTCTACTTGGCCGGTCAGATCAATGGCACAACCGGTTACGAAGAAGCAGGAGCTCAAGGTTTGCTCGCGGGCGCCAACGCGGCCCTCGCAAGTTCCGGCCAAGATCCATTTATTCTCTCGCGCACAGAGAGCTATTTGGGCGTAATGATTGATGATCTGGTGACGCGCGGCATATCCGAACCGTACCGAATGTTCACCTCTCGTGCTGAATTCAGGCTGCACTTGCGCGCCGATAACGCCGACCAAAGGCTGACGCCGCTTGGCATCGAGAAAGGTCTGGTAGAACAGGCTCGTCACGAACTATTCGCCGTCAAGCAACAAGCGCTAAGCTCCGGGCGTCTGCTTTTGGAGAGTTTGACTGTATCACCGACGAGTGCACGTACGGCAGGGATCAGCATCAATCAAGATGGAAAGATGCGTTCTGCATTCGAACTTTTGTCCTACCCTGATGTAGCTGCGAACGATGTTGTTCGGGTTTGGCCGGAGATTGGTCAGGTAAGGCCGGCTATTCTTGAGCAGCTGATTGTTGATGCGCAGTATGCGGTCTACCTTGATCGGCAACGCAGTGACATAGAAGCGGTCAAGCGTGACGAGCAGAAGAACATACCTGACAGTTTGGACTATGCAGCCATTCCAGGCTTATCTATGGAACTGCGCAACAAGCTGGCAAGCGCACGACCTCAAACGATTGCCCAAGCGCAAGCTCTTGACGGTATGACTCCAGCAGCTATTACCTTGCTGCTTGCTGTCATCCGCAAAGGACAGCTAAAGCTGCAAGCGGCAAGTTGACGGCCAACAAAGATCTTTTAGCACCGTATCAGCAACACTTCACCAGGCCTTTAAACACGGTTTGCGCTGATCTGGAACACTATGCTCAACTCTTGCGTAAATGGCAGCCAGTACAGAATCTTGTTTCACGTGAAACATTGGAGGAGCTTTGGTCACGTCACTTTGTCGACAGCCTCCAAATTCTCCGCCTGTTGGACTCGGATGATCTCGAGTTCTTGGATTTCGGAAGCGGAGGAGGGTTTCCAGCGCTTCCCTTGGCTATCGCCCTTAAAGGTGATGCCCATCATTTCACGCTTGTCGAGCCCAACAGCCGCAAAGTCAGTTTCTTGCGCACTGTTGCTCGTGAACTGGGTCTCAACGTGAACAGTCTGCTAACGCGAAGTGACCAAATGACACCGGATATGGTGCCAGATGCTAACGTAATCACTTCACGTGCCCTTGCCTCACTACCTCAACTTTGCACATGGATAGCGCCATTCTTTAAGCCTCAGACCCGCGCCATTCTGCACAAAGGCCGGGAACATGTTGATGAGCTCGAACAAACAGTTCCGCTTTGGAACTTTGACGTGCTATTAACCAAGAGTGACACTGATCCGAACGGTGTTCTCCTCACGCTACAAAATCTGCGTGCGAAAACAATTAGTTAGCGGCGAGCGAGCTGGAGGCCGAATTGGTGCCCCGTATTCTGACCCTGGCAAATCAAAAAGGCGGCGTAGGTAAAACTACTACCGCTATCAACCTTGCAACAGCTCTCGCCGCTATTGGCGAGCGCGTGCTCATCGTCGACCTTGACCCCCAAGGCAACGCCTCCACCGGCCTAGGTATCTCCCGCACCGATCGAGAAGTCTCCTCTTATGATCTCCTGGTCGGGGAAGCTACAGTCGCTGAAGCCGCCATCATGACCAGCGTTCCCAATGTCGCAATCGTCCCATCGACAATGGATTTGCTAGGAGTCGAGTTAACCATTGCCGGGCAGGCGGACCGCGCTTTCAAGCTCCGCAATGCGTTCAAGCAATTGAGCGATTTAACCATTAACGATAAGCCGGTCAGCTATATCTTGATCGATTGCCCACCGTCCCTAAACCTTCTCACCATCAACTCGCTTGTCGCTGCTGACGCAGTTTTAGTTCCTCTCCAGTGCGAGTTTTTTGCGCTAGAAGGTTTGAGCCAACTGCTTCAGACCATTGAGCAAATTCGATCAACCTTGAACCCACGCCTGTCAATCCAGGGTGTGGTGATGACCATGTTCGACAAACGCAACAACCTCAGCGAGCAGGTGTTGCAGGATGTGCGCAGCGAAATGGGCGCGCTCGTCTATGACACCGTTATCCCCCGTAACGTCCGGCTGAGTGAAGCGCCGTCCTATGGAAAACCAGCACTGCTGTACGATTTGAAGTGCGCCGGAAGCCAAGCCTATCTGCGTCTTGCCACCGAAGTCATCCGCCGCGAGCGGCAACTCAACGCCGCATAGGAGGCTGCCTTGAACGAACGACCAACTCGACTCGGCCGTGGTCTAGCGGCGCTGATCGGTGACATGGCGACCATCGAAGGCGCACGTGTGACGGAAACAGGTGGTGTCAAGAAGCTGCCGGTTGACTTCATCATCGGCAACCGCGCCAACCCGCGCCGCACCTTCAATGTCGAGCAGCTCGAAGAGCTGACCAATTCGATCCGGGAAAAAGGCATAATGCAGCCTTTGCTCGTGCGGCCGAGTGAAGACCCCAACATCTTCGAAATTATCGCCGGCGAACGCCGCTGGCGCGCTGCTCAGAAAGCAGGGCTGCACGAGGTACCGGTCATCATCCGCGAGGTAGATGATAAGGAAGCTCTAGAGCTGGCCATAATCGAGAATGTACAGCGTGCCGATCTTAATCCCCTCGAAGAAGCGATGGGTTACGGGCAACTTATTGAGCAGTTCGATTATACTCAGCAGGACCTTGCCCAAGTCATCGGTAAAAGCCGGTCGCATGTGGCCAATACATTGCGCCTCCTGCGCTTGCCAGAAGACATTCGTGAGATGGTCTCCAGTGGCGCACTGACTGCCGGTCACGCCCGTACCCTGATCACCGCAGAGGATCCGGCAGCCCTTGCCCGCCAGATCGTCGCCGGTGGCCTTTCCGTGCGGGACGCAGAGGCCCTGAGCCAGCAGCGTGATGTTGGAACCAAAAAGACAAAGCTAGCGACCGGTGCCGATCGCGATCCGGACACTTTAGCACTGGAGCGTCGCCTGTCGGATGCTTTGGGTCTATCAGTGTCGGTCGCGCATCACGATCGCGGCGGCAAGCTGGAAATCCGCTACAAGACTCTGGAGCAGCTAGACGGCATTTGTGTCAAGCTGACAGGACATTCCAGCTAAGCTAATGCGCTGCCGCCATCATGCAGATGGCGAGTAAGGTCCGGCGTAGGCCGACTTCGGCGAGTGCCGGGCGCCGGCGCGTTTCTGCGGTCGTTAGTAAAATGCGCTCCGCTGCCGTTGCTAGAGCCGCATCGCTCCACAAACGCAACTGCTGCTCCAATGCACCAAGGCGGGAAAAGTGCGGCTTGGGGCGTAAGCCGTCCAGTACAGCTCTTGGACTCTTGCCAAGATCGACTTCAGCCCGCCAGCGCCGCAAATTGGCAAAATGGATGGTGCACATCGCTAAAAGACGTTGCACATCGACGGCTGCGGATAAGGCACGATTAAGCGCCAGCTCAAGCTTTTCGGCGTGCCCGCCTGCAGCAGCATCGAGGATGGCGTCAATCACCAGCATGCCATTATCAGCACAAAGCAGGAGTACGTCTTCCCGGCTTAGCTCTTTCTTTTCCGCTGCATAGAGGCTGAGCTTCTCCAGCTCCCGCCGTGTGATCTCCCGGTCATTGCCCAAGATTTCACGCAAGGTGGACACCACATCCGCATCTGCCCGAATTGCCTGCTGGTTGAATGTTTCACGGATTAGCGCCTGGAGCGTCTCGTCGCTATCCGGGTAGCAGGGCAGGGCGCGGCCGAACTTCGCCGCTTCTACCAAAGCCCGTAATGCATCCTTCGGGGCCAAATTGCCGGCCTCCAGCACAATAGCGGCGCTGTTTGGATCATCACGCAATTCGCTCAGCGTCATAACGAGAGTTTTGGAAGCGCCGCGAACGCGTACTATCCGCTTGCCGCCAAAAAGCGACATGGTCTTGGCTTCCACCGCCAACAGTGACGGATCAGCGTCCAGTTCGGCGCCTTCCAGCGAAACGATGCTGGCCGATTGCGGGTCGTCTTCGGCCAGCTTGCGGATCAGGCGCTGTGCGGTCTCCCGAACAAGACCGGTATCGGGACCATAGGCAAGGAAAATGCCCTCGGAGATGTCAGGCCGAACGAGAAATCGCGCAACCTCATGGGCCTTAAGTGCCGCCATCAGCGGCTCGCACCTGCCAGAATGGCGAGGCGGAGGGACTCGGCAGCGGCTCTGGCGGCGCGTTCCGCTGCTTCCTCCTGGGCGTTGCGGTCGGCTAGAACCTGATCATTGCGGGTGTACTGCGCCGTTGCGCGCCGCGTGAAGGTCCTGGCAGGAGCAGCGCTGCCGTCGCGTGGGGTGATCGTCAAAGTCGCTGTGACCGTCACTTCCATTGATTTGCTAGGATTGTCGGTCCGCGACAGCATTGTTTCGCTAAACGCCGGCACAAGAACAACAGACGCCAGCGGCGCTGTTGGGTTGGTAGACTGGCCAAGCCGCAGCGAAAGCTCCTGATAGACAACCTGCTCCAATCGGCTGTTTGGCTTCGCGTAGGACAAACTCATCGATGTCTGCACGGCAGAATCGTTGCTGTAAACCGGTGCAAAGCTGCTGCATCCCGCAAGCAACCCGACCGATGCCAGCATTCCAGCTAGAAGCGCAGAACGACGCACGACGTTAAACAACGACATTGACGATCCTGTCTGGCACAACGACGATCTTCTTTGGCGGCTTGTCCTCCAGAATGCGGACAATTTCGTCCAGAGACAAGACACGTTGTTCGATATCGCTGTTCGCCAACCCCTTGGCTACTGTGATTTCGCTCCGGCGCTTGCCGTTCACCTGCACCGGCATGGTGACCTCGTCATCCACCAGCAGGGCAGCCTCGACCTCGGGCCAGACCGCGTCGGCCACTAGCCCTTGCTTGCCCAAAGCTTCCCAGCAGGTTTCCGCCAGATGGGGCATCATGGGCGCGATCAATTGCACGAGGCAATTGACCCCTTCTTCAAGCGCGGGCAGGCGTGCAGCGGGGGCGACGCTCACCAATCCTGAGGAGCGTACCAAGGCATTGGTCAACTCATAGATCTGCGCAACGGCGCGATTGAACCGTAGGCCCTCGATATCTTCGGCCACGTTGTGCACGGCACGGTGTACGATCTTGCGCAGCGTCAAGCCTTCTGCGTCCACTGCGGTGCGCGTCAGACCAGCCGCCTGCTGCCGCAATGCGATGGTGTCGCTCACCAGACGCCATACACGCTGCTGGAAGCGGCTCGCGCCTTCAACGCCCGCTTCGGTCCATTGCACGTCACGCTCCGGTGGGGAGTCCGATAGCATGAACCAGCGCGCGGTGTCGGCACCATAGGTGGCAACGATCTCGTCAGGATCGACCACATTCCGTTTGGATTTGCTCATCTTTTCCACTGAGCCGATCGCGATTGGCTCGCCGGATTGCAGATGCTTGGCGGTCCGCGTTTCGCCTGCGGTCTCCAGCACCACATCGACCGGCGCCACCCACTCGCCTTGTGGTGATTTGTAGGTTTCATGGGTCACCATGCCTTGGGTGAACAGACCCTTGAACGGCTCATCGAGCCCCAGATGGCCGGTCGCTTTCATCGCGCGGGTGAAATAGCGCGAGTAGAGCAGGTGCAAGATCGCATGCTCCACCCCACCGATATACTGGTCCACCGGCAGCCAGCGATCGGCGATGGCGGGCTCTGTCGGTGTTGCCGCATGGGGTGAGGTGAACCGCGCAAAATACCAGGACGAATCGACAAACGTGTCCATGGTGTCGGTTTCGCGCCGGGCCGAAGCGCCGCATTGGGGGCAGTGCACATGCTTCCAGGTCGGATGATGATCCAGCGCATTGCCCGGCTTGTCGAAGGTCACGTCCTCAGGCAGGACCACCGGCAGATCTTTCTTAGGCACCGGAATGGTGCCGCAGACCTCGCAGTGGATCACGGGAATAGGACAACCCCAGTACCGTTGGCGCGATACGCCCCAGTCGCGCAGCCGGTACTGCGTCTGCGCCTTGCCCCAGCCATTTTGCTCGAACAGGGCCAGCGTCCGGTCCATCGCTTCCTGGCAGGTGATCTCGATGCCCGGTTCGCCATACCATTGCACATAGCGCACGGTCTGCGTCTTAGCGGGCACAAAGGCGGTATTGCCAACCGCCTCATCGTTGTCCAGCGGCTTGAAGACATCAATTACCGGAAGATTGTACTTGCGGGCGAAATCCAAGTCGCGCTGGTCATGCGCCGGGCAGCCGATGATCGCGCCGGTGCCATAGTCCATCAGCACGAAATTGGCGATGAACAGGGGCAGCTCCCAATCGGGATCAGCCGGGTGAAGTGCCTTTATGCCTGTATCAAAGCCCAGCTTTTCAGCCTGCTCGATGGCCGCTTCCGAAGTGCCCATGCGCATGCATTGAGCATTAAATTCGGCGATCTCGGGATTGGTGTCGCCCAAGGCCTTGGCTAAGGGATGGTCGGCGGCAATGGCAGCAAAGGTCGGCCCGCGCATCGTATCGGCGCGCGTGGTGTAAACCGGCAGGGCGCTAAAGCCGGCGGGAGCACCCTTGAGTCCAAATTCGAACGCAAGTCCCTGGCTCTTGCCAATCCAGTTTCGCTGCATGGTGCGCACTTTCTCAGGCCATTCGGTTAACCCGTCCAGTGCCTCCAACAGCTCCTCGGCATAGTCGGAGATCTTGAAGAACCATTGCGTTAGATCGCGCTGCTCGACGACAGCGCCTGAGCGCCAGCCACGCCCGTCAATAACCTGCTCATTTGCTAGGACGGTCATGTCGACCGGGTCCCAATTGACCTTAGACTGCTTGCGCGTCACCAGGCCCGCTTCCATCATGTCGAGGAAAAGCGCTTGCTGGTGCTGGTAATATTCAGGCTCGCAAGTGGCGATCTCCCGCGTCCAATCGATGGACAGACCCATCGATTGTAGTTGCGCCTTCATCGCGCCGATATTCTGCCGCGTCCAGGTGCCCGGATGGGTCTTGCGCTCAATGGCAGCATTTTCAGCAGGTAGGCCGAAAGCATCCCATCCCATGGGGTGCAGGACGTTGCGGCCCTTGGCGCGGTAGTAGCGCGCCACCACATCGCCCATGGAATAATTGCGCACATGGCCCATGTGGATTCGGCCGGAAGGGTAGGGGAACATCTCGAGCACATAATAGGGCTCGCGCGGATCGTCATTGGAGGCAACAAAGCTCTGGCGGTCGGCCCAGATCTTTTGCCATTTCGGTTCCATTTCGCGCGGATTGTAGCGTTCGCCGCTCACTATGCTTGTCCTTGAATGATTTGCCGGAAGCGCACGCAACAGGCGGTGCAGCTTGCCTTTATGCAGGATTTTGGCTACCGGACCATCACCAGAAATCCCCCTCAAGGTCAACAGGAACAGCCACAAAGCATGGACAGTGCACGGCCTGCCAGCCTTCTTGAGATCGAGCGTCGCATTGCCGCCGCACGCGAGCGGTTCGGCGCGCCTCCTGAACAGGTACAACTGATTGCGGTTTCAAAGACCTTTGACGCCGAAGCAATCGAGCCCTTCCTTGCTGCCGGGCAGCGCGTGTTCGGGGAAAACCGCGTTCAGGAAGCGCAAGGCAAGTGGCCGTTGCTCAAGGCGCGCTATCCCGATATCGAACTGCACCTTATCGGACCGTTGCAGACCAACAAGGCCCGCGACGCCGTTGCGCTCTTTGACTGCATCCAGACGCTCGATCGCGACAAGCTTGCTGCCGTGCTGGCATCTGAAATGAAGCGCCAGGGGCGATCCTTGCCGTGCTTTGTCCAAGTCAATATTGGGCTGGAGCCACAAAAGGCCGGTATTGCGCCCAGTGATGCGCTCGCCTTTGTAGAGCAATGCCGAAATTTGCATGGGCTCAAAATTGTGGGCCTTATGTGCATTCCGCCCGACGACGTGCCGGCTGGCCCATACTTCGCTCATCTTGCCGGTCTTGCCCGAGCATGCGGTCTCTCCCAACTCTCCATGGGCATGAGTGGCGATTTCGAAACGGCCATCGCAATGGGCGCAACCCACGTCCGCGTAGGTTCTGCGCTATTTGGCACCCGGCCGCCGATCAGTGGCTAAGCACTTGGTTTTTCGGTCATCGCGCCCCAAATAACTGCAACTTGTTGCCAACACGCATCGTTGCTGTGAGCGATAAACCCGTTGTGACCAGCCAGCCGCTAGCTTGTCTTTCGTGTGAGCAAAGCTTGGTGGCGCGCATACGACCGGAGAGACTGAATGAACAAGAGACGCATCCTGCTCGTAGACGACGATGCAGACCTGCGCCAGACCCTGGTCGAACAACTCGAAACGCACAACGAGTTCGATATTCTTCAAGCAGGTACGGCCAATGACGCGCTCAAGACCACGCGCGAAAATAATGTCGACCTGATGATCCTTGATGTTGGCTTGCCTGACATGGATGGCCGTGAAGCCGTCAAGGTCTTGCGCAGCGAAGGGTTCAAAAGTCCCATCCTGATGCTCACCGGGCACGACACCGATGCCGACCAGATCCGCGGACTTGAATCGGGCGCCAATGATTACCTGACTAAGCCTTTCCGCTTCCCCGTGCTGCTGGCCCGCATCAATGCGGCACTCCGCCAGCACGACCAGAGCGAGGATGTGGTTTTCACCATTGGCCACTACAGCTTCCAGCCTTCCGCCAAGCTGCTGGAGACCAATGACGGCAATAAGGTCCGCCTGACGGATAAGGAAACATCGATCCTCAAATATCTTTACCGGCAGGGCCCCAAGACCATCACGCGCGATATCCTCCTCAAGGAAGTTTGGGGCTACAACAATCGCGTGACGACCCATACGCTCGAAACCCACATTTATCGCCTGCGCCAAAAGATAGAACGCGATCCCTCCAATGCCCGGCTTCTGGTCACCGAAGAGGGTGGCTACCGGCTGGTGCCATAAGGACTGGGCAGCAAAATCTGGTACAAACCGGTGCGAAATAGCCTATAGGGTGGAAAGGCTTCGCTGTGGCGGAGCCTTCTTGCATTCGGGTTAGGGTCGATGATCAGGGATTTTGCAGCCGAAGCGCTGGCGCAGGCTGAATTCTTCGATATTTGCGACGACGAACAGCGGCGTATGCTGGCGTTCGCCGGCGATCAACGCCATTTCGATCCCGATGCGGTGCTTTACCAGGCTGGCGATGTCCCGCAGGGTGCCTTCGTCCTTATCAGTGGCACGCTCAAGGCACTGCCCGAGGGAGGCGGTAAACCTTACGCTGTCTCGGAGCCGGGTAGCGTCGTCTCAGCCATGGCATTGATTCTGGCCAAGCCACGCCCGATTACCATCACGGCCGTTACCGACTGCCAGACGCTCTTTGTGCCGCGTCATGCCTTCATGAAGCTGGTGCAGCAATCACCGGATCTGGCGCAGCGCGCTATCGAGCGCGTACAGCGGGAGATCGGCAGCTATTTGGGTGCTCTGGAGCCGATCAGCCGCCGCATGCGGCAAGACTAGGCGCTAAACGGCAAAGCGGGCGATCACCGGCACATGGTCGCTGGGCTTGTCGGTCCAGCCGCGCGCCGGCTTGATGATTTCGGCCGCGGTGCAATGCGCGGCCACGTCTGCCGTTGCCCAGATATGGTCCAGCCGGCGGCCGCGGTCAGACGTCTCCCAATCGAGGCCTCGATAGCTCCACCAGGAATAGATCTTCCGGTCATGCGGCACGTGCTTGCGGATCAAATCGGTCCACCCATGGCCGCCATTGAGCAGCGCGTCGAGGGCTTCGGTCTCAACCGGGGTGTGGCTGATGACCTTGAGCAATTGCTTGTGGCTCCACACATCGTTCTCATGCGGCGCCACGTTGAAATCGCCGGCAATCAATTGCCCGCGTGCAAACTGGGTTTCACCGAACCAAGTCTTTAGTTCTTGGAGAAAGCCCAGCTTGTGCTTGAACTTGGGATTGATCTCGGGATCGGGCTCGTCGCCTCCAGCGGGAATATAGAAATTGTGCACCGTCAGGGGCCCACGCCCGAAATCGAGCAGCGCCGAAACGTGACGCGATTCAGGGATATCGCAGAACACGCGGCTCGAAACATCGCTCAGCGGCCATTTTGAGAGGATGGCCACGCCATGGTAGCCCTTTTGCCCATGCACGGCCTGGTGCGGGTAGCCTGCCTCGATGAACGCGTTCCTTGGAAACTGGTCATTGGTGCATTTGATTTCCTGCAGCATCAGCACGTCAGGCTGATACTGACGCAGAAAATCAAGCACCATCGGCAGGCGCAGCCGGACGGAGTTGATGTTCCAGGTGACGATCGAAGCAGACATGAAGGGCCTTGAGCTTGGGTGCCGTCTCTTATCGCCAAGCCAGCCGCCGCCGTAAAGCCGGAAGTGAGGTCAAGCGTTTCACGTGAATCGATGCCAGCAAAAAGCCCGGCACTTGGGTAAGTACCGGGCTCGTAACTTTGACAGACGCTAAAGCTTATTCAGCCTTCGGGGCTTCCTCAGCGGCAGCGGCCTGCTCGGCGGCAGCAGCAGCGGCTGCGGCTTCCGCGTCCTTGGCAGCCTGTTCAGCGGCGAAAGCCTCGGCGGCAGCAACCTTCTCGGCCTCACGCGCGTCGCGGGCAGCCTGGGCTGCGGTGCGCTCGTTGGCTTCGATCTTCTTGGTGCGCGAATTGGTCGATTCAAAAATACGAGCCGATTTGCCGCGACGATCACGCAGATAGTAGAGCTTGGCGCGACGGACCTTGCCGCGCTTGAGTACTTCCACCGAAGCCACGTTGGGCGAATAAAGCGGGAACACGCGTTCCACGCCTTCACCATAGGAAATCTTGCGCACGGTGAAGGATGAGGTAATGCCCCCGCCATTAAGGGCAATCACGACGCCTTCATAGGCCTGCAGGCGCTCTTTTTCGCCTTCGCGGATCTTGACCCACACCTTGACGGTATCGCCATGGGTAAAGTCGGGAAGTTCGCGCTTGGCGGCAAGGGCGGCAACCTGCTCGGCCTCGATCTGTTCAATGATATTGGTCATATGCGATTCCGTTCTTGAATCTTTTCAATGGAGCACTTGTTCAATCCTTTGAGGATCGAGCGCCCGGTCTTGGTTGGTAACGGAGGGGGTCGTCTTTTTATTGGTGCGAGACGGGTCCGATTAGCCCGTAAACGCGGTCGTGGCGCGGCTATAGGGGAAAACACCGCTGGAGTCTAGAGTTTGGGACAGTTTTATGACTTGAGCGGCGTTAACAAGTCGGGCCGGCGCTGGGCTGTCAATGTCCGGCTCTGCTCAAGGCGCCACTTGGCTATATTGCCGTGATCACCCGATGTCAGCACTGGTGGAATCTCCAGCCCTTCAAAGCTTTGCGGGCGCGTGTATTGCGGATATTCCAGCAAACCGTTTTCGAAGCTTTCATCGGCATGACTCTCGGCTCCGCCCAGAACACCGGGAATAAGCCGCACCACTGCTTCCAGCAACACCATAGCCGCGACCTCGCCGCCCGCCAGCACATAGTCGCCGATGGAGATTTCTTCGAGCTGCCGCCTATCGATCACTCGCTGGTCAACGCCCTCGAACCGTCCGCAAATGATTATCGCGCCAGGGCCCAGCGCTAGCTCACGCGCCCGCTTTTGCGTCAGCGGAGCACCGCGCGGTGACATCAAGATGCGGGGCCGTAGTTCTCCGGCCGGGCTTTCGGCATCAATAGCCCGTGCCAGAATGTCCGGCTTGAGCACCATGCCCGCACCCCCACCGGATGGTGTGTCATCCACTGTGCGATGCCGGTCCGAGGCAAAGTCGCGCAATTGCACAGTCTTGAGCGACCACAGCCCCCCCGCAAGTCCGCGCCCGAGCACGGACGCGCCTAGGGTCCCCGGGAAGAGCTCTGGGAACAGCGTAATGATCGAAGCCGAAAAGCTCAATCGGGCTCTTCCTCACCCTCGGGTGCATCGAGTGGCACGACGATGGTCAGGTAACCTTCGCTGACATCGATGTGCGGAACAACGGCCTTGGTGAATGGATAAAGGTAAGTGTCGCCTGTCTGTTCGTCGCGCACCTCGATGAGGTCACCCGCTCCAAAGTTCGGGATCGCCGAAACCTTGCCCAACACCACGCCGGTATCGAGCCGTGCCTCAAGCCCAACTAGATCAGCGTGGTAGAAATCGTCTTCATCGTCGGGGTCGGGCAATTTGCTGCGCTCCACATAAAGATTAAGGCCGTTTAGCTGTTCTGCCGCGTTGCGGTCGGAAACGCCCTTGATGTGAGCAACGACGACATTCTTGTGCAGGCGGACCTTGTGCAAAGTGACCGTAAGCCCATCCCTGTCGGTCGCCAATGGTCCATAGGAGCCGATTGCCTCGGGATCCTGGGTGTGGGCGGCGATGCGCACCTGGCCCTTGATGCCGTGCGCGGCTCCAATCGTGCCCAAAAGGATGAGATGGCTTTTCTCAGTCGTCATGCTGGCTCCGGTTATTCTTTGTGCCTCTTAGCAGGCAGTGCCGCGCTTGGGAATTGGCGTGCGGGGGAACTCATCGGGTGAGCCAGGGATTGTTTGGCAGCACAGCCAAGGAGTTTTGAGCAATGGCCAGAATATTGACGTCGCGCGAGGAAATCCGCCAGTGGGCAACGGCTCGGGGCGGCAATCCCATGCTGCTCGACACGCCCGATGTGCATGAGGACCGAACGCTGCTCCAGATCACCTTTGGCCAGCACGCGCTCAATGCCGAGCGCAACGAAGGTCCCGACAATTCACTGACCGGCGGCTGGAACCTGTCGGGATGGGAGGAATGGTTCGAGCAGTTCGAAAAGAATGGCCTAGCGATCAAGGTCAACGACGACGCGCCCGGCACGCTCAGCAATGATTTCCATTTCGTGCCGCGCGAAGGCAGCAGCGAAGAGCAGACCACCAACGCTGCGCGACATCCGGCCAACATCACCATCCAGTCCCCCAACAAGGACGACCGCGCTTCGCCCGATCCGACCTAGTCGCGCTCGGCTGCCGCTTCAATGGCTTCCATGTCCTCGTCGGAAAAGCCGAAATGGTGACCCAGTTCATGGATCAGCACATGGGTGACGACTTCGCCCAGCGTGTTGTCGTCGTTCTCGGCCCAATAGTCGAGGATGGCGCGGCGATAGAGAAACACGGTATTAGGCAGCTGCCCGGTCTGAGGCACGGCGCCGTCTTCGGTGAGACCTACACCCGAAAACAGACCCATGAGCTCGAACGGGCTCTCCATACCGAAGCCTTCAAGCACATCATCTTCGGCGAACTCTGCCACAGAGCAGGTCACGTCTGCGGCTAAAGACCGGAACGGCTCAGGAAGCTCCCGCAGCGCCTTGGCCGCGAGGGCTTCGATGTCGTCGAGGGTCGGCGCGAACCGCGCTCCCCAATCGTTCTGGCTTACTGCCACTCGCGGATATCGACGAAGTGGCCGGCGATTGCCGCCGCTGCCGCCATAGCGGGCGAAACGAGGTGCGTACGGCCCTTGAAGCCCTGACGGCCTTCAAAATTTCGGTTCGATGTTGAGGCGCAGCGCTCTTGCGGCTTGAGCTTATCGGGGTTCATCGCAAGGCACATCGAGCATCCTGGCTCACGCCATTCAAAGCCTGCATCAAGGAACACCTTGTCCAAGCCCTCGGCTTCCGCCTGATCCTTGACGAGGCCCGAGCCCGGCACGACCATGGCATTGACGCCACCGGCCACCTTGCGGCCGCCGATCACTGCCGCTGCAGCGCGCAAATCCTCGATACGGCCATTGGTGCATGAGCCGATGAACACCCGTTCCACCGGAATATCGGTGATTTTGGTGCCGGGCTTGAGCCCCATGTAGTCCAGCGCCCGCCACTTTGAGACGCGCTTGTTTTCATCCGCAATGTCGTCGGGGTTCGGTACTTCACCCGTTACCGAGATCACGTCCTCGGGTGAGGAACCCCAGGATACGATCGGCGGCAGATTGGCTGCGTCCAGCACAACGACCTTGTCGAAATGAGCGCCTTCGTCGGAATAAAGCGTTCTCCAATAATCGACCGCCATATCGAAAGCTTCGCCCTTGGGCGCGCGCGGGCGGTCCTTCACATAGGCAAAGGTCTTTTCGTCGGGCGCGATCAGGCCGGCGCGGGCGCCGCCTTCGATGGTCATGTTGCAGACCGTCATGCGGCCTTCCATGGATAGCGATCGAATGGCCTCACCGGCAAATTCAATGACATGGCCATTGCCGCCAGCAGTGCCAATCTCGCCGATGATGGCGAGGATGATGTCCTTGGCCGTAACATGGGGCGGCAATTGACCATCCACGCGTACCAGCATGTTCTTGGCTTTTTGCTGAATCAGCGTCTGCGTCGCCAGCACATGTTCCACTTCCGATGTACCGATGCCATGCGCCAACGCGCCAAACGCGCCGTGCGTGGAGGTATGCGAGTCACCACACACGATGGTCATACCGGGCAGGGTGAATCCCTGCTCGGGCCCAACGATATGGACGATGCCCTGCCGCTTATCGAACGGATCGAAATATTCGACGCCAAAATCCTTGGTGTTTTCAGCCAGAGCCGCGATCTGGATTGCGCTTTCCGGGTCGGGATTGGGCAGCGATCGGTCGGTCGTGGGCACGTTGTGATCCACCACCGCCAGGGTTCGCTCGGGATGGCGCACCTTGCGGTTGTTCAGCCGCAAGCCTTCGAACGCCTGAGGGCTCGTCACTTCGTGGACGAGATGCCGGTCGATATAGAGGAGCGACGTGCCGTCCTCATTGTTCTGAACCAGATGGTCATCCCAGATTTTGTCGTAAAGCGTGCGAGCCTTGGTCATGGCGATCTTCCAAAGACGGAGTTTGGAGCCGTTCTAAGCCGCAAGGTACAAGGCGGTCAAGTTAAACCGTACTCACGGGTACGGCAGCACCGACCCTAGTGCCGGAAGTGCCGCATTCCTGTCATGACCATGGCGATCCCGGCCGCGTCGGCAGCCGCGATGACCTCGTCATCGCGCATCGACCCGCCCGGCTGGATCACCGCCGTTGCGCCAGCCGCTACCAGCGCTTCCAAGCCATCGGCAAATGGAAAGAACGCGTCCGAAGCGGCGACTGACCCGATCGTCAGCGCACCCTTGACACCAGCAGCCTTGGCCGCATCGATCGACTTGCGATGCGCTGTCAGCGCCGAATCCACTCTGGACATCTGCCCGGCGCCGATCCCCACCGTCGTGCCTTCCTTCACATAAACAATGGCGTTTGACTTCACGTGCTTGGCGACCTTCGCTGCCAGCCGCAGATCGGCCATTTCTTTGTCAGACGGCGCGCGCTTGGTCACGACCTTCAGATCGCAATCGTCGACATTGCGGTTGTCGCGCGATTGTACCAAGAGGCCCCCCGCCACGGATTTGACTATTAGCCCTTCGGCCTTTGGATCCGCCATGCAGCCGGTCAGCAGGAGCCGCAAATTCTTCTTGCCCGCGATGATCTCATGCGCTTCGGGGGTCGCCGATGGCGCAACGATCACCTCAGTGAACACTTTCACGATCTCTGTCGCGGCGGCCGCGTCGATCTCGCGATTGGTTGCGACAATGCCACCGAAGGCCGAAACCGGATCGGTGCGGAGGGCGAGCCGGTATGCAGTGATAACATCACTCGAAACGGCAACGCCACAGGGATTGGCATGCTTGATGATCGCAACAGCCGCTACTTCTTTTGGATCGAATTCCGATACCAGTTCGAACGCCGCGTCCGTGTCGTTGATGTTGTTGTAGCTCAAGGTCTTGCCTTGCACCTGCCGGGCGGTGGCGACACCCGGCCGATCCTCGCCATTGCTGTAAAAGCCCGCCCATTGGTGCGGGTTTTCGCCATAGCGCATCACCTCGCGCAAGGACCCGGCAAAGGATCGATACGAAACTTCAGGATAGTCTATGGCCCGGGCAAACCAGGACGAAATCGCACTGTCATAAGCTGCCGTGCGGGCATAAGCCTTGGCCGCCAGCCGCTGGCGCAACTCGAACGGGACGCCACCTGCCTTTATGGCCTCAAGCACAGCAGGGTAGTCAGCGGGATCGACCACGACAGTCACATAGGCATGGTTCTTGGCGGCGGAGCGCACCATGGCCGGGCCACCGATATCGATGTTTTCGATGATGTCTTCGTAGGCAGCGCCGGAAGCCACCGTCTTTTCAAAAGGATAAAGGTTCACCGCAACAAGGTCGATGGCGCCGATCTCGTGTTCGTCCATCGAGGCGGCATGCTCGGGCTTGTCGCGCACGGCCAGGAGCCCGCCATGCACCTTGGGATGGAGTGTCTTGACCCGGCCGTCCATCATTTCGGGAAAACCCGTCAAATCCGCAATTTCGCGGACGGGCAGCCCGGCATCCTTGATCAACTTGTGCGTGCCGCCAGTTGATACCAGTTCCACGCCGGCCCCGGACAGCCCTCGGGCAAATTCGGCCATGCCAGCCTTGTCGAAAACTGAAAGCAGTGCCCGCCCGACCTTGACCGTCTTGCTCATACCCGATGTCCCGCCTGGTGAATATCGGCGCTCGCTAGCATGAAGCCAGCCAAAGGGCTAGTTCTGTTCCAACGTAAAGATCCAGGCGATTTCCCGGTCCGCGGCCACATCGGTTTCCAGCACCAGTTGGCGCGTCTTGTGGAAACCCACATAGGCTGATTGGCGCACGCTTTCCTCTTCGCGGAACTCGGCCCCTTCCCAAAGGAAGCTCCAAACCTTGCCATTGGGCAGGACCAGCCGGACCATATCCTCGTTGCTGTTGCGCCGGACAATAACGCCGGGCGCCAGGTGAAAGCGGGCGGCGAGCAAGCCTTTGGGCGTTCCACGAGCAATCAGCCGATCCTGGCCGACCAGCGTCGTGCCGCCCGACAGCAGGGTTATACGCCGCTCGATATCGACTCCAAAGGCCTTGGCATAGCCTGAACTGTTGATGCTGAGCAGATGATCGTGGGTGTTGAGCTCGACTTGTGGCTGCCCGGCGCCAGGCAGGTCTTGCTCATCAATCGTCGGCCCCGAATGGGCTACGCCCTGCCGGAACAGCGCCTTGCTCAACGGCAGATCGGACGGCGCCGGGCCACAGGAGCCAAAGATCAGCTCGCTGCCATGGGAGAATTCAATGGCCAGGGCACTGGCATGGCGTTCACCGTCAAAGCCCGGCGGCGGGGTCAGTCCCGTATCGGCGATCACCACCGCGTCGCCGTTTCGCAAAATGCCATAGCCCCCCAGCAGCAAGGAGCGCCGCCTGCGATTTGGTCCGTTGCTTTGAATGGCAATCAGCACGTCATGCGGCAAATGCCCGGTGCCATTAAAGAAAACTGGCTCGCCACTCGACAGCGTCAGCGCATCAAGGCTTTCATGCATGCGGTCGATCTGGGCGCCGAGTTCGTTGGCAGCCTCGGATTTAACCGCGTTGGCAATGCGGCGCACGCTCACTAGGTCGACCAGTAGTTGCAGCTGCAGCTTGCTGTTGCGCGACAGATGCAGGCCGTTGTCATCCAATTGGCTGGCCAGAACCGCATTGAGCCGCTCCACCTTGCCAGGAACATCCGTCTTGTCGCCCTGCTCAAAAAATTCCGCCGCTAGGATTGCAATGGCCGCAAACAGGGCATCGGCTGGCTCGCTGGCGAGTGAACCCCGGATTTTAAGGCTTTGCACCTGCGTGCCAATCACACGCTGAATGGTCTTGGCCTGTTCGGGCGTGGCGCCTTCCACCAGGAGCGGCAAATGGCGAAACCAGTTGAGGACACGCTGTGCCGTTAGCTGCACGGTCCAGCTGTCGCGCTCGAACTTGCCTTCGCGGCCGATCCAATCCAGCACCAGCGTGCGGGCGAAGCGGCGCTCGCCAATGTCGGTCACGTCCCTGAAGTGGCGCAGCCAGGAAAAACTATGCAGGTTCAGCCACCAATCCATATGCTCGACATCGAGCGAAAACGGCGACGCCCCGCCGGTTTCCACCAGCTTGCTGGCCAGCAGATAACGGCCCGTCATCATATCGCGCACCGCATCACGGTCCGCTGGGCGGAAGTCCGGAAGGTCGCCGGCAAAGGCATCATCGGCAAGGCTGCGCCAGGTCCAGCGCAAAATGGGCAGCGTCACGAGCCCGTCGGCCAGCCGGCCCCCGGTACGGCGCAAGCCATGGCGGACACGGTTCAACATTGCGCTTGCCGTGCCATCAGGAGCCGAGGGCAGGTCTTGTTCTGATCGCGGTTCAAAGCCCACACCCTCATTGGCAACCTTTTCCTAAAAAGGCACCCATCAGCACTTTAGCCGAGCCGCATTGCTAAAGTTTTGACTAAAATTCGATATCCACGTTTTCGCACCATGGCCTATTGACGGCGAAAACGCCCGACAAAAAATCCATCCATGCCGCCCGTCCGTCCACCCGGCATCATCGCGGGATGGGTGCGGACCAGGCCCTTGCTCGAAATTGCCTGCTCAAGGCCTGGCAATTCAGCCGGTTCGACCGGCCAAAGCTTGAGCCCTGGCAGCGATTGCAGCGCCCAATCGATCTGCTCCTCACCCTCGGCGGGCTCCAGCGAGCAAACGCAATAGATCAGCACGCCTCCAGGCTCGACGCAGCGATATGCGTTGGTCAGCAGCGCGCGCTGCAGCCGCACCCGGCCCGCCACATCGCCGACCGACCGGTGCCAAATCACTTCGGGATGCCGGCGGAAAGTGCCCGTGGCCGAGCAGGGTGCGTCGAGCAGCACGCCCTCGTACAAGGAGTTGGGCGCAAAGGTGCCAGCATCGCCCACGATGATCTCGGCTGAATAGTCGAGCCGCTGGAGATTATCCTTGAGCCGCTCCACCCGCTTGGGATCGCTGTCGAGCGCCGTCACTAAATGGCCAGCCTTGATCAACTGCGCGGTCTTGCCCCCCGGCGCGGCACAGAGATCAAGCACGCGCTTACCAGCCCCTAGCCCCAGCAGGCGTGCCGGAATAGCCGATGCCGCATCCTGTACCCACCAGCGGCCCTCGCCATAGCCGGGCAGGGCCTCCACCGGCCGGTCGCGCTGCTCGATGCGGACCGTATCCGCCATGACCCGTTCGGCGCCGAGCTGGTCGATCAACTCGCCATCGTCGTCCTTGAGCGTCAAATCGAGCGGGGCACCAGCGAGCAGCGCGTCGGAAAAGCCGTCGATAGCATCTTCGCCATAGGCGGAGAGCCAGGTATCGCCAAAAGTGTCGGGGATCAGCAGATCATCGCTCAGCATGCCGAACTTGGCCGAGTTCGCCTGGGCATTTCGCAGCACGGCGTTCATCAGCCCGCTTAAATGCCTCGCCTTGGGATCGCGCTTGGTAGCTTCAACCGCAAGGAACAGTGCACTATGGGCACCCAGGTCAGGCAAGAACACCAATTGCGCAAGGCTCAGGCGCAGCACGGCTTCGAACGTACCTGACTTGCCCGGCATGCCCTTTTCGAGCAGCGCATGAATGATGAAGTTGAGCTGGCCCTGCCGCCGCAAGGCGGTGGTGATCAGCCGATTGGCCAGCGCTCGGTCGCGCCCATCGGCCAGTTCGCCTGCCGTGAGTGGCGCGAAGTTTTCGCCCGCCAGAACGGATTTGAGCCGCTGTGCGGCAACGAGGCGGAGCTTGAGCCCCGCCGGATCAGGTTTGTTATGCGCCACGCTTCAATCTTATCCCCAGGGACCGCGTTGTCCGCCGTCCTCGTCGGTTCGTCCGACGGTCGGCACGCGCCAGCCGCCGCCATTGTCCCGACCAGTCGAAATCGGGGCAGGGCGCGGCTGAGGCCGTCTGCCCTTATCGTCCACCTGCATCGAAGCTGCAAGCTGGCGCAGCGCCATGATGCGATTGCCAGTGTCCGGATGGGTGGAAAAGAGGTTGTCCATCCGCGCGCCCGACAGGGGATTGATGATGTACATATGGGCCATGGCGGGGTTGCGCTCGGCTGCGATATTGACCTGCCGGCCGGCCAAAGTGGCAATCTTTTCCAAGGCCGAAGCCAGTGCCAGCGGGTCGTTCGAAATCTCGGCGCCGTCCTTGTCGGCTTCATATTCGCGCGTCCGGCTCACGGCCATCTGCACGACCATGGCCGCGACCGGCGCCAAAAACACCATCAAGAGCGCGCCGATGCCGCCCAAAGGATTGTCGCGATTATTGCCGCCCCCAAAGAACAGGCCGAACTGCGCCAGGGCCGAGATGGCGCCCGCGAAAGTCGCCGTGATGGTCATGATCAGTGTGTCGCGCGAGCGGATATGGGCCAACTCATGGGCAATCACGCCTGCGACTTCGCGCGTTTCAAGATGCCGCAGCAGCCCGGCAGAAACAGCTACGGCGGCGTTCTGCGGATTACGGCCCGTGGCAAAGGCGTTGGGCTGGTCGGATTGAATGACATAGACCTTGGGCGTCGGAATGCCCGCCTTGCGCGAAAGCGTATCGACCATGTCGTAGAGCTCAGGCACGCGGGAGCGTTCTACCGGCGCGGCGTTCTGCATGCGCAGCACCAGCTTATCGGAGTTCCAGTAGCCAAAAAGATTGGTCAGCAGCGCAAATACGAACGCCATCATCATGCCCGATGTGCCACCGATAAAGTAGCCCACGGCCATGAAGAGCGCGGTAAGTGCAGCCAGAAGCACAGCGGTACGGAATGCGTTAAACATCAGGAGCCCTTGGGTTCGCGTTGCTGAGCAATTATGTTGTTACGCCAAGGGTTCCATGCAAGCGGCCCGTTTCAAATCGTAATGGAGCAGTCCCATGAACGGCGATGAGCCAGAAGCCGAAGCCCCCCGTCCGCCCCTGACCGAAGCCGCCAAGCGCGCCTTGGCCGAAGCGGAAGCCCGGCGTCAGCAGATCGACGCCAAAGGCGCCTTCGCTCCCAAGGAAGAAGGTGGCCGCGGCGGGTTGGAGCCAGTGCGCTACGGCGATTGGGAAATCAAAGGACTGACGAGCGATTTTTGAGGGCGCTAGCCGCTTCCTATACTTGGTGTCATCCCGGCGCAGGCCGGGATCCATCCCGAAGTTTCGTCACAGCCGCTAGGTGTTCTAGTGCCCTGCCGTCTCAGGATGGACCTCGGCCTGCGCTGCGATGACACTGCGTTTGTGATTGGCTTTGAAGCCTACCCCCGCGCCCTTTCGATGGCTGGCAGCAAGTCCGTTTCCACTGCCTCTGGCGTCAGCGGCCCCACATGTTTGAAGGTGATGATCCCTTCGGCATCCACCACGAATGTCTCCGGCACGCCATAAACACCCCAATCGATCGACACGCGCCGGTCGCGATCGGTGCCTACCGCATCATAGGGATTGCCGAGTTCTTGAAGAAACGCCCGCGCATTTTCGGGCGCATCGGCCTGGTTGATGCCGAGAAGCCGGATACCGGTTTGCTCCTTGAGCGTCACCAGTAGGGGATGCTCGTCGCGGCAAGGAATGCACCAGCTGGCAAAGACGTTGACGACGCTGACCTCCCCCTCAAGCGCTGCCGTGTCGAAGCCGGGCACACCTAGATCGGGCACTTCGGCCATCGCAAAGCTGGGTGCTGGCTTGTCGATCAACACCGATCGCACCAGGCTCGGATCCCGGTCGATCGACAGTGCAAACACCGCAACCAGCGCGACCAGCGCAATCAGCGGCAGGCCGAACAGCAAATAGCGCATCATTTGCCCTGCCGGCGCGCTTCGAGCGCCGCCAGTTTTCTAGTCACCGAGCGAGCGTCGTAAAGCGTCCAGCCGATCAGTCCGGCCACGGCAAGCGCAACTCCGGCATAGGCCCAGACGATGAACACGGCATGCGGCCCCAGATCGATCATGCGGCGCCCTGCGCAGCCTTGCGCTGCAGCGTCGCGATGCGCCGGCGTTTGATTTCGGTGTGCATGGCTTTGATGTGCAGCGTCAGAAACAGCAATGTAAACGCCAGAAACATTACCATCAGCGGCGTTAGGATTGATCCCGGCATGCGCGGCCCATCCGCGCGGAAGACGCTTGCCGGCTGATGCAGCGTGCTCCACCAATCCACGGAAAACTTGATGATGGGGATGTTGATCGCACCCACTAGCGTGAACACAGCAATCACCCGCGCCGCCCGCAACGGATCGTCGAACGCCCGCCAAAGCGCGATAATGCCGAAATAGATCAGCAGCAGCACGAGCGTCGAGGTCATCCGCCCGTCCCATTCCCAGAACGTGCCCCAGGTCGGACGGCCCCAGAGCGCCCCGGTAAACAGCGCCAGTGCGGTGAACAAGGCACCGAGCGGCGCTGCCGCTTTCATTGACACATCGGCAAGCGGATGGCGCCACACCAGCGTCCCCAGCGCCGAAACAGCCATCACCCCATAAACAAACTGCCCCAGCCAGGCATTGGGCACGTGGACATACATGATGCGCACAGTGTCGCCCATCTGGTAGTCCTCAGGCGAATTGAAAAGCGCGAAATAAAGACCCAAGGCGAACAGCAGCGCCGTTAGAAGTGTCAGCGGCCAAAGCAGCGGCTTGGTCCAAACAACGAACTGCCCCGGATGGGCGATCCGGTTCCACCAGCTTTGCTTGGGCGCAGTGTCTATGCTCATAGGTTCAAGGCTCTAATCTTCGCTCGAACTTATCGCAAGGGCCGCGGCAAAGGGAGCCAGCGCTAGCGCCATGAGGCTCAATGCCGCAAGAAACAGCAGGGCTGCACTTGATTGGCTGGCATTGATGGCTCCAACGCCAAAGATCAGGACAGGCACCGACAAAGGCGCAATCAGGATCGGAGCAAGGAGGCCGCCGCCCCGGATCGACACCGTTACAGCTGCCCCAATAGCGCCGAACGCCGCTAAGGCAGGGGTGCCCAGGACCAATGACAAAATGGTTCGCCAGAACGCCTCACCTTCCATTGCAAGGAGCACGGCCAGCAAGGGCGAAGCCAGGATCAGCGGCACGGCCGAAACTACCCAGTAGGCAATCACTTTTGCGGCAATGACCGCGCTGAGCGGCAAATCCGCATGCCGCAGCAGGATCAGCGAGCCGTCCTCATGATCAGGCCGGAACAGCCGGTCCAGCCCCAGGAGCATTGCCAGGAAAGCCGCAATCCAGACGATCCCCGGCGCGATGCGGGCGAGCAGCGCCTTGTCAGGTCCTACGGCAAATGGAACGATGGCCCCTACTATGACGAAGAACAGCACCAGCGTCAGAACATCGCCGCCGCCGCGCAGTGCCAGCGCCAGTTCGCGCCGCAACATGGCGGCAAACGCCGTCATTCGCGCGCTCCTAGCACCAGCGTTTCCATCCGGCGCGGGTCAGGCAGGGTAATCGGGTCGTGCGTTGCCGCAATGGCAATCCCACCCATGTCGAGGTGCTGGTCGATCAGCCGGGTTACCAGTTCGTGCCCGGCACTATCGAGTGCTGCCGTCGGCTCATCGAGAAGCCAAACCGGCCGCACGCTGACCAGCAACCGCGCCAGTGCCAGGCGCCGCGTCTGTCCAGCCGACAGATACCCGGCATGAAGATCGGCCAATGCGCCCAAGCCCACCTCGTCCAGCGCAGCTTGGGCCGACATGCCCGTAGGGCCGTTGACAGCGCGCCAGAAAAGGAGGTTTTCCCCTACCGAGAGCTTGGCTTTGACCGCGTTGCGGTGGCCGCAATAGTGCAACTGCGGACTATCGTCACTTGCGTCTTCCAACCCGAAGCGTCCGGCCATCGGCGCAACGACGCCCGCCAGTGTCAGCAGCAAGGTCGTCTTGCCCGTGCCGTTGGGCCCGCGCAGCAGCAGGCACTGCCCTGCCGCTACCTTAAAGGTGAGATCCTGGCACAGCACCATGCCGCCACGCCCGCAGGCCAGGCCTTCGGCACGCAGGGCCAGCGGAGGAAAGACTTGCTGTTCAGTCATGACCCCTTCTCGTATTGAACCTCAGGTCGGGCTGGCAAGCCCCATACTTGTTCTCTATAAGCCCTTGTAGATTGGAAACATTGTAAGGAACGGCAGCGCTGTAGAGCGGTGCCGGGCATCATCTGCCCGGACTGGCGCGCCTGCCGCAACCAGCAAAAGACAAGGGCGGAACACCATGACTTCGGTAAACAGCTTCAACGCTAAATCGACCCTCCAAGTTGGCGGCAAGACCTACACCTATTATTCCATTGCCGAGGCCGAAAAGAACGGGCTAGCCGGCGTATCTACGCTGCCGCACTCGATGAAGGTGGTGCTGGAAAACCTGCTGCGGTTTGAAGACAATCGCACGGTCACCAAGGCCGATATCCAGGCCATCGCGGAATGGCTCAAGACGCGCACGTCCGAGCACGAAATCTCCTATCGTCCCGCCCGCGTGCTAATGCAGGATTTTACCGGCGTTCCGGCCGTCGTGGACCTTGCCGCCATGCGCGACGCGACGGCCAAGCTCGGCGCCAATCCGCAAAAGATCAATCCCCTGGTGCCTGTCGATCTGGTGATCGACCACTCAGTCATGGTCGATAGCTTCGGCACGCCCATGGCGTTCGAGCAGAACGTCGAGCTCGAATATGAGCGCAATGGCGAGCGCTATGAATTCCTGCGCTGGGGCCAATCGGCATTCGATAATTTCCGCGTCGTGCCGCCTGGCACCGGCATCTGCCATCAGGTGAACCTCGAATATCTGGCCCAGACCGTCTGGATCAAGGACGAGGACGGCGAGACCGTCGCCTATCCCGATACCCTCGTGGGTACCGACTCGCACACCACCATGGTCAACGGCATGGCCGTCCTGGGCTGGGGCGTGGGCGGCATCGAAGCGGAAGCCGCCATGCTCGGCCAGCCGATCACCATGATGGTCCCCGAAGTGGTGGGCTTCAAGCTCACCGGCAAGATCAACGAAGGCATTACCGCCACCGATCTGGTGCTGACAGTCACCGAGATGCTGCGCAAGAAGGGCGTGGTCGGTAAGTTCGTCGAGTTCTATGGCCCAGGTCTTGATTACCTCAGCCTCGAGGACCAGGCGACCATCGCCAACATGGCGCCTGAATATGGCGCCACCTGCGGCTACTTCCCGGTCGATAGCGATACGCTCAAATACCTCACCACCTCGGGCCGCAACCCCGACCGGGTCGCGCTGGTCGAAGCCTATTCCAAGGCCCAGGGCATGTTCCGCGAAACCAATTCGCCGGACCCAGTCTTCACCTCGACCCTCGAGCTCGACCTCACCACCGTCGTGCCGTCCATTTCCGGTCCCAAGCGCCCGCAAGACCGCATTGCGCTCGACAATGCCAAGCAGGCGTTCGCTGCTGCCCTGCCCAAGGAATTCGGCAAGACGGACGAGCCGCAGATCGCGGTTGACGGTAAGGATTTCACCTTGGGCCATGGCGACGTTGTCATCGCGGCGATCACCTCATGCACCAACACGTCTAACCCATCCGTGCTCGTGGCGGCCGGCCTAGTGGCCCGCAAGGCTCGCGCGCTGGGGCTCAACAGCAAGCCATGGGTCAAGACTTCGCTGGCTCCCGGCTCGCAAGTTGTAACCGATTACCTGACCTCGGCTGGCCTCCAGGACGATCTGGACGCGCTGGGTTTCAACCTTGTGGGTTATGGCTGCACCACCTGCATCGGCAACTCCGGCCCGCTGCCGCTCGAAATCTCCAAGGCCGTGCAGGCCGGCGACCTCGTTGCTGCCTCGGTCCTCTCGGGCAATCGCAACTTCGAAGGCCGCGTTAATTCGGACGTGAAGGCCAATTTCCTCGCCTCCCCGCCGCTGGTCGTTGCCTATGCCATTGCCGGTTCGATGAAGATCGACATCACCACCGAGCCGCTCGGCACCGGCAAGAACGGCCAGCCGGTCTACCTCAAGGACATCTGGCCCTCCAACCACGAGATTGCCGAGATCGTGCGTCAGCACGTCACCAAGGAAATGTTCCAGGGCCGTTATTCGGATGTCTTCAAGGGCGACGAAAACTGGCAGGGCATCCAGATCGAAGGGGGCGAGACCTATGGCTGGGATGGGTCTTCGACCTATGTACAAAACCCGCCTTACTTCGAAGGCATGTCGATGGAGCCCAAGCCCATCACCAATGTCGCCGACGCCAAGGTGCTGGCCCTGTTCCTTGATTCGATCACGACCGACCACATCTCCCCGGCCGGCTCGTTCAAGGCGTCGACCCCTGCAGGCAAGTACCTTGAAGAACGCCAGGTCGCCCCGCGTGACTTCAATTCCTACGGCGCCCGTCGCGGCAACCATGAAGTGATGATGCGCGGCACCTTCGCTAATATTCGCATCAAGAACCAGATGCTGCCCGGCATTGAAGGCGGCTACACCAAGGGTCCCGACGGCTCGCAGATGCCAATCTACGACGCCGCCATGGCCTACCAAGCAGCCAATACCCCGTTGGTGATCTTTGCCGGCAAGGAATACGGCACTGGTTCATCGCGCGACTGGGCCGCCAAGGGCACGAACCTCCTCGGCGTGCGCGCCGTGATCGCCCAATCGTTTGAGCGCATCCATCGCTCGAACCTGGTCGGCATGGGCGTGATCCCGCTGCAGTTCAAGGACGGCGAAAGCTGGCAATCGCTGGGCCTTGATGGCACTGAAACGGTAGACATCGAGGGCGTGACGGAAATCACCCCGCGCGCGATGGTCCATGTCAAGATCACCCGCGCTGATGGCTCTGTGCTCAACGTCGAAACGCGCTGCCGCATCGATACCGCCAACGAGCTCGACTATTACAAGAACGGCGGGATCCTGCATTACGTGCTGCGCAGCCTCGTCGCCGCGTAACTGCCTATTCTCCGAAATACATAGTGGCGGCTCTTTGGGCCGCCATTTTCCTTGTGTGGTGCAGAAAGTCACAGCCGATAGGCAATCTCGGAGTCTCACCCTCTTTTGACTAGCGAGCCTGAGAAGGTGCGGCTTACAAGTTTGCCCATGACGAAAACCCCTATTCTCCATTTGGCCCTCAGCCTTTTTGCCCTGCTCGTGCTCGTGGTTCCCGCCAGCGCAGAGACCATGCGTGCCCGGCCCAAGGCAGTTGTGGAACTGTTCACGAGCCAGGGTTGCTCGTCCTGTCCGCCTGCCGACGCGCTCCTGACCGGGCTTGCGCAAGACGACGGCGTCATCGCGCTCGCCTATCATGTCGATTATTGGGACTATGTGGGCTGGGAGGACACGTTCGCCCACACCGAATTTTCCGACCGGCAGCGCGCCTATGCCGAAAGTTGGGGCTCGTCGCGCATCTATACCCCACAAATGGTAGTCAATGGCCAGAAGGGCGTTGTCGGCTCGCGCCGCAATGATGTGCACAATGCGCTGGATGGCGCCACCCTGCCGCTGCCCATCGAGATTTCCCGTCAAAATGACATGCTCAAGGTGGTGATCCCGCCCGACGGCAATCTGGCGGATGCCGTAGTCTGGCTCGTGACCTATCTCGACCGTTCCGAGATCGCCATCGACAAGGGCGAGAATGCCGGCAAGACCATGGTCTATACCCAGGTGGTTACCGGCCGGCAGGTCCTTGGCATGTGGGAAAGCGCCAGCGGCGCCAATCTCAAGCTACCCATTTCCGAAGTTCTGGCCGACAACAGCACCGGCATCGCCGTGATCGTGCAGCAGGAGGAGGACGGTCTACCCGGACCAATCCTAGGAGCTGCCGCCTTCGAGCGCTAGGCGCAAGAAAAATCCCGCTCCCAGGAAAATCTCAGGAGCGGGACGAAGTAATGACTGGTCAACTCAATTGCGCCTGGCACCCGGACCACAAGATTGGGGGCTCGGTGAGCCCGGGTGCCAGTCACTGGAGGCAATGGTCAGATGCTGGCCGTCCAATCAGGCGCTCTCGGGGATAAAGTGTGACGGAAATAGGGTTTTTCGTTACTATATCCTTGCGCACTTGCATCCCGGGGCGAATGCCGCAATCATGACGCTTCGTTGACAACAGGAGGTCTTCGGACCGGTGCAGAGCCGCAATTCGAATGACAAGGCCATCAATCTTGCCTTGGTGCATGATGCGCAGGAGAGGCCCCAACCCGCTCCCACCAAGGTGCCGGCGATTACTGCGTTCGATCGCAAGGAACTGGCCCTGATCCTCAGTGTCTATGGCCGCAAGGTCGCCTCAGGCGATTGGCGCGACTACGCCATGGATTTCCTCAAGGACCGCGCCGTGTTTTCCGTCTACGCCCGCGTATCGGAACGCCCGCTGTTTATCATCGAAAAGTCGCCGCGCCTGCGCAACCGGCAGGGTCAATACAGCGTCACCAACCAGCAGGGCCGTATTCTCAAACGCGGCCATGAGTTAAGCCTTGTGCTACGCGTCCTTGATCCGCAACTGGCGGTGGTGGGATAGCGCAACATGGTTGGGAACGCGGGCGCTCTGGTCATCAGGGTTGCGGCGCGTGCCGATGCGGCTTTCATGGCAGAATTGCGAAGCGCATCCATTCAAGATCTATGCAGTGCCGACCACCACGACGATCCCGTTGCAATCAGGACATGGGTCGGGCCGGCGGATAAATTCGCCCGCCTGCTTGATCAACCCGGTGTCACCCTGGTTGTTGCTGAAATAGCAGGGCGCATTGTTGGGCTCGGAGGATTGTCAGGTGACACCATCACCCTTAATTATGTTCACCCTGACTACCGCTTTCAAGGCGTCAGCAAGGCTCTGTTGGTCGATCTGGAGGCGCGGCTAGCCGGAGCCGGGGGTGGCGGTTGGTCGGCTTAATAGCACGGTGACGGCCTTGGGCTTCTATCAATCTCTTGGATGGAGCATGCTCGAAGCCAAGAGCCCTGGCCCGGAATACCCTATGACCAAGCGTCTCTAAAGCCCCAATTGCAAGTGAACGATGTCGTGCCAGCGGTCGAACTTGAACCCGACCGCCTCGTAGCGCCCGACATGGCGGAAGCCGAATTTTTCGTGGACGGCGATGGAATTGGCAGTGTCGGCGGTGATTACCGCAATCATCTGCTTGAACCCGAAGCTGTGTGATTGTTCCAGCAGCTCGGTGAGGATCGCCTTGCCGATGCCGCGGCCTTTGGCGTCGGGATGAAGATAGATCGAATCTTCGCAGGTGAAGCGGTAGGCAGCGCGCGGCCGGTAGAACGAGGCATAGGCGTAGCCGATCGTCTGCCCATCCATTTCCGCGACGATCAAGGGATGCCCCAGCGACACTAGATGCGCGAATTTCTCAGCCATGGCCGCTTCGCCCGGCACGTCGGTGTCGAAGGTGATCGCGGTATTTTCCACATAGTGCTTGTAGATGGACGTGATGGCGGGGACGTCAGACCAGGCGAAGGGACGCAATTGGTAGTTGGACACGAAAAGCTCGGCAAAAGAAAAGGACCGCAGCCCTTGTAAGCTGCGGTCCCAAATCTCGTCCAACCAAATTCCTTGATTCTGCGATCAAGGATGCCGGTGCTTACTCGCGATTGCCGAACAGGCGCAGCAGCATCATGAAGAGGTTGATGAAGTCGAGGTAAAGGCTCAGCGCGCCCATGATGGCGCCCTTGGCCAGCACATCGGCACCGAACGAGGCCGAATAGCCTTCCTTGATCTTCTGGGTGTCGTAGGCGGTGAGGCCCACAAAGATCAGCACGCCGACAGCCGAGATGATGAAGTCCATCATCGAGGACTGCAGGAAAATGTTGACCACAGAAGCGATGATCAGGCCGATCAGGCCCATCATCAGGAAGTTGCCCATCGAGGTCAGGTCACGCTTGGTGGTGTAGCCGTAAAGGCTCATGGCACCGAAGGTCGCGGCGGTGATGAAGAACACCTTGGCGATCGAAGCGTCGGTATAGACCAGGAAGATGGAGCTCAGCGACAGGCCCATGATCGCGGCAAAAGCCCAGAACGTGGCCTGTGCAGCTGGCACGGAAAGCTTGTTGATGCCAAAGCTCAGCACCAGCACGAAGGCGAGCGGCGCAAGCATAACGACCCACTGCAGCGGGCTGGCAAACAGCAGATAGCCCCACTGTGTCAGCATGGTGCCGTTTTGCATGGTTGCAACAGCGGCGTTCGGATCGGTGGTGACGGCAGCGGCTGCGGCAAACCAGGCAGCAAGGCCGGTCACCACAAGGCCAATACCCATGTAATTGTAGACGCGCAGCATGTAGCTGCGTAGGCCCTCGTCGATGGCCAAGGCCGAGCCGGCCCGCGCACCGAGGGTCTGACGGTCATATTCAGCCATAGTCGGTTTCCTTTCCCAATTGAAAAGCGGTCTTTTGCACCGCCGGTGGGCATTGGTTTGCCACTTGCACAACAATATGGATGGGACATTGCCCCTTTACAAGACGTCTCGCGCGCTTGCGACGATTCGACTAGCCGGGGAACGTCCGTGTGCTAATTTCATTTACGAATCGTCAGGTCGAACTCAAAGAGGAGTTCCCATGCCCCGGCTCTTTACCGGCCTTGAAATCCCGGCAGATTTGGCTTTTGCCCTTTCTCTCAAGCGGGGCGGACTGACCGGCGCACGTTGGATCGATGCCGATAATTACCACATTACGCTGCGTTTCATCGGCGATGTCGATCACCAGACTGCAGACGAAGTGGCCGCAAGCCTGGACCGGCTCTCCAATTCCATGCGGTTTTCGGTGCGCATCACCCATCTCGGCACGTTTGGCGGCGATAAGCCGCGGGCGCTTTATGCCGGAGTCGAGCCGAGCGAAAGCCTGACGCGCCTGCAGGCAGCCCAGGAGCGGGTACTGCAGCGGGCGGGTCTGCCGCCAGAGGGCCGCAAGTTCGTACCACACGTTACGCTGGCGCGTTTGCGCGGCGGCCATCCCATGGAAGTGGCGCGCTTCATCACCGACTCCGGGCGCTTCGAGCCCTTGAGCTTTCCCGTGGGGCGGTTCGTGCTTTATTCGAGCAGAGACTCGGTGGGCGGCGGCCCCTACGTGGTCGAGCAAAGCTATCCACTCGCAGCCTGATCACAGTCACGTAAGTGTTAGCCAAATGTTAACCCTGACGGCGCAAACCCGTTAGTGCTCGGCTCGGCCGGTCAAATTCCCGCCGCGATTGACTCGCTATTGAAACAAATACGGTCGGATGCGGCGGCGTTTGACATCTTGGTAACCATGTTCAGGGCAAACTTCGCGGGCAGCTTCCCGGAACCAGGACCTTCAAGAATGAGGATGATTTTGGCGATGACGACGAAAACCGGTGGCCTTGTACTTGGGCTTGCGGTCGGCGCAATCATGGCTCTGGCCTCTGCCGCCCAGGCGCAGCAGGCGACCGAGCTTGGTACTTTCAACGCGTGGACCGCCTGGCAGGCGAATGATGCAAGCGGAGTGATCTGCTATGTGTCGGCAACTCCGACCAGCAGCGAACCATCCGGTGCCAATCGCGATCCGATCCACTTCATGATCATCCATCGCAAGGGGATGGGCACCAAGAATGAGGTGCAGACCATTATCGGCTACCCCTATAATTCCACCGATGCCAAGGCGAGCGCCACTATCGACGGCAAGAGCTATCCAATGGTTACCGAGGGTTCGGCCGGCTGGCTGGCCTCCACGGGCGATGAAGCCGGCTTCGTGCAGGCCTTCAAGGCAGGCAGCAATCTGGTCGTACGCGGCACCAGCCAGCGCGGCACCAACACGGTCGATACTTATTCCCTGTCGGGCGCCACGGCCGCGGTCAACGCCATCGACACAGCCTGCCAATAATGTTTTTCGGGTTGCCCCTTCGGGGCGATCCGCCATAAGTGGGCGATGGGCCGTGCGGTCCTTCGCCCTTTGTCTTTTGCTGAGGCCTTTATGAGCAAATCTGCCTTTGCGATCGCCCTAGCCGCAATCGTGACCCTCACTGCTGGTGCCAGCGCTCAACAGGTGCGGTTGCTTGATGAAAGCCGCGCCTGGTCCAGCTATGGCGCTACCGACGCAGCCGGCGCGGTCTGCTTCGCCATGACCAAGCCTGAAAGCGTCACCCCCACGCCTGATGGCTATACGCAAGCCTATCTTTACATCACCAACCGCCCGGGCGAAAACGTTGCCAGCGAGTTCAACCTGGTTGCCGGCTTCACCTTCCAGCCCGACAGCGTCGCCACCGTTAATGTCGGCGGCCAAACATTCAACCTCTTTACCCAGAACGACGCTGCCTGGCTCGACGACGCTGGCCAGTCCGCAGCCCTTGCTAGCGCCATCCGGGCCGGCTCGTCGCTGACTGTCGAAGGCACAACAGCGGCCGGCATCAAGGTCACCCAGTCCTATTCCCTTTCTGGCGCCACGGCAGCCCAGCAGTCGATCGATGCGGAATGCTAGGCAGTTGAGCGCTGCTTGACTTAAACAGTTCTGCTTCAAACCCACCCCGCCCACAGTGTCATCCCGGCGCAGGCCGGGATCCATCTCGAGATCGCCGCACAGCCGCAAGGTGGTTTGTGCGGTCCATCGGTGATTGGCCAAACACCTCAGGATGGATCCCGGCCTCTGCCGGGATGACATCGTGGGTGTTGTCAAATCATGGTCCACTTATCCCCTTTCTTCCCACCCCCTCAAACTACCGTCATACTCCCTCCCATCACCCCGGAATGACGGGCGGCGCTGCAGCGACCAGTGGCCGGGGTGATACCGTCGAGGGGGCGTCGCTGCCTTTACTTACCTCGGGTTCGAGCACCGGCCGTATGGGGGCGAGCGATCTCCATACGCGACTCCGGGTCTGTTCCAAAAAGCGGTAACCCCGAGGCGGCAATCGTCTCACTACTAAACTAAACCAGAGGCGATAGCCGTCTCGGGGTCCGCACGTTCATGACAACCGCACCACAGGCGGCGCTTGCGCTCGCCCAGTTTTTGACCACAAGCCCCTGTGACTTTGCGTGCCCTCTCCCCATATGCTATGGGCTATCGCAATCCCCGATTTTTCCTAAGCCTTGAAGCCACGCCCCATGAGCATTGCGCTGAACCTTGACCATTCGACTGCCATCCGGCCTGCCGTGGCGAGCCGTCCGTCGCTGATCGGGCTGAGCAAGGCGCAACTTGCCGCTTCGCTGGTCGAGGCCGGCGTGACTACCGAGCGGGAATCGCGCATGCGGGCCAACCAGCTCTGGAACTGGCTCTACGTCAACGGCACGACCGATTTCGACCGCATGACCAATGTGGCCAAGCCCGTGCGCCAGAAGCTGGCCGACACGTTTATTCTCGACCGCCCTGAGATCGTTTCCGAACAGGTTTCGAGCGACGGCACGCGCAAATGGCTGTTCCGCTTCCGCGATCCGGCCAATCCCTTGTACCCGCCGGTCGAGGTCGAAACCGTCTACATTCCTGAGCAGGATCGCGGCACACTTTGCGTCTCTTCCCAAGTGGGCTGCACGCTCACTTGCTCGTTCTGCCACACCGGCACGCAAAAGCTGGTCCGCAATCTCACTGCCGGGGAAATTCTCGGGCAGGTGCTGATGGCCCGCGAGCGCCTGGGCGACTTCCCCGGTGGCCAGCGGCCCAACGATGGTGGTCTGGTGCCCTCCGGCGAAACACGTGCCATCACCAATATCGTGATGATGGGCATGGGCGAGCCGCTCTACAACTACGAGAACGTCAAGCAGGCGCTGCTGATTGCCTCGGCTGGCGACGGCATGTCGCTGTCCAAGCGCCGCATTACCCTCTCGACCTCGGGCGTCGTGCCGTTCATCGAACCGACTGGCCGCGAGATCGACGTCATGCTCGCCATTTCACTCCACGCCACCAACAATGATCTCCGTGATGTTCTCGTGCCGATCAACAAGAAGTGGCCGCTTGAAGAACTGCTTGAAGCGTGCCGCAACTATCCAGGCCTGTCTAATGCGCGCCGTATCACCTTCGAATATGTGATGCTCGATGGCATCAATGACAGCGATGCCGAGGCCCGTGAACTGGTACGCCTGCTCGCTGGCATTCCGGCCAAGATCAACCTCATTCCGTTCAACCCTTGGCCGGGTTCGAACTACGGCACCTCGCCATCCTCGCGCATCGAGCGCTTCGCCGACATCGTCAACAAGGCCGGCTATGCGAGCCCCGTGCGCACGCCGCGCGGCCGGGACATCTTTGCCGCCTGCGGCCAGCTCAAGAGCGAATCCGAACGCCTGAGCAAAAAGGACCGCGAGGCGCTGGCTGGATAGATTGGCGCGGCCGTCAAGCAAACGTATTGAAGCCGCCATAGCAGCCGCCGAGAGCGCCGCCGCCCGCCGCGCGCCGGTGATCTGCCCCTTGTGCGGCCGGCCTATTCCGCCCGAGGCTAAATCGAGCCGCCACCATTTGACGCCGCGGCTTAAGGGCGGCACACACATGGGCACGGTGCGCCTGCATCAGATCTGCCACAGCGCCATCCATGCCCGGTTTACCGAAACCGAGCTGGCCAAGCGGCTCGATGATATCGAGTCTTTGCGCGCCGATCCCGAAATCGCGGCCTTTATCGCCTGGGTCGCCGACAAGCCCCCTAGCTTCCATGCACCCACCCGCATGACGCGGGAGCGCCGCGAAGCCAAGGGCACATCCAACCGGAAGGTCTGAGTCTATTTGCGCAGGATGACCCAGATCGCGTGAATCAGCCCCGGGAAATAACCAAGCAGGGTGAGCAGGATATTGAGCCAGAACTGCAGCCCGATCCCGACCTGGAGGAACACGCCGACCGGCGGAATGATGACCGACAATATGATGCGCAGGATATCCACGGCATGTTCCGATACTGCTATGTTGTGATTAAAACCCGCAGCCTGGCCTAATCGTTCCTATTTGCGGCCTTCAGCGAGGAGAATAGTTGCTGCAAAGGCCATGAACACCGCCGCAAAGCTCCAGTTCAGCGCCCGCGCTACCCACTGATTGTCGCCCAGGGTGCTCGTCAGCCACTCCGCTGCTAGGACGATGGCGATCACCACCGGAATGGACACGATGATGAACTCGGCCCCCAGGAACAGCAGCTTGCCCGAGGCGGCCGGATCACCCGCCGAAACGAACTGGGGCAGGAAGGTTACGAAGAACAGCGCCACCTTGGGGTTGGTGAGATTAATCCCCAGCCCCGTCATAAAGCTTTGCCGAAAACTCGGTGCGTTGTCGCGGTTGATGCGGTTGACCAGCAGCCCGCCGCCCGAGCGAATTGCCTGAATGGCCAGCCAGATCAGATATAGTGCCCCCACGATCTTGAGCGCCCAAAAGGCAGCCGGGGCCGCGACGATCAGCACCGAAATGCCGAATGCCACCAGTGCCGTATGTACCGCGATGCCGGTCACCGCTCCCAAGACGGTTGCAAACCCATGCGCCCGCCCGAAGCTCATAGTGCGCGAAACGAACAGCGCCATATCGGGCCCGGGTGTAATCGCCAGCACAAAGGCCGCAACGGCAAAGGCAAGCAGCACGGGAAGATCGGGAATGAAGGTGGGCATGAGAGTGGTCCAAAGAATCTGGCGCGCAACAATTGCACGCAGGGCCACACCTGACTAGGGTGCGCCCGATTTCCGGCCCGCAGCGCGGGTGTTCCCACGAAAAGCGCAAAGACCATGGCAAACAATATCCAGAAAATCGTGCTGTCCTATTCGGGCGGCCTCGACACATCCATCATGCTCAAATGGCTGCAGGAACATTACCAGGCCGAGATCATCACCTTCACGGCCGATCTGGGCCAGGGCGAAGAACTCGAGCCGGCGCGCAAGAAGGCCGAGATGTTCGGCATCAAGGATATCCGCATCGTCGATGTGCGCGAGGAGTTCGTCCGGGATTTCGTATTTCCCATGTTCCGCGCCAATGCGCTTTACGAAGGTCAATATCTGCTGGGCACCTCTATCGCTCGCCCTGTGATTGCCAAGCACCTCGTCGAGATCGCGCGGGAAACCGGTGCCGATGCCATCGCCCATGGCGCAACCGGCAAGGGCAATGACCAGGTCCGGTTCGAGCTGACCGCCAATGCGCTGATGCCTGGCCTAAAGGTCATCGCGCCATGGCGCGAATGGGATTTGCGCTCGCGCACGGCGCTCCTTGCCTATGCCGAAAGCAACCAGATCCCGATTGCCAAGGACAAGCGCGGCGAAGCCCCATTCTCGGTTGACGCGAACCTTCTGCACACCTCCTCCGAAGGCATGGTGCTGGAAGATCCAGCGGTTCCAGCCCCGGACTATGTCGCCCAGCGCACCGTCGATCCGGAGCAGGCGCCCGACACGCCCGAGATCATTACCATCGGCTTTGAAAAGGGCGATCCAATCTCGATCAACGGTGAGGCGCTCTCGCCAGCCGCCTTGCTGACCAGGCTCAACGAACTGGGTGGCAAGCATGGCGTCGGGCGGCTGGACCTGGTCGAAAACCGCTTCGTCGGCATGAAGTCGCGCGGTCTTTATGAGACCCCGGGCGGCACGATCCTCCTCGCCGCGCGCCGCGGTATTGAATCCATCACCCTCGACCGGGGCGAGGCCCATCTCAAGGATGAGCTCATGCCCAAATATGCCGAGCTGATCTACAATGGCTTCTGGTACTCGCCCGAGCGTGAGATGCTTCAGGCGCTGATCGACAAGTCGCAGACCTATGTTGCCGGTGAAGTCACGGTCAAGCTCTACAAGGGCTCGGCAAACGTCATCGCGCGCACTTCGCCCTATTCGCTCTATTCGATGGACCTTGTCACCTTCGAGGAAGGGGCCGTCGCCTATGACCATCATGATGCCGAGGGTTTCATCCGGCTCAATGGCTTGCGCCTTAAGACCTGGGCTGCTCGCAATAGCAAGGCTGGCGCGTAAACCAGCTAAGACCCGCAGCTTTAGTTGCGGGTCTCCTTAATGGCCCGTTAACGCGAACGCACTAGCGTCACCGTAGCGTCATGTACCAGCAAACGCGGGAGATTGGCGAGTGCAAGCGGAACAGGGAGGCAGCTTGGGGGAAAAGGCTGGAGCCTTGCTGCTCGATGCTGCGCTCGAGAATATCCCTTATGGCTTTTGCGTCTGGTCGCCCCAATTCCGCCTGGTGATGTGGAACAAGAACTGGCGCGATATCTACGGCTTCGCGCTGAGCCAGGTGCATCGCGGCATGACCCTGGAAGAGGTTGTGCAACTCTCGGTGAGCCTTGGCAACCACTCCGGCCAAAGCGCCCAGGATTTCTACGAAACCTATACCGAAGAATTGCTGGCCAACCGGAGCGGGGTGCGTAGCAAGAGCCGAGAAATTGTCCGGGGTGACCGGACCATCGAAACGGCCCATGTCTATTCGCCCGAACTGGGATGGGTCATCACCCATGAAGACATCACCGAAGGGCTGGCGCGCAGCGAAATTGTCGAAAAACGCAAGCTCGAACTTGAGCGGCAGAACATCCGGCTCGATGCTGCGGTCAACAACATCTCGCAAGGGCTGTGCATGATGGACGCCAAGGGGCGCCTCGTCATCTGCAACGAGCCCTATGCACGGATCTACAATCTGCCTGAAAAGCTGCTGCGCCCCGGCACGCCGCTCAAGGACATCCTCAGTCATTTGTTCGACATGGGCATGAGCGCCACGGGCTCACGCGAGGAATACATCGCCTGGCGCAATGACGTGATTGCCCGCCGCGAGTACGGCAAGAATGTCCACGAACTCAATGGCCGCACCATCATGATGCAGCACCATCCGATGAAGGATGGCGGCTGGGTATCGACCCATGAGGACATAACCGAGCAAAAGCAGAACGAGGCACGTATCCGCCACCTGGCGCGCCACGACGCCCTAACCGATTTGCCCAACCGCATCGAGTTCCTTGAACAAATGGCCAAAACGGAGGCTGGTCTTAGCCGCGGCGAGATGGCGGCAGTGCTTTATATTGACCTTGATCACTTCAAGGCCGTCAATGATACGCTTGGCCATGCTGTCGGTGACGAGGTCATCAAGCAGGCTTCGGCACGGCTTTGGGGCACCACGCGCGAAACCGACGTACTAGCCCGGCTAGGCGGCGATGAATTTGCGCTTTTGATGCGCCCGGTGGAGTCGGTGGGCGATGCCGCCAAGGTTGCCGATCGCATCATTAAGTCCATTGGCGCGCCGATGTTCATTAATGGCCAGCAGATCGAGATTGGTGCCTCGGTCGGCATAGCTGTCGGTCCTGGCGATGGGGTCAAGACCGACACACTGGTCAAGAACGCGGATCTGGCGCTCTATAAGGCCAAGAGCGAAGGTCGCTCGACATATCACTTCTTTGAAAGCGGCATGGACGCAAAGCTGCAGCAGCGCCGCTCAATCGAGGCAGGCTTGCGCCTGGCATTGCAGCGGTCCGAATTGCGGCTGGTGTACCAACCTTTGCTTGGACTTGCAGAAAACCGCGTCACCTGCGTTGAAGCCTTGCTGCGTTGGGACCATGATGGACGCACAATTTCACCAGTCGAGTTCATTCCGATAGCCGAGGAAACCGGACTCATCGTCCTCATTGGCGATTGGGTGCTGCGTGAAGCGCTTCAGACAGCCTCCACATGGCCCAGCGACGTGCGGGTTGCGGTTAATCTATCGCCTGTCCAGTTCAAAAATCGCGATCTTGTGGCAGCTGTCAAAGCGGCCCTGGTTGAAACGCATATGCCGGCCACGCGGCTTGAGCTTGAAATCACCGAGTCCCTGCTGCTGAACGAAAACGAGACCACGCTGCGGGCCTTGCATGAACTGCGGGCCATGGGCGTTCGCATCTCCATGGATGATTTCGGCACTGGCTATTCCTCGCTCAGCTATTTGCGCTCGTTCCCTTTTGACAAGATCAAGATCGACCGCTCCTTCATGGCCGATCTGACCACGAGGCGGGATAGCCAAGCCATTATCCAGGCCATCATTGGCCTGGGCACCAGCCTTGGCATGACAACCACCGCCGAAGGCATTGAAACCGAGGAACAACTCGCTCTGGTGCGCCTTCATGGCGCCACCGAGGTGCAAGGCTTCCTGTTCTCGCCCCCCTTGTCTTCGCCGGCGCTTGCGCACCTGCTGCAAGCGGATGTCACCACCAATCGCCGGCTCCGCAAGAGGGCCTCGTAAGGCTATCTGCACTGAGCCGCAGGGCTAAAGCCTTGCCCTCGAGCAATAGTGTGCACAGCAGTCTTGCGCCGCCTACGCTTGCTGAAATGGCGGTTCTGCTGTAAGGCACGCCGCAAATGCGCCGATCCCCATGAGCAATGGGCTGGCGTCTGTTGTTTCCTGCATGGTTCAGCCGTTCTTGCCGCTCTTCTTCGCGGCCCCGGGTTCTGGGATCATGCCAAAGAGGCCGAACCCTTTTATGTCCCTGCGCAATATCGCCATTATCGCCCACGTTGACCACGGCAAAACCACGCTGATCGACGTTCTGCTCAAGCAGTCCGGTTCGTTCCGGGAGAATGAGCGCGTTGAAGAACGTGCCATGGACAGCAACGACATCGAGCGCGAGCGCGGCATCACTATCCTGGCCAAAGTCACTTCCCTGCTTTGGAAAGACACCCGCATCAATATCGTCGACACGCCCGGCCACGCTGATTTCGGCGGGGAAGTCGAGCGTATCCTGTCCATGGTCGATGGCGTGGTGATCCTGGTGGACGCCGCCGAAGGCCCAATGCCACAGACTAAGTTCGTGCTGGGCAAGGCGCTGGCGCAGGGCCTTCGTCCCATTGTTGCGATCAACAAGATCGACAAGTCTGACGAGCGGCACCTCGAAGTGCTTGAAGAGATCTTTGATCTCTTCATTGCACTCGATGCTTCGCCTGACCAGCTTGATTTCCCCGTGCTTTATGGTTCGGCCAAGCAGGGCTGGATGGCCGTGGAGCCAGAGGGTCCAAAGAACGATCTGGGCCCGCTGCTCGACAAGATCGTGGAACACGTGCCCGAGCCAACCGTGGAAGAAGGCGCGTTCCGCATGCTGGTCACCACCATCGAGCGCAATCCATTCCTGGGTCGCATCCTGACCGGCCGCATCACTTCGGGCACAGTCAAGGCCAATGATCCGATCCACACGCTCAACCGTGACGGCAAGGAAGTCGAAAAAGGCCGCGTTTCCAAGGTCCTGGCGTTCCGCGGCCTGGAACGTACCCCGGTCGACGTCGGCGAAGCCGGCGACATCGTCGCGATTGCCGGTCTTGTGACCTCGACCGTGGCCGACACCATCTGCGCCACCTCGGTCAGCGTTCCGATCAAATCCAAGCCAATCGATCCGCCAACACTGTCGGTCACATTCCGCATCAATGACGGCCCGCTGGCCGGCCGTGAAGGCGACAAGGTGCAGTCCCGCGTGATCCGCGAACGCCTGATGCGCGAGGCCGAAGGCAATGTAGCGATCCGCGTCACGCCGGGCGAAGACAACGATTCCTTCGACGTTGCCGGCCGTGGCGAATTGCAGCTGGCCGTGCTGATCGAAAACATGCGCCGTGAAGGGTTCGAATTGACCATCGGGCGCCCAAAGGTCTTGTTTAAGGAAGAAAACGGACAGAAGCTCGAGCCGATCGAGGAAGTCATCATCGACGTCGATGATGAATATACCGGCACGGTCGTGCAGAAGCTGACCGAGCGCAAGGGCGAGCTGACCGACATGCGCGCGTCCGGCGTCGGCCGCACCCGTATCCGCCTCCTCGTGCCTACTCGCTCACTGATCGGCTACCAGCCCGAACTGCTTTCGGACACGCGTGGCACGGCAATCTTCAACCGCTTGTTCCATGAATTCGCTCCATTCAAGGGCGAACTGCCCGGCCGCCGCACGGGCGTCCTTATCTCCAATGGCACGGGCCAAGCCGTGGCCTTTGCCTTGTGGAATTTGGAAGACCGGGGCCCGATCATGATCGAGCCGGGCGTCGACATCTATGAAGGCATGATCATTGGCGAACACTCCCGCGACAACGATCTGGAAGTCAATGCGCTCAAGGGCAAGCAGCTGACCAACATCCGTACCACGTCCAAGGACGAGGCGGTGCGCCTGACCACGCCCAAGAAGCTCACGCTCGAGCAGTCCCTCGGCTACATCGCCGAAGACGAATATGTGGAAGTGACGCCCAAGTCGATCCGGTTGCGCAAGACCTGGCTCGACCCCAATGATCGCAAGCGCATGAGCCGCGCCGCCAAGGCAAGCTGAAGCGTAGCCTGACAAACAAGACATGAGCCCCGGCCACGTGCCGGGGTGAGACCAGATTGTGGAGGGCGTAGCCATGAGCGAGTTCATCATTGGCCTCATCACCCAGTGGAGCTATCTGGGCATCTTCTTCCTGATGGTGGCGGAAAATATCTTCCCGCCTATCCCGTCCGAACTCATTATGCCGTTTGCCGGCTATGTTGCGGCGAATGGCCAACTCAATGCTATTGGCGTGCTGGTCGCCGGAACGTTGGGGTCGCTGGTCGGCACTTCAGCCTGGTATGTCGCTGCCCGCATCATGGGTCTCGAGCGTTTCACCTGGCTTTGCAACAAGTTGGGCCGCATTGCGACGCTGAGCGAAGACGACATCGACAAGGCCGATCACTGGTTCAAGAAGCACGGCATCTGGGCCGTGTTCCTCGGCCGCTTGATTCCTGCCATCCGCACGCTGATCTCGGTGCCAGCAGGCCTTGCCGCGATGCCATTTGGCCAGTTCCTAGCGATTTCCACTATCGGCACCGTGATCTGGACGGCGCTGCTCACCGGCGCCGGCTATCTGCTCAAGGCCGGTTTTCACATCGTCGAAGCCTGGGTCGATCCGGTATCCACCGGCGTCGTGGTGCTGGCTGTGGTGATTTACCTTTATCGCTTCGTCACCTGGAAGCCGATCAAGAACATCGGCTGATTTTGCAATTTGCGGCGCGTCTCGCAGTTTGCAATGCATAGCGCGGTTCGAGTTGGCTTTGTTTAGGCAATCTTAATGGCTGGGCCCCGGCTGGCGGGGATAAGTCGATTGGCACGGTTCGTGCAATCTACTCGTGTGTCCGGAGAGTGTTGTTTTGCGTACCGGATAAAGCAGTCATTGGGCCTCGTTCCGTGCGACCGGAGCGAGGCCACATGCCTCCAAGGGCTTGGCTCTTGCCGCAGGGCCAATGAGCCACTAGATACAAGCTCAGCCCTGTTCCGGAGACGCCCATGCGCGCCGTGCTCGACATTATCCTTTTGATCCTGCAGCTTTATTGGTGGGTCGTGCTAGCCATGATCATCATGAGCTGGCTGATTTCGTTCAACGTGATCAACACGCGCAATCAGTTCGTCGAATCGGTCTGGCGCATCCTCAATCAATTGACCGAACCGGTGCTGCGGCCGATCCGGCGGGTGATGCCCAACTTTTCGGGGCTGGACCTCAGCCCGATCATCCTTTTCATCATCCTGTTCTTCATCGAACGGGTGATCATCTATTACATCTACCCAAACGTTTTCTGATCAGCCTTCCGACTGCAGATTGGCGAGAGCCGCTACCAGGTGGAAGCGCACGCCTTCGGGGTGAAAATCAAGCACGGCGCGGCTGGCGGAGCCCGACAGCCCGCCTTGCAGCAGGCGCGAGCCGAAGCCTTTGACTGCGGGCGGCGAAACCAGCGGCCCTCCGCTTTCGCGGAAATGCAGTTCAAACGCGGGTTCGCCGTCTATCTCGCCTTCGTGCCAGATAATCTCTGCGCGTCCTCCCGGCACCGAGAAGGCGCCATGGGCGACAGAATTGGTCGATAGTTCATGCAGGAGCAAGGCAAGCGACAGCGCAGCCTTTGGCCCGATGGGCATATCCGGCCCGGACAATGACACGCGCCGACGATCGAGCAGCATGGTCGCAGCATCCACCAGCGCCGGAACGCTGGTGCGCTCGCCGGGGCTGTGCATCAGCAGGTCATGCGTACGCGCCAGAACGTCGAGGCGCGCGGCGATTATCTTCTTGGCCGTATCGATCGGATAGGCGCCGCGCAGCGTCTGGTTAACGATGCTCTGGATCACGGCCATCTGGTTCTTGATACGGTGGTTGCGCTCGGCGCTCTCCGCCTCCAGTGCCAGTCGGGCAAGCCATTGCTCGGTGATATCGCGCGACACGGCCAGTAGGCGCCCATCTGCTCCAGATATCGGGCTGACCTCCACATCCCAGAAGCGCGGATTGCCGGCAAGGCTCGGACGCATCAATGAGAATCGTCCCGTGCCGCCCGTCTGTGCCACCACTAGGGCCGCCATGGCGTCGGGGCTTTTACCAAGCCAGAATTGGTCCCAGGGACAAAGACGCAAAACCTCGAAGTCGCCGATTTCCAGGAGCCTTTGTCCGGCCTCGTTCATAAACAGGAGATTGCCGTTTGCGTCAAAGACCTTAATGCAGTCGCGCGAGGCGGCAAAGACGCTCGCGAGCAATGCCGGATCGGCGGCAAAAGCTTTGTTGTCGAGCTCAGGGCTGTGTTCCGGCCAGTGCGGGCTCTGGGTCATGCGGCAAGATGGTCCGGGAGATTCGATGCGATCACCCTAGCATAGTGACCGGTCAGGGCGAGGTGCAGTGAAGAGATTTTTGCCTGGGTTGGGATAGGAAGCGGATGTTCTAGAGGTCTGGAGTCTGGCTCAAGGCCGGCGTGACATGATGGATGCGGAGCATCTGATACAGCGGCGAACAAGCGAAAGCCCCGGGATCACGCCCGGGGCTCGCTAATTTCGATGATTGCTCGTCAGCCCAGATGCGCCAACACAGCCAGCAGCAACAGCGCCACAATGTTGGTGATCTTGATCATGGGGTTCACCGCAGGGCCTGCCGTGTCCTTGTAGGGGTCGCCGACGGTGTCGCCAGTAACGGAAGCCTTGTGAGCGTCGCTGCCCTTGTGATGAACCACGCCCGCTGAATCGGTGAACCCGTCTTCGAAGCTCTTTTTGGCGTTGTCCCAGGCGCCGCCGCCTGCCGTCATGGAGATGGCAACGAACAGCCCGGTGACGATCACGCCCATGAGCATGGCGCCCAGTGCCGAGAAACCGGCCGCGGCGCCGGCAATCCAGTAGATCACGAAGAAGACGACGATCGGGGATAGCACCGGCAGCAAGCTTGGCACGATCATTTCCCGTATTGCGGCCTTGGTCAGCATGTCAACGGCCCGGCCATAGTCGGGCTTTTCGGTGCCGGCCATAATGCCGGGGCGTTCCTTGAACTGGCGGCGCACTTCCACAACCACGGATTGAGCGGCGCGGCCGACGGCGGTCATGCTCATGCCGCCAAAAAGGAATGGCAGGAGGCCACCGAAAAGCAGACCCACCACTACATAAGGATCAGCTAGTGAGAAGGTGAGCGTGCCTATTCCCTGGAAGATGGCAGGGGCGTCGGCCAGGGAGGAGAAATAGATCAAATCCTGCGTATAGGCCGCAAACAGCACCAGCGCGCCTAGACCGGCCGAACCAATGGCATAGCCCTTGGTCACGGCCTTGGTGGTGTTGCCCACTGCGTCGAGCGCGTCCGTGTTGTGGCGCACTTCCTTGTCGAGGCCCGCCATTTCGGCAATGCCGCCGGCATTGTCTGTGACGGGACCGAAGGCGTCGAGCGCCACGACGATGCCGGCCAGCGCCAGCATGGTTGCCACGGCAAAGGCGATGCCAAAGAGCCCGGCCAGATTGTAGGTGACGATAATACCGGCAATGATGACCAGGGCCGGCAGGGCGGTGGATTCAAGCGACACCGCGAGGCCCTGGATAACGTTGGTGCCATGGCCGGTGACCGAGGCTTCGGCGATAGAATTGACCGGGCGCCGGTTGGTGCCGGTGTAATATTCGGTGATGACGATGATGAGCCCAGTGATGATGAGACCCGCTACGCCGCACCAGAACAGCGACCACGGTGTAAAGGTCTTGTCAGTGGCTTCAATGGCAACGTTAAGATCGCCAAATACCATCCAGAGCACTGGCAGGAGAACAATCAGCGAGAGCACGCCCGTGGCGATGATGCCCTTGTAGAGTGCGCCCATGATGTTGTTGTCGGCGCCGAGCTTGACGAAATAGGTGCCGATGATCGAAGTCACGACACAGGCGCCGCCGATCGCCAGCGGCAACACCATGCCTGCGAGCCTGAACGCTTCGGGCAGGATGATAGCGGCGAGCACCATGGTGGCGACAATCGTTACCACATAAGTCTCGAAGAGGTCGGCGGCCATGCCGGCGCAGTCGCCGACATTGTCACCCACGTTGTCGGCAATAGTCGCCGGGTTGCGCGGATCGTCTTCCGGAATACCGGCTTCGACCTTGCCCACCATGTCGCCGCCCACGTCGGCGCCCTTGGTGAAGATACCGCCGCCCAGGCGAGCGAAGATGGAGATGAGGGATGCGCCAAAGCTTAGCGCCACCAGAGCATCGATAACGGTGCGGTCGTTATAGGCAAAGCCTAGGAACTGAGTGAGAATAATAAAGTAAAGGGTTACGCCAAGGAGGCCAAGGCCTGCCACCAGCATGCCGGTGACGGCGCCGGATTTGAACGCAAGGTCGAGGCCCCGACCCAGCGAGGAGATCGCCGCCTGCGCGACGCGCACGTTCGCACGCACTGAAACGTTCATACCGATGAAGCCGGCAGCGCCGGACAAAACGGCGCCGATCAGAAAGCCGATGGCGGCATAAGGGCCGAGCAGGAAAAAGGCGGCGATGAAGATCACGACACCGACGATGCCGATAGTGGTGTATTGGCGTTTGAGATAGGCCGAAGCGCCTTCCCGGACGGCCGCCGAGATTTCCTGCATGCGGGCGCTGCCAGCGTCGGCTGCCAGCAATTGTTGGGTGGTGATAACGCCATAAACGATAGACAGACCGCCACAGAGAACGATCAGCCACAATGCCAAAGTCATTAGATTAGTCCTCTAGATTTCCTCCAGGGACTCCATGCGGGCTCCAGCCGGTCCTCCAACCGTCTGTGGCGCCCACCCTCCAAGAGCCCCTTCCGAACGGGAGCTTAGCGGGATTGTGGCGACGCGCAATGGATAATGCGATGTTTTGTCGCGGCTTTTTTAGCCAGCGCGGCTTCGGCCATGGGTCCAGTAGAGCAGGGCAAGGCCTGCAATTGCCGCGAAAATACCGATGATCAGCCACTGGTTTTGTCCAGACATGAAGCTGCCGCCCAGAATATTGGCGCCTTGCAAGGTCCAGAGTACGCCGAAGAACAGCAGCACGATGGCCAGAAGAGTTTGTATGATTTTCATAGGGTGACGCCCTTTCGTAAAGTGGGCGACACTGCGCCTGCCTTCGTTCGTCAGCAAATCACGAAGCAGCCAGCTTGCTGAAGGCGCTTGGCCGGGGCGGCGAAAGCAGCGTTACGCCGATCAGGGCTGCGCATTGCCCGGCGCTCATGCTGCCGGTGTCGACTTCCAAGTCATAGATTCCTGGCAGATGGACGGTATCCTGCCAGCGCTGCACCGGTTCCGGCACGCTGCTGCCGCGCAGATAGATACCAGTGTCCGGGCCGGTATTGCGCCGCTCCATAATGATGTCGATTGGGCAACGCACGCCAACGAACAGCACGGCCAATCCGTCCAACCGCCGCGCGCAGGCCCGGAGCATGCCGAGCGGCTGGCTATAGCTGTCATGGTGCCCGACATCTGTGACAACATCAAAGCCCAGCCGCGCATGGACGGCGATGGAGTCATAGAGCGCGACGAACAGAGCTGGCAGGAGTGGCTCCAGATCGGGTCGTTCGCCGCCAGGGCGCAGGCCAATGCCGGGGTGCAGCGCAGGCGGCAGGGTTCGCATAGCGTTGTCGACGCCCAGATTGATCCAACGACCGGGCAGAGTCTCCTGCATGGCGCGCGCAATGCTGGTCTTCCCCGCTCGCGGCGCGCCGTTGAGAATAACGATGCGGCCGCTCACTGCTTGCGGCCCTCGATGTCCTGCCCATTTTGGTGCAGCACAAGGCGTTCGACCTTGCCGTCTGGGCCTAGTTCGAAGCTGATCTGGGCATCCACGATCTTGAGAAAGAACTTGGTGTCTGATTCAGCAAATGCCGGAAAACGGTCCTGCCCGCTTGCCTGGACAAACAATTGTCCGTCCTCGGCCGTTACCGCAATGGAGAATTCCGGGCCAAGCTCATATGTGCCGATGTAGTTCGAAAGGATCGCTGGATTGATAGTCACTTCCTGCCGCGGCTTGGGTTGCGGCGCCAGTGGCGCATTTGGGTCAATCAGGTGAAAGCCGATGTCTTCGATGCCCGTCGCGGTAACAGCATTGGCCAAGACAACCGCAGCCTTGCCGCTGTCGCGATCAAACCCGATGAAGCTATTGAAGCCGCCCGTCTTGCCATTGTGCCAGATCGTGGTGCCACTGGGGTGATCAAGCACCATCCAGCCAAGGCCGATTTGCATATTTGGCGTGTCGGCAGGCTGAAGCTCCTCCAGCATCAAGGCAAAAGCCTTATCAAGCGAGGTCCCGCGCTGGTTGCTGACTGCCGTGGCGAATCTTACCAGATCGGCAGCGCTCGAGATATAGGCACCAGCGGGCGCGAAGATATCAAAGGTCCAATGTGGCACTGTCTGGCCCGATTGATCGTGCCCGCTGGCAAAGCGGGATGGGTCGACCGGCACCAGTGCCGTTTCGGTCATGCCCAAAGGCATAAGGATGCGCTCCGTGACGAGTTCGGCATAGGGATTGCCGGCCGTGTGGCTGATTGCTTCCGCCAGAAGCGTCGTACCCATGTTGGAATATTGAAAGCGTGTACCTGGTGCCTCCAGCAAGGGGAAGGCAGCCAGAAAAGCGTAGAAGGGCTCTGCGCCAAAGCCTTCATAAGGGTTGAGTGGATCAATCATGCCCAGGGTGGGCGGGATGGAGGGCAGGCCAGCCCTGTGAGTTGCCAGGTGGCGCAGGGTGATCTTTTGCCCCTTGAACTCGGGCAGCTTGGTTCCTTGAGGCAAATAGTTCGCTGCGGGATCGTCAAGCTTCACAGTGCCGTCGAGCACCATTTGCGCAAGGAGCAGATTGACGAAGAGCTTGCTGATCGAGCCGATCTCGAACAGCGTTGTTTGATTGACCGGAGTTTGCCGCCCGCTTGGGTAACCCCGAAGTTGGTAAAAACGGGCGTATTGTTCTCGATCACGGCTGCGACAATGCCGATGCCCTGCCCATCGCGCTGGAGACGGTCGGCAAGGATTTGCACAACATCCTGGGCAAAAGCAGCTTGCATGGGGAGCAGCAGGGCCAGACAAACGATCAAGCGTCGCATCATGCTTCCATGAAAATGCTATGCCAAGGAGGTTGCAGGCCGATGCGGCAAGGATGAGGCGGGCTGCCGGAGCGACCCGCCTAGATCGGCGCTTACTTGGCCGCCTTGTGCATTTCGATGGAGTCGAGGATCACCTTCTTGGCGTCCTCATAGCCACCGACATGGGAGATCTTGGCCCATTTGCCGGGCTCGAGATCCTTGTAGTGGGTGAAGAAGTGCTTCACGCGCTCAATCTGAATGTCCTGCATGTCGCCAACATCCTTGATCCCGTCATACATGCGGGTGAGCTTGGAGACGGGCACGGCAAGGATCTTTTCGTCCTGCCCGCCATCGTCTTCCATGAAGAGCACGCCAAAGGGACGGCAGCGCACCACGGCGCCGGGCACCAGCGGGCGCGAGTTCATCACGATCACGTCGAGCGGATCGCCATCACCGCATAGCGTATGCGGCACGAAGCCGTAATTGCCGGGATAACGCATGGGCGTATAAAGGAAACGATCGACGAACAGCGCACCCGAGGCCTTGTCGATTTCGTACTTGATCGGCTCGCCGCCCATGGGCACTTCAATGATGACATTGAGGTCGTCGGGCGGGTTCTTGCCGGTTGGGATGGCGTCGATGTTCATTTGTGCTTCAGGTCTCGTTCATCGGGGAGGCGACAAAGTGGGTGGGGTTGTGCCCAGTTAGGGCCGCAAAGGCAAGCCAGTTTGGCGCAAGGCTGCTGATCGAGGGAGAATTTGGATGCAAAGACTACTGGCAATCGCCTTGGCGCTGGGCGCGCTGACGGCACCGGCCCATGCCGCTTTCACTAGCGCCTATACCGACATCAATCTCGATCAGTGCTTGGTGCTCGATTCGGACGATTTCGGTACCAGTTGGTCCTGCCCCGGCTACAAGGGTTATCCGCTGATGGTCACCGAAGGCGATCTGCGCTTTTCGCTGATCTATGGCTTTGGCGCCGATATGAGTGATGGCCAGACCTTGGGGCCGTTCAACAATCTGGGCGAAAAGCTCGAATGGCGGCTTTCCAATGCCCTTGGCCGCTGGATGCCGGTCGCCACCATCGTGCGCTATCATACGGCTGATCCCGAAACCGGCGAGAACAAAGGCCAGGTTCTGGTGGTGACGCAGCTTGTAGAAGGCAATACTTGCCATATCGCCTATATCGATGCGCTAGCCAATCCCGATGCCAACGAGTTGGCGCGTCAGGTAGCTGATGAGTCAGGCGAATTCGATTGTGCGGCCGACGAGATCAAGACGGTTGGCAAGTTCGAGGCTTGGTAGCAAGCCTTAAGCCTGCTCGGCTTTGCCGACCTGATTGCGCAGGATGGTCCGGTCGCGGCTCGATACGCCGATCAGTTCGGCCACCCGCCAGACCATGTTGTCTTCCAGTTCGTGATTCTTCTTGTCAGAAAATACCACCGTCCACATCATGCGGATGATTTCGATGCGGTCTTCCATCTCGAGCGAGGTCAGTGCCGAGGTGAAACGATAGAAATCCACAGCTTCGGCATCGCGTAGCGACGCTTCCTTGATCAGCCGGTCAACGCTCCCTTCATCGAGTTCATAATGATCGATCAGGGCACCGCGGATGGTCTTGCGCTCTTCGTCTTTCATCTGCCCATCAACCGAGGCCAGATGCACAAGGAGCACTGCTACGGCGAGCTTGGGATCATGGCTCGACAAGGCCGTTTCAGGCTTGTTGAACAGGCGGCTGATAGCCTCGAACATGGGCTTGGACATCCTTGAACGGTGCGGCGGATTAGGTGACAGGGATCGGGCCGTCCGGGGTAGGAGAGGCTCCCATTACAGGTAAGCAGCCGCAGCGATTTGCTCAATGGCTGTTACTCGGCCTCACGTGCTCTTGACCGGTGTTGATGCGCTCCTGCCACAAGCAGCAGCAGAAAAAAGGACTCGACTCCGGTAAAAAAGGGAGTCTAGATGTTCTTGTTTTGTTCACAACAGCAGGAAGGTCTGCGTCATGACCTCGCCCGACCGCCAACAGCGCCTTGCCGCGCTGCGGGACTCCATTGCCAATATCGAGCGTAAGCCGGCCCTAGCGCAGGCGCGGGTACAGGTCGAGGACAAGACAGGCACTTTCCCCCATTTCGGTGGCGGTTTGCTGCAGGAAATCTTCACCGATGAGCGGCGCAATGCCGGCGCCGTCCTGGGTTTTGCCCTAGCCCAAGCCAAGGGGCTGATCGGCGGGCAACGGCTGGCGCTGATCTATCTGCAATTAGCCGATGAAGGGCAAAAGCTTGGCCTGCCCTATGGGCCGGGGCTGCTCAGCTTCGGGCTTGATCCTGATGCCCTGGTGCTGGTGCGGGTGTCCACCGTGGCTGAAATGCTCTGGGCTGCCGAGGAAGCTTTGGCTTGCCGCGCCGTGGCGGGCGTTATTGCCGATATCGGCTCGCATTCCAAATTACTCGATTTTACCGCCAGCCGCCGCCTCAGCATGCGCTCGGCAGCCACAGGCGGATCGATCTTCATGCTGCGCTATGGCCTTGAGCGCCAAACCAGCGCCGCGCATTTGCGCTGGCGGCTTTCGCCCGTCCTCAGCGTCTCCCCCTTTTATGACAGCAAGGCGCCCGGGCCGCCCCGATGGCGAGCAGAGCTGGAGCGGGGAACGCTCATCAAACATCAGACCACTTGGTTGCTGGGATGGACGGACGATGGATTTGCAACATTCGAGCTTGAGCGCTCCATTGATGACCGGCTCAGCGGGAGCCCGGCGGTTCCTCGCGCTGTTCCTGCCCAATTGGCCAACCGATTATCTCAAACGGCATGATCCTGCGCTCCAGGGACCGCTAGCGCTTTACGAAAAAATCAAGGGCGGCCTGCGGCTGGTCGCTGTCGATCCCGAGGCTAGCCGGGCCGGGTTGCGCACGGGGCAGAACCTGGCCGTAGCCCGGGCCATGCTGCCGGGGCTCACGGCGCGCGAAATCGACCGGCCCATGCTCCAGGCTGCCTTTGCCGATTTTGCCGATTGGCATTCCAATGCCAGCCCCCTGGTGGCTGTTATGACGGATAGCCAGCTTTTTGGCGATCTGGTGCTCGATGTCACCGGGGTGACGCATCTGTTCGGGGGCGAGCGCCCCATGTTGCGCACCCTGCTGACCCGGCTGCGCGATTTGGGCTACAGCGTGGCTGGAGCCATAGCGCCCACCATCGGTGCCGGCTGGGCGGTCAGTCATTTTGCCCGCAGCCAGGTGGTTGAAAGCATCGATCTCGTAGAGGTGCTCGACGCCTTGCCGATAGGAGCACTGCGGCTTGATGCCGCCCAGATCGCAGGGCTCAGCCAGATGGGGCTTACCAGCATCGGCCAATTGCGCTCCCGCCCGCGCAAGCCCCTCCAGGCACGCTTTGGCCTGTCCCTCTTGACCCGGCTTGACCAGGCCTATGGCCTGATCGAGGAGCGCATGACCCTGCGCCTGCCGCCTGCCGAACGCTATGCCGAGCGGCGCTTTGCCGATCCCATCGGCTTGCTCGATGACGTGCTGATGACCTGCCATGATCTCGCGATCCAACTGGCTATCAGGCTTGAGGCCGAAGGGCAGGGCGGGCAGGCCTTCCATCTCTTTCTTTACCGGGTCGACCATAAGGTCATGTCCCTCTCGGTCAACTCGGCCCGGTTGACGCGCGACCCCGATCACATCACGGCGCTGTTCAGCCACCGGGCCGAGCGGCTCGCCGGTGAATATGATGCCGGGTTCGGCATCGACATGATCCGGCTGGCAGTGAGCTCAGTGGCCGAACTCGATGCCATGCAATTGGGCGCCTTTTCGCATGGCGAGGCGGCCGAAGATCTCGACCAGCTCAACGATCGTATGAGCAGCCGTCTCGGCACCATGGCCGTGCTCAAGACCGAACTGGTTGCCAGCCACATCCCCGAGCGCGCCGCCCGGCTCGCCCCGGCGCTGGTGGTGCGCAACGAACCGCGGCAAAATTGGCCCAAACCCTTGCGGCCCCTGAGGCTGCTACCGGTGCCCGAAATGGTGACCATCAACGCCGAAGTGCCCGACGGGCTGCCCGCCTCCATGATCTGGCGCCGCGAAAGCTACCGGATCGAGAAAGCCTCGGGCCCCGAACGCCTTGGCGCCGAATGGTGGCGCACCGGCCAGCGCCTGCAATTGGTGCCAGTGGAGGAAGAGAAAGACCCTGAACCTGGAGAGCCGCCTATTTCCCCATCCTTTGTGCCTGATCTCACGCTCTATGCGGCCGATTGGGCTTTGCGCGACTACTACATGGTCGAAGATGGACGTGGGCACCGCTTCTGGGTGTACCGGCAAGGCATGCACCGGCCCGGCCAGCCCGCGCGCTGGTACCTGCATGGATTTTTCACGTGAGCCAGGTTCTTGCCTTTGATCCCCTTAAGCGCTCAAGCCCTCGCAAACGGCAGGATACGGCTTTTGCCGAACTGATCTCGACCAGCAATTTTTCCTTTCTGCGCAGCGGCTCGCATCCGGAGGAATTGGTTGCCGGCGCCATACATTTGGGCATGACCGCCCTGGGCCTGTGTGATCGCAATAGTTTTGCCGGCGTGGTGCGCGGCTATATGACGGCGCGGGACAAAAAGGAGATCAATCCCGGCTTCCGCTACCTTGTCGGCGTGCGGCTGGTGTTCGCCGATGGAACGCCTGACATCATTGCTTATCCCACCGACCGCGTCTCCTACGGACGACTATGCAAGCTCCTGACCATTGCCAATCAGCGGGGCGAGAAGGGTAACCCCAAGCTGTTCCTCCAGGACCTTTTCGGCTCCAACGATCCGCCATCGGACACCGAGCAGGGGCCACCCGAAAACCACTCGCAAGGCCAGCTCTTCATTCTCCTGCCTGACGAGAGCAATTGGGCCCTGACGGAGGAAGTTCTGGACCATTTAAGTCGGCAAGCGTCCGGCCGGGTCTGGGTTGGCGGCACTGCGCGCTTTGACGGGCAGGACCGGGCGCGTCTTAACCGTATCGATGCCTTGGCCAAGCGGCATGGCGCCTGGATGCTCGCCAGCAATGACGTGCTCTATCATGAGCCTGACCGCGCCATTATTGCCGATGTAGTTACATGCATAAGGGAGCATACAACGCTGCAAGAAGCCGGTTTCCGCTTGGGCGCCAATGCCGAGCGGCACCTCAAGCCACCCGCCGAGATGGCGCGGCTCTTTGCCAAGCATCCCGATGCTATCAAACAGACGCAGCGTTTCGTCCGCCAAATCGGGTTTTCGCTTGATCAACTCGAATACAATTACCCTGAAGAAACTACCGGCACTGGTGAGACGGCGCAGCAGACGCTGGAGCGCCTGACCTGGGAAGGCGCGCGGAGGCGCTTCCCTCAAGGATTACCGCCAGGTATCGCCGATACGATCCGGACCGAACTCACCTTGATAGATGAAAAGCACTACGCAGCTTATTTCCTGACTGTGCAGGATATCGTCCGCCACGCCCGCTACGATTTAGGCATTCTGTGTCAGGGCCGGGGGTCGGCAGCTAATTCCACGGTTTGCTATTGTCTCGAAATCACCGAGGTCGACCCGCGCAAGGCCAATCTGGTGTTCGGGCGCTTCATTTCTACCGAACGCGACGAACCACCTGATATCGATGTCGATTTCGAGCACGAACGGCGTGAGGAGGTGATGCAATATGTGTACAGCAAGTATGGCGGACGTCGCACGGGCCTGACCGCCAATGTGATCTGCTACCGCTCCAAAAGCGCCATCCGCGAAACCGCAAAAGTCTTTGGGGTGTCGGAGGATGTCGTGGCGGCGCTCAACCAATTGCACTGGGGCTGGGGATCGGCGCTGGATCTGCAAAGCGTTGCAGCCATGGGGCTTAGTCCGGATGATCCGGTGCTGGCGCAGATGTTCGAGGTGGTCAAGGTCTTGCGCGGCTTTCCGCGGCATCTTTCCCAGCATGTGGGCGGCTTCGTCATCACGCGCGACTCGCTCGAAAGCCTGGTGCCGATCTCTAAATCGGCCATGGACAGCCGCACCATCATCGAATGGAACAAGGACGATATCGACGCCCTCAAGATCCTCAAGGTCGACGTGCTCGCCCTGGGCATGCTGACCTGCCTGCAGCGCGCCTTTGGCCTGATGGAAAAGCACTACAACCACAAGGTGAAACTGGCGGAACTGCAGAACGAGGAGTTCCAATATCCCGAAAGAGCCAGACCGGTTTACGAGATGACGCACCGGGCCGATACCGTTGGAGTGTTCCAGATTGAAAGTCGCGCGCAGATGACCATGCTGCCGCGGCTCAAGCCGGTGGAATTCTATGACTTTGTCATCGAAGTAGCGATCGTCCGGCCTGGCCCGATCCAGGGCAACATGGTTCATCCCTATTTGCGACGGCGCCAAAAGCTTGAAGAGCCAGTATACTACAATGATGACCTCAAGGCGGTATTGGTCCGCACACTAGGCATTCCCCTGTTCCAGGAACAAGCCATGCAGATCGCCATTGTCGGTGCTGGTTTTTCACCCGGCAAAGCCGATAGTCTTCGCCGCGCCATGGCAGCCTGGAAACGAACCGGCAAGATTGCCCAGTTCGGCGAAGAGTTTATCGCGGGCATGCTCAAAAACGGCTATCCGCTGGAATTTGCCAAGAACTGCTTTGCCCAGATCCAGGGCTTTGCCGAATACGGCTTTCCTGAAAGCCATGCCGCCAGCTTTGCCCTGCTGGTCTATGCCTCGTGCTGGCTCAAATGCCATTATCCCGATGTCTTTGCCTGTGCCTTGCTCAATTCCCAGCCCATGGGCTTTTATGCGCCCAGCCAATTGGTGCGGGATGCAACCGAACATGGTATCGAAATTCGCCCGCCCGACATCAATCATTCGGCTTTCGATAGTCTCTTGGAAGATGATGGCTGGAATATCGCCGATCATATCTGGCCGCGCCATGCTGTCATGAAGAGCGTTATCCGCAGCACGAAAGCCGTCCGTCTGGGGTTGCGGACCATTGGCGGCTTGGCGGAAAAAGACATCAATCGGATCGTTGAACAACGCGGAGCCGGCTACACCTCTATCCGCGAGCTCTGGTTACGCACCGGCTTGCCGGTCGCAAGCCTTGAAAAGCTCGCCCGGGCCGATGCTTTTGCATCGCTCTATCTCAACCGGCGGGAAGCCTTGTGGACCGTCAAGGGCCTAGTCGGCACCCATGGCTCCGAAACGCTGCCGCTTTTTGCTTCGGCTCCACCCACCGATGCACCGGTCGAGGAGTATTCAGGCGATTTGCCTGTGATGGCCATGGGTGAAGAAATCATCCATGACTATGCAACGCTTTCGCTCTCGCTCAAGGGACATCCGGTGCAGTTTTTGCGACCTATGCTGCAGGAGCGCGGCACCACGCGCGCGCAAAATCTAGGCACAGTGTTGCCGGGTCATCGCATCGAGGTCGCCGGTTTGGTGCTGGTGCGGCAACGACCGGGCACAGCGGGCGGGGTAATCTTTGCAACGCTCGAGGACGAAACCGGTGTTGCCAATATCGTGGTGTGGCCAAAACTGTTCAAAGATGATCGCATCCGTAAGATTCTTCTTTCCAGCCGCATGCTCCTCGTGCGCGGGCATGTGCAACAGGAAGGGCTGGTCATCCACGTCATTGCCGAAGATATGGACGACTGGACGCCGCACCTGCTTGATTTGGCGCATGGCAAGGATATTGGCGATGCCATCATTGCCCGTGCCGATGAAGGCAAATCCGGCCCCCCCTCTACCCAAAGCCGGGACCGCAATGCCGTGCGCGAGATCGAACTCGCCCGCAGGCGTGCCTATGCCTCATTGCCGAGTGGGCGCAATTTCCATTGATCAGTCCACCAGGCGATCGATCGCCCGTGCCAGATCAAAATCCTTTTGGCTTACTCCGCCTGCGTCATGGGTCGAGAGCCGGATCGTTACCTTATCGTAGCTGTTGGACCAATCGGGATGATGATCCGCTTTCTCCGCCGCCAGTGCCACCCGCGTCATAAAGCCGAACGCTTCCGAAAAGTTCTTGAACTTGAAAGTCCGGCTGATTGCGCCTTCCTCATCTTCAAGAACCCAGCCGTTAAGCTTTTGCACCTGCTCGCCCCGTTCGTTTTTGCCCAACTTATCAGTCATGGATCACCTATTTTCAGGGGGTACATCGCCATAACCTGACTGGATGCTGACAAGTTTGGCCGATCAAAATGCTCTAAATCTTAATGAGCGCTTCACCTTTTCTGCAGGAACACGCCTCCGGATAAACCCTGATGGCAGCTTTGCAAGTCGATTTTAACTCTGGTTGTTGTTTGGTGTAGGCCTAACAAGGCTCACGTGATGACCATTGTCGCCACCCATGTCCCGCCGCATCAATCCCGTGCCAGCGCTGCGCTGGGCATGATTGATACCTTGCGGCCAGACACAAAGGGCTGAAACCAGGTCATGGCATTCGAAGCCGCCCACAAGATCCTTCCACCGGCTGACTATGTCGCCATGATCCGCTCCCTTTATGCGGACCGGCGCTCAATGCTGCTCGGTGCCTTTGGCTCGGCCCTTGCCGCCGCAGTTGCGGCGTTGGAGTCCCGATCGATCTTGCTGGGAAGCTTTGCCGTCCTATTTGTCCTAGTTGGCGTGTTGCGCAATTTGGACATGCGTGCCTTCGAGGCAATCAAGCTGCGCGATAATGACGTGCGCAAAGCGCTTCATTGGGAGATACGCGCAACCATAGGCGCAGCCTCGATTGCAATGGCCTATGGCGCCTGGTGTATGGTTACGTTCTGGCTGGTCAACGACCCATTCGCTGAACTCACCGCCGCCTCGGTTTCAGTCTCAGTCCTGGTCGGCGTCTCTCAGCGCAATTTCGCCATCGACCGGTTGATGACGATCCAGGTTTTGTTGATCGCCGTTCCGTTGGCGCTCGGACTGCTGCTGGTGGGTGATGTCTATTATGCACTCCTGACCCTGCTGCTACTGCCCTTCTTTGCGAGTCTGAGGCGGATTGCCGGCAATGCAAGGCATATCCTGCTGCGCGCGGTGCATGGTCGTCTGGCCGCATCGGGGCTAGCGACCCAACTCGACACAGCCCTTGCCACTCTGGAGCATGGTCTGCTGATGCTTGACTATGGCGGGGTCATAGAGGTTGCCAACGCCCGGGCACTTGACGCTTTCGAGCTACCCGATTCTCAAAGCTGGATTGGCCAGCCAGCTTCCGCCCTGTTCGATATGGCCATGGATAGTGGCAGCATGCCCAAGCCTGCCCATGATCAACTGCTCAGGCTGATCAAGTCGCGATCCAGCGGCAAGGTGCTCCTATCTGTGCGTCCGGGGCGGTATTTCGAGGTTTCGGTATCCTCGCGGCGGGCTAAAACTGTGCTGCTGCTCGAGAATATTTCCGAACGCATCGTCGCCGAAGAACGCATCAACTATATGGCGCGTTATGATGCGCTGACCGGTCTGCCGAACAGGGCCTATTTCGCCGAGCAGGTCGAGGCCGCGTTGCGTGAACGAAGCGAAGCCGAGGTGCTCGGCCAGGTCGCCTTGTGGATGGTCGACATCGATGATTTCAAGCACATCAACGACACCATGGGCCACCTTGCGGGGGACAAGGTCTTGTCCGAGCTTGGGCGTCGCCTGACTAAGGCCTTTGGACCCGATACGATCTGTGCGCGGCTGGGCGGCGATGAGTTTATCGCCTTCCGTATCAGTCAGGGCCCCACCGAGGAGCTCAACGAGCAGGCCGATCACGTGTTGGCCAGCACGCGCGAGGCGGTAATGTTGCCCGGGCGTGCTTTCGTCGTGGATGTGAGCATCGGAATGGTTGTTTCCGATCAACGCGCTGAAACGCTTGAAAGCCTGATGGTCAAAGCGGACCTTGCCACCTATGCCGCCAAAAGCGGCGGCAAGGCGCGTGTGGTTCGTTTCCATGACCGGATGGATACCGAATACCATATGCGGCAACAGCTCAAGGCAGACCTAAAGTCCGCAATTAGTGAAGGCGGCTTATCGCTTGCCTACCAGACCGTAATTGATCCTCGTAGCAATCGCGTTGTCGGTTGCGAAGCGCTGGCCCGCTGGATGCACCCGGTTTATGGTTCCATTTCGCCCGCTGTTTTCATCCCCATTGCCGAAGAGACAGGGCTCATTACCGACCTGACGCGCACAGTACTGTTCATGGCGGCGCGCGATTGCCTGACATGGCCGGGCGAGACTACCGTTTCTGTTAACGTTTCGGCACGCGACTTCCGTGGTGGCGACGTCGAAGCAATGGTGCTGGCAGCGCTTGACGCCACGGGCTTGCCACCCAAGAGGCTCGAAATCGAAGTCACGGAAACCACGGTAATCGAGGAACGGGAAGCGGCTACTGCGGCTTTGTCCGCCATCCGTAAACACGGAGTAGGCGTAGCGCTAGATGACTTCGGCACGGGGTATTCTTCCCTGAGCTACCTTCAGGCGCTGCCCCTCACCAAGCTAAAGATCGACCGCAGCTTTGTGATGGATATCGAAAATGATCCCAGAACGTTAAGCCTTCTCGCCAATGTTGCGCAACTGGGCAAGGACCTCGATCTCAAGATCACCGTGGAGGGCGTCGAGACCGAAGCCCAGCTCAATCTTTTAGTCAATCAAACCCGCATTGATCTCGTTCAGGGGTTTGTTTACGGCCCCCCGCTGAACCTTGAAGCAATGACGCGGCTCCTTGTGGCCCATCATCGCACCCAGTCCGCAGTCACTCCGCGGCTGAGCGCCGTACACTCCTAACTCCTGCTTAATCCTTGTGGGTTAACCACAAATTTACTACTCGCTTCCGCGCACAGTTAATAAAGGGTTAACTTAAAGCAATAGATTAATCCTAGCGGCGGAACCAAAATGCTTATCGACTCTGACAGTGCGGCGGCCGCACGGGCAGGCGCTCCCTCTCGTTTTTCCGGCACCTTGCTCGATATTTTGGATAAGGTCAGCTACGCCCGGATCGATCCAACGGTGATCGATGATCCCATTTATAAGCTGCGCTATAAAGCCTATACGCGCGAGGGGTTCATGGATCACAACCCCGAAGAAATCTGCATAGATGATCTGGACCGCGCACCCAACGGCATGAGCTTCGGCATCTATATCGATGGACGCCTGGTCAGCTCGATCCGCTTGCACCACCTGACGGCGATGCATCGATTCTCGCCCAGCATGAAGGTTTGTCCCGATGTCCTTGGTCCCATGCTGGACCAAGGCACGACCTTTATCGATCCAAGCCGTTTTACCGCCGACCACGAGGCCTCGCTGGCCTATCCTGCTTTGCCGTTCCTGACGTTGCGGATTGCTGCCATGGCTTCAGTTCACTTCAACGCAGATTTATGCCTGGCCCTGGTACGACCCGAGCATGGCCCATTCTACAAGCGCGTCTTCGGCTCCGAACGCCTTGCGGACGTCCGCACCTATCCAGGGCTGCACTTTCCTGTGGCCTTGTTCGGCGCAACCGTGGAGTCGATCCGCGGGCGCGTCGCGCAACGGTTTCCTTTTTTCCTGTCGACCGAACTGGAAAGGAGGCAGTTGTTTTCGCAGCAGGTGACGCAAGGCACCAACCAGCGCATTAGTGCCTCAGCGCGCACCGCCTACAACAATGCCTTGGCTGCGCTGGAGCATGCCGCAGGCGCACCGCTGGGGTGAAATCGGTAGGAAAATGGTGCCGCTTAGGTGACTCGAACACCTGACCCCATCATTACGAATGATGTGCTCTACCAACTGAGCTAAAGCGGCAACGGGGCCTTTTACGTCGGGTTTTGAGCCGGTGCAAGAGGCAAGGGTACCTCGGCAGGTAATTGGGCGGGGAGTTGTGCCGCAGAGCGTGAAGAGACCGTTACGGGCACTTTCCACTCGAAGGCATCAAGTTTGCCGGTAACCGGAGAAACGGGCTCCCATTCGTCGCTGACAAGCCCATCGGCGGTCCAGGCCGGATCGCGCGGGGCGCGTACAGCGCGGGCCAGCCATTCGCGCGCCTTGCCTTGGTCGCCGCTCTGCCCTTCCTCGATTTCGGCCATAAGGCTTGCGACGCCTTGCGTTGCATCGGGGCCGGCAAAAGGTGCGAGAGCATTGCGCGCCAGCGGCCAATCATAGGCATCGATAGCGGCGCGCGCCAATGCCATGCCGGCAGCCCGATGCGGCGGTGGAACATCAATGATCTCGCGCAGGCGCTTGAGCCGGTCGACGGCCGACGCGCCGGGTTGCGCATGAGCATAAAGCGCCGCTACATCAGGGTGGCCGGTCGAGCGCCAGATGCGGCGCAGCAGGCTCATGGCCTTGCGTGTTTCACCGCGATTGATGTGGATGCGGGCGGCAATCAGCGCAGCGGGCACGAAATCCGGCAGCAGCTTGAGCGCAGTGGACGCATGGTCGAAAGCCGCAAGCGGATCACTGTTTTCCGCTTCGCGGGACCGGGCAGTTTCGATCACTGCCTGACGGCGGCGCTTGCGGGCGCGGTCCTCGCGATTGTTGGCGGGCTCGGCATTGACCATGGCAACGGCATCGGCCCATTGGCCGCGCCGTGTCAGATCGCTGAACACCGCTTCCGCCGCCCAATGGCTGCCGGGCGCTAGCGCAAGCGTCTTGCGGGCAAAGGTCAGTGCGGCTTCGGGCCGGTTCTGCGCCTTTGCCTGATCGTAAAGACCGGTCAGGGCAGCAACGGCAGTCTTTTCGCTGCCGATCAGCGCACGATAATGCTCGCGAGCCGCCGGCATGTCGCCGAGTGCGAGATCAGCGCGCGCTTCGAGCAGCTTGGCTGCATTATTATCCGGGAGCCGGGCTTGTGCCTCACGCGCCAGATGGCGGGCGCGAGCAGGATCGCCTGCCTGAAGAGCGACAAAGGCGTCGGAGAGCGCATCGACGCCCTGCAGACGCCGCCGTTCACGAGACCGTCGCGCCATGGTGCGTGGTGCGGTGACGATGCGGCGCATTATGGCCCAGAGGATGATGACGACGATAGCGACAAGCATGAAGATAAAGACTGCCACGCCCAGCCTGGGCTGCATGCGATAGCCCGCAACTTCCACGGTGAGCGTGCCGGGTAGTGAAATCATCCAAGCTGCAAGCGCGGCGATGACAAGCGAACCGACGATCCAGGAGGCAAGGCGAATCATTGCGCGGCTCCTCCGGTGAGCGCCTGCTGGCGTACGGTTTGAAGGAACTGGGCTGCTTGCGCCTGCTGTGCCACCATGGCTGGCACATCGCCAGCCGCTGCGCGCATGGGTTGCGGCAAGGCATCGAACAGCGTCTTGGCGGCGGCGAAGTCGCGGCGGTCGATGGCGCTTTCAAGGCGGGAGGTGATGGCTTCGGGACTGTCGCCTTCCATCTCGCCCGTCGGGCGCAAGGCAATGGCCGACGCAAACCAGTCCATGGCGCCTTGCTGCCATTGTGCATCTGGGTCGGCAGGGCGCCCCGCAATGATAGCTGGAAGCACCTCGTCGAAGCGCTGGGCGATCAGGTCAGGCCGGGGCAGGCCGGTCGCTGCAGAATTGGCGATGCCGGTGGGCGGCTCGACATCGGGCGAGGCGGCTCGCAAGCTCGCAAGCTCGGTTTCAAACGGCCGGCCGGTGGCAAAGGCGGTTTCGAGTCCCGAAAGGACCAACGGCAATTGCAGCACCGCGCCGATATCAGCCGGTTGCTCCGCCAAGGTGGCGCTGGTTTCCGATACGGTGGTGTCAAGCGTACGCAAATTGGCTTCCGCGGTACCGAGGCGGGCGGCGAGTTCATCAAGGCGGCCGCCAAGGCCCGTGATCTCGCCGGTCAAGCCTTCAACGTCCACGGGTTGCGGCGGTTCGGCCGGAATTGCATCGATGCGCGACTGCAAGGCTGCGATATCAGCCTCGATGCCGGACAGATCGACTCGAGGTGCGGCTGGTGCAGGCTGAGCCGGCGCGGGAGCCTCAACAGCGGCTACTTCCGGCGCCGGGGCTGGCGCTGCCTCAGCCTCTTCCAGACTTGCGATGCGCTGGTTCAGCGCCGCGAGTTCGGACTGGGTGGTCTGCGTCACCGTTTCCAGCTCGGGAATGGCGGTGGCAAATTGCGCAAGGCGCGGATCGGCCACAGGCACTGGTGCAGGCTGCGTCGGCCATAATCCGCCCAGGGCAAGGCCATAGGCGGCAGTCAAGCCAAGCAGGCCGCCGGCAATGGTCGCCCCAATGGGGAAATCCCGCTTTGGTTCTAGCGCTGGACGGGCTGGCTTTTCGGCAGGTTTTCCCGCCGGTGGTACCGCGCTTGCAGGCTTGGCTTCCGGCTTGGTCTCGGTTTTGATGTCCGGCTTGCCGGTGGTGGCACTTTCGCGTGCCGTCAGGTCGAGCACCGGGGGCTTGACCGCGCCTGATCTCGTTTCGTCCGGCTTGCCGGGACCGGCATTGGGATTTTCGCCCTTGGTGTCCGCCATCGAAGGGAATCCTTGTTGTTAAGGGCCGATCATGACCCAGTTTGCTCGCGCGCAACAGCCAGGGCCAGCGCCATCATGGCGTCTTCGTCCGGCTGGTCGGCGAGGCTGATACGGTTGAAGTGGTTTTCCAGGAGCGGCTCAGCTACGGTTTCGCTCAGGCACAGCATAGCAATTTGCCGCCGCTGTTGCCGATCGAGTGGTGCGGCGAGCTGCGCAAAAATCTCGGCGGTGCGGCGCGAATAGCTCAGGACCGCGGTGATCCGCCCATCGCTTAGATCGTCCAGAATGTCCTGCGGCAGCGCATCTATCGCGACCATGTCATAAAGCTTGGCCGCTACGACCATGATGCCCAAGGGCGAAAGCGCCTGTGCCAGATCACCGCTGCCATGCTTGCCGGTGGGGTAGAACACCGGGCCCGGCAGGCGAGAGATCGCCATGGCATTGACCAGATCCTTGAGCGCACCGGCAGCGCTGCTGACGCGGCTGAAACCTGCCGCCCGCGCCTCGCGGGCGGTACGGTCGCCAACTGCAAAAACCGGCAAGTCGAGATAGGTATCGATGACGCCTCGGTCGGCTAGAGCCCGGACGGCGTTGGCGCTGGTCAGCACCATGGCGGTAAAGCCATCCGCCTTGGGTAGGCTCACCGGAAGCGTGTGCCGCACCATCAAGGGCAAGGCGCGTGCAGGAATATCAAGGGCTCGCAGCCGGGCCAAGCTCGATTGAGCATCCGGCTCGGGGCGCGTCACCAGCATGGTCATGCCCGTGCCGCCCATTGTGCCAGCCATTCTGTGCCGGCCTGGCGCACCAGATCTTCACCCACTTGGCGGCCAAGTGCCACCGGGTCGGAGCCGCTGGAGGCGCTCTCAAAAGCCTTCTTGCCGTCCAGACTCAAGATCTGGCCCTTCAGCGTCAGCCTTGCGCCGTCGAAACGGGTGAGCGTACCGACAGGGGTGCGGCAGGAACCGTCAAGAACTGCGAGCATAGCCCGTTCTGCGTCTACCATATAGTGGGTGGTGGGATGATCGAGCACGGAAACGGCGTCGATCATAGCCCGGTCATTGCTGCGTACCGCAAGGCCAATGGCGCCTTGCGCCGGGGCGGGCATGAAGATTTCTGGATCGAGCAGAGCCGTGGCGCGATGGCCTTCGCCCAGCCGGTTGAGCCCGGCGATTGCCAGCATTGTGGCGTCCGCCACGCCGTCGAATAATTTTTGTAATCTGGTGCCGACATTGCCGCGGAACGGCACGATCTCGAGGTCCGGCCGCTGGCGCAGCACTTGCGCAGCGCGGCGAATCGAGGAGGTGCCGAAGCGCGCGCGTTCAGGCAAATTGTCGATCCCCGCCACACTTATGGAAATGAAAGCGTCGCGCACATCCTCACGCTCGAGCACCGCGGGCATGGCAATGCCGGGCGTTAGCCTCGTCGCGACATCCTTGACGCAATGGACCGCGATATCGATGCGCCCGGCTAGCATGGCCTCATCGATTTCCTTGGTGAACAAGCCCTTGCCGCCGATTTCGAGCAGCGGCTGGTTGCTCGCTTGTGTCCGGTCCCCGCCGGTGGATATTACCTCGATGGTGATGTCGTTGGCCGAGACGCCATGGTGCCTTGCCAACAGATCCCGCACCATTCTTGCCTGTGTAAGCGCTAGAGGGCTGCCGCGCGTTCCGATCCGGGCAAAGGAGGCTGGCGATTGCAATCTCTTCACGTCCTATAGTAGGCAAAGTCACCGTCCAGGTGGAGTAACCAGTTCGTCGTGACCGGGCAAGCGCAAGCCACTATCCTTGGCATAGAGACCAGTTGCGATGAAACCGCGGCGGCGATCGTCGTGCGCGACCAATTCGGTGGCGCCACCATAAGTTCCAACGTGGTCCGTTCCCAGCTCGATGAACATGCGGCATTTGGCGGCGTGGTGCCCGAACTCGCCGCCCGGGCGCATGTGACCTACCTTGATCACATCATCACCCAGGCCTGCCGCGAGGCGGGTATCAGGCTCGATCAGGTCGATGCCATCGCCGCGACGGCCGGGCCAGGCCTGATTGGCGGCGTCTTGGTGGGTCTCACCACGGCCAAGGCGCTGGCGGCTGCCCTGGGCAAGCCCTTGATTGCGGTCAATCACCTCGAAGCTCATGCGCTGACAGCGCGGCTCACCGATGGCGTGCCATTCCCTTACCTCATGCTGCTCGTGTCAGGGGGGCACTCGCAGTTCGTCCTTGTCCGCGGCGTCGGCAATTACGAGCGCTGGGGCACGACGATCGACGATGCCTTGGGCGAAGCCTTCGACAAGGTTGCAAAGCTGCTCAGCCTTGGCCATCCCGGCGGGCCGGCTGTCGAGGCAATGGCGCGGTCGGGCGATCCCAAGCGCTTCAAGTTTCCCCGGCCGCTCCTGCACGAGGCCCGGCTCGACTTTTCGTTTTCCGGGCTCAAGACGGCCGTGCGGCTCCAGGCCGAAGCGGTGGGGCCACTGAGTGACAGGGATGTGGCGGACATTGCCGCAAGCTTTCAGGCTGCCGTGGCGGAGATCGTCGCCGTCCGCTCGCGCCAGGCGCTGGAGCGGTTTGCGGCAGAATATCCGGGGCAAGCCGCGCAATTGGTGGTCGCCGGTGGCGTTGCGGCTAACCAGACTATTGCCTCCGCGCTTCGCCAAATCTGCGATGTGGCAGGCGCCAGGCTGATCGTGCCGCCCATTGCCCTTTGCACCGACAATGGCGCCATGGTGGCCTGGGCCGGCGCAGAACGGTTTGCCTTGGGCGCCACCGATAGCCTGGACTTCACCGCCCGCCCACGTTGGCCGCTGGATCTCGACGACATGAAGGTCCACCCCGATGCAGCTTGACCGCGCTGCCGTCATCGGCGGTGGCGCCTGGGGCACGGCTTTGGCCCAAGCTGCTGCGAATGCAGGGCGCTCGGTTCAGCTCGTAGTACGCGATGTCGCGCAGGCCGACGAGATTAACCAGCGGCACACCAACAGCCGCTACCTCGCCAACCAACGCCTGCACGAGGCCATCCATGCCGCCACGCACGCCGTCGCCGCAGATTTCGTGATCCTGGCTGTGCCGGCGCAAGCAAGCCGTGCTGCCTTGGGTGCTCTGGACGCCGATGCGCTGATCGGCAGGCCGGTGGTCCTTTCGGCCAAGGGCCTTGAAACCGGAACCCTGCAGCGCCAGAGCGAAATTCTCCAGGACATGGTTCCGGGGGCCATCCCCTATGTGCTATCCGGTCCGAGCTTTGCTGCCGACGTTGCTGCGGGACGGCCGACCGCGGTGACGCTCGCGGGCGACGACGCGGAACACACATCTGCGCTCGCTTCGGCACTGGCGGGTCCGACCTTCCGGCCTTATGCCGCCGATGACCGGATCGGTGTCGAGATCGCGGGCGCGCTCAAGAATGTCTATGCCCTGGCATGCGGCGCTGTCGAAGGCGCACAACTTGGGGCGTCCGCTCGCTCGGCGCTGATAGCGCGGGCCTATGCCGAAATGGCGCGCATGGTCTCCGCCATGGGCGGCTCGGCCCATACACTGACCGGGCTCGCTGGCCTTGGTGACCTGACACTCACCTGCACGTCGGTGCAATCGCGCAATTACCAATTCGGCATGGCGCTGGGGCGCGGGCAAAGTGTCGAGGCTATCATGGCCGGGGGTGCCAAGCTTGCCGAAGGCATTGCGACCACGCCCGTGGCGGATGCCTTGGCGAGAAGTCTTCAAGTCGATGCGCCGCTGATCGCTGCCGTTCATGCCGTATTGAGCGGCAGGGCCGACATTGCCACCATTGTTGCGGGCCTGATGACCCGCCCCCTGAAACGAGAGGACTAAAATGCTTTACGCAATGATCGCCAAGGACAGGCCGGGTACTTCCGAGAAGCGGCTGGCCGTTCGGCCGGTCCATCTGCAGCACCTCGACAGCCTCGGCCAGCAATTGCGCCTCGCCGGTGCGTTGCTGGACGAGACCGGTACCCCGGAAGGATCGCTCGTAGTCATCGAGGCCGAGTCCATGGATGCCGCCAAAGCCGTCTTTCACGCCGACCCCTTCGTGTCCGAAGGCATCTTCGAGACCATCGAAATCAAGCCCTGGCGCCTTGCCTATGATCACATGACCCCGAAGGCCTGAACGCCATGGCCTATTGGTTGATGAAGTCCGAACCGGATGTGTTTTCGTTTGAGGACATGATGACCAAGACCAAGCGCGGCGAGCCGGAATCCTGGCATGGCGTGCGCAATTACGCCGCTCGCAACAATATGAAAGCCATGGCGCTGGGCGATGAAGCCTTCTTCTACCATTCCAATATCGGCAAGGAGATCGTCGGCATCATCAAGGTAATCGGCCTTGCCCATCCCGATGACACGGCCGAGCTCAACGCCAAGGGCGAGGTAGTTTGGGAGTGCGTCGATGTGGAGGCGGTCGAAGCGCTCAAGCAGCCGGTGACACTGGCGACCATCAAGCAGACGCCCGAGCTTGCCGAGATCGAGCTGCTCAAATTGTCCCGCCTGTCAGTCAGCAAAGTTCGGCCCGAGGAATGGGCGCTGATCTGCAAGTTGGGCGGGCTTTAACGGCGCTCAGGTCTCGACCACTACCGGGGGCACGTGCTTCGGCTCGTCCACCGGCGCGTATTTGTTGAGCAGCGACAGCTGGCTCATCGAGAAGAGAACCGTCAGCGGCATCACGCCCCAAACCTTGAAGGCAACCCAAAAATCGGTAGCCGCCTTTGCGTCATTGGGGAAATAAGCAGCGCTCCCGCGCCAAACCGCTTCGTTCAGAACGGCAAGCACGACAAAGAACACGCCCCAATTGAAGGTCAGCTTGCTCCAGCCTTCCGGCTGCAGCTTGTAAACGTCTCCAAAGACATATTTGAGCAAGGATTGCCGGAACAGCAGCCCACCCAACAAGACAGCTGCAAAGAGAGTGTTGGTGATGGTTGGCTTGATCTTGATGAAGGTCTCGTCTTGCAGCCAGAGCGTCAGCCCGCCCATGACGAGAACCACCACGCCGGTCACCAACGGCATTACAGCGATCTTCTTGAGCAGCAGCCAGCTTAGCAACAGCGATATGGCCATGGATCCCATAAACCAGGCCGTTGCGACAAAGATGTCGGTACGGGCATTGGCCACGAAGAAAATGACCAGCGGCCCAACCTCCAGAACCAGTTTGATGAGCTGAGGGCGCAGCTCGTCCCAGTTGATCTCGGGTTCTGCGGCTTTGTCGGTCATGGGCCTATTCTTTCGTGTCGGCGCAATTTGAGGGCAAGGGCGCCAGCGTACAAGGCGGGATAAGCGCCGAGCATGGTAAGATTGCGGCTATTCCTGCCCGGCGATAGCCTTGGCGAAGTCCGAAGCGGTAAACGCTTCGAGATCGTTGACCCCTTCACCCACCCCGATGAAATGCACCGGCAGGCCGAACTTGCGGGCAATGGCGACGAGAATACCGCCGCGCGCCGTACCGTCAAGCTTGGTCATCACCAAGCCCGTCACACCCGCACGAGCGCCAAAAATCTCGACCTGCTTGAGCGCATTCTGCCCAGTGGTGGCGTCCAGCGTCAGAAGCGTTGCATGGGGTGCCGAAGGGTCAACCTTCTTGATCACGCGGATGATCTTTTCGAGCTCGTTCATCAGCTCGTCCCGGTTCTGCAGCCGGCCCGCTGTGTCGATGATAAGGATGTCGCGGCCTTCGGCTTTGGCTTGGGTCACCGCGTCAAAGGCCAGGCCCGAAGCATCGGCACCGGCGGGCCGCGAAACAACCGGTGCTCCGGTACGCTGGCCCCAGACCTGAAGCTGCTCGATCGCGGCAGCGCGGAACGTGTCCCCGGCCGCCAGCATCACCGAGCGGCCTTCGGCGGCAAATTGCTGGGCCAGCTTGCCAATGGTCGTGGTCTTGCCCGAACCATTGACGCCAATCATCAGGATCACGAATGGCTTGTGCGCGATGTCGAGGACCAGCGGCCGTGCAACGGGACCCAATACCTTTTCGACTTCGGCCGCGAGCACCGCGCGCACGTCTTCGCCCGAGACATCCCGATCGAACCGGTCACGGCGCAAGGTATCGGTGATGGCAATTGCCGTTTCGATGCCAAGGTCAGCCTGGATCAGCACGTCTTCAAGCTCATCCAGCGTCGCCGCATCGAGCTTGCGCTTGGTGAAAACCGAGGTGATCGAGCCGGTAAGCTGGTCCGACGAGCGTTTGAGGCCGGTCGTTAGGCGGGCGAACCAGCTGGTGCGCGGCGCCTCGGCCGGAACTTCGACCATTGCTGGCGGATCGACCGCCAAAACCAGATCGGGCTCCTGCTCAGACTCGTCTGCACGAGCGTCCTCGATCTCTTCCACATAGTCTGGCGTGGTTTCGGGCGGGCCGGGCGGTGGAATATCCTGCGGCGGAGCGGGCTCCTTGGGCGCATGCGGCTCTGGAGGGGGCGCTGGCGGCTCGGACGGCGTTTGTACCTCGCCGACGATTTCGCCCCAGAGGCGCTTGAACAAACCCGGCTTTTGCTCGCTCATGCGTGTGCCTTCACTTCAAGCCGCCTCACGGAGCGCTTCGCCGACAAGACCATCTGCGCTCGCGTCCGTAATCTGAACGGACAGCAGTTCGCCCGGTTGCGCATCGGCAATCATGACCGGCACGAATTGCTCCGTCCGCCCCATGCCGTTGCGCTCGATCAGCACGGTCTCGGTCCTGCCGACGCGGCTGAGGCAAAGCTTGGCAAACTGCCGGTCCCCCGCAGCACGCAACAGCGCTGCCCGCTTGCGCGCAGTGGCCTTGCTCACCTGCGGCATCCGCGCGGCCGGCGTGCCCTCGCGCGGCGAATAGGGGAAGACATGAAGATAAGTCAGATCCGCTTCGCCGACGATGCGCAGGGTGTTCTCGAACATCTCGTCGGTTTCAGTGGGAAAGCCCGCGATGATGTCAGCGCCAAAAACCATGTCCGAACGCAAGCTGCGCAGCTTATGGACAATAGCCAGCGCGTCATCGCGGCTGTGGCGGCGCTTCATGCGCTTGAGGGTCATGTCATCGCCCGACTGGAGCGACAGGTGCAAATGCGGCATCAGGCGGCGATCGCTGGCCATCGCATCATAAAGCGCTTCATCGGCCTCGATAGAGTCGATCGAGGAGATGCGCAAACGCGGCAGGTCGGGAACGTGGCGCAAAATGGCTTGGGTGAGCTTGCCCAAGGTGGCAAAGCCTGGCAGATCCGTGCCGTAGGATGTCACATCCACCCCGGTCAGCACGACTTCCCGATAGCCATTGGCGACGAGCTTTTTGACCTGTTCCACGACGGCGCCCATCGGCACCGAACGGGAAGGGCCGCGGCCAAAGGGAATAATGCAGAACGTGCAGCGGTGATCGCAACCGTTCTGCACCTGCACGAAGGCGCGGGCGCGGCCGTCCATGCCCTCGATCAGATGGCCTGCAGTTTCCCGCACGCTCATGATGTCGTTGACCTGCACCTTGTCGTTCAGCTTCACGCCGAACACCATGGGCTGGTAGCTCTCAGCCTTCATCTTGTCGGCATTGCCGATGACAAGGTCGACCTCGGTCATGTCGCCGAACGAGCGCGCCTCGGTCTGTGCGGCGCAGCCGGTGACGATGATGCGGGCGTTCGGGTGATCGCGACGGGCCTTGCGCACGGCCTGTTTGGCCTGCTTGACGGCCTCGGCAGTTACCGCGCAAGTATTGATGATCACGGCGTTGTCCAGGCCGGCCTTCTCGGCCTCGGCCTTCATCACCTGCGCTTCATAGGCATTGAGGCGGCAGCCAAATGTCAGCGTCTCGATCGCCATCAGGCGGCGGCCTCGTTACGGGCCCAGAAACCCGAGACAGGGTCAAGCGTGCCGGTCCATTCCAGCTCCGAGGGGCCGGTGAGGGTGACATGATCGTCATCGCGCCATTCGACCACGAGATCGCCACCGGGCAGAGTGACAACCGCCTTGCGCGCAGTGCGGCGGGTGCGGGCGCCGTTGACAACGGCGGCACAGGCGGCGGTGCCACAGGCCTCGGTCAAGCCAGCGCCACGCTCCCAAGTGCGCAGGATGATGCGGTCCGGTGCAAGGACCTGCGCCAGCGATATGTTTGCCCGTTCCGGAAAGATCGGATGGTTTTCCAGCATCGGGCCGAACCGGTCCAAGGCATAGCTCCAGACGTCATTGCTAACCCAGAACGTCGCATGCGGATTGCCCATGGAGGCAACAGAGGGCGAGTGCAAAATCGGTGCGTCGATCGGCCCGATCTGCAGTTCGATCTTGCGGGTATCGGCAAATTCTTCCGCCAACGGAATCTCGTACCAGGCGAACTTGGGCGTGTCCATGTCCACCGTTATCAACCCATCGGCCTCGATCTTGCCGAACAGAATGCCGCCCATGGTCTCGAAGGTGAAGGTGTCCTGAACACCTTCTGAAGCCAAAAACTGGGTGACGCAGCGCATGCCGTTGCCACAGGCCTGCGCCCGTGATCCATCGGAATTGATGATCTCGATATAATTGGCCGTTCCCGGCGTGCGCGGGTCGTGGATAGCCATGATCTGGTCGAACTTGGTGCCGGGCGCCGCATTGATCGCGACCGCAGCGGCAGAACTCACCCGATCGGCGTGGCCGCGCATGTCGACCACGATGATCTGGTTGCCCAGTCCATTCATCTTGAGAAAAGGGACGCTGCTCAATTGCCGGTTCCGCCAAAACTCGTTCTGGTAGCCGGCATGACCGGCTCTTGGCCCTATATGGCGGAAGCGTCGGCAAAATACCAGCGCAGCAGGTGCAAAGCTGCCGCCGCCCTCAGCGATGACAGCGATCTGCCGTATGGCAGAAGCGGGGAAAGTTCAGGCGCTCTTAACCAGCCTACACGGTGGTTGGGCCAGTTTCCCGCAAATTATCGTATTTACGGCATGATACGTAATGACGAGCAGGATATTGTAGCATGACAGATGCGATGGCATTCGACTTGGGTAAAAATGCCAGCAGGTCCATCGCGGCTCCGGGCAGCGAGCAACTTACGCTGCGTCAGCTTGATACAACAGGTCTTCGTACCCTGCCAGCGCAGGCTTGGGACAGCCTTTCCGCAGCCGCCCTATCCGAAAACCCATTCTATGATCGTGGATACGTCATGGCCGGCTTGGATACGCTGGACAGGGTCAAGGCGGTTTGCGGCTATGCCTTTGAAACAGCCAACGGGCAATTGGTGGGCTTGTTCCTGACGCAACCGGGATCCAATGTGCCCGCGCCGTTCCCAGTCGCCAATAGTCTTGCCAACATCTACCAATTCGAGGGTGAGCCCTTGCTCCACCGCGACCATGCGGCGGCAGTGGCAAACGCCTGGGCGGGACGTGTCGCCAAGGGCGATGCACCAGGGCTGTGGGCCTTTGCCGATATGGATACCAGTTCAGCCGTCAGTGTTCTGTTGCAGCAGGCCGCTACAGCCAAGGGGCTGCATTGGCGGATTGCCATTCCTTACAAGCGCGCGCATCTCACCAAGCAGGCCGGAAGTTTTGAAAACCACCTCCACCAAGTGCTTTCCAAAAACCGGCTGCACGACGTACGCCGCACCATGCGGCGGCTGGGGGAGGCTGGACAATTCGAACTCGAGCATGTGACGGATGGCGACGCTTTCGCCGCTCGGCTCGAAGACTTTCTCCGGTTGGAGCATTCGGGTTGGAAGGGTACGCAGGGAACCTCGTTCCTGTCCCGCCCGCAAGACGCAACTTTTGCCCGCGCCGCTTACCGGCCTGGCCTTGCCACACTCGACAGCCTGCTCTTCAACAGCAAGCCTATTGCCATGAAGCTTTCCATCTGCACTGGGCGCATAGTTTATACGCCCAAGATTGCCTATGACGAGTCCTTCAAGAAGCTCGGGCCCGGCATGGCGCTGGAGTATTTGCTGATCGAGTCGTTTTTTGCCGGTGACAGCATCGATGGCGTTGACTCGTCAGCCACGTCCGACAGCCATTCGGCGCTCAATTTCTTTGATGCAGTCAAGCCCATGGGAACCGTGATCGTCGGCCGCCATAAATGGCAAGCGGATCTCCTCGCCCGCCTGCATGACGGCCGCAAGGCGCTCAAGATCAAGATCAAGGCGCTGATTGCGCAATGGCAGGCGCGTAAGACCAAGCCCACCAAGGTTGCGCCAGAAGCGAAATAGTGCCGCCGCTTAGCTCTGGCGCTGCAGCCTGAAAAGGACGCGGCGCAGATTTTGCGCGGCTTTCCACAAGGCAGGCGTCTGCTTGATCAGGCGCTTGGCGGCGGTCATTTTGCTGTCCAATCCAGCAACAAGACGCCCGCGGGCGGAAAGCGCGATATGGCTGTTAAAAGTCGGCTCCGCTGTGCACCACTTGGTTTTGTATTCGAAATCTCCCAGGCCCAAGTCAAAGCTGGTGATGCCCGCTTGGATCAATTCGTCCATCAAAGGCGCGATCAATTGATTGATAAGGCTGTATTGGCTGGCCGGTCCTGCCGTCGTCGAGTTGATATACTGGGCATAGTGATTGCCCGCCATGGCGCCCCAGGCAGTGGCAAGGATTTCATCGCCCGCTAGCAACACGTGGGCGCATAGAGCAGGGCGGGGCTTGTCGAACTCGCCTTCACACAAGCGCAAGAAGAATTCGGGAAATGGCTTTTGGGCAAAGATGTTATCGATGCCCATTTCGGCAAAGCGGACACCGCGCTGCTCAAGGAAAACCATGTGAGTACGCTTGAGCATATCGGTGTCGCGCACATGAACTAGCTTCAGCGGGCCCATGAGTTCTTCGAGGCGCCGGCGATCGCGGTTGATGTTGGCGCGGCGTTTCTTGTTGAGCCCATGCTCGATATAGGGAGCTGCAACACCGGCAAAGCCAAGCGTGTAAAGATTGGACGGCGCAGGGGCATGGGGCAGCAGCAGCAAGGAATTGCTCACGCCCGACCAGGCGGCGGGCTGGTTTTGTAAGCTGATCAGATCGATGCCGCCCGCTTGCCGCGCTAGTTTGGCAAAGATGTCTTCAAGCTCCTTGGCGTCAAGCTCAAACCCGCTCCGCAAAACCAGCCAGTCGCTGTTGGATTGATGCGCACCTAAAAAGCGCGCCCGCATGGCTCCCCGATGGCGCTCCAGCAACAAAGGCAAGAGGGCTATCGCCTGATCGCCGCGCCGGATCACTGCAATGGCGATCGTGCCCCGCGGCTCGGCGCCGGCAGCCAGCAAGCCTGCAATCCAGTCGAAGCGCTGGTAGGGAGTGAGGACACTGTGCCGCTCCAATTCGCGCCAAATTGCTTCAGCTGATTGGAGGCTGTGGTGGATATCAACCTCAAGAGGGGCCAAGGCATGTACCGGATCTAGTGCGATCTCAGGGGCAGCAGAAAGGTCCGACATCGCTCGTTCTTGCGTTTGGTTTTGATGAGGACAGTTTAAGAGGCAATAGGCAGGATTTGATTAATGGCACCGGGACAAGGCCAGGCACCTTGTCAGCACGCCATGCTGAAATCCCCTTTTCTTGACTCAACCGTCACTTTCCCCTAAACGGCACCTCATTCATCAGGCACTTGCTCCTGAAAGCCGACCGGGACCCCATAGGGTATAAACCGATCCCGGAGGTCACCATCCGCCAGCGCGTTGCGCCCGCGGGTGGGTTTGGCGTTTGCCGTGATGAACCCATATCTCTTCGGCGTGCCCGGAGAGAAAAGGACAAAAAGAATGTTTGAAAGCTTAAGCGACCGGCTTGGCAAGATCTTTGATGGCCTGCGTGGCCGCGGTGCCCTGAGCGCCGCGGACGTCGATGTTGCCTTGCGCGAAATCCGCCGCGCGCTGATCGAGGCCGACGTATCGCTTGAAGTGGTGCGCGCCTTTGTCGAGCAGGTGCGCGATCGCGCCGTAGGCGTTGAGGTCACCCGTTCGGTGACGCCGGGCCAGCAGGTCGTCAAGATCGTGCATGACGAGCTGGTCGGGGTGCTGGGCGACAGCGCCGTGGCGATCGATCTCAATGCGCCGGCGCCGGTGACCTTGCTGATGGTGGGCCTGCAGGGCTCGGGCAAGACCACGACCACGGCAAAGATCGCCAAGCGCCTCAAGGACCGCCAGAAAAAGAAGGTTCTCCTCGCCTCTCTCGATACCCGCCGCCCGGCTGCCATGGAGCAGCTGCGCGTGCTGGGCGAACAGGTGGGCGTCGATACGCTGCCGATCGTCCAGAGCGAAACGCCCGTGCAGATCGCCCGCCGCGCGGAGCGCGAGGGCCGTTTGGGTGGCTATGACGTGCTTATCCTCGATACGGCGGGTCGCACCCATATCGATGAAGAGCTGATGGTTGAAACCACCGAGATCAAGGCGGCGACCAAGCCGCACGAGATCTTGCTGGTGGTTGACGCGCTGACGGGCCAGGACGCGATCAATGTCGCGCGTTCGTTTGATACGCGGCTCGATGTTACCGGCATCGTGATGACACGCGTCGATGGCGATGGCCGAGGCGGCGCGGCGCTCTCGATGCGCGCGGCGACCGGCAAGCCGATCAAGCTGATCGGTGTCGGCGAAAAGATGGATGCGCTGGAGGATTTCCATCCCTCGCGCATCGCCGATCGTATCCTGGGCATGGGCGACATCGTTTCGCTCGTTGAAAAAGCGGCCGAGCACGTTTCTGCCGAAGAAGCCCAGAAGATGGCCAAGAAGCTCAAGAAGGGCTCTTTCGACCTCGACGACTTACGCAACCAGCTGCTCCAGATGAAAAAGATGGGGGGCATGGGTGGCCTGATGGCCATGATGCCGGGCGCCGGGCAGATGAAGAAAGCCATGGCGGGCGCCAATATCGACGAGAAGGTGTTTGATCGCCAGATCGCCATCATCAACTCGATGACCAAGAAGGAACGTGCCGAGCCGGACCTGCTGAACGCGTCGCGCCGCAAGCGTATTGCCGCCGGTGCGGGTGTGGAAGTCAGCGAGATCAACAAGCTGGCCAAGCAACACCGCCAGATGGCCGACATGATGAAAAAGGTCGGCAAGGGTGGCATGGGCGCCTTGGGTGGCATGTTCGGCGGCAAGATGGGCAATATGCTCGGCGGCATGCCGGACCTTTCCAAAATGGACCCGGCCCAGCTCGAGCAGATGGCCCGCGAGGCCGGGATCGACCCCAATTCGCTCAAGGGGCTGCCTTCGGCGCCGACCCCGCAACTCTCCCAGAAGCTGCCGACCGATGTCGGTGCGCTGCTGAAATCCGCCGGTTCGGGCCTTCCGGGCCTGGGCGGCGCTCCCCGTTTCCCCGGCCTTCCCGGCCTGGGCAAGAAAAAATAATCGTTTCAACCAAACTCAAGGATCAAAGCAATGTCTCTCAAACTCCGTCTCGCCCGTGGCGGCACCAAGAAGCGCCCATTCTACCACATCGTCGTTGCCGACGCCCGTTCGCCGCGCGATGGCCGCTTCATCGAAAAGCTGGGCACCTTCAACCCGCTGCTGGCCAAGGACAATGAGGGCCGCGTCGTGCTGAACACCGAACGCGCCACCCACTGGCTCGGCGTCGGCGCACAGCCAACCGACCGCGTGCTGCGGTTCCTTGATGCCGCTGGTCTCACCAAGCGCGAAGCCCGCAACAACCCGGAACGCGGCGTTCCCGGCGAAAAGGCCAAGGCCCGCGCCGACGAGAAGGCCGCTCGCGCAGCTGCCGCCAACGCTCCAGCCGAGGAAGCCGCTGCCGAATAGTTTCTTGGCCGCTTGAATATGAGAAGCCCCGGTGCCGATGCGCCGGGGCTTTTTGTTTGTCACAGCGCTAACCACACCCATGGTGTCATCCCGGCGAAGGCCGGGATGACATCGCAAGACGGCTATTATGCCTTCAGCTTCGCTAGAATCGCTGCGCCCATCTCCTCAGTCCCGACCGTCTTGCGGTTGTCCTGCGCGATATCGCCCGTGCGCAGACCATCGCTCAGCACGGCCGAAATGGCATTCTCGATATTCGTCGCCAACTCGATCATGCCGAACGAATAGCGCAGGGCCATGGCGACCGAGGCAATCATGGCGATAGGGTTGGCAATGCCCTGGCCAGCGATATCCGGCGCCGAGCCGTGGACAGGCTCATAGAACGCCTTGCGCTTGCCGGTGACCGGATCGGGCGCACCAAGGGAGGCTGAGGGGAGCATGCCGAGCGATCCCGTCAGCATGGCCGCAACGTCGGAAAGAATATCGCCGAAAAGATTATCGGTCACCATGACGTCGAACTGTTTTGGGTTGCGGACCAGCTGCATGGCGGCGTTGTCGGCCAGGATATGGTGCAGCTCGACATCCGGAAAGTCCTTGGCTACGCCCTTGACCACTTCATCCCACAGCACGCCCGACTTCATGACGTTCTTCTTGTCGGCGGAGTGGACCTTGTTGTTGCGCGTACGGGCAAGGTCAAATGCAACCCGGGCGATGCGGTCGATTTCGTAGGTCTCATAAACCTGGGTGTCGATGGCGCGCTTTTGGCCGTTTTCAAGTTCGGTGATGGTCTTGGGTTCGCCGAAATAAACGCCGCCCGTCAGTTCGCGCACGATCAGGATATCGAGGCCCTCTACCAGTTCGCGCTTGAGCGAGGAAGCGTCGGCAAGCGCCGGGTAGCAGATGGCGGGGCGCAGGTTCGCGAACACAGCCATCTCCTTGCGCAGGCGCAGGAGCGCGGCTTCGGGGCGGTGCTCATAGGGCACGCTGTCCCACTTCGGACCACCCACGGCGCCAAAGATCACGGCGTCTGCTGACTTGGCCTTGGCAACGTCTTCGTCCGTAATGGCGACCTGATGCTTGTCATAGGCCGAACCGCCGGCAAGGCCCGTATCGGTCGAGAAATCCGTCAGCTGCTCTGAGTTGGCCCACCTGATCAGCTTTTCCACCTCCACCATGATCTCGGTGCCGATGCCGTCGCCAGGGAGGAGAAAGAGGGAATGGGTGGCCATGATGGGTCCTTGCCGTACTGCTGGTTACGCTTTGGCTGGGCACATAGCTTTATCTTGCGGCCGGGCGCAAGCCGCCTTTACGGCAAAGCGTTCCGGTCCAGCAAAAGCCAAAGAAGGAGAATGTCGGTCAGGGTGTGGGCGATGCTGGTCCAGAACACCGAGCCGGTCCGCCACACAATGGCACCCCAGAACAGACCAAGCGCTGCGGCGGTGCCCAAGATGAACGGCCAGCCGCCATCAATGACGAGGTTGATGCTGAGGAGAAATGGCGCATGGGCGGCGGTAGCGAACAGCCAGCCAAGCCAGAAGCCGAGGCGCGGGCGATCGGCGAACACCTTAAGAAAACCACCGCGCCAGGCGGTCTCCTCGAGCGGGGCATTGACCAGTCCAATCACTGTCGCGAGCATGGCTGCGTGCGTAGTCATCACCGCCGTGTTGGGCGCAAAGACAAGCAGGGTGATGATCCCCACCTGCACCATAAGCGCGAGCGGAATCCACCATTGGCGCCAATGAAGACGCTCGCTGAAGAGATCGCCGCGTTGGGGCCAGACGTGAATGGCAATCACGGGCAGGCAAAAGCCCAGCCAGAGCAGAGCAAGGGAGAGGACATAGCCAGGCACACCGCCCGATGCGCCGGTCAGAAGCGGGACGGCAAACACAAGGGCGGCGATGATCGCTACGGCATGAACAAGGAGGGCGACCTGCCTGCGGGTCAACATCGGGCCGCCGGCCGGTTAGCTTGTGGCTGCGCCGATGCGGGCGGTAACTTCGATCTCGATCTTCATGCCGGGTTCTATCATCTGCACGATCAGCATGGAGGCCGCCGGACGGATATCCCGAAACACAGGGCCGACTGCCTTGACCACGGCGTCAACATCATTCCGATCACCGACATAATAGACGACCCGGACCGTATCCTCGATGGACGAGCCGGCCTCCCGTAGTGCCTTGTCGATTGTGGCAAGGGCATTGGCAGCCTGCTGGCCGACATCGTCGGGCATGGTCATCGTGGCGTAGTCATAACCCGTCGTCCCCGAGACATAGATTGTGTCCTCGTGGCGAACCGCACGGGAGTAGCCAAAGGTCGCTTCAAAGGGCGAGCCGGTGGAAACGCGCTGTACCATGGTCGATCAACTCAAATGTTTGTGGAGGAAGAAGCGACTGGAGCCCGGCGGATAGTTCTCGATCTCGCCAAATACAATGTAGCCGAGCTTTTGGTAAAAGCTGGGCGCCTGGAAGGTAAAGGTATCCAGCCAGATGCCGATGCAGCCATGCTCCCGCGCCACATCCTCCGCCTTCTCCATCAGCTGGCGTCCCATGCCCTGTCCGCGCAGCCGTTCGGGTACGAACAGGAGTTCGACAAACATCCAGCCAAAGCCGATGCGCGCGGTTAGGCCACCATCTGCTTTGCCCACATTGTCCTTGAGCAGCAGGCCAATGTTTGCAAACGAGCCCGAGAAATCAGGCGTCTGGCTGCGGTTGAAGGTTGCGAGCCCGTCAACCACCGCGGCGCGGCTTTCAGGTAGCAGTTCTGGCTCGTAGACAATGCTGGCCACGGCGCTATAGCCAGGGCCGTTCGGCCGCCATCTTGCTTTCGAACGAGGAAATCGAGGGGTCCGACTTCAGCGTGCCGGCGATATCGTCGAGCCCTTCAAGCAGAATCTGTTTGCGCGATGGATCGATGTCGAAATGCAAAGTGCCGCCATCGGGACCGCGAATGGTCTGCGCTTCGAGGTCGACCGTCAGCGTCGCATTGGCGCCGCGCTCGGCGTCATCGAGCAAAAGCTTGAGCTGTTCGGGGGAGACGACCAGCGGCAGGATGCCGTTCTTGAAGCAGTTGTTGTAGAAAATATCGGCAAAGCTGGTGGAAATGACGCAGCGGATGCCGAAGTCAAGGAGCGCCCAAGGGGCATGCTCGCGCGAGGAGCCGCAGCCGAAATTGTCGCCGGCCACGATGATCTGGGCGCCGCGATAGCCGGGCTTGTTCAGCACAAATTCGGGGTTTTCGGTGCCATCCTCGTTGTAGCGCATTTCACTGAACAGGGCGGTTCCCAAACCCGTGCGTTTGATGGTCTTGAGGTACTGCTTGGGGATGATCATGTCGGTGTCGATATTGATGATCGGCAGCGGCGCTGCGACACCTGTCAGGGTGGTGAATTTGTCCATGGCCAAAAAACCTCGCTTTGTGCGAGGTCATCGCGCAAAGCAGGCATTCGGTCAAGCCATAACCGTACCGATCGGTACGGCAGCGTGCGTGCTCCAAAGATCCGGGGGGGAACTAGCAATGTTCGAAATGCTCGCGAGGGAAGACCTGTTCGAAGGCGCCACGCCGGAAGCCATTGCCGAAGCAGAGCGTGCCCTTGGCATCGTCCTGCCCGGGGATTATTGGGCGTTCCTGCGGTTTTCGAACGGCTACAATGGCGAGGTCGACGGCCACTATCTCGTGCTTTGGAGTACCGATGAGCTGGTGAGCAATGCCAGTGGGTACGATCTGCTGCCGCCCAACCAGCGGCAGGTGTTGATCGGCTCTAACGGCGGACCAACCGCTTTCGCCATCATGGATGGGCGATACGTCTCGCTGCCCTTTGTGGCCGCAGGACCGCTTGAGGACGAAATCCGCGTCCTTGCCGCGGATTTCTCTGGTTTCCTACAGGCAATCGGCGCCGGGGAAGGCTGGTAGCTCAGGCGGCGAGGCTCTCGCGCGCGCTCACGCCCAACATCAGGTTCAGATTCTGCACCGCAGCGCCCGAAGCGCCCTTGCCCAGATTGTCATAGACCGCAACGAGCACCGCCTGGGCGCGCGCGTCGTTGCTAAACACATGGAGGGTCATCGTGTTGGTGCCGTTATGCGCCTGCGGATCAAGAGCCGGGGTCTTGCCGGCATCGCTGAAGGGGGCGACAAGGACGAAGCTGTCGGGGATCGCTGCGTAATGATCGGCCATGGCGGCATGGATGTCGCGGCCGCTCGGCACTGTGCCGAGTTGACCCAGCTGGAGCGGCACGAAGGTCGTCATGCCTTGCGCGAAATCGCCGACGGTGGGCACGAACAGCGGCTCATGCTGCAGACCGGTATAGGCAGTCATCTCGGGCAGGTGCTTATGGGTAAAGCCCAGGGCATAGGGCATGAAATGGCTGGCCAGCGCATCGGCTGCCTCGTATTCAGCGATCATCTGCTTTCCGCCGCCGGAATAGCCGGAAATGCCATTATAGGTGACTCCGAAATCGGCCGGCAGCAGCCCCGCCTTGATCAAAGGGCGGACGGTAGCGATCAGCCCCTGCGGCCAGCAACCAGGATTGGCGACGAACCGCGCATTGGCGATGGCGTCGGACTGTCCCTGGTCCATTTCGGCAAAGCCGTAGGCCCAGTCGGGGTGGACGCGGAACGCCGTCGAGGCGTCGATCACCCGCGTGTTGTCATTCTCGATCAACCCAATGCTTTCCTTAGCGGCATCGTCGGGCAGGCAAAGGATCGCCACATCGGCGGCATTGAGCAGGCGCTTGCGTTCGTCCTGATCCTTGCGCTTGTCAGGGGCGATGGAGAGCACTTCAAGGTCACGCCGCCCGGCCAGACGCTCGCGGATCTGCAGGCCCGTGGTTCCAGCTTCTCCATCGATGAAAATCTTGGCGACCATGGGCGTGCTCCTGCTCTATCGGCAGCGTAGATGGACCTCTGGTGTGTCGAGGTCAAGACATCGGCCCCGCATGGTTGCGGGGCTTGAGCTGCAATGGCAATGATCTGCCAAGCACAAGCACAACAAGGATGCGCCATGACCCCCCACAACCACGCCAAGCCCGGCGACTACGCCGAAGCCGTGCTCCTGCCGGGCGATCCCTTGCGCGCCAAATGGATCGCGGAGAACTTCCTCGAGAATGCGCAGCAGGTAAATTCAGTGCGCAATTGCTTGGGGTTCACCGGCACGTGGAAAGGCCAACGCGTCTCGGTGCAGGCGACAGGCATGGGCCAGCCTTCGCTGTCGATCTATGTGCATGAGCTCATCAACATCTATGGCCTCAAGACACTGATCCGCGTTGGCACCTGTGGCGGGCTCAACGCCAGGGTCAAGGTGCGCGACCTGATCTTGGCCCAAGGCGCATCCACCGACTCGAGCATCGTCAAGGATCATTTCGGCGCCTATCAGTTCGCCCCCCTCGCTGATTTCGGCCTCCTTCGCTCGGCCGCCGAAAAGGCAAAGGCCAAGAATATGCGCTTTCACGCTGGCAACATGCTGAGTTCGGACATCTTCTACCATGCTGATGGGTTGGAGGCGTACAGCAAGCTGATCGCCCACGACGTAATCGGCGTTGAGATGGAAGCGGCGGCGCTTTACACGCTGGCCGCGCGCTTCGGGGCCAAGGCGCTCACCATCTGCACCATGACCGATTGCCTGGTGACCGGCGAGGAGATCGACGCCGAGCAGCGGCAGAGCTCGCTGCGCGAGATGGTGGAACTCGCGCTGGATGTGGCGGTGGAGGGGTAGGGCGGGAGTGTGCAAGAGCCAATGCTCACAACCCCGTCATTAACCCCCCGCAAGTCCGCCACCGTTCTGCCGGGATCGCTGTGTTATCATAATCCAGATCACAGGGGCCCACCGATGCAGCTGAAGCCGAACGCCTATCGCCTCAACGAAACCGTTAAAGGCGTCGAGACGATGACCCGCTTTGCCTTGGCCGTCCTGGCGCTGGCTTCGGGCGTTTACACTTATCTGGGCGTGCGCGGGATTCTGGATGGTTCGGCGACCTTCGTATTCTTCGCGGCCATCATCTATTCGGCTGCAGTGTCGGTGGCGATCTACGCATTCTGGAGCTTCATGCTCCGCTTCGTGCCGCTGGTGACCTCGGGTGTGCAGCGCATGGCCTTGTTTGTCACCATGGCGATCGGCTGCGCCATGATCATGGCGATGAGCTCCTGGCTCAATGCTGCGGCGCTCGCCGGTTCGGCGGCCACCGAGCAGCACATGGCCGTGACCCTGCAGGGCTATGCCGAGGATCTCGACAATGCCCATGCCAATGCCCTGGCCGCCCAATCGCTCCTGCCGGATGTGCAGCGGGCTTCCGAGCGCTTTTCGGGTCTTGCCGCCGACGAGCGTGAATCGGGCGCCCTGACCGGCACGACGGGTTCTGGCAGTGTGGTGCAATTGCTGACCCAGATGGGCACGCAGATGAACCAGTTGGCAGCGACCATTACTGGTTCTCGCGAAGAAGTCGCCGGCCAGTTCGAGCAGGGTTCGGCGCGTCTCGCCACCATGCGCGAACTGGTTTCGACGCCGGGCGCCATCGAGCCGCGCGCCGATAGTTTCCAGGCTGAAGCCGTGCAGTTGACCGCCGTTATCGCCGCCCTGCAACAGACCGGGGTCGCCGCTTCCGTCAAGCGCGCCGCGGCCGATCTCTCCGCCGGGTTCATCGCTCCGGTAGCCGATGGCGTGGTGGGAGATCTCGCGGTGCGCCAGAATCAGGTGATGGATACGGTGCGCACATCAGTCGCCGCACAATCGGCAGCGCTAAGCGCCGCGGCCGATGAAATCCTCGCCACGCCGCCGGTTGCCCAGCGCCGCTTCGTGCCGCTGTCAAGCGCCGAGGCCGTCCTGCGTTACTGGCAGGATTTCATCCCCAGTTGGGCTGGCGCCATCTCGATCGACCTTTTGCCGGTCGTGCTGGTGCTCGTCCTGATGATCGTCAACGACGCCATGCGGCGTGACTCGGAATCGCTTGAGGAGGCCGAGAACATCACCGCCGCCGAAATGCTGCGGGCCATGTCGCTTTATCGCAAGATGGAAGCGGCAGGGATTGATGTTGGAACGGGCCAGCCCAAGCCGAACACGGAGCCGGTGCCCGAACACGTCGAGGCGCCACTGGTCGCGGAAACAGCTTCGGAGGACGCCACGGTCACCCCCATTGATGCGGCGCAACGCAAGCGCACAGACGGACCGCGTCCGGCATGAGCACCGAGCGGGGCAGCGTCGCGCTGACGAGACCGTTCTATCGCGGCCTGATCAATTGGACTGCGCAGCTTGAGGACGGCGCCATCCTCCGCGTTGCGTTCTTTGGCCTGCTGCTGGGTACGGTTTCTGTCCTCTACGTAGATTTTCGCGAGTTGACGGCCAATGAAGGCGCAGCGCTGACAGCGCCCATGCAGCCCATCCTTCCACCTGCGCTCGATAGCCCTGCGCAGGGACCGGCGCCGCAAATCACCACCAGCCCTGATCTCCTCGACAATCCGCTCCAAATTACTTTGGGAACTGGCGGCGCGCTTAATCTTACGGGGACCATCGATCCGGGCTCGGCCGAACGCTTCGCCCAAGAGATTGAGGCACGGGGCGAATACGTGCAGACTGTCCATCTCGATTCGCCCGGAGGATCGGTAATGGATGCGCTGGCTATCGGCAGTCTGATCCATGACAAGGGCCTTGCCACCAAGGTCGCTGCCGGTTCCCTTTGTGCCTCGTCCTGCCCCATCATCTTTGCCTCGGGTAAGACACGCATTGCCAGCGCCGAGTCCGCCATTGGCGTACACCAGATCTATGCCGCGGCCCTGAGCGGGGACCCGCAAAGCGCGCTGCGCGTGGCGGGTACCGCCATGGCCGATGCGCAGGCGACGACGGCTGATATCATTGCGCATCTTACCAAAACAGGTGTTGATCCGGCCCTGTGGCTGCATGCGCTTAGGACGCCGCCGAACCAGCTTTATTATTTCAGCCCCAAGGAGATGGAGGATCTCAAGCTCGTGACGAGCTTTTCGGAAAATTAGTTTTCCTGCGATGGAACCGATGGAGGATCGGCGCCGTTGGCAGGGGTTATAAAACTGCAAAAAGCAGTTCAATGGAGGGGAGGCCACTATGACCCAAATGCATACTTTGACGCGCCATCGCGATATCCAGAACTGGGTAAGCGACCGGCATGGAATTCCGGCGATTGCCAGAGTGCGCAACCGTTTCGGTGAAGAACGCGCACAGCTCAAGCTGAGCTTCGAGAAAGCTCGGAAGGCGCCCCATGAGGGCCTTGATGACGGCATGAGCCCTTGCTCGTGGACAGCCTGGCTGGCCGAGCTTGACCGGCAGCACCTCGCCCTCAAGGTCGATCCAGCGGCGGACGATTTCGAGTTCGTGGAGCGCAGCCAAGCCAACTAACGGCATCTAGGCGCCGGGCGGGCTTAGCCGGTCCGGCGCTCTGCTGTCGCGTTTTCGTTGTCGTCGAGAACGCTCACCCGGTCGCGACCATTCTTTTTGGCATCGTAGAGTGCCAGATCTGCGCGGCGGAGCGTATCGGTCAGGGCGTCGTCAGGGCGCAGCTGCACCACGCCAAAACTGGCGCTGAGACCTTTTATGCCAAGGCGTGGACCTTGCGCAGCAAAGGCAATCCGGACGCCTTCGGCATAGAGCCGGGCGGCAGACAAATTGGCGCCGGGTACAAAAACGGCAAATTCCTCGCCGCCTTGCCGGCCGACCACCATACGAGCATCGGCATTGTCAGCCAGGATACGCGCAAATGCCGCGATAACCTCGTCGCCGCGCGCATGGCCCAGCGTGTCATTGATGTGCTTGAAATGGTCAAGATCAGCCAGCACGAGCGCGCTTGGCACGCCGGCGCGACGAGCAGCCAGCAGCGTGCGTTCGGCATGTTCCTCAAATCCACGGCGGTTCCATAGGCCCGACAGCTTGTCGGTTTCCGAGCGGAGGGTCAGGGCCGCCATTTCATCGCGCACCATGATCAGCAGCATCAGCACGCCATTGGCGATGAGGAGAAAGGCCGTCAACGTCTGCGAATAGGCGCCATAAAGGCTCTGCAGATAATTAGCGCTGGTGCCGTCGCCCAAACTCACTGCAATGAAGGGTTTGGCGATAAATTGCAGGCCACTCACCATGAGGAAAACGAGCAGCGTCACATCGAGCGGCTTGCGGCGGCGTGAACCGAAGACCACCAGCGCACCCAGCATATGGGCTGCAAAATAGGGCAACTGGTAGATCATCGCGCGTTCCAGCGACGCGCTCGAGGGTTGGTCGGCCAGCAACGCATTGAGCGCGACTGAAGTGGTTGCGAGGAGTGCAATGCCTATCCAGGGCACCGGAACGATGTAATGGCGGGCGAGCCCAACCACGCACATCAAGAACGCGCTAAGCGCAACGCTGAACACCATGATATTCAAGATGGTCGGGTCGCTCTGCAGCGGCAGGATGAACTCGAGCCCAGCATTGAGGAGACCAGTCGCATAGGCGATGGTTAGCCAGCGGGCGCCGATGGCGCTACGATTACGCCACGCCAGAGTCCCGAACGCAGCGGTAAACAGGGCCGCAACAAAGATATTGATGGCAAGAACGAAGCCAGCAGCGCTCAAAGAACCGAACTCAGGTGAGAGAGATCGGGTCACAATAAGCCAAGATGCGAAAACGAGATGTTAATGCGGCTTATCGATCATCGCGTCGGAATGTCAAATGCCTTGGCGATGAGTTCATAGGAGCGGCGGCGCAAAGCATAGCTGTGGACGGTCGTGGTGATCATCACCTCGTCGGCAGCACAGCTCGCTGCCTTTTCGGCGATGGTATCGTGCACTGTCTCAGGCGAGCCGACGATCCAAAGCGTTGATTGGTGATCGATGATGGCTTGCTGTTGGCTTGTCAGCACCACCTGATGCGCGTCCTCGGGGCTGAGCAGACGCCGCTGTTGGCCCGTCATGAACAGGGCCCATTGCACAGCCTGCGAGTGCGAGAGGTACTTGGCCTCTTCGTCGGTTGGCGCGCAAATGGCCGAAACGCACATGATCGTTCGCGGTTCGGGAAAGGCCTCCGTCGCCTCGAAAGCATTGCGATAGGCTTGGAAAGCCAGCGCCGGCGGGGTGTGGCTGAAATGGGCGGCAAAAGCATAGCCGATGCCCAGTTGACCCGCCGCCTGGGCGCTGGCTCCCGATGATCCCAGGAGCCACATTGGCGGCAAGCGGATACCGCCGGGCGAAACCGGTACACGGGAATATGGATGTTCGGGCGGGAAGCTTTCTTCGTCGAACGCCATGAGTTCGGCAAGATAGGCGGAGAACTCCTCGCCCCCGCCACTGCGCAGCGCCCGCATGGCATAGCCGTCGCCCCCCGGTGCGCGGCCAAGGCCAAGATCGATTCGGCCAGGGTGGAGCGCCTCGAGCGTACGGTAGGCCTCGGCGATGCGCAGGGGCGCATGGTTGAGCAGCATGACGCCACCCGATCCGACACGAATGTCTTGCGTATGCGCCGCCGCGCTGCCGATCAGGATTTCAGGCACCGAAGAAGCAATGGAGGGCATGCCATGATGCTCGGCATACCAAAGGCGCGTGTAGCCCAGCCTATCCGCCGTCTGTGCCAGCTTGATGGTTTCAGCCATGGCCTCAGGAGTCGAAACGCCATCGGCAATGGGAGCAAGATCCTGGAGGGAAAGCGCGAAAGGAGCGGGCATGGCAAAACTCGAAAAATCTGTAAGCCCGCCCTTCTATCGGCTAATTACGATGAAAGCGAGGCTGCAGGTGATTGTGGCCGCAGCGTCACATAGGAGTTGTCAGGCTGCACGGCCAGAGCGTGCTCCATTGACTCTATCGCAAGCTTCCGTCTCTAACTATGGCGCCCGTGCGGAGGATTTTCGTGTCGCCCTTGCGTTCTGCCCTTATTGCCTTGGGTCTGCTTGCGTCCGGTGCGCCCGCCTTGGCGCAGAGCCTGATGTCACCTGAACCCCTCGCCGGCGTCGTGGATGAAATCCGCATCGGGATCCATGCCCATGATGTGCACCATGCGATGCTCCCCTTTCTGGTGCAGGAATGGGAGGTCGACCAGATCGATGACATCAGCTTCGATGTGCTGTTCACGTCCCCAGACGTCGACGCCTTCCGCTGGATCGGTTCGCCCCGACCAGAAGTTGGCGTTACGATCAATACCGACAACCGGGATAGCCTGGCTCATCTCGGCCTGACTTGGCAATTGCCGGTTTTTGAGACTCCATTCTATCTCGAAGGCACGTTTGGCGCCGCGATCCACAACGGTTATCTGACCAATTCGCCCGACAACACTCGGCGGCACAATTTCGGTTGCCGGGTCAATTTTTACGAACGTTTCGGTGTGGGTGCCAATCTCAGCGAAAGCATGACCGCAACGGTCACCTACGAGCACACCTCGAACGCGCAATTGTGCGACGATAACCAGGGGCTTTCCAATTTTGGTGTTCGCCTCGGTTGGAAGTTCTAAGCTCGGCCCATCTCAGCGTTAACCGCCGGTTAGCGTCAATTTTAGCTAAATCTTGCCTATCGCCTACGCACAACAGCCAATAGCGCCATAGAGCGAAGGTGGCGTGCATGTTGCGGATCGGATGGGCATTGATTGTTGTCGTGCTTTTGGGCGGAGTCCCGGCGCAGGCCCAATTCAACGTCCTGCCTGAAATCCGGGCTGGTGTCTCCGTTCGCGGCGTCGATGCCGATACCGATCTCTTCACGCCCGAGCGCATCGGCGACGCCAATGTCGAGCTGCTGTTTGCCGCCCCCGACCTCAACGTCTGGTCCGTCATCGGCGAATTGCGCCCACACCTTGGCGCCACGATCAGCTTCCGCGACCAGCCGTCCTATGGCTATGCGGGTCTGAGCTGGACCTTTCAAGCGCCGGTTCTGCCGGTGTTCGTGGAAGCCAGCCTTGGCGGCGTTGTGCACACCACCCTGTTCTCCGCACCCGAGGGCGATCCTTCACGCAATTTCGGCTGCGGCATCGGCCTTCGCGCCGCCGGCAGTGTCGGGCTCAATCTGCCCGCCGGTACGTCGCTCATCGCCACGCTGGAACATCTGCCCGATTTCGGCACCTGCGGCACACCAGAGCGGGCCAACACCAATCTCGGCGTGCGGCTGGGTTTGAGGTTTTGATATGCGATTTGGTCCGGCAGTTCCCATTCTGCGCAGTTTCGATGCCCCCAAGTCAGGCGAGTTTTATTTTGATTGGCTCGGCTTCAAGGTTGATTGGGAGCATCGCTTCGCACCCGATTTGCCGCTGTACCAGCAAATCTCTCGCGATGGATTGGTGCTGCACCTGTCCGAGCACCACGGCGATGCAACGCCCGGTGCCCATATCCGGGTAGAGGTCGACGACCTTCGTTCGTTACACGCCGAACTCATTGGCAAGCAGTACAAGAACAATCGACCGGGTCTTGAAACGCCGCCTTGGGGCGGGCTCGAAATGACGGTAATCGATGGCGCCGCCAACCAAATTACCTTCCACCAGCCGGCGTCCAGCTAGGCCGCTTGCCCGGCGGCCCAACCGGACGCCCACGCCCATTGGAAATTGTAGCCGCCCAGCCAGCCGGTGACATCGACCACTTCACCCACGAAGAAGAGCCCGGGCACATTGCGCGCCGCCAGGGTCTTGCTGTCGAGATCGCGCGTGTCCACGCCACCCAGCGTCACTTCGGCCGTGCGATAGCCTTCCGAGCCCACCGGCTTGAGCGTCCAGCTCTTGAGCACAGCTTCGACCAGTGCCAATTTTTTGTCCGAGAAGTCGCCGATCATGCCAGGCAGGTTCAGATCCTCGCCCAGTAATTGCGCCAGCTTCTTGGGCACGAATGCTCCCAGCGCGGTCTGCACTTGCACCTTCGGCGTTGCCCTGCGCACGCTGCGCAAGGCCTCCGCAGCATCCTGCCCCGGCAGAAGATCGACAGCTATCGCATCCCCCTCACGCCAATAGGATGAGATCTGCAGGATGGCCGGGCCGGACAGGCCACGGTGGGTGAACAACAGGGCTTCCTCGAATGCCGTCTTGCCATGGCGCACCACGGCGTCAGTCGCAATTCCGGCCAGTTCCTTGAGCCGCTCCAAAGCGCCGGTCTCGAAGGTGAGCGGCACTAGAGCCGGGCGCGTATCCGTCACCCTAAGCCCAAATTGCGCGGCAAGCTGATAACCCAAGCCCGATGCGCCCATCTTGGGAATGGACTTGCCGCCCGTCGCAACAATCAGGCTGTCGCAGTTGATGGAGGAGGTGGACAGTTGGAGGGCGAAACCGCTGTCGTCCCGGCTCACCCGCTCCACCGCCGTTTCGAGCACCAGCGTCACCCCGGCCTGGCGCATTTCACCAAGCAGCATGGTGTTGATCTGCGTCGCCGGACCATCACAAAACAACTGCCCGAGCGTTTTTTCATGGAAGGTGATGCCGTGCCGCTTGACCATGGCGATGAACATTTCGGGCGTGTAACGCGACAGGGCCGACAGGGCAAAACGCGGGTTTTCGCTCAGAAACCGGTCGCGGCCCTTGTCGTGCGTGGCATGGATGTTGGTGAAGTTGCAGCGCCCGCCGCCCGAGATGCGGATCTTCTCGCCGGCATATTTGGCATGGTCGACCACCAGCACCGAGCGGCCGCGCTTGCCCGCTTCAATAGCCGCCATCATGCCGGCAGCACCGGCGCCGAGCACGATGACATCGTAATGGGGCATGATTGTCTTGCATCCTTGAAGGTCAGGCGCCCGCTTTAATCTAAGTGCCTAGCCCTGCCAACCCGGCGCACGGGTAAGTCAGCATTGACTATTTCCTATTTGGGAGTATGACTTCTCCTGCTTTTACTTGAGCAGTCACACAATGCGCAGCACGACCATCATTGCGACCATCGCAACTGCCCAGCTCCCGGCTGGCAGCACGCCTGCGCTCATGACCAAAACCACCAAAACCGCTTGACGCTTTTCCCCGGGTCCGCTTCCCCGCCGGGGAGAGGCGCAAAACCGGATGGCCGCGAAAAATACTCGCGCGGGGCGGCAAATTGGCAAGGGACTGGAGTTCCAAAAAATGGGTTATCGCGTCGCTGTCGTCGGAGCCACGGGCAATGTGGGCCGGGAAGTTCTCAATATCTTGGCGGAGCGCAAGTTCCCAGCCGATGAAGTCATTGCTTTGGCCTCATCGAAGTCGACCGGCCGCGAGATCTCCTATGGCGACAAGATCCTCAAGTGCAAGAACCTTGATGATTTCGATTTCAAGGGCGTCGACTTCGCCATCATGTCGGCGGGCTCCGCGGTCTCCAAGGATTTAGCGCCCCGCATCGGCGCCTCGGGGTGCATCGTCATCGATAATTCGAGCTATTGGCGCTACAATTCCGACATTCCGCTGATCGTGCCCGAAGTGAACGGGCATGTGCTCGACCGCTGGATGGCCGACCCCAAGCGAAGCAACATCATCGCCAATCCCAATTGCTCGACGGCGCAACTCGTGGTGGCCCTCAAGCCATTGCACGACTTTGCCAAGATCAAGCGCGTGGTGGTTGCGACTTATCAGTCTGTTTCCGGCGCGGGCAAGGACGGCATCGACGAACTCTGGAACCAGACCAAAGGCATTTTCGTCAACGACAGCGCGACGCCCGGCAAGTTCCCCAAGCAGATCGCTTTCAACGTTATCCCCCACATCGATGTGTTCATGGAAGACGGCTACACCAAGGAAGAGTGGAAGGTGCTCGCCGAAACCAAGAAGATCCTCGATCCCAAGATCAAGGTGACTTGCACTGCCGTGCGCGTGCCGGTGTTCGTGGGGCATTCGGAAGCGGTCAATATCGAGTTCGAAAACCCTATCACGGCTGACGAAGCCCGCGACCTGTTGCGCGAAGCGCCGGGCATTTCAGTGCTCGACAAGCGCGAACCGGGTGGCTACGCGACGCCGGTCGAAACCGTCGGCGAATATGACACCTTCGTGTCGCGCATCCGCGAGGACAATACGGTCGAAAATGGCCTTGCCATGTGGGTGGTGTCCGACAATCTGCGCAAGGGCGCGGCGCTCAACACGATCCAGATCGCCGAAGAGTTGATAGCACGCGGCCTGAAGGCGCGTTTGGCGGCTTGAGGCTCGTCGCCTGCAGCCATCCACTACCACCGATCTAACCCTCGGGCTTGACCCGAGGGCCACTCCCCAAACGCTATGGGCGGTTAGTGATCCTCGGGTCGAGCCCGAGGAAGAGACAGTGGTTGTATCGTCATGGTGCCACTCGCAGCGCCTTGCCAAGGGTTATACTTTCCATGCCCAGCACACTCCTCCGCCCCGCCGCCCCCTCCGACATCGAAACCATCGCCAACCTCTTTACCCGCTCCCGTGCCGCCGCCTTGCCCTTCCTGCCGGTCCTCCATACCCGCGACGAGGACATTGCTTTTTTCAGCGGCTATATCGTCAAGGGGCAGATGACCCTCGCAGAGATCGACGGCACCGTCGCTGGCTTCATGGCGCAAACGCCGGGCTGGATCGAGCAGCTTTACCTTGATCCCGGGCAGCGCCGCCGCGGCATCGGGCGGCTCCTTGTGGACTATGCCAAAAGCGGTCAGCCCGATCTGCAGCTTTGGTGTTTTGAGCAAAATCTGGACGGGCGGCGGTTCTACGAAGCGCAAGGATTTGTCGAGCAACGCCGGACGGACGGTGACAATGAAGCCGGCTTGCCCGATATTCTGTTTCGCTGGCAGCGCAAAATGTGATTAAGGCTTCCTGCCGTCTCGACGAGGTCACCTTGGCTTTGTGCTGGTGATTACGGCCTAGCTCTGGATTGCCGTATGCCTCCTCGCGACATCGCCCTGGCCCTTTTGGTTGTCCTCATTTGGGGGCTCAACTTCGTGGCCATTGCCTGGAGCGTCGCGGAGATCCCGCCGTTTCTCCTTACCGCACTTCGCTATATCGGTTGCGCCATTCCGGCAGTGTTCTTTATCAAGCGGCCGAAAATCGGCTGGCCGATCGTGGTCGCCTATGGCGTCACCGTCGGCGTGCTGCAGTTCAGCCTCTTGTTTACCGCTATCGAGCTCGGCATGCCGGCAGGGCTCGCCAGCCTTGTGATGCAGATGCAGGTGTTTTTCACCATGGCCTTGGCCATTCTGTTCTTGGGCGAAAGACCCACTCCCGTGCAATTGGCCGGGGCGGCGCTGGCGCTGATTGGTTTGGGTGCTATTGGCGCCGAGCGCATCGGCGGCGCGGTGCTGGTGCCGTTGGTCATGACGCTGGCCGCAGCCTTCTCCTGGAGCTTGTCTAATATCGTGACCAAGCGGGCGGGCAAGGTGGACATGCTTGCCTTCGTGGTGTGGGGCTCGCTCGTGCCGCCTCTTCCCATGCTTGCCTTGTCCCTCCTGACGGAAGGGCCGCAGGCGTTTGTGAATCTTGCCTATATCAGCCCGGCGGCGATCGGCTCGGTCTTGTTTATTGCCTATGGTTCGACCCTGATCGGCTATGGCATCTGGGCGGTGCTGCTCGGCCGCTATCCGGCGAGCACCATCGTGCCCTTTGCCCTGTTGGTGCCGATCGTGGGCTTTGCTGCTGCCGCCCTGATCCTGGGTGAAACGGTTTCGGTTCTCGAAATCCTGGGTAGTTTGTTGATCTTTGCCGGGCTGTTGCTCAACGTGTTCGGCCCGCGCCTCGGGGTCAGGATGAGAGCCGCCTGATGCCTATTCGCCATATTCTGCTGGCGCTGCTGGTGGTCGCCATCTGGGGCTTCAACTTCGTTGTCATCAAGCTCAGCGTCGAAGCGCTGCCGCCGGTGCTTGCGGCGGCGTTGCGCTTCTTCTTTGCAGCCTTTCCCCTGGTGTTCTTTGTCAGGCGGCCGAAGGCGCACTGGACGCTGGTCGTGGGGTTCGGCCTGTCCTTCGGCTTTGCGCTTTATGCATTCCTCAATCTGGCGCTCGCCTGGGGCATGCCGGCTGGCTTGAGCTCGCTGGTTCTCCAATGCCAAGCGTTTTTCACTATGGCACTGGCGTTTTTCCTCCTTGGCGAACGGCCCAGCAGGTTCCAGATTGTCGGCGCCATGGTGGCGTTTGGCGGCATTGGCGTCATTGCCCTTGAACGCCTGGGCGGCGCTGGCATCGTGCCGCTGCTGATGACGCTGTTGGCGGCATTGAGCTGGGGCCTGGCCAATATCATCACCCGGAAAGCCAGCCCCCGGGATGCGCTTTCCTTTACGGTCTGGGGCTGTCTGGCTGCACCGCTGCCGCTTCTAGCGCTGTCGCTGCTGGTTGAAGGACCTGGCGCAATCATGGGCGCACTGGCTGGTTTTGACTGGTCCGACGCTGCGCTGATCGCGTTTCTGGCCTATCCGGCAACGCTCCTGGGCGGCGCGATTTGGAGCTGGTTGCTGGGCCGCCATCCGGCAAGCGTCGTCGCGCCATTCACCCTTCTTGTGCCGATCACCGGGCTGGTCTCGGGCCATCTGATCTTGGGCGAAACCATTACGCCCGTTGAAATCGCCGGCGGTGTGTTGGTCATCGCGGGTTTGATCGTGACCCTTGTTCGCCGTAAAGCCATTGAAGCGCCGCTGCGCCTCGACTGAAACAAAAAGGCCGCCCTCATAGGCGGCCCTTGAACAACTATTGCGGGGCCGGTGTGGGCTCCATGGGCACTGCAGGAGCGGCGGGAGCAACTGGCGCGGTGGGAGCAGTCGGAGCCGCTGCGGCTTGGAGGATATTGACTTCCTCGATGCTCAGGCCGCCACTGGTGTCGCTATCGGCAGGGCCGAATTCAGCTTCCGTCATGTCCGGCCAAACCACTTGCAGTTCGGCAAGGCTCAGCTCGCCATTGGTGTCGGTATCGACATCGGTGAAGGTCTTGGGCGTTTGCGCCAGGACGCTGCCCCCTAACGCAAGAACCAGGGCCGACGACAGAATGATGCTTTTCATGGGAGGTGTGCTCCAATGTTGGGGAGAAAAGCGGCGACCGGTTAGCCAGCCTCCGACGGCTGCTCTCCTGCAGGCCGTGGCGGAACAATAGGCGGCCAATATGGTCCGTGCAGGACCGCAAGAGGCCGTTGAATGGGAGATAATGAGACCATCAAGGGGCAGGGCGGCCGCAGAATATGGCGCGTGGTCTTACTCGTTTACTGCATAGTCGATCTGCCGTTCAGCAGATGCACGGGTACGTCGGTGAGAAAGCAGATTTGCAACACTTATAGTCGAGCACAGGCATAGCGCAGCACTCGACAAGCCCGTAACTTCAGGGGTCGGCGATTAGAACCGGAAGGCAAAATGTCAGCTTGCCTGACCAAAGCAGATCAGAACGCCGGCCGGACAAAATCGCCGCTTTCCGCGTCCATCACCCAGAGCTCGCCCGTCGAAATATCGAACCAGGCGCCATGAACGGCGAGCTTGCCCTGTTGCTCAAGTTCAGCGACGTAAGGGAACGTCCGAAGATTTTGAATGGAGTTGCGGATCGAAATCCGTTCGAGCGCCGTCTGGCGTTCCCCGGCGGTCATCAGATCATTCTGCCCGACTTGCTCTGGCAGGCCGCCCAGCATGCTCATCCACTTGCCGATGAAGTCACCATCGTCGAGCGGGCTGGAATCAAGGTTCAGCGCCGCCTTGATGCCGCCGCAGCGGCCATGGCCCATGATCACGACATTGCTGATGCCCAGCGCCTTAACGGCAAATTCGATACCGGCCGAGGTGCCATGCTGGCCGCCATCGGGCTGGTAGGGCGGCACCAAATTCGCCACGTTGCGCAGCACGAACAATTCGCCCGGTTCGGAGTCAAATATCATCTCTGGCGCAGCGCGGCTGTCGCAACAGGCGATGATCATCGTGGTCGGTGTTTGACCTACCGCGGCAAGCTCGCGATAGCGCTCTTTTTCGCGCACGTAACGCCCCGCCATGAAGTTGGCGTGACCCTTAAGCAAATGTGAAGGAAACCGGTGCATGGCGCCTCGATTATCGCTAAGACGCATGGAGATCAATTGGGCGCTGCAGAACGCCCGCGCATTGGGGACATGCATGCTGATTTATCGTTTCCTGACTGGCGAGGATGACGCCGCCTTTTGCCATCGCATCACCAAGGCCCTGAGCGAAGGTTGGCAGCTCTATGGCACGCCGGCATACACTTATGACGGGCACAACAAAAAGATGAAGGTCGGCCAGGCCGTAACCCGCATCGCTGCCGACCAGCCCTATGATCCCGATAAGAAACTGGTTGATTTCTGAGCACGCGACGGCGCCGGGAATGCTACGAGATGGTCCTGTTGATGCTGGCCAGGGGCTAGTCGTCCTTGTTTGAAGTAATGTCATGCAGGTCCGGCAATGATGTCGGCCGCAGAAGTGGAAGGATATCCAAGATGAAGCCAATCAATATCGCGGAGAAACTGGCCCATTTCACCACGCACTGGGACCCGCATGTCGTGTCCAACTACAATGAAAACGACATCATGGTCGTGAAGTTCAAAGGTGAGTTCCCATTCCATAAGCACGACACGACGGACGATTTTTTCTTTGTGCTTGAAGGTGAAATGATCATGGACATCGAAGGACAGCCATCTCAGCTGGTCAGGGCTGGCGAGCTTTTCGTGGTGCCGAAGGGCGTTGTACACCGCCCCCGGTCACAAGAAGAAGTCAAGGTTCTTTTGATAGAGCCGAATGGCGAGCCCAACTCGGGCGATTCCGGCCGAGAACCCGCTTCAAAACCACGCATCTAGGCGCCGAGCCTATTTCGGCGCGACCAGGCTTCGGCGCTCTTTTCTTGCAACAGCCGCAGCGCCAAAGCCTGCAGCAGCATAATGGTCTTCGCGTCGACGATCCGGCCATCGCCAATCATGGCCATGGCTTCCTCGAACGGCAGTTCGAACACTTCGATGTCCTCGCCTTCGCTCGCCAGGCCACCGCCATCGCTCACCTTCTCACCCGGCGTGTAGTGGCCAAGAAAGCACGCGCATTTCTCGGTCAGCGAACCCGAGCTGGTATAGGCCTCGAACAAAAACACCAGATCGGCCGGGGCATAGCCGGTTTCCTCGACCGCCTCACGATAGGCGGCAATCGCCGGCGCTTCGCCATCAAGCAGGCCCGCGGGCGCCTCGATCATCCAGGCCGGATCGCCATTGAGGTGCGGTGGCAGGCGGAACTGGCGGGTAAGGATCACCGTCCCAGCTTGCGGCGCATGGAGCAGAACCGCTGCGGCGCTACCATGATCATACACCTCGCGCTGCACTGTTTGGAGGCTCCCATCGCGCTTGGAATGGGTTACCTGGTAATTATCGAGCCGCCCCCAATTATGGGCAAGTTCGGTGATGCTGTTGATGGTAATCGTACCGTTCATGTCTGCTCCCAAGCTGCATCAGAGCTATGGCTCGGAATGCGCTATGTTGCCAAGCCGGGGCAAGAGCTTAATGCATGCTAAGGCAAATCGGCGTTCCGCGCACACGCTGTGCGGTAAACGAACAAAGTGCGACATGCGACAAAAGTACTGTCTTGGGAGCGGTCTGAGGCTTTGATTTTGTCGTATACCAAGGCTAGAAGACTTGAACCATTCCAAACTAGCAGCGGCCCCTCCGCACGCCAGGCAGGTTTCATGACGGCTCGACCCCGCCCCTTATCGCCGCATCTTCAAGTCTACCGCTGGACCATCACCATGGCCATGTCCATTGCCCACCGGGCAACTGGCATCGCGAATTACGCAGGCTCGGCCTTGCTGGTGCTCTGGCTCCTCGCTGCGGCTTGGGGTCCTGGGCCGCTTGAAGCGGTCAATGGGCTTTATGGCAGCTGGTTTGGCCAGCTCATCCTGTTTGGCTACACATGGAGTCTCGTGCATCACATGCTGGGCGGCATCCGTCATTATGTCTGGGATTTCATCCTGGGTATGGAAGCGGGCCAGCGCGAAATGCTCGCCTGGGCCAATGTCGCGGCATCCATTGTCCTGACGCTCGCCATCTGGACCATTTTTGTGTGGGTAGGCTAATGCGCGAAGAGATCATCACCCGCCAGACAGTTGCCGATCCGGGCTCCCGCTATGGTGACGCCAAAGCTTCCACCCGGCACTTCCTCACCCAGCGCTTGACCGGCGTCAGCAACATCGCCTTCCTGCTGCTCCTGCTGTTCGTCGTTGTGCGGCTGGCCGGCGAAGACCGCGCTGCAATGGTCGACACAGTCGGCACCTGGTGGATCGGCCTGCCACTCGCTGTTTTATTGGGCATTGTCACCATCCATATGCGCAATGGCATGCGCGATATCCTTGAGGATTACTTCCGGGGCAGCGCCTACAAGACCTACATGCTGGCCAACAGCGTCTTTTGCATCGCCGTCGCTATTGGCGGCATTGCCAGCATTCTCAAGCTCGTGTTCTGGGGTTAACCGCAATGGCTGCATACGAACTGATCGACCACGAGTTCGACGTGGTGGTGGTCGGCGCCGGCGGGGCCGGCCTGCGCGCGACGCTGGGCATGGCCGAGCAGGGCTTCAACACCGCCTGCATCACCAAGGTTTTCCCTACCCGCTCCCACACCGTGGCCGCCCAGGGCGGCATCGCGGCGTCCCTCCAAAACATGGGGCCGGACTCTTGGCAGTGGCACATGTACGACACCGTCAAGGGCTCGGACTGGCTGGGCGACAACGACGCCATGGAATACCTCGCCCGCGAGGCACCGGCCGCCATCTATGAGCTTGAGCACTACGGCGTGCCGTTTTCACGTACGCCCGAGGGCAAGATCTACCAGCGCCCCTTTGGCGGCCACATGACCGAATATGGCGAAGGCCCACCGGTCCAGCGCACCTGCGCCGCCGCCGACCGCACCGGCCACGCCATGCTCCACACGCTCTATGGCCAGTCCTTGCGCAACGACGCGCAGTTCTTCATCGAATATTTCGCGCTAGACCTCATAATGGGTGACGATGGCGCCTGCCAGGGCGTGATCGCCTGGAAGCTCGATGACGGCACGCTGCACCGCTTCCGCGCCAAGCTCGTCGTCTTGGCTACCGGCGGTTATGGCCGCTCTTATTTTTCCGCCACCTCGGCCCACACCTGCACAGGCGACGGCAATGGCATGGTGGTGCGCGCCGGCCTGCCGCTCCAGGACATGGAGTTCGTCCAGTTCCACCCCACCGGCATTTACGGCGCGGGCGTTCTGATCACCGAAGGGGCGCGTGGCGAAGGCGGGTACCTGACCAATTCAGAAGGCGAGCGCTTCATGGAGCGCTATGCGCCCAACGCCAAGGACCTAGCTTCCCGCGACGTCGTTTCCCGCTGCATGACGCTCGAGATTCGGGAAGGCCGGGGCGTCGGTCCAAACAAGGACCACATCCACCTTCATCTGGATCACCTCGATCCCAAGGTGCTGCATGAGCGCCTGCCCGGCATCACCGAGAGCGCCAAGATCTTTGCCGGCGTCGACCTTACCCGCGAGCCGATCCCCGTGCTTCCGACGGTGCACTACAACATGGGCGGTATCCCCGCAAACTACCATGGCGAAGTGCTCAATCCCACGCCGGACAATCCAGATCGCGTCGTGCCCGGCCTGATGGCCGTCGGCGAAGCCGCCTGCGCCTCGGTGCATGGCGCAAACCGTCTGGGCTCCAATTCGCTGACCGACCTTGTGGTGTTCGGCCGTGCCGCTGCCATTCGCGCCGGCAAGGTGCTGGACAAATCCGCCCCGGTGCCGCCGGTCAATCGGGCGCAGGACGACAAAATCCTCGCCCGCTTTGATCGCCTGCGCAACGCCTCAGGCTCCCAGCCCACTGCCAAGCTCCGGGACGAGATGCAAAGGACCATGCAGACCGACGCTGCCGTGTTCCGCACTTCGGAAACGCTTCGGAACGGCGTTCAGGCCATGAGCGAGATCTATTCTCGCCTCGAGGACGTCCAAGTTTCCGACCGATCCCTCATCTGGAATTCGGATTTGGTGGAAACCCTTGAGCTTGAAAACCTCATGGCCAACGCCATTGCAACTGTGGTCTCTGCCGAAGCCCGCCACGAATCCCGCGGCGCCCACGCCCATGAGGATTACCCGAGCCGCGACGACGAGAACTGGCGCAAGCACACGCTGAGCTGGGTCGATCCGCTAACCGGCGCCGTGCGCCTTGGCTATCGTCCCGTCCACGTTGATCCGCTGACGCCTGAAAGCGAAGGCGGGATCAACCTCAAGAAGATTGCACCAAAGGCACGGGTATATTGATGCGCTTCGCCGCAGGCATTATCGCGGTTTTCCCAATTTGGGCCTTGTCTCCGGCGTTGGGTGCGCCGGAAACAGCCGAGGGTTTTGCCACAGCCATGCAGGGTTGCTGGAACCGCGTGACATGGAGCGCGGAAGTCGAGTCTTGGCGCAACGAGCCCGGCTATACGATGGCCAGTCAAATGTGCTTGAGCGGGGGCGTGGACGGGGCTTTGACCATTGTCGATTGCAGTGGCGCAAACGATCTGGTGGAGTGCTCGTCTACCCAAGGGCGCTATGAATTCAGCGTTGGCAAGTTCTGGCGCGATCTGGGCGGCGCCAGGCAGGGCTGCGATGTTTTTCTTGATCCTGGCAAGCAGGTCGTTTTGCGGAACTGTGTTGGTCTGGCCTCGGTGCCGGCAGCTGAGCCAGTGTCCGACGTGACCTATGAGAGGGTAATTGGTCAGTGAAGCCGATCTTCAAATTTCTTGCGCCCTTGATATTGGTTGCCTTTGCCACCACTCCAGCCCTGAGCGCAGCGCCGACGACAGAACAAAAGGCCGAGTTCACACGCGTCTGCATGGGCATTGCCCAGGACGAGGCGCTGTGCACCTGCAAGGCTGATGCGGCAATGACGCTGATTGATCAGCCTTTCATGGACGTGGTGATCGCAGCCATGAAGGGCACGCGCAACCCGGCCGAAAGCGAATACCGCGCCTACAACGCCTACGTCGCCAAGTCGAACCAGATTTGTAAGCCGAACTATTGATGCACTGAACGACTGACATACTCGATGTTACCCCGGGCCTGACCTGGGGCCCATCCTGAGATTTCAAGATGGATCCCGGCTCGAGGCCGGGATGACACCGGGGTAGAAATAGACTGGTGTCACCCTATCGGCACCTAAAGAAGGAACCGACCCATGGTCGAATTGATGCTCCCCAAAGCCGATCGCCCCACCAAGGGAAAGACCTGGCCCAAGCCCGCCGGCGCTAGCAAGCTGCGCGAGTATCACGTCTACCGCTATAATCCGGACGAGAACGCCAACCCGCGTATCGACACCTATTGGGTGGACCTAGACCAATGCGGTCCGATGATTCTCGATGGCCTTCTATGGATCAAGAACAATGTCGATCCGACCCTGACGCTGCGCCGCTCCTGCCGCGAAGGCATTTGCGGTTCATGTTCCATGAACATCAACGGGCTCAATACCCTCGCCTGCACCAAGGGCATGGATGATTTGAGCGGCCCCATCAAGATCTATCCCCTGCCGCATATGCCGGTGGTCAAGGATCTGGTGCCGGACCTCACCATTTTTTACGCGCAGCACCGGGCTATCGAACCCTGGCTCAAAACGACGTCGCCGACACCAGCCAAGGAATGGACCCAGTCCGTCCCGCAGCGCGCCAAGTTGGATGGTCTCTATGAGTGTATCCTTTGCGCCTGCTGCTCCACCTCATGCCCCAGCTATTGGTGGAACGGCGAACGCTATCTCGGCCCCGCCGCGCTGCTCCAGGCCTATCGCTGGCTCATCGACTCGCGCGATGAAACCACCAGCGAACGCCTCGATAGCCTCGAAGACCCCTTCAAGCTCTATCGTTGCCACACCATCATGAACTGCGCCAAGGTTTGCCCCAAGGGCCTGAACCCCGCCAAGGCAATCGCCGAAATCAAAAAAATGATGGTGGAACGCAAGGCGGCTTAAGGGGATAGCCAAGGCCGCTTTCAGGATCCGCTGCTCATCCACCCACGGTGTCATCCCGGACTTGATCCGGGATCCATCTCGAAATCGTGCCACAGCCGTAAGGTGGCCTAGCTACCCTAACACCTAAAGATGAATCCCGGATCAAGTCCGGGACAACATTGAGTGTGGGCAGCGGCTGGGTAAGCCCCCGGTTCAAGCACCCGCGGTCTCACCATCCTTGAGAACGATCTTGCCGGCTTCGAAGTTTGCCTTGCAGTCAACACTGTCGCGCAGGCGATCATCCTCAAGCACGACTGAGGCGGCACCAGGACCTTCAAAGCGCGGATCGTCGCACATCTGATCGTCTGCGTAATCGGAGGTATTGTCCCCAAAATCGATCCCCGCACTATCGTAGGGACCGGCACCGGCATATTCCGGGGTATAGACCGGACGGATCGAAGCCGTGCCCGCATCGACGGCAGCCCGGCAATCGGTCGCGTCGCCATAAAGGTCTTCGTTCAGAAGCTTCTTGTCGACCGCTGTGCCGGCAAACCGCAGATCATCGCATTCGCCATCATTGGCCCATTTGCTGAAGTCAGTGCCGTAGTCGAAGGCAGCCGGTGTGCTGGGGGCGGTGGTTCCGCCCGTTTCGCCATTATAGGTCGCAGTACCCGCTTCCACAGCCGCCCGGCAATCGGTTGCGTCGTGGCCACGGTCCGCTTCCACCAATTCGCCAGCAACGCCGGTGCCTGAGAAACGTGGATCATCGCACTCGCCGTCCTTGGCCCACTCGCTGGTGTCGTCGCCATAGTTGATTGCGGCAATTGTGCTGCTCGCCTGATAGTCGGGATTGAACGTCACGGTGCCGGCTTCCAGCGCCGTCTGGCAATCGGTGGCGTCCTTGAGCAGATCGGCCTCCACCAATTCGTCGGCAGCCCCGGTGCCGGCAAAGCGCGGATCGTCACACTCCCCGTCCTTGGCCCATTCGCCTGTGTCGTCGCCGAAGTCGATGTCGGCGGCTGGAGTTGCGGTTGGCGGGGCGACCGGCGGGATGCTGGTCGGCGCGGGCGCTGCGTCCTTGAGGGTGATGGTGCCTGCCTCGTAAGCTGCCCGGCAGTCCGTGGCGTCCTTGCGCATGTTGGATTCGAGCGGTTCGGCGCCCATGGCAGAACCGGTGAAGCGCGGGTCGTCGCACTCGTTGTCCTTGGCGTATTCGCTCGTATCATCGCCCCAGTCGATAGCATCGATCGGCGAAGCAATGGCAATGTCGGACGGCGAAGTGCCAGTTTCGGCGGGTGCCGCGGCTGTGTCCTTGAGGGTCACGGTGCCCGCTTCATAGGCCGTGCGGCAGTCGGTAGCGTCCTTGGCGATGTCGGCATCGAGCAATTCGGCGGCCGAACCGGTGCCCGCAAAGCGCGGGTCGTCGCATTCTCCGTCCTTGGCCCATTGGCTGGTATCGTCGCCAAAATCGATCTGCCCACCAGGTGCGGGCGGCGCGATGGGTGTCTCTGGTGCAGTCGTGTTGATGGGCGGGTTCTTGCCTTCGGCCGATATCTTGTCGGCAAAGGCCGGCGCCGTGAGCGCGGTGGCCACGGCCAGGCCGATTGCCGCCCTGCCCATGAGCTTGGTCAATGCGTTCATTGTCGTCCCTTCCCTCAAAAGTCCGTACGCAGTGTGTGGAAGGACATTATAGCGGCTTTGCGGCAGCGGACACCCCTTAGGGGCGACAATTCAGGCCAGTGCCGCCCGTGCCCTGCGCTCCGCCCGTGTGAACAGCACTGATCCCAGCAGCACCAGCGCCGTTCCCACAGCATGAAAAGGGGTAAACGGCTCATTAAGCACCACGACAGCAATGGCGATTGTCACCACGGGGCCAAAGGCTGCCGTCGACGAGGTCGCGCGGGCGCCGATGCGGGCCATGCCCATGTTCATTAGGAAAGAGGGCAATACCGTCCCCAGGACGCCCAGCGCCAACCCGTAAGTCCAGATCTGCGGCGTCAGCGTCCAATAGCTCTGGGGTCCGGCGAGCACCAGGTTCTGCCCGATGGCGCACAAGGCAGCCGTCGACATGCCGATGCAGGTAAATAGCCCCGCCCCCAGCACTAGCATCTGCCGCTTGGCGAGATGCTGGTAAAGGGCAAAGGTGATCGCTGAGCCCAGCACCAGCAGCGTGCCCAGGAGCAATCCATCCGGGTTGACGGCGAGGTTCCACCCAAAGATCACCAGCAATCCGCCATAGGAGACCAGCATGGCTGGCACCACGCGCCAGACCATACGGTCGCCGAACAGCCAGACGCCGAATAGCACCACGAAGAACGGATAGGTGAACAGCACCAGCCGCTCATACTGAGCCGAAACGAACTGCAGGCCCAAAAAGTCGAGATAGCTCGAAAGGTAATAGCCTAGGATGCCGATCGCCATGCTGGTGAGGACAATGCGCGGAGCAAGAAGCGCACGCAACTTCTCCTCCCGGCGCAGAATCACGACCAGAATGAAGAGGTAGACCGGCAACGCCACCAGCATGCGCAGGCTGAGGAGCATTTCGGTGCTCACGCCCTGCCCGTAGGCCAGCTTGATGAAGATGCCCTTCGTCGAAAACAGGATCGCCCCGGCAACGGCAAAGGCATAGCCAAGGGGGTCGCTGTTGGACGGGACGCTGGCAGCGGTCACCACGGTTTCCTGACGTATTGCTGCCCATTCGCAAGGAGGTGCGAGCGGATCAGCGCTTGATGCTGCCCTAATAAGCCCAAAAGGGACTGTCAATGCTAACAGTCTGCTAACACCTAGCGCGTCGATGCTGCGCCAAGTGAAAAGGGTCTGAGTCTCACCCGCGCGGGTGCGCCTTGCGGTAGCTGTCGAGCAACCGACCGGTATCGACGGCGGTATAGATCTGCGTGGTCGACAGGCTCGCATGCCCCAGCAATTCCTGGATCGCGCGCAGATCGCCCCCGGCACCCAGCAGATGTGTCGCAAAGGAATGCCGCAGCGCATGGGGTGTCGCCGAAGGCGGCAGGCCCAGCGCACCGCGCAATTGCACCACCCGCAACTGAACAAGCCGCGGCGACAGCACACCGCCCTTGACCCCCCGGAACAGCGGTTCTTCCGCCGTCAAGCCAAAGGGGCAAAGCTCAAGATAAAGCGCGATCGAGCGGCGCACCGCCTCGATCAGCGGCACCATCCGCACCTTGCCGCCTTTGCCCGTAACGCGGATCACCGCGCTCTCCAAATCGGCCCGTGTCAGCGCCAAGGCTTCTGAGATTCGCAAGCCAGCACCGTAACATAGCGATAAAACCGCCATGTCGCGCGCCGCCACCCAGGGCCGCTCTTCCATCTCCCCGATGGTCGAAATAGCGCTCCGCGCCTCGAGCACCGTCAAGGCTTTGGGCAGCGATTTCGGCAGCTTGGGTGTGCGGATGACGTTAAGCGCTTCACTGGCCAAAACCCCCTCGCGCTCAAGGAAGCGGAAGAAGCTTTTGAGTGCCGATAGCACGCGCGCCAGCGATCGGGAGCCCAGGCTCTCATTGCGACGCTGTGCCATGAAGGCGCGGATGTCGCCGCCCCGTAAGTCCCTCAGGGTGCCTAAATTTACCGGCCCACCGGTATGCCCTGCCAGAAACCCCATGAACTGGTCGAGGTCCCGGCTATAGGCCTCCAGCGTCTTGTCGGCCAGGCGCCGCACCGACAGCAGTTCGCGCTGCCAGGCGCCGATCTGGGCGCGCACGAAGTCGTCAGTAGCAAAGGCGGAATCAACCATGAGCCATTCTGGCTCGCAGCTTATTGAGAAAGCGTAGCGATGGTGGGAATCACTTGCGCTTCCTATGTTCGGATGCGAACAGAACGAGCACAAATGGAAGAGCGCCCGGACATCGTTGCGGTGATGGTGGGGGTGGCCGTCGAGGGCCCCTATAGCTATCGCGTGCCTGCGGGAATGATAGTGACCCGGGGCTCCATTGTGGCCGTGCCGCTCGGGCCCCGCCTGATCCAGGGCGTGGTCTGGGGGCCGCCCAAGGACATGGTCGCCCATAATAGGCTACGCGACATTGCCTATGCTTATGAGGTTCCCCCGCTCAGCGAGGAATTACTCAAGCTCGTCGAATGGGTGGCGCGCTACACGCTGGCGGCACCCGGGCAAGTGCTGCGCGCCGTTCTTCGCTCAACCGAAGCTCTCGACACGCCCAAGCCGGTGGTAGCCTTTCGCAGGACCGGACACGAGCCGGAAAAGCTGACTCCAGCGCGCCTGCGCGTGCTCGATGTCTTGATGGATGACCGGCCCTGGCCCAAGGCCGAGTTGATTGGGGCAAGCGGCGTCTCGCCTTCGGTTCTCGAGGGGCTGGAGCGGGCAGGGGCGGTGGAGCGCATCGAAATCGCCGCGCCACCGATCGTCTTGACCCCTGACCCCGACGCTGCCGTTGCTACGCTCTCAAACGAGCAAAAGGAGGCGCTCGACCGCATCCTGGCGCTCGATCCGTACCAATTTGGCGTGGCCCTGCTCGATGGCGTCACGGGCGGCGGCAAGACGGAAGTGTTCTTCGAAGCTGTTGCCAATACGCTCCGGGCCGGGCGGCAGGCGCTGATCCTCTTGCCGGAAATTGCCCTGACCAACACGTTCATAGCCCGCTTCACCAAGCGCTTCGGCACGCGGCCCGCCGAGTGGCATTCGGACATGACCCCGGTGCAGCGCGCCAAGGTGTGGCGCGGCGTGCTCGATGGAACGGTCCGGGCGGTGGTCGGCGCCCGCTCGGCGCTCTTTTTACCATTCCGCCAACTGGGCATGCTGGTGCTCGATGAAGAGCATGACGGGGCCTACAAACAGGCCGACGGCATCACCTATCACGCGCGGGACATGGCGATAGTGCGGGCGCATCTCTCCGACGCGCGCGTGATCTTGTCTTCGGCTACCCCGTCGGTTGAAACACGCAACAATGCCAATGTAGGCCGCTATGCCCATGTGCTGCTGACCTCGCGCTTTGCCGAAGCGTCGATGCCGGATATTACCGCCATCGACATGCGGCTTGATGGTCCGGAGCGAGGCGAGTGGATCGCGCCCCAATTGGCTCGTGAAGTGTTCGGCGCGCTGGACCGGGGCGAGCAGGCGCTGCTCTTTCTCAACCGGCGCGGCTATGCGCCACTAACCCTCTGCCGCTCATGCGGGCATCAATATCAATGCCCGGACTGCTCGGCCTGGATGGTGGAACACCGCTTCCGTGGCGTCCTGATGTGCCACCATTGCGGGCATGAAATCCGCACGCCCAATGTTTGCGTCAAATGCGGGGACCCGGAGAATCTGACTGCGGTTGGTCCCGGCATCGAGCGGGTGGCGGAAGAGGCGGCCATTCGCTTCCCCGATGCACGGCGGGTGATCCTCTCGTCGGACATGGGCAGCAATGCGCACCTGCGCGAGCGGTTCGCCGAGATCGAGCGGGGCGAGTATGACCTCATCATCGGCACCCAACTCGTCTCAAAAGGGCATCACTTCGAAAAGCTCTCCGTCGTCGGCGTACTCGATGCCGATCTGGGCCTGGCGCATGGTGACCCGCGCGCAGCGGAAAAGACGTTCCAGATCCTGACGCAAGTGGCTGGCCGCGCTGGGCGCGCCTCGCGCTCGGGCAAGGCGTTCCTTCAGACCTATCATCCTGATCATCCCGTCATGCGTGCCATGGTCAGCGGCGACCGCGAAGCCTTTTACGCTCATGAGCTCCTTGCTCGCGAAGCCGGCGGCCTGCCGCCGTTCGGGCGGCTGGCAGCGTTGATAGTTTCCGCCAATGAACACGACGCAGCCATGGCTTATGCCAAAAAACTTCTGTCAGCCGCTCCCATGGCCAATGGCGTGCGCCTGTTCGGTCCGGCCGATGCACCGATCAACCTCATCCGCGGCCGCCACCGCGTCCGGCTCCTTGCTCAATCGGGCAAGGATTTCGATCTGTCCGGCTATGTCCGTTTCTGGCTCGGCTCCGCCGAAAAAGCGACAGGCAATCTGCGCGTGCAGGTTGATATCGACCCCATGAGCTTTATGTGACCACAACCCTTATGCCTGCGACACTTTCGCAAGCGGCGAATATGCCCCGCAAGCCTTGCAAGCCGCGGGAGGCTTGTGCTAGAGCGGGCCCGACTTTGAAGGGGTCGTGGAGCGCCCCCTTTCCCAACATAAGAACAAGCGTCGGCAAGCGGCCGTTTTTCTTTTTGAAAGACAGCCGCTCAGCAGGCAGGCAAACAAGAGGGTGTAGCGGCATTGGCAGCGCAGAATTCAGTGCTTAACCACATCGCCCGGCCATATGCGTCGGCGCTGTTCGACCTTGCCCAGAACGAGAATCAAATGGCGTCGGTTGAAACGTCCTTGTCGGACGTGTCCCGGCTGATAGGGGAAAGCGCCGATTTTGCGCGCTTCCTGCGCTCTCCGGTGATCACCGCCGATGACAAGGCGCAGGCGCTCAACCAGGTGCTCGCCAAATCCTCGACCAATCCGCTGGTTGCCAACTTCCTGCGCCTTGTCGCAAAGAACGGCCGGCTTTTTGCGCTCGACGCCATCATCGTCGGCTTCCGCGAACTGGCCGCCAAGGCGCGCGGCGAAGTCACAGCGGATGTGACGTCTGCCGCGCCACTGACGGGCGAGCAGGTCAATTCCCTGAGCGAGACGCTCCGCGCCCGCATCGGCAAGACGGTAACGCTCAATCAATTCGTCGATCCATCCTTGATCGGTGGCCTTCAGGTGAAGGTCGGATCGCAGATGATCGATAGCTCACTCAAGACAAAACTCGCTGCGATGAAGATCGCCATGAAAGAGGTCGGATAATGGACATCAAAGCCGCGGAAATTTCTGCGATCCTCAAGGACCAGATCAAGAATTTCGGCCAGGAAGCCCAGGTTTCCGAAGTCGGTCAGGTGCTTTCCGTCGGTGACGGTATTGCCCGTGTGTATGGCCTGGACAATGTGCAGGCCGGTGAACTCGTCGAGTTCCCAGGCGGCATCAAGGGCATGGCGCTCAATCTCGAAACTGACAATGTCGGTGTCGTGATCTTCGGCAACGACCGTTCCATCAAGGAAGGCGATGTCGTCAAGCGCACCGGATCCATCGTGGACACCCCTGTCGGCAAGGGCCTGCTTGGCCGCGTGGTCGATGGCCTGGGCAACCCGATCGATGGCAAGGGCCCGATCGAACATACAGAACGCCGTCGCGTCGACGTCAAGGCGCCTGGCATTCTGCCGCGCAAGTCAGTGCACGAGCCCATGTCGACCGGCCTCAAGGCCATCGACGCGCTGATCCCGATCGGCCGTGGCCAGCGCGAGCTGATCATTGGCGACCGCCAGACCGGCAAGTCGGCAATCATCCTGGACACCTTCCTCAACCAGAAGCCTGCACACGATGCCGGCGCGTCGGATACCGACAAGCTTTATTGCATCTATGTCGCTATCGGCCAGAAGCGCTCGACCGTGGCGCAGTTCGTGCGCCAGCTCGAAGAGTCGGGCGCGCTGCCCTATTCTATCGTGATCGCTGCGACCGCATCCGATCCGGCACCGCTGCAGTACATTGCGCCCTTTACCGGCTGCGCTATTGGCGAATGGTTCCGCGACAATGGCCAGCATGCCGTTATCGCCTATGACGATCTGACCAAGCAGGCCGTTGCCTACCGCCAGATGTCCCTGCTGCTGCGTCGTCCACCCGGCCGCGAGGCTTACCCGGGCGACGTGTTTTACCTCCACAGCCGCCTGCTCGAACGCGCTGCCAAGCTCAACGAGAGCCATGGCCTTGGTTCCTTGACGGCCCTGCCGGTTATCGAAACGCAGGCCAACGACGTGTCGGCTTACATTCCGACCAACGTGATTTCGATCACCGATGGCCAGATCTTCCTTGAAACCAACCTCTTCTTCCAAGGTATCCGCCCAGCCGTGAACGTCGGCCTGTCGGTCAGCCGCGTGGGTGGTTCGGCCCAGATCAAGGCGATGAAGCAGGTTGCCGGTTCGCTCAAGGGTGAGCTGTCGCAGTACCGTGAAATGGCCGCTTTCGCCCAGTTCGGTTCGGACCTAGACGCCTCGACGCAGCGCTTGCTGAACCGTGGTGCGCGCCTGACCGAGCTGCTGAAGCAGCCCCAGTTCTCCCCGCTCAAGACGGAAGAACAGGTTGCGGTGATCTTTGCTGGCGCCAACGGCTATCTGGATTCGCTTCCGGTCTCCAAGGTCGCTGACTTCGAGCGCACGGTACTGTCGGCACTGCGGGGTAAGCATGCTTCGCTCCTGACCACTATAGCGACCGAAAAGCAACTCAGCGACGACACGCGCGCCAAGCTCAAGTCAGCGCTGGACGACGTCAAGAAGAGCTACGCGGCTTAAGGCCAAGGAGACCGCAGGCCCATGCCTTCGCTAAAGGACCTCAAGAACCGGATCGACTCGGTCAAGTCGACCCAGAAGATCACCAAGGCCATGCAGATGGTCGCGGCGGCCAAGCTCCGCCGCGCCCAGGAAGCGGCCGAAGCCGCCCGGCCTTATGCCGAGCGCATGGGCAAGGTTCTGGCGGCGCTGGGCGCCGTTTATGACGGACAGGAAAACGCCCCCGTGCTGCTTGGCGGCACGGGCCGCGACCAGGTGCATCTGCTGGTGGTCGCCACTGGCGAGCGCGGGCTGGCCGGCGGGTTCAACTCCTCCATCGCGCGCCTGGCCCGTGATCACGCCGCCAAGCTTATTTCACAGGGCAAGACGGTTAAGATCCTGACTGTGGGCCGCAAGGGCCACGATATCCTGCGCCGGCAATATCCGGACAATATCGTCGACACCTTCAACTTCCGCGAGATCAAACAAGTTGGGTTTACCCAGGCTCAGCAGGTCGCAGACAAGGTGCTGGCCATGTTCAATGCCGGCGAGTTCGACGTAGCGACGCTCTATTTCGCCAAATTTGGTTCGGTGATCAGCCAGGTGCCAACGGCGCAGCAGATCATTCCGGCCAAGCTCGAGCGCCCTGCGGGCGAGGGCGCTGCCGAAGCCTCGACCGTACCTTACGAATATGAGCCGAGCGAAGAAGCGATCGTCGAAGATCTGCTTCCACGCAATATCGCGGTGCAGGTGCTGCGGGCGCTGCTCGAAAACTCCGCGTCCTTCTATGGTGCGCAGATGTCGGCCATGGATAACGCCACCCGCAACGCTGGTGAAATGATCGGCAAGCTGCAGTTGAGCTACAACCGACAGCGCCAGGCGCAGATCACCAAAGAACTCATCGAAATCATTTCGGGCGCGGAAGCGCTCTAACGCACAAGCGAGGACGAACAAATGGCAGACATCAAGGCCGGTCGCGTATCGCAGGTCATCGGCGCCGTCGTCGACGTCACGTTTGACGGTCACCTGCCCGCAATTCTGAACGCTCTGGAAACCAGCAACAATGGCCAGCGTCTGGTGCTCGAAGTTGCCCAGCACCTCGGCGAAAACGCCGTGCGCACCATTGCCATGGACACCACCGAAGGCCTGGTCCGCGGTGCCGAAGTGGTCGACACCGGTGCCGCTATCTCTGTGCCCGTTGGCGACGCGACCCTGGGCCGGATCATGAACGTCATCGGCGAGCCGATCGACGAAGCCGGCCCGATTGGCGAAACCACTAAGCGCGAGATCCATCAGGATGCTCCGGCGTTTGTCGACCAGTCACCCGAATCCCAGGTTCTGGTCACTGGTATCAAGGTTGTGGACTTGATCGCTCCGTATGCCCGCGGCGGCAAGATCGGCCTATTCGGCGGCGCCGGCGTGGGCAAGACCGTTCTCATTCAGGAACTGATCAACAACGTGGCCAAGGCGCACGGCGGGTATTCGGTGTTCGCGGGCGTTGGTGAACGCACCCGCGAAGGCAATGACCTTTACCACGAAATGATCGAATCGGGCGTGAACAAGGACCCCCATGAGAACAACGGCTCGGCCGCCGGTTCCAAGTGCGCCCTCGTGTTCGGCCAGATGAACGAGCCCCCGGGCGCCCGTGCCCGCGTGGCGCTGACCGGCCTCACCGTTGCCGAGAACTTCCGCGACCAAGGCCAGGACGTGCTGTTCTTCGTGGACAACATCTTCCGCTTCACCCAGGCCGGCGCCGAGATGTCGGCCCTGCTCGGCCGCATTCCTTCGGCCGTGGGTTACCAGCCGACGCTGGCGACCGACATGGGCCAGATGCAGGAACGCATCACCACCACCAACAAAGGCTCGATCACCTCAGTGCAGGCCGTTTACGTGCCCGCTGACGACTTGACCGACCCGGCACCAGCTACTTCGTTCGCCCACTTGGACGCTACCACCGTGCTCAACCGCGCCATCTCGGAAAAGGGCATCTACCCGGCCGTGGATCCGCTGGCCTCCAACTCGCGTATTCTTGACGCCAGCGTTGTTGGCCAGGAGCACTACGACACTGCTCGTCGCGTGCAGGAAGTGCTGCAGAAGTACAAGGCGCTGCAGGACATCATCGCGATCCTGGGCATGGATGAGCTTTCCGAGGAGGACAAGCTGACCGTTGCCCGCGCCCGCAAGATCGAGCGCTTCATGAGCCAGCCGTTCGACGTGGCCGAAGTGTTCACTGGTTCGCCCGGCGTGTTCGTGCAGCTCGAAGACACCATCAAAGGCTTCAAGGGCCTGGTGAACGGCGAATACGATCATCTTCCAGAAGCCGCCTTCTACATGGTCGGCACCATCGAAGATGCCGTCAAGAAGGCGCAGAAGCTGGCTGCACAAGCTGCCTAAAACTGGTTTGGGCGCTGGTGCCCTAACCCTTTCGTCATGATGAAGCCCGGACACAACCGGGCTTCACTGCTAAAGGACTAAAGAGAATGGCTGAAGGCCTTAAGATCGAGATCGTGTCGCCAGAGCGGCTCGTCCTGTCGGAAGTCGTGACCTCGGTTACCGTCCCCGGCACTGAAGGCTATTTCACCGTTATGAACGATCATGCCCCGTTCATGACCACGCTGCGCCCCGGCTTCATCACCGTAAATGGTCTTGGCGGGCGTGATGCGATCTTCTTCGTCAAGGGCGGTTTCGCCGACGTTTCGCCCGAGGGTCTGACGATCCTTGCAGAGCGTTCGGTGCCGTTCTCCGAATTCGATCACGCCGACCTGTCGGCCCAGATCAAGGCTGCCGAAGCAGAACTAGCTGCCGCTGCTACCCCCGAAGAGCGCACCTACTCCCAGGACATTGTCAGCGGACTGCTGAACTTGGCGATTGAAGCCGGCCAGATCAATGGCGGCCACGTTCACTGAGCTGAACGGCATTCATAAATAATGAGCCCGCTTCAGCGGGCTTTTTGTTGTGCAATTTCAGTCCTGCAGTTGATTATGGGCAAATGACGGTGCTCTGAATATGCCGGTCTATACAGGCGGGCAACACCTTCGACATTGCACCACAGTCTCTCTACGACAATGTCATCCCGGCCCCCTGTCGCTTCGCGCACGAGGACAGGCTCCGGCTGGAATCCATCCCGAGATGGCTCCGCAGCCGCAAGGTGGATCGTGCTGTACGACGAACCCCCACCCAACCTCCCCCTGGTAAAGGGGAGGGCCTATCGTGGGTGTGGCAAGGTCTCTGTTTAGCCCCGATCTGTCCCTCCCCTCCTAGAGCCTGCACTCGGGAGCGCGCAACGCTACCCGGGTGGGGAGGCTAGGTGGAGGTCCTTCCCCACCCACAAACTTATCCATCTTCTCCCCCCACCTTCCACCTCCACTATCCTCCTCCCATCACCCCGGATGAACGGGCGGCGCTGCAGCGACCGGTGGCCGGGGTGATGCCATCGCGGGAGCGTCGCTGCTCCTTCGGGTTCGAGTTGCGGCCGTAGGGGACGAGCGATCCCCTGCGCGGCTCCCCAACCACTCCAAAAATTGGCAGCCCCGGGACGATGTCGTCTCACTAAAAAATATCAATCGAGGCGCCATCGTCTCGGGGTCCGCACGTTTCGATGATAACCGCACTGCAGGCGGCGCTTCCGTATGTCAGAGTGTCGCTGCACAAAGCTTAGGCAAGTTATTGCACCTGCTACTCAATTTCCCTGAATAAACCTATGTTTAATGAAATAGGCCCAGTCTGGTGGCGGGGAAGAGCTTCGGCGTTCGAACGGACGCATAGCATTTTGGGGTCACTATGGGTTCGTTGCTGGGCAATCTGCGCCTCACCTTTGCCATTGCCGCCATGGCGGTTTGCTCAATTGCCATCGCCATAGCCGCCGTACTTGCCGGTTTGTTTATCAGCCTTTCTGACACCGCCAGCAGCAATGCCGCGCGTGAAGTGGCCAGCGCAACGCGTATCACTGCGGAGATCCTGCAGGTCAATCTGCCAAGCCTTGAGATCGCGTCAAACGACGCAGGCAATGTCGCCGGGCTGACAATGCGCTCCATGCCGCGCTTTCGCACGCATGACGTGATCGACACCGTTGCGCGTGTCGCCGGGCAAAACGCTGCCGTCTATATCTACAATGCTGAACTCAGCCCGGATTTGACTGTCGGCACGACAAGCCTTCTTCAAGCCAGTGGCGAGCGCATGCTTGATACGCCTATTGCCGCAGGCACGCCGCTGTTCGATGCCATGATGAGCAACCAGCAAGTCCGGGCCGAAGAGATCATCAACGGTGTTGGCTATTTTACCCTGTATCAGCCCATCGCCATGGCAGACGGTACAGTCATTGGCGCTTTGCTGGTCGCCGTTGCCCGGGCGCCTGTCGAAGCGGTGGTGGGCCAGAGCCTAACTCTGCTAGCAATCGTCGGTGGAGCGGCGCTGCTGGTGATTGGTGTGCTGGCGCTTCTGCTGTCGCGTCAATTGACCAAGCCTATTCCAAAACTCTCCGGGGTCATGAGCGCCATTGCCGAAGGCGCGCTTGACGAGGACGTTCCTTACACCGATCGACGCAACGAGATCGGTGCCATGGCCCGAGCTGTCGAGGTCTTCCGCCACAATGCGCAGCGCGTTGCCGAACTGGGCGCACAAACCCATCAGCATCTGGAAAAAGCCGCCGACCATACCGGTCAACTAACGGCCATATCGATGTCGCAACTGGTCGCCGAGTTTACGCTTCGGGGTGAACTGATTACGGCGAACGACAACTTTCTCAAACTGCTGGGCTATAGCCTTGCTGAAGTGCAGGGCCGGCCCAATGCACAGCTCTTGTTCGAGGCTGATCCATCGGGCCAGGCCTATACGCAATTCTGGCTGGACCTTGCCGGTGGCGCCTTCAAGTCGGGCGAATATCGCCGCCGCACTAAGGACGGCAGGGAGATCTGGATCCAAAGCACCTTCAGCCCTATTCTTGGGCTTGATGGAGCGCCCTACAAAATCGTGCAGTTCGCAACGGACGTTTCTGCGCGCAGGCAGGCTGTCACGGCCGTGGGTGCAGGGCTGGCCAAATTGGCCGGAGGCGATCTTACCCATACCATAGACACCCCCTTTCCGCCGGAGTTCGAACCGCTGCGGCAGGCGCTCAACGACACTGTTGCCCGCTTTGCGGATGTGCTAGGCCAATTGCGGACTACATCGCGCTCGCTCAAAGCCGCCACGGGTGAAATCCTGTCCGGCGCCAATGATTTGGCCGAACGCACCACCCGCCAGGCAACAACGATCGAGCAAACATCGGCTGCCATGGATAGCCTGGCCGCTACCGTCGTCAGCAATGCCGGCATGGCGCAAGACGCGGCGGGCAAAGCCGTGGCCGTATCGCGCACCGCCCAGGAAAGCGGCAGCGTAATGGATGAGGCAAATAATGCTATGGAGCGTATCACTCAATCCTCGGGCAAGATCTCCAACATCATTGGCCTGATCGACGACATTGCCTTCCAGACCAATCTTTTGGCACTTAACGCATCGGTCGAAGCGGCACGCGCCGGGGATGCAGGTAAGGGCTTTGCTGTGGTTGCCGTCGAAGTGCGGCGCCTCGCCCAATCTGCTGCCAGAGCCTCGGCTGACGTCAAGGCACTGGTCGAGCTATCGGCCAATGAGGTCAAGGGCGGCAGCAAACTCGTCTCTGACGCCGCGACACGGCTTGCCGAAATGCTCGGGGCCGCCAAGCAGAACTCCGCGCTTGTCGAATCTATTGTCCGCGCCAGCAAGGAGCAAGCTGCGGCCATCGACGAGGTGAGCCTCGCGGTACGCCAGCTTGACGAGATGACCCAGCACAATGCGGCGCTTGTCGAGGAAACCAACGCGGCTATCGAGCAGACCGAAGCGCAAGCTCAAACGCTTGACGCGATTGTTGATGTCTTCACGCTGGACCAGCCCCGGCCGGTTCGGCGTGCTGCCTAGCTGAGCGCCGCCGAAACCAATGCCTTGGCATGTAGATCGGTGGTGTCGTAGACGGGTAAAGGGCTGACGCTGTCATCGATCAACATGGTAATTTCCGTGCAGCCCAGGATCACTGCCTCGGCGCCACGCGCGGCGAGCCGCTCGATGGCCGTCACGTAAATGCGACGGGACTCTTCCCGAACTATGCCGCGGCAAAGTTCTTCGTAGATAATGCCATTTAGGTTGGTGCGGTCTACTTCGGGGATGATTGAAGCCAGACCACGTTCAGCCAGCCGGTCGCGATAGAATGGCATCTCCATGGTGAACCGGGTACCAAGCAGTCCGACTGTCTCAAACTTATCCCCCAGCAGGGCCGCGCTGGTAGGATCGGCGATATGGACAAAGGGGATTTCAAGGGCTGCGATAATCTGGTCGGCAACGATATGCATCGTGTTGGTCGCCAAGCCTATGATTTCAGCCCCGGCCTGCTGCAAGCCACGCGCTGTGTCTGTCAATTGCGCTCCCGCGGTTTGCCAATCACCTTGTGCCTGCAGATCGGCAATGGGTGCAAAATCAACCGAGTGGATGATCAGCGGCGCGGAATGGAGCCCACCCAGCCGGCGGGCCGTTTCCTGGTTGATGACACGGTAATAGTGAGCAGTGGACTCCCAGCTCATGCCGCCGATCAGGCCAATCGTCTTCATGCGTGGGTGAAGCGTTGCGGGATGTCGGCGAAAGCTTCGACGATCTTGTCGTATGCGTCCTTCTTGAAGGGCACGATCAAGCTGGGCGTGCGAGTCAGCTTTTCCCAGCGCCAGGCGTCGAACTCGGCGGGAAACTTGCCACCGCCTGGGTTGCGCACATCGATTTCCCCGTCATCACCGGTAAAGGCAAAGGCGAACCAGCGCTGGCGCTGGCCGCGATATTTGCCCTTGAGGGCAATGCCGAGCGCTTCGTCGGGCAGGTCATAATGGATCCACTCGGGCGCTTCTGCGAGCAGGCTTACGCTGGTGATGCTGGTTTCCTCATGCAGTTCGCGCAAAGCTGCACGCAAAGGATCTTCGCCCTTGTCGATGCCGCCTTGGGGCATCTGCCAGGGTGCTTCGACTTCACTCTTGTCCTCGGTAAAATCGTCCGGCTTGCGGCGGCCGATGAAGACATTGCCCTCCTTGTTGAACACCGCGACGCCGACGCAATCGCGATAGGGTAAGGATTCCCGGGCAGGACGATCAGCACACATGGCTCGTTCTCTATCTCATCAGGGCGCTGGCGGGCACCAGCTCAATACCCTTGTCTTCCAGCTCGCGCGCCCATTCGGCAATGGCGGCAACCGAAATAGGCAGAGCGCTCACCATACCAATTGCCTGGCCGTTCTCCATTGCCTTGGCTTCAAGGCTCCCAAGCGCCTGGAGAATGGATTGTCGTGACGGATTGGCATCGACCATCAGGTCGGCTTTGGCAAAAGGCACCTTGTTACCTTGGGCAAGCTGGGGCGCCAGCGAGCGATTGGAGGACCCATCGTCGAGATATCCCAGACCCCTCGCCCCCAGTTCTTCCATCATGGGGGAGAAGTCTGCGGCCGAGGCGGTGAAGCGCGCACCCATATTGTTGACGAGACCGGCATAGCCGCCAAAGCGCGCCATGAGCCAGAAGAGCTTGTCGAGATTGGCGCGAGTCGGCTCTCCAGTCAGCAAGGTCTGCGGGCCGGGATCGTTTTGCGGATAGTCAAACGGTTCGAGCGGCACCTCAAGCAGCACTTCATGCCCGGCAGAACGTGCGGCGGCCACAGTGGTCTTCAGGGTCTTGCCATAGGGCGCAAAGGCCAAGGTAATCTCTTGGGGCAATTGGTCGATCGTGTCGAGCGAGCCCTGCTCATTAATGCCGAGGCCGCTGACCACGATCGCGATCATTGGCCGGCCACTTGCCAATGCATCAGGCGCAGGACGGGCGTAAGCGGCAAAGGGCGTGAGCCCCGTGGCCGAAACACGGGGGATGGGGCCATTGGCCGTCTCTTCGCTGAGGTCAGGCAAGGCGCCAAAATCATCAGGGGCAGATGCTGCCGAGGATGTTTCAGTGAGCTGAGGTGCGCTGCCTGCCGGATATTGCTGAGGGTCTGCCGAGATCGTAACAGGACCTTCGCTCAGCTCATTGGCAATTTCATTGCCGTTGCGGGTACTTGTAATCGCAACTTCTTGGCTGGGGCGGCCACCATCAGGGTCACTGACCAGAAGCAAGCGCGCGGCAAAACCGGCGCCGATCAGCACGAGGATGGCCAAAAGAATGCGGGCAATGGGCCAGTGGCGCTTGGTGTCCGGCTTGCGCTTGCGCCCAGTCAGGGGCGCGGAAAGGTCATTGGCCAATGATACTCGTCCCCAAAAACAAAGGGCGGAGCAGCGAATCAGCTACCCCGCCCGTTTCGTTCATAGCACGGCGCGAAAGGACTTATTCAGCCTTGGGCGGAAAGGCCGGATTGGTCTCCTCGCCATTGATCAGCCGGACGGCATATTGCAACTGAGCATCGTCAGCGGCTTCGGGCGGAACATAGACCGAGGAGCCAACGGTGGTCTCTTCCTGGCCTTCAATGGTGATGTGACCGGCAAGGCCCGCTTCTCCAATAATCTCGTCGCGGCCCTGGAATTCCTCGGGCACCACCTGCTTGATCTCGATGTCGGGCGTGATGCCCAGTGCTTGGATCGAGCGGTTGTTGGGCGTGTAGTAGCGTGCCGTGGTCAATCGCATGGCGCCGTCCGGTCCAAGCGAGATGATCGACTGCACGCTCCCCTTGCCGAAGGAGCGGGTGCCCACGAGCGTTGCGCGTTTATGATCCTGCAGCGCACCGGCCACGATTTCGGAAGCCGATGCGGAGCCGCCATTGATCAGGACCACCATCGGAACATCAGCCAATTCGGCGTCCAGCGGATCGGGCTGTGCATCGTAACGGGCGGACTCCTGAGGAATGCGGCCGCGGGTCAGCACAACAGCGCCTTGCTTGAGAAAAGCGTCGGCAACGTAAACCGATTGATCGACGAGCCCGCCCGGATTGTTGCGCAGATCGAGGATAATGCCCTTGGGCGCTACGTCCTGGCGCTCGGCATAAATGTCCTTGATGGCGTTTTCAATGCCGACAAAGGCTTGTTCGGAGAAACGCGACAGACGCACGACGGCAACGTCGCCTTCCATGGTCCAGCGCACGGCGCGCATGGCTATGGTGGCGCGTTCCAATTCGAAGGTCAGTGGCTCGGGAACGCCTTCACGGGCGACGGTAATCTTGACCTTGGTACCCAAAGGGCCCCGCATCTTGCCCACCGCATCGTCCAGTGCCAGGCCTTGCACCTGCACGCCATCGATCTCGATGATCAAATCATTGGCCAAAATGCCGGCTCGAGCAGCCGGGGTATCATCGATGGGGGAAACAACTTTAACGACACCCTCTTCCATGGTGACTTCAATGCCCAGACCGCCGAACTCGCCGGAAGTATCTTCGCGCATGTCGTCGTAGTCAGCGGGCGGCAGATAGCCGGAATGCGGGTCGAGCGAGGTCAGCATGCCCTGGATGGCGGCACGGATGAGTTCTTCCTCGTCTGGTGGATCGACATATTCGGCGCGGATGCGATCGAAGATTTCGCCGAAGAGGTTGAGGTCGGAATAGATCTCCAACGGATCGCGGGGAGCAGCAGCGTTCTCTTCAGGTGTGGGCGCGGGCTCCTCGCCGCTGGGCGCGGGTTCTTCAGCAGGTGCTTGGCCAGGTGCCTGATCTGGCGCGGGGACCGGTTCGGGCGCTTGCTCTGAGGGGAGTGTTTCAGGAGTAGGCACGGGAGCTGGCTCTTCCTGGGCAATCAGCAGACCAGCGGGCAGCGAAAGCGCCAGAGCGATGGCGAGCGTGCGAAGGGGCGTAAGGCGCATGAGGGTTCTATCCACTCTGTGTCGGGGTCGCCCACCATCCGGTGGGATCGACGGGCTCGTTGTTTTCTCGAAGTTCAATATAGAGGGTCGGCTGGGCGGCGCCAGCATTGGTCGTCACAGTCCGCCCAATTGTGCGTGATCCCATGGTTCCGAGCGGTATGCCCATCTGGACAAACTGGCCTATATCGACCGTCACACTTTCAAGGCCTGCCAGCAGCATGGTGTAGTTCTGGCCGGTATTGAGGATGACGATTTGGCCGTAATTGAGGTAAGGGCCCTTGTAGAGCACCCAGCCATCCGCAGGGGCGACCACTTGTGCCTCGGCGCGGGTGACCAAGGAAAGGCCTTGATTGACCCCGCCGAAGCCGTCATTAGCGCCGTAGTCGAGGACGGTCACGCCATTAGCCGGCATGGTGAGATGTCCGCGAGCACTGCCAAAGGGAATCGCCGGTTCAGTCCGTGCAGTGTTGGCGAGCGCAGTTTGAATGTCCTGGGGGGTGAGCGGCGGTGCGTTGAGATCGATAGGTGGTTGTGATGCCGATGCCGTAGCCACCGAATTGATCTGAGTGGACAGATTGTCAATGAGTTCACGGAGCGAGGTAGCTCGTGCAGCCAAAATCGCCGCCTCTTGTTCCTCGGCCGTCAGTTCGGCGCTGCGTACCTCAAGGCCCTGCTTGCGGGCGGCAATCAGCGTCGCGATGCGCAATTGCTCTTCTTCAAGCACCGCGTAATTGGCCCTGAGCGTTGCTTCCTCGGCCAGGGCCGCCGCTTTGATGTTGGTGAGTTCCTTAAGGTCGGCCGTTACCGCATCAGCCTTTGCCTGCAATTGCGGAACAATGGCCGAGATCAGAATGGCGCTGCGGGCGGACCCCAAGGCATCGTCGGGATCAACAATCAAAGCAGGTGGTGGATTGAGCGTAATGCGCTCGAGCGCCGCCAGCACATTTGCGATCTCGGCGTTGGAGCCATCGAGCCGTCCGCGCACCTCAAGCTCTGACACAATCAAGGCGTTAAGCCGCTCTTCGACATCGGCAACCTCAATTTCGGCAAGCCTGACGCGCTGCGCGGCCGCGATTAGGGCGGCGTTCTGCTGCGCCGTATCGCCTTCCATAGCCGCGATCTCTGCCTTGAGTTCGTCGATGCGCTGCTGGCTTAGCGTAATGGACGATTCAATCGCTTGCAGATCGGCTGCTGTCGGGATGGCGGGCTCGATTGCTGGCGACGGCGGGGCAGCAGGATCGGGTGCCGGGGCAGGCGGGGTGATGGGAGCCGCTTCAGGTGCAGGAGCGGGGTCTGCCGGAGGTAATGGTACCGGAGCAGTTGTTTCTTGCGGGGGCGCCTGTTCCACAGGAGCAGGAACAGTTTCTTGCGGCGGCGCTGGCGGTTCGGTCTGGGCGGAGAGCGGCAGGGCAGACAGGCCCGCAAGCACGATGCCTGCGAACGGATATGCCAGTCTCTTGCCACGCCCCAGCGCCATTCGATCTCCAGCAGCACAGGCGTCATCAGCCCGAATCAGTGGTCGCACCATAACAAGATGGTCGGAAAGCATAAGTTAACGATGCTTAACCATGAGGTGAGCGAGGCTACTCACGATGATAGGGGTGGCCCGACAAGATAGTGGTGGCGCGGTACAATTGCTCGGCCAGCATGATGCGCACCAATTGGTGCGGCCAGGTGAGGGGGGAAAAGCTCAGCACCAGATCGGCTTGCCGGACGAAATCAGGGTCCAGTCCGTCCGCGCCGCCGATGATGAAGCTTGCAGCCGGCCGGCCATCGTCACGCCAGCGGCCAATCTGGTTAGCAAAGGCTTCCGAGCCGATTCCCTTGCCGCGCTCGTCGAGCGCTACGACGATGCCTTCGGGCAAGGCGGCGCGCAGGTTTTTGGCTTCTTCGCTTTTGCGGGTTGCCGACGAGGAGGCGCGGGATTCGGTGAGCTCGCTCACCTCAAAGCCGGTCAGGGCGAGCGCCTTGCCGCTGCCAATCGCACGCTCAAGATAGCGCGCGACCATTTCCCGCTCGGGCCCTGCCTTCATCCGGCCGACGGCCGCTATGGCAATCCGCATCCAGTTCGATCAGTGCGCGTCGGCCGCGAAATCGGCCTGCCACATCTTTTCGATGTTATAGAACTCGCGCACTTCGGGGCGGAAGATGTGGACGATGACGTCGCCGGCATCCACCAGCACCCAATCGCAATGGGGCAAGCCTTCGATCCGCGGCTTGCCGTAGCCGGCATCACGCAGGGCAGTGACCATCTGGTCGGCGACGGCGCCGACATGGCGCTGCGAACGACCCGAAGCAACGACCATGTGGTCGGCCAGGGACGATTTGCCGGTGATATCGACGGCAACAATCTCCTCGGCCTTGGCATCATCAAGGCAATCAAGGATTACATCGATCATGGGGCGTTCGGGATTGGCCTTGACGGCATCGGGAGCGGAAATGGTGTTCTCGGGCAGCGCGGCCATCAGCAATGGCCTTCCGCCCATGACAGTGCATGGGTCATGCGTAGGGTCAGCATCCTTGGTTTGTTTATCGGAATGTGCACGCGTTGAGTAAACGGCAAGCAATCAGTTCCTGTTCCGGTGACTATCATCACACTAGGGCAATATGCCCCCTCCGTGCCTGTTGTGCAAGATTGGGCGGCTATTTTGCCTTAACCTGTTGCTGATGTGCCCGGATGGCGGAGGAAGACAGGGTGGATTGTTGGCCATGCAGATAGACCCAGGCGGGGGGCGAAAGCCGGGCCAGGCGGGGTGCATCGGCCTCGTCCACACGCCAGCGCCCAAGGGCATTTGCGGCCAGCGAGGCAGGCGCGCGGCGGCTCGAGCCGGGGCGTACGTAAACAGCCATGGGGATCATGGCGGCAATTTCGCGCCAACGCTCCCATAGATGGAAATGAACAAGATTGTCGGCGCCGATGATCCAGACAAAGCGCCGATCCGGCAGGGCCTTGGTCAGGAACAGAATGGTTTGCCAGGAATAGGTGAAGCCATGGGCGGCTTCGAAGCCGGTTACGCGGACTTTTGGATGATGAAGAAGATGCCTGGCCTGCTGGACTCGACCAGCCAAGGGGGCAAGTTCCTTGTGGTCTTTCAGTGGGTTACCTGGTGTGACGAGCACCCAGAGGGCGTCGAGTTCCAGCCGGCGTAGGGTTTCCTCGACGACGAGGCGATGGCCCTCGTGGACGGGATTGAAGCTGCCACCGAAGAGGCCGATGCGCATGCCGGCGCCGGAGAGGGGCAGTTCGGTTATGCCAGGAATTACAATGGGATGGCGCAGGGTCAAGAAGGGTCAGGGCCTCGTCTGGCCGTTGCCGCGGATGCGGTATTTGAAGCTGGTGAGCTGTTCGACGCCGACGGGGCCGCGGGCGTGCATCTTGCCGGTGGCAATGCCGATTTCTCCACCGAAACCGAATTCGCCGCCGTCGGCGAACTGGGTGGAGGCGTTATGCAGGAGAATGGCGCTGTCGATCTCGCGGAAAAATTTATCAACGGAAACAGGGTCTTCGGAGATGATTGCCTCGGTGTGGTGACTGGAATAGTGCTCGATATGAGCAATGGCAGCTTCGAGGCTGTCGACGACTTTCACCGAGATGATGGCGTCCTCATACTCGGTGCGCCAATCCTCTTCGGTGGCCGATTTGGTTAGCGGACTGTTAGCATTGACAACAGCATCGCCCCGGATTTCGCAGCCTTTTGCCATCAAGGCGTCAAGGATGGGATTGAGGTGGGTGGCAACGACGTCCTTGTGCACGAGGAGCGTCTCGGCGGCGCCGCAAATACCGGTGCGGCGCATCTTGGCGTTGAGGGTGACGGAGACGGCTTTGTCGAGGTCGGCCGACTTGTCGATGTAGACATGGACCAGGCCCTCGAGATGGGCAAAGACAGGGACGCGGGCCTCGTCCTGCACGCGGGCGACGAGGGTCTTGCCGCCGCGGGGGACGATGACGTCGATATTGCCGTCGAGCCCCTTGAGCATTTCGCCCACGGCGGCACGATCGGTGGTGGGAACCAGTTGCACGCATTCGACGGGCAGGCCGGCGAGGTGAAGGCCATCAAGGAGGCAATCGACCAGAGCGGTGCTGGAATGAAAGCTGTCGCTGCCGCCGCGCAGGATAACGGCGTTGCCCGACTTGATGCACAGGGCGCCCGCGTCGGCGGTCACGTTGGGGCGTGATTCAAAGATGACGCCGATGACGCCCAAGGGTGTGCGCACCCGTTCGATGTGAAGGCCGTTGGGGCGGTCCCACTCGGCAATCGTTGTGCCGACAGGGTCGGGGAGTTCTGCGATGGTCTTGACGGCCTCGATGATGCCGTCGATGCGGGCGTCGGTCAGTTCGAGCCGGTCAAGGAAAGCCTTGCCAATGCCCTTGGTGCGGGCGGCGTCCATGTCCTTGCTGTTGGCGGCGAGGATCTTCTTGCGGTGAGCGTTGATGGCGCCCGCAGCGGTGAGCAGGGCCGTGCGCTTCTGTTCAGGGGTGGCAAGCGCAAGAGCCTTCGCACCGAGACGGGCGTGGCGGCCGATCTCGGCCATAATCTCGGTAACGCTCTTTTCGGCTTCAAGCGCGCTCATTGTTGTCCTCCTTGGCACCGACCAGAACCATGTTATCACGATGCACTAATGCTGCACGATTACCGGTGCCGAGCAGTTCGAGCACGGCGTCGCTCCGCTTACCCATGACAAGGCGGGCTTCATCGCTGTCGAGACCGGCAAGGCCACGGGCGATTTCGGCACCGTCGGGGTTGAGCACGGCGATAGCGTCGCCACGCTCGAACTCGCCTGTGACTTTCGTCACCCCAATGGGCAGGAGCGACTTGCCGGTCAGGAGGGCGCGAGCGGCGCCGGCGTCAACGGTGAGCGATCCGGCTACCGTCAACGTGCCCATAATCCAACGCTTGCGTGCTTGGGCGCGGCTTTGCGCAGGATGGAACAGGGTGTGGCGGCCGCCTTCCATCAAGGACTTAAGCGGGTGGTGCTCGGTGCCCTTGGCAATGATCATGGCGGTGCCGGCCAGCGTCGCGATCTTGCCGGCTTCGACCTTGGTGGTCATGCCGCCGCGGGACAGGTGGCTCGCCGCCCCACCGGCCATGGCTTCGACGGCGGGGGTGATGGCGCGCACCTCGGGCAGATGGCGGGCACCTGGGTCCTTGGCGGGTGGGGCTGTGTAAAGGCCGTCAATATCGCTCAGGAGCACAAGGCAATCGGCCTCGATCATGGTCGCGACGCGGGCGGAAAGGCGGTCATTGTCGCCGTAGCGGATTTCAGCGGTGGCGACGCTGTCGTTCTCGTTGATGATGGGAACGGCGCCGAGGCCCAGGAGAGTCGCAATGGTGGTGCGGGCGTTGAGGTAATAGCGCCGCTCTTCGGTGATGTTGGGGGTAATGAGGATCTGGCCAGTGACGATGGCGTGCCGGCCGAGCGCCTCGGCCCAGGCTTGGCTAAGGGCAATCTGCCCGGCACTGGCGGCGGCCTGGGACTGCTCGAGCGTGAGGGCGATGGCGGATAGGCCAAGCAGGCCCCGACCAAGGGCAATGGCGCCGGAGGAGACGATCACAATCTCGCAGCCGCCGGCCTTAAGAGCAGCGATGTCAGCGGCGAGGTCGGCGAGCCATTGAGCACGCAGCTTGCCCCTGGGGTCAACCAGGAGGGCCGAGCCGATCTTGATGGTCAGGCGCTTGTAGGGCGCTAGGGCGTTCATGGGTTAGGTGCCCTCACTCAGCTTGCAGCGAACAAGTGGCTCCGGTCCTTCCCTCCTCCTTGAGGGAAGGAATCGAGGGAGCGGGTTCTTCAGTGAAACACAAGGCGACCCCCACCCCGGCCCTCCCCTCCAGGGGGAGGGAGGGATAAGCCTCTGTCTCGTTGGATAAAGCAGCCATTAAGGCGCCCAATTGGGTTCTACCTTGCGGCGGGCGGCTTCGAGGCGGGCGGCTTTTTCGGCGTCGAGGGTGTCGATTACGGCATAAAGGACCATATCGGTGCCCTTGCCGGTAACGCCCGAGACTTGGAGGACATCGGCCTTGCTGACCTTTTTTAGGACTTTGACTTTTTCCTTGAGCTCGTCGGGATCGATGGCGTCGATCTTGTTGAGGACGACAAGCTCGGGCTTTTCGGCCAGGCGTTCGTCATAGGCGGCAAGCTCGTTGCGGATGGTCTTGTAGGCGGTCTTGATGTCGTCCTGCGTTCCATCGATGAGGTGGATCAGCACGCCGCAGCGTTCGATATGCCCAAGGAAGCGGTCGCCGATGCCGGCGCCTTCGCTGGCGCCTTCAATCAGGCCCGGAATATCGGCCAGAACGAAGTCGCGCTCGCCAATCGATACGACGCCCAGATTGGGATGGAGCGTGGTGAAAGGATAGGCGGCGATCTTGGGCTTGGCAGCTGAAACGGCGGCAAGGAAGGTGGACTTGCCGGCGTTGGGCAGGCCGACAAGACCCGCGTCGGCGATCAGCTTGAGACGCAGCCAAACCCATTTTTCGACGCCTGGGATGCCTGGATTGGCATGGCGGGGAGCCTGGTTAGAACTGGTTTTGAAATGGGCATTGCCAAAGCCGCCATTGCCGCCTGACAGGAGCACGACGCGCTGGCCGACTTCGGTCATATCAGCGATCAAGGTTTCATTGTCGTCTTCGAAGATCTGTGTGCCCACAGGAACGCGCAGGACGGTTTCCGCGCCATTGGCGCCAGCGCGATCCTTGCCCATGCCATGGGTGCCAGTCTTTGCCTTGAAGTGCTGCTGGTAGCGATAATCAATCAGCGTGTTGAGGCCGTCGACGCACTCCACGACGATGTCGCCGCCACGTCCGCCATTGCCGCCATTGGGGCCGCCGAACTCGACGAATTTTTCGCGCAGGAACGATACGGCGCCGGCGCCGCCATCACCTGAGCGGATATAGACCTTGGCTTGATCGAGGAATTTCATAGGTTTCTGGCTTTCCAGACGCCACGCGTCAGTTGTGTGTCGATATGCGCCACCTCCGCGCCGCGCGCAAGGCAGAGCAGGGTGGAGCGGCCAATTTCGGTAAATCCGAGCTTGTGCTGGATCGCGAGGGACGCCCCATTGAAGTAGAACACACCCGAATAGAGCTCCTGATGATCGGTGGCCTTAAAAAACCAGTTGACGCTGGCTGCCACGGCTTCCGTCATGATGCCCTGGTTCCAGAACGGCTTGCCCAGCCAATAGCCAATGATCGGCCCCTGCTGGCCAAGGTGAAATCCGACATGACCCACTAAGCCATGCCCCGGCAGTTCAATCGAGAAATTGGTATCTTCGACAGGCAGATTAGGCCGGCGGGTGCGCAACCAGGCCTTGGCATCGCTGAGATGGTAAGGGAAGGGTACACGCGCAAGATTGCCGGCCACATCGAAATCGTTGAGGTAGCGAGCAATCGGTTCGGCATCGCCCACTTGCGCGGGGCGCAGGAGGAGGCGCTGTGTTTGCAAGGTGACGTTCATCGGGCGCTCCAGCGCATGATCAATACCGGTTTGCCGAGGTGACGCTCGACGACGCTGTTGGTGCGCTCGACAAGAGTAAAGCCGGACTTTTCCAGCACGCGGATGGAGCCCCGGTTGTGCGCAAGAACGCGTGCCCGCACTTCTGTTATGGTTTGGAGCTCCCGTACCGCAGCAAGTAGCGCAAGACTGGCTTCGACCGCATAGCCTTGTCCCCAATAGAGCTCTCCCACCCAATATCCGATCTCGGGCGGTTTGTTCTCGATGAACTTGATGCCGATGACGCCCAGCAGGCTGTTGTCCTCATCGGCCAAGGCATAGTTGCGCGGCTTGTCGGGATCGCCAAGCGTGTCAAGAAATTCGCGCCCGTCATCCTCGCTGTAGGGGAAGGGTATGACGGCAGTGGGTTCAACCACCTTCCAATTGTTGAGTAGAGCCACCAGGCGCGGTAGGTCGCCCGGCTGGGGACTGCGCAGCGTCAGGCGCTCGGTTTTGATTGTAGCGGGCAGGGCATTCCCAGGATTCATCGGGCTTCACGCTCCTGCCAGCGCTGACGCGTTAGGCGAGTTACCACATGTTCCACATTGTGCTGCAGCGTATGGGAGAAACGCATCTCCCGCGCTTCCTCCATAAAACCGAGCTTGCGCTGGACGGCTAGGGAAGCTGTGTTGTTATGATGCGCACTGGACATGACCAGATCGGCAAGGCTCTCGGTAAAATGCCAATCGAGCAAGGCTGTCGCGGCCTCAGTCATATAGCCCCTGTTCCAATAGGGCCGGGCGATCCAGAAGCCGAATTCGCTGAGCAGCGACACGCAACCGATGACGCCGCGATTGGGCAGATCGATCACCAGCATGGACTTTTCAGGCGTGGCAGGCTGAGCCTGGCGCAGCCAGTCAATAGCCATGCCTAAGGTGTAGGGGTAGGGAACCCCGGTCAGGAAGCGGGCGACATCGTACTCGCCCACGCCCAACGCATAGCGCGGCGCATCGTCCAAGCTTGCCTCACGCAGAAGCAGCCGTTCTGTGCGGATCGATATCATCTGATCCTGCCTCCCCGCAACGAACAGCGAGCGCGGGACCCTTTGGCCGCTCGTACCGAGGTGACGGTCAGAACTGCGTTGGCGGCGGTCAGGGTCATTTGCATCGACGTGCTCCAGAAACGAAAAAGGGGAACCGGCTGACCGGTTCCCCTTGCGCATCGCTCTGTTTCTCTGAACACGAGCCGGGGAACTGGTCACCGGCTGGGTTTGAGTACCTGCCGGGTTATTCGGCGGCCTCTGCTGCCGGGACAACAGAAACAAACACTTGGCTCTTGGCGCGGGTGCGGAACGAGACATTGCCATCGACGAGTGCAAAAATCGTGTGGTCCTTGCCCAGGCCAACGCCTGTGCCAGGGTGCCATTTAGTGCCGCGCTGGCGGATGATAATGTTGCCAGCAATCACGGTTTCGCCGCCAAACTTCTTGACGCCGAGACGACGGCCAGCGGTATCACGACCGTTGCGGGATGAACCGCCTGCTTTTTTATGTGCCATCTTTTCTAGTCCTTATTCCTGGTCGGCCTTGGGAGCAGCCTTCTTGGCCGGGGCCTTCTTCGCCGGCTTTGCAGCGGCGGTGTCTTCAGTGGTCGGGGCGTCAGCGACTTCGGTCTTTGCTTCAGCCTTCTTGGCTGGCTTCTTGGCCGGAGCCTCGGCGGTTTCGCCAGCAGCAGGCGCTGCAGCGGCAGCTTTCGGTGCCTTCTTGGCGGAAGCCGCTTCGCTCACGCTTTCAGTGCCCGGCGCAGCAGCGGCGGCCTGAATGGTCGGCTGGGCGCCGCCGGTCAGGATTTCGGTGATGCGCACGGTCGAGAGCAGCTGGCGATGGCCATTGCGGCGACGGTAATTGTGGCGACGGTTCTTCTTGAAGATGATGACCGTCTTCTGCTTGCGGGTTTCGAGCAGTTCGGCAGCGACGAGCGCGCCTTGCACGAGCGGGGCACCGATCTCGTCGCCAACCATCAGCACCTGGTCGAAGGTGACGATGGAGCCGGCTTCGGCATCGAGCTTTTCAATCTTGAGAACGTCGTTGGCGGCAACCTTGTACTGCTTGCCACCGGTTTTGATCACGGCAAAAGTCATTCATTCAACCTGAACGCGTCAAACGCCCGGTCCCATTTTGTCGCGCCCTGTGGCGCCGCAGGGTTTTAGAGCCCAGAACCTGCGGTCTTCGTGCGGCTGGCTATCACGCCAGCGGGCAGCCTCGAACAGCGTTTTCAAACAAAGGAAGCGCGCCAGGTTTCACCAGCGCGCAATCCGGGTGTGCTTATCAGGGCAAAAGCGCCCTAAGTCAAGCCTTGCAGCGGTTCCTGGTCAGCCCTGGCCGTTGGGATACCAGTTGAGCAGCCGGACTTCCACCCCTTCCTCAACGGCCGTATCGAGGACCGCCAAATCGCTGTCGCCATAATGGTAGGGGTAAACGATGCGTGGCTTGAAGGTGTTGATCGCCTCGGCAGCCTGATCGGGCGTCATGGTGTAGGGCAGGTTCATGGGCAGGAAGGCGGCTTCAATGCCGGTGAGTTCAAGCATTTCAGGGGTGGGTTCGGTGTCGCCCGCCACATAGATGACCTTGTCGCCAAAAGTGATCAGATAGCCGTTGCCGACCCCGACCGGATGGTACTGCATGCGGTCTTCGGTTGTGTTGTGGGCAGTTGTCGCGGTTACGGGCAAGCCGTTGAGCTCGCTGGTGCCACCATTGGCAATCGCCGTCGCATTGGCCTTGAGGGCTTCGGGCAACTTGTCGAACACTTCCTGGCTGGTCAGGATCGGGACCGAGCCGGCAATGGCCTCCAGGGTTGGCAGGTCGAAGTGATCGCCATGGGCGTGCGTGATCAGGATGGCCGTGGGCGCGGGCAGGGCCTCGTAAAGCGCAGCGCCGCCGACTGGATCGACATAGATGGCCTCTTCGCCATATTCGAGCACGAGGCTCGCGTGCTCGATTGGGTGGATCGTCACGTTACCGCCAGAGGTGGCGATCGTGTCGTTTGCCATTGCGGTCTCCTGAGCCCAGGCCAGATGCATGGCGGCAAAGGAAGCTAGCGGCAAGGCTCCCATTCCGGCAACAACAGCGCGACGCTTAACCATCGAATTCTCCCGTGAAAGCAGTTTCTGCGTTCACTGAACGCAGGTTTGGAGTGTTTGGATCGATGCTGACGCGAAATTGAGCGCTCCAATTATTCGCGGGCGCTCAGGCGTTGGCGCAGTTCCCGGGCGCTGGCCAGTTCGGCGCCAAGCACGTGAGGCTTGTGCCGCAAGGTCCAATCCCGGAGCGACCAGGCGAGGTCTTGCAGGGGAATGTCGATGACCGGCAGATACGCGAAAGCGGGAATGGGCGAGCCGGTGACATTTATCGTTATCGTCGCGCGGCGGTATTCTTCGCCTTCAAAGGCATCCAAAACGGCAAAATCATCCGCGCTCAATCGATCGACGAGGGTCCCGAGAGCAGTTGCGCCGGGGCTGGTAACCAAAGCGGGATAAACCCGACCTGGATAGGTCACCACGGCAAATCCCAGCGCTTGCGCCTGGCTCAGCCGGGTAACTTCAACAGGGCGTCCCAGCACAGCGCCCAGGACATCAGGATCTTGCAAGGTTCCATAGGCAAATAGCGGGGCCGGTTGCATGTTGCTCGTTGGCCATAACAGGTGTTGCGGGTCATTCATTGCTATGTCATAAGGCCGCCCGTGTCGACCAGCGGACGCCTTGGCGTGTCCGATCGATCTCGCGGAGAGATGGCAGAGTGGTTGAATGCACCGCACTCGAAATGCGGCAT